>Ga0315912_10000026_pt1 | contig 444154 bp, 355 predicted proteins | sample VfabasoilMG_FD_204469 | JGI IMG/M metagenome (GOLD analysis project Ga0315912, IMG submission 204469) | Garden soil microbial communities collected in Santa Monica, California, United States - V. faba soil | ecosystem: Environmental > Terrestrial > Soil > Garden | place: USA: California...
GCTCGATCGCCCACGGCACCTCGGTGTCGTCCTCGTCGATCCACGAGCCGAGCAGCAGCCACTGGGTCTCGTCGTTGGGCGAGCGCCACAGCGTCATCTCGACCTCGTGCTGGGTGCTCTGCCCCGGGCGCGACACCGTTCCGGTGAAGCTCCGGCCGTCCTTCGACGAGAGGCGCAGGCTCCAGCCCTCCTCGGGGCCCTCGTGCTCCACGACGAACGACACCTTGCCGCGTGGAAGCTCCATCCGGCGCGCGGTCGTGACGTCGCCCATGGCGCCGGGCTCGCCATATTCGACGAAGCGACCGACCACCTGCATGGTCGAGCGTCGCGGAGCGGGGGCCACCGGCGTCAGTATGCCCCAAGGGCTCGGTACCGGCGAAGAATCGGCTTGCTCTGCATCACACTCCACGTGCTCCGAGCAGCCGTCCGGCAACATGCCCCGGAGCCGGCGAACCTTTACTCCAGCAGGTTCTCGCGCAATCGCTCCACGGGCGGCCGCAGGTCCGGTTCGAACGCCTCGCCGGTGATCCGCTCGTACGCCTCGACGTACCGCCGCGCCGCCTCGAGCCGCACCTCGTCGCTCAGCACCGGGGCCTCGCCGTCACCGGAGAAGCCCTGCGCCACGAGCCACCGCCGCACGTACTCCTTGTCGAGCGATCGCGGGTCCTCGCCGTGCGCCATCGCCTGTGCGTAGCCCTCGACGTACCAGTACCGCGAGCTGTCCGGCGTGTGGATCTCGTCGATGAGCACGACCTCGCCGCCAGGCGTCCGCCCGAGCTCGTACTTCGTGTCGACCAGGATCAGCCCGCGCTCGGCGGCCATCTGCTGTCCGAACGCAAACAGCTCGAGCGCTCGCTGCTCGAGCCGCTCGAACGAGCCCTGGTCGATGATGCCTCGCGCCACCAGCTCGGCCTTCGACACGCTCTCATCGTGCTCGCCCTTGGGCGCCTTGGTGGACGGCGTGACGATGCTGTGCGGCAGCCGCTCGTGCTTGCGCAGCCCCTCCGGCAGCGGGTGCCCGCAGAACACCCGCTCGCCCCGCTCGTAGGCCCGCCAGATGCTCGTCGACGACACGCCGGTCAGGTACCCGCGCACGACCACCTCGACGGGAATCGGCTCGCACTCCACCACGCGCATCGCCTGTGGATCGCAGACCTCGCGCAGGTGATTGCCGAACACCTGCGCGGTCGCACGAAACCAGTACGCGGCCAGCCGGTTGAGCACCTGGCCCTTGAACGGGATCGTGCCCAGCACGCGATCGAATGCGGAGATCCGATCGGTCACCACGATCGTCCGCACGCCGGCCTTGCTGAAGTTCTCCCGCACCTTGCCGCTGTAGCGCGTGCCGAGCACGTCGAATTCGGCGGGTACGGCATCGAGGGTGCCCCCCGCCGCAAGGGCGGCACGCAGCGTGGACTCGGCGACCGGCATGGCCGCGGAGGGTACACCGGCCCGCACCCGCGCGTGTACGAGGCGCGAGCGCGCCGGATCAGCCGCCGCCCGCAGCATCCGCGGTCGCGGGCAGCAGCATGCAGCAGCGAAACCCGACCACCGGGTTCTTGACCTTGGGCTTTTGCCGCTGCTTGGTGTCGCAGCCGCTGTCCTTGGCGGAGCGCACGCTGCCGCCCATCACGCTGCCGTCGGCGGTCCACTCGGCCACGTTGCCCACGAGGTCGACCACGCCCTCGGGCGTGACGCAGTGAGGATCGGCGCCGCTCGGCCCCGGGGCGGCGTTCTCGTCGCCCACACGGCAGCGGCCGGCCTCCCAGCGGGGCCCGTAGGGGTGGGTCCACCCGGCGGCGCCTCGACACGCACGGTCCCACTGCGCCGGCTCGCACAGCGAGTGACCCTTGGCCGCGCAGGCCTCCTGCGCGCGGGCGAGATCGATGTCGACGGTGGGCGGCTGATCGATGCCGGGCTGCTCCGCGCGATCGATGCAGAACGACGGGCTGGGCTTCGCCTGGATCTCGATCATGCCCTTCGGGCACGGCCCGGCGTCGGCGACCGCCTCGTCGCCCTCCCCTGCTCCATCGGCACCAGCGGCGGCGCCATCCTCGACGACGGCGTCCACGCTGGGCTCGCCCCCGAGCATGCGGCCAAAGCCGCCCTTGGCCGAGGATGCGGCGAGCGTGACCGCCACCGCCATCACACCGCAGAGCACGAGCAGCCCGCCGGCCATGAGCCCGGCGGGTGGCCCATGGGGCCCGGGCGTACGCGGCACGCGGTACCCCTCGCGCGCAGCGCTGCGCGCGGGCTTCTTGGCGGCGGCCTCGCCCTCGGGCAGCGGCTCGTCGTCCTCCGGCATGGGCGGCAGCTCGTGCTCCTCGAGGATGTCGGGGAGGTCGGGCTCGAGCTCGGGCTCGGGTGAGCTGCCGCGCGCGCGCTCGCGCTCGAGCCGAGCCTTGCGCTCCTTCCGGCTCTCGCGCTTGGGCTTTTGCGCCGAGCGGCCTGCGAGCGGCGTGACGATGGGGACGTCCGACGGTGTCACGCGCTCGGACTGCGGGACGTTGCCCATGATGAGCTCGAGATCGTCGAGCCCGCGCAGCTCGTCGCGCAGCTCGCCGCCCCGATCGTCGGCGATCCGAATGCCCTCGCGTGGCGTCTCCTCCTCGTCGAGCTGCTGCTTGAGGTCGCCCCGGCGCGGGGGTGGGCGATCGACGGGCCGCGGGGCAGCAGCGGCCGCGGCCGAGAGTAGCGACCGCTTGCGAATGCCGTGCTCGAGCTCGAGGTACGGCTTCTTCGGATCGAACAGCCCGTCCTTGCCGCCATCGGCGGCGCGCGGCGTTCCGGGGCGCAGCCAGGCCGATGCGCTGGCCTCCGGCGAGTGCGAGGTCCAGCGAGCGACGGCCTCGGCGGGGCTGGTGATGAAATTGCCCGCGGGGATGCCCAGGGCCCCACCACCGGGCCGCGTGGGCTGGAAGCCGGACGGCGCGCGGCCGGGCTCGGGCACGAGCGAGGGCGCGGTGGCTTGCGAGCGCGGACCGCTGCCTTCGGGCGCGCGCTTGACCACGGCCACGCGACCGATCGCTCCGCCGACGGTCTCCGGGGCGCTCGGGGCCGCAGGCGGGCGCGCAGCCTTGCCGCCGGCCTTCTCGACCTCGGCCATCTCGGCGAGGTAGCGCGAGGCCAGCTCGCGCAGCACGTCGTCGCCGCCCTCGTGGGCCCGCTCGGCCGGCGCGAGCTCGGTGTTGGGGTCGACGGTGGCGAGCGCTCGCTGGAGCAGCTCGAGCAGGTGCACGCCGTCGCGGGGCCGCCGTCCCGGCTCGGGCGCGAGGGCGGTGCGCACCACGCCGAGCAAGAGGCCATGGGGACCGGGATCGACGTCGCCATCGAGCACGGCGGCCACGGCCTCGGAGCCGAGCTCGCCGCTGACGATGGCGGCCATCACCGCACCCCAGGCATAGACGTCGGTGGCGGGGGTGAGCGGGGCGCCGGTGGGCACCTCGGGGGCGACCGCATCGCCGCCGAGCGAGCGCGAGCGCGGGCCGAGCACCACGGGGTCGCAGAACGCCGCCAGGCCGTGCTCCCACAGCACCGGCGCGCCCTCCCACAGGAGCACGGTGCCGGGCGTGAGCGCGCCGTGGAGGAAGCCGCGACTATGCAGGCACGCGAGGCCTCGCGCGACCTCGACGGCAGCGCGGGCCAGCACCTCGCGGCCCTCGCCGCGCTCCACCAGGTCGAAGATCGGCTCGGCCCCCGGGAGCTGCTCGTAGCCGACGACGCAGTAGTCCTCCTCGCGATCGACGAGCACCACGCGAACGAGCGACGGATGGCGCACGCTCATGAGCGCGTTGGCGCCGGCCATGAACGCCGACAGCTCCACGCTCGTGGGCGTGAGCATGCCGTCGACCACGGCCAGCCACAGCGACTCGTTGCGCCCGAGGTGGCTGGCCACGAACACGGGCTGAATCGCCTCGGCGCCGATCGAGGACGGTGCCAGGCGCTCGAGCAGGATCTCGCCGCAGATGGTGTCGCCGGGATTCGGCAAGGCGGGAAGGACCTCGGCAGGGGCGCGTGTGCGCGGCCGCGATTGTAGTGGATCTCGAAGCGCAGCGAGCAACGGCCGCGGCCTCGGACCCCCAGATGGCCCGTAGCGGGCCGTTCCTTGGCCTAGGGCGTGCTGCTGGACGGCGGCCCGCGCCGTGTCCTCACCCCCTTTTGGTTACGGGCCGCGGGCGATCGTGCGTTCGAGCGTCCGTCCGGTGGGGCCGACGGACCGGTCGCACTCAGGTCGTGACCCCGCTATGATGGGAGCGTGACGGCCAAGGCCATCCTCCAGGCGGCGTTGCAGCTCCCCGGCTCCGAGCGGGAGGAGCTCATCGTTCTGCTCGAGGACAGTCTCGACGAAGGTACCTCCGAGGAGATCGAGGCCGCGTGGATCGAGGAGGCCAAGCGACGGGTCGCCGAGATCGAGCGCGGCGAGGCCACGCTCGTCTCGTCGGAGAGCGTGCATGAGAAGATGACCGAGATCCTGGAGCGCGCACGGACCCGTCGGGCCGGGTGAAACTCCGGTGAAGGTCATCGTCTCCCTCGGCGCGCAGAGCGAGCTGGCCGAGGCCATGCAATGGTGGACTGAGCGCTCGATTGGGCGAGGGATGGCGTTCCACGACGCTTATCGCCAGATCGAGCGCACTATCGCCGAGCACCCCGAGTGGTTCCCGGTGATCGAGCCAGGCATTCGTCGCGCCTTGATGAAGGGGTTTCGCTACTCGGTATTCTTCATCGTGAGGGCGGACGAAGTCATCGTCGTGGCAGTCGCGCACCAGCACAGGCGGCCTGGATATTGGCGAGAGCGTCTATAGTCGAGCGTGGGCTACCTGCCTTGGCCGAACCCACCCGTGCTCCCATACCCCCCCGCGCCGCGCCCGTCCGCCCGTGAAGGCTCCGCCGCCTCCACCTCGCACGGCTCCGCCATCACCACCGCGCCGATCACCAGCTGCGCCACGCGATCGCCATGCCGGACCACGAACGGCTCCGCTCCGAGGTTCACCAGCAGCACCGAGAGCTCCCCGCGATAGTCCGCATCGATCGTCCCCGGTGCGTTGAGCACGGTGATCCCATGCCGCAGCGCCAGCCCCGAGCGCGGCCGCACCTGCCCCTCGTACCCTGCCGGCAGCTGCAGCTGCAGCCCGGTGGGCACGAGCGTCCGCCCCCCGGGCGGAAGCTCGATGCTCCCGCCCACCCCGAGGCACGCCGAAAGATCGAGGCCCGCCGCCTCGGCGCTCATGCGCTGCGGCAGGCAGGCCTCGGGATGCAGTCGAGCGAACGCGACGCGCATCCGCTCCTCCGCGGCTAGGCGCGCATGTTCTGGACCTCGGACGGATCCACGCCGAACGCCGCCTTGCGGCTCAGCCGGATCCTGCCGGTCTGATCGATGTTGAGCACCTTCACCACCACCTCGTCGCCCTCGTGGAGCACGTCGGAGACGTTGTTGACGCGGTGGTTCTCGAGCTCGGAGATGTGCACCAGGCCATCGGTGCCGGGCAGGATCTCCACGAACGCGCCGAACTCGGCCACGCGGGTGACCATGCCCTGGTAGTACGCGCCGATCTCGGCCTCGGCCGTGAGCCCCTCGATGAGGCGACGGGCCTTGTCGATCGACTCCATCGACGACGACGAGATCGACACGCGACCCGAGTCGTCGACGTTGATCTGCGCGCCCGACTGCTCGGTGATCGCGCGGATCATCTTGCCACCGGGACCGATGATGTCGCGGATCCGATCGACCTTCACCTGCATGGTGACGATGCGCGGGGCGTACTGCGAGATGTCGGCGCGCGGGCGGTCGAGCACCTTGAGCATCCCCTCGAGGATGTGCAGCCGCGCATCGCGAGCCTGTGCGAGCGCGTCCTCGAGGATCTTGCGGGTGAGGCCCGCGACCTTGATGTCCATCTGCAGCGCGGTGATGCCATCACGGGTGCCGCAGACCTTGAAGTCCATGTCGCCCATGTGGTCCTCGTCGCCGAGGATGTCGGTCAGCACGGCGATCTTGTCGCCGAGCTGCATGAGGCCCATGGCCACGCCCGCCACGGGCGCCCGGATGGGCACGCCGGCGTCCATGAGCGCGAGGCAGCCGCCGCACACCGACGCCATCGACGAGGAGCCGTTGGACTCGGTCACGTCGGAGACGATGCGCACCATGTACGGGAACTGCTCGGCCGGGGGCATCACGGCCTTGAGCGCGCGCTCCGCCAGTGCGCCGTGGCCGATCTCGCGGCGCGAGGTGCCGCGCATGGGCTTGGCCTCGCCGGTGCAGTAGGGCGGGAAGTTGTAGTGCAGCATGAACGTGCGGCGCACGTCGCCGCGGATGGTATCGAGGCGCTGGGCGTCGTACTCGGTGCCGAGCGTGATCGTGACGATGGCCTGGGTCTCGCCGCGCTGGAACAGCGCCGAGCCGTGGGGGCGCGGCAGCGGATGCGCCTCGATGTGGAGCGGCCGGACCGTCCGTGTGTCGCGACCGTCGATGCGGCGGCCGGACTCGATGACCTGGACGCGCACGACCTCCTTCTCGAGCTTGTCGATCGCGCCCTTGATCTCTTCTTCCTGGCCGGGGTTGGTGGCCGAGAATTTCTCGAGCGCGGCCTTCTTGAGCGCCCGGATCGCGTCGTGGCGGTCGTGCTTGCCGAGGATCTTGATGGCGTCGACCATGCCGGCGCGGCCGAAGTCCTTGACCGCGGCGACGAGCGTGGCGTCGGAGGCCGGGGGCACGTGCGGGCGCTTGGGCTTGCCGGCGCGCTCGCGCAGGCGATCCTGCAGCGCGATGATCGGTGCGGCCGCCTCCTTGGCGAACATGAGCACGTCGATCATCTCCGCCTCGCTCGCCTCGCTGGCCCCGCCCTCGACCATGACGATGGCGTCACGGGTGACGCCCACGATCATGTTGATGTCGGCGCGCTGCTGCTGCGAGAACGTGGGGAACGCGACGAGCTTGCCGTCGATGCGGGCCACGCGAATGCCGGCGACCGGGCCCACCCACGGGATCTCGGAGATGGTGAGCGCCGCCGAGGCTCCGGTGATCGTCAGGACGTCGGGCTCGTTCTCCTTGTCGTGCGAGAGCACGTTGGCGATGATCTGGACGTCGTTGCGATAGCTCTTGGGGAAGCCGGGGCGGATCGGGCGATCGGTGACGCGACAGGTGAGGATCTCGGCCTCGCTGGGCCGGCCCTCGCGCTTGAAGTAGCCGCCGGGGATCTTGCCCGCGGCGTAGCCGCTCTCGCGGTACTCGACCGTCATGGGCAAGAACGGCAGATCCTTGGGCTCGGGCGAGGCGACGGCCGTCACCAGCACGATGGTCTCGCCGAGCGTGACGAGCACCGAGTTGGCCTGCTTGGCCACGCGCCCGGTCTCGATCTTGATCTCTACGTCCCCGACCTTGCAGGTCTCGATGATGGGGTTCATGGTTCGTGTCTCCTTGGAATCCTAGCGGGGCCACGGGTGATGGCCCGATCGATGGCAGATGCCGCTTGAGGCATCCGAGGGCCGCGCGCTGCGAAGCTCGATGCCGGTGGCATCTGCGGCCCATGTGTCGTTGTGGTCGTCATCGCGTGTCCCGATCGGGAGGTGATGGCGCGGCTCGCTGCCGCGGCAGGACACCGATGCGAGGCCCGGTACGGGCCCATGGCAGGTGGCGGCCGGCGAGCAGCCGCCCGTGGATCGACCGCTTCGTGAACGACGAAGGGCGCGAGCTCCAATGGAGAACGCGCCCTCGTGCTCACTTGCGGATGCCCAGCGTGGCGATCACACCGCGATAGCGGTCGAGATCCTTCGCCTTGAGGTAGTCGAGCAGGCGGCGGCGACGGCCGACCAGCTTGAGCAACCCACGTCGGGAGTGGAAGTCCTTGTTGTGGGTGCGGAAGTGGTCGGTGAGGTACGTGATGCGCTCGGACAGGAGCGCGATCTGGACCTCCGGCGAGCCGGTATCGGCCTCGGCCTTCTTGAACTTGCCGATGATGTCGGCCTTGCGATCGTTGGACAGCGGCATGGCTTTTCGAGTGGGTGGGAGCCGTGCTGGGCAGCGCTGCCCGGTGCTCCCTCGTGAGTGCTGATTCTCTTCTACGTTTCGACCGCGGAGGATGGTGGAGGGCCGCGAGGCTTGTCAAGGGTCGGCCGCCGGGGGAACGACCACGCGCTCGGGCCGGAGCCGGACCCCGGCGGGTCCCACCTCGAGCCGCACCACCACCAGCGCGAGGCCCTCGGCGGAGGCGACCGCTACGTGCTCGACTGGCCCCTCCACTGGCCCCTCGGCTGGCCCCTCGGCTGGCCCCTCGGCCACCCCCTCGGCCACCCCCTCGGCCACCCCTTCGACTGCTGGGGAGAGGGGCTCGGAGGCCGCCAGGAGCGACGCGCTGGACGGCAGGCCGGGGTCGGGACATGCGAGGGTCTGCCCAGACGCGAGACGCGCCACGGCGCGTCGGCCGCTGTCGTCGTCGGAGGCATGGAGGACGGGCAGCGGGATGGCCTCGCAGGGGGACAAGAGCCGCGCCAGCACACGGGCGCGGGCGGCCTCTCGCGTCTCGCACGACGCCAGCCGCAGCCGCCAGCGCGGCGCGGCGCCGGCGAGCTCGGGCAGGCGCTCGGCCTGAAGGCCCCCGAGCGCGCGAGGGTGCTCGAGCGACAGCGTGCCGGCCTGCGTGCGGTGCAGCGCCCCGAGGTGGGCGGGCACGCCGAGCGTCCGGCCGAGCGCTTCGGCCAACGAGCGCACGTAGGTGCCCTTGCTCACGGTCAGCTCGGCCTCCACTTCCACCCGATCGCCTCGGCGCCGCACGGACCCCGGGACGAGCCGACGCACCGCCATGGGGCGCTCCTCGAGCACGGGGGCCCGGCCGGCGCGCGCGAGCGCGTGGGCACGCTGGCCATCGACGTGGATCGCCGAGTACGCGGGGGGCGGCAGGGACTGCACGAGGGTGAGCTCGGCGAGCGCGGCGGGGATGCGGTCCAGCAGGTCCGCGGGGCACGGGGCCTCGTCCACCACGGAGCCCTCGGCATCGGCGGTGGTGGTGCTCGCCCCGAGCACGAACGAGGCGCGGTAGCGCTTGTCCTGGCCGGTGAGGTACGGCGCGAGCTTGGTCGCCGCGCCCACGCCGACCACGAGCAGGCCCGTCGCCGCGGGGTCGAGCGTGCCGGCGTGGCCCACCCGGCGGAGGCCGAGCGCCCAGCGGATGAAGCCCACGACGTCGTGCGAGGTGGGGCCGGCGGGCTTGTCGACGAGCAGCACTCCGCAGAGCGCGGGGTCGTCGGTAGGGCGGCGGCCGCTCATGGGCGGGGCGCGGGGTCGGGCTCGTCCGACGGCCCTTGCTCTTCGTCGCCAGCGAGCTCGTCGAGCTCGTCGAGCTCGTCGACCTCGTCGGCCTCGTCGGCCTCGTCGGCCTCGTCGGCCTCGGGAGGCTCGTTCGCCGGAGCCGGCGACTGCACGTGCAGCTCGGCGAGCACGGCCTCGATGCGGCGGCCCTGCTCGATGCTGCGATCGACCACGAAGCGCAGCGACGGCGTGCGCCGCAGTCGGATGCGCCCGCCGAGCTTGGCCCGCAGCGCCGACGCGCCCGCGTTGAGGCCCGCGAGCACCTCGTCGATGCCCGGCCCGCCGCCGCCGAGCACGTCGACGTAGACCTGCGCCTGGCCGAGGTCGGGCGAGATCTTGACCGCAGTGATCGAGATCGCCGCGGCATTGCGAAGCCGCGGATCACGAAGCTCGCCGCGCACCAGCAGATCAGCCAGCGCGCGGCGCACGGTCTCTTCGACCCGCGAGAGTCGTGTGTTCATGGACTCTCGCTAGAGCGTGGGAGGAATCGCCTCCACGTCGAAGGCGCGGATGACGTCGCCCTCGCGGATCTCCGGGAACCCGTCCACGACGATGCCGCACTCGAAGCCTTCCTTGACCTCTTTGACGTCATCCTTGAACACCCGCAGCGAGCCGATGGTGCCGTTGAACATCTCGTCGCTGCCACGGATGACCCGCACGTGGTTGGTGCGCTGGATCGTGCCCCGCGTGACGCGGCAGCCGGCCACCACGCCCAGGCGTGGGATCGGGAACAGCGCCCGCACCTCGGCCTCGCCCACCTCGCGCTCGCGATACTCGGGCTCGAGCAGCCCGATCATCAGCTCGACGCACTTGTCGGTGGCCTCGTAGATGATCGAGAAGGTGTGGATGTCCACGCCCTCTTGATCGGCGATCGGGGCCGCCTTGCCCGCGGTCTTGACGTTGAAGCCGAAGATCACGGCCTCGCCGGCGCGCGCGTACTTGACGTCGTTCTCGTTGATCTGACCGACCTCGGCCTTGATGACCTCGACCTTGACCTTCTCGGTCGACAGCTCCTCGAGCGCGTCCTTGACCGCCTGCGCGGAGCCCTGAACGTCGGCCTTGAGCACGATCTTGAGCACCGGCGTCTTCTTGCGCTGGAGCATCTCCTGGATCGACGGGCCGGTGCGGACGCTCTCCTTGCGCTTGCGCTGCTCGCGACGGTAGGTGACGAGTGCCTTGGCATCGCGATCGTTCTCGACCACGTCGACGCGGTCGCCCGCCGCGGGCACGCCGGACAGGCCCAGCACCTCGACGGGCGTCGACGGACCGGCCTCCTTGAGGTTGCGGCCGCGGTCGTCGTAGAGGCCGCGCACCTTGCCCTGGTACTCGTTGGCAACGATGATGTCGCCCTTCTTGATCATGCCCGACTGGATGAGCACCGTGGCCACCGTGCCGCGGCCCTTGTCGATGCGGGCCTCGAGCACCACGCCCTGACCGCGCCCCTCGTCGGGGGCGCGGAGCTCCAGCACCTCGGCCTGCAGCGCGAGGTTCTCGACCAGATCGTCGATGCCCTGCCCCGTCTTGGCGCTGACCTCGAGGATGGCCGTGTCACCGCCGAATTCCTCGCCGATGATGCCCTGCTCCATCAGCGCCTGCTTGACGCGGCCGGGGTTGGCTTCGTGCTTGTCGATCTTGTTGATCGCCACGACGATCGGCACGTCGGACTCGCGCGCGTGCTTGATGGCCTCGACGGTGGTCGGCATGACGCCGTCGTCGGCGGCGACCACGAGCACCACGAGATCGGTGACCTGGGCCCCGCGCTCGCGCATGGCGGTGAACGCCTCGTGGCCGGGGGTGTCGAGGAACACCACGGGGCCCTTGGGCGTGTCGACCCGGTAGGCGCCGATGTGCTGGGTGATGCCGCCAGCTTCGCCGGCGGCCACCCGCGTCTCCCGGATCTTGTCGAGCAACGAGGTCTTGCCGTGGTCGACGTGGCCCATGAAGGTGACCACGGGGGCGCGGGTGATGCCCACGTCCTCCTCGTCGCGGTTGATGAGGTCGTCCTCTTGGAACGAGACGTTCTCGACGGTGTAGCCGAACTCGGCCGCCACGAGCTCGGCGGTCTCGAAGTCGATCGCGTGGTTGATCATGACCCCACGCATGCCCATGCTCCAGAGCTGGCGCAGGATCACCGAGGCCTTCTGGCCCATCTGGTGCGCGAGGTCGTTGACCTGAATCGCCTCGTCGACCCGGATGCGCTTCTTCTCCTCGCTCATCTCCACGGTGGAGACCTTGGGCGGTCCACCGGGGCGACCGCGGCCGCGCGTCATCTTGCGGCGACGACCGGCGGCCTGGGCCTTCTCTTCACGCTGCTTGCGCTGGCTGGCGCGGCCCTTGCGGTCCTCCTCGGTGGCGTCGGTGATGATCACCTGCTGACGCTTCTTGGTCTGGGCCAAGGGGATGAAGCCGAGGATCTTGGGCTCGGAGCGCTGCGATCTCGCGCCGACGATGACGCCCGCCTCGTTGCGGACGACGCGTCGCGTCCCGTCGTCGACGTTCCCCTCCACACCCTCGGGGGGCGGCGGGGCCTCGTCGCGGCGCGCGGACGGCCGCACGCGCTCGATGGAGGGCGCAGGCGCGGCCGACGGTGCACCCGCACGCGAGCGCTCGCCCACGGGCCGCCCCGAGGCGGGACCCTGTGCGGGGGCGGAGCCTCGCATGGGCCGCTCGCGGTGCTCGATCACGGGCTGGACGCGCTGCTGCTCGATGCGAGCGGCCATGCCTCCAGGGAGGCGTCGCGTGCCGGGCGGCAGCTCGATGCGAGTGCCCACCATGGCCGGGGCCTTGGGGGCCGGGTCGGCCGATGCGGACGCGGCCCCCTTGCCCTCGGCAGCATCCGCAGCCTGCGAGGCCGCGGGCGCGTCGGAACGCGACCCCGGGCCCTCGCGACGACTCCCAGCGGCCGAGCCCTCGGAGCCGGAGCGTGGCGCCGTCTGGCCAGGCGGCCGGGCGGCCGGGCGAACGCCGGGACGGAGGCCCTCGCCGCCTGGGCGCTGGGCCTCACCGGGACGCGCGGGCCGGAACGCAGGGCGAGCGGTGTCGGTGACCGTGGCGCCCGAGGCCTTGCTGGCAACGGCTGCGGCCTGCTCGGCCGCTTCCTCGCGCTCGGCCCGGCGGCGGCGCACCTCGGCTCCGCTGCGACGGATGACGGACTTCTCACCGCCCTGGTTGGGATCGCCCCGGTTGGGGTCGCCCCGGTTGGAGTCGCCCCGGTTGGAGTCGCCCCGGTTGGAGTCGCCCCGGTTGGAGGCACTCCGGTTGGGGTCGCCTCCTCCCCGATCCCGGTTGCCACCCCCGAGCCCTCGCTCGCCGGCAGAGGAGCCAGGGCCGGTGCCGGAGCTCGGACGAGCCCCGCCACCCGCGGCACCGAGGTTGTGCCCGCCACGGCTGGACCCCGACGAAGCCGAGGGTCCCGCCGAAGCCGAAGGTCCCGTCGAAACCAAGGGCGCCGGCGAAGCGGAGGAGGAGGGCGACATGTTGTCGCGGACGCGCTGCGCTTCTTCGGGCGACAAGGTGCTCATCTGATTCTTGATCTCGATGCCGAAGCCTCGGATCTTCTCGACCAGGGTCTTGTTGTCCTGGTCCAGCTCTTTGGCGAGCTCGTATACGCGGATCTTTGCCATGGGTTAGGCAGACCTCCCCGGCTCGGCCGACTCCCGACCCAAACCCCGACCCAAGCTCTGACGTAGCTGCGAGAGCGCGTCGTAGCGGGGGCCCTTGTGGGCGATGTCGCCGGTCCTTTGCAGGTTCTCTAGCTCGTGGTCGAGGGCGGCCACCACCGAAGGCCACAAGGCCTCCAGCGCGGGGACGCGAGCTCGGTGGGGGCGCGAGCGGCCGCCGACCTCGGGGCCGCCGTGCTCGTCGGGCTGCTCCGTGGCGGGCTCGGGCTCGTGGGCCGAGGCGCCCACACGGCCGAGTGCGCGCTCGAGGGCGCGCCGGCGCAGGGCCTGCTCGAAGCAGGCGCGAGCGGGACACAGATAGGCGCTGCGCCCACGCATGCGGCGACCCATCGCGGGCACCACTACGCCGTCGGAGCGTCGACGCAGGCGCACCAGCGCCCGCTGGGGGCGTCGCGTACGACACGCAACGCAGGTTCGCACCGGCTCGCTCAATCCGCACCTCCCCGGCCGTCGTAGGCCAGGCTGTCTTCGGCCGTCGGGTACTTCACATCGAGCTTGAGGTTGCCGCTCGCCACGTCGTTGGCGACGTCGATGATCTCCTCGGCGCGCTCGGAGCTGCCGATGCCCGGCACCTCGGCCAGCTCGTCGGCGTCGGCCACCGCGAGATCGCGAAGGCCCCTCCAGCCCATCTGGAACACGAGGCTGGCCAGCTCGTGCCCCACCCCGGGGATCGCGGCCATCTCGGCGAGGCTGCGGGCCTCCATCTCGCGGATCTTGCTCTCGGAGTGGATGTCGATGCGCCAGCCGGTCAGGCGCGAGGCCAGTCGCACGTTCTGGCCCTTCTTGCCGATCGCGAGCGAGAGCTTGTCGTCGGGGACCACGAGCTCCATGGTGTGGCGCTCGGCATCGATGAGCACGCGCGAGACCACGGCGGGCTGGATCGCGTTGCACACGAACCGCGCCGGATCCTCGTTGAACGGCACGATGTCGATCTTCTCGCCGCGCAGCTCCTGCACCACCGCCTGCACCCGGCTGCCGCGCATGCCCACGCACGCGCCGACCGGATCGACGTCGCGGTCGCGGCTCGACACCGCGATCTTGCTGCGCGCCCCGGGCTCGCGGGCGCAGGCCTCGATGCGCACGATGCCCTCGTAGATCTCGGGCACCTCGTGCTCGAACAGCTTCTCCACCAGGCCCCGGTGCGTGCGCGACAGGATGATCTGCGGGCCGCGGGCCGACTTGTCGACGTCCTTGACGTACGCGACGATCCGGTCACCGGGTCGCAGCGACTCGCGCGGCACCTGCTCGCGCACCGGCAGGATCGCCTCGGCCTTGCCGTTGTCGACCTCCACGATGATCGAGCCCCGCTCGAAGCGGCGCACGATGCCGGTCATCAGCTCGCCCTTCTTGTCCTTGTAGGCGTCATACATGTTCTCGCGCTCGGCCTCGCGAACGCGCTGGATGATCACCTGCTTGGCGGTCTGCGCCGCGATGCGGCCGAAGCCGTGGCCGCTGAACTGCAGCGCCGGGATCTCCGGGTAGTCCTTGGCCTGCTGCTCGGCGCGCTTGCGATCGCCGTCGAGGTAGAAGATCTGGAACAGGAGCTCGTCGCCCTCCTCGGCCTCGAGCCCCGAGCGCTGGGCCTGCTCGATGCTGATCTCGCGGTTCGGAGCCGTGACCTCGCGGACGACGTAGAGCACCTGGAACAGGTTCACGTGCCCGGTCTCGGGGTCGAAGTTCGCCTCGATCTCGCGGTCCTCGAACACCTTCTTGGCGGCAGCCAGCACCGCTTGCTCGACGGTGTCGGTGAGGACCTGGCGCGAGATGTTCTTCTCGCGGCAGACCTGATCGATGACCGTGCTGAGGTTGACTACTTCTTCCATCGTGGGACCTGCATGGAGGAGGCTCTGGGACCGTGCCTTGGGATCGAGATCATCCCTCGTAGACGAGCCGGGCGCGCCGCACCCGATCGATGGGGATGCGATGCTCGTGCCCACCGTCGGGATCCCGTAGCGTGACGGTTCCCGAGCGATCGTCGTGGGGCTTGTCGGGATCGGGCAGGGCCGCCTCGATCCGACCATGGAAGTTGCGCTGGTCGTCGCCCGGTGCGAGCGGCGAGAACACTCGCACCCGACACAGGCGCCCGATGAAGCGAGCGTAGTGGCTGAGGCGCGAGAGCGGGCGCTCGAGGCCGGGCGAGGAGACCTCGAGCACGTAGGGCGACGCGAGCAAGCGCGAGAGCTCCCCGCCGAATTCGGTGCCGGCACCGGTACCCGCGGTATCGGCCGCCTCGGCCCCCGCGGCCGTGTCGGCCGCCTCGGCCCCCGCGGCCGTGTCGGCCGCCTCGGCCCCCGCGGCCGTGTCGGCCGCCTCGGCTGCATCGAGCGCGTTGCCGATGACGGGGCTGAGGTGCGCACAGTCGTCGAGGTCGATGCCCTCGGGATGATCGATGAAGATCTGCAGCTTGCGCTGGCGCCCGGCCGCGGTCCATTCGAGGTGGACCAGCTCGTAGCCCAGCGTTGCCAGCACCGGCTCGATCACGGCCTCGAGGATGAGGCCGCGCGCGCGCTCCACCGTGCCGGGAACGCCGGTCGACCCGGTGTCTCCGTCAGCGGAGTCGAGGGCGGTGTGGGGGGCGGGCTGGATCATCGGGCCGAGGCTGGAGTTGGCCGAGCACAAAAAAGAGCGGGACCCGAAGGTGCCCACTCCCGACGGTGCGTCGTGGTGTGAAGACGGGCATCGGATAGCACAGCGAAAAATGGGCCGCAAGGCCCGCCTACCGGCCGTTTTCCTTGGGTTCGGGGCGCTCGCCGGGCCCGCGAGGAGCCTGCCGCCGGTCGCCGGCGGGCCCGGGGCCGCGGGCCCGCCGGTAGAGCTCCCCCGGCGTCGACGGCGAACGGTCGGGCGACGGGTCGCGCCCCAAGGCCTCCCCGTGCCCGAATTCGTGGCCGGCGGGGGTGAAGGGGTGACTCCGCGGAGGCCATGGATCGACGCGCCGGCGGGGCGTCCGTGGATCCCCGGGAGGTGGCTTTGTACCCTCGCTCCGGGCGAGGGCTCGACCCCTCGCGCAGGATCGTCTCGTGAGCCCCCGCAAGCGCATGCCCGAGCTCGCCGGGCTCCACGAGTGGATGGAGCGCTACGCCGACGGCGATCCATCGGCGTTCTCGCGGCTGCACGGGCAGCTGCGGCCCCGGCTGCGAGGGCTCTTGCTCAAGCTGGTGCGGGACGAGGCCGCCGTGGACGACCTGGTGCAGCTCACCCTGCTCAAGGGGCACCTGGCCCGCGATCGCTTCGCGCTGCAGGGCGGCGACCCCGACGGCGCGGTGCAGGCCTGGTACTTCGCGATCGGCCGCAACGTGGCGATGGACTTCCTGCGCGAGCGCTACCGTGGGGAACGGCGGCACGCCGACCCCGGGGCGCCGGGCGAGGGGCTGGCCGAGCTGCCCGACGTGGCGCCCGATCCCGAGGCGCACGGGCAGCTCGTCGAGCAGGAGGTCGAGATCGTCGAGCGCGTGCGCGAGGCGATCGCCCGGCTGCCCGAGGGACAGCGCGAGGTGGTCGAGCTGCACAAGCTGCGCGGCATGAGCATGGCCGAGGTCGCCGAGCGCCTGCGGGTGCGCGAGGGCGCGGTGCGGGTGCGAGCCCACCGGGCCTACAAGACGCTGGCGAGGCTGCTCGCCCCCAAGGAGCTCGGGTCGCTGCTCACGTGGCTGTTCTGGCCGTGGCCGTAGCGCCCGCGACCCTCCCTCCATACGCGCCCTCCGCGGAGGGGCTACCGACGGCCGCGTGACGCCCGGCGGGCCGCGCGACGGCGACGGCGACGCTCGGCCGCGGCCACGCTCCGCACGATGGCGCGGTGCAGCGACGGCGCACCGGCCCACGCCGTGGGACAGAGATCGTGCTCGACCCCGTCGCGACGCGCGAGCACGAACATCTCGAGCAGCGGCGGCGGGCGCTGCTCGACGTGCACCGCGGCCACGTCGTGGATCGGCACTGCGCGCCGCCGCGTGCCGTCGTGGAAGCGAACCTTGCGGCCCCACAGCACCACCGCGCGGGGCAGCCGGGCCACGAGCAGCCCGTGCGCCACCGCGAGCACGGCCACCACCACGAGCACCATGCATGCCCGCACCACCAGCGGAAACCCGCCGGCCAGCGCCACCCACGCCGTGGGCAGGGGCACCAGCGGCACGAGGATCATCGAGAGCACGAACGCCAGCGCCACGGCCAGGCGGGCGAGGGTGCCCGTCCAGTCGTCGGGACGAGCCACGCGAAGCAGGCGCCCGATCACGGCGCAAGCCTAGCAGCAGCCCGCGGCCCTGCCGCGATATGCTCCACCCATGCCCCGCCCTGCCCTCCTCGGTCGTGCCGTGCTCGTGATGTCGCTGGTAGGGCTCGTGCCCAGCTGCACGAGCGGAGGAACGGACTGTACCGATATAGGCTGCGAGTCCGAGGCCATCGTCACGTTCCCGCCGAGCCTGGTGTCCGGGGCCTACGACCTCGTGCTCGAGGGCGAGGGCGAGACCGCCACCGCGCGCTGCCTCGATCCCAGCGCCCCCGAGACCGCCGACAACCCGGAGGGCCTCACTTGCAACGCGCAGGGCTTCACGCTCGAGGGGCACCCGCTGGCCAACGAGCGCGAGCTCGTCGTCACCATCATCCCCTCTGTGGATGGAGAGCCGGGCGACCCGGTGAGCGAGTCGGTGCGCCTGGACGCGGTGGAGGAGATCACCCCCAACGGTCCCGATTGCCCGCCGCTCTGCGTCGTCCGCAACGGGCAGCTCCGCCTCGGTACGGAAGGATGAGCCGCCGGTAGCGGCGGGGCCTAGTCGAAGTCCACGCGGAGCTGGTAGCCGCCGGCGCCGATCTGGCCCTGGTCGACCGTCAGGAAGTACTGGCCGGGCTCGGCGAGGTAGAAGACGAGGTCGGCGACGCCGCCGGGGCCATTGGCCTCGCAGGCGAGCTCCGACAGCGCCGCGCAGTCCGTGCGCAGGCTGATCACGGGCGCGAAGGCGCCGCTGGTCTCCACGTGCGCGTACATGTTGCCGGCATAGGTAGCCACCAGCGGGAACATGTTCTCGCGCCCCGGCCCGCCGCAGTAGCCGTCGACGCGGCCCTGGCCCTCGGTGAAATCGTTGTTCCAGATGAACGCCGAGCCCGGGAGCTGCTGGATGATCTCGGGATGCGGGGCGCACTGGTCGAGCGGCGGCCAGCCAAAGCCCACCTCGAACGCATAGGTGCCCGCACCACCACCGGCGCTGTCGATGAAGATCGAGTAGCTGTGCCCGGCCCGCGCGAGGAAGTGATAGGGCTGGTCGGCGAAGCTGCGCGTGCAGATCTGGGTGAAGCCCGACCCGGACGCGCAGCCGTCCTCGATCACGCGGAGCGTGGGGGTGAACTCGGTCTCGCCCGGCTGCAGCGTGAGGATCACGTCCACGTCGTAGTCGGGCACGAGCACGTAGACGTCCTCGGGGCCGCTGTCGGACCCGCACCAGCCCTCGGCGAAGCTCGGGCCCGAGAGCTCGCCGCGCAGCGTCATGGGGGCGAACGGCATGGACAGCGGGTCGTTGCAGGTCCCCGGGCGGTTGGGATCGCCGCCGCTCTCGTCGCTCTCGTCGTTGCCTTCGTCGTCGCTCTCGTCGAAGTCCACATCGGGCGCGAACGGATCGGAACGCAGACCGCAGCCGGCGACGAGCACGAGCAGGGCCAGCAACGACGACGAGCCGCCAGGAAAACCCATGGCCTTGTTTAGCATTGTGAGTTTCGCCGCGTCAAAGCCTACCGGGGACTGCGAGGGAGCATCCAGAGCTTGTCCACGTGCATCCGTAGGCGTCGTTGCCCACGAAATGCATCGTGCTCGGGCACGAAGATGCAGCCGATCCGGTCGCCACGCGACAGCGGCACGCGGGGGGCCTGGCCGAACGCGATCGCGTCGCAGCGGGCCGAGCCCTGGCGGAGGCCCAGCGCCAGGTGCCGATCCTTGAGCACGCGCACCGTCTCGACCACCACGTCGTCGCAGCAGAACCGCGGCGGGGCAAAGCCCTGGCCGTAGGGGCCGAGCGTGCGCATCGAGGCCACCAGCTCGGCATCGACCCGCGACAGCGGCAGCACGGCGTCGACCAGCTCCGCGGGCGCCGCCACCGGGCGGTCCTGCGCCTGCCGGGCCACCGCAGCATCGAAGGCCTCGGTCAGCGCGGGCAAGAGCTCCACCCGCACCGTGGCCCCCGCCGCCTCGCGGTGGCCCCCGAAGCGCACGAGCACCTCCTGACACTCGGCCAGCGCCGCCCGCACGTCCACGCCGCCGTGGCTGCGCACCGAGCCGCGGGCCACCCCGGCCTCGCGATCGATCGCGAGCACCAGCGCGGGCCGGCGGTGGTGCTCGGCCACGCCCGCGGCCGCGATCCCCACCACCCCCGGCAGCCACCCGTCGTGCGCGATGACCAGCGCCGCACGCTCGCCGAGCCGCGGATCGGCCGTGAGGAACGCCAGCGCCTGCACCACGGTCTCCTGCTGGTGGCGCTTGCGCCGCGCGTTGAGCGTCTCGATCTGTTCCGCCAGCGGCATCGCCTCGGCCTCGCTCTTGGCTCGCAGGAGCCGCAGCGCAGGCTCGGCCGGCCCGAGCCGCCCCGGCGCGTTGATCCGCGGCCCGAGCCGGAAGCCGAGGTGGGTCTCGTCGATCATCCCGTCGCCGGGTGGGCTGCCCGCGGCGGCCAGCAGCGCCGCGAGCCCCGGCCGGAGCGCGCGGCTCATCAGCCGCAGCCCGGCCGTCACCAGCACGCGGTTCTCGTCGACGAGCGGCATCATGTCGCACACGGTCGCCAGCGCCACGAGGTCGAGCCACGCGCGCGGGTCGGGCAGCCCGGTGCGGCCGCGCTGCGAGAGGCGCGTGCGCAGGCCCGCGCAGAGGTAGAAGGCCACCCCCGCCGAGCACATGCCCTTGAACGGGAACGCGCACCCGGGCTGGTGCGGGTTGATGAGCGCGTCGGTCGGAGGCATCCGCTCGGGCACCTGGTGGTGGTCGATGACCACCGTGTGCACGCCGGCGTCGCGCAGCCACTGCAGCGCCTCGATGTCGGAGGTGCCGCAATCACCGGTGAGCATCAGCCTCACGCCGGCCTCGACGAACGCCTGCGCATCGGCCATCCCGAGCCCGTACCCGCGGCTGCGGTGCGCCACGCGGGCCACCACCGTCACCCCGAGCGCCTCGAGGAACGTGGTGAGGATCGTGGCCGTGGTCACCCCGTCGACGTCGTAGTCGCCGAACACCCCCACGCGGAGGCCCTGGCGGCAGGCGGCCTCGAGCAGCTCGAGCGCCGCGGGAAAGCCCGCCATCGTCCCCCCCATCGCATCGGGACGGCGTAGATCCGAGAGCCGCGGGTCGAGCACGCGCCGCTGGGCCGCCTCGTCCACCACGCCGCGCGCGAGCAACAGCTCGGCCACCGTCACCGGCAGGCGCAGGCGCGCCGCCAGCTCCCGCGCCTCGTGGGGCGAGCGCGCGCCTCCGCGCAGCTCGAGGCGTGGGGCGTCGGAGTCGAGCACGTCGGAGGCCGGGTGGAGCCTCTCGACCTCGGCGGCGACCAAGGACACGGCCGGTATTCTCGCTTCATCCGCTCGATCGCGCCACGGGGCGGGCGTATCGAAGGGAGCCATCGGCGGGGATCGAGCCCGTGCGAGAGGAGATCGCCTCGACTCGCACTGACTCTTGCCCGGGCTTCGCTCTAGTCCTCGCCGGGCCTTCGCCCTAGTCCTCGCCCGCGCCTTCGGGTGCCCCGCCCTCGGGGCGCCGGCGACGGCGACGGCGACTGGTCTTGCGAACACCGGCCAGCGCCTCGCTCGCAGCCGCGGCCACGTCTCCGTCGGAGACACCGGCCTCGCCCTCGCCCGCGGTCACCTCGACCCCGACCGCAGACGCGCCCTCGGGCGCGGGCTTGTCGGCATCCGGGCGCAAGAGCGTACCGGTGCCCTCGCGCTCGTTCTGGTACGCGAGGTGCCCCTTGCCGCCGTAGAACCGCCGGTTCACCCACAGGAAGATCGGGGTCGCGATGTAGAGCGACGAGTACGTGCCCACCACCATGCCCACGATCAGCGCGAACGCGAAGTCCTTGATGGGGCCGGTCCCGAGCACGTACGTCGCCACCACCACCATGAGCGTGGTGAGCGTGGTGAGCAGCGTACGGCTGAGCGTGTCGTTGAGCGCCGCGTTCGAGGTCTCCTCGATGCTCGCGTCGCGATAGAGCGCCACGCGCTCGCGGATCCGGTCGAACACCACGATGGTGTCGTTGATGCTGTAGCCGACCACGGTGAGCACCGCCGCGATCGTCTGGAGGTTGAACTCCTTGCCCGTGAGCGCGAACGCCCCCACCACCAGGAACGCATCGTGGATCAGCGCGACGATGCCGCCCGGCGCGAAGCGCAGATCGAAGCGGAACATCACGTAGAGGAAGATGAAGCCGATCGCGAACAGCAGCGACTTGATGCCGTCGGTCTGGAGCTGGTTGCCGACCTTGCTGCCCACCGTCTCGGCGCGCACGATGTGATCGACCGAGCCCGCCCCGAGCTTGGTCTCGAGGTCGTCGCTCACCTTGGCGCCGATGCCCACGAGCGCCACCTCGACCGGGAACGTCTCGATCTCCTCCTCACCCGGCGCGACCATCAGCTCGCTGGCCGTGCCCTTGTCGGCCGTGCCGGGGCAGCCGGCGCCCTCGAGCAGGCGCGCCACCTCGCGGTAGCTCGGCTCCTTGTCGAACGACAGGAACAGCTTGCTGCCGCCCTCGGGGTGGGTGAACTCGACGAGCTTGGCGTCGCCCACCTGCACCACCGCGCCCTTGCAGGCCTCGATGGTGGACTCCGCGATGCTCACCGTCTCCTTGATGCGTACGAGGATCTCGTTGTCGCGGTCGGGCACCTCCACCGCCGAGCTGCCCTCGTAGCCGAGCTCCTCGAGCGCGGTGCGGACCGCATCGACCTTCACGCCCGAGTCCTGCGTGAACGCGAGCTGCACCTGCGAGCCACCCGCGAAGTCGATGCCCATGTTGAGCATCGATCCCGTGGAGATCTGGTTGTAGAGCATCGACGCGAGCGAGATCGCGATGAGCAACAGCGACAGCGAGATGAAGCGCCAGCGGTGCTCGATGAACTTGAAGTTCGTGCCGGGCCGGATGAGCTCGAAGAACTTCGGGATCTGATTCTTCTTGGTTTCCGCCATGGTCTTCGGCTCCCCTTCCTACTAGATGGACACCCGGTCGAAGCCGCGGCGGTTGGCCTGGAAGTCGAAGAACAGGCGCGTACACATCACCCCGGTGAAGATCGAGGTGGCGATGCCGATGAGCAGCGTCACCGCGAACCCGCGGATCGGGCCCGAGCCGTACTGGAACAGCACGATGCCCGCGATGGCGGTGGTGAGCTGCGCGTCGAGGATGGTGGTGAACGCCCGGTCGTACCCCGACTCGATCGCCGCCCGCGGCGTATGACCGTCGCGCAGGTAGTCGCGGATGCGTTCGAAGATGATCACGTTGGCGTCCACCGCCATGCCGATGGTGAGCACGATGCCCGCGATGCCCGGCAGCGTGAGCGTGGCCTTGAACAGCGCCATCGCGGCCAGGATGAGCAGCATGTTGAGCACCAGCGCGAACACGGCGATGAAGCCCGACGTGCGGTAGTAGATGATCATGAACAGGATCACCGCGCCGAGGCCGTAGAGGAACGCCTGCGCGCCGCGGGTGACCGAGTCCTCGCCGAGGTCGGCGCCCACGCGGATCTCGAACTCCTTCTCGAGCCGCGCCGGCAGCGAGCCGCTCTTGAGCACCTTGGTGAGGTCGTTGGCCGCCTCGCGCACCGTCTGCCCGGGCGTGGCGCCCAGCGTGATGACGAAGCTCTGTCCAATGCGCTCGTTGAACACCGGGTCCGAGCGCACCGCGTCGTCGAGCACGATCGCCATGCGCCGGCCCACGTTGGCCCCCGACAGCTCCTCCATCAGGTTGGCGCCGATGCGATCGAGCTTGACGTTGACCTGCGGCACCTGCGTCTGCGGGTCGGGCTGCACCGAGGCCGAGACCACGTGCTCGCCGGTCACGCCCGCGCGCGACTTGATGATGTAGGTGCGCCACACGACCTCGGGCTCGGCCCCGCGGCGGGTCTGCACCGTGACCGGACCGTAGGCGACCTTGAGATCGGCGGGCAGGCGCCACTCGGGCGGCAGGCTGCGGAAGAAGCCCTCGAGCGTGCCGCGCTCCTTGGCGTAGTAGGCGTACGGATCCTTGACCGTGACGCCGGCCTCCTTGCCGTACTCCTGGAGGCGGTTGACCGAGATCCCCATGCCCCGCTGGACCAGGTTCGCCTCGTAGAGCGCCTGCAGGTACGGCTTGCCGGTGTCGCGGAACGGGGTCTCGTCGTCGACGAGGTACATCGACAGCACCGCCTGGCGCTCGATGATCTTGAGCAGGCGCCGGAAGTCGCCGGCGTCGTCGAGCACCGCGGCGCGGGCGTCCTCGGACAGGCCCAGCATCACGCTCGAGCGGTCGGCCGCCGTCTCGGCGTTGGCGTCGAGCAGCATGAGCTCGGCGGTGATGCGGTCGTCGACGATGAGGTTGCCACCCACCAGCTTGTCGGCGAACACCCGGCGCACGAGCGCCTCGGCGTCCTGGTCGGGAACGGTCAGCTTGAACGCGCCCGGATCGCCCCGCACCTCGTGGTCGGCGGCCTGCACCGTCGAGCCCTCGGCCCGCAGCGCCTCCTGCAGCACCTCGATGAGCCCGCGCGCCGCGTCCTTGGCGGCCGCGCGCACCTCGGTGGCGGTGTCCGACAGGCCCGGCAGCTCGACCACGAGCTGGCGGTTCTTGGGGTAGATGTTGGGCTCGGCCACGCCCATCGCGTCGACGCGGCTGCGCACCGTGTCGAGCGCAGTCTCCACCGAGCTCTTGCGGAGCTCCGTGATCTTGGCCTCCGGCATCCGCAGCGTGATCACCCCGTCGGCCTCCTTGGGGCCGGTCTCGGGCTCGCGGCGCTCGAGCAGGTCGAGCGCCACGCCGAGCACGTCGGGCGTGGCGGTCGCCACGTCGGCCGGGTCGGCGAACGTGATGCGCAAGGTATCGACGCCCTCGCGGGTGACCTTGACCTCCACGTCCTTCTTGGTGCGAAAGCCCGCCTCGAGCTCGCTCGCGACCTGGTCGAGCTTCTTCTGCACCGCCTCGTCGACGGCCACCGAGTACTCGAGGTGCAGACCACCCTGGAGATCCAAGCCGAGCTGGAACTTGCTGGTGAACGTGTCGGTGATCCAGGCCGGTAGCGCGATCCCGCCGGGCACGATGGCCGCGATCGAGGGCAACACGACGAGGATCGCCCAGACCACCAGTGCGGTCAGGGCCACGGCCTTGAGCTTGAGGAAGCGACGCATGGTGAGTGTCCCTCGTGCCGGGCTCGGTTAGGCGCCCTTGCGGGCGTCCTTGTCGTCGTCCTCGGCGTCGTCGGCCTCATCGGCCGCTTCGTCCTTCTTGGCCCCGCCCTTCTTGACCTCGTCCTTCTTGGACGGCTCCTTCTCGGGCTTCTCGGCCTTCTTGGCGGCCTCCTTGGGCTCGTCCTTCTTGGCCTCGTCCTTCTTGGGCGGGTCCTTTTCGGCCTTGAGGACGGAGTCCTGGAGATCGTCGATCTTGCTCTTGAGCACGCGCACCCGCATGCGCTCGGCGAGCTCCACCACGGCCACCTTGGGGTCGTCGACGTTGGTGATGCGCCCGAGGATGCCGCCCTGCAGCACCACCTGATCGCCCTTCTTGAGCCCCTCGATCCGCTTCTTGCGGTCCTTCTCCTGCTTGCTCATCGGCCGCAGCACGATGAAGTAGATCACCGCGAACATCATGATCATCATGATCATGGGGTTGCCGAGGATGGAGCCCCCCGCGGCCGAGCCGTCGGCCAGGAGCGCAGTGGGGGCCGGCGGCGGCGAAAGAGTGGAGAGGATGGTGGGCATCGTGGACCGAGCAGAACCGGACGAGCCGGCAAGAGGGGGATGAGCGCCAAGATATCGCTCGCTGGCCGCTCGTCTGACCGAGCAAGCCGCTCGTGCCACGAGACGGCAGCGAGTGCGGGCCTTTCGCGGGGGCGCGCGAGAGGCGGCAGGGGTAGCAGAGCCCCCCCGGGCGGTCAAGGCCGGCCCCAGCGCCTACTTCGGGAGATAATGCCGCGTGATCACGGAGGAAAGCGCGTCCAGGGCATCCGGCAGCCACCCCGCTCGCAGCGCTCCACGCAGCACCGCCACCCACTGGTGGAAGAAGTAGAGGTTGTGCAGCGTGGCCAGCCGCCCGAACAGCGGCTCGCCCTGCCGCTCGAGGTGTCGCAGATAGGCGCGGCTGAAGCGCCGGCACGTGGAGCAGCCGCACGTGGGATCGACCGGCCCCGGATCCTCGCGAAAGCGGAGCCCGCGGATGTTGAGCTTGCCCTGCCAGGTGAAGAGCTGGCCGTTGCGGGCGTTGCGGCTCGGCATCACGCAGTCGAACATGTCGATCCCCGCGGCCACCGCCGCGAGCAGATCGTGCGGCGTGCCGATCCCCATCACGTAGCGCGGGCGATCCTCGGGCATGAGCGGGGCGACCGCAGCGAGCGTCGCGTGCATCGCCGGGATCGGCTCGCCGACCGAGAGGCCCCCGAGCGCGAGGCCGTCGAACGGCAGCGGGCGGAGCACCTCGAGGTGGGCCCGGCGCAGCGCCACGTCGGTCCCGCCCTGTACGATCGCAAAGCAGAGCTGCCCCGGGCCCAGGATCGTGCCGCGCAGCTCCGCGGCCTCCCGCGCCCAGCGGCTCGTTCGCTCCACCGCGTCATGCATCGTCGCCGCGTCGCCCTCGCCGGGCGGGCAGTGGTCGAGGATCATGCACACGTCCGAGCCGAGCCGCGCCTGGTTCTCGAGCACGCTCCGCGGCGTCATGCGGTGGGCCGAGCCGTCGAAGTGCGTGCGGTAGTCGACCCCCTGATCGTCGATGGTCTGCAGGCCCCGCAGCGAGAACACCTGGTAGCCCCCGCTGTCGGTCAGGATCGCGCGCGGCCAGCCCATGAAGCGGTGCAGGCCCCCGAGCGCCTGCACGAGCGCGGCGCCCGGGCGGTGGGTCAGGTGGTAGGCGTTGCCCAGCACCACCTGCGAGCCCACGCTCGCGAGCTCGTCGGGCGCGAGGCCCTTGACCGCGCCGTAGGTCCCCACCGGCATGAAGCAGGGCGTGTCGACGGGCCCGTGCGCCGTCCAAAGGCGCCCCGCGCGGGCGGGACCGGCCTGGGCGAGCAGCTCGAACGTGCCGGGCGGGCGCGGAGCCAGCGAGGGATCGGTGCAGGACAGGCCCGCGGCGGGATCGGGGCGCAGCGCCGGATCGGCGGGCTCGGGGCCGGGCGTGGCCGCGCTCGGATCGGGCGCGCCCGCTCCTGCTACGGCGAGCGAGTCGATCGTCATGCGTCCTCCTCCTCGTCCGCTGCGCGGCCCACCAGCATGCAGTCGCCGTAGCTGTAGAAGCGGTAGCCCTCGCGCACCGCCTCGCGATACCACGACAGCACCCGCGAGCGGCCCGCGAGCGCGCACACCAGCATCAAGAGGCTGCTGCGCGGCAGGTGGAAGTTGGTCAAGAGGTGCGTGACCACGCGGAAGCGGAAGCCCGGCGCGATCACCAGCGACGTCGTGCCCTCGGTCGGCGGCAGCTGGCCGTCGTGCGCCGCCGCGATGCCCTCGAGCGCGCGGGTGGTGGTGGTGCCCACGGCCACGATCGGCCGGCCCGCCGCGCGGGCGGCCTCGATCCGCTCGGCCGCCGCCGCCGTCAGGGTCACGCGCTCCGAGCCCACGCGATGCAGGGTCACGTCGGCCACGTCCATCGGCAGGAACGTCCCCGGGCCCACGTGCAGCAACAGCTCCACCACGTCGAGCCGCGCGAGCTGCTCGCGATCGAGGTGCAGGCCCGCGGTGGGGGCCGCCACCGAGCCCTCCGTCCGCGCGTAGACCGTCTGGTAGCGCTCGTGATCGCTGGCCGCGGGCCCGTGGGGGCGCGCGATATAAGGCGGCAGCGGCAGCGCCCCGTGCGATGCCAGCGTGGGCAGCACCTCGCCCTCGGTCACCAGCAGCCGTCGCGCCCGCGGATCCACCTCGTCGGGCCCCTCGTAGCGCAGCGAGAGCCCGCCCGCCCGCAGCGCCTCGCCCGGGCGCAGCTTCTTGGCCCCGCGCACCCACGCCCGCACCGTCGTCCCCGCCCCCTGCCCCGCTGCGGGCGCGCAGAGGAGCAGCTCGAACGCCCGCCCATCGCCCCGCGTGGCCTCGAGCCGCGCCGGGACCACGCGCGACGCATTCACCACCACGAGCGCGTCCGCGGGCAGGTGCTCGACCAGCGCCCGCGCCCGCGCATGCACGGGCGCGGGGCCGGTGCACACCAAGAGCCGCGAGTCACCACGCCGCGCTGCGGGCTCCTGGGCGATCTGCTCGGGCGGCAGCGCGTAGTCGAAGGCCTCGGGGCCCATGGGGACGTGGAGCTTGGGGCAGGGCGTCGGCACCGCGCAAGGGCAGCAGGCCGCGCCCGGCGCGATGCCTGGCACGGTGCCATCACGACCACGGCCACGACCCCGGTCGAGCCCAAGCGCGGCGGCATGTGGCACTCTTCGGTGGGTGTTCGCTGCCACGCTCGTGCTGATGCTGTCCCTCTCGGCGCCCACGACCGCGCCGGCCAAGGCCGGCGCTCCGGGCCGCACCACCCCCGAGCCCACCCCCGCGGCCGCACCCGAGCCCGAGCCGCCCCCCGCCGACGACTACGCCGAGCAGGCCCCGCTCGATGTGGAGACCCTGCTCACCGACAGCAGCAAGGCCTACCTCCACGCGCGCGCCCGCCTCGAGGAGCACCCCGAGCTCGCCGCCGAGGCCATTCTCGACCGGCTCGCCGCCGTGCCCCCGCCCACCAGCACCGATCGCAAGCGCCTGCTCGACGTGCTCGCGGTGCTCGGGCTGCCCGACCACGTCGAGCTGTTCGCCCAGGAGCTGCGCCGGTCGATCGTGCGCGCCGAGAACCACGAGGACGAGGCCAAGGCCATCAAGCAGTGGCTGCCGCTGCTCGTCGAGCAAGGCGCGGCCGCGGTCGCGCCGCTCACCCTGCTCGTCGCCGATCAGGAGCTGTCCACCAGCGCCCGCGCCACCATCCTCGACGCGCTCGTCGACGTCACGCCCACCGCCGACGTCGCCGCCCTCGTCGGGCTCGTCGGCCGCGGGGCCGTGGCGCTCCGCCAGCAGCTCCAGCGCTCGCTCAAGCGTCGGGCCTCGCGCGACGAGGCCGTCCGCGCCGCGCTCGTGCAGGCCACCGACGACGCGCTCCGGCAGGCCGAGCCTCCGCGCGTGCCGGCGCTCGTCAAGCTCCGCGGCGCGCTCTCGGGCGACGACGAGGGCTTCACCGTCGTGCTCGCCGGCTGGGCCGAGGACGAGGCCACCCCGTTCGCCGTGCGCGTGGTGGCCCTGCGTGCGCTCGGGGAGCGCAGCTCCCCCGCCGCCCACGACGCGCTCGTGCGCGTGGCCACGCGCGCGCTCGCGCCCGAGCAGCAGGGCACCCAGCGCGGCGAGCTCTTGGCCTGGCTCTCGCTGCGAGGCCTACCCGCCGCCAAGGCGCGCCCCCTCGTCGAGCAGCACCATCTCGTCGATCACGACGCGCCGCGCCTGGCCGAGCTCGGCTTCACCCACGCCGGGCTCTCGTCCGACGGCAGCTGGCTGCCCTCGGCGCTCGACAACCCGTGGCCGCAGGTACGCCAGGCCGCGCTCGGCCGCGTGGCCAGCCCCTGCACCCCCGCCAACGAGAAGCTGCTCGAGCAGCGGGGCCACCTCGTCGGCCGCAGATCCGAGGACGATCGCGCCGTCGCCCGCACCGCGATCCAGGCGCTCGGCCGCTGCGGCGCCGGCGAGCGCCTCGAGAGCCTGCTCGGCGACTACGAGCTCGACATCGAGCTGCGCTCCGAGGCCGCGCGCCAGCTCGCCCGCCGGGGCGACGACGCCAGCATCGCCGCGCTCGCCAAGGCGCTCGAGTACGACGAGGACCGGGCATTCGCCCGCCGCATCGCCAGCGCCCTCCGCCACATGCCCAAGACCACCCCCGCCGGCGACGCCCTGCTCTGCGAGCTCGCCACGCGCCGCGACGAAGCCGGCCACGCCGCCCGCGAGAGCCTCCGGAGCCTACACGCAGACCCCGACGCCGCCTGTCAGTAGCCTGTCAGGAGCCCCCGTCCCCTCTCCGCGCGAATGCTCGCGCCTCGGCTGTGAGTGCTGGTAGCGAGTGATGATGAGCGCCCTCAGGGCTCTCCCTCGCACCAATGTGAGCGCCCCCCAAAAGCCCCCGCCGACCAACACCCCTTGCGATCGACCTCGTTCGCCAAGCGCGAAGACTGGTGCGAGGGAGAGCCCTGAGGGCGCTCGTCATCACCCGCTACCAGCGCTCACAGCCGGGTCAGCCGCAGCCCATACACCAGCATCTCCCCCGAACCCGAAGCCCCCACCCCCACCGACCACTGCCGCGGCTCGCTCGTGATCGGACACTGCCCGAGCGGATTGCCCTCCTGGCGCAGCAGCATCCCCTCGGGCCGCACCTCCACCCGCAGCACCTGCGCCTCGTCGAAGCGCAGACCCGTGGGCGCACAGCTCACGCTCTGCACCCGCTCCTGCGGATCACGGACGTGCGCCTGGATCCCATCGGGCGCCAGCGACACGCTCAGCGCCTCGACCCCGCCGTGCTCGAGCACGAGGTATGGGATCACCTCCCCCGAGGTGACCTGCACCGTCACGTCGAAGCGAAAGCTCGCGCTGCGAAAGCCCCGGGCGTGCGCCCGCACCCGCGGGAACCGGGCGTCCGTGCTCTCGGCCGCCAGCAGCCGCACCGTGTCGCCCTCGAGCACCGCGCGCTCGAGCTCGTGCGCCACCAGGCTCCCCCGCGCCGCGCGGTCGACCTCGGGCGTTCGCTCGTCGGGGCCGTCGAGCTCCGGCCGCAGTCGCAGCGACAGCGGCACAGCCAGCTCGCCGGTGTCGGGGTTCTTGCCGCCCACCAGCAGCACGCTCCCGTCGGCCAACAGCACCGGCGTCGCATCCACGCGGCGATCCGAGCTCGCAGGACGCCCGGGGCCCGGCATGAACGGATCGAGCACGTCCTGCCCCGCCAGCCCCAGCCCCGCCACCGGCAAGAGCACCCCGTCGGCCAGCACCCGCTCGCCCGGCAGCGTCAGCATCCCGCGGCGCGTCGCCGGTCCGGGCCCGTCGAGATCGGCAAAGCACGGCCCGTCGTCCGTGCACCAGCCCGACCATGGCCGGTACTCCTCGCGCTCCTGCTCGGTGATCCAGTGGATCCGGCCGTCGGCCATCACCAGCAGCACCACCCCGCCCTCGAGCACCGTCGCCCCCACCACCGGCAGGTCGTCGTCGAGCTCCGAGCGCGGCTCTCCGCCGTAGCGCCGAAACCGGATCGTGTCGGGCCGCCAGCGCTCCACCACGTGCACCGGCCGACCCTCCGCATCGCGGCCGCCCGCGAGGAACGCCACGCCGTCGCGCTGGAACGACAGGTGCGCGCCGTAGCGCGGCACCACCAGCTCGGGCCCCGGTCGAAACAACAGCTCGTTGCCCACCGCCTCGATCCAGATCCCCGTGCCGTGCACGCTCGGATCGTCGGCGTCGTCCTCGTCCACCATGCACTCGCCCTGCGGCGTGACGCGCTTGCACCCACCCACCACCAGGATCCGGCCGTCGGGGCTGCGCGCCGCGGCGTGGTGGGCTCGCGCAGGGCCGTCGTCCTCGTCCACCGCGATCGGCAGCGGCCCGCCCACCACCCGGCGCTCGGCCTCGAGATCCACCACCACCACGTGATCGAGCGCCTCGGTCCCCGCGCTCGCGCCTCCCACCACCAGGAACCGGCGCTCGTCGAGCGCGTGCAGCGTGTGGCCCACCCGCGGCGCCGGCAGCCGGCCCGACAGCAGCGTGGCGTGGCCCTCCTCGTCGTGCAGGTGCAGCACCTCGTCGAGCAGTCGGCCCTCCGCATCGCGGCCCCCCACCACGAGCACGTCGCCGAACGGCCCCGCTGCCGCCGCCACCCCCTCGCGCGGCGCCGCGTCGTCCTCCACCGGGCACACCCCGTCGACGCGAGCGAAGTACACCGGGATGTCGCCCTCGTCCGCCAGCCGTGCGGTGCGCCCCACCGCCTCCACCGTCTGGCCGAACAGCCCCTCCACCGTCACCGCGTCCACCGGCAGGTCGCCCCACGCCAGCGTCGCCTCGCCCGCCGAGAGCAGCACCTGCGTACCGCCGCGGGTGGGGAAGTCGCCGCGCGCCTGCACGCGCAGCGTGTCGACGAGATCATCGTCCACTCCACAGCCCACGCGCGCCACCAGCCGCGGAGGATCGGGCTCGCTGCAGCCCGCGCCGAGCGCGAGCAACCCCGCCGCGACCCCTGCGCCCGCCCGTCGCACCAGCCCCCCCACGCATGCGCTCGACCCCCTGGGCGATTGCGCCCGGGTCGGCCTCGCTCGGTGGCTGCCCCGCTTCACCACGACCAACGATGGTAGCATGCCCCCCACGGTGTCCTCCCCGATCTCGGGCTCCGCCGCGCCCATGGAGCGGCCTTCGACGCCGAACGGGGCGACGAGCAGCGAGGATGGCCCGCGGCCTTCGGCGCCCGACAAGGCGAGCACGGAGGCCCGCTCGGAGAGCCCCACCCCGGTTGCGTTCGGCAAGTATCGGCTCCACCACCGCATCGCGCGGGGCGGCATGGGCGAGGTCTACCGCGCGAGCCTCGTGGGCGAGCTCGGGTTCGAGAAGCCGCTCGTCATCAAGACGATCCTCCCCGAGCTCGCCGCCCAGCCGCGCTTCATCGAGATGTTCGCGGCCGAGGCCAGGACCGCCGTCGCGCTCTCCCACGGCAACATCGTCCCGATCTACGAGCTCGGCCGCGCCGAGGACACGTTCTACATCGTGATGGGCTACGTCGACGGCCCCTCCGTCGCGCAGCTGCTCGCGGCCCACCGGCGACGCGGTCATCCCCCGCCGCTGGCGGTCGCGCTCTCGATCGTGCGGGGCGTGCTCTCGGGCCTCGCCTACGCCCACACCGAGGAGCCCCGCCGCCCCGCGGTCGTGCACCGCGACATCACCCCGCGCAACGTCATGATCGATCGATCCGGTCAAGTCCGCATCGTCGACTTCGGCATCGCCTCGCCCGTGCGCGCCACCGCGGCCGTGCGCGCCGGCTCGATCGGCTACGTCGCCCCCGAGCAGGCGCGGGCCGAGGCCGTCGATCCCCGCGCCGACGTGTTCAGCACGGGCTGCCTGCTCTACGAGCTGCTCACGCTCGAGCGCGCCTTCCCCCACGAGGGCGTGTGGATCGCCCCCGACATGACCACGCTGCCCGAGGCGATGCGCACCCCGATCGCCCGCGCGCTCGCCCTCGATCCCAGCGAGCGCCCCGCCAACGCCAGTGCCTTCCTCACCACGCTCGGCGACGCGATCACCCGCCACGCCGCCACGTTCTCCGAGAGCGAGCTGGCCGCCCACCTGCGCACGCTCCAGCCCGACGGCCGCTGGACCCCCGAGCCCGAGACCGACGGCCTCACCCCGAGCACCGCCGTGCGGCCGACCACCATGACGTTCGCCACGCGGCTGACCTCGGTCACGAACGTGGCCGCCGAGGACGGCGACGGCGACGGTGACGGCGAGCCCTCCACGCCGGCCGAAGATGCGAGCGCCACCGATCGCCCCGCCGACCACACGCGCCCCACGATCCTGCCAGCCACGGCCTCTGCTCCGGAGCGCCGCCGCGGGCTCGTGGTCGCGCTGGCCATCGCCGCCAGCCTCGCGGGGCTGTGGGTGTGGTCGAGCGCCTCCTCCCCCACGCCCCGCGAGCCACGGGCTGCGAGCACCAACGCGGGGCCGAGCCACGCGGGAGCTCCCGCCGACGGCTCGTCTCGCACGCCGCCGCACGACCCCGTCGGCGAGCGCACGGCCGAGCACCCACGCGACACCGCCGGCGAGCGCGTCACCGGCCCACCGCCGCAGCTCGCCGGCTCGACCACCACGGGCGAGCCCGTGCCCGCGGGCACCACCAGCGAGCCCGCCCCCCCGCCCGCGCTCGTGCTCCGCGTCGAGCCCGAGGGCGCCACCGTACGCATCGGCACCCAGCGCTTCGAAGGCAGCTCGCCGTTCGTGCTCCCGCTGCCCACCCACGGCGTGCTCGAGGCCCTCGTCGAGCATCCCGGCCATCGGCCACAGACGGTCGAGCTGCGCGCCGGCGAGCCCGGCGAGCGCACGGTGACCCTGCGCCCGCTGCCCGCCGCCACCCCCCAGGGTCGCGGCAACCTGCAGGTGCTCGCGCCCTCCGTGTCATGGGCCGAGGTCACCGTCGATGGCCGCCGCTTCGGCGTCACCCCCACCCGCAAGCTCGAGCTCTCCGCCGGCGATCACCGCGTCGTGGTCCGCTGCGTCCCCGACGTGTGCCCCCAGCCCCGCATCCTGATGCGCCGCACCGTCGTCGTCCAGCCGGGCCAGACCCTGCGCCTCACCGCCGGGTGACGCGCTCGGCTCACGGCCATGCGCGCGCCGCTCGAGGCCGCAGGAAACCGTTGCCGTCGATCGCCACGCTCGGGCTCGCCCACGACCATGCGCAGCGCGTCGCTCAAGGCCGCAGGAATCCGTTGCCGTCGATCGCCACGCTCGGGCTCGGCTCGCGGCCATAGATCACGCCCAAGCTCACCGCCCCCGCGATCACCCCGCCGATGAGCAGCCACGGCAGCGCGCGGCCGAGCCGGCCCTCGCCCGCGTACGACGAGCTGCTCACGAACAACGGCCGCGGGCGCGGTGGAGGCGGCACCGCGGGCCATGGATCGTCGAGGTGCAGCACCGCCGGCGAGCCCGACCCACCGTCGCCCCCCGCGACCACGCGCTCGATCCCCGGCTCCCAGCCGTCGCGCGCCTCGTACCACGCGGGGCCGAAGCCCTCGCCACAGTCATAGCGCTGGAGCCCCAGCCGATGCTCGTCTCGTAGCCGCGCCAGCACCAGCCACCGCAGCTCCGCGCTCTCGCAGATCCGCTCGGCCGCCTTGCCATCGAGCGGCAGGCCCGGCTCGAGCACGGGCGCATCCTCGGGGACGACCCACGGCGTCGCCGTATCCACCACCGCTCCCACCGGAGGCACGCCCGGGCGTCGTATCACCACCACGTGCTCACCCGGCGGTACCGGCCGCTGCCCGGGCACGCCGTCGATCTCCACCGCGAACGGCACTCCCGGTGGCCCCGACACCGGCAACGACGGCCACGATGCCGCCTGGGCCTCCACCGCCTCGCGCTGCCGCAGGTACGCCTCCACCACCGGCGGCGGCACCTCTCGCGTCGAAGGCTTGGCCTCGGGATCGAGCGCCACCGCGGCCGCGACCGCCTGCTCGAGCCCCTCCGCATCGCCCTCGGCCCACGAGAGCTGCGCCCGCAGCACGTGCGCCTGCCAAGCGAGCCCCGCGGCTCCCGGCACCACCGGGTCGCTGCGTACCGCCTCGAGCGCGCCCGTCACCGCCGCACGAGCGGCCCCGAGCTGCCCCGCACGATAGGCCACGATCGCCTCGTCGAGCCGCGACCGCCAGCCCGCCGCCGCGTCGACCCGCGCCCGCGGCAGCTCGAGCGCCACGCGAGCCCGCGCCAGCGCCGAGGCATCGGCGACCACCGTACGCCGCGGGCCCACCCGCGCCACCAGCTCGTCCATCAGCCGTTGCTGGATCGCGGGCGCGACCGTAGCCTGGTCGTGCCACACCACGCCGACGGCCCCGCCGCCCGCGGCGTCGCTGGGCCGAGCCGCGGGCTCGGTCGTCGGAGCAGGGGCCACGTGCAACGCGGCCGCGAGCAGCACGGAGTGCACCCCCGGGAGTTTCATGGACCGGCCCAAGCTACGCAAAGTCGATCGCTTCGAGCACCGCCGCGAGGGCGAGGATCTCCTCGTAGTGCGCGATCCGCTCGGTCTGGCGGAGCCGTTCGGATTGGACCCGGAGCTGGCTCCCGTGCTCGATCTGCTCGACGGCACTCGCACGCTGCCGCAGATCCGGCAGTCGCTCCTCATGGCCCACGGCCTCGACCTGCCGCTGCCCGAGCTCGCGGGCTTCGTCGCCCAGCTCCAGGGCCAGGGCCTGCTCGACGACGACACCTTCCGCGAGCGCTGGGCCGACCACCACGCCGACTTCCTCGAGGCGCCCATTCGCGCCCCCATCCTCGCGGGCCTCGTCTACCCGGCCGACCCCGAGGCGCTCGCGGCCGCGCTCGAGCGCTCGCTCCCCGCCGCCCCGTCACGGACGCGCCCCGGCACCTCCGTCATCGGCGTGCTCGTGCCGCACGGACCCATCGACGCGGTGGGGGCCTTGCTCGACGAGACCCTCCGCGGCCTGCCACCACCCGACGCGATCGAGCACGTCGTGATCCTCGGCACCGATCACGGGCCTGGCCTCTTGCCCTACGCCATCACCGACAAGCCCTACGCCACGCCGCGCGGCACGCTGCCGTGGGCGAGCGAGCTGCAGGCCGCGCTCGAGCGGCGCGTGCCCTGGGTACGGAGGGAAGAGCTGCGCCACCGCGACGCCATCAGCCTCGAGCTCGCCGCGGTGATCTTGCAGCACGTCTATGGCGATCGCTGCCCGCCCGTGCTGCCGGTGCTCTGCGGGATCACTGCGCTCGTCGATCCCGAGCAGCACGAGGCCCGCGAGCGCTTCGAGCTCGCGCTCGGCAGCCTCTGCGAGGATCGGCCCGTGCTATGGTGGCTCTCCGCCGAGCTCGGGCACGCGGGTCCGGCCTATGGCCGCCCGCCGCTCACCGATGCGCAGCGCGTGGAGCTCGTTGCCCGCGACGCCGAGCTGCTCGCGGCGCTCCGCACCGGCGACGAGACGGCGCTCGTGAAGGCCGCCCTGCGCGAGCACCCGCAGGGTCCTGCGAGCGGCGGCCCCACGCTGGTCGCCGCCGCCCGCATGCTCCCCGCCGGCTACCGCGGCGAGCTCGTGCGCCAGACCAGCTACGAGGCCCCCGGCGACGTCCCCGGCGTCGTGGGCGTGGCCGGCATGCGCCTGCACCTGCGCCAGGGCCCCTGACGACGTGCACGCTCCCCGCAACGGCGCCGCGCACCCTCGCCGCCATTGCGAGCACGAGCACCCGCCAACCACGCACGAAGGCCGGAGCCCCGAGGGGCGTCCGGCCTTCATACGATCTTCCGAACGAAGATCGCTAGCTCGCGAGCGACGGCTCGGCCGCCGCAACGCTCGTCTCGGCCTGCATCGCGGCCATCGTGGCCGCGACGTTGTCGGCCCCGCACATCATGCGGATGATGACCTCGGCCGCCTCGTGCGGCCGCATCGGCAGCTTGCCGTCGGGATCGACGGTGCTCTGGGCCGCGAGCCCCTGCACCATCGCCAGCACGCAGTCGGCGGCCCGATCGGCATCGAGGTCACGGAACACGCCACTGGCGATCCCGCGCTCGATGACGCCGGAGTAGAGCACCCGCATCACGCGGAACGACTCCTCGAGCTTCTCGCGAAAGCTCGAGTCCTGCGGAGCCATTCCGACCAAGAGGTGCTGGAGCCGAGTCTCATCGGGTTCGTCCTCGAGGGTTCGCAGGTGTGCGACCACGAGGCGGTAGAGGGTTCGATCCGCCGGCTGTTCCGCCGTGGGGTCGAACGACCACCGCCTCTCCAGGTTGCGTACCTGCGTGTCGAGGATGTCCTGAAAGAGGGTCTCCTTGGCACGGTAATGGAAGTAGACCCCGCCCTTGCTGAGGCCTGCTTCCTTGGCGATATCGAGGAGCCGCGTGGCCGCGAATCCTCGGCGGACGAAACATCGAGTGGCTGCAGCGCGAATTTGTTGTTTGCGCCACTCGTCGGAGCGTTGTCGAGTCATGTTGTCCTCCGGGTCGGTGTTTGGGGGCTTCCCCGCCCGAGAAGTGAAGGAAACGCTAATCCGGTGGGCCGTGTAGGAGTCCAGGGCTTTCTGTGGTTACCCTACGGACAGCGTTCTTGAGGCCCGGCGCTGCGGACTCTCGTGCGGGAGGCGCGAGCCCCCGAGATCCGACCCGGGGGCCGGGTGGCCTTTCGCGCGCTATTTGCACTATGCTACCCACATCCAACGGGGATGGGAGGACGCGTGAATACCTCCTCCGCAGGCCCCGTCTGCCAGCCACTAGAAGGGACCTCCATGCTCAAGACCGCTCCTCGAAGCCTTTTGCCCGCTGCGTTGTTGTCCGCACTCGTCGGCCTCGCCGGCTGCCACATCAGCATCGGCTCCGGGTCGAGCAACCCCAACGGTGTGCACGGCAAGCCCGCCCACCACAGCCCGAGCCGCTCTTCGACCCACCACTCGTCCAAGACCTCCAAGCCGATCCCCAAGAAGAGCACCAGCACCACCAAGACCACCTCCGATCCCGAGCCGACCCGCGACCCCTCGACCGACAAGACCTCCGAGGAGCCGCATCGGGATCAGCCCGACACGACCGACCCCAAGCGCACCGTGCCCACCAGCGACCCGGCGCGCAACCCCAGCGACCCCACCCGCAAGCCCACCAAGCACCTCGGCAAGACCTCGAACGGTGGTGCAGCCCCCGATGAGCCGACTGACCCGGCGGACGTGGGCGATGCAGGCGGCGATGATGCCGATGCAGGGGGCGCAGGCGCCAACACCCTCGGTCGGCCGGGCCGCGTGGTGGCTCCCACCAAGAAGGACACCGGCGGCGCCAACGAGCTCGGCCGGCCGGGCTCCGTGACCGCCCCCGAGTGATCCACTTACACGCAGCTTCTGCGTCCATTCTCTCGAAGAGCCGCGACCGGTCCACCGGTCGCGGCTCTCGTGTTTTCCCCTACTCACCCTGTGACACGACGCGGTGGCGCTCCTCGTGCTCAGCGAACGCGGCCGATCACCAGCAGCAACACCGGGAGCACTACCACGGTCGCCAAGAGGCAGAGGCCAATCCCCAGCGTCATCAGGCCGCCGAACGATGCCATGCCGCCGTGGGGGGAGATCATCAGGCCGCCGAAGCCCACCATGGTGGTGAGGGCCGCGACCGCGATCGCCCCGCCGGTGCCCCGCACCACCCGGTCGAGCCGCTCTGACATTGGTGTGCCCTCGCGCTCCTCCTCGCGGCAGCGGTGCATCATGTGCACCCCGAACGCGATGCCGATGCCGAGCACGAGCGGCATGCTCACCACGTTGGCCACGTCGAAGCGCAGCCCGAACACCACCATCAGGCCGGTCATCCACAACCAGCCGATGAGGGTGGGCACCAGCGCCAGGAATGCATCGCGAAGGCTGCGGAAGTCGATCGCCAGGATCAGCAGCACGAGCACGCCGGCCATCAGCGCGGCGCCGCGGAAGCCCTCCATCACGATCTGACCGTGGCGCACGTGCACGGTGGCCAGCCCCGAGACGGTGGAGTCGATCTCGACCATGTCGCGGCGGAAGCGCTCCGCCACGTCGCGCTCCCAGAAGCGACCCGCCGGCACGGCGTAGAGCGCGAGCTGCTTGCCGTCCTTGGACACGTAGCGGCGGGCGAACAGCGGCGGCAGATCGCTCGGCTCGTACTCGCCGCGTCGCGACACCGCATGGGCCGTCTCCCACGCCGGCTCCAAGAGCCCCGCCGCGCGGGCCTCGAGCGCGGCGAGCCGGGCCTGGCCTGCGTCGTCGAGGCTCTTGGTGTGCTCGCGCAGCGCCTTGAAGGCCCCCAGCGCCTCGTCCATTGCCGCGGTCGACAGGCCGGCCTGCGCCATCGCCAGGCGTGACTCGTCGAGCGCATCGATGACCCCCGAGATCGCGGCCACCAGCTCTGGCACCGTGGTGGAGCGAGCCGCCAGCGCCTCGAAGCTCGGCATGCGCAGGCCCTCGAACCCGGCCCGCAGTGCGACCACGCCCGCCTGCGACAGCGGCGGCAACAGGTCGCTCGGCGTCTGCACCCCCGCCACCGAGTCGAGCGCTCGCAGCCGCTCTGCCATCGCGCGCGCCTCGTCCATGGTCTTGGCGCGCAGGTTGGCGAACACGGGGCTCGCCACCGGGTCGTACTCGAGCCGCTCGAGCGCGCGCGAGGACTCGGTCGTGCGGGGCAGGAAGTCGAAGTAGCGCGGGTTGAAGCCCACGCGCGGCAGCGTGACGGCGCCGGCCACTGCGGCGCCCAGGCTCAGGACGAGGAGCGGCAGCCGGAGCCGGCGAGCCAGCCCCGGCACCGCACGCAGGGCCGGCGGCTCGGGGGACACCCACGACGAGCCCCGTTGTTGGCGCAGCAGCGCGGGCAGCATCAGGAACGTGCAGGCCACCACGATCATGAGGCCCAGCGCGACCACGATGCCGAGCTCGGCGAACGCGGTGAACTCGGTGGTGGCAGAGGTGAGGAACGCAGCCGCCGTGACGACGGCTCCGGTCAGCACGCCCGGACCGGTGAGCACCATCGATGCCCGCACGGCCTCTGGCGCGCTCTTGCCCGCGCGCAGCTCCTCGTTGAAGCGTGAGATCGCGTGCACCGAGAAATCGATGCCGAGGCCCATCAGCACCGCGACGAAGCTCGACGTGACCAGGTTGAGGTCGTCGTAGAGCAGGCGCACGACCACGAGCGTGCCCACCATCCCGGGCAACAGCGGGATCAGGGCGATGATCGTCTGCCGCAGCGAGCGAAACAGCAGGAAGCAGAGCAGCGCGATGCCGAGGGTCGTCACGATGGTGGAGCTCTGCAGGCCATACTTGAGGACCTCGAGCTCGTCGGCAGAGAGCGCCGGTGTGCCGGTGAGGTCGGCGGTCATGCCCGCCGGGGCGTCGGCGAGCGCCTCGTCGCGGAGCGCCCGCATCCGCTCGACGGCCGGGGCCACGTCGACGCCCTCGTCGCTCGGGAGATCCGGGAACACGAGCACGAGGTGGCCATCGCCCGTCGAGGTGACGAGGTAGCCGCGCGCGTCGAGCCCGGGCTGGGCACCGAAGGCGTCGAATTCGGGCAGCCGCGTCGTGGGATCCTCACCGACGAGCACCGCATCGAGCACGCTCGCCATCATCGCCAGCCGCCGCAGGCCCTCGTCGGCCTGCGCGGCCATGGTGGCGGGATCCATGGGGGGCGCGGTGGGAGCGGGCGGGGGCGCGGGGGCACTCGGTGGAGCGGGCGCTCCTGCGCCGGAGGGCACGGCCGGGGTCTTCGCGTCTACGGGGCTCTTCTTGGTCGTACCTTCGGAGCGCTTCGTGTCCGCGGGGCGCTCGTCGGCGCCTGCGGGAGCCTTCTCGTCCGCGGGGCTCTTCTCGTCGATCGAGCCATCCGCGTCCGTCGGACTCTTCTCGTCCTCACTCGCCGAGCCGTCGTCCGCTGCTCCTTCGTCGTCCTCGTCGTCGTCGTCTTCTTCTTCCTCTTCTTCGACATCGCCGAGCTGCGCGTAGATCTGTTTCTCCAGCAGGCCGAGCCAGCCGGGGAGGCCGGACTCGATGAGCGCGGGGAGATCGGTGCCGGGGGGGAGCTGGCGGCGGAGCTCGACGAGCGCCTGCGGCTGCTGCAAGAGCAGGATCTGCGCGACGCTCTCGGCTTGCACGTGGCCGAGCACGCGACCGCTGAAGGCGGGCTCGGCCTCGAGCTTGGCTTGCAAGCGATCGACCATTGCGCGCCGCTCGGCCTCGTCGCCGCCGCTGACCAGGAACACGGCGTGCTCGGGCCGGCCGAAGCGCTCGTAGAAGTCGAGGAGCAGGGCCTGCTGCGGGTCCTCTTCGGACACGAGGTTGGTGCGCGACGTGCTGACGCCGAGCCCCGGGACGAGCACGGACGCGGCCCCCATCAGGAGCGCGACGACGGTGATCAGCAATACGGGTCGGCGCAGGCCCAGCTCGGCCAATGCGGCGAACGCCCGTGCGCGCAGGCCCACGGTGGACATGCGATCTTGTAGCCTAGCCGGTGCCCCGCGAGCGAGACCGCCGGCGGCCCGTCACGCGCTGCATGGGCGACGCGGGCAGCTCGATGCCGGGATCGGGCTCGTATCGCGCCCCGGAGTCGCCCCGCGGCTCGAGCTCGGGATCGTCGTCGCGCGGCGTGAGGCGGCGCTTGCCGGGACCCACCAGCACGATGCGCGACGCTGCGCCCTCGCGGATGCGCGGGGCCTTGAGCTTGGCGCGCGTCTTGGCCTTCTTGCTGGGCGCTGCGAGCTTGGGCAAGAGGCTCGCTGGGCCCTCGGCTTCGGCCGGGGCGCTGCCGCTCGCGCCCCGCGAACCCGCCTGTGACACGCCCTGTGACACCCAGCTGGGCTCGGCGAGCTCGCCCGCCTCTCCGGCCTTCGGGTTCATGGCGTCTCGCAGCTCGCGGCTGGCCTTGAAGTCGAGGGTGTGGCAGGCCTCGATCTGGATCGGCTCGAGCGTGCGCGGGTTGACGCCACGTCGGGCACTGCGGCGCTTCTTGGTGAAGGTGCCGAAGCGCGGGAACGTGAACCGCGGGCTCTGGCTGCGTGTGACCCTTCCGCGAGCGAAGTAGCTGGCCAGCTCGTCGAATGCGACGGCGAGGATCTGGCCGATGAGCTTCTTGCTGATGTCGGGCGGCAGCTCGCGCGAGCGTGCGATTCGTTCGATCAGTTCAGCCTTGGTCATGACCCCCGGGGCGCGAAGTCGGGCGACAAACTTAGAGACGTGACGCTGACGCGTCAACCGTTTTCGGGGCCGATCGGGTGCGTGCCGTTCGCGATTGCCGAGGGGCCGCGAACGGCGATGGATCCGGGGCCACCATGAGGTGCGCCGTCCTATCATGCATCGCCGCGACGCCGAAGGAGCTTGCGTCTTTTTCGCGAGCGCTCGTTGCGGGTCGTGATCATCCTGGATGCTCGCAGCGCAATCTCATCGTCACGAGCAACTAGGCCTTGACTTGCCACGCGGCCGACTCCGTGTTGGGCCGTCCGCATGGACCTCGACACGCGACGTCACAGGTTGCCACGCGCGATCGCCAGCGCGCGGCGGAGGTCGGTCATCACCATGTCGGTCGCCGAAGCGCGGCCCGTCGTGGGCGAGGGACCATCGCCCTCTTGCCGCAGCACGTACGCGGGGTGATAGGTGACGACGAGCGGGATGAGCACGCGAGCGCTCGCGGGGTCCTTGGCTGCGCCGGCATCCCCCTTGGCTGCGCCGGCATCCCCCTTGGCCACGCCTGCGTCATAGTAAAGGCGGCCCTGTCTCATCGCGCGCAGCGTCATCTCCTCGCGGCCCGAGAGCAGCATGCCGGCATGGCGGCCGAGCGCGACGATCACCTTGGGCTCGATCGCCCGGATCTGCGCCTGCAAGAACGGCGAGCAGCGATCGACCTCTTCGGGCCGCGGATCGCGGTTGCCGGGCGGGCGGCACTTGAGCACGTTGGCGATGTAGACGTCCTCGCGCGAGAGCCCGAGCTGCACGAGCCATTGATTGAGCAGCTGGCCCGCGCGGCCGACGAATGGCTCGCCCTGTCGGTCCTCGTCGGCTCCGGGGGCCTCGCCGACGAACATCACGTCGGCCTGCGCCGCGCCCACGCCGAACACGATGCGATTGCGCGTGCGGGCCAGCGGACAGCGCTGGCAATCGCCCACGTTGTGGACGCGCAGGTACTCGAGCTTCTCCGCGGGCGTCCAGCGCTGGGCCGCCTCGCGCAGCGATCGGCGGCGGGCTTGGTCTTGCTCGTCGAGCACGGGCTCGGGAGCGGGCGGCGCGGGCTCGGGAGCCGGAGTGAAGAGGTCCGGCTCGCGCGGCGAGGCCTCGGAGGATGCCGCGACGCGGCTCGACGGTGGGACCATCGGAGATCGCGGGGCGGAGGGCTCCGGCTGCGAGGCCGACGTGCTCGCGTGAGCCTCGGGCGCGGCGTCGTGCACGTCATCGATGACTGGGATGACGGGGATGGCCGAGTGGTCCGGCTCGGGCAGCGGTCGGGTGCTCACGTACTGCAGCTCGTGGCTCACGCGCAGCTGCTCGAGCGCACGCGCGAAGCGGCGGGCCAGGTCGGCGGTGACATCGGTCATGGGCGCTCCGGCGGAGGCTCGTGCAGGCGATCGAGCAGCCACGCAGCGAGTGAGTGCTTGGCCCGCGGCGCGCCGGCGTCCTCGACCCGCTCGTCGCGATGGATGAGCAGGCCCGTGTTGGTGTCGCTGCCGAAGCCCACCCCGGGCACGCCCACACGGTTGACGAAGATCGCGTGGCAGCGCTTGCGGGCGAGCTTGCTGCGACCGGCGGCGAGCAGGCGCGCGTGCACGTCCTGCCCGTCCTCCACCGTCTGGGCGCCGAAGCCGAGGAAGACGCTGCGATCGCCGTGCCGCTCGACCAGCGTGGCGAGCACGTCGACCCCGAGCGACCATGCGCCGGGCTCGAGCGCGGCGAGCAGCTCGGCCTTGTCGAGCTTGCCGGCGCTGGGCTGGCGCGGCGTGAGATCGGCGACGGCCGCGACCATCGCCACGAGCTCGCACGGCGCGGCACGGAGCACCTCGTCCATCGCGGCGAGCATCTGCTCGGCGGTCTCCACGCTCACACGGCGCACGCCCACCGGCGTAGCTCGCTCCACGGGCCCGGCCACCAAGATCACCTCGGCGCCGCGGCGGGCGGCTTCCTCGGCGATCGCAAAGCCCATGGCGCCGGTGGAGGCGTTGCTGATGAAGCGGACGGGATCGAGATAGGCGCGCGTGGGACCGGCGGACACGAGCACGCGCCGGCCGGCCCAGCTGGCATCCACGCCCGCATCGCGCCCGCGCAGCAGCGTACGGGCGTGCTCGACGATGATCGGCGGATCGATCATTCGTCCCTCGCCGATCCAGCCGCAGGCGAGCTCGCCGCGATCGGGGCCGACGAACGCTGCGCCGCGCTCGGCGAGCGTGGCGAGGTTCGCCTGTGTGGCGGGGTGGCGCCACATGTTGGTGTTCATTGCGGGCGCCCACAGCACCGGCGCGCGCGTGGCCAGGAGCACCGTGGTGAGCAGATCGTCGGCCATGCCCGCGGCGGCGCGGGCCATCACGTTCGCGGTGGCCGGCGCCACCACCACGAGGTCGGGCCAGTCGGCGAGCTCGATGTGCCCCACCCTGCCCTCCTCGCCGGCATCGAGCAGCTCCACCCGCACGGGGCGACGGCTGACGGTGGCGAGCGCCATCTCGGTGGCGAACGCCCGCGCGGCGGGGGTCATCACCACCTGCACCTCGATGCCGGCGGCCACGAACGCGCGCACGAGCTCGGGCGCCTTGTAGGCCGCGATGCCGCCGCTCACGCCGAGGAGCACCCGAGCCGCCCCCCCCCGATCACGAGGTGGATCACGCAGTGGATCACGCACGTCGTGCGCCATGGCCCGGGCCCTAGCCTTCTTCGATCGGCGTGGTGCCGACGACCTCGATGCCGAAGCCGGAGAGGCCGATGATCTTGCGCGGTTTGTCGGTGACGACGCGGATCCGGCGAAGGCCGAGCTCGCGCAGCACCTGGGCGCCGAGCCCGAACTGGCGGAAGCCCGACTCGGCGGGCTTGAGGCCACGCGAGCGCGAGAGCGGCGGGGCAGCGGCGTCCTTGAGCGCCCGCCCCACGTCGTCCATGGGCGAGCCCACGACGTAGAGGAACACGCCCCGGCCTGCGCGCTCGATCTGGCGGAATGCGGCGCGAAGGCGCTGGCCCGAGCCGGTGCCGCCGATGCCGAACACGTCGTCGAGCACCTGCGCCCGCTGGGCGCGTAGCAGCACGGCGTCGTCCTCGTGGCCGATGTCGCCCTTGCAGAACGCGAGGTAGTAGGCGAGCGGCTCGACCTTGGATCGGAAGGTGCGCACGCTCCAGCCGCTGGCGTCGGGCAGGCCGAGCGCGGCGGGCTGCAGCGGCGTGGGCGGCAGCTCTTCGATGAGCGTCTCGCGCTCGAGCCGATAGCGAATGAGATCGGCGATGGTGAGGATGGGCAGGTCGTGGCGCGTGGCGAACTGCTCGAGGTCGTCCATGCGGGCCATCTCGCCGTCGTCGCGCATGATCTCGCAGATCACCCCGGCCGGCCGCAGCCCGGACAGGCGCGCGAGGTCGACGGCGCCCTCGGTGTGACCCGAGCGCACGAGCACGCCACCGGCCTGGGACCGCAGCGGGAAGATGTGCCCGGGGCTCACGAGATCGTCGGGGCTCGCGTCGTCGGCCACGGCCACCTGCACGGTGCGTGCGCGGTCACCCGCGCTGATGCCGGTGGTGACGCCGGTGCGGGCCTCGATGGAGACCGTGAACGCGGTGGTCATGCTGGCCGAGTCGGTCTTGACCATCATCGGCAGCCGCAGCCGATCGCAGCGCTCGGGCGTGAGCGCCAGGCACACCAGGCCCCGGCCCTCGCGGCACATGAAGTTGATGTCGGCGGGGCGACAGTGCTCGGCCGCGATCACGAGGTCGCCCTCGTTCTCGCGATCGGCATCGTCGACGAGCACGATCATGCCGCCGCGACGCATCACGGCGAGCGCAGCCTCGGTGGCCGCGAGCGACGCGGAGACGCCGTCCTTGGCGGTGGAGTCACTACTCGACGCCTTTGGCGTCCCAAGCCCTTCGGGTGTCATCGACGGCCCTCCCCTGGATCGAGATACCCGGCCTCGACCAGCGCGTCGACCGAGAGCCCGCTGCTCGTCTCGCCGGAGCCGGGCCCGGAGCCGGGCCCAGAGCCGGGCCCAGAGCCGGGCCCAGAGCCGGGCCCAGAGCCGGGCTCGGTGGGCCACAGACCCGGCAGGGTCTCGGCCGTGGCGCCGCCGTAGCTCATGAGCCGCGCGACGTAGCGGGCGACGAGGTCGACCTCGAGGTTGACGGCGCGCCCGGCCTGCAGCTCGCCGAACGTGGTGACGGCGAGCGTGTGCGGGACCAGACCCACCGTGAAGCCGCGGGCGTCGACGCCGTTGACGGTGAGGCTCGTGCCGTCGACGCAGATCGAGCCCTTGGGGGCGACGTAGGCCAAGAGCGAGGCTGCGGCGTCGACCCACACCTCGCGGGCGTCGCCGCGCACGGTGACCGAGCGGATGCTGCCCACGCCGTCGACGTGCCCCGACACGAGGTGACCGCCGAGCGGATCGCCCACGCGCAGCGCGGGCTCGAGGTTGACGCGCCGGCCCACGCCGAGCGACGCGAGCGTGGTCAGCCGCAGGGTCTCGAACGCAACATCGAAGGCGAGCTCGTCGTCACCGGCCTCGGTGACGGTGAGGCACACGCCGTCGACGGCCACGCTGGCCCCCGCCACGCGGTCGCGGGGCGCGAGCCGCGCCGCGATGACCAGGGTCTGGCGCTCGGGCCCCGGCCGCCTGGCCACGAGGGTCCCGACCTTCTGGACCAAACCGGTGAACACGCTGTCTTCTTACCGCACGACCGGCCGGGGGTCGACCTCGGGCGCGGCCCGACCGGCCGCCTCGCCATCGGACGCCGGCACGAGCACGGTGAGCAGATCGGGCCCCAGGCGCCGGCGCGTCTCCACGCGCACGCGCGGCGCCTGCTCCACGGTGGGCCAGGCCACGCCGGCGAGCATGGGGCGGCCCTCGCCCATGAGCCGCGGTGCCTGGTAGAGGAACGCCCGCTGCCACGCCGCGGCTGCCACGAACGAGCCATGCAGCCGGCCACCGCCTTCGACGAGCAGCGAGCGGATTTCGCGACGCCCGAGCTCGCGCAGCGCGGCGCCCACGTCGACCAGGCCCGCGGTCGCCTCGGCCACCGACACGAGGGTGGCCCCGGTCTTCGCGACCCGCGCTCGCGCAGCGGCGGTGGCCCGCTCGGTGTGCAGCACGAGCGTGCCCGGCCGCAGCACGCGGATGCTGGGCGCATCACGGCCGCCGAGCCGCAGGCGGCCGTCGAAGATCACGACCAGCGGATCCATGCCACGCACCAGTCGCACGTCGAGGCCGGGGTCGTCGATCCACGCGGTCTCGGCCCCGACCGCGATCGCGTGGTGGAAGGCGCGGAGCCGGTGACCATGACGACGCGCGGCCGGGCCGGTGATCCACTTGCTGTCGCCCTCGCGGGTGGCGATGCAGCCGTCGAGCGAGGTCGCGACCTTGAGCGTGACGAACGGGGTGCCGTGGGCCACGTGGTGCAGATAGTGCTCGTGCACCGCGCGGCAGGCCAGAGCCTCCACGCCCTCGATCACCTCGAGGCCCGCGCGGGCGAGCGCCGTCAGGCCTTTGCCGTCGACGTGGCCGGCGGGGTCGCGCACGCCCACCACCACCGTGCGGATGCCGGCGGCCACGATCGCGTCGGTGCAGGGCGGCGTGCGCCCGTGGTGACAGCAGGGCTCGAGCGTGACGACGAGCGTGGCCCCGCGCGCTGCGGCGCCGGCCTGCGCGAGCGCCTGGGTCTCGGCGTGGGCGCCCCCGGTGGGGCGGCTGCGCGCCGAGCCGAGCACGCGCCCGCGCTTCTCGACGACCGCGCCCACGCACGGGTTGGGATAGGTGGCCCCGAGGCCCGCGCGGGCGAGCCGCAGCGCCTGCCGCATGAGCCGGGCATGGAGCGCGCCCCGGCGCCCGTCAGCCATCGTCGTCGTGCTCCTTGCGCGGCTCGTCGTCGAGCGCATCGTCGACGAGCTCGGGCACGAGCTCGGTGTGGTGGAGCTCGTCGTCTGGCTCCGCGAGCACTGCGTCGGCGCTCGGGCCCGGGCGTGCCCCGGCGTCCTCGCGAGCGCGGGGGCGGCGGACGAGCTCGGGGCTCGCGGGCGGCAGCGTGCCGCTGGCGGGGAACAGCGTGCGCTGGCCTTCGGGGTCGACGCGCTCGGCCTTCTCCATCTCGCGCAGGAGGTCGGAGAACTCGGCGACCGATTCGAAGCTGCGGTACACCGACACGAAGCGCACGTAGGCGACCTCGTCGAGCTCGTAGAGCAGGTGCATGACCCGCTCGCCGATCTCGGCCGCGTAGAGCTCGCGATCACCCCGCGTCGACGACCACTGCTCGACCTGCTGCACGATCGACTCGAGCCGGTCGCGCCGCACCGGTCGCTTGCGGCACGCGAGCTGCAGCCCGCGCAGCAGCTTCTCGCGATCGAACGGCTGCTTGCTGCCGTCGCGCTTGACCACGACCGGCAGCGTCTCTTCGATGCGCTCGTGGGTGGTGAAGCGGTGGCCGCAGGCGTTGCACGCACGCCGGCGGCGGACCGAGCTGCCGTCTCGGCCGTCGCGGGAGTCGAGCACCTTGGTGCTCGCGCTGCGACAGACCGGGCACAGCACGAGCCGTCAGCTCCTGACTTTCGGTGGTGGCCCCTCGCGCTGGTCGCCGGCGGTGCCGATGGCCTCGATCTTCTCCACGCGCCGCTGGTGGCGACCCCCCTCGAACGAGGCGCCCGCGAACGCCTCGAGCAGGTCCACCGCGAGGCCGGGGCCCACCACGCGACCGCCCATGCAGAGCACGTTGGCGTCGTTGTGCTCGCGGGCCATGCGGGCGCTGTACGCCTCGCTCACCACCGCGGCGCGGATGCCCGGCACGCGGTTGGCCGCCATCGCCACGCCCTGCCCGGAGCCGCACACGAGCAGGCCCCGGCTGCCGGGGTCGCGCAGGAGCTGCCGGCACACCGCCACCGCGATCTCGGGATAGTCGACGGACTCGCTCGAGGACTGCGGCCCGAGCTCGGCGACGACCTCGTCACCGCGGGCCCGCAGGCGCTCGACGAGCACCCGCCGCAGCTCCACTGCCCCGTGATCCCCGCCCACGTACCAGCGCATGGCCACGCTCCGAGCCCCTGGCTAGCCGACCCTCTTGAGCACGAGGGTGGCGTTGGTGCCCCCGAACCCGAAGCTGTTGGACATGGCGTGCTCGACCGCGAGCGCGCGCGCCGTGTGGGGCACGTAGTCGAGGTCGCACTCGGGGTCGGGGTCGTCGAGGTTGATGGTGGGCGGCAGCACGCCGTCGCGCAGCGCCAGCGCGCAGATCGCCGCCTCGAGGCTGCCGGCGGCGCCGAGCAGGTGCCCATGCATGGATTTGGTCGAGCTGACACAAAGCCCGCGGTAGGCATGCTCGCCGAACACCTGGCGCACCGCGGTGGTCTCGATGGAATCGGCCGCGGTGGAGGTGGCATGGGCGTTGATGTAGCCGATGGCCTCGGGGGGCAGGCCCGCGTCGCGGAGCGCCAGCGTCATGCAGCGCTGCGCGCCCTCGCCGGCGGGCGCCGGCATGGTGATGTGGTGCGCGTCGGCGTTGGCGGCGTAGCCCACGACCTCGGCGATGATGCTGGCGCCGCGAGCCTGTGCCCGCTCGAACGCCTCGAGCACCACGATCGCGGCGCCCTCGCTCAGCACGAAGCCGTCGCGGCTCTTGGTGAACGGGCGCGAGGCCTTGGCCGGCTCGTCGTTGCGCTGGCTGAGCGCGCGCGCCGAGCAGAAACCCCCGATCCCGAGCGGGGTGACGGTGGACTCGGTGCCGCCGGCGATCATCACGTCGGCGTCGCCGCGCTCGATGAGCCGCGCGGCCTCGCCGATCGAGTGGGCGCCGGTGGAGCAGGCCGAGACCATGCTCATGTTGGGCCCGCGGCAGTCGTGGCGGATCGAGATCTGGCCCGGTGCGAGGTTGATGATCACCGACGGGGTGAAGAACGGGCTGATGCCGTGGCGCGGGCCCTTGGCGCGCAGGGTCTCCCAGGTGTTCTCGATGACCCCGAGGCCGCCCATGCCCGCGCCGACGTAGACGCCCGTGCGCTCGGGATCGGGCTTGTCGACCGCGAGCCCGGCCTGCTCCCAGGCCATCTGGGCGGCGGCGAGGCCGTACTGGATGAACACGTCCATCTGCCGGAGCTCGCGCTTGGCGATGCCCCACTGCGTGGCGTCGAAGTCCTTGATCTCACCGGCGATGCGGGTGGTGAACTCGGTCGCGTCGAAGCGGGTGATCGGGCCGATGCCCGACTCGCCCGCTCGCACCCGCGCCCAGGTGAGCTCGGTGCCGATGCCCAGCGGGGTGACGAGGCCAATGCCCGTGATGGCGATCCTGCGTCGTGCCATGGCGATGAGAGAGGGATCCCGCGGGAGGGCAGCGCGAGCCGGCGTCGGGGCGCTCCAGGCCGTACCGCTGCGCGGGGCAGCGACTACTTGGCGTGCTCCTGGATGTACTTGATCGCATCGCCGACGGTCTTGATCTTGTCGACCTCGTCGTCGGGGATCTTCACGTCGAACTTCTCCTCGAGCGCGAGCACGAGCTCCACGATCGCGAGCGAGTCGGCCTGGAGGTCCTCGGTGAACGACTTGCCGTCGTCGACGTCCTCGGGCTTGGCGTCGAGCTGATCGACGACGATCTCGATGACCTTTTCTCTGATGTCGGACATGGCAGCGTGTTCCTTTGACGACGTCTCAGATTGCGAGGCCCCCGTTGATACGGAGGACGTGACCGGTGATGTAGGCCGCCGCGGGGGCGGCCAGGAAGGCGACCGCCTCGGCGACCTCCTCGGCCGCGCCGACGCGGCCGAGCGGGATCTTGGCGAGCAGCGCGTCGCGGGTCTTGCCGGTGAGCGCGCCCGCGGTCATGTCGGTCTCGATGAAGCCCGGCGCCACCGCGTTGACGGTGACGCCGCGGCTGGCGAGCTCGTGGGCGAGCGACTTGGTGAGCCCGATGACGCCGGCCTTGGACGCCGCATACATCGTCTGCCCGGCGTTGCCCTGCTCGCCGACCACCGAGGTGAGGTTGATGATGCGCCCGGCCGTGCGGGCCTTGAGCAGGTGTCGCACGGCCGCCTTGCAGCACAGGAACGTGCCCTTGAGGTTGGTGCGGGCCACGGCGTCGAAGTCTTCCTCGCGCGCGCGCATGAGCAGCGCGTCGATCGAGATCCCCGCGTTGTTGACGAGGATGTCGAGCCCGCCGAGCTGCTCGGCCACGGCGGCGAGCCCCTGCTCGACGGCCGCTGCGTCCCCGACGTCGAAGCCGACGACGATGGCGGTGCCGCCGGCGGCCACGATCTCGTCGCGCAGGGCCTGCGCGGGGCCCTCGCCCTTGGCGTAGTTGATGGCCACCGCGGCGCCACGGGCCGCGAGCGTGCGGGCAATGGCACGACCAATCCCACGCGAGGCGCCGGTCACCAGCGCCTTGCGGCCGGCGAGCACGAGCGACTCGGGGAGGAGCGGCGAGACGGGAGCGTCGGCCATCGGTGCGCGGTCGTAACACGTGAGGGTGGCAGGTGAAAACCCACGGAGACGCCGCCGCGCGGGCCCGACGAACGTGCCCTAATTCACGAGCGTAGGTTCACGCACGAGACCGCTCCGCGCCCGCGCCGTCGGCTCGCGACCGAGCGGGCTCCGAGCTGGCCCCGCGCTACCCCGAGAGCGCCGCGATCTCGGCGGGGGACGCCGCGCCCTTGACGTCGATCTCGGGTGCGATTCGTCGCACGAGCCCGGCGAGCACCTTGCCGTGGCCGACCTCGATGGCCTGGCCGACACCCATGTGCACCGCCTTGCGCACCGAGGCCTCCCAGCGCACGCGCGAGGTCACCTGGCGCACGAGCAGCTCCGCCACGCGCGACGGATCCTCGTTCGGCTCGGCCTCCACGTTGGTGACGACCGGCGCGGTCATGGGTCCGACCGCGATCTCGGCGAGCGCGGCCGCGAGCCGATCGGCCGCGGGCTGCATCAGCGCGCAGTGGAACGGGGCGCTGACCTTGAGCGGCACCGCGCGACGCTTGCGATCCTTGGCGAGCGCCACGAGCCGCTCGATCGCCTCGGCATGGCCGGCGACCGCGATCTGTCCGCCGCCGTTCTCGTTGGCGGGCGAGCAGATCTGGCCCTGCGCGGCCTCGAGGCACAGCGCCTCGACCTCGGCCTCGCTCATGCCGATGACCGCCGCCATCGCGCCGGTGCCGGCGGGCACCGCCTCCTGCATCGCCTGGCCGCGCAGCCGTACCAGCCGCACCGCGTCGCCGAAGCGCAGCGCGCCCACGGCCACCAGCGCCGAGAATTCGCCGAGGCTGTGGCCCATCGCGAGCGCGGGGACGAGCCCGGTGCGCTGGCGCAGCACGGCCAGCGCGGCGATCGAGGTGGTGAGGATCGCGGGCTGGGTGTTGGCGGTGAGCGACAGCTCGGCCTCGGGGCCCTCGAAGCAGAGCGTGGAGAGCGAAAACCCCAGCGCCTCGTCGGCCTCCTCGAACACGGCGCGCGCGGCTGGCTCGGCGTCGAACAGCTCCTTGCCCATGCCAGCGGCCTGGCTGCCCTGTCCGGGGAAGAAGAAGGCGATGGTGGTCATGGCGGGATCTCCCGAGCGAAGGGTCAAGTCGGGGCGGGGGTCTTGTCCGCGCTCTTGTCTGCAGCCTTGGCCGCGGTGATGAGCGTGGGGTGCAGGCCGAGCGACAGTGCGATCTGGGGGGTGAGCGCCTCGATGACCGAGCGCGCCGCGAGCCGGATGGCGTTGCCGATGGCGAAGGCCGAGGCCCCGCCATGGCAGATGAACGCGGGCCCGTCCACGCCGAGCAGCGGCGCCGAGCCATAGGTGTCGGGGTCGAGCCGCCCGCGCAGCTCGTCGAACGCGGGCCGGAGCAGGAGCGCCCCGAGCGAGCGCCGGGCCCCGCCCTGGACCGAGCCGCGCAGCCAGTGGGCGACGAGCCGGCCGGTCGCCTCGGCGACCTTGAGCGCGACGTTGCCGGAGAAGCCATCGGTCACCACCACGTCGACCTCACCGGCGAACAGGCCGCTGCCCTCCACGTAGCCGGCGTACTCGAACCCGGCGAGCCGGTGCACCGAGAGCAGGCGATGCACCGCACGGGTGAGCTCGGTGCCCTTGCCGTCCTCGGTGCCGTTGGAGAGCACGCCCACGCGCGGCTTCTTCTTGCCGTGCTTCCAGCCGGCGTACACCGCCCCCATGATCGCGAACTGCACGAGGTTGAGCGGGCGGCACTCGACGTTGGCCCCCACGTCGAGCAGCGTGACCCAGCCGGTGCGGGTGGGGAGGCTCGTCACGAGCGCGGGCCGGTCCACCCCCTTGATGCGGCGGTACTTGAAGAGGCCGCACGCGAGCATCGCTCCCGAGTGACCGGCCGACATCACCCCGTGGGCCTTGCCCTGCTTGACGAGGTCGAACGCGACCGGCATCGAGGCGTCGGGACGGCTGCGCACGGCCTTGGCGGGGCTGTCCTCCATGGTGATCACCTCGGAGGCGTGGTGGATCGAGAGCGGCAGCGCGTCCCAGCCGGGAAACCGCGCGAGCTCGAGCTCGAGCTTGGTGCGATCGCCCACCAGGATCACGCGGCTGCCCTGGCGCGCCGCCATCACGGCGCCCTCGACCTCGTGCCCGGGGCAGTGGTCGCCGCCAAAGGCGTCGAGGGCGATTGCGGGATCCTTCGAAGCCGAGCGTGCCGATTCCACGACCTCGGCCAGTCCGTCCGCTTCCGCCGTCAACACCATCGGGAGAGCGCCCACCGCAAGGCCCGGCCCAAGGCGCAGCCAGGCGCGGCACGAGACCTGCCCAGCATGGCCCCCGGGGAATCGAGCGTTAGTCCTGGGAGACCGCGATCAGCTGGCGGCCCTTGTAGTGCCCGCAGGCCGGGCACACGCGGTGGCTCGGCACGAGCTCCTGGCAGTTGGAGCACGGGGAGAGAGCCGGCGCGGAGATCTTGTCGTGCTGGGAGCGTCGCTTGTCGCGACGCGAGCTGGAGGTGCGCTTCTTGGGTACGGCCATGGGTCCCTCGGGGGGCGCGGACCGTACAACGTACCCCGTCATGCCGCAACCGAGCCCATGCGCGCCCGCTCACGTCTCGGGCGGCGAGCGCTAGTCGAGCTTGAGCTTGCGCAGGGCCTGGGCCAGCGGGCTCTCCAGGGCATCGCGCTCTTTGCGCAATGTTCCGGGATCGCCGTCTTCGGAGCCGCTTTCGAGGTTGGCCTCGAGGTGGGGAGGTAGATCGGCCACCGGCGTGAGCGGAACCTCGTGGCCGCACCCGGGGCAGCGCAGCTCGGACGCGGGGAGCCCGTTGAGCTCGAAGCCACAGTTGCTGCACAGGCCCCGGCAATCCTCGCCGCGCTCGCACAGCGCCCGCATGGGGTAGCCGAGCGCCACCTGCTCGGCGACCATGGGCTCGAGCGAGAGGATGGGGCCGTCGTAGCTCCACACGTCAGGGGTGTCGGGATCGGGCTCGAGCCCCTCTTCGTCCTGGCGGAGGAGCACCTCGGCCGCGGCGGCGGTGGCCATGAAGGTGGCGAAGATCGACGTGCCGCCGTCGACGGCCGCGGGGGCCAGACAGCGACCGCAGGGCACGGAGAGCCGCAGCGAGAGGGTGCCACGCACCAGCACGATGCCCTTGGGCTCGAGCGAGACGTCGAGGTGGACCCGGGCCGCGCTGCCGATCTCCGCGTCGGTGTCGCGCAGCACCTCGGCGACCCAGGCGTTGGGCAGCACGGTGTCCACGGTCCACGTCGCGATCCCGCGGCGACGCAGGGCGGCGAGGTCGACGCGAAGCGCCTCCAGGGCGGGGGGTGGGGTGACCATCAGACCGTCACCCTTAGCCCGGTTTGGCGCTGGTTTCAAAGCAGCCGGCCTTGGCGGCCAGGGGAGCCCACACCCCGGCGCAGCGTGATCCGGCGCGCGCAGCCCGTCCCGCCCGTGTTGACCGCGCCCCGGGTCTTGCGTATCCCCTCCCCGACCGTGACGCGCCGCGAGACCAGCCGGGTCGGCAAGGGCCCACGCGTGCCCGCGCCTGGCGTGATTGGATGGTTCGGCTGGCTGCTCGTGCTGCTCGTGCTGCTCGGCTCCACTGCCGCCACCACGGCCCACGCGGCCGGGCCGCTCGGGACCGCCGCCTTCTTGCCGCGCGACGTGCCGCGAGAGGGCGCCGAGCGAGACCTGCGTCGCCTCCGCCGTGCGCCGCCCAAGCCAGTGCCGGATGCGCTGGCGCTGGGACGATCGGGCGCGGGGCGCTGGGGGGTGGCATTCACTGGCGGTGGTACGGGCGCAGACCCGGCGCTCGACGAAGGCGAGGCGCTCGCGACCGACGAGCCTGCGTTCGATGATGCGGCGCTCGACGAGCTCACGAGCCCCGCGCCCGCAGGCTTGCCGCCCGCCGATGCCGCGGGCCTCGATCCCTACGGGCTCGATCCGTTCGGCATGCCGCCGGCCACCACGTGGTCCCAGGCCTTCGGGCCCACCGTGCTGCACCGTGCATCCCTGCCCGCCCCTGCCCCGCAGCTGGGGGCGCCGCCGCTGCACTTCGGCACGGCCGTGCTCGCGCTGGCGCCCGCGTCCGAAGGCAGCGCGCCCGTCGAAGCCTCCACGGCCGTGGGTGCGGAGCCGTCCGCCTCGGTCGACGCCGAGGGCCGCCTCGACGCGCCGGAGCTGCTCTCCAAGCGCGGCGTGCCGCCGTTCTGGTTCGAGCGCGAGTACCCGACCCATACCACCCGCGCGATCGCGTTCCCGCCGCTGTTCGTCCACCGCGAGCCCAAGCGTGGCCACCCCGAGGCCTTCTTCCACGCCGACCTCTCGTTCACGTTCGGCTGGTACACCGAGACCACCGCGCGCCGCCACTGGCTCAACCCGATCGCGCTGACCTACGGCTACCGCAGCGAGCGCAAGACGATCTTCGGCGCGGTGCCGCTGCTCATGGCGTACCGCCGCGTGGGCGAGCAGTTCAACTTCGGCCAGTTCCCGCTGGTGTGGTGGTGGGGCACCCGGCTCGTGCGCAACGTGCTGGTGATCCCGTTCCACTATCAACAGCGCGCGCCCGAGAGCTTCCGCGCCGTGTCGGGCATCGTGGCGTGGTACGGCCACAAGGATCTCCACGACGCCGACCTCACCAACGACCGCCGCTACCTGGTGGTGGCCCCGGTGTTCTGGCGGTTCCAGAAGGGGCTGCGGCGCTTCGACATCAGCCCGCTCTACGTGGGCGGCAAGAACGAGCTACGGGGCGTGCGGCACATGTCGGTGCTGCCGCTGTTCCACTGGCAGAGCCGCGAGTTCGGCAACCGTCGCGAGCTGTGGACGCTGCCGTGGATCCGCCGCGTGGACGAGGCGCGCCGCCGACGGGCGTGGGCGGTGCCGCTGGCGCTCACGTTCGATCACCGCGACCCGGATCGCGAGGTGTTCGCCGCCACGCCGCTGTTCTGGCGCACCCGCAATCACCTCGTGGGCAGCCAGCTGTGGCTGGCCGGGCCGCTCTATCGCTACACCGACCCCGAGCAGCGCAACATGGCGCTCGTCCCGGTCTGGTGGCGGTTCCACGACACGCTCACCGACCGCACGACCTCGGTGATCGCCCCGCTGGCGCTGTCGCTGCGCGGCCCGGGCGAGCTGCGCGTGTACACGCTGCTCGGCGGAGGCGGCCGCACGCAGGACGGCTGGCGCATGGCCGTGCCGCCGCTCCTGACGTTCGCGGGCAAGAGCGATCGCGGCGTGCGCTGGCAGGGCGTGGCGGGGCTCTTGTGGCACGTGCGCCAGCCCGACGAGGCCGGCGTGCGCGGTCGCGACGCATGGGTGCTCGGCCCGGCCGGCTACCTCGCGCGCGACGCCGAGGGCACGCGCCTCGGGCTCGTGCCCGCGCTCTCGTTCTTCAAGTGGGGCGGCACGAAGCGCTACCAGGTGGTCACGCCGCTGCTCGTGCACGTGCACGACACCGACCCGGCTCATCCGCGCCGCACGGTGGTGCTGGGAGCCTTCTATCACCATGCGACCGGTGGCCCCGCGGGCCAGCAATTCGACGGCGGGCTCGCGCCGCTGTTCTTCTACGGCCGCGGCAGCCAGCGCAACTACGGCGTGATCCCGTGGCTGCTGCTCGGCGACGTGACCGACGTGGCCGAACAGCGGCGCCTCACGATCTCGCCGCTGTTCGTGCGCAGCAAGGGCCCCGATCACCGCACGCTCGGCATGGGCCTCATCGCCTGGGACGTCAAGCGCGGCGCCGACGAGCGCCACAGCGTGCTGTTCCCCGTGTACTACCGCCGGCGCCTGCACGGCGCCGAGCTCACGCTCACGCCGCTCGGCGGCCGGCTCGCCCGCGGCGAGACCGTGACGACCGTGTGGGGCCCGTACGTGCGCCGCCGCGAGGGCGAGCGCGACGTCCGAGGGGTGCTGCCGCTGGTGTACGTGGGCCGGCGCCCGGTCGAGGGCGGAACGGCCCGCCACGTGGTGGTGGCGCCGCTCGTGCTGCAGCGCCGCACCCCGAGCGACGACCTCGACATGTGGACGCCGCTGGTGTGGCGCTCGGAGATCCGGGGCGAGCGCCCGCGCCGGGGCCTGGCCGTGGTGCCGTTCTACTTCCGCCAGCGCCAGCCCGGCGGCGTGGACGTGGACGCCGGCCTGCCGTTCTTCTGGTCGCGCGACGAGCGACGGCGCACCCACACGCTCGTGGCCGGCCCCACGTTCCACCGGCTGTCCCGCACGCACCTGCACACCGGCACGTTCCCGCTCTACTGGTGGATGGACAGCAAGGACAAGCGGCGCCTCTTGGCCCTGCCGATGACCGTGCACGTGGAGGACAAGGCCCACGACAGCCACACCACGATCTCGGTGCCGTTCTGGTTCGACCGCAAGCAGGTCAACGGCCGCCGCACCTGGGGCGCGTTCCCGTTCATGTTCGGCGGGCGCCGCATCGCCAGCTTCACGCGCTTCTCCGTCGCGCCGCCGGGCTTCTTCGACGTGTTCCGCCTGCGTCGCAACGCCCGCTTCACCGGCTACGTGCCGATCCTGTTCCGCTACCAGAAGTGCGGGTTTCGGGCCGAGGACGACGACCGCTGCCGCTACACGCTGTGGGGCTCGGCGCCGCTGTTCCTCTACGGCCGCGACGGCCTCGGCCGCGTGACCCACGGCTCGCTCGTCTACTACTGGGACCGCCGCCCCGGCGGGAGCTTTCGGATCTATACGCCGCTGTTCGGCGTCAACAACGACCCGGGCAAGACGCTGGCCTGGTACGCGGGCCCCGTGTCCGTGCGCACCACCAACATCTGGCGGCGCACGCTGGCGTTCCCCGTGTTCTACCGCCGCGCCCACCGGCTCGAGAAGCGCAGCCTCACCCTCGCCGTGCCTCCGCTCTACGTGGCGCGCGAGCGCAAGGACCGGCGGTTCTTCGAGGCGGGCCTCGTGGTGTGGCAGTTCCGCCAGCCGCACCGGGTCGCCACCGCCGTGGTGCCGCCGCTGTTCTTCCACAGCCACGCCTACGCCGAGCGGCGCCTGACCTGGCTCATGCCGCTGTTCGTGCGCGACGATCACTGGGCCAAGGACTCGGCGTTCACGGGCATCGGCCCCGTGCTCTACTTCCAGCGCCGCCGCGGCGAGGACCTCGACTTCGTGCAGTTCCCGCTGCTCTGGCACATCGAGCGCGGGGACAGCCAGGGCACGTTCGGCGCGTTCGCGTGGTGGGACATCCGCACGCGCAAGGGCAAGACGTTCCAGATGGTGCCGGGCGCGTACTTCCGCTTTGCCAACCGCAAGCGCGACACCAAGGTCGTGGGCCCCGGGCTCGGCTGGTGGACGCGCGGCCGCGGGCCCAACGAGGGCGACCTGCACTGGCGCGTGCTGTTCGGCCTGTTCGGCGGCGGGCACGAGAAGGGGCAGCGCTACCTGTCGTTCTTCGGCGGCCGGATCCCGCGCGGCCCGGTGGCAGGCCCGAGCCCCGCCCCCGCCGAGCAGGCGGCTCGCGATGACAAGCGAGCCAAGCGAGCCAAACGAGCCGAGCGACGCGCGCAGCGAACCGAGCGGCGAGCCATGGCGGCCCGGCTGCGCGGCTCCACGGCCTCACGCTCCCCCGGCCGCTGACCGGCTCGCACCTTCTCGTGAACACCCGGGCGCCACGCAACACTACCCGGAGGCACGATGAGCGACGACACCACCCGCCGCAGCGTGGCCCACGAGGAGCCGGAGATCACCAGGACCGTCCGCCGGGCGGTGCCCGCCTCCGCACCGGTCGGTCCCGTGGCGCAGCAGCTGGGGCGCTACGTGATGCTCGATGCGATCGGCGCGGGGGGCATGGGCCAGGTGTTCCGCGCCTTCGATCCCGAGCTCGACCGCGCGGTGGCGATCAAGCTGCTGCACCCCTCGGCCGATCCCGACGATCACGCGCGGCTCCTGCGTGAGGCCCAGGCGATGGCCAAGCTCTCGCACCCCCACGTGGTGCCGGTGTTCGACGTCGGTATCGTCGACGGGCGCGTGTTCGTGGCGATGGACTTCGTGCGCGGAACGACCCTGCACCGCTGGCTGCGGGTCGGCCCCCGGCCGTGGCAGGACGTGGTGCGGATGTTCGTGCAGGCCGGCCGGGGCCTGGCTGCGGCGCACGCGGTGGGCCTGGTGCACCGCGACTTCAAGCCCGACAACGTGCTGGTCTCGGCGCTGCCCGGCGGCGGCGAGCGGGCGCAGGTGCTCGACTTCGGCCTCGCCAAGCCCATCGAGCGGGTGACGGGCGACCCCGACCCACCCGAATGGGAGGGCGACGCCGACGCCCTCCGCGACGACCTCGAGCAGGAGGCGACCGCCCATGGCGAGCGGATCACCCATGCCGACCGGCTCACCCGCACCGGCCAGGTGATGGGCACGCCGGCCTACATGGCGCCCGAGCAGTTCGCGGGCCTCCTGGTCGACGCCCGCACCGATCAATTCGCGTTCTGCGTGGCGCTCTACGAGGGCCTGTTCGGCGAGCGCCCGTTCGAAGGCCCCACCGCGCGCATCCTGGCGCTGCACGTGGTCCGGGGCGAGCGTCGACCGCTGCCCACCCGCCCGATCTTGCCCAAGCGGCTGGTCGCAGCGTGCCTGCGGGGGCTCGAGTCGCAGCCGGGCGCTCGGCATCCCTCGATGGACGTGCTGCTCCACGAGCTCGAGTCGCTGCTCCAGCGGCGGCGCGCCGTGGGCTCGATCGCGACCGCGGGGGTGCTCGCGGGCGGCGCGGTGGTGGCGCTGGCCATGAGCCTGCGCCCGCCCCCCGAGGCACCCGCGCCCTGTCAGGACACGGAGCGCCGGCTCGACGGCGCGTGGGGGCCAGCGGAGCGCGAGGCCTACGACGACGCCACGGCCCACGCGAGCACCGAGGTCGCCCGCGGGACGCTCGCGGGCGCGCGGCCGCTCGTGCAGGCCTATGCCGACGCCTGGGTCGCCGCCCACGTGGACGCCTGCGAGGCCACCCGCGTGCACGGCACGCAATCGGAGGTGCTGCTCGACCGCCGCATGACCTGCCTCGCGCGCCGGCACGGGCGGCTGGCCGCGGCCGTGGAGGTGCTCGCGAGCGGCTCGGCGGAGGTGCAGGCCCGCGCGGTGGAGGTGATCGCGGGCCTGCCCGAGCTGTCCGTGTGCGCCGACGTCGAGGCGCTCTCGGCCGAGGTGCCGCCGCCCGACGACCCCGCGGCGCGCGAGGAGGTGGAGGCGATCGAGGCGGCGCTGGCGAGCGCGGCGGCGCTGCTCGACGCGGGGCAGCATGCCGCGCAGATCGAGACGCTCTCGGCCCTGCGGATCCGCGCCGAGGCCCTGGGCTACGCGCCGGTGGTGGCCGACGTGGCGCGCGAGCTCGGCGACGCGTACTCGCTCGGCTCCGAGCTCGACGCGGCCGACGAGGCGCTGCAGGCCTGCACGTTCGCGGCGGTGCGCAGCCGCTACGACGCGGCCGCCTGCGGCTGCGCGGGCCAGCTCGCGTTCGTGCACGGCTACCAGCGCTCCGATCGCGCCGAGGGCATGCGCTGGGCCGGGCTCGCGGAGGCGTTCGTCGAGCGCCGCGGCTCGGGAGCGGAGCTGGCCGGCGTGCTGCTCACCCGCGGCCAGATCGAGCTCGCGGCCGGGCGGCGGGCCGAGGCCAGGGAGCTGCTCACCCGCGCGCTCATGCTCGGCGCGGCGGCGCGGGGGGCCGATCACGTGAACCAAGCCGAGATCCACAACAGCCTCGGCGCCGTGGTCCTGCACGACGGCGACTATGCCGAGGCCTACCGGCAATTCACGGCCGCGCTGCGGATCCGCGAGGCCCACCACGGCCCGCACAACCCCGCGGTCGGGCAGATCCTCGGCAACCTCGCGCTCTCGCTCGAGCGGCAGGGACGCTACGACGAGGCGGTGACGATGCTCGAGCGCGCGTACGCGGTGCTCTTGCCCGCGCTCGGCCCCGACGATGCGACGGTGGGCCTGACGCTGCAGAACCTCGGCTACATGCTCCACCAGCTCGGCGAGCACGAGGCCGCGCGCGAGCGGCTCGAGGCCGCGCGCGACGTGATCGGGCGCGCGCTCGGTCCCGACCACCCCGCGGTCGCGCCGGCCTACACCGTGCTCGGCGACGTGGCCCGGGCGCAGCAGCGGTGGGCCGACGCCCGCGCGGCCTACGAGCGCTCGCGCGCGATCCGGGCCGCCGTGCACGGCCCGCGCCACCCGAGCCTGCTGCTGCCGCTGACGGGCCTGGGCGAGGTGGCGCTGGCCGAGGGCGCGACCGACGACGCAGCCCGCACGCTCGAGGAGGCGCTCGCGTGCATCGGCGACGCGACGGTCGACCCCGCCGACGAGGCGCTGGCCCGCTTCGCGCTGGCGCGCGCCTACTGGCAGCAAGGCCGCGCCGATGCGGCGCGCGAGCAGGCCGACCGCGCCGAGGCCGGGTTTCGGGCCGCGGGGGCCAACGCCCGCCGTCACCGCGAGGCGCTGACCCGCTGGCGCGCCGAGGCGCTCGACCGACCGTGAGCCTCGCTCACTCCGCGGGCACGCCGGGGGGGATCCGCTCGGCGATCGAGCGTGCGAACAGCTCGGTGACGCGGCGCGCGAGCAGCTCGGGCTCGGGCCGCACCCGGCCCGAGAGGTGCTTGGAGAACCACAGCATCGCCAGGCCGTGCACCACCGACCACGCGGCGAGGGTCACGTCCTCGATCTCGCGGAGCGCGATCCAGCCCTCGGCCATGCCGCGCTCGATCGCCCGCTGCAGCGGCAAGAAGCCCTCGCGGCACGCGGCAAGGTAGTCCGGATCGCGGGGCAAGAGGCAGTCGCTGCGGAACATGACCTGGAAGCGCAGCGGCTCGTCGACCGCGAACAGCACGTAGGCCGTGCCCGCAGCGGCGAGCGCCGTCACGCCGTCGGGCGACTGGCGCTCGGCCTGGTCCAGGCGCCGGCCCATCGCACGGAAGCCCTCGGCCGCGTACTCGGTGAGCATCGCCGCCCGCCCCCCGAACAGCACCCCGGGGGCCGCGTGCGAGAGCCCGGCCTTGGCCGCCACCTTGCGCAGCGACAGGCCCTCGAGGCCCTCCCGCGCCAGCACGACCCCCACCGCGTCGAGCAGGGCCCGCCGCGACCCCTCGGTTCCAGCCCTCACCACCTCGCGAGGCATCGGCGTGCTCATCGTGCTCTTGACAATGTCAAACGGTAATTACATTGTCAACCAAGCCCACGACCCCTCGATGGCGCGCGCTCCGGGGCATTCCCCGTGCGACGGAGCGCGACGCCGTCCCCCCTCGTTTCCGCGCGTGGCCCCCTCGCCGGCGTTCGCGGTCAGCGGCGCACGATGACCATGTGCTCGATGAGCTGTGGCGTGCGAGGGCGGTCGCCCGGGCCGCGCATGGCCGCGATCTTCTCCGCCACGCCGATGCTGGCGTCGTCGCACTTGCCGAACACGGTGTGCTTGCCGTCGAGGTGCGGCAGCGGAGCGAGCGTCACGAAGAACTGCCCCCCGCCGGTGCCCGGGCCGCGATTGGCCATGCTCAGCATCCCCGGCTCGTCGTGGAGCAGGCCCTCGACGAATTCATCGGGGATCACGTAGCCCGTGTCGCCGCGGCCGGTGCCGGTGGGGTCGCCGCCCTGGATCACGAAGCCCGGGATCACGCGGTGGAACGGCACGCCGTCGTAGTACGGCCGCTTGGTCCACGCCTCCTGGTCGTCGGCGAGCGCGGGCCGCAGGCCACGGGCCAGGCCCGCGAAGTTGGCCACGGTGATCGGCGTCTGGGTATCGAACAGGCGGCAGGTGATCATGCCCTGGGTCGTCTGCATCTCGACCCACAGCGAGCCGCGCCCGGGCAGCCCGTCGAGCGCCTCGTCGAGCGTGAAGTCGCCGCCCTCGGGATCGCCCTGGGCCAGTGCGTAGGCCCGCATCTGCTCGGGGGTCATGCCGGCCTCGGCCATGTCGCCGCGGCGGTAGCCGAAGGCGTTGCCCGGGTCGCCGCCTTCGCCCTCGCCCTCGCCGGCTCCGCCCTCGCCCTCGCCCTCGCCGGCCACCGCGGGCGGGCCCTCGCCGTCGGGCGCTCCGGACTGGCCGCTGCGCACGGCCTGCTTGCGTGCGGCGGCCTCGGCCGCCTGCGCCGCGAGCTCCTCGGGCAGGGGCGGCGGCGGGGTGAACGTGCACGCGACGAGGCTCGCGAGCGCGGCGCAGAGCCCAGCCCGCCCCAGCCCGACCGAGTACCCAGCAGCGCCGGAGCCGCGGTGACCACGGGCACCCTGTGGATGAGGCACGACGCTCACGGCCTGCAACCCTCTCCCGGGGTCCGGCCGCTTGACAAGCCCCGTGGGGTGGGCCAAAACGCCGCCCTACCCGAACGCGGCGACGGCACGCGACCGAACGAAGAGGACAGCTCGTGGCGAATCACAAGCAGGCGGAGAAGCGCAACCGGCAGCGCATCAAGCGGAGGGCTCGCAACCTCCAGCACCTTACGACCATGCGCACGTACATGAAGCGGGTGCGCAAGGCCCTCGCCGGGGGCCAGGTGGACGCGGCCAAGGAAGTCCTGCCGGAGGCCATCACCGCCATCGGCCGTGCCGCGTCCAAGGGCGTCGTCCACCGCAACACCGCCGCTCGCTACATTTCCCGCCTGACCAAGGCGATGAATGCGGCCACGGCCAGCGCGGCCGGCTGAGCCGTGTCTCGGGCTCGCCGGGGGCCTCGGGCTCGCCGGGGGCCTCGGGCTCGCCGCGGTCCTCATACCCGCGGTGAGACCCCGGGCAGCGCCCCGCAGACGTCGAGGATCCACCGCTGCAGCGCCACGTAGGGCGCCCGCACCACCGAGTACGAGCCGCCCTTGAGATCGCGGTCGAAGCGGCAGAGCGCGGCGTAGGCCCGGCGTAGGCGGGGCTCGTCGAAGCGCCGTGCCTGGCCGGCGAGCTTGCGCGCCACGAACGGGGGCACGCCGGTCACCTCCTCGATCGCGCCGCCGGCCATGCGCGCCGCGAACACCAGCCGCAGCTGGCGGATGAGCATGCCGAGCACCGCGTTGGCCTGGCCGATCTCGGGCTGGCTGCTCTCGTGGAACAGGTGCGCGAGCACGGCCAGCGCCCGGGGGCCGTCGCCCATGCCCACCGCGTCGGTCAGCTCGAAGATCACCGCCTCGCGGGTGTGGGCCACCACCGCGTCGAGGTCGTCCTGGGTCACCGCCTGCCCTTCCCCCGCGTGCAGCGACGCCCGCTCGAGCGCGTGCACGAGGTCCGAGGGCCCCGTGCCCACGAGCTGCACCAGCGCATGGGCGGTAGATCGGTCGATGCGGGTCTCGGTGCGGGCCGCCTGCTCGAGCACGAACGCGACAGCGTCCTCGTCGCGCTTCCACGGCTCGAACTTCTCCACGAGGCCCGTCTTCTTGGCCCCCGTCACCAGCCGCGAGCGGCCGTCGATGCCGCTCGACACCAGCACCAACACGGTGCTGGGGTTGGGCTCCTTGAGGTAGTCGACGAGGAATTCGAGCGCCTTGGCGCCCGCGGGGCCGCGGCCCTTGCCCACCATCTCGGGATCGGAGAGCTCCACCAGCCGCCGCTCGGCCATGAGCGGTAGCTGACCGCAGGCCTCGAGCACCGGCGACATCGACTCGAGCTCGCGCCCCGCGAAGCGCTCGTGGTTGAACGCCTCGAGCCCCGGCGCGAGCACGGCCGCGCGTAGCTCGCGCAGGCGCGCCGACATGGGCGCGGGCTCGCTGCCGTAGAGCAGCACCACCGGCGGCACGCCGCCACGCGCGGCCGGCTTGTCGCCCTTGGCCTTGGCGGTGCTCATGCGTGCTCCCCGGGCGTCCGCGCGCCGCCCGTGCGCTCGAGCAGCACCACCACCTCGACCTCCGCGGTCATCGGCATCATGTCGAACACCGTGACGTCGGCGATCCGCAGGCCCCCGGCCACGAGCGCCCGTAGATCGCGAGCCAGCGTGGCCGGGTCGCACGACACGTAGACCAGCCGCTCGCCCACCACCGCGGCGAGCTGGGTCGCCGTCGCCTCGCCGAGGCCCGCGCGCGGCGGATCGACCACCACCACGTCGTAACGAAAGCCGCGCTCGTGGAGGCTCGCCACCAGGCCCTCCGCGGCGCCGTGCTTGGCGTTGATCGGCAGCCCCTCGGCCTCGGCCATCGCGCGGAGCAGGCCCTTGGCCTCGCGATCGTCGTCGAGCGTCCACACCCGCTGGGCGGTGCGGGCGAGCGCACGGGTGAGGTTGCCGGCGCCTGCGTGCAGCTCGAGCACGCGCCGCCCGTCGGCCCGGGCCACCCGCGCCACGTGCCGCACGAGCGCCCGATTGACCACCGCATTGGCCTGCGCGAACACGAACGGGTGCGCGCGCATGGGCGCGAGGCCGTCACCGCCGTCGAGCCGCAGCTCGTGCTGGCCCACCGCCACGCTCTGCCGGCCGCCCCGCACGAGGAAGCCCACCAGGCGCTCGTCGAGCAGCGAGTGCGCGGCCGCGAGCACGTCCTCCTCGGGCCGCACGCCCGGCAGGGCCAGCACCGCGTGCTGCCCGTCGGAGAGGCCGTGCACCTGCCCGTGCCGCGGCAGGTACGGCGCGAGCTCGCGAACGCGCGTGAACGCGTGCTCGAGCTCGGGGCGCAGCACCGGACACGCATGGGCATCGACGATGTCGTGGGTGCCCGGGGCGAAGAACCCGAGCCGCAGCGTGCCGTCGTCGTCCTTGGCGTAGTGCATCCGTGCGCGTCGGCGATAGCCGAGCGCGGGGCCGGTGGTGGGATCGAGCTTGACGCGCGCGGGATCGGTCACCAGCGCCCGCAGCTCGCCGGCCACGATCTCGCGCTTGTGCTCGGCCTGCCGGGCGGCGGCCACGTGCTGCCAGTCGCAGCCGCCGCAGCGATCGGCCAGCGGACACGGCGGGGTCGCGCGATCGGGCCCCGGCTCGAGCACCTCGAGCAGCCGCCCCCGCGCCCACCGGGCCTTGCGGCGCTCGGGCTCCACGAGCGCGAGCTCGCCGGGCAGCGCTCCGGGCACGAACCACGTGAGTCCGTCGTCCTCCCGCCCCACTCCCTCGCCGCCGTGGGCAAAGCCGTGAATTCGTACGCGTACCGACACGAGGGCCGGGACCATACTCGAAAATCGCGCCCGCCGTTGCCGCCGGGCCCGTTTGCACGAAGCCCGCGGCAGGGCGATGCTGCACGACGCTGCGCCGTGCCTCACCGCGATCCCATCGACGCCGCCGACCGGGCCGTGCTCGACCACCTCGTGCGTGAGGCGCTCGAGCTGCTCGACGCCGATCGCCTCGACGCCGCGGCCAAGAACCTCGCCGAGGCGCGGTCGATTGCCCCGGGCGACGCATCGGTGCTCGCGGCGCTGGGCGAGCTCGCATGGGCCCGCGGCGAGCTGGAGCTCGCGCGCGAGCAGCTCGGGGCCGCCGTGGCCGCCGACCCCGAGCATGCCGATGCCCACTATGCGCTGGCGCGCCTGCACCACGACGCGGGCGAGCACGCGCTGGCCGTGCAGCACGACCTGCAGGTGCTGCGCCTCGACGCCGCGGCCCACCGCCGCGCGGGCTTCGGCAGCCGCCGCGACCTCGCGATGATCGAGCAGGCCGCCGCCCGCACGCTCGAGGAGCTGCCCGAGCCGTTCGCGTCGCGCCTGCAGGAGGTGCCGGTCGTGCTCGAGCCCCGCCCCTCGCAGGCGCTGGTGGAGGAGGGCTTCGATCCGCGGGCGCTCGGCGTGTTCGAGGGCCCCGACGACTTCGGCCGCCGCACCTCGGTCGTCGCCGAGCGACCGAGCCGCATCGTGGTGTTCTTCGCCAACCTGCTCGATGCGTTCCCCAACGACGAGGAGCTCTGCGAGCAGGTGGAGATCACGGTGCTCCACGAGATCGGCCACTTCTTCGGCCTCGACGAGGACCAGGTCGACGCCCTCGGGCTCGGCTAGGGCGGGCCCGGCTGGGGCGGGCTCGGCTGGGGCTCGGCGGGGGCGGGCTCGGCGCGAACGGCCTGGCGCTCGGCCCGGCGCTCGGCCGCGAGGGTGGGCGCCATGGCCCGCTCCTGGCCCCGGTGGGCTCCTCGGCACGGGGGGCTTGGACGGTGGCGGCGCCGATCAACGGCTGTAGCCACCGTAGCGGCGATTCCCGCCGCCAAGACGACCGTTCTAGCGGCCCGGAGCGGCCGGAAGCCCGTGCAATGGCGGTGTCCAAACGATTGGCACGCTCATTGCTCCTCTGCTGCTCAAGCTCGGGGACCACGTATGAAGCTCCACACCCTCGCCTTCGCCTGCCTCGCCCTCGTCACCCTCGTCGGCTGCGATTCCGTGGGCGAGGGCATCGGCCCCGAAGGCGGCGTCGTGGTGTCCGACGACGGCCGCATCACCCTCGACATCCCCGAGGGTGCGCTCGACGAGGCGGTCGAGATCACCATCGAGGAGGTCGACGACCTGCCCGAGGACGCGCTCGGCCCCGCCTACCGCGTGCTGCCCGTGGGCACCGTGTTCAACGGCCCCGTGCAGGTGGTCTACAACTACGGTGCGCGCGGCATGGACGTCGACCCGTCCGACGTCGTGCTCGTGGTCGATCGCGGCGACGAGTGGTCGGTGATGCCCGATCGCCACGTGTACGCGGAAGAGGGCCTCGTCTCGGCCTCGGCGCTCTACCTCAGCACCTTCTGCGTCATCGAGCGCGAGTAGCCGCGGAGTCCGAGCCCCGGTCCACGGCCCGCCACCGCGGCTCACCTGGCCGACCGTGCGTGGTACGCTCCCCCCGCGCATGCGCCCGGCCTCCACTCCCCGGTTGCCCCACCGCCCGGCGTCGCTCGTGCTCGCGGCGATCGGCCTCGGCGCATGCATGCCCAACATCGGCAGCATGGGCGGCCCGCCGCCGCTCGGCACCACCTCCGGCGACGACGCGGCCGAGAGCACCGCGTCCACGCCCGACGACACCGCCGAGACCACCGGCCAGCCGATCCCCGAGGGCCCTCGCCGCCGGCGGATCGACCTCGATCCCGCGCTCGTGGCCGACGTCGGCGGCACCACCCTGCTCGTGGTGCTCGACGCCACCCGCATCGAGTACGAGGACGCGCAGCCCGATGGATCCGACCTGCGCATCCGTGGCCCCGGCGATGGCGGCGACGGCGATGGGCCGTTCTATCCGATCCAGATCGAGCGCTGGGATCCCGACGGGCGCTCGACCGTATGGGTGCGGATCGACGCGACCCCGCTGCCCGAGTCCATGTGGATGTCCTACGCCGACGGCCAGTCGTTCCCCGCGATCGAGCCCGCGGAGGTGTGGGACGGCGCGTTCGCGGCGGTGTGGCACATGGCGCTCGGCGAGGGCTCGGTGGTGAGCGATTCCACCGCCAACGGCCAGGATCTGCACCCGGTGGGCTTCACGGGCACGCCCGACGTCGATGGCTTCATCGGCACCGCCGCGTACTTCCTGCCGCCCGCGATGCCGATCGACAACGGCCCGCTCGAGCTCTCCGACCCCGAGGCGCTCGCGCTCACCGACGCGTTCACGCTCGAGGCCTGGGTGTGGCCCGCGGAGGTCATCACCGACGCGACCAACCACGTGCTGCGCAAGACCGGCGCCTACGAGCTGCACGCGCTCGAGCCCATGCTCACGCGCCCGCGCATGGTGCTGCGCACGGCCGACGGCAGCGGCCCGCACGTGGTCGAGGCCGGCGCCTCGCTCACCAACAACACGTGGACCCACCTCGCCGCCACCTACCGCGCCGACGACGGCACGCTGGCGCTCTACCGCAACGGCGAGCCCGAGGAGGTGCTCATGATCGGGGGCGACCCGGCCGGGCGGGCCGTGGCCGCGAGCACGGCCGTCGTGCAGGTGGGCCGGAATTTCGAGGGCATCCTCGACGAGGTCCGGGTGAGCAGCGTCGCTCGCTCGGCTGCGTGGATCCGGCTGCAGCACGCGGCGATGACGGACGTGCTGATGACGTTCGGACCGCCCGAGCCGCAGTGATCACGACGACTGCGAGCTCATGCCCTTCGCACGCATCTTCTTGCGGACGTAGTCGGCGATGAGTGGTGCGAATGGAGGCAGACCACTCGGGCCCGGCCTCGTCGCGGTGTCGATCCGCCTTCGCAGCCAGCTACGAACTGCCTGCTCGCCAAGGCTCCCGTGCTTGCTCAGCGCCAGCCTGAGCTCTTCGATGGCCGCGTGACGATTCTTCACCAGGTGATCGGCATTGAGGTTGAGCGTCTCGATGTCGCGGGCCTCCGTGGAATCGTGGACACGAGGATGGATCCACATGCCCTGTCGCTGGTGTGAAGGACCAGGACGATCGGGGTCGGGCTCGGGCGGCGGAGTCGGCTTGAAGACGAAGGCGTCCTCGGGACGGGGAGGGCTCCGGGTCCCGGGGTTGACGTGGAGTGGAGCGCTGCCTCGCGAAGTGTCGCAGTGCTCCACGAGGCCATCCGCTCCACGATACTCGCCCCCACAGACGCCGAGCAGGTTGTCCCAGTCGTACATGCGCTCGGGGTGGCTCGAGCGATCGTCCCAGTGCTCGATCTTCATCCCACCGAGCTCGTGTAGCTCGGATCGATAGCCATGGGGCTTGATGCGCCCCATGCAATACGCGCAGAGACCTCCTTGCTCGTCGTGGAGCGACCGGCGGACCGAGTCCCCGCAGGCGCCGGGATTCCAGTCATCCCCCGCGGACGGGCGTCCGGTCTCGGTCTCGATGCGCCTGGCCTCCCTGCGGAGCTCGGCCAGGCATGGAGGCTCGCTCCGCTTGTCAATCGTTCGCACCGGTCACCTCCCGGTCGTGCAGCTCCCACTCCAGTGCGAGCAATGCTCGGTCCAAAGGTCCGACGATGATCCGCAATTGCTCGATCAGTGCGCGCGCCGCGGCGAGGTCGTCTTCTTCGATGAGTCGCTCCAGCGTGGCGAGCTTCTCCTCCATCCACCGGGGGCGCTCGGGAACCCCCATGATCTCGTAGAGGATGGCGTTGGTGTCCTTGCCGTGGGCGTACCCCACCCGCCCGACGGTGTCTTCATGGAGCAATCGCAGCCACTTGGCATCAGCGGTGGAGATGACCTGGGGCGAGTGGGTCGTGATCACGAATTGGACGCGGGGAAACGTCTTCCTCAGATCGTCGATGACTCGTCGTTGCCAGGATGGGTGGAGGTGCAGCTCGATCTCATCGATGAGCACGACGCCCGCGGTCCGATGCGGCGCGTCCTTGCCGTGGTGAGGATTGAGCTGTGCTGCACGCCACGCAAGATCGGCAGCCAGCACGACCAGGCTGCGCTGGCCGTCGGACAGGCGCTCGAACGGCAAGATGCGGCCATCATCGAGCTCGATGCGGAGCTCTTTGTGGTTGGCGCTGTAGAACAAGCGCCGCGCGCCCTCGAGACACGACCGGGCTGCACCCACCACGGCATCGAGATGCGGCGATTCGACCGCCGACAGATCGTCACCACGCTCGTGCGCCACCGCGAGACGCTGCAGGCGATCGTCCTCTCGCCAGGCCATCCACTGCTGGAACAGCCGGGTGTTGAAGGCCGGCTCGAGGCACGAGGCATATCCCTGCATGCGCGAGCCGAGCACGAGCGAGGAGGGATGCTCTCGCTCCTGCACCCAGAGCCGGCCAGTACCGTAGTAGGCGATGAGTGGGAGCTCGGCTCGCGGGTCGTGGGTGGCGGCCTTCTCGGCCAGATCTGCGTATGAATGCACCCCCGCGGCATCATCGATCGTGGGGCCCCCCTCGTGGAGCAACTCTCGCCTCCACGAGGTGGCATTGCCACCGATCGTACCCGCGGCCTGCACGGTGACCGGGAAGCTCGGGTTGGCCGTGGGAAGCCCCTTGGTCTCCTGGCGAACGAGACGCGCGTCGGTTCGAGCGATGGGGCGGTCCTCGTCTCGTGCCTGCGCCGTGCCGCCAAGCCAAGCCCCGAGCGCGATCGCGAGGGCGTCCAAGATGGCGGTCTTGCCCGAAGCGTTGAGCCCGAGGAGCAGGGTGACGTCTTCGTCGAGATCGAGATCGAGCGCCTCGAAGCACCGAAAATTCTCGAGGCGCAGGGACGTGAGCTTCATGGAAGGCTGGACCGCCGCGCCGATACTACCCCAGGCCGGCCCGCGGTCGCCTTCGCATGGGCTCTCAGCCCGACAGGCGCTCCGCCAGCGCTCGCGCGAGCCAGAGCCGCGGCAGCGCGCCGCCGCCCTGCACCACCTCGCACGCGCGGGCGTCTCGCAGCGCTCGCTCCACCGGGAATTCGCGGGTGTAGCCGTAGCCACCGTGGATCTGCAGCGCCTCGGAGGTGCCGCGCACCGCGGCCGTAGTGGCCAGGATCCGCGCGCGGGCGGCCGCCTCGGCCATCTCGGCATGGGGCCGCCCCGCATCACACAGCCACGCCGCGCGCTGCGTGAGCAGCCACGCCGCATCGAGCGTGGTCGCCATGTCGGCAATCTTCCACTGGATCGCCTGGAAGCTCGCGATCGCTTGCCCGAACTGCCGGCGCTCCTGCGCATACGCGGCAGCGGCCTGGAGCGCCCCGCGCAGGATCCCGCACGCCACGGCCCCGAGCCCCAGCTCGGTTCGTACGAGCCGCGGCCATGCGTCGGCGAACGCCGCCCCGGGCTCGCCCAGCCGCCGGGCCTCCGGCACGCACACCGCTGCGAGCCGCACGTGGGCCGTGCCGGCCGCGCGCGCGCCGAGGGTCCGCACGGGCATCGTGCTCATGCCCTCGGCGTCGGCGTCGACGAGCCACGCGGTGGGACCTGCTTGAGCTTGCGCGAAGATCACGAGCCGACCCGCGACCGCCGCTCCGATCACGTGCCGGACCTCGCCGTCGAGCACCCAGGCCTCGCCCTCGCGGCGGGCGGACACCGGGAGCCTCACGCCCTTCGCCGCATCCGCGCCGACGCTCTCGAGCCACGCGCCCTCCGGCAGCGCCCACGCCACCAGCCGCTCCCCCGCGGCCATCGCGGGCAGCTCGAGCCCGCGCTCCGGCTCGCAGAGCCCCGCAGCCGCGTGCGGAAGGCCCTGCCAGTTGTGCACGCCCACGAGCAGCGCCAGCGCTCCGTCGGCCGCGGCCAGCTCCTCGATCAAGGCCGTGGCCGCCACGGCCGAGAGCCCCGCGCCGCCCTCGTCCTCGGGCCGCTCCATCGCGCAAAGGCCCATCGCGCCGAGCTCCGCCCAGAGCTCCCCTGGCAGCACGCGCGCCTCGTCGAACCCGCCCGCCCGTGGGCGCACGCGCTGGTCGCACAGCTCCCGCACGGTGTCGCGCAGGAGCACGTCCTCTTCGCCGAGCTCGAAATCCATCCGCGTCGTCCCCTGCCCGCTCTCGCCTAGCCCCCACCGAAACGGCGCAGCAGCTCGCGGCCGATCACGATGCGCTGCACCTCGGAGGTGCCCTCGTAGATCATCGTCACCCGCACGTCCCGCAGCGCCCGCTCGACCGGCAGCGCCTCGTCCTGGCCCTCGACGCCCAGCACCGCCACCGCGCGGTCGCACGCCGCGAACGCGCGCTCGCTGGCGTAGACCTTGGCGATCGACGCCTCGCGCGAGAACGGCCGCCCTCGCTCCTTGAGCCACGCCGCGCGCAGCGTGAGCAGGCGCGCCGCGTCGAGCTCCGTGGCGCTGTCGCAGAGCGCCCACTGCACCCACTGCTGGTCCGCCCGCGCCTCGTCCTCTGCAACCCGGCGGGTCGCCGTCTCGATCGCCGAGAGCCCGATGCCCAGCGCCTGCGAGGCGATGCCCACCCGCCCGCCGTCGAGCGCCATCATGGCCACGGGGAAGCCTCGCCCCTCGGCGCCGAGCAGCGCCTCCTCGGGCACCTCGCAGCCCTGGAAGTCGATCGCGGTGGTCGTGCTGCCGCAAAGGCCCAGCTTGTGCTCGGGCTTGCCGCGCACGAGGCCCGGCGTGTCGCCCGGCACCAGGAACGTGGAGATGCCGCGGGTGCCCGGCGCGTCGGAGGTACGAGCCCAAACCACGAACAGGCCCGCGTCGCTGCCCGAGGTGATCCAGAGCTTGCTGCCGTCGATCACCCACCCGCGATCGGTGCGCGTGGCCTTGGTGCGCATGCCTCCCGGGTCGCTGCCCGCCCCCGACTCCGACAGCGCGAACGCTCCCACCACCAGCTCTCCGCGGCACAGGCGGGGCACGTACTCGCTGCGCTGCTCGTCGCTGCCGAAGTGCACCACCACCTCGGCCACCATGTTGCTCACGCAGAGCGCCACCGTGGTCGAGGCACACGCCCGCGCGCACTCGGTGACCGCGAGGCTGTAGGCCACCACGCCCGCTCCGCGCCCACCGAGCGCCACCGGCACGTTGACCCCGAGCAGCCCCGCCGCGGCCGCCTGCCGCAGGTTGTCGTGGGGAAAGCCCCCCGCCACGTCGAGCGCGGCCGCCCGCGGCGCGAGCACCTCCTGCGCGAACCGGCGAGCCACCGCCTGTACGGCCGCCTGGGCTTCGCTGGGCTCGAGCTCCAACAAGGCTAGCCCCCCTCGGACAGCAGGTTGCTCGCTCGCTGGAGGCGCTCGTGGGGCGGCATGGCTAGAACGCCTCGCCGACCTGGCCGCGGTACGTGTGCTTGTACGGGGCCTCGGGCGCGGGATCGAACACCCACTCCGCAATCGTCGTCTCGATGCAGCCCTTGAGCCGCCCCGCATCCACCTCGCCCGCGTCGCCGCCCTTGGCGTTCTGCTTGCGCAGGCCAATCTCGAGGATCTTCGCGCCGCTCGCCTGGCCCTCGGTGTCGATGTCGAACTCCACGGTGAAGACGCTCCGCATGAAGCGGGTGCCCTCCTCCTCCATCTCGTCCTCGAGGCAGCGCTCGAGGTCGCGCAGGTACACCGTGGTGATCGTGTCCTCGATCGCGGCCAGCGTCTTGGGGTCGATGGCCTGGCCCTGGTCGTCGTAGTCGTTGCGGCGGCGCGCCGTCACGATGTCGCCCTCGTACTTGTTGTTGCCCTTGTAGCCGGCGGCCACGTCGGGGTTGTCGGCGTCGCGGTTCTTCTTGCACGCGGGCAGCGCGGGCAGCGCGACGAGGACGGCGAGACACAGGGCGGTACGGTGGGTGAACGGCATGGGGACCTCGGGAGGTGGCTTTGGGGGTTATACCAAGGGCGCTCAGCCCTTGAGCAGGTGAGAGGCGATCACCACCCGCTGGATCTCCGAGGTGCCCTCGTAGATCTCGGTGATCTTGGCGTCACGGAAGTGGCGCTCGACCGGATACTCGGTGACGTATCCGTTGCCGCCATGGACCTGAATCGCGTTCTTGGCCACCCGATTGGCGACCTCGGACGCCATCAGCTTGGCCATCGCCGACTCCTTGGTGTGCCGCCGGCCGGCCATCTTGGCCGCCGCCGCACGCCAGGTCAGCATGCGGGCCGCGTCGATCTCGGTGTCCATGTCCGCGAGCATGAACGCCACCGCCTGGTGATCGATGACACGCTTGCCGAACGTCTTGCGCTCGCACGCGTAGCTCGCGGCCGCCTCGAACGCCGCCCGTGCGATGCCCAGCGCCTGGGCCGCGATCCCGATCCGCCCGCAGTCGAGCGTCGCCATCGCGATCTTGAACCCGTGCCCCTCCTCGCCCAGGCGCTGGCTGGCCGGCACGCGCGCGTCGTCGAAGAAGATCTGACAGCTGTGGCTCGCCCGGATCCCGAGCTTGTCGTCCTTGTGCCCGCGCCGCACCCCCGGACCGTTCATGTCGACCACGAACGCCGTGATGCCGCGGTGGCCGAGACTGGTGTCGGTCATGGTGAACAGGATCCCCGTGTCCGCCTGCGGTCCGTTGGTGATCCAGTTCTTGGTGCCCTGGATCACGTAGTCGTCGCCGTCGCGGGTCGCCGTGGTCTTCTGCGCCGCGGCGTCGGAGCCCGCCTCGGGCTCGCTTAGCATGAAGCAGCCGAGCTTCTCGCCCGCGGCCAGCGGCACCAGCCACTCTTGCTTTTGCGCCTCGCTCGCGAACTTCATGAGCGGGTCGCACACGAGCGAGTTGTTGACGCTCATGATGACGCCCGTCGACGCGCACGCGGTCGAGATCTCCTCCATCGCCAGCACGTAGGCCAGCGTGTCGAGCCCGCTGCCGCCGTAGTCCACCGGCACCTCGATGCCCATCAGCCCCAGCTCCGCCATGCGGGCCACGAGCTCCGCAGGGAACCGCGCGTCGCGATCGATCGCGGCCGCCAACGGCTTGACCTCGCGCGCCGCGAACTCCTTGACCATGCGCAGGAGCTGCTCTTGTTCTTCGGTCAGCGACAGATCCATCGGGCTTGCTCCGGGTGGGCTGGAATCGAGGGCGCTAGCCCCCGATGAACGAGGCCTTGCGCTTGCCCATGAAGGCCGCCATGCCCTCCTTCTGGTCGGCGCTGGCGAACAGGGCGGCGAACGCCTGCTGCTCGAGATGGTTGGCCTCCCAGAGCGGCAGCTCGGCTCCGCGGTGCAGCACCTCCTTGACCTTGGCGATGGCCAGCGGTCCCGCGGCGGCGATGCGGTGGAGGGTGGCGAGCGCCTCGGGCACGAGCTGCTCGGGAGGCAGCACGCGGTTGACCAGGCCAATGCGCAGCGCCTCCGCGGCGTCGATCACATCGCCCGTCATGCACAGCTCGAGCGCGCGCGCGAGGCCCACGCGTCGCGCCAGCCGCTGCGTGCCGCCGAAGCCCGGGATCACCCCGAGCTTCACCTCCGGCTGCCCGAGCTTGGCCTGCTCGCTCGCGTAGATGAAGTCGCACGCGAGCGCCAGCTCGCAGCCGCCCCCGAGCGCGAACCCGTTGACCGCCGCGAGCGTGGGCACCGGCAGCGCCGTGAGCATCTCGCCGAACGCGTGCCCGCGGCCGGAGAACACCAGCGCCTGCTCGGGGTTCATCCCGGCCATCCTCGTGATGTCGGCCCCCGCCACGAACGCCTTGCCGGCGCCGGTGATCAAGAGGCCCCGCACCGTGCTCGTCCGGCCGGTATCCTCGATCACCGCCGTCAGCTCCGCCACCACCTCCTCGGACAGGGCGTTGAGCGTCTTCGGCTGGTTGAGCGTCACGATGCGGATCGTGCCGACGCTCTCGGGGCCATCGGTGGGAATGGCCCGATCCTCGACCAGGAGTGTCGTGGTGCTCGTCACTTACTTGCTCCGGTAGTCGTAGAAGCCGCGGCCGGTCTTGCGCCCGAGCCAGCCCGCCGCCACGTGCATGCGCAGGTTGTTGGCCGGGCGGTACTTGTCGTCGCCGAGCTCGCGGTGCAGCACCTCGGCGATCGCGAGGCACGTGTCGAGCCCGATGAGATCGGCGAGCTCGAGCGGCCCCATCGGGTGGTTGAGACCCAGCTTGGCGCCGGTGTCGATGTCCTCGGGCGTCCCGAGCCCTTCCTGCAGGGCGAAGCAGGCCTCGTTGATGAGCGGGATGAGGATGCGGTTGACGATGAACCCGGGGCAGTCCTTGCTCGTGATCACCGTCTTGCCGAGATCCTTGGCCAGCGCCACGGTGATCTCGTAGGTGATGTCCCGGGTGGCCAGCCCGCGGATGATCTCCACGAGCTTCATCACCGGCACCGGGTTCATGAAGTGCATGCCGATCACGTGCTCGGGGCGCGAGGTCTCGGCCGCGAGCATGGTGATGCTGATCGACGACGTATTGCTGGCCACGATCACGCCGGGCCGGCACGCCTGATCGAGCGCCTTCATGAGCCTCCGCTTGAGCTCGATGCTCTCGGTCGCCGCCTCGATCGCGAAGTCGGCCTCGCCGAACGCCTCCACGCTGGCCACCGGCACGATGCCGGCGAGCGTCGCGTCACGGGCCTCGGCCGTGATCTTGCCCTTCTCGACCAGCTTGCCGAGGCCCTTGGCGATCGCGTCCCGGCCCCGCTCGGCGCGCGCCAGGTCCACGTCGGCGAGCAGCACCTTGCGCCCGCCCTGCGCTGCGATTTGAGCGATCCCGCCGCCCATCTGGCCCGCGCCCAGTACCCCGAGGGTCTTCACCGCATCATTGCTCGTGCTCACTGTCCTAGCCTCCCTTGGTCCGCTCGACCATCAGCGCCACGCCCTCGCCCCCGCCGATGCACAGCGACGCCACGCCGCGGGCCTTGCCCTGCTGCTTCATCGCGTGGAGGAGCGTCACCAGGATCCGCGCGCCCGAGCAGCCGATCGGGTGGCCGAGCGCCACCGCGCCGCCGCGCACGTTGAGCCGGTCGTCGGCGATCTGCAGCTCGTCTTGGTTGACGAGCGAGACCACCGCGAACGCCTCGTTGATCTCCCACAGATCCACGTCGGCCACCGCACGGCCGGTCTTGCGCATGAGGTTGGCGATCGCCTTGGCCGGCGCGGTGGTGAACCACTCCGGGGCCTGGGCCGCGCCCGCGTAGCCGGTGATGGTCGCGAGCGGCGAGAGCCCGCGGCGCTTGGCCTCGTCGGCGGACATGACCACCAGCGCCGCGCCGCCGTCGTTGATCGTGGAGGCGTTGCCCGCCGTGATCGTGCCGTCCTTGGTGAACGCCGGCCGCAGCGACGGCAGCGCGTCGACGCTGCCGCGGAACGGCTCTTCGTCCTCGGCGACCGTGAGCGCCGGGCCCTTGCGCTGCGGCACCGGCACGCCGACGATCTCCTCGTTGAACAGCCCCTCGCGCACGGCCGCCTGCGCGCGCCGGTAGCTCGTGGCCGCCCACGCGTCCTGGCGCTCGCGATCGATCTTCTTCTCGCTGGCGCAAAGCTCCCCGGCCTTGCCCATGTGGAAGTCGTTGTACGGGTCCCACAGCCCATCGTGGACCATGCCGTCGATGATCTGCCCGTGCCCCATGCGGTAGCCGGTGCGCGCCTGCGGCAGGTAGTACGGCGCGAGCGACATGGATTCCATGCCGCCGGCGACGATGACGTCGGCATCGCCGGCCTGGATGGCTTGGGCCGCGAGCATCACCGTCTTGAGCCCCGAGCCGCAGACCTTGTTGACGGTGACGGCGCCCACGGTGTTGGGGATGCCCGCAGCGATCATCGCCTGCCGGGCGGGCGCCTGGCCGATGCCGGCTGGGAGCACACAGCCCATCAGCACCTCGTCGACCTCGGAGCCCTCGACCTTCGCGCGCTCGAGCGCGGCCTTGATGGCAACGGCCCCGAGGGTGGGCGCCGGCACGGTGGCGAGGGCTCCGCCGAAGCTCCCGATCGGGGTACGGGCGGCGCTGACGATCACGACTTCGCGAGACATGGTGGCGACGCTTTCTGGGTCCTGCCCTGGGCGCGGACGGCCCCACCGTCCTCGCTTCGCACACAGGCCCGAGGGATTGGCTACCACGGCTGGAGAGTGGAGCAAAATGCGTTGGGTCACGGGCACTTAGGCTTCTACTTAGGTTCTGGGCTTCCCTCGGGAAGCCCATGCCGGGGCCGCCGCAAGCGGTTCGCCGCCGGGTGATCGGAGCATGTGAGACGCCTCCGACTGCGGTCGCAGGGGCGGGCGGCGGTCTTGACGACACGGACGACCCGGCGCATAAACCCGGTCCCCGCGTCGAGGTAGCTCAGCTGGTTAGAGCGAGGGATTCATAACCCCTAGGTCGGCGGTTCAAGTCCGCCCCTCGGCACCATGGAGCGGCAGTGTCTTCGAGGCTCTGCCGCTCTTCGTTGGTTGGGCTTCGAGCGCTAAGCGCACGGGCCTACTCGGTATATCTGCACACCGTCGAATTCGACGTCACCGCTCGTCTCGAGTGCGCGCAGATGCTTGCGAATCGTCTCGACGGACTGAGGCAAGACTTCCAACAGCGCGTCGAGAGACCATGCGCGCAGCGAAACTAGCTCGATGATCACGGCTCGCGTCGCCTCAGCTCGCGGCTTGCTCCCCAGGGCAAGTATCCGAAGGGTGAGCGCCTCGCCGAGCCCTTCCAGCGCGGGACGCACGGGGAACAACGGCTCGGCCTCCTCGGCCGGAGCGGCGTCGTACAACGAGGGCAGCTCGAGCCCATGCTCGCAGATGAGGTCGGCGATTCGCTTGACCAGGTACGCCCACGCGAGCATCCGAAATTCGGCGTCCTCGTCGAGCACCACGGGGATCTTTCGCCGCCAGAGCTCGCGAAGTGCGTGGCTCCCGGACGTGGCGCGCTCTCGCAAGTCCGTCACGAGGCTCTCAAGGATCCGGAGCCGCTGATCGTAGCGATCGCTCGGTCGATCGAGCTCGAGCGCCTCCGCCGTCGATGCTCCCAGGCGAGTCTTGCCCTGTACAGTCCAGTGCCCATCCGAACCCTCGAAGAGCTCGAGGTGCTCCAGTGGATCCACGACCGCAGGGTCGAGCAGCCTCGGCTGCTCGTTCGCCGATTCCCACGTCAGCGGGGTCAGGCGCGGTCCGTCCACGTCGAATTTGCTGCCCTTGATGCTGTTGTGCTCGGTGCAGGAGAGAAGCAGGTTGTTCCAGCTCCAAGCCAACCACCAATAGCCTCCGTGCTCGATGGTGCCGTCCTCACCCACACACGATCGGCGTGGCCGGTAGTGATCCAGCGGATCGGCTTTCGAGACGCTTCGCTCGCAATAGGAGCACTTCTTGCGCAGGCGATCACGGAGCACCTCGCGTGCACTTCCATGGCCTCGTTCGAGCTCGGACTCGTGGGCACGCACGAACTCGACCAATGCCGATGCATCGTTCATATCGATACCCAAGCGACGCCACGCCAGCGCCAACCTTGCCAGCCTTCGGTGTCGCTGCTTGGCCAGCTCCGGCGGCTCCGGTCCCCGACGAACGCGAATCACGACACGGACCTCACGCGGGGCTTGGGCTCGACGAGCTCTTTCACGCCTGCGCGCTCGAGCTCCGACCGTAGCCGTCGCAGCTCGTCGTCCTCGACGTCCGTGCGAGCCGGATCCGCGCCGAGGTACTCGTAGCGACTCAACACGCGCGCGAGCTCGGTGGGCGGTGGGTTGGTGATCCCGAAGAGCTGCCGATAGAGGTCGGTCGCCGTCATGAGCCTCGGATCGCCTTGGAACGGCCGTGGCTCGACGTTCCCCTCGTCGTCCCACTCGAGTTGCACGACCTGCTCGGGCCGTAGCTTGGAGACGAGCAGCGGCGAGTGGGTGGTGACCACGAACTGCAAGTTGGGAAAGGTACTGGACAGCGCGTCGATGAAATCGGCTTGCCAGTCCGGGTGCAGGAACAAGTCGAGCTCGTCCACGAGCACCAAGCCGCTGAGGTTGCGAGGGTTCGTGATGCCCTTGCCGTCGAGATCGAGCAAGAAGTGGCCGACCAAATCGGCAATCCATGCGAGCGTGGACTGGTACCCGTGCGAGAGGTACGTAGCCGGCATCTTCTGTGCCTTGCCTGCGATCTCGAACGAGAACTTGTCCTTCTCGGCGAAGTCCTGCAGCGACGTCCCTCCGGCACCTCGCAGCTCGATGTCGTTGATGAGGGGCACGGTACGGGGATCCTTGCGCAAGACCTTGCGCAGGAGCGTATTGAACGCGGTGACGAAGTCTCCGCCATAGCTCTGCCGGTCAGCGAATCCCAAGCCAATGGGAGGCACAGGCTCGAACAGCGACCGGAGACGCTCCTCGGCGCGGCGATCGGCTTTACGCGACTCCACCTCCAGGCGCCGATCGACGCCGTAACCCGCCACGAACCACCACGGCAGTTCTTCCGCACGAGCCTGCTCGAGCGGCCCGCGCGGGGGAAGCTGCCTCCGCTCGCCCAGCGACCCATACCATGAGCCCCCACGCAGGATCGTCTGTCCCGGCGCGAGCCGCAGCCACGAAACCATGCGCTCCATGCCGTATATCTCCGGCTCCGGCAAGCTTCGCTTGGGTACCGGTTTCTTGCCCACTCCATCGAGTGGCGGCAGCTCGAACTCTGCCTCGATCTCCACAGGGGCCGTCAGCTCCTGCCGGCGATCGAAGAACGACCTCAAGCTCGACCGCGCCAGGCTGTTGGCCAGAGTAGGCCCCGCGGCCGCCAGCGCAATCGCCTGGAGCACACTCGTCTTCCCCCGCGCGTTGCGCCCCACGAGCACCGTCCACGGCCGTATTGCTCCCGTGGCCGCGTCATGGAAGTGGAGGTCGAAGTTCTTCAGGAGCTTGAGGTTCCTGATGTGCAGCTCGCGAATGTGCATGACCGGGCCAACGACGACCGTGCCCCGACCCGCCGAACGATGCAAGTCGGCAATGCATCTCCTCTCGATATTCGGCGCACGAGGCGGCGCGCAGTGGTTTCGACCAGCCCCCTGTGCTCGAGCAGACGTGCTACATGCCCCGCTCATGCGCCAGCTCGCCGAGGATCTCTTCGTCGTCGAACGCCCGCTCCGCTTCTACGGCCTCCCGCTCGGCACGCGCATGACCATCGTGCGCCTGCGCGACGGCAGCCTCTTCCTCCACTCGCCGGTCGCGCTGGACCCTGAGCTGCAAGCGGAGCTCTCGCACCTCGGCCCCCCGCGCCACGCCGTCGCGCCCAACCGCTTCCACCACCTGTTCGTCGGCGACTACCGCCGCGCATTCCCAGAGCTCCAGCTCTACGCCGCGCCGGGCCTGCCCGAGAAGCGCCGCGATCTCTCGTTCGACGCCGTGCTCACGGACGAGCCGCCACCCGCATGGGCCGCGGAGCTCGATCAAGCGTGCTTCGAGGGCTTCCCGGTCATGAGCGAGGTCGCCTTCTACCACCGCGCCAGCCGTACGCTCTTGACCTGCGATCTCGCCTTCAACATCGGCCCCGAGGCCCCGCTGGTGACGCGCATGGCATTTCGCCTGCTCGGCGGCTACGGCCGCCTCGGTCCGACTCTGATGGAAAAGCTGCTCATCCGCGATCGCGCCGCGGCCCGCGGCTCGCTCGAGCGCATCCTCGGCTGGGACTTCGACCGCGTCGTCGTCACCCACGGCACCGTGCTCGAGACCAGCGGCCGCGAGGCGCTGCGCGCCGGCTATCGCTGGTTGCTCGACGCATGAACCTCGAAGAACCAGCCCATCCTTCCAGTGTCACTTTTCAAGCCATGTCACATTCCACTGTCCAATCCGCCTCCTTCTGCTACTCTCCACCCGTTGGCATGACCTTCCGCGATCGCTCGATCCGAGCGCCATCGTTCGCGTCCTCCTGAATCCATCGAGGTCCACCATGATCCATGTGCTGGCCGAGGCCGAGCCTCGTCCGCCCCACGCCGACATCGACGAAGCACGGCACATCGGCACCCAGGGAATCGATACGCTCACCGCAGTCGTGCTCGACGTCTGGCGGCACAGCGACGGCCGCTACGGTGCCCGCCTCAATGCCTACGTCGACGGCCTCGGGCACCGCACCCTCCAGGTCGAGCTGAACGCCGAAGGCTACGCTCGTGCGCTCTCGTCGGTGCAGTGCCCGGGCGTGCTCGTTCGCTGCTCGGGCATCCTCGTCGACGGGGGCGAGCACCCTCACCTGCTCGCGCTCGAGGATCTCCGCATGCTGATCCCCGACGACCCCCTGTGAGGCCGTTCGCGCCCGTTTTCGCGCCGGCATTCCCCGACCCTCCATGACGAGGTCCCACCCCTGGCCCCTCCACTGGTTCCGAGACCGGTGATCCCGGGCCCCACGGGGGTTCCCGCGGTCCGAGAGCCCCACCGCACCACGCTTGCTGCCATGATTCCGGGGTCACGATCTCCAGGAGGATCGAATGAGCGGACAGTGGCATCACCAAGCGGATGTAGTGGTCGTGGGCTCGGGCGCTGCGGGTCTTGCCGCGGCGAGCGCAGTCATCGCAGAAGGACGGACGTGCATCGTGCTCGAGGCGGCCGCGCAGGCCGGGGGCACGACGCGGCGCTCCGGCGGCGCCCTGTGGATCCCCAACAACTCCTTCATGCAGGCGCTGGGCCTCACCGATCCGCGGCAGGACGCCCTGTCCCTCATGGCGCACCTCACCTACCCGTCGATCTACGACCCGGCCGCCGTCCGCTTCGGCCTGACGCAGCACGCCTACGATCTGCTGGGCGCCTTCTATGACCACGGCGCCGAGGTCATCGACGCGCTCGTGGCGGCCGGCGCCATGAACCTCATGATCTTGCCGAACCTCGGCTTCGGTCCCAACCCGATCTCCGATCCCGACTATCACGCCGAGCTGCCCGAGAACCTCGCCCCCGTCGGCCGAGTGCTCACCGCGATCTCGCCGCCGTTCTCGTTCGAGTGGCCCGGCGTGTTCCTGGCCGACGGCCTCATCGACTACGTGCAGGGCCAGGGCGTCCAGATCCTGACCAACCACCGCGTCGTCGACGTCGTCATGAAGGGCTCCGACGACGACGTCGACGGGGTGGTGGCCGTGTGCTCGGGCAGCGAGGTCAAGGTCAAGGCCAAGCGCGGCGTGGTGTTCGCCTCGGGTGGCTTCGCCCACGACCCTCGCAAGGCGCTCACGTTCGTGCGAGGTCCCCTGTTCGGGACCGGTGCAGTCCCCACCGGGACGGGCGTCTTCATGGAGATCGCGGCGCGGCTCGGCGCGGCGCTCGGCAACCTCTCCAACGGCTTCTACTTCCAGGTCGGCCTCGAGGCCGCGCTCGCGTCGGGCGGTGCGATCTCGCAAAACGACGCGTTCGTGTTCCTGCCCTACGGCGACAGCATGATCATCGTCGACAAGCGAGGGCGTCGCATCGTCAACGAGAAGGCGATGTACCACGAGCGCACGCAGACCCACTTCCTCTATCGCAACGACGAGTATCCCAACCTCGTGCAGATCATGATCTGGGACGACCCGGTGATGCAGGAGCCCACGTTCTGGCCGTGGCGCGGCGGCGTCCCGTTCCCCGGCGTGGTGAGCCCCTACGTGATCTCGGCGCCCACGCTCGCGACGCTCGGCACCGCCATCGCGGCACGCCTGGCCAGCTTGCAAGGCCAGCGCGGGATCTCGGCGGCGGTGGGCCCCGACGTGGTGCTCTCGCCCGACTTCGCGACCAACCTCGCCGACACGATCACCCGCTTCAACGGCTTCGCCGCCACCGGCGTGGACCTCGACTTCCACCGCGGCGAGACCCCGCTCGAGCCGGCCTGGCAGGGCCCGTCGCGCGGCGTACCCAACCGCACGATGACCGCGTTCTCCCCCGTCGGCCCCTACTATGCGTTCCTGCTCGGGGCCGGCGTGCTCGACACCTGCGGCGGTCCGCTCATCGGAGTCCATGGCGAGGTGCTCCGCACCGACGGGACCGCGATCCCGGGCCTCTACGGCGCCGGCAACTGCATCGCCTCGCCCACCGGGCAGGGCTACTACGGGGCCGGCGGCACCATCGGCCCCGCGGTGGTCTTCGGCTACCTCGCCGGCAGCGCGGCAGCCAAGCGTCACCACTAAAGGGCCACCGGCGGCCTCCGGCGGCCTCCGTCACTCGGCGGGCACCTGCATCCACCGCAGGCGCGTCACCACCCATGCCGGCGCCTGTCGCTGCACGTCGAGCACGAACACGTCGTCCCCGTAGTCGAGGCACAGCACGAGCCCCTCGCTCGCCGTTCCGCCGCAGCGACGCAGCTCGGGCTTGGCCGCGTGCAGGAACGCCATCCACACCCCGATGTCCGCGGTCGTCATCCCGAGATCGCGGTGCATCATCATGGTCACGTACATCCCGAGCGATCGCTGCGCGGTCGCGCGTACGTCCGCATCGAACAACCAGTTGATGGCCTCCACGTCGCGCGCCGCCGGCTCGCTCGGCAGCTCGAACGCGGCCACCTGCTCGAACCGCGTCGCCGCGGGCAGCTCGCCCTGCGGCAGCGCCTCGATGCTCGCCTCGTAGGCACCTGCCACCTGCGCGCCGTGCTGCTCCCGCAGCCGCAAGAGCGCCTGGCGCAGCGCTTCCTGATCGATCCGCATGCCCTGCCGCAGCGGCGCGCGCTCGGGGTCGGCCAGGCCTCGCCGCGCCTCGTCGAGCAGCGCCCGGGCGTTGGCCGCAGGCGGTCCTGCTGCGTCATCGTTCGCGACGGGCTCGGACGGCCTCGCGCACCCGCATGCGAGCGCCGACGCGAGCATCATCGACGCCATCTGCGTCATTCGCGTCATCCCCGCCATTCCCCTCATGGCTTCCCATCCTCTCGCAAGAACGCGGCCGCTCGTGCCAGCACCGCGGGCCGCCACTGCAAGAACGCATGCAGCCCACCCACCACCGTCGGCTCCACGCCGGGCAGGCCCATCTCTGCCACCCCCACCACGCCGTCGTCGTCGCCCGAGGAGATGAAGCGGTTGTAGCCCCGCGCGTCGCCACGCGCTCCCGCCAGCACCAGCGCCTCGGTCCCCGGCGGCAGCCCCGGCAGCCGCTGCACGCGGTGCGGTCGCAGCTCCTCGGCCGCATCACCGTAGAGCCAGCGCATCAGCGGGTTCTTGCGGTTGCGCTCGGCCAGCTCCGCCCCGCGATTGGGCGGCGAGAGCATCACCACGCGGTGCCGATCGGCATGCCGCCCCGCATGCGCCACGAGATACGCCCGCACCACCAGCCCACCCATGCTGTGGGTGAGGAAGCCCAGCGTGGGCACGCGCCGCCCCGCGAGCCGCCGATCGAGCCACCGCGCGAGCGCATCACCGTGCGCATGCAGATCGCCCCGCCGCGTGGGATACCCGAACGTCCAGGCCACGAGCCCCCGCCCCGCGAGCCAGCGCGCCGTGGGCAACAGCCCCACGCGCGAGCGCAGGGCCCCGTGCACCAGCACCACCGGACGCAGAGCCCCATCCCCGACCGCGATCGCCGTCATCGTCGCCCCTTGCGATGCCGCTCGTGCTGCTTGGGCCGGCCGTGCGCATGCCGCTTCGCTGCGCTCGGCTTGCCGCCCGCGGCCGCGCCCTCCTGCGGCCGAACCGCCCCCGGCCGCTGCGCGGCCAGCTTGCCCCGCGTCCACAGCATCGTGCCCAGCGCGGCCACCAGCACCAGCGCCCCCACCTGCAGCGAGGTCAACGGGCCGATCATCGCCCCGCCCGCGTCGGCCCGCAGCGGCTCCTCCACGAATGCTCGCCCCAGCACGTACGCGATGGCCGTGCCCGCGAACACCTGCCCCGCGAACCGCCGCCGCCTTCGCAGCCACAGCCCCACGCCCAGCGCGACCGCGGCGATCGCCATCGCATAGAGCTGCGTCGGGTGCACCGGCAGCGACTGCTCGGCCCCCGCGGGCAACAGCCCCGCGAGCGTCCGCTGGTGCTCGAGCTCCGCCGGTGACCCCGAAGGAAATCGAATCGCCCACGGCAGCCCCGGCGCGTAGTCGCCATAGCCCGTGCCCGCCAGCAACGCCCCGAGCCGCTCCACGATCGCCCCGGCCACGATCGCCGGCGTCGCCACGTCGAGGAACGCCATCACCGACACCCGGCGGCGCATCAGGTGCAGCCCCGCCACCAGCGTCGCCACCACCACCCCCGCGAACGGGGCCAGCTCGTCCGCTCGCAGCACGAACAGCTCCGGCGCCGCCCCCGAGGCCGCGGCCGGTCGCTGCAAGAGCCACACGATGCGAGCCGCCACGAGCCCCAGCCCCATGCCGAGCACGTACGCGGTGCCGAGCGGCCCCGGGGGCAGGTGATCCCGACGCCCGAGCGAGAGCGTGATCACCCACGCCAGCACCAGCGCCAGCGCGAGCAAGAGCCCATAGGACTGCACGTCCCAGCCGAGCCCGGGCAGCGTGAGCATCACGGGGAGCACGGCCTCGCAGTGTCTCCCCGGCGGCCGGCCTCGGCAAGGCGCCCTCGCGGGCCGAAGACGGCGCTCGTATCATCCTCGGGCCGCGATGGAGCAGTCGGCCCCCACCCCGCCCAATCCCATCGAGGTCTACGCGGCCGCGCGACGCCGCGTGATCCTGGCGTTCGTCGTGCTCGTGGGCGTGGCGGTGATCGGCGCCGCCGGCTACTGGTACCTCGCCTGGCTCGAGCGCCCCGGCTACTGGAGCTTCTCCGACTGCGTCTACTTCACCGCCATCACCATCACCACCGTCGGCTTCGGCGAGACCCTCGACCTCGACACGATCCCCGGCAGCCGCACGTGGACGCTGATGCTCTTGGTGTTCGGGATCTCGGGCAATCTCTATGCGATCTCGTCGATCACCAGCTTCTTCGTCGAGAGTGACTTCGGCAACGTCCGGCGCTACCGTCGGCTGCGCAAGCGCATGGACGAGATCCACGGCCACTACATCGTCTGCGGCGTGGGCAGCACCGGGATCCACGTCGTCAACGAGCTGCGCGCGATGGGTGAGCGGCTGGTGTGCATCGACCAGCGCACGCTCGTGCTCGAGGAGCTCGAACGCGAGGGCGTGCTCACCCTCCACGGCGACGCCACCGACGACGAGGTGCTCCACAAGGCCGGCCTCGCCCGCGCCCGCGGCATCGTCGCCACCATGGACGACGACAAGACCAACATGTTCGTGGTCGTCACCGCCCGCCAGACCAACCCGGGGCTACGCATCGTGACCAAGGCGGTGCTCCCCTCGGCGACGGCCAAGCTCCGCCGGGCGGGGGCCGATGCCGTGGTCTCGCCCGCGTTCATCGGCGGCATGCGCCTCGCCTCCGAGATGCTGCGCCCGCAGGTGGTGCGCTTCCTCGACGAGATGCTGCGCGACAAGGAGGCCAACCTCCGCATCGAGGAGGCCGAGATCGGCAGCGAGGGCGAGCTGGTGGGCAAGCGGCTCCGCGACGCGGCGCTCCGCGATCGCTGCGGCGTGTTGCTCATCGCCGTGCGCTCGGCGGATGGCCGCACCGACTACGTCCCTTCGGGCGATCTCGTGCTGACCCCGGGCGTGATCGTCATCGGCATCGGCGGCCCCGACGACATCCGCCGCCTGCGCCGTGCCTTGGGCGATCCACGAGGTTGATATCGGCCGCCGATCGGGCCGAGCCCTGCATCGAACGACCCACGCGGAAGTCACCGCGAACCAGCCGAATCCCTACGCGCAGGAAGCGCCCAAACCGAGGTTTGGTCGAGCTCGACCTCCGGCTCGGCGCCAGACGGGTCACGCATCCTCGGCGTAGACCGCCTCGTCCTTCTCCTGGACCTCTTTGCACTGGATGCAGAGCTGCGCTTCGGGCCGCGCCTGGAGCCGCTTGAGCGAGATCGGCTCCTCGCATTCCTCGCAGAGGCCATAGTCCGTGCCCTCCATCTTCTTGAGGGCATGCTCGATCTTGCTGAGCAAGAATCGTTCCCGTCCACGCAATCTGAACGAAAACGCCTGCATGTACTCGCTGGAGGCCTGGTCGACCTCGTCCATGCGCTCGTCGGCCTCGATGACCATCTCCTGGTCGAGGGTGCGCTTGGCCTCGGCAAGCAGGCGTTCGCGCTTCTCGTTGAGGATCTTGCGGAATTCTTCGACTTGCGCCTTCGTCAGAGCCATCGGCCTCTCCCGCGGGGGGACGACCCCCGAAACAAAGACGGCGAAGGCTATAGCGTCGCCGCCCCTCCGACAACCGGAAAACGACGGCACCGACTCGCCACCCGACTCGCCTCCTGCCCGGTAGGGCGGGTGGAAGGTGGCCCCTGGGCCGGAGATCTCGAGTCGGGCCTCCCCACGCGATACGCCGCGATTTCGGGCCGTGGAGGGTCGGAAAACAGCGCTCCAACCGCGCCGACGAGTTGACAATAATTCGTACCGTATCCTACCCTGCGAGCGAACCCTGAAGCCCCCGGCTCGGAGAACCCCTGAATGGCCAGCTCGGACAAGCGCAAGCAGAGCCTATACTTCCCCGAACAAATGCTGAAAGAGATCCAGGAAGAGGCGGCACGCCAGGACCGCTCACTCTCGTGGATCGTCCAGAAGGCGTGGAAGATCGCTCGCAAGGACATCATGAAGTACCCGAGCGTCAACGAGATCGCGGACGACGGGCCCGACGACGAGCGCGGAAGGAACGAGTGATGGCGTCGGCCGGTGCCGACTCCCGCCCGGCCTCCCTCCATGACCACGCGCCCGCGTCCTGCGGGCGCTTCCGTCCGGCCCATCCATAGTCTTGCGGGCCATAGTCTTGCGGGAGTCTTGCGGGCTCGCCTCCACGAGCGCTCGTCGAGCCTTCGGAGGCTGCCCGAGGCCCGGGATGGGCCGTGTGAACCGGCGCCGGAAGCGGCGGTCACTGGCTCCGCCTGGAGTGTCCCGTAGCTCCTCCCCATCGCGCCGTGGGCCCCTACCATGACCGAGCCACGCGCCAGTGATCGTAGTGACCGTAGTGGCCGAATGGAGGCGACCGATGGGTCGTCGTCGGCTCGTATGGTCCGCTCCGAGGACGTGTTCGTCGAGCGCGACGATGGAGCGTCGTTGTTCGTGCGCGACGTGGGCATTGGGCACGAACGAGCCATCCTGATCCTCGACGGCATCGGATGTAGTGGGTGGGCGTTTCGGCGCATCATCCCGCGACTGGCCACCCACCACCGGGTGCTCTTGATGCACTACCGCGGCCACGGCCGCTCGCCCGATCCGCCGCGACCCTGGCACCTCTCCATGCCCGACCTCGCCGACGATGCGGCCGCCGTGCTCGCAGCACGCGGCATCGACTCGGCGGTCGTGGTGGGCTTCTCGATGGGCTTCCAGGTCGCGCTCGAGCTCTATCGCCGCCACCGCGCGCGGGTCTCGGGCCTGGTCGACCTCGCCGGGCCCTCGGGGCGAGCGCTGGCCACGTTCCAGGGCACCGACGTGTTCGGCCACGTGCTGCCGTTCCTCCGCACCGCCATGCGCCACGCCCAGGACCTCACGCGACGGCTGTGGCGAGGGCTCGTGCCCGCCCCGTGGGTGCAGGAGCTCGGCGCGCTCACGCGGCAGATCAACGCCGAGCGCCTGCCCCACGAGGACTTCGAGATCTATCTCGATCAGATGGCGGCGATGAACCCCGAGCTCTTCATGGAGATGCTCGGCGAGGCCAGCCGCCACACCGCGGACGACCTCTTGCCGCAGATCCGCGTGCCCACGCTGGTGATGGCGGGCGCTCACGATCGCTTCATTCCGCTGCCGGTGCTGCGGACGATCGCGTTCGCGATCCCGCAGGCCGAGTGGGTGGTCGTCGAGGACGGCACCCACGCACTGCCGGCCGAGTACTCCGAGCTGGTCACGCAGCGCATCGAGGCGCTGATGGCCGGGCCGGCCCTGGCCCCGCCCGACGCGGGGTAGCTCGAGTGAGCCGAGGCCGGCCCGGTGCTCGCGGGCGCTACGGCGCGCCGGACGAGGTCCCGCCGCCGCAGTACGCCGAGCCCGCCTGCGCAGCGAACGTCGCACGCAGCGTGGCCTCGCACGCGGCGGCCTCGTCGGCCGACACCAGCTGGTACTGGATCACGCCCTGGCCCTCGCGATCGTCGTAGGACACGCAGCTGGGCTCGCCCACGAGCGACGGGTCGAGGCCGTAGCCGGTCACGTACTCTTCCGTCAACGTGCCGACCGCGAGCTTGTACTCGTAGTACGGCGAGCCCTCGTGGCGACGCCCCGCCATCAGGCCCTGCTCACCGGGCTCGAACACGCCCGCAGCCGCGGGGTGCTCCTCGTCGACGCAGAGGTCCGTGGGTGCGTTCTGGCCCGCGAGCACGTCGGCATAGACCGTCATCGTGTCGGTGCACGGGCACGCCGGCAGCGGAGGGGGCCACTGCGACGGCTCGCTCACCTCCACGTGCACGTCGCTGCAGGCCGTGATCTCGAAGTCGGCGCCGTCGGGGTACCAGAGCGTCACCTGCGAGGCGGCGTCCCAGTAGCCCACGCGGGTGGCGTGGGGCACCGCCGCGAGCAGCTCGCTGGCCATGAGATCGCCGAAGCGGGCGGGCAGCACGGTGACGAGGTTGTCGCCGGGCAAGAGGTCCATCGTCACGTCGTCGTCGGCCGGCACGTAGCCCACCGCCACGTGGACGTCGGGGTGGCCCGCGCCGAGGTGGATCGAGACGACGTCACCGGTCGAGAACGGCAGGCCCGGCCCCGAGGTCCCGTTCCACCACCACGTCCAGGCCTGCGTGACCTCGTCCCACATATGCGCGCTGATGGCCGAGGGCCCGATCTCGGCGCAGAGCTCCTCGGAGGTGTCCACGTCGCTGATGAGGCACTGGCTGATCTTGGTGTAGCCCTCGTAGAGCGGCGTGACCTTCTTGCCGACGGTGGTCGAGCCCTCGAAGTAGCCCGCGGGGAAGTAGGCCCGCACCTGGTAGAACGCCCGGCCCGGCCCGCCGGCGCCCACGTCGACGTACTCGGGGCCATCGGAGACCTCGGCCAGCGCGACCGAGGTCGTGCCGCCCGGCGCGAAGTAGGGGTGCTCGCTGCGGAACACCTGGTAGGTCACGCCCTCGCCCATGTCGGGCCACGACAGCTCCACGTTGCCGTCGGCCACCTCGATGGCGAGGTCGAAGCCGGGCAGCACCGCGATGGGCTGCTGGTCGATCACGACGTCGTCGGCGGCGGACGGCAGGCCTTGCGCGGGGTCGTCCACGTCCGCGTCCTCGTCCTCCTGGCTCGGCTCGATCGTGCGCAGCTCGGCATCACCCTCGTCGGTCACGCAGGCCACCGAGAGCAGCAGCACCCCCGCCACCCACAGCGGGCTCCTCGTTCCACGCCCTGCCCCGTCTCGTCCCCTGCTCACGCTCAACGTCATCGACATGAAGAAATCCTCCTGCGCCGACGACCCCCAGAGGTCGACCACGGCGCACCCGAGCCCCTACGTGTGCAAGGCACGGACCAGGTGACGACTGTGGCCACACCCTCGTGCACGCCGGAATTCGGGGCGTACGGGCTTCCCTGGCGCAATCCAGACCTGGCGGCCTCGCCGGGGCGACCTCGCTCGAAACATCGTACGGCCACCATGGCCCCGAGTCGGCGCGTGGTCCGCGGGTGACAAGGCCAGCGACCAGGGTGCCAAGTCGAGTAGCCACCTCGGGGTTACCACTCGCGATCTCGCTCGAGAACGAGCGACATCGGGGCGACGCTCGGGGGTTCCCTTCGAGCGCTCGAGCGCTCGAGCCGATTCACGGCGTGGGAGCGATCGGCGGGTCCTGGTCCTCGGAAATCGGCCCGTCGAGCACCGGGGCTTCGGACGTGGGCTCCTCCGATGCGGGGCCCTCCGGGGTGGGCTCGGCCACCTCGAGCGTCCGGCCTGCGGCCTCCTCCTGCTCGATCACGTGCCGCACGAGCCGCTTGAACGTGTCGTTGCGCTCGATGTTGCGCAGGATCTTCACCAGGTCGTCGTGGGCCTTGGAGTCGTTGACGAGCTTGCCGACGGTGCCCTCGCCGCGATCGACCTTCTTGGCCACGCTCGCGGCCGCGGCGGAGAACTCGTCGAGGTCCTTCAGGATCTTCTCGACGTCGGCCACCATCTTGCCGTCCTTGTCGTAGAGCAGCTTGGCGGCGAGGCTCTTGTTGGTCGGGTCCTTGAGGTGCCCGACCAGCTTGCGAAGGTCCGACATGGTGACGCGTGCGTCGTCGACCACCGGCTGGAACGAGTCGTCGATCTTGGCGAGCGAGCGGTTGGCCTTCTCCACGAAGCGATCGATGCCCACCGCGGTGTTGCGGGCGCTGCGGAGCGTGATGCCGAACTCTTGCTTGTACTCCTCGTCGTTGAGCAGCGCGCCCACCAGGCCCTCGCCGGCGGCGATCTGGCGGGTGATCTCCCCGAGGTTCTCGAGCGTGCTCTTGACCGAGTTGATGGTGCGCTCGTCGTTGAGCTGCGAGAACAGCGCGGAGATCCCCGAGAGGCTGGTGTCGACCTTCTCGGTGAGCCCATCGAAGCGGTCGCGAAACAGCTGGATGTCCTCGTAGAGCGAGGGGCTCGACTGGATCCGGCGGTCCTCGGACAGCTCCTCGCGCATGCCCGGGGTGATGTTGACGAGCGCGTCGCCGAGCACGCCGTTGCTGGCCACGGTGGCCCGCGAGTCGCTGCGGATGAGCTCGAGCTTGTCCTCGAAGATCGTCATCGCCACCTGCACGCGGCGGTGGGTGGTGAAGAAGCGGGCGCACACGCCGTCGGGGCCGGTCCACGTGACCCGCCGTGCGCGGCGGCGGAAGTCGGAGGTGACGCAGATCTCCTCGGCTGCGCAGTCCTTGTCCTCGAGGCACGGCGCGTGCTGGCCCTTGGAGGCGTAGGGCTCGAGGTCGGCGCACAGGCCCGAGGGGCCGCAGAACAGGAACGCATCGCAGTTGTCGGTGCGGTCCTCGCCGTAGCGCCCGAGATCCTCGGTCAGCGGGTCGCACTCGTACTCGACGTTGACGAAGTCGATCGACGAGACCGTGCCGATCTCGACCCCGGCCAGCTGCACCGACGAGGCCTTGCGCAGGCCCGTGATGGTGCGAAAGTCCGTGCGGATCACGGTCTTGCTCTCCCAGGTGCCCTCGCTCTGCCCGATGATGAAGAGCGACACGAACAGCATGATGCCGAGCACCACCACGAACACGCCCACGATGAGGCGCGTGCGAGCCTCGCTCCTACGCGCCACGGTGCTCGCTCCTCTCGCCCAGGCCCGAGTCGCCCGCGCTGGTCGAGTCGGCGGCTCGCCGGGCGGCCGTCATGGACTCCTCCGCGGTCATGGCGGGCCCTTGGGTGGAGACGCCGGCGGCGTCGCGGGTCTTGCCCTTGCGGATGCGGCCGTGGACGAAGTCGCGGACCTCGGGGCGGCGGCTGTGCCACATCTCGTCGGCGGTGCCCACGAACGGGAACGCCTGCTGGTACAGCATGGCGATGCGGTTGGAGACCTTGTGGGCGGTGGGCATGTCGTGGGTGACGACGACCGAGGTCACGCCGAGCTCCTGCTGCAGCTTGATGATCATGTCACCGATCCGCTTGATGTTCTTGGGGTCGAGCCCGGTGGTGGGCTCGTCGTAGAGGATAACCTCGGGCTCGATCGCGATCGAGCGAGCTAGAGCCACGCGCTTCTTCATGCCGCCGCTGAGGCTCGCCGGCATCTGCTCGGCGGTGGGCGGCGGCATGCCCACCATCTCGAGGCACTCGATCGCGCGCTCGTGGATGCGCCGCTCATCCCACTTGGTGTGCTCGCGCAGCGCATAGCCGATGTTCTCGCCCACGGTCATCGAGTCGAACAGCGCCCCGCCCTGGAACACGTAGGCGACCTTGCGCCGCACCTGCCGCAGCCCCTCGTCGTCGAGGTCGGGCACCGAGCGGCCGTGGAACAGCACCTGCCCCGCGTCGGGGAGCAGGAGCCCGATCATCAGCTTGAGACACACGCTCTTGCCCGTACCGCTGCCCCCGATGATGGTGAGCGTCTCCCCCGGCAACACCGACAGGCTCATGTGCTCGTAGACCACGTGCTCGCCGAAGCGCTTGGTCACGTCCTTGAACTCGATGATGGGCTCGGGGGCAGACACGGTGGCCAAGGCGGTGTGGCTAGAAAAACAGCATGTTCAAGTAGAAATCGGCGATGATGATCATGATGGCGGTCGCCGCGACGGTATCCGTGGTGGCGGCGCCGACGGCCTCGGTGCCGGTCTTGGTGTTGAAGCCCTGGTAGCAGCCGATCGTGCCCACGAGGAACCCGAACAGCACGCCCTTGACGCTGCTGGCGATGTAGTTGAGCGGCTCGAGCTCGTCGATGTAGGTCTCGTAGAAGTAGCCGGCCGGCACGCCGTAGATCCACTCGGCGATGATCATGCCGCCGAGCAGCGCGATGACGTTGCCGAGCGCGACGAGCAGCGGCAGCGCGATCGTGGACGCGACGATTCTGGGCCACACGAGCTTCTTGTACGGGTCGGCGCCGAGCGCCGCGACGGCGTCGATCTGCTCGGTGACCTTCATCGAGCCGAGCTCGGCGGTCATGCCCGCGGCCATCTTCACGCCCACGGTGATGGCGAGGATCGTGGGCACGAGCTCGGGGACGAGCCCGAGCGACGCCACCCGACCGACCGCCATGGCCATGCCGAAGTCGATGAGGCCCCACCCGAACTGCCAGGTGAGGATCATGCCGATGAACAGGGTGATGATCATCCCGATCGGGAGGCTGCGGACGCCGAGCTCCACGATCTGGTGGGTGATGTCGTCGAAGCCGAACGGCCGCCGCGGGCCGACCCGCAGCACCCGCAGCACCAGCCGCGCGAGCCCGCCCAGCCACTCGAGGCCCGAGAGCACCAGCGCGCCGAAGCGCTCGAGGCCCTTCACGAGCCGCTCTCCTTCGCCCCGTCACCGACGCGGATCGGGAAGCGAAAGCCCTCGAGCACCTTGGCGAAGTCGGCTCGCCCCGCCTCGAACGCCGCGGGCTCCGAGGAGTACCGCAGGTCGAACAGGCAGCCGTTCTTCTTCACGACCCAGAAATCGTTGCGCCGCACCACCCCGTCGAGGTCGGCGGTGACCACGGTGTGCAGCGCGGCGCGGTCGATCAGCCGGGTCGGCTCTTGGCTCTCGACCTCCCAGCCGGTCCAGTCGATCCGCAGGTGGTCGGTGTACTGGTCGAGCGAGCTGTCGCCCTGGTCGTCGCACTGGGCGTGGATCTCGATGACCCCGCCGATGTCGCGGTTGGTCCAGGCGACCTGCACGTCCTTGAGGTTGCGCACGGGGGTCCAGCCGGGGCCGGGGTCGCCGAAGCGATAGGTGGTCTCCTTGCGCGCGAGCTTGGCGGGGACCCGGTGCGCGTAATAGGTGTCGCCGCGCCAGCCGGCGCACCCCGCCGGCAGGGCGAGCGCGAGGGCCACGATCACGGTGGGAAGCGTCGCCAAGCGCGACCGCCCGCAGGGGCGGTCGTCGGGGCCAGGGGAGGTCGCGGGTCGTGCGGGCAACTCTGGCGCGGAGTCTACAGAGCGCGCCGGGGGGCGGCAAAGCGTCGAGATCGTAGGGCAGAACGCAGAGTGGGCGAGATCGCAGATCCGCCCACGAGCGGCCCCGTGGCCTGGCGTGAGAGGAGCGGGCGAAGGCGAGTGCACGCTTGAGGCTGCCCGGGGGCCGCTCCAGCCGGGTTCGTGCACCCTCCTGCGCAGTCTTCCGCGAAGCCTGGTGCACGTCGAGGTGGTGCGGCGCGCAGATCACACCTTTCAACTATCAAGAATGATTGAAGATCGATACCAGGCCCCGGATCGAGATCGAGCGGTGTGCCGATTGCAGATGGGCTCGGGCAGAGACATCCCATGCAGGCGACCCAGACCACCTCGAAGGATCTCGCGAGCACGAAGGGCGTGCAGATCCTGGCTCGCTCCCTCTTCCGCGAGATGCGACAGCAGGGCTACACCGAGGAGCAGATCATCGGCCTCTCGACCGAGCTCATCCAGCTCGTCAACGAGGACCTGCAAAAGCGCCTCGCCGCCGAGTGAGCCCACCCGCTGGTCGCTTCGGCTGGCGCGCCCAGCCTCGAGCCCTGCCCGACCCCCGGTCGCCGGCAGGGCTCGGCCGTTTCGAACGCGACGGCGATCTTGGCGGTGGACGGGCCCAGGCAGTAGGGGTATCCCAGCCGCCGTCATGACGGTGCGCCGCTTCGACACCCTGGACGAGCTCGACGTCGACAACCGCCGCGTGCTGGTGCGCGTCGACTTCAACGTACCCCTCGGCAAGGCCAAGGATGGCGGCGCCGGGGTCGTCCGCGACGACACCCGCATCCGCGAGACGCTGCCCACGCTCCGGGCGCTGCGCGAGCGCGGGGCCAAGCTCGTGGTCTGCTCGCACCTCGGCCGCCCGGAGGGCAAGGGCTTCGAGGCGGACTACTCGATGGAGCCGGTGGCCGCGCGCCTGGCCGAGCTCCTGGAGGTCGAGGTCAAGCTCGCCGACGAGGTGGTGGGCGACGGGGTGACCAAGCTCGTGGCCGACACGCGCGCGGGCGAGGTGGTGCTGCTCGAGAACCTGCGCTTCGAGGCGGGCGAGACCAAGAACGACCCCAAGCTCTCGGCCGCCCTGGCGGCGCTCTGCGACGCGTACGTCAACGATGCGTTCGGAGCCAGCCACCGCGCCCACGCCTCGGTGGTGGGCGTGCCCGCGCTGGTGGGGCAAAAAGCGGCGGGGAAGCTGCTCGAGGCCGAGCTCGCGGCGCTGTCGCGGCTGGTGGCGGCGCCGGTGCGGCCGTTCGTGGCGATCGTGGGCGGGGCCAAGGTCTCCGACAAGCTCGGGGTGCTCGTGGCGCTGGTCGAGCGGCTTCAGGCGGGCGACACCCTGGTGATCGGCGGGGCCATGGCCAACACGTTCCTGGCCGCGCAGGGGCACGGGCTCGGGTCCTCGTTGATGGAGAACGACCGGTGGAAGGACGCCGAGCGGGTGCTGGCCAAGGCCGCGGCCCGCGACGTGACCGTCGTGCTGCCCTCGGATCTGCGGGTGGCCACGAGCCTCGAGGCGACCGAGGCACGCGTGGTGAGCATCACCTACGACCTCGACCCCAAGGAGCGGGCGCTCGACATCGGGCCCGCGACCGCCGAGCGCTGCGCCGAGGTCATCGCCAAGGCCAAGATGGTGCTCTGGAACGGCCCGATGGGCCTGTTCGAGAACCCGGCGTTCGCGGCGGGCACGCTGGCGGTGGCCAAGGCGGTGGCGGCCTGCTCCGGGTTCACGGTGGTGGGCGGGGGCGACAGCGTGGCCGCGGTGCAGCAGGCCGGGGTCGCCGAGCAGATCGACCATGTATCGACGGGCGGCGGGGCGTCGCTCGAGTTCATCGAGGGCAAGACCTTGCCGGGCGTGGCCGCGCTGATGCGCGAGGAAGGCTGAACGGACATGCAGCAAGACCGCGTCACCTGGGTGATCGGCAACTGGAAGCAGAACCACCGGCAGGCCGCGGCCCGGGCGTGCGCCGAGGCGGTGGCCGACGGCGTCGGCGACGCGATTTCCAAGGTACACCCCACGGTCAAGGAGGTCCGGGTGGCCATCGCTCCGCCGTACCTGTCGCTCGAGGCGGCGCGGCCGTACACCTGGCAGACCGGCACCGTGTACCTGTTCGCGCAGGACGTGGCGGCCCAGGACGAGGGCGCGTTCACCGGCGAGGTGGGACCGGCCATGCTGCTCGAGGCCGAGGTGGGGGGCGCGATCGTGGGCCACTCCGAGCGCCGCCAGCACTACGGCGAGACCGACGCGCTGGTCGCGGCCAAGCTGGCCGCAGCGCTGGAGGCGGGCCTGGTGTGCGTGCTGTGCGTGGGCGAGCGGCTCGAAGCCCGCGACAAGGGCACTCACGAATCTACAGTGATCTCGCAGCTTTCGGCATCACTTGCTAAAGTGAAGCCCGAGCTCGTGGACGAGCGTCTGATCATCGCCTACGAGCCGGTCTGGGCGATCGGGACCGGGCGCAACGCGACGGCGGAGCAGGTGGCGGCGATGCACGCGGCGATCCGCCGGGTGTTGCGCGAGCGGTTCGACGAGGCCGGGGACGACAGATCGATCCTGTACGGTGGTAGCGTGAAGCCAGGCAACGCGGCCGAGCTCGTCACGGCCGGCGACGTCGATGGGTTCCTGGTGGGGGGTGCCTCCCTTGACCCTGCGTCGTTCCTCGGTATCGTGCGCGCCTCGGCCGCGACACCTCGCCCCGACCACCCGTAGGTCCCCTGCCCATGACCCTGTTCGTCGAGATCGTCTACGTCTTCATCACGGTGGTGATGATCCTGGTGGTGCTCTTGCAGGCCGGCCGCGGCGGAGGCCTCGGCACCGCGCTCGGCGGCGGGGCCAGCCAGGGGGTGTTCGGTGGCGGCGGCGGAGCCGACTTCCTCGCCAAGCTCACCCAGGGCCTGGCCGCGGGGTTCATGATCTGCGCGGTGTACCTCGCCTACGCGAGCGCCCACACCGGGTCTTCGCGATTGCAAGCGGAGAGCGACGAGACCCAGCTCGAGCTGTTCGACGAGGACGAGTCCGTCGACTACGAGCGCGTCGGCGAGGGCACGCCCCTGCCCTTGCCCGAGCCGGGCGGAGCGGCGGTGGTGCCCAAGCCCGTGGTGCCGGCCGATGACGCCAAGGCGGCCGCGGCGGAGGAGCTGTCCGAGGCGGTCGAGGCGTTCAAGGAAGGCGGCGACGCCGAGGTGGGGGCGGCGATCGAGGCGCTCGAGAAGGCCAGCGCAGAGCGGGCGCTCGAGGCGATCGATGGGGCCGGCGAGACCCCGCCGGGCAAGCCGGGCAAGCCGAGCGACGCCGAGGCGCCGACGGCCGAGCCGGTGCCGTAGATGGCCGCGCTCGAGTTCACCAAGGTCGAGGGGCTGGGCAACGATTTCTTGCTCCTCGATCGCCGCGGTGGTTCCCTGGCGGAGGTCGAGACCGAGCTGACCCTGCTGGCCAGGGTGGCGCCTGCGATCTGTCATCGCCGCACCGGAGTGGGCGGCGACGGGATCCTCGTGCTGGGGCCTTCGCGCGAGGCGGGGCACACGGCGTCGATGTGGGTCGTCAACCACGACGGCTCGCGACCGGAGATGTGCGGCAACGGCCTGCGCTGCGTGGCGCTCGTGGCCGCGGGCATGGGGCGGCACGTGGTGACGATCGACACCGACGCGGGGCCGCGGCGCTGCGAGGTGCTCGCGGAGCAGGCCGACGTGGGCGAGGTGGTGGTGGAGATGGGGCTCGGCCGCTTCTTCGGGGAGCACCAGCCCGCCGCGGGCGACGGGCGCACGTTCTACGCGGTGTCGATGGGCAACCCGCATGCGGTGGCGTTCGTGGGCAAAGGCGAGGACCCCGAGGCGCTCGCCCGGCGGATCGGGCCGGGGATCGAGCACGCGCCCGAATTCCCGGCCGGCACCAACGTGGAATTCGCCCGCGTGGAGCCCGACGGGAGCGTGCTGCTGTGGGTATGGGAGCGGGGCTGCGGCATCACCGAGGCGTGCGGCACGGGGGCCTGTGCCACCGTGGTCGCGGGCGTGCAGCGCGGGTGGCTGCAGGGCGGTGTCCCCATCACGGTGCGCCTGCCCGGCGGTCCGCTGGAGATCGAGGTGCCGCTCGACGTCAGGGCCGAGGTGCGGATGCGAGGACCCGCGCGGGTGGCATTTCGCGGCCGGGTGACGGTGGAGCAGCCGGGCCCGTAGGCACGGGCTCGCCTCAGCACCCCGGCCGCTCGAGCTCGGGCGCCGGGTCGCTCGACGGCAGGATCTCCCGCAGATACTCGTACTCCTCCACGCAGAACCGCGACGGCCCCTGCCCGAAGAGCTCCCCCCGCTCGTCGAAGCTCCGCTCGCTGCCACCATCCATCAACCGGTTGGGCGCATCGCCATCATCGTGGAATTCCGACCCGTAGGGGTCGGCGAGGCCGAGCGAGTGGCCGAGCTCGTGGCTGACGGTGGAGCCGACCACCGAGCCGAGCACGAACACGGCGCAGGAGATCTGGGTGGGGCGGTCGCTGCCGGGGCACAGCAGGCCCGATTGCAGGGTCGGCAGCGGGAGGCCGAGGAGCTCGGTCGAGGTGACGGGCTGGCCGCGGTCGGGGCGGAAGGGGTCGAAGATCCGGTCGAAGCTGATCGTGGCCACCTCGGCGCTGCCCACGGTGCCGGGCGGGGGGTGCTGCGAGAAGCTGAACAGGGACTCCATGAACACGCCGCCGAAGCCGGGCTGGCCGGTCTCGAGCGTCTGGGCGTTGACCCCTCCGATCTTGTCGTCGAGCCGCTCGTTGCCGGTGTCCTTGCCGGGGGTGTTGTCGTAGCCGAGCAGGCCCAGACCATTGGGATCGGGGCCGGCGATCACGATGGTGGAGTAGAGCGCGTAGTCGTCGGGGGGCGCGTCGCGGAATTCGATGTTGAGACCGGCGTAGTCGCGGACGAGCACCTGCCGCACGCGCTCGCGGATCGCGGCGTCGAGCGCCCGCAGGCCGAACGGGCGCAGAGCCTCCACGTAGCTCGGGCTCCACTCGAGGACGACGACCTGGCGCACGGGCTCGAGGCGGAGCGAGGCCGGAGTCGCCTGGCCGATCACCTCGGTGCCGCCCCAGTCGACGACGGGCTCCACGGTGCCGGTGAATGTTCCGCGTGCTTCGCGCACGGCGATGGCGCTGGCCAGCGCGTCCTCCTCGTTGATGACGTAGCGGACGGTGCGACCGTCGACGAACTCGGGCACGACCTCGAAGTCGAGCGGGACGGTGTCGCCGTCGTCGGGCTGGTACTGGCCCGCGAACCGCAGCACGGTGCCGCCCCCGTCGCCGGTCTTCACGAAGCCGCCGCCTGTGATCTCGACGTAGCGGCCGAGCGTGGCGGGCTCGCCGTCGGGGCCGACCGCCTCGACGAGGGTCTCGGCGAGCGCGTAGGTCATGGCGCGGAGCGGGCTCTCGACGAGCTGGCCGTCGGCGTGCTGGTTGCGGAGCTGGACGGTGCCGTCGAAGCTGCCGGCGCGGATCCCTGCGATCTCGGGCACGAACGCGAACACGCCCCGCTCGCGATCGTAGGGCTCGGCCGGGGTGACCGGCACCTGCACGGGACCGACGGCCACGCACTGGCCGTCGCCCTCGGCGGCGGTGAAGCAGCCCTCGACCACGGCAAACGTTGTGCCCTCGTCACCCCCGAGCAAGTAGCCCGAGCCCTGGAGCTGGATGGGCTCGTTGACGCGGATGGTGGGGCCCGCGGCCACGTCGTCGAGCACGGGCTCGAGGTGCTCGGCGACCTCGAGGGTGAGCGCCAGCGGGACGGAGGCGTAGCGGGTGCCGTCGGGCACGAAGTCGACCTCGACCGCGGCGCGGCCGGAGAACGTGCCGGGGCCGGGGCCGAGCAGGTGCAGGAGCGACGACGTGGCCTGGATCTCGAGGCGGTCGAAGTCGACGAACTCGGCCGGGAAGTAGGTGTCGACGGGCACGCCGGCATAGGTGCCCTGGAGCCGCAGCCACGACACGCCGAGCGGCTGGTCGAGGAACGAGTGCCCCGTGAGCACGATCCGCGTGCCGGGCAGGACGAGGCCGGGGCTCACATCGGTGAGGCCCAGCGCCTCGAGGCCGGTGTCCTCGCGCCCCTCGGGCTCGCCGCCGCACGCGAGCAGCACGGCAGCCAGAGCCGCCAGGACCGCACGGGAGCAGCGAGAGGGCCGCATCGGAGCACGAGCCTAACAGCCTCGCACCACGGCGTGGAGCTTTGATGGCCCCCTTGGGAGGCCACCTCGTTGCCTGCTTGCCTACCGACGACCGCGGGGGGCTAAGTAGCCGAGCCGCGGCCGGTGGGGGGCCCCTTGGGGGCGACCTCGCCGCGCGTCAGCGAGTCCTCGGCGCCAGGCGTCAGGCTCCGCAGGCGGGCGCGCTCGTCGTCGGCCTCGACGAAGCGCTGGGCCAGCGCGCGTACGAGCGGGCCGAGCCAGCCGCGGGAGTCGAGCTCGCGCTCGAGCGCGTCGCGGGTGACCACGAGCACGGTGACCTCGTCGACGGCGACCACCGAGGCGCTGCGCCGACCCGAGGTGAGGATGGCGGTCTCGCCGAAGACCTCGCCGGGGCCGATCCGCCGCAGGTGCACCGAGCGCTCGCCGGAGCGCTTGAACACGTCGCACTCGCCGTGCACGACGATGTAGGCGGCGTCGCCGGGCTCGCCCTCGCGCACGATGGTGGTGCCGGGCGAGAAGTGCCGCTCGCGAAACCAGCCTCCGCCGCGCATGAGCGCCTCGAGCTCGGCCTGCATCGCGGTGACGTCGGCAAAGCGCTCGTTGGGGTCGTGGGCCAGCGCGTGCGTGGCAATGGCGGCGAGGCCCGGCGGCGGCTGGCGGAGCGTGGGGCTCTCGAGCGGGTCGAGCACGATGTTCTCGACCACGCGCACCACGTCCTCGAGCACGCCCCGCGGCTCGAACGGCGGGCGGCCGGTGAGGAACTCGTAGAGCACGGCGCCGAGGCCATAGACGTCGGCGCGCTCGTCGACCCCGCCGATCCCGCGGCGCGCCTGCTCGGGCGCCATGTAGGCCAGCGTGCCGCGCAGGCCCTTCTTGGCCTCGATGGGGTGCAGACGACCGTCCTCGCCCCGCTGGCAGCGCACCGCGATGCCCCAGTCCATCACGTAGACCTGGCCGTGGCTGCCGACCATGATGTTGTGGGGCTTGAGATCGAGGTGCAGCACGCCGCGGCTGTGGGCAAAGGCCACCGCGTCGCAGACCTTGATCATCACCTTGAGGAACCACTCGATCTCCTCGGCGGGCAGCTTGCCGGGCCCGAGGCGCCGGAACAGCTCGGCGAGGCTCTGGCCCCGCACGAGCTTCATCGCAAACCACGGCGGGGCCGCGTCCTCGCCCATGTCGTGCACGGGCACGATGTTGGGGTGATCGAGCTGGCCGGTGATCTGGGCCTCGCGCACGAAGATCTCGAGCTCGCCCTGGCGGCTGAGCAGATCCGAGTGCAGCACCTTCATCGCGACCTCGCGCTGCATGCGATGGTCGTAGACGTCGAGGATCGAGCCCATCCCGCCCTTGGCCACCGTGCCGCGGGTCTCGAAGCGATCGGTGTCGGCGTGGAAGCGGGACCGCGGGGCGTCGGCCTGGGGCGAGTCAGCCTCGTGATCGAGGTCGTCGATGAGGGTCTTGTCGAGCCGCTCGCCCATGCTCGCCGGTGACCCTAGCACAGGTCGCTCCGCACCGGGCCCCCGGGGCAGGAGCGGGCGGACGAGAAGGCCCCAGCGAGCCGCTACGGCGAGCGCCCGTCGAGCTGCCGGAGCAGCGCCTCCGCGCGGGCGTGCTGGCGCTCGGACCCGGGCAGGGTGCTCCATGTGGACCGGGCGCGCTCGGCCAGGGCGCGGGCCCGCGGGAGCTCCTCGCCCTGGGCTCGGAGCGCACGCGCCAGCGCGAGAGCGAGGCCCGCGGACTCGTCGGGGGTCACGCCGCCGCGGTCGTGGAGCACCAGCGCGGCCTCGAGCTCCGACCGTGCCTCGTCCACGCGCCCAGCGGCCAGGAGCGCCTCGCCGAGCCGTCGCCGCACGCCGACGGCATCGGGGTGCTCGGCGAACCCGATCGCCCGGGCCATGGCCCATGCCTGCTCCTCCGCCCGCACGGCACCGGCGTGGTCGCCCTGGCCCGACAGCACGGCGCCGAGCGATGCGATCGCGGTCATGGTCCACGGGTGGTCGCCCACGCTGCGCTCGAGGATCGAACGCGCCCGCCGCAGCACCTCGCCGGCGTCGGCATAGCGGCCGAGCTCGCCGAGGAGGGTGCCGTAGTTGATGAGCGACACGGCCACCTCGGGGTGATCGGAGCCGAGCGCTCGCTCGCGGAGCGCAATCGAGCGCTCGTAGGCGGCCATCGCCTCCGCCTGGCGCCCGACCGCCCGGGCCGCGTTGCCGAGGTTGCTGTACGAGGCGCCCACGTACGGGTGATCGGGCCCGAGCGCCCCGCTCCAGATCGCGAGCGCGCGCTGCTGCAGCACCAGCGCGCGCGCGGGCTGGCCGAGCTGCATCGAGGCGTTGGCGAGGTTGTTGACGACCTCGCCGACCTCGGGGTGGCTGGGCCCGAGCGCGCGCTCGCGGATCCGCAGCGCCTGCTCGTACTCGGCGATCGCGTCGGCGAAGCGCCCGAGGTCGTAGTAGGCGATGCCGAGGTTGTTGCGCGAGACCGCGAGCTGCAGCTCGTCGGGGCCCACGAGCGCGGTCCACAGCTCCACCGCGCGGGCGAGCTCCACCGCGCCCTCCTCGGCCTGGCCGGCGTGCAGGAGCGCCATGCCGAGGGTCCCGCGCATGGTGGCATGGGCCGAGGCGTGCTCGGGAATTCGCGGCAATCGCGCTTGGCCGTGTCGTGCCCAGCGCAGGCCCTCCTCGGGGCGATCGTTGGTGAGCATCACGAGCCGCGTGACGACCAGCACCACTTGCCCGTCGTCGTCGGCGGCCTCGGCCTGGTGCAGCGCGTGCACCAGCCGCGCCTCGGCGGCCGGGCGATCGCCCATCCGCAGCAGCACCTCGCCGAGCCATGCCTCGGTTCGGACCGCGAGCGGTGCGTAGCCGAGCGCCTCGGCCTGCGCGTGCAGATCCACCAGCCGCGCGTGGGCGCGCTCGTACTGCGCCGCTTCGACGAGCGCCTGCACCTCCTCGAGCGCGCCCGCGATCTCGCTCACCCGCAGCGCGGTGGCAGCATCGTCGGGCAGCACCAGCTCGCCGTCCGCGGGCGAGTCGCTCGCGCAGCCCTCGAGCGAGGGCAGGCCCTGCACGAGGCCGGCCGCCTGCGCGAGCACGTCGGTGCGGGCGTCGCCGAGCACCTCGACGAGCGTGGCCATGCGCCGGCGCCGGCGCTCGAGGCACTCGAGCTTTCGCTCGCGGATGGCCGCGGCGTGGGCATCCTCGGGGGCGCTGTCGCAGATCCGGGCGTGCAGGTCGAGCCAGCGCGCGCGGTAGTCGTCGAGCCGCGCCTCCACGCGCTGTACGGTGTCGGCGGCGTACGCCGCGGTCCCGGCCTGGAGCGCGGTGCGCAGCGCCTCGCGCCGAGGCTCGCCCCACACTGACCCGAGCGCGGCGCGAGCTTCGACGCACGCCGCGTCGTCGTCGGGCCGCAAGCGCGCCCACGCGCCCGCGAGGCTACCCGCGAGCGCGAGCGCACCGAGGCCCACGAGCCCCCAGATCCGCCGGGGCGACCGCGGGCGCACGAACGGCGCGAGCGCGGCGAGCAGCGCGTCCATCGACGCGAAGCGATCCTCGGCGCGCGGACGCAGGCCCGCTGCGATCACGCGGTGCAGGCCCGCGGGCGCCGGATGACCGGCGGGCGGCGGCGGCACGGCCCCGCTCCGCTTGGCCCGCCACAGCACCTCCACGTCGTCGCCGGTGAACGGGCGCACGCCGTAGACGGCCTCGTAGAGCGCGACGCAGAACGCGAACTGATCCGCGGCCGGCCCCACCGCCTCGCCGCCGTGCTGCTCGGGGGCCATGTACGCGGGCGTGCCCATCACCATGCCGATCTCGGTCACCGGCGAGCCGAGGCGATCGGTGCTCATCGAGCTCGACGCGAGGTCGCTCGCCGACCCCGAGCGCGGCTCCGCGTCCGCATGGCCGCGCCACGCGGGCAGGGCCAGGCCGAAGTCGACGACCCGCGCCTGGCCCTCGCAATCGACGAGCACGTTGCCGGGCTTGAAGTCGCGGTGCACCAGCCCCGCGGCGTGGGCGGCCGCGAGCCCCTGCCCTGCTTGCACGAGCATCGAGACTGTCTGAGGCACGCTCCGCGGCCGGAGCGCGAGCCACTGCCGCAGCGTGCCCCCGTCCACCAGCGCCATCGCGATGTAGAGCGAGCCGGCGTCGGTACCCACGTCGAACACCTCGACCACGTTGGGGTGCGAGAGCTGGGCCATGGCCTGCGCCTCCCGCAACAGCCGCGCCCGGCCGTCGGTCGGCTCGCCGGGCAGCGCAAGGGCTCCGTGCAGGAGCTTGAGCGCGAGCCTGCGATCGAGCTGCGCGTCGTAGGCGGAGAACACCACGCCCATGCCGCCGGCACCGAGCCGCTCGACGAGCGTGTAGCGGCCGATCACGTCGCCGGGCGCGGGCTCCGGGCGCTCGAGCTCCCGGCGCGACGGGCCCCTGCGCCGCTGCGGCTCGGTGTCCGTGATCCCAAGGCCGCGCGTGGTCGCGTCCTCGATGCTCCCCACGCCCCACATGATGCCAGGCCCGCGGGGCGGGCTCTCGCTGGATACGCGCGCGCTTCGCTTGCGACCCTCGCCACCAGCGCGGATAATTCGAGCGCGGCCGGTGCCACGGTGAGCTCGACGATTCCGCCCTACCGTTTTCACGCTTCGCTGGGGTCCGGCGCTCCGCTGGGGTCTCGTGCGCCCGTGCTGGCCCTGCTCGCGCTCGTGGCTGCGTGCAACCGTGGCCATCCGCCTGCGCTGTTCGAGGTGGACGACCAGGTGGCGGTGGTGGGGCAGCCGCTGGTGGTGCAGCTGGTCGCGAGCGATCCCGAGGGCGATTCCCTCACGTTCGGGTTCGCCGGGCCCGCGGTGCCCGACCTCGCCGGGACCGCGGCGATCACCCGCACCCCCGACGGCCAGGGGATCTTCACGTTCACGCCGCTGGCCAGCCAGGTCGGCCAGCAGGTGTTCGACCTGTGGGCCTCGGACGGCCACGACGAGGACCACGTGCCATTGTTCGTCGAGGTGCGGCAGTCCGCGGGCGCGGGCACCCTGCCGGTGTTCGGCAGCCCGCTCGGCGCGGGGACGGTGCTCGACCTCGAGCAGACCGATTGCCTCGGGCTCGACATCGAGGTCGAGGATCCCGACTCGACCTCGATCGTGCTCGACCAGGTGCCGCCGCTCATCGAGGGCGCGTCGCTCTCGGCGACGCCCAACGGCCACCAGGGCGCGTGGAACTGGTGTCCTGACCGGCGACAAATAGACACCTCCGATCGCTACACGCTGCGGCTGCGGGCCGACGACGGCGACAACCCGGCGGTGACCAAGGAGTTCGTGATCGTGCTGCGCCGCCCCGCGGGCGATCAGTGCCCGGGGGAGGCGCCGGTCATCGAGCACGCGCCGGTCGACGTGACCACGCGCCTCGACCCTGCGATCACCGCCGAGATCGGCGACGATCTCGGCCTCGGGACCCAGCCGTACCTCGTGTGGGCCACCGAGGATCCCGGCGATCCCATCGATTTCGACAAGACCACGCTCGTGCCCATGGAGCTGGCCGCGGGCGATCTGCAGGCGGGCACGTGGGTGGGCCAGATCCCCAACCCGGTCGCCAATGCGCCCGACGGCACCGCGATGCCGATCTACTACCTCTTGTCGGCGACCGACGACGACGACGCGGACGGGTACTGCGACCACCGCACCGACGATCCCGACGGCGGCATGCACCGCATCACGATCACGGCCGGCGGCGACGAGGCGGTGGGGATCTGCGAGCCGTGCTCGTTCGACGTGCAGTGCGGCGGCGAGGGCGACCTGTGCCTGCCCGCAGCTGCCGGTGGGGCGGGCGGGGCGGACGGGCGCTGCGGCCAGGCCTGCGCCGGCGACGACGAGTGCGACGAGGGCTACGCGTGCTCGCCGACCGCGCTCGAGTCGGTCGAGGGCCAGCTCGGGCGCCAGTGCATCCCCCAGAGCGGGAGCTGCGACGGCCCGGCGGGTGGCTGCGAGGACGACGATCACGAGCCCGACGGCACCCCCGCGGAGGCGTCGGACCAAGCCGAGCTCGGCGAGGGCAGCTCGGGCGGGCGGGTGCTGTGCGGCGGCGACGAGGACTGGTACGTGCTGCCGCTCGGCGAGCCCACGCACGTGACAGCGTCGCTCGAGGGCGATGTGCCGCCCGATCTCGATCTCTCGCTCACCACCGCGGTGGGGGTGCTGCTCGACGCCTCCGAGGGCCTGTCGTCGAGCGAGCTGGTCGAGGGTGCATGCCTCGAGCCCGGCACGTACCTCGTGCGCGTGTACAGCATCGACGCCGAGCCGGCCGGCGAGTACGTGCTCGAGCTCGAGCTCTCGGCCTGCATGGGCGACGACGACGGCTGCTGTGTCGCTCACGCCGCGGCCGGCTGCAGCGACGCCGCAGTGGAGACCTGCGTGTGCGCGGTCGATCCGTTCTGCTGCAGCACGCAGTGGGACGCGACCTGTGTCGACGAGGTCGCGTCCGAGAGCTGCGGCGCCTGTCCCTAGCGCCAGGAGTGGCCCGTAGATCCCGCCGGATGCCTCGGAACGCCGTTTTGTGAGCTGACGCATGGCGTGCCATGGGACGGCCCCACGGCTCGGACCCCAAGCTGCGCAACCGGATGGGGGCGGATGCGTCTACGCTGCCGATCCATGGCGGCCCGCACCTTCTCCCTCTACACGTTCTTGCTCGCCATCGTGCTCGCCCTCGGGGCGTGCAAGAAGGACGATTTCGCCAACGAGACGATGACGGAGCTGGGCGCGCTGACGGACGACATCGTCAAGAAGGTCAAGGACGCCGACGACAAGCTCGCGGGCCTGGCCGAGGCCCAACGAGCGCTCGACGCCAAGAAGGACGACCTCTCGGCCAAGCTCAAGGAGATCGGCGCGCTCCGTGAATTCCAGATCAGCGAGGAGGCGCAGGGCAACGTGGCCAAGGGCATCCTCGATGCATCGAACAAGATGCAGCAGCTCGAGTTCGACCTGCTGATCGCGAGCATGAAGGACAAGGAGCTCGACGCCGCCGTCAAGAAGCTCTCCGCGGATCACCAGGCGATCATCAAGGCATTCGCCGGAGAGGCCTGAGGCGGCTAGAGATCGAGCTCGCCCTGCGCCCCGCCCTTGGGATCGTCGCCCGTCGGCCCCTCCGCGCGCCCGAGGTGCCGCCGGGCCTTGCGGGTGACCTGACGGCCCCGCGGGGTGCGGACCAGGAACCCGCGCTGGAGCAGGAACGGCTCGTAGACGTCCTCGAGCGTGTCGCGAGGCTCGGAGAGCGTCGCCGCGATCGCATCGATGCCCACGGGGCCGCCCTCGAACTGGTCGATGATGGCCTCGAGGATCCGACGGTCGATCGCATCGAGCCCCGAGGCGTCGATGCCGAGCTGGTCGAGCGCATACTCGGCGTCCTCGGCCTCGATGCGCGACTTGCCCCGCACCTGCGCGAAGTCGCGGACGCGCCGGGTGATCCGGTTGGCGATGCGCGGGGTGCCGCGGCTGCGGTGGCCGATCTCCTTGGCCGCGGCGGCGCTCGCAGGCATGCCGAGCAGGCTCGCGGTGCGCTGGACGATCTGGGCCAGCTCCGCGTCGGCGTAGAAGTCGATGCCCTCGAGGATCTGGAACCGCTCGCGGAGCGGCGCCGAGAGCAGCGCCGTACGGGTGGTGGCGCCCACGAGGGTGAACGGCGCGAGCGAGAACGGCATGGTGCGGGCGCGGCTGCCCTCCCCCACCGGCAGGTCGATCCGACCGTCCTCCATCGCCGAGTAGAGGCTCTCCTCCACCGTGGGCGAGAGCCGGTGGATCTCGTCGATGAACAGCACGTCGCCGGCCTCGAGCGCGGTGAGGTGGCCGGCGAGCACGCCCTTGTGCTCGATCGCGGGGCCCGAGGTGATGTGGATCCGAACCCCGAGCTCGTGCGCGAGGATCTGCGCCATCGTGGTCTTGCCGAGCCCCGGCGGGCCGTGCAGGAGCGTGTGGTCGAGCGGCTCGCCGCGCTGCTTGGCCGCCGCCACGAACACCTCGAGCTTGCGCTTGAGCGCCTCTTGACCGATGTACTCGGCGAACCGCTGCGGCCGCAGGCCCGGGGGCGCGTCGGCGTCGTCGTCGGTCGCGGCGCCCTCGAGCAGCGCCCGCTCGCCGGGCTGTGCGGCCCGGGCGGCCCGGCCGTACCGCACGGTCGGCTCCGCGGCCATGGTCGGCTCCGCGGGGGCGAGCTTGCGCTTGCCGGCGGGCTTCTGCTCGCGGCCCTCGTTGGCGTCGTCGTGGCGTACGCGGGCCAAGGCGTCCTTCCCTCTACTCCCACTCGATGGTGGCGGGCGGCTTGCTGCTGATGTCGTAGCACACCCGGTTGATGCCGCGGACCTCGTTGATGATGCGGGTGGAGATCTTCGCGAGCACGTCGTAGGGCAGCCGCGCCCAGTCGGCCGTCATCGCGTCGGTGCTCTCCACCGCGCGCACCGCGAGCGCGTTCTCGTAGGTGCGACCGTCGCCCATCACCCCCACGCTCTGGACCGGCAACAGCACGCCGAACGCCTGCCAGAGCTGCCGGTAGAGCCCCGCGGCGCGCACCTCCTCGACGATGATCGCGTCGGCCTTGCGCAGCAGCTCGCAGCGCGCTGCCGTGACCTCGCCGAGCACCCGCACCGCGAGGCCCGGGCCGGGGAACGGGTGGCGCCACACCATCTCCTCGGGGAGGCCGAGCTGCAGGCCCAGCCGCCGCACCTCGTCCTTGAACAGCTCGCGCAAGGGCTCCACCACGCCCATCTTCATGTGCTCGGGCAGGCCCCCGACGTTGTGGTGGGTCTTGATCGTGGCCGAGGGCCCGCGAAACGACACGCTCTCGATCACGTCGGGGTAGAGCGTGCCCTGCACGAGGAAATCGGCGCCCCCGAGGCGCTGCGCCTCTGCGTCGAACACGTCGATGAAGGTGGCGCCGATGCGCTTTCGCTTCTGCTCGGGGTCGGTGACGCCCGCGAGCGCGGCGAGGAAGCGATCGGCCGCGTCGGCCACCACCACCGGGTGGTGCAGGCGGCCCGCGAACATCCGCTCGACCTCTTCGCGCTCGCCCTGGCGAAGCAGGCCATTGTCGACGAACACGCAGCGCAGCCGCTCGCCCACCGCCTTCTCGACGAGCAGCGCCGCCACCGAGGAATCGACCCCGCCCGACAGCCCGCAGAGCACCGTGCCCGAATCGCCCACCTGCCCGCGGATGCGGACCACCGCCTCCTCCACGAAGCGCGCCATGGTCCAGTCGCGCGAGAAGCCGCAGAGCTCCACGAACGCGGCCAGCACCTCGGTCCCGCGGGGCGTGTGCGAGACCTCGGGGTGGAACTGCACGCCCCACATCCGCCGCGTCGAGTCCTCGATGGCGGCGAACGGGCAGCTCCGAGAGCGCGCCACCACCTCGAACCCGGGCGGCAGCGCGGTCACGCGATCGCCGTGCGACATCCACACGGGCTCGTCCACGCCGACCTGCATGGGCGCCATGGGGCCGCGGGCCTGCAGCACCGAGAGCGTGGCGGGGCCGTACTCGTGCGCGTGGGCGGCCTCGACCTTGCCACCGAGCGCGTCCACCAAGACGTAGAGGCCATAGCAGATCCCGAGCACCGGCACGCCGAGCCTCAGCAGCTCGGGGTCGAGCGTGGGCGCGCCTTGATCGTAGATCGAGGACGGCCCGCCCGAGAGGATGATCCCGCGGGGCTGCTTGGCCGCGATGCGGCTCGCGGGCGCGTCACAGGGCAGGATCTCGGCATAGACCCCGAGCTCTCGCACGCGCCGTGCAATCAGCTGGGTGACCTGCGAGCCGAAGTCGATGACGATGAGGGTCTGGTGCTCCGGCGAGGCCACGAACGGCTACTCCATGCGGTAGTTGGGGGCTTCCTTGGTGATGATCACGTCGTGCACGTGACTCTCGCGCAGGCCCTGGGTGGAGATCCGGCGGAAGCGGGCCTTCTCCTGCAGCGCGGGCACGTCGGCCGCGCCCACGTAGCCCATCCCCGAGCGCAGGCCCCCCACGAGCTGGTGCACGCTCTCGGCGAGCGGCCCGCGGTAGGGCACGCGGCCCTCGATGCCCTCGGGCACGAGCTTGCGATCATCGACGTTGCCCTGGAAGTAGCGGTCCTTGCTGCCGGCCGCCATCGCGCCGAGCGAGCCCATGCCGCGGTAGACCTTGTAGCTGCGGCCCTGGAACAGCACCTTCTCGCCGGGGGCCTCGTCGGTGCCGGCGAACAGGCTGCCGATCATCACCGAGAGGGCCCCGGCCGCGATCGCCTTGACCACGTCGCCCGAGTACTTGACGCCGCCGTCGGCCACGAGCGGCACGCCGGACCGCCGGGCCTGGCTCGCGCACTCGAGGATCGCGGTGATCTGCGGCACGCCCACCCCTGCGACCACGCGCGTGGTGCAGATCGAGCCCGGCCCGATGCCCACCTTGACCCCGTCGGCGCCGGCCTCCGCGAGGGCCTGCACGGCGTCGGGCGTGGCCACGTTGCCGGCCACGATCTGGAGCTCGGGGTGCTCGGCCCGGATCGCGCGCACGGTGTCGAGCACCTTCTTGCTGTGGCCGTGGGCGGTGTCCACCACCACCACGTCCACGCCCTGCTCCACCAGCGCCGCCACGCGCTCCATCGTGTCCGAGCCGGTGCCGACCGCCGCGCCCACGCGCAGGCGCCCGCGCGAGTCCTTGATGGCCGCGGGGTGATCGGCGGCCTTGAGGATGTCCTTGACGGTGATGAGCCCCACGAGCTGGCCACCGGCCGAGGTGACGAGCAGCTTCTCGATGCGGTGCTCGTGCAGCACCTTCTTGGCCTCGTCGATCGAGGTGCCCTCGAGCACGGTGACCGGGTCGCGGGTCATCACGTCGCGCACCAGCTGGTCGAGGCGGCTCTCGAAGCGAACGTCGCGGCTGGTGAGGATGCCGACGAGGTGCCCGCCCTCGACCACCGGCAGCCCCGAGAACCCGTGGTGGCTCATCAGCATCAGCGCGTCGCGCAGCGTCGCCGCGGGCGCGATCGTGAGCGGGTCGACCACCATCCCGCTCTCGGCCTTCTTGACCTTGCGGACCTCGCGGGCCTGCGCCTCGGGGTCGAGGTTCTTGTGGATGATGCCCATGCCCCCGAGCCGCGCCATGCAGATCGCGGTCTCGGCCTCGGTCACCGTGTCCATGGCGGCCGAGACCAGCGGCACGCGCAGCTCGATGTCACGGGTCAGGCGCGAGACGACCGAGACCTCGCCGGGCAGCACCTCGCTGTAGCCGGGCTCGAGCAGCACGTCGTCGAAGGTGAGGGCCTCGCGGATCTCGAAGCGGGGATCGGAATGTCGGTCCGGCATCGGGAAAATCGGCGGAGGAGAGTATAGGGGCGGCGGGCGGCGCCCGAAGGGCGGGCGGCGTGCGTTGTGCGGACTGGAGCACGGAGCGCCCAGGGCCCACGGGCACGGCAGCATGGGCTTCCGACGGTTCGCGGTATACCCGCAGCGGGGACCGATTCGCCGACCCGAGGCGATCTCCTTTTTTTCGGTGGGCGCCGGAAAACGGTCGCAGACCCCCTCTCCGTCGCCGAGGATCCGGAGGTGCGTGTTCTCAGGACATCGCGACCAAAGGTGTGATGACAAGGGGACCAACCTTGCCCGATGCTCCCCCTCATGGATGTCCGGACAAGGCTCGAGGGGATGACGAGGCGCGGTGCCCGAGGCGCCCTGCTGGTGCTGGGAACACTGTGCGGCTGTGGCGACGAGGCGCCGTCGGAGCCGCCGGAGGATCGCGATGCCCCTGGGTTCGTGCAGATCCACGAGGCAGTGCTGGCCGCTCAGTGCTCGCAGCAGGCGTGCCATAGCGGCGTCGGAATCGCGCGGCTGACGTTCGACGACCCGCAGGCCGCGTACGACCACTTGCTACAGGATGCTCCGGTCAACAACCCCGCCGTCACCGCCGGCATGGGCTTGGTCGTGCCGGGCGAGCCCGACGCGTCGTTCTTCCTGTCCAAGCTCGAGATGAGCGAGGACGAGCTCTCCGCCGGCTCCCTCGGCGAGCCGATGCCGCTGGGCGCGGTGCAGATCCCAGGCCCGCAGACGCTCGCGGCGATCCGCGAATGGATCGAGGCCGGGGCGCCCTACGACGGGCGGGCGTTCGAGGCCGACATGGTCGACTCGATGGTCGACTCCTACGTCGACTGCAGCGCGACGGACGAGGCCGGGATGCGGCAGTGCTTCGGGCCGGAGCCGGACGCGAGCAAGACGCTGCGGCTCTACACGCCGCCGATGATGGTCCCCGCGGGCGAGGAGGTGCTGATGTGCACCAACCTCTCGTACGTCGCTCCGGCGGACGTCCTCATCAAGGCCGTCCACGGCGGCCAGATGCGAGGGGGTCACCACGCCGGGGTGTTCGTGTCCGTGCAGCCCTCCGAGGACTACGCCCCGACGCCCTGCGGCAACAACATGAGCCACCTCCGCTACGTCGCGGGGGCGGGCGGCGGCGGCAACGGCTTCACCCAGCTGCCCGAAGGCGTCGCGCTGCGGCTCACCGAGGGGCAGCAGGTCGTGATCCAGTCGCACTACGTCAACGCGACCGAAGAGGATCTGGTCGTGATGGACATGGTGGAGCTCGACTACACCACGCCGGAGGAGAGCCCGACCATCGTGGACGCGTTCGCGATGATCAACGACGGGTTCGAGATCCCCAGGGGCGCCAAGGGCTACGCTCGCGTCACGGAGTGCAAGCTCGAGGAGGACATGGACATCTACATGATGCTCGGGCACACCCACGAGTACGGGGTGTGGTTCGAGCTCGAGCGGATCCCGGGCGGCACGGGCGAGCCCGAGTCGCTCTACGTGGGCACCGACGGCAAGCTCCTGCGCGAGAACCCCGAGATCAAGCTGTGGCAGGACCCGCTGCACTGGAAGACCGACGACGTCGTCCGCATCACCTGCAAGTGGGACAACACCACGGACGGCCCGCTCGCATGGCCCGAGGAGATGTGCGTCGGGCTCATGTACTACGGCCCCGGCCGTGGGTGGCTGACCTGCAACGAGGAGGACGGCGTGCCGAAGGGCCCCACGACCACCGAGGGCGAGGGCTGCGTGCCCGTGGATGCTCCGGGCAACGAGACGGGCGTGGGCAAGGCCTGCACCGCCGGGGGCAACGAGTGCGTCGACAACGGCAACGCCACGGTGTGCTTGGGCGAATTCGACGCACGGGCCAACTTCTGCACGTACTTCGGGTGCACCGCCGACGCCGAGTGCGGAAGCGGTGCGGCCTGCACCGATCAGATGGGGGTCATGGTGTGCTTGCCGGACTCGTGCGCCTGAGGCCGACGTTGGTGGCGGCCGGGGTGATCCTGGCCGCCGCCTGCAACGAGCCCGAGCCCGAGCCCGAGCCCGAGCTGCGGGAATCGTCGGCGATCTCGGATCCGTACCTCTGGACCCAGACCCCACCGGCGCTGGATCCCTTCGTCGCGCGGCGCTCGGGCGAGATCGTGTGCGACCCCGTGCTGGGCTTCAGCCCCGAGCTGTTCGGGGGAGTGCCCTCGTTCGAGGTCGACACGGGGTGGTGCAACTTCGTGACGGTGCAGCAGCTCGCCGCGGCCGATCTGCAGGAGGGCGACCGGCTCCGGATCCGGGTGTGGCATGGGGAGCTCACCGCACCGGAGCCCGCGGAGGGCTACGTGGGCATCGCGCTGGGTGACGAGATCGTCTGGGACCAGAGCGAGGCCATTCCAGGGCCTTCGACGCCCATCGACGCGGAGATCGAGCTGACCAAGGCCTACCCGGAGGACGTCGACGTGTACTTCCACGTCGACAACCACGGCCTCAATACATGGGCGCTGCTGATCCTCGAGCGGGATCCGTACGAGACTGTGGCCACGGCCCCGTGAGCGCGCGACGTCTCCGGCCCCGTAGGCCCAGGAGGCCCAGGAGGCCCAGGCTCGCCCAGGGATGGCCGCCGGGCTCGCGCCGGCAGCCGCAGCCGAGCGGAGGATCGAAGGCATGCACGTCGCCCTCGGCGTCGACGGCGATCCCCTGCCTGGTCAACGCGTCGGCGCATGCCATCGCCTCGGATCCGGATGCGACGAGCTGGCCGTCGCAGAACAGCGCGCCCTCGTCCTCGCACGCTGCCTCGCAGCCGCCACGCACCTCGGTCTCGCACTGCGCCCACGTCTGGGTCTGGCAGTCGAGCTGGCAGCCCATGTTGGCCGCGGCGACGCACGAGCCCCCGCAGCACTCGATGCAGTGCGTCACACAGGTGGCATCGTCGGGAAGCATCGAGCACTGGTGATCGCACTCGCCGTCGCAGGTGGCCTCGCATGCGGCGCGGCACTGGATCGTGTCGACCGCCGTGTCGCACAGTGCAGTGCAGGCGGTGGTGCACTCGGGAAAGCAATTGTCGTGGCACACGATCTCGATGCCCGCCGCGCAGCGCTCGTCGCAGCTCGCGGTGCAGGCCTCGGTGCACGCGGGATCGGGCGGGATCGTGCAGCTGCTCCGACAGCGATCGTACTGCTGCGTCGAGCAGACCTGGGTGTACACCGGCTGGCCGCAGCTCGAGCCGCATGCATCGCCGAGCTCCACCTCGCAGTCCGCGTCGGCGTCGACCCTGACGTCGCCGCACTCCGGCATTCCCGCGAGCGCCTCGCCGGGTAACGACAGGACGAGGCCGGCCACGAGCGCGCTCGATCGCCACGAGAGAGCCATGGTCTTAGTCCTATCAGATCCGGGGCCTCCCCAGGGGAGGATCCGTTCTAACGCGCATTCGGCCGCAGGAGCTCGTCGAGCTCCCAGTCGCTCCGCGCGGCCGCGTCGGCCCAGGTGTCGGCGGTGATCCGGAGGAGCGCCGCCGCACACGGCATCATGCGGGCTTGGACGCCGCAGAGCGCTTGGACGGCGTCTTCCCAGCCGGGGTTGTGGCCGAGCGCCATCACGGTGTCGACTTCGGGGGGTGCTTCGCAGAGCGCGGCACGGATCTCGTCGATGCCCATGAGGTAGAGCGAGCGCGTGAATGTGACAGTGGGAGCGCCCCCGAGGGTCGCTCGCAGGTGCTCCCAGGTCTGCCGGGTCCGGGTCGCGTCGCTGCTCATCACCACCCCGGGGATGAAGCCGAGCTCGCGCAGGCGCTGCCCCATGTGCGCGGCGTCGCGACGGCCGCGCTCGTGGAGCGTGCGGGCGTGGTCGCCCTCGCCGGCGTCCGCTTCGCTCTCGGCGTGCCGCAAGAGCACCAGCCTTCGTACCACGCGGCCCGTGGAACCCATGGCGCTGCGCCTCCTACTTGCAGGGCTTGATCGTGTTGGTCACCGCCCGCTTGGCGTGGTCGGTGAGCTCGAGCTTCTTGATCTGCTTCTCGACCTGCTTGGCTTCCTTGCAGCGCCCCGCGAGCACCAGCGTGCCGAGCTTCTGCACGTGGGCGGTGAGCATCTTGGGCTCGAGCGCGATCGCCTTGTCGAGCTTGACCAGCGCGCCCTCGGTGTCGCCGAGCTTGCCGAGCGCGCTGCCCCACGCGAGCCACACCGCAGCGTCCTCGGGGTGGCGGGTCGAGATCGCCTCGAGCTCGGTGGCGGCCTGCTTCTCCTTGCCGATGCGCAGCCAGGTGCGCGCGAGCCCGAGGCGGGTGTCGTCGTCGTCGGGCTCGAGCGCGAGCGCGGCCTCGAAGTACGTGGCGGCCTCCTCGAAGCGGTTGAGCTTCTCGAGCATCCAGGCGTAGGTCGCCTGGATCCCCGCGTCGTCCTTGGCCTTGGCGGCCGCGGGGGCCACGAGCTCGGCCGCCTCCTTGAGCTTGCCGTCGAGCGCGTAGAGCCGTGCGAGCTCCACGGCTGCGTCGGGATCCTCGGGATCGAGACGGTGGGCATTCTCCAGCGCGCCGCGGGCCTCGTCCTTGCGGCCGAGCGCGAGCAAGGCGAGACCGAGGTTATAGTGGCCGTCCTTGAAGTCGGCGTCGATCTGCAAGAGCTCGGTGTAGGCCTTGACCGCGCCTTCGTTGTCACCCGCCTCGAGCTTGAGCGCCGCGAGCCCGTGGCGAGCCGCCACGAGCTCGGGCGAGAGCGAGAGTGCCTTCTCCCAGGAGGCCGTGGCGCCCGCCGTGTCGCCCTGGGCCCGCTGCGCCACGCCCTTGGAGAACCACAGCTCGGGGTCGTTGGGGTTCTTGCCGAGGGCATCGTCGAGAACCGCCTGCGCCTCCGCCGGCTTGTTCGCTTGCAAGAGCTGCTGCGCGTGCTCGATGGGATCGGCGGGGACCACCGCCTCATCGGGCGGCTCGCTGGGTGGATCGGTGGGCTTGGGGCAGCCCAGGGCCAGGGCAACGAGCAGCAGCGGGAGAACAGGGCGAACGGGCGTCACGGCGGGGATCCTATCAGCTCGGCGGTGGGCGCATAGCAGGAATGGCTGTGGTAGCGTCGGCGTGATGGCCAAGCGCCACGAATCAGGGAACCGCCTGACGCACGCCGACGACCTCTACCAGCTCCTCTTGTTTCCAGAGCGAGCCGAGTACTTGGATCAGGCGCGCTTCGGGCGATACCAGATTCACCTCGAGCACTGGCGCGAGCTCTCCGATGAATTTCGTCGGGCGTTCGAGACGGTTTTCACGCGTGGGAGTGCCAGGATCCTCCTCGTACACGGCGAGCAGGGAACGGGCAAGACCCTCTTCGCCGGACGAGTGGAGGATGACTTTCGGCGTGTCAAGGACAGGAAGGTCGACGACGAAGCGCAGAACCTCTGGATCGTCTTGGCCGGCGGCGAGACCCGCGACCGAAGCGTGAGCGAGCAGGCCGCCCAGAGGACCGAGCTCCGTCGTGTCCCTGCGGTGGCCGGCTGGCTGGAGCGCGAGCGCACGTTTGCCCAGGCGAACCACAGCGAGATGCGCGTGTTCTTGATCGACGATGTTCAAAAGGACGTCTTTCTGCGCGAGTGGGCCGGGCTCACGGCGGGTGAGTACACGCGATTCAAGGTCGATGGCCACGTGGCAACGGTGCTGGAGTCCGTCGCGCAACAGCTGGTCGAGGATTGCCGTGGCGATTTCAAGCAGTCGTTGTTCGTGCTCTTGTCCTTCGACAAGCTGCTACTCGACAAGCTCCACGAGCAGCTCGAGCGCTCACACAAGGATCTGTCGCACCTGCTCTCGCTGCCGCTGCCAGAACCCTCCCTGTGCCGTGACGCGAGCGACATCTTCGGATGACAAGGCCATCGAGACGGCCCTTCACCGTGCGTGCCACGTCATCGAGCTCACCGCGCATCTCCAATCCGACCTTCGCGGTCTCGACGACTATCTCCGCGACAAGGTCAACGTCTACGCCTCGCTGCTCGAGTCGGTATAACCGTTCACCCACCGACCAGGAAGCAACCGCTCGGCCTGGCCTCGATGCGAGGTACGGCCAAGCGATTGCTGCGAGCTGTGCTCACCCTTTCATCTGGCTGAACATCGCCGCCGAGCGCTTGGCCATGTCCTCGGGCGACACGTCCTCCACGTGCTGCGCGAGCGCCCAGGTGTAGCCGAAGGGGTCCTTGAGGTGGCCATAGCGGTCGCCCCAGAACTGGTCCTTGAGCGGCATCGCCTCCTCGGCCCCGGCCGCCACGGCGCGCTTCCACAGCGCGTTCACGTCCTCGGACCAGAGGTGCAGCACGATGTTGGCGGGCGTGGCCAATGGACCGAACGGATCGTTGAAGTAGATCGTCGAGCTTCCGATGCGAAGCTCGCCGTGCATCACCTTGCCGTCGGGCGTGGTCGCCATCATGCCGGGCTCGGCTCCGAACGCGGCCTGGTAGAACGCCATCGCCTTCTTCGCGTCGCTGACGGTGATGTGCGGGATGACGGTGGGGGCACCGGGGGGGACTGGCTGGATGCTCATTGCGGCGGAGGATAGTTGCGAGAAGCCGCGGCCCGAAGGCCGCCTCGCGATCGGCCCGAATCACGGTTCGGTGCGCGAATTCGCGCATGGGCGCGCGGCTCGGCCGGAGCCCGCGGGGACGTGCGCGCCGTCAGTCCGGGATCGGCGGCCCCGCCACCCACGAGTACCACCGGTCTCCGATGTCCGTGCACGTGATGTCGTGATGGAGCTCGGCGCGCTCCACCATCAGCACGTACGGCGAGAGCTGGTCGACGCCGTGGTCGTAGACGTCGACGCTCCGTCCCGCGAGCGAGAACCGCAGCGCCTGGCGCTGCAGCGTGTAGCACGGCTCGATGAAGCTTCCGTCGTCCCACGGCGCTTCGATCTCACACACGTCGGGCAAGAGCGACACGTCGAGCGGTGCGAAGAAATCGGCCGGCACCGAGCCGGCGCGGCCGGGGGTCCACGGGGTGGTGGCACCGGCGAGCACGAGCTCGCCATCGGCACGGCGCAGCGTCACGAGCTGGTCGCCGCCCCGAAACGTGTCCTGGCTGTAGATCACCGAGAGCACGAAGTCACCACCGGTATCGAACAAGAGCTCCACCGAGGTCCCGATGTCGAGGGTGTGCTCGCCGTCGGCACACGCGAGCACGAGCGTGAGCAGGTCCTCGCTCACCACCGCGTCGGCGATCGTGCAGGTGTAGTCATAAGGGTCGGTCCCGACATCGATCGGCGGCTCCGCGCCGTCGACCGAGACCCATGCGACCACGTCCGGCATGGGCTGCGGATCGCAGACCGATTCGTCGCCGCCGCCGCCACCCATGTCGGTTGCGACGGTGCAGCGCGGGAGGTGGCCGGGCGGGGCCGCACCGCAGTCCCAGAGGATTCCGTCGTCGAGCTCGTCATCGGTGCCGTCGTCGGCGATGGTGGTCGAGGTCGACAGAGTGCCGCTACCGACCGTGGTGGTGCTGGTGGTCCCCGTCGTTGCGCCGGTAGTCGTCGACCCCGATCCATCGCTGGAGCTGCTCGAGCCGTCGCCTTCGACGGACGGCACCACCGGGCCGCAGCCCGCCAGCATCACGGCGCACACGAGCGAACGAGCCGTTCCACGCTGCATGCCGGCAGGATCCCACATCCGCCGCGTGACCGCGAGGCCTGGCGCGAGCTCAGTCGGGGATCGGCGGCACCACCACCCACTCGTACCAGGTCTCGGGAACGTCGGAGCACTCGCTCTCGTCGACGCCGTAGCGCATGGCGATCGCCACCACGAGCGCGAACGTGGCCAGCGCGCCGCTGCCCCGATCGTAGACCTCGACGGAGTCTCCCCCGAGCATGAAGCGCAGCGCCTGGCGCTCTTCGGTGAAGCACCCGTCGCTGGGGCCTGCATCGACCGCGCAGACATCGGGCACGAGCGCGACGTCGAGCGGCGCGAAGAAGTCGGCCGGGACGGCGGAGCCATCGGGCGCCACCGGGCTGCGACCGCCCGCGAGCACGAGCTGGCCATCGGCGCGACGGAGCGTCACGAGCTGATCCTCGCCGCCGAGCGTCGAGAACGTCTGGATCACCGCGAGCTCGAGCTCGCCCGCGGTATCGAAGTAGAGCCCGGTCGAGGTTGTGACCTCGAGGGTGTGCCCGCCGTCGGCGCAGTCGAGCTCGAACGTGAAGACCTGCCCGGCGTCGGACGAGCTCGAGATCGTGCACGCGGTGAACACATACGGCGTGGCCGGAGGTGCGGGCACCGGCGCCGTGCCCCCGTCGAGGCGGATCTCGGCGGCGATGCCCTCCACGGGCTGCGGGTCGCAGACCGATGCAGGATCACCGGTCCCGGTGTCGTCGGCCGTGCTCGTGCCCACGGCCGTTCCCGAGGACGGCTCGGACGCAGGGCCCGTGGAGGCGCTCGTGTCAGTGTCCTGCTCCTGCTCCTGCTCCGGCTCCGGACCGCAGCCGAGCACGAGCGAGACGCCGAGGATCGCGAGCTTCACCCTGTCGACGACCATGGCGTGATGGATCCTAACGCAGGTACTGCTCGAGCCGCTCGCGCAGCCGCCCCTGCGCCGCTTCGTCCATCGGCGGCACGTAGAACACGTCGCTCGCTCGATCCGCCTCGGTGTCGCAGCGCGCGAGCAGGATCTCGTGGCTCTCCTCGAAGAACGCCCGCGTGATCCTGCGCAGCACACCCGGTGCCTCGGCGGTCTGCACGTCCACGATCGACCGCTCGCCCGCCGGGTCGCGATCGAACTCCACGCGCGTGACCACCCGGATCCCGCCTTCCCATGGTCGGCGCGGCCGCGGCTTGGGCGGCTCGCTCTCGGGCGGGCGCTCCTCCTCGAGCGCCTGCTCCATCGCCGCGAGCGTGGCCGCGTCGATTCCGAGCTTGGAGGCATCGCGCGGCGCCACCCGGAAGATGTCGATCGCCACGCGCGGCAAGGTGGGCTGGGTGAACACGTCGGCCGCGAGCACGTCCACCTCGTGCTCGTCGAACACCGCGGCGGCATGGGCCAAGAGCCCCGGCCGATCGAGCGCGACCATCGTGAGGCGCAGGCTCCCCGCGGCCTGTTGCAGCTCGAGCAGCGCCCGCCGGTTCTCGGCGCGCAGCCGCTCGGCCAGCACGAAGTGCTGCGTGCGGAGCTGTCGCTCGTAGAGGCTGTAGTAGCGATCGGGCATGCCCTCCGGCTCGTCGGGCGGAGCCACCCGCGTGGCGATCGGTCGGTGCCCGCGCCGCAGGTACCCGAGCGTGAGCAGGTAGAGCTCGTCGAGCAGCGTGCGCTTCCACGAGGTGAGGTTGCCCGGCCGCACGCACGCCATGTCGACCAGCGACAGCAGATAGAGCTCGGTCAGCACGCGCCGGTCGGCGATCCGCCCGCCGAGCTCGGCCACCAGCAAGGGGTCGTTGAGGTCGCGCTTCTGGCTCAGGAGCGGCAGCGTGAGGTGCTCGGCCACCAGCGTCGCGCAGCGATCCACCTCGGCCGGCCGTAGCCCTGCCCGCTCGGCCACCCGCCGGGCGATCACGCCACCCGTCTCGCACTGGTCGCCGTCCTCGGCCTTGCCCGCGTCGTGCACGAGCGTCGCGAGGTAGAGCACGGTAGGGTCGTCGAGCTGCAGGTGCAGCGCCGTGGCCAGCGGGTAGTCCTTGTTGTGCTCGCCGCGGGCGATCCGCTTGAGCATCGCCACGGCGTTGAGCGTGTGCTGATCCACCGTGTACACGTGGTAGGTGTCGTGCTGCATGCGCCCGCGGATCGGCGCCCACTCGGGCACCACCCGCTCGAGCAGCCGCAGCTCGTTGCAGAGCGACAGCGTCGACGAGCCGCCCACGCCCTCGTCGGGATCGACGAGCAGCGCGAGGAACCTACGCTGGGCCTCGGGCTCGGCGTGCAGCCGCCGCGCCTCGGGGCTGCCCGCCGCCTCGGCGATCGCGTCGAACGTCTCGCCCGCCAGCTCCACGTCGTGCCGGCGCGCGAGCGCGAGCGCCTCGAGCGCGAGCACCGGTGATTCCACGAACAGATCGGGCTCGGTGGCGACGAGCCGCCCGTCGAGCACCGCGAACCGCTCGTCGATCCGCGTGGGCCGGGCGGGCGACACCGCGGCCGACGACGCCACCGGCTGGCAGCGTGCCCGCACCCGCGCGCCGTAGCGCAGCATGTCGTGCGCGGCGCGGAAGTACTCCTGCATGGCCTCCTCGATCGCCGACACGAGCCGCGCGTCGTCGACGGCCCCGCCCTCGGCGGTGGGCTCGGGCAAGAGCCCGAGCAGCGGCGGCACGAGCTCCTGATACTGGAACACCAGCCGGTCCTGCCCGCGCTTCGCCGCGAGGTGCAGCGCGGCGCGCAGCCGCAAGAGCGCGCCGCGGGCTGCGGACAAGAGCCCCGCCACGCGCGGCCCCACGTGGCCGGCCTGCTGCAGCGCCTGCAGATCGTCGGTGCCGTGGGTGGCCCGCAGGCACCAGCGCGTGGCCGCCCAGTCGCGCAGCCCGCCCGGCCCGTGCTTGATGTCGGGCTGCACGAGGTACACGGTGCCCCCGTAGCGGCCGTGCCGCTCGCGGGTCTCCTCGTCGATCCGCTGGAGCAGCCCCGCCCGCGCCTCGCCGAAGAAGCGCGCCCACGCGGTGGCCTGCAGCGCCTGCAATGGCTCAGGATCGCCCCACAGCACCCGCGCATCGAGCAGCTCGGTGCAGAGCGTGAGGTCGTCCACCGCCCCCGCGAGCCACGCCGCGGGCGTGTGCACCACGAGGTTGGGCCGCAGCCCCGCGTCCCACAAGGGATGCGCGACCCGGCGCGTCACCTCGTCGATCGCGGCCGCCGGGTCGTCCTCGCGCTCGGTCAGCAGCACGAGATCGAGATCGCTGTGCGGCGCCAGCTCGCGGCGGGCCAGCGCCCCCACCGCGAGCAGCATCAGCTGGCCCGCTCGGGGTGCTGCATCGACCAGCGCAGGTGCGGCGAGCTCGACCACCGTGCGCTCCACCTCGTCCGACAGCGCGCGCAGCAGCACCGCCCCGTCGCTCTCCTCCCGCAGCCGCGTGCGCAGCCGCTGTCGCGCGTCCTCCAGCGCCTGCCGAGCCGTGCTTGCCGTGGTCATCGCGGCCCCAGCATAGCCGCTGCGCCCGCTGGCCCGCTCGCCCGCCAAGCGAGCGTCAACGCCGAGCCCGCGGGCGTCCCTCCGAGCACCTCCCCCGTGGAATACTCTCCCGTGGCCGTGATCGACACCCAAGCCACGATCCGTGACACCGGGACCGGCGAGACGCTGGGCGCGCTCGAGGCCGGCGCGGCACCGGCCGCGGTGCTCGTCGGGGCGACAATCGGCCGCTACGTCGTGCTCGAGGAGGTCGGCCGCGGCGGCATGGGCCGCGTGCTCCGGGCCTACGACCCCAAGCTGCAGCGCGAGGTCGCGCTCAAGCAGGTGCGAAGCGACGCGTGCGACGACCAGGCGCTCCCGCGGCTCGTCGCCGAGGCTCGCGCCATGGCCAAGCTCTCGCACCCCCACGTGGTCTCGGTGTTCGACGTCGAGACGCTGCCCTCGGGCGAGCTCGTGCTGGTGATGGAGCACGTCTCCGGCCAGACGCTCAAGGCCTGGATCGAGCAGGGCGACCACACCTGGCGCGACGTGGTCGACAAGCTGCGCCAGGCCGGCCAGGGCCTCCTCGCGGCCCACACCGCCGGCGTCCTGCACCGCGACTTCAAGCCCGCCAACGCCCTCGTCACGCCCGAGGGCACCGTCAAGGTCATGGACTTCGGGCTCGCCAAGCCGAGCACCGTCGCCATCGCGAGCCGCGACACGCCGGGATCGTGATGGGCACGCCGCGGTACATGGCCCCCGAGCAGCACCGCGGCGATCCGCTCGGACCCGCCGTCGACCAGTATGCGCTGTGCGTCGTGCTGTGGGAGGCGCTGTGCGGCAAGCCGCCGTTTCCGGGCCCGGAGCTGCTCCGAGCCAAGCACCACGGCCCGCCCGCGTGGCCGCGCGTGTCCGTGCCCCGCCCCATCGCCGACGCCATCGTGCGCGGCCTCTCGCCGAGCCCCGACGACCGCTGGCCGTCGCTGGCGGAGCTGCTCGCGGCGCTGGCGTGGGATCCGTCGCAGCGTCGCACGCGGTGGGCGATGGGTGCGGCCGGCCTCGCCGTGCTGGGCATGGGCGCGCTCGTGTGGCACGGCTGGTCGAGCGCCGCGGCCGAGCGCTGCCGCGGCGCCGATCGGCAGCTCGCCGGGATCTGGGACGATGCCCGCCGCGCGGCGTTGCACGACGCCATGCTCGCCATCGACAAGCCCTACGCCACTGGCGCCTGGGAGCGGACCGAGCACGCGCTCGACGACTACACCAAGGCCTGGGTCGCCATGCACGAGCAGGCCTGCGAGGCGACCACCGTGCGGGGGGAGCAATCGGCGACGGTGCTCGACCTGCGCATGGCGTGCCTGCATCGCGCCGCGGTGGATCTGCACGCCACGGTCGACACGCTCGCCGACGCCGACGCCGACGTGGTCCAAAAGGCGCACGAGCTCGTCGCGGGACTGCGGCCGCTGCCCCGCTGTGCCGACATCGAGGCGCTGTCACACGACGTGGAGCCACCGCTGCCCGAGCAGGCCCCGGCCGTGGAGGCGACGCGCGTGCGGCTGGCCGAGGCCCGCGCGCAGCTCGAGGCCGGGCGCTACACAACCGCGCAGGCGGCCCTCGAGGCCGCACAGGCGCTCGTCGGCGCCGTGGAGTACGGCCCCGTGCACACCGAGGTCATGCTGCTCGACGGGCGTCTGCGCCAGGCCCAGGGCCAGTACGCAGCGGCCGAGCGCGCGCTGTCGGAGGCCGTCGAGCTCGCCGCGCGCTGGGGTCAGCGGCAGGAGCTCGGCGCGGCCGCGGCCCAGCTGCTCTACGTCGTCGGGTACGACCAGCAACGAGCCGCCGAGGCGCTGCACTACCGGGCGCTGGCCGAGGGGCTCGCCGCGGGCGATCCAGTGCGGGAGGCCGACGTCGCCAACAACCTCGGGAGCATCTCCTATGTGCAGGGCAAGCTCGACGACGCAGCCGCCCAGCATCGCGCCGCGCGGGCGCTGTACGAGCAGGCGCTCGGCCCCGAGCATCCCAGTGTCGCGATGTCGCGAAACAACCTCGCCAACGTCCTCGACAGCGCGGGCAACTACGAAGAGGCGCTGGCCGAGCACCGCTCGGTGCTGGCCCTCCGCGAGGCGATGCTCGGCCCCGAGCACCCTGCCGTCGCAGGGTCGTACAACAACGTGGGCACCACGCTCGGGAGCCTCGGCCGCTACGCCGAGGCCGCCGCGGCGCTGCGCACCGCGGAGGTGCTGTGGGAACAGGCGCTCGGTCCCGAGAACGTGATGGTGGCGCTCGCCCGCGCCAACCTTGCCACCGTGCTGCTCCGCCAGGGCGAGCATGCGCGCGCGGAGGCCGAGCACCGCGCCGTGCTGGCGCTGCGCACCAAGGCGCTCGGCGCTACGCATCCCCTCGTCGCGACGACGCACGCCAACATCGGCGCCACGCTCATGGGCCAGGAGGAGTACGCCGAGGCCGAGCAGGAGTATCGCGCTGCGCTCGCGCTGCAGGCCGCGGCGCTCGGTCCCGAGCACCCCGACGTCGCCATGACGCGCAGCAACCTCGCCGCCGCCCTCGTGGGCCAGGAGGAGTACGTCGAGGCCGAGCGGGAGTTTCGCGAGGCGCTGCCCCAGCAAGAAGCGGCGCTCGGCCCCGATCACCCGGAGGTCGCCGGTGCGCGCAACAACCTCGCCGAGGCGCTCTACCGCCAGGGCAAGCGGCAAGAAGCCGCGGACGAGCATCGCAAGGTGCTCGCGGCATGGGAGCCGGCGCTCGGACCCGATCACGAGTACGTTGCGATGTCGCGCCACAACCTCGCCACCGTCCTGCTCGAGCTCGGACACGCGCAGGAGGCGTTGCCGCTGGCCGAGCGCGCGTGGGCGCGACGCCGCGAGCCCGACGTCGGTGCGGCGCAGCGGGCCGAGACGGCCTTCTTGCTGGCCCGCTGCCTGTGGCAGCCTCACACGGATCGCGCGGAGCACGAGCGGGCTCGCGAGCTCGCCGAGGCGGCCCGGAGCGCCTACGAAGCCGCCAGGGCGAGCACCGAAGCCGTGGATGCAGAGGCGGGCGACCTCCGCGAGGTGGAGCGGTGGCTCGACGAGCACCGCCTCGAGTGATCACGGCGGCTCGCTATCCCGCGGGCGGCTGCGGCAGCGAGGCCGCCGCCAGCCGGAAGATCATGAAGTCGTGCATCGGGTTGCCACCGCCGCCCGGATAGATGAACGGCGACTCCACCGGCCACACGATGCTCGCGGGATCCCAGTTGAACCACATCCAGCGCGCCTCCGCGTCCACGTCCGTCTGGCACACCAGCGGAAACTCGTTGCCCGGCATCGGGCCACCCGCATACGGCGTCTCGTTGGTCTCCCCCACCGCCAGCGCGCCGGCAGCCGTGCCGACCGCATCGACCCAGCCCTGGCTCGTGGTCGAGGGATCGGTCATGCCACCGTTGCACAGGGCGATCTGCTCGTTGACCACCTCGAGCGGGGGCGTGGGATCGCCGCTGTTGTAGTCGACCCCGGTGGCACACACCTCCCAGCCTTCGTCGCCGGTGTGGAGCACCTCGCCGGGCGTGCCGTCGGGCTGGTCGCTGATGCGCCGAAACTGCCCGATCACCCCCTGGGTGGTCGACTGGTCGGCATATGACACGACGTAGAGGTACTCGGCCACGTCGCGCGCGGGCACGATGTACTGCTCGGGCCCGATGCCACAGTTGAAGATCTCACCGGCCGTCACGGCCGCGACCCCACCGAAGTAGCTCAGCATCTCGTCCTCGCTGCCGTAGCCGAACGCGTAGGCATTGTCGGCCGTGAGCACCACGTCGATGTCGGTGGGCACGAGCGGCGGATCGCCCGGCATGTCGGGCACGGCGCCGAGATCGAACACCGGCCCGCCGGCGGTGGTCTCGGCGCTCGCGGTGGTGTCACTCGGGCTGCTCGAGGCCTCCGAGCCATCGGTGGTGCTCTTCGTCGTCGCGGTGGTGCTCGTCGTCGTCGTGGGGCCCGTCGACGTCGAGGCGTCGCTCGTGGCCGAGGTCGTGGCGTCTCCGCCGGGGTCGCCCGCAACGCATGCAAGCGAGAGCATGGTCGACAGCGCGAGGATCGATCGTCGGCGTGGGGCCATCGCTTCGATTCTCGACCACGCGCGCCCGCGAGGCCAATTGGCTAGTAGAGCCCGTGCAGCGGCTCGCCCGGCGCGGCCATGGCCTCCACGCGGCGCGTGACCTCCGGGTCCTCCTCGAGCGCCGGCGCGTGATGGGGCTTTGCGCGGGCATCCACGATCACCGCGCCGCGGCACCCCCAGTGCTTGTGCTCGACGAACGCGCCCACGCCGTGCACGTCGTGCGAGGGGTTGCTACGCGTGAACGTGACCCACAAGAAATTGGCCAGCGTGCGCGCGACCATCTCCGCGTCGTCGCAGAGGACCACGAGCGGCCAGCGCGTACCCACGCCGGCGAGCGGTCCGCCCTCGCCGAGCGCAGCGCCGAGCCCGGCCGCCACCGCCTCGCCGCGCGCGTCCCAGGCCGGCCCCTGCACCGCGAGCACCCCGGGCATCACCAGCGCCACCGGCCCGAAGCCGTCGGGCAGCCGCAGATCCTCGGGCACCGCCGTACCGAGCTCGCGCACCGGCTCGCCCGCGGCCGCGACCACCAGCTTGCTGCCCGCGTTGAGCCCCGTGCCCGAGTAGTCGAGCGTGTCGATCGTCGTACGCGTGTGAAAGTGCAGATCCCGGCCGGGATCGAAGCGCCGCAGCACGTGCTGCAAGAACGCAGCCTCGTCGTGCAGCTCGAGCCCCGGTGCGTCCTCGTGCGCCGCGATGAACAGATACTTGGCCAGCGACGCCTGGTTGAACCCGAGGATCGCGTTGGCCAGCGTCAAGAGCTCCTGCGGCTGCCGCGGCCGATATGGCACGTACCGCTCGCTGCCGAGCGCGAGCATCAGCGGGTGCACGCCCGCGGCATCCACCGCATGCATCGCCCGAAGCCCCGGGATCTCCACCGGCACCATCGGCGCCGTGATCTCGTGGATGAGCGCCCCGAACGTGGTGTCCTCCTGCGGCGGCCGTCCGACCACGGTGAACGGCCAGATCGCGCCCTCGCGGTGGTACACGGCCTCCACCTCCATCACCGGGAATTCGTGCGCGAGGCTGTAGTACCCGAGGTGATCGCCGAACGGCCCCTCGGGCTTGGTGCGCGTGGGATCGATGCGGCCGAGGATGCAGAAGTCCGCCTCGGTGGACACCACGTGCTCGCCCACCCGCGCCCAGCGAAAGCGGCGACCCGCGAGCATGCCGGCCATCACCAGCTCGCTCATGCCCTCGGGCATGGGCATCACCGCAGCAAACGTGTGCGCAGGCGGCCCGCCCACGAACACGCTCACCGGCAGCGACTCGCCGCGGTCGCGCGCAGCTGCATGATGGACCCCGATGCCGCGGTGGATCTGGTAGTGCAGCCCCACCTCGCGGTCGGGCACGTAGTCGTTGCCCGCGAGCTGCACTCGATACATCCCCAGGTTGCTGTCCATGATCCCGCGCCCGCCGGGCCGCAGCGTGAGCACCTGCGGCAGCGTGACGAACGGCCCGCCGTCGCGCGGCCACGCGCGCACGGCCGGGAGCTGCGAGAGCGTGGTGCGGTGGGCAAGCACCGGACCACCCCGCACGCGCCAGGGCAGCGAGCGCAGCCCCGTGAGCGGCGCGCTGGCGTAGTGCCACGGCCGGCGCAATCCGGCGAGCGGATCGATCTTGAGCTCGATGGCCTGCTGCACCCGCCGAAGCGTGTGGCGAAAGACGAACCGCCCGCGCTCGAGCGTGCCGAACAGGTTGCTCACCGCCGGGAACGCCGTCCCCTTCACGCGCTCGAACAGCACCGCGGGAGCCTGTGCGGCATGGAGGCGGCGCTGGATCGCCGCGAGCTCGAGCTCGGGATCGACGGGCGCGCTCACCCGAACGAGGTGGCCGTGGCGCTCGAGGTCGTCCACGCAGTGGCGGAGGCTCTGGTAGGCCATCGGTTCGCTTCGCCGGCACCCATAGCACGAGCGCGATCACGGCGGCGCGACGAGGTGCACCTTGGCGCCGCCCGAGAACGGCTGCACCGAGTCGAAGCTCCACCCCGGCTCCAGCCGAATCGTGATCTGCACGGTCCCCTGCCCTTGCCGCACCCCGGTGACCTCGGCGCCGTCGGTCTTGGGCCGTGCGTGGAGCACCGCAGAGCCGGCCTGCGCCGACTCGATCACCAGCCGCACCAACCCGCTGGCGGGCTGGTTGGCCACGCCCACCACCAGCGACGACGGCGCGGCGATCGTGAGCGTGGCCCCGCGCTTGCTGGACTTCAGCGTCAGCCCACCGAGATCGGCCCGGAGCTTGGGCGTGCGCACGGGCCGGTCGGTGCTCGCGGGGCCCGACGCCTTCGTGCCCTCGGCTCGATCGCCACCACCCTCCGACCGCTCACCGCCGGCCCCCGCGGGCACGGGCAGCGTCGCGGCCTCGACCTCCGACGGCGGCAAGATCGGCGGCGGTCTCAGGCGTGCGTCATCCGACCCCTCGTCGTCCTCGGCTGGATCCTCCACCCCCGGCGACGGCTCGTTCATCGCCAGCAGCACCCGCTGGGCCCGCGCATGCTCGGGCGCGGTCGATCCGAGCATCTCGGCCTGCAGCGCCTCGGGCAACATCCCCGCACGAATGCCCTCGCGCGCGCGCTGCAGCAGCGGATCACCCGCGACCGCCCTGGGCTCGGCCGACGCCTTCGGACTCACCTCCGCGCCCCCGCCCACACTCGGCGGTGCCTCGTCCCCGCCGTCGCGGGCGAGCCACCACCCCGCGAGCAACCCCACGAGCGCCAGCGAGAGCCCCACCATCTTCCATCGCGCGTTCGGCATGCGGTGCCCTCACTCTACCAGCACCAGGTAGACCTCCGTCGCCCCCGCGTCGCCCTCGCGCAGGCCCACCAGCACCTCGAGCGGGCCCAGGCTCTCGCGCCGGAGCTCCTGCAGGCTCGCGAGCTCCGCCGCGAGATCTTCCACGCTCGCGATCGTGCGATCGACGAGCCCCACGATCTGCAGACCCGGCAGCGGCCGGCGTAGCCGGGCCAACGGGCTCCCCGCCAGCACGCCGTCGATCACCGCCGTCCCGGGCACGAGCCGCAGCCCGAGCAGCTCCTCCGCGTCGATCACCGCCTGGGTATCCAGCGGGGCCGCCCCCACCTCCACCTCGACGCGCTCCACCGCATCACCGCGCACCACCGTGAGCGGCAGCCGCTCGCCGGGAAACAGCGTGCGCACCGTGGACTGGAGGTACTGCGACAGCGCCCCTATACCGCCGGCGCCCACGGCGATGCCGTCGATTCGCTTGCCGCGGACCTCGACCACACCGTCGCCGAGCCGAAGGCCCGCGCGCGCGGCCGGGCCGTCCGCCATCACCTTGGTGATCTCGAGCCACGCGCCGTAGCCCAGGCGCCAGTCGGCGGGGCCCGTGGCACGCCGGGCCATGATCTCGAGCCCGATCGCCCCCGAGCGCCGCGGCAGCTCGGGGTCGCTCACCGCCCGCAAGAACCCCCGCACGTGATCCACCGGCACCGCGAACGCGATGCCCTGCGCGTCGCGACGCTTCATCGTCACGATGCCCACGAGCGCGCCGTCGAGCGAGAACAGCGGCCCACCCGAGTTGCCCACGTTGATCGAGGCGTCGAGCTGCACGAGCGGGAGCTTGCGCCCCCGCAGCACCTCGGTGCGGTCGAGCCCCGCCACGATCCCACGCGAGACGCTGTGGTTGAGCCCGAGCGGGTTGCCCACGGCGAACACCTCCTGCCCCACCGCGAGCTCCGACGAGCGCCCCAGGCTCACCGCGGCGAACCGCTCGCTGGAATCGGGCGCGCGCAGCCGCAGGATCGCGAGGTCCTCCTCGGGGTCGGCCACCAGCACCGTCGCGGACAGCTCGCGGCCATTCTCGAAGCGCGCCGTCACGGTGGGGCTCTTCGAGGCGTCGACGCGCAGGCCCGAGGGCACCGCGAGCGCATCGGCGATCACGTGGTAGTTGGTCACCACGATCCCCCGCGGATCGACGATCACCCCGGCGCCCAGCGTGCGGCCGGTGGCCACGTTCACCACGGCGTCGCGCGTGGCCGCGACAGCCTCGACCAGCGTCCCGGACTGCGGGCGCTCGGCAGGCGGCGGCATGGCCTCGACCGCCGGGGCCACGCACTCCTCGGCCGCCGTCACCACGGCGGCCTCGTCATCGCGCAAATCCCGCGCACCCGTCCGCAGCCCGAGCATCACGGCGGCAGCACCGAGGCTCACCCCCACCAGGCCGGTGCCGGCGGCGAGCCATAGCGGGCTGGGGCGGGAGTCCGGGGGGTGCGGCATCGTCGGCACGATCCTACCAGGCTCGCGCGGCAACGCTTGCCGCGCACATGGCGGCGGCCTCGTCATCGCCGTTCCGGAGCCTCTCCGCCACGAATTCGGATTTGACAGCCCCCGTCCCCGGGAGTACGAATCCCTCAGACGCCTTCGGTTCATTTCAATTTGAACCGAACCTTCACTTCCAGATGAACTCCCCGGACGACAGCGGCGCCAGCGAGCGCTATCGGCGCGAGGTCGAGGCGACGACCGCGGCTTCGGCCGAAGGCGGGGCGGTCGACCCCGAGACCGACTCAGAGCGCCGTTTGCGCATTGCACAGGACGAGGTCGCCGAGGTGTTCGGCAACATCGCCGCATTCTGGGGCTTCACCCGTACGCAGGGTCGGATCTTCGGCCTCCTGTTCCTCAGCCCCGAGCCGCTCGACCACGGTGCGATTCGCGATCGCCTGAGCATCAGCGCCGGCTCCACCAGCATGACGCTCTCGTCGCTGCTCGACTGGGGCGTGGTCCACCGTCAGGGCCGGCTCTACGTGGCCGAGACCGACATGTGGAAGCTCATCACCAACGTGTTCCGGCGACGCGAGCGGGCGCAGGTCAACGACGCGATCCATCGCATCGCGCAGGCCATCGAGCTGCTCGCCGGGGCCCCGCTCGGCTCGCCTCGCGTCCGCTTCGCGCTCGGCCGCGTCGAGACGCTGCAGGGCTTCTTCAAGCTCGGTCGCAGCTTCCTCGACGCATTCGTGGCTCGCGCTCCGGTGCATGGCCTCATCACCCGCATCGCCCAGGGCACCACCCGGTTCCCGGCGCTGCTCCGCAACTGGGATCAGAATGTCCGAATCGGCTCCTGAGCTGTCCTTCCCGACCCCCTTGGAGAGCGAGGGCGTCCGTGAATTCCGGCCGTCGATCGTCCCTCCGCTGTCGCCCACCGTGCTCATCGAGCAGGCGCTGCGGCTGGTCGCCGACGACCTCGCCGCCAGCGAGCAAAGGCTGGCGGAGCTGCTCGCCTCGGAGATCACGGTGATCCCCGCGGTGGCCGGCCACGTCACGTTCGCCGGCGGCAAGCGCCTGCGCCCGCTGCTCACGCTGCTCGCGGCCGAGGCCACCGGCCTTCGCGAGCCCGAGCGGCTCACCATCGCCGCGGTCGGCGAGCTGCTCCACACCGCGACGCTGCTCCACGACGACGTGATCGACGAGGGCCAGTTCCGCCGGGGCCGCCCCGCCGCGCGCATGGGCTACGGCAACGGCATGGCCGTGCTCGCCGGCGACTACTGCCTGGCCCGCTCGCTGCAGGCGGTGGCCTGCACCGGCCACGACGTGGCCGTGCGCAGCCTCGCCGACACCGTCACCCGCATGGCCGAGGGCGAGGTGGCCCAGCTCGACGCCGCCGGCCGAGTCTGCCTCGACAGGGCCAGCTACGCCCGCGTGGTCGAGCGCAAGACCGCCGCGCTCATCGCCTGGTGCGCGTCGGTGGCCGGCCTCGTGCCCACGCCGTTCGTCGAGCCGCTCCGCCGCTACGGCCACCGCATCGGCCACGCGTTCCAGATCGTCGACGACGTGCTCGACGTGCGCCCGGCCCCCGCCGGCGCCGGCGAGCACCGCCCCGGCGAGAGCGGCAAGGATCCGGGCCAGGACCTCCGCGAGGGCAAGATGACGCTGCCCATCATCCTCGCGTGCGAGGCCGACCTGGCGCTCTGTCGCGAGCTCGAGGCGCTGCTCGAGGCGGGCCCGCCCGTCGAGGCCGCGGCCGTGGCCCGGCTCTTGCCGCGCGTGCAGGAGACCGGCGCGGTCGAGCGTGCGCTGGCCGTGGCGCGCGAGCACGTCGAGCAGGCCGTGGCCGCGCTGCGCGTGCTGCCCCCCTCCCCCGCTCGCGAGGCGCTGGTGGGCGCGGCCCACTACGTGGTGCACCGCTCGCTCTAAACCCGCTCGAGGACGACACCACCATGACTGTTCGCTCGCTCCACAGCTCCGAGCCCGCGCCCGTGCGCGTCGTCGATGCCCACGGGCAGAAGGTGCAGCGCATGTTCGGCCGCATCGCCCACGGCTACGACCGCGCCAATCGCTGGATGAGCCTCGGCATCGACGTCCGCTGGCGCCGCGCCGCGGTCGCGGAGCTGATCGCGGCCAAGCCGGCCGAGCCCACCGGCGAGCGCCCACGCATGCTCGATCTCTGCGCCGGCACCATGGACAGCAGCGTGGAGATCCACCGCCAGCTCCCCGAGGCCGACGTGATCGCGGGCGATTTCTCCGCGGCCATGCTGGAGCGGGGCCGCGACAAGCTCGTGGGCTCCGCCGGCGAGCGCATCACCCCGCGGGTGATGGACGCCCATGCGCTGCCCGAGCCGGACGCCAGCCTCGACGGGATCTTCTGCGCGTTCGGCATGCGCAACGTCTCCGACTTGCACCGCGCCACCGCCGAGCAGGCCCGCTGCCTGCGCCCCGGCGGGCGCCTGGTGGTGCTCGAGTTCTTCCGCCCCACCGGGCTCGTCCCGCGGGTGCTGCATGCGCTCTACAACCGCACCGTGCTGCCCGTGGTGGGCTGGCTCGCCACTCGCGACTGGGAGGCCTATACGTACCTGCCGCGCAGCATCGGCGATTTCGCCACCGTGGACGCCTATGCCGAGCGCCTGCGCGCGCAAGGGTTTGGCGACGTACGCACGCGGTCGCTCACGCTCGGCATGGCCTGGCAGGTGAGCGCCACCTGGCCGGGGCCCGCGAAGGAGGCACGGACATGAGCGAGGCACGGCGAGTGGTCGTGTGCATCACGGGAGCGAGCGGCTCGATCTACGCGCGCCGCCTCTTGCAGCTCGTGGCCGCGGCACGAGCCGGTACGATCCCCGGTCAGCCCGCGCGCCCCGAGCTGCGGATCGACGTGGTCGCCTCGCAGAATGCTCCGCATGTGTGGCAGCAGGAGCTGCGCGAGCCCATGCCTTCCGAATTTGGTTCGGGCATACGCCAATGGGACCGAATGGACTTCGGTGCTCCGTTCGCCTCGGGCAGCAACGCCCCCGATGCCGTGATCGCGATCCCATGCTCGATGAGCACGCTCGCGCGGGTGGCCCACGGCGGCGGCACCGACCTCGTCGCGCGCACCTGCGAGGTGGCGCTCAAGGAGCGGCGAGCACTGGTGCTCGTGGTCCGCGAGACCCCGCTCTCACTGGTGCACCTCCGCAACATGGTCGCGGCCACCGAGGCGGGCGCTGTCGTGCTGCCCGCGGTGCCGTCGTTCTACGGCGACGTCACCACCCTCGAGCAGGCCGTCGACACCGTGGTGGTGCGCGCGCTCGACCGCGCCGGCGTGCGGCTGCCGCTCGTGCGGCGCTGGGGAGACGAGACATGATCCGAGCATCCGAGACCCTTGCTTCGCCCGCGCTGGATCCACTGGCGCTGTTCGAGCACCCCGCCGTGCTCGGGCAGCACGGTGCCCACGCGCGCCAGCACGCCTTCGGCGACGAGGTGTGGGTACGCCCGGCTCCCGTCCACGCGCCCCCGGCCGCCGCGTGCGTGCTGCGAGGCGACGCAGTCGTCGAGCTCGCCGCCTGGCCCGAGCCCGCCGCGCTCCGGCCCGGCGATCGCCTGGTCGTGCAGGTCGCGGCCACGCCCGCCGATCGCACGCGCTTCGTCGCGTGGCTCCGCGCCATCGCCGGCGAGGCACCCGAAGGGCTCTCGCTGGCCCCCACCTCGCCCACGCCCGGCGGCATGCATCGGCTGTGGTGCATCGCCGCGGCGCGGCTGCTCTTGCCCGCCGCCGTCCGCGTGGAGGCACGTCACGATCTCGTCGGCATCCGCCTGGCCCAGCTCGCGGTGGGCTTTGGTGCCGACACGCTCTCGGGCCCGATCGCGCTCGATCGCTCGCTGCCGCTCGCCGGCGTCACCCGCCCCGACGAGGCCACGCGAGCCGGGCTCGCCACCCTGGTGCGGCAGGTGGGCCTCACGCCCCACGCCGAAGACCTGCGAGGAACGCCATGATCTCCGCCACCGATTCCGCCCGCTTCGCGACCATCGCCGAGAAGGTCCACGCCCAAGAGCCGCTCACGCTCGAAGACGGAGTGACGCTCTATCGCCACCCCGATCTGCTGGCGCTCGGCAGCCTCGCCAACGGCGTGCGCGAGCGGCTGCACGGCGATCGCACGTACTTCAACATCAACTTCCACATCAACCCCACCAACGTCTGCGAGGCCGACTGTCAGTTCTGCTCGTTCGCGCGGCTCGAGCCCGGGATGCCGCAGGCCTACACCATGAGCCTGCCCGAGATCCGGCAAAAGCTCGTGGAGCGCGAGGGCCAGCCCGTCACCGAGATCCACATCGTGAGCGGCCTGCACGGCGGCGTGCCGTGGAGCTGGTACCTCGACACGCTGCGCGTGCTCAAGGAAGTGCGCCCCGAGATCCACCTCAAGGCGTTCACCGCGGTCGAGATCCACTTCTTCGCCCAGAAATACGGCAAGAGCTACGAACAGGTCCTGCGCGAGCTGATGGACGCGGGCCTCGGGAGCCTCCCCGGCGGCGGCGCCGAGATCTTCGCCGAGCGGGTGCGCCACAAGATCTGCCGCGACAAGGCGACGGCCGACGAGTGGCTCGAGGTGCACCGCACCGCCCACCGCCTGGGCCTGCGCAGCAACTGCACCATGCTCTACGGCACGATCGAGACGCTCGAGGAGCGCGTGGATCACATGCTGCGCCTGCGCGCGCTGCAGGCCGAGACGGGGGGCTTCCAGACCTTCATTCCGCTCTCGTACCACCCCGAGAACAACCGCCTGCACAAGCTGCCCGCGCCCACCGGGGTCGATGATCTTCGCACCTACGCGGTCGCGCGGCTCATGCTCCACAACATCGCGCACATCAAGGCCTACTGGATCATGATCGGCCTCAAGACCGCCCAGATCGCCCAGAGCTTCGGCGTGGACGACCTCGACGGCACCGTGCAGGAAGAGAAGATCTACCACATGGCCGGCGCCGAGACGCCGCAGGCCATGACGCGCGCCGACCTGGTCCGCCTCATCCGCGAGGCCGGCCGCACTGCCGTCGAGCGCGACACCCTCTATCACGTGCGCTGGGAGGACGACGGCGGGCCGCTGCCGGGGATCCGCGTCGAGGCCAGCGTGCCCTACTCGCGTCACCGCCAGCGCGTGGAGCTGGCCGTGCTCTAGCCATCGACTCGATTCATCAAGGAGAGCTCGCCATGACCGACTCGCCGCTTCGTGTGGACCCTGCGCCGGGCAACGAGCCTGCGCCACTGCGCGTGTGTGCCGTCTCGTTCCTCAACGCCTGGCCGCTCTACCAGCCCTTGCTCGAGCGCCCCCCGCTCACCGCGAGCGGCCAGCCGCTCTTCACCGTGGACGAGGCGCTGCCGGCCGAGTGCGCGCGGCGGCTCGCCGCGGGTGAGTGCGACGTGGCGCTCGTGCCCGTCGCCTCGTACCTCGAGCACCCCGAGTGGGAGGTGGTACCCGAGATCGCCATCGCAGCCCGCGGCGCCGTGCAGACGGTGGTGGTGGTCTCCCATGTCCCGCTGTCCGAGGTCACCCGCATCCACCTCGATGCCGCCTCGCGCAGCTCCGTGCTGCTGCTGCGCACGCTGCTCGCGATCGAGGGCCTCGCCCCCGCGCTCGTGACCGCGCCGCACGGCGAGGGTGCCGGCCGGGTGCACGGCACCGAGGCCGCGCTCGTCATCGGCGACGCCGCGTTCGAGCTGCACACCCGCTTCGCGCACCGCGTGGACCTCGGCGCGCGCTGGCTCTCGCTGACCGGCATGCCGATGGTGTTTGCGTTCTGGGCCGCGCGCCCGGGCGCGCTCTCGCCCGCCCACGTGGCCGCGCTGCAGGCCGCCCGCGATCGCGGCGCGGAGCAGGCCGAGGTGCTCGCCCGTCAGTACCGCGAGCGCCGCCTCGCCGCCGGCCAGGCCGCGCTCGACGAGAGCGCCTACGCCAACTACCTGCGCCGCACGATCCGCTACCGGCTCGACGCCTGGGAGCGCGAGGGCCTGGTCGAGTACATCGCCCGCAGCCACGAGCTCGGGCTGCACGACGCCGGCGACGTCCACGTGCGGTTCATCAGCGGCGAGCACGAGGGCGTGGCCGCGGCCCGTCGCGCCCGCCCGATCGCCGCCGCGCTCGATGTGGGCACGTTGCTCGAGCGTGCCGCCGCGGGCCAGCGGCTGGCCCTGCACGAGGGCATCCTGCTCTACGAGCAAGCCGACACGCTCGCGCTCGGCGAGGCTGCCGATCGCCGCCGCCAGGCGCTGCACCCCGAGGGCGTCGTCACCTACATCATCGATCGCAACGTCAACTACACCAACGTCTGCACCGCGCGCTGCAAGTTCTGCAACTTCTACGTGCCGCCCACCCGCAAGCACCACGAGGGCTACGTGCACTCCAAGGAGGTGCTGGGCCGAAAGTTCCGCGAGACCGAGGAGCTCGGCGGGGTCCAGATCCTGCTGCAGGGCGGCCTCAACCCCGATCTACGCCTCGAGTGGTACGAGGACCTGTTTCGCTGGACCAAGGCCAATTTCCAGCTGCGGCTCCACGCGCTCTCGCCCACCGAGGTGATCCACATCGCCCACCTCGAGGACCTCTCGATCCGCGAGGTGCTGGTGCGACTGCGGGCCGCCGGCATGGACTCGCTGCCGGGCGGCGGCGCCGAGATCCTGCACGACGAGATCCGCAACCGGATCTCGCCGTTCAAGAACACCACCGACGAGTGGCTCGACGTCATGCGGGAGGCCCACGCGCTCGGCATGAAGACCACCTGCACCATGGTGTTCGGGTTCCAGGAGACCGCCGAGCACGTGCTGGTCCACCTCGATCGGCTGCGGTGCCTGCAAGACGAGGCGCTCCGCCGGGACAACGGGGGCCTGTTCACTGCGTTCATCGTGTGGCCGTTCCAGGCCGACGGCACCCGCCTCAAGCTGCGCGACGACACCAGCGCCTGGCGCTACCTGCGGCTCCAAGCGCTCGCGCGGCTCTACCTCGACACGATCCCCAACCTGCAGGTCAGCTGGCCCACGCTCGGCCCCGAGATCGGGGAGCTGGCGCTGCGCATGGGCGCCAACGACTTCGGCTCGGTGATGATCGAGGAGAACGTGGTCTCGCAGGCCGGCGCCCACTTCATGCTCACCGCCGATCAGATCGAGCACCACATCCGCGCGGCCGGCTTCGAGCCCCGCCGCCGCAACATGCAGTACGACCTGCTCCCGGAGGCCGCGCAGTGACGCCCGTCGCCGCCCCCGGCCGCCCGCACTCGCTGCTTCGCGACGCGCAGAGCTTCTCGCGCCTGGTCAAGCTCTCGCACACCGTGTTCGGCCTGCCGTTCGCGCTCGCGGCCACCGTGCTGGCGCACCGCTTCGCCGTGGCCCACGGCGGCGAGGGCCTCTCGTGGCCGCGGCTCGGCCTCGTCGTGCTCGCGTTCGCGGCGGCCCGAGCCGCGGCGATGGGCTGGAACCGCATCGCCGACCGCCGCTTCGACGCCCAGAATCCGCGCACCGCCGATCGCGAGCTCCCCACGGGCGTCATCTCGCTGCGCGCCGCCGCGTGCTTCACGATCATCGCCGCGCTGGTGTTCGTGGCGGCCGCGGCCCTGCTCGGCCCCGTCCCGGCCATGCTCGCCGGCCCCTGCCTCGTGGTGGTGCTCGGCTACAGCCTGTTCAAGCGCTTCTCGTGGACGAGCCACCTGCTGCTCGGCCTTGCGCTGGCGCTCGCCCCTGGCGGCGCGTTCGTGGCCGTCACCGGAGGCTTCGATGGCTGGTCGATCCCCGTGCCGCTGATGCTCGCCGTGGCCACCTGGGTCGCCGGCTTCGACATCCTCTACGCGCTCGCCGACACCGACTTCGATCGCGCCCACGGCCTGCACTCGATCCCCGCGCGCTTCGGGATCCGCGGCGCCCTCGTCGTCTCCGCCTTGCTCCACGTGGCCACCGTGGCTGCGCTCGTGGGTCTGCACGTGGTGGCAGGCCTCGGGCCCGCGCACCTCGTGGGCGTGCTGCTCGTCGCTGCCATCCTCGTCTACGAGCACTCCATCGTGCGCCCGGACGACCTCCGCCGCTTGGACCGCGCCTTCTTCGACCTCAACGGCTACGTCTCCCTGGGCTACCTGGCCGCCATCCTCGTGGACGTGCTGGTGCTCTAGAGATCCCCGCGCGTCCCCCCGGGTTTGACTTCCCCCCCGACCCTTTCCATGCTGATGCGGTGCGACCGAGCCGACCGCCCTCCCCGCCGCTCGCCCTCGCGCGCCCGCTCTCGCCGCTGGTCCCCTTCACGCTGGCCCTGCTGACCGCCTCCCCGGCCCTCGGGGCCAGCCGGGTGTCACATGCCGATGCGACCGTCGAGGCCTCCACCGTCGAGGCCTCCACCGTCGAGGCCGACACCGAGGCCCAGGCGTCCGTCGAGGCCGACACCGAGGCCCAGGCCGATGTCTCCGCGTCCACCGACGCCGCTGCCGAGGACGCCGAGCTCGGCCCCGGGATCTACGATCCCCGCAAGCGTCGTCTCCCGCGGACGCATCGCTTTCGCCTGGGCTTCCAGATGGACTACGTACGGCTGTCCGCCGCGGTGGACGACTCGGGCGAGACGCAGCGCTTCCACTACCTACCGCTGCAGCTCGACTTCGCCTACCAGGTGCAGCTCTTCAAGGTCTTGATGCTGCGCCCGAGCCTGGCGCTCGGCGGCAACCCGGCCAACACGGCAGAATCCATGCCCGCGGTGATCCACCCGCAGCTGTTCGGCGGCTACCAGGGCAAGGCGCTGGGCATCGCGCTCGGCTACGGCTATCTGCACCCGTTCCCCTCGCGCAAGGACGTCATCAGCGACACCCGCGGGGGCCTCGGGCAGCCGGTGATCACGGCCAACCACGCCGTGCGCGGCGAGGTCTCGTACACCACGCGGGTCGATCGCGGCGCCCTCTCGTTCGCGCTGCGCCTGGGCGGCCTCAAGAGCCACATTCGCCACTACGACCTCGACGAGCGCAGCTGGCGGTTCTTCGTGGGCCTCAACGTCGGCTGGTACTTCGGCGACGGCCACCGTTCCGAGGAACGCGAGCAGGAGCGCCGGGAGCGTCGCCGCGAGCGGTCCCGCCGGTGACCCGATCACCCTTCCGCCCGCGATTTCCCCACGATCAGCGCAACTTTGGGCACAGCGGGCACGGGGCTCGCCCACGCCATCTCCCGGCGTGAGCCTCCCCGCCCTCGCCCCCCCAAACCCCACCCGCTGCTGTGGTACTCCTTCCGCGTCGCGCGACCCCGCGCGCCGCCGAGGATCCCCATGAGCAAGCCAGTGATGCAGGGCGCCGTCGCCGATCTCACCCAGGCGATCGGCCACACCCCCATCGTCCGCCTCAACCGGGTCGCCGAGGGCATCGATTCCGAGATCTACGTCAAGCTCGAGTCGCTCAACCCCGCCGGCTCCATGAAGGACCGCGTGGCCCTCAACATCATCCGCGACGCCGAGCAGCGCGGCATGCTCGGCCCCGGCGGCACGATCATCGAGGCCACCTCCGGCAACACCGGTGCGGGCCTCGCCATGGTCGCCGCGATCCGCGGCTACAAGTGCATCTTCGTGATGCCCGACAAGATGTCGAGCGAGAAGATGGACACCCTGCGGGCCTACGGCGCCAAGGTCGTCATCTGCCCCACCGCCGTCGAGCCCTCCGATCCGCGCAGCTACTACTCCACCGCGCGGCGCATCGTCGAGGAGACCCCCGGGGCGTTCTACGCCAACCAGTACCACAACCCCGCCAACCCCGAGGCCCACTACGTGAGCACGGCCCCCGAGATCTGGGAGCAGACCGGCGGTGGCTTCGACGTGTTCGTGAGCGGCATGGGCACCGGCGGCACGCTCTCGGGCTGCGGGCGCTACTTCAAGGAGAAGAACCCCGATGTGCAGATCGTGGGCGTCGACCCGATCGGCTCGCTCTACTACGAGTACATCAAGACCGGCCGCCTGACCAAGGCCTTCTCGTACTACGTGGAGGGCATCGGCGAGGACTTCCTGCCCTCGACCATGAACCTCGACATCCTCGACGACGTGGTGCAGGTCGACGATCGCGAGTGCTTCCTCATGACCCGCGAGCTGGTGCGCCGCGAGGGCATCTTCTGCGGCGGCTCGGGTGGCGCCGCGGTGGTGGGCGCGGTCAAGTACGCCCGCGCGCTCAAGGAGCCCAAACGCCTGCTCGTGCTCATGCCCGACAGCGCGCAGAAGTACCTCTCGAAGATCTTCAACGACGAGTGGATGCGCAGCAACGGCTTCCTCGCCGAGGACGACACGGAGGGCACCGTGGCGCACCTGCTCAAGAGCAAGCAGGGGCGGCTCTTGACCATCGGGGCGCAGGCCACCGTGCGCGAGGCGGTGCGCATCCTGAAAGAACACGGCATCAGCCAGCTCCCGGTGCTCGACGCGACCGGCCGCCACTGTGGCCTGGTCTCCGAGCTCGACCTGCTCGACCACGTGGTCGAGAACGAGGGCGACCCCGAGACCAAGCTCGAGCAGCTCATCTCGTCGGACTACGCCACCGTCACCCCGCACACGCGCCTGCAGCTCCTCAAGCACATCTTCAAGGACGCCAAGGTGGTGCTGGTGGTCGACAACGACAAGGCGGTCGGCATCCTCACCAAGATCGATCTCATCGACTACGTCTCGCAGGGCAAGCGCGCCTAGGCGCCCGCGATCCCCCCCAGGAGCTCCATCATGGCCGAGTACAAGCCCGATTCCGCGCACGGCGAGCTGCGGCTCGAGTCGCTCTTGATCCACGGAGGCCAGGCGCCCGAGCCGGTGACCGGCGCGGTGATGCCCCCGATCTCACAGGCCTCCACCTACGCCCAGAAGGGCCCTGGCGAGCACTCGGGCTTCGAGTACAGCCGCACGCACAATCCCACCCGCTACGCGCTCGAGCGGGGCCTGGCGGCGGCCGAGGGCGGTCGCTTCGGGTACTGCTTCGCCTCGGGCTGCGCGGCCACGACCACCGTCATCGAGCTCCTGAGCGCCGGTGACCACGTGGTGGCCGGTGACGACCTCTACGGCGGCACGGTGCGCTTGTTCGACCGCGTGATGGCGCGCCTCGGCGTGCAGTTCACCTACGTCGACTCCACCGATCCCCGGCGGGTGGCCGACGCCATCCGCCCCAACACCAAGCTCGTGTGGATCGAGACCCCGAGCAACCCGCTGCTCAAGCTCACCGACATCGCCGCGGTGGCCGACAGCTGCCGCCAGCGCAGCGTCTTGCTCGCGGTCGACAACACGTTCCTCTCGCCGGTGCTGCAGCGACCGCTCGAGCTGGGCGCGGACATCGTGATGCACAGCACCACGAAGTACGTGGCCGGCCACTCCGACTCGGTGGGCGGAGCGCTCATCGTGCGCGACCCCGAGCTGGCGCAGCGGATCGCGTTCCTGCAGAACTCGTGCGGTGCCGTGCCGGGGCCGCAGGACTGCTACCTGACGCTACGCGGCCTCAAGACGCTGCACCTTCGCATGGAGCGGCACACCCAAAACGGCCTCGCGATCGCGCAGTGGCTCGAGCGGCACCCCAAGCTACGCAAGGTGATCTACCCGCACCTTCCGAGCCACCCGCAGCACGAGCTGGCGGTGCGGCAGACCACGGGTTCCGGTGGCATGATCTCGATCGTGCTCGACGGCGGCCTCGAGGCCTCGCGTCGGTTCCTCGGCGCCCTGCGGGTCTTCACCATCGCCGAGAGCCTGGGCGGCGTGGAGAGCCTGGTCGATCATCCGGCGATCATGACGCATGCATCGCTGCCGGCGGAGAAGCGAGCGGCGCTCGGGATCGACGACGGGTTCATCCGCCTATCGGTGGGCGTGGAGCACGTCGACGACCTACTCGCCGACCTCGAGCACGGCCTCGCCGCGCTCTAGTGCGATCGCTTGGAATTGCGAAGGCCCGGACCACCCCAACGGGCGCTCCGGGCCTTGTTCGTTTCCCGCGATGCTAGCCCCCCTTGGGGGGCACCTGGTTGCACCGCTTGCCTACCGCTGCCCGCGGGGGGGCTTAGGAGTTAGGCTTGCCCTGCCCCTGGAAGCTCCAGGTGAAGGACTGCACGATGCCGTCACGCTGGTCCGGCTTGGGGAACGTGAGCCCCTCGACGGCCGACATGACACAGTTCTGCAGACCTTCCTTGGCGGTCGTCTTGTCGGTGACGAGCGTCATGTTGGTCAGCTTTCCGGTCTTCTTCTCGATCGTGTAGCTGATCACGACGTCGCCCTTGAGGGTCGGATCGGCCGCCAGCGCCGCGTCGTAGCAGGCCTTGACGTCCGAGGTCCTGGTCTCGAGCAGGTTGCGGTTGTCGGACTTGTAGGTCTCGGTGTCGCGCGCAATGAAGCTGCAGCCGGCACCCAGGGCGGCGAGAACCAGGGAACCGAGGATGAATTGAGCGATGGACTTGCGCATGGTGATGCTCCTTTCGGGTCGAGTGGGCGTCAGCCGCCGACCTTCTTCTCCTCGACGACCTTCTCGTTGCCCTTGTCATCGACCTCGACCTTGGTCTCGGTGACGTCCTGCTTCGTGATCGTGAACTCGACCCGCCGGTTCTGCTCGCGGCCGTCCTCGGTGTCGTTGCTCGCGATGGGCTTGGTCTCGCCGTAGCCCTTGTGCTTGAGCATCTTCTTGTCGATGCCCGCCCGGATGGTCAGGTACTTCATGACCGCATTGGCGCGCTTGTCGGACAAGGTCAGGTTGTGCGAGTCGCTGCCGTCGGAGCTGGCGTGACCCTCGACCAAGATCTCCTTGATCTGCGGGTTCTTCTTGATGACATCGGCAACCTCGTTGAGCAGGCTGTGCGAGACCTCGAGGATGACCGCCGAGTCGAGCTCGAACTGAACCTTCTCGTTGATGACGATCTTGTTGTCGCGAACCTCGACGCGTTTCTCGGGCTCGGGCTCGGGGGCCGGTGCGGCCTCGGGGGCTGGGGCAGTACCGACGATGGCAAAGCCAGCGTCGTCGCTCCACATGCGGGGAGCGCAGCCGGCCATCGTGAACGAGGCGGCAAGGAGTCCCGCGGTGAACAATCCGACGGATCGGCGTGCGGGAAGACGATGAGCGTGCATTTCGATCTCCGTCCTACAATCTGGTGGGGATGGCCGAAGCGATGCGTGCGCACCTCCTCGACCGCTGCTGTGGGTGCGCGCACTCTAGACGCCGGCGGAAAAACGTCAACCCTCGCGCTAGGCACATCAGAACGGTCTGCCGGGCCCAAGCTCACGGCCCTTCACGCCCCAGTGGGGCGCGAAACCACGGGCCGCTCGCGCTGACGAGCCAGTGGCGCTAGCCTAGGCGGGATGGTCCTTACACCTCGCCTCGTCGTCGGCTCGCGAATTTCGGTGCTCGTTGCCTCGCTCGTGTCGCTATCAGCGTTCGGCACGGCCGTGGCAGCCCAGCCCGCGGCCGCCGAGCCGGGAGCGGTGGCGAGCGTGCCCGAGCCCGATGCAGGCGCAGGGGCGATCCCGGGCGAGACGGCCGTTCCCGAGCCCACCGTACCCGAGGCCCCGCCCGGATCCGAGGCACCGCCCGGACCCACCGAGCCAGGGACCCCGCCCAGCGAGGTCACCGCACCTCCAATGGAGCCCGTACCCCTGCCCGCGCCCGCGCCCGCGGTCGATCCCTCGCTGCTCGATGCCAAGGAGCCCGATGCCGGGGCGGCCCGTCCGGTGGCGACCCAAGAGACCGGGCATTCGCCCGAGGAGCAGCTCGCCGCCTTGGACGACGCGTATGCGCTGCGCTACCGACCGGCGAGCAACCCGGTGCGCATCAACGTGGCGGGGCGGCTGATGTTCGCCAACATGAGCGGGCGGGATCACGTCAACGGCCGCATGGGCGGCGGGTCGATCGACGTGGGGCCATCGTGGAACCGCATCGGAGTCTCGGGCACGTTGACCGGCTTCGCGGGGCGGTTGCTCCTGCCCGCCAACACGGGCGCCGAGCTCAACACGCTCATCGGCGGCGGGCTCACGGTGAGCCTCGGGCGGCTGGCGCTCCTGTCCCACGGCTTCTTGGATCTGCGGGTCGGCTACGACGTGTTCTACGGCGCGGTGAACCAGGCCCGCAGCGGCTCGGGTGCGCTCGCGACCCAGACCGGCCAGCTCCAGGTGGTGCAGACCGAGAGCCTCTTGCCCCACGGGCCGCGGGCGCGGCTCGACCTCGGGCTCGTGGGCGCCGGCAACCGCACCTACTTCCACGGCTTCGGCCTGTCGATGGGGTACCAGGCGCTGGTCGGGAGCTTCCGCGGCGACCTGCCGATGACGAGCATGCTGACGATCGGGCTCTCGTACTGGATGGGCTGAGGGCTACACCTTCACGAGCTTCCACTTCCCGCGACGGAAGGCGAGGAAGGCGAGCACGGCGGAGAGCGAGTAGGCGAATGCGATGGAGGCGAAGACGCCGTCGGGGCCCCAACCCGCCACGTAGGCGAGCAGCCAACCGAGCGGGAGCTCGACCACCCAGAACGCCATGATGTTGACGAGCGAGGGCGTGCGCGTGTCGCCGGCGCCGTTGAAGGCGTTGAGCAGCACCATCTCCCACGCGTAGAACACGTAGCCGTAGCTGATGATCCGCAGGCCGCGGGCGCCATGGGCCAGCACGGCCGGGTCGTCGGTGAGCAGGCCTACGAGCGGCTCCGGCCACGCGATGAGCACGAGCGAGACGCAGCCGAGGAAGCCCATGTTGTAGAGCCCGGACAGGAGCACGGCTCGCTCGGCTCGCGCCGGATCGCCGGCGCCGAGGCTCTGGCCCACGAGCGTGGAGGTGGCGTTGGCAAAGCCCCACGAGGGCAAGAGCGCGAACACGACGATGCGGATCGCGACAGTGTAGCCGGCGACCACCTCGGAGCCGAAGCCGGCGAGGATCCGTACGAGCACGATCCAGCTCGCCGTGCCGATCAGGTACTGGCCCACGCCGCCGAGCGAGAGCCGCATGATGTTGGCGATGAGCGCGGGAGCGGGGCGCAGCGCGTCGAGGTCGAGCCGCAGGCGCTGGCGGGGCCCCGGGTCTGCGGTCGCGGCCGAGCGCTCGTCGCGAGCGGCGACGGGGGGGCTGCGACGGAACAACACGTGGAGCTGGTAGAGCACGCCGACCCCACGGCCGATGCTGGTGGCCACCGCGGCGCCCGTGACCCCGAGCTCGGGGAACGGGCCCCAGCCGAAGATGAGGCACGGATCGAGCACGAGGTTGATGCCGTTGGCGATCCACAGCGTGCGCATGGCGTGGGCGGCATCGCCAGCGCCGCGGAACACGGCGTTGAGGATGAACAGCAGGATGATCACCACGTTGGTGCCGAGCATCACCGCCGCGTAGCCGCTGCCCTGCTCGACCACCTCTGGCTCGGCACCGAGCAGCCGCAAGAGCTCGCCGGCGAAGAACGGCGTCGGGAGGCCGAGCACGAGCCCGAGCACGAGCCCGAGCACGAGCGCCTGGCCGCCCACGCGCGAGGCGGCCTTGCGGTCGCCCTCGCCGATGCGGCGGGCGACCATGGCGGTGACCGGCATCGCGATGCCGACGGCGAGCGCGTAGACGAGCGTGATGATCGACTCGGTGAGCCCGACCGTGGCGATCGCGGCGGCGCCGAGCTTGGACACGAAGAACACGTCGACGATCGCGAAGACGGCCTCCATGGCCATCTCGAACACCATCGGGATCGCGAGCAGCGGAATCGCCTTGCGGAGCGGCGCGCGGGCGAAGTCCCGCTCGCTGCCCCGCAGTGCCTCGCGGAGCAGCATCCACACGGATTCATTGGTGTCTTCGGTGTCGCGCATGGTCGTGATTCCCTTCTGGCGACCGCGGACGTCGCTCGTCCGAGGGCCTTTCCGGGCGACCCGCTCCGCGGGGAGCGTGTCACGTGAGCTGCATGCCGGGATCCGACGCCACCCCCGTCACCCGGGGAGAGGCAGCGTCGGTCACTCGACCGGCATGGGGCTCGGGAACCACAACATGGGGACGCAGGCTAGCCGGCACCCCCGGCATCGTCAAGCGCGCCTGCGCGATCTCACGAGCGCGTGGTTCGATCGGGGGGGTTCGATCGGGGGGGTTCGATCGGGGCGCTCGATCGGGGGCTCACCGCATGCGCCGCTCGAGCCGGCGCGTGGTGTCTTCGAGCACCGCGCGATAGATCGGAGGTACGAGCTCGATCTGGTGGCGCAGGTACGGCAAGAGCTCGGGGTTGGTGAGCTCGCCGAGCGCGTGGAGGGCCAGCTCTACGTGCTGCTTGTTGCCCTCGCGCAGCCGATCGCACAGGCACTCGAGCGCATCGACGGTGTTGATCTTGCCGATGGCCCGGAGCGCGGCGGCGTGGGCACGCTCGGGGTCGGGCAGGTCGCGGGCCTCGAAGATCCTGCGAAGTGGCTCGAACGCGTGGGGAAAGATGAGCCGCGAGGTGGCTGCGGCCGCGGCCTCGCGCACCGCGGCCACGTCGTCGCGCAGCGCACGGCCCACGAGCGTGAAGCTGCGCTTGAACCGGAGGCTGCCCATCGCGGCCGCGACGGCCTCGCGGATCTTGGGCACGGGCAGCTCGTAGAGCTGCTCGAGCGCGGCGATGACCGGGTAGGCCCGGATCGCCTCGAGCCGCCGCACCACGTCGACGTGGTCGACCTCGGCCCCGCGGCGCTCGAGCTCGAGCACGAGCAGGAGCGCGTGGCGGCGCACGAAGTCGGGGAAGCGGCGATCGGCCATCACGCCGGCGGCGATGAGGCCGGGGTCGCCTTCGAGCTCCCACTCGGCGAGATCGACGTACCAGACCTCCTCGTACTCGGGGACCTGCTTGAGGAACTCGGGCACGGGGATCGGGCGCGGGGCGTCCTGCTGATCCTCGCCGAGGCGCTCGACGAGCCGGCGGTAGCGCTCGCGCGCCTTGGTCGGCAGCTCGAGCGCCTGCAGGCGTCGGTACACGTCGACCACCTGGCGGAGCGCACGAACGCTGGCGAACGACTCGGCGGCGGCGAGCAGCGCGTTCTCTACTATCTGTAGCGGGTGTCCGGCGCTCTGCGCCTCGGCGGCGGTGCGCAGCCACGCCTCGGCGCTGCGCAGCCGCAGGTCGTCGGCGTAGGGCAGCGCAGCGCGAGTGCAGTAGTCGGCGGCCTCGCGCAGGATCGCGGCGGCGGCGTGCCACTCGTCCGCGCGGCGGGCCAGCGAGATGAACGCCTCGTAGAGCCGCAGCGCATCCAGCTTGAGCCCGTCGTCGCGCAGGATCCGGACGCTGTTGAGGGAGCCCTCGGCCACGTTCTCGAACGCCCCGGCCTCGCTGCCGAGCCGCGCCAGCAGCTGGTAGCAGTCGAACGCGCGCTCGCGCAGGCCCTCGGTCTCGAAGTGATCGGCGACCTCCTCGACGGCGGTGGTGGCCTCGGCGAGCGCGAGGCGAGCGCGCTCGTGGCCGAGGCGATGGAGGCAGAGGCCATAGTTGATCTTGACCAGCGCCAGCTCGTACGGGCGCTCGCGCAGCTCGTCGGCGGTCATGATCTCCTGCCACAGGCGCGCCGCGTCGGCGTCCTTGCCGGCCCGCTCGAGCTCGATGGCGTGGTGTACGGGCATGCCCGCGCCAGCGAGCCACTGCGCGGCCACGGCATGCTCGCCGGCGCGCGAGAGGTAGATCCCGTGGAGCTTCATGCCGCGGCGAGCGGCCGCGTCACCGGCCTGGGCGCGCGACTGCTGCTGCACGAGCGTGCCGGGGGCGGGGGTCTCGGTGGCGCCGAGGTACGCGGCACAGGCCGCAGCCTCGCGCCACAGCGCCAGCGCGCGCAGGCACTCGACCATCGCGCGCAGCCACTCCTCGTATTCGAAGTCGATGCGGTCGACGACCTCGACGAGGTGGCGCAGGTGCACCAGCGCGTCGGCGAAGCGACCCGCGCGGATGTTGGCCTCGGCCCGCACCCAGAGGACCGCGGTGTCGATCACGGCGAGCGCCTCCCGCCGCGCGCACCCAGCCCGCCGAGCCCCCGGCCGGGTCCGCGCCCCGAGCCATGGCCAGGCGCCCGGCCGCCGCGGTGGCCCTGCAGATCACCCTGGACCTCGTCGAGGATCTGGCGGGCCTTGTGGGCGCGGCGACCGTGGCTGATCGCCTCGGCGTCGATGACGTGGATCCGGTGGAGGCTGTCGAGGTAGGGCAGCGCGAGCGGGCCGCCGGGGAGGATGTAGACCCCGTAGATCGGCGCGCGCTGGGCGAGCTGCTGCACGTCCTCGGGCGGGAGCTGGCACTCGCCGTGGGTCAGGAGGTAGACGAGCGGCTGGCCCTCGCGGCGGCGGGGCTGGCCGAGCTCGGCGTTGAGCTGGCGGATCACGCGGGCGTAGTTGCGGCCGCGCTCGGCCCGGAACTGCAGCGCATAGGGGACCTCGGCGCTGCCGGTGCCGCTCACTCTCACACCCTCGTAGAGCCGGCTGTCGAAGAACCGCAGCACCACGTCCTCGCCGAGCAGCGCCAGCCGCTTGCAGAGCGCGAGCGCGAGGCCGCGGGCGAACACCTCGCGGACGCCGCGCATGGACGCGCTGCCGTCGACGAGCACCTGGTGGGTGCGGCGCTCGTTCTCGTGCTGCTTCTCGTGGGTGAAGTAGAACAGCTCGCCCTCGACGAGCTTCTGCTCGAACACCTCTTCGTCGTAGGCGAGCTGGGTGAGCACGAGGTCGTCGACGTTGCCGCGGCGCTCGATGCTGGCGTAGCCGTCGATCGAGAACGCCTGCTGTCCGGCCTCGCGCTTGACCTCGAGGATCGAGGGCAAGAGCTCCATCGAGAAGTCGATGACGTCGGCGAGCGAGGGGCTGATGATCACGTTGTAGAGGTCGGCCAGATCCACGCCGGGCAGCGCCTCGCCGCCGCGGAACAGGCCCAAGAGGCGCAGCGCGTCGAGGTCGATCTGCTCGACCTCGAGGATCGCGAGCAGCCGGTGGTCGACCATGCAGCGCAGCCACGCGGTGGCCACGCCCTGGTCGTAGCGGCTCCACGCCGAGTGCGGCTCGACGCGGGTGTACTGCACCACGTCGACGGGCAGCAGCGAGGGCCGCAGCACGCGGACCTCCTCGGGGAGCTGGGGCACGATGCTCGAGAGGATGCGGGCGAGCACGACGCCCACCATCGGGTCGCGGTGCTTCCAGCCGGCCTGCGAGCGCATGAGCTCGGCGTCGGCGAGCTCGACCATCAAGCGCCGCCAGCCCTCGCCGATCTCGGGGTCGCCGAGCCCCCGCAGCTGGCTCGCGGGGCGGCCGAGGCCCGCCACCAGGCACCCGAGATCGTGCACGACCACGAGCGGCACCGCATAGCCGAGCCGGGCGAGCGCGTTGTGCCAGGCGACCGCGCGCATCAGCGAGAGCGCGCCGGCGCCGTCGAGCTGCGAGAGGGCCATGGTGCCCACCTGGCGCTCGAACTGGGCGGTGCTGGTGCTCTCGCCGCGCTCGGCCACGATCCCTGCTACTTCCCTCGTCGAGAGGCCACGCTAGACGAAACGGCCTAGACGAAACGGCTGGAGGCGAACATCGTCTCCAGGAGCTTGTCGACCTCGCCCACCATGCGCTGCGCGCTGGGGTTGTCGGGCATGCGCACGAGCGCGGCCTTGATGTCGCCGAGGTTGCGGAGCTGACTGAAGAGCTGCATGTCCGAGAGCACCTCGGAGCCGGTCAGCGTCTGGCGGATGATGCGGAGCTCCTCGAGCAGGTCTTGCAGGTTGGTGGGCGTGGCGCCGATCCGGGCCTGATCCGGGTGCTGCTCGTACCACTGGTCGAGCACGGGGCCCACGACTTCCTGGAGGATTTCCTCCTGCTCGGGGGTGTTCCACACGTGGCGCAGCACGAACAGGTCGGAGTCGTTGACCTTGCTGCGGCCGTCGAACACGGCCGAGGCCGCGAACAGCTTGAGGAGCTTGACGATGCGGCGGTCGGAGAGACCGATGCCCTCGGAGCGGATCTGAAACACCAGGCCCTTGAACGTGGCGAGGAAGTCCTCGCCGAAGTCGAGCAGGTCGCCAAAGCCCTGCTGGAGCGCGCGCAGATCGTCGGCGGTGACCACCGGTCGCAGCGGCTCGGACTTGGGGTTCATGTGCTTGGCCTCGAGCTCGATGCCCTTCTGGAGCAGGCCGCGGAAGTGGTAGCTGTCGAGGTAATCGACGCGCACGCGGAGCAAGAAGCGATCGAAGAGCGCGGAGAGGGCCTCGTCGGCGGGGACCTCGTTGCTGGCGGCGTAGAGCGAGATGAGCGGCACCCGCACGGTCTCGTTGCCGTGCATGAAGCGGCGCGAGTTGAGCAGCGTGAGCAGGCTGTTCAAGATCGCGCTGTTGGCCTTGAAGATCTCGTCGAGGAACACGACCTCGGCCTGGGGGAGCATGCCCTCCACGCGGCGGCGGTAGGAGCCGGCCCGGAACGCCTGGATGTCGACGGGGCCGAAGATCTCGTTGGGCTCGGTGAAGCGGGTGAGCAGATAGTCGAAGTACTTGGCCTCGATGACCTGGGCGAAGCTGCGCAGGAGCGCGCTCTTGGCGGTGCCGGGCGGGCCCACCATCACCAGGTGCTCGCCGGCGACCGCGCTGATGAACAGGAGCCGGATGATCTCCTCCTTGCCCAGGAATTGGGCCTGGAGCTGGCGAGCGCCGTCTTGCAGGCGGCGGGACAGATCAGCCAGCCCGGAGGCGGGAGCAGCGGCGATGACGGGGGCGACCATGGTCAGGGCGTTTGTACGATGCGGGGTACGAGGCTCGCCAGTAGATTGTCCACGGCGCTCCGTGGCACCAGCTCTTGCAGGTGATCGAGGTATTCGGTCCAGCGACGGGCGATCGAGGCGTAGCCCTGGTCGCGGCCGCCCCGCTCGCCCACGGGGTCGGGCAGGCCCCCGAGCGGCGTACCGGTGGTATCGCCGAGCCAGGGCAGGAGCAGCGGCAGCGCGAGGAAGGCGGTCACGCCGGGGTCGCGGCTGACCGCGGCGACCCCGAGGCGGGCGTCGAGCTCGAGCACCTTGAGGAAGTGCAGGTGCACGAGCGCCCCGACGACGCCGGCGAGCACGCGTGGATCGGTGGGGAGCACGGCACCGGGCAAGGCCTTGAGCACCTTCGGTGCCGAAGGACCGGCCCCGAGGGCCTTGGGTGCCCGCAACGGGTTGCCGGAGGCGTCGAGCCCCTCGCGCGCGGCGGCCATGCGGGCCGGGTCGGGCAGCGAGGGCAAGAGCGCGCCGGTGACGGCCCCGCCCACCGCGACCCAGTCGCGCTGCCGCGCCCACTGGTGGCAAATGGCGCGGACCATCGCGCGATCGCTGAAGGCATCGGCGCACGCGAGCGGCGACCAGGCCGGCGGAGCCCGCAGCGGCCGCAGCACGCACGTGAGCGGCGAGGCCCGCAGCGCGTCCTCGAGCAGGCGCTGGGCCTCGGGTGCGTGCGGCTGGTCGAGCCACTGCACCAGCTCGCTGCGGATGCCCTCGCCCGGGCTGGCCATGCGGAGGATCCGGCGCGGCAGCTCCTGGCCCACCGCCCGCAGCTCACCGCCGCTGACCGCCCCCAGCACCACGTCCTGGCGCACGAGCTCCGCGAACGCGCCGACCGAGACGTGGCGGGCGAGCGCCTCGCCCTGGGTGGTGGGCGCGGGCAGGGTGAGCAGGCTCCGGGTGATGCCCTCCACCCGGCGCCACACCACGCTCCGCGACCACACGCGGCGGCGATCGGGGTGATCGAACACCAGCGTGTTGTAGAGGCCGACCCACAGCCGCAGCTCGTCGGGGTCGGAGTCGGGCAGCTCGGGGTCGGCGACCAGCTCCTGGCCCCGGCGCAGGCGCAGGAACCGGAGCTCGGGGCGGGCGAGCTCGCTGCCCTGCTCGAGCATGAGCTCGAGATCGCGGGCCCGCAGCGGGCCATCGAGGTGCAGCGGCCCTCCGCCGAGCAGCGGGAGCACGAACTCCTCGAGGAACTCGGGCAGGCTACGCGCCATCTAGCGCCTTGGGGTCGGGGCCGTTGCGGTCATTGGCCGCGGCCGTCCTCGGCCGGGCCCTTGGGGCCGCGCGGGAAGCCCCACAGGGCGAACCGGCCGAGCTTGCGGTTGTGGATCTGGCCGGGCTCGAGCGCGGGCAGCTCGGGGGTGGCGGCGGTCGCCTCGTGGAGCTGCAGGCGGCCGATCAGCGCCGCATCGAGCGGAAGCAGCTGCTGCTCGGTCACGCGGATCGGGTCGGCATCGGGGCGCAGGAACAGCGCGTGATCCTCGGGGTGCAGGCCCAGGAGCTGACGGGTGAGCGAGGGCCGGACCCGCGGCCACAGCTCGTAGCCGTCGGCGACGAGCACCCCGGGCGCGACCTCGCCGAGCCGCAGCCCCAGGGGCACGATCGCGCCCGCGCCCACGCCCGCTGCGGCGGCCCCGGTGCGGCCGCGGCTGCCGATGGAGGAGCCGGTGATGACCACGAGCCCCTCGTCGAGCGGCACCACGCGCGAGGCCGCGAGGGCGCTCGGCGGGATGAGATAGACGAGGTGGCGGAGCAGCCTCACCTGCTCCCAGGCGATGAGCGCCCCGCGGGGCTCGCGGGGGTTGCTGGCCGGACGCACCTGCAGCTCGACCTGCAGCGGCGCGAGGTCGGCCTCGCGGAGCTGGCCGAGCTCGCGGAGCTTGGCGGTGCCGGTGGCCTCGACGAGGTGGCGGCCGTCGACGAAGCGCGGCGGGCCGGGCAGTCGCTCCACGCGGGCCACGTCGCCTCGAAACAGGAACATCTCCTCGCCGGGCAGGCACGCGGAGGCGGAGGCGAGCTGGATCGGGTGGCGGTAGCCGACCTGCACGGCGGCGCGCGAGGACACGGGGGCGAGCAGCTCCACGCCGGGGGTGCCGAAGAGCACGTCGAGCACGCGCCCGCGGGGCTGGCGAATGCGCAGGAGCAGGCTCGCGCGCGCGTCGCCCTCGAGCTGCACGTAGTAGCCGGCAAACGCGGCCTCGAGCCGCCACAGGTGCTGGAGCACGCGCGCGGCGAGGCCCGGGGCCACGAGCGCGAGCGCGAGCTCCTTGAGGCCGCAGCGCTCGGGGTCGCTCGACACCCCGGACAGCGGCAGCGGCACCCGGCGCAGCTGCAGGCGCTGGATCAGCTCCACCGGGTCCATGCGATCGACGGTGAGGTAGGCGGCGACGTGATCGAGGTCGACCACCAGCACCTCGTCGGGGGCGGCCGCGAGCGGCGAGACCAGGTCGTAGCCGAACGGAGCCTCGCGACCGCGCCAGCGCACGAATACCGAGCCGCTGCCCGAGAACAGCTGGCCGCGGGTGGCCCCGGCGAGGCGGGCGAGGCGATCGACGGCGTAGCCGTCGGCCGCGGCGGCGCGCAGCAGGATCGAGTGCCCGCCCTCGCGCCGGCGGGCGTGCTCGAGGGTCATGGTGGGCAGGAGATCGTCGAGGCTGGCCTCATCGCTGTAGGCGCCGAGGAACGCGACCAGCCAGTCGATGGTGGGGAACAGCGCGAGCACCTCGCGGCCCACCGCGATGCCGCGGGCGTCCGGCGACAGGCCCTGCATGCGGAAGCGCGTCTGACCGGCAGAGACCGGCTCGAGCAGGGGGGACGCCATGGAGGGGCGGGAGGATAGCAAAGGCCGCGACAGCGGCCGAGCAAGGCCCTCGGCGCCGCCGGGCGACGAGCCCAAGGGGCCGCCGAGCGGGGGGATCGCGGGGCGATGGCTCGCCCGGCGGGGTACTCTCCGCCACGCCCATGCCCGCCTGGATTCCGACCGTGGCGCTGCTGCTCGGTGCGGGTGCGGTGGACCCGACGAGCTCCGTGGTGGTGGAGGGCGCATGCGAGGACGGTGACGCGCTGCAGCAGCGGCTGGCAGTGCTGGTGGCCGCGGATGCGCCGCTGGGCTCGGTGCGGCTGCTCGCCAGCCGTGGCGATGCCGACGCGTGGCAGGGCACGCTGACGTTCGAGGTCGACGGCGTTCCCTACGAGCGGGCGCTGTCGGCCGAGTCGTGTGCGGCGCTCTACGAGGCCTCGGCGCTGGTGATCGGGCTGGCGGTGCAGCCCGCGGGTGGCGAGGAGGAGAGCGTGGTGCCGGGGCCACCGGTGGGCGAGCCGGGGGCGGAGGCGAGCGATGCGGCGGCACTGCCGGAGCCGGAAGCGAGCGAGTTGGGTGGTGGCGAGGCCAGCGAGCCTGCTGCGACGGCGCGCGAGCCGGGGCCTCCACGGCCGCGGCTGCGGGCCCAGGTGCAGGCCGGTGCCGGCGTGGCCGTGGGAGTGCTGCAGCGGGCTCATCCACAGGTCACGGCCGGAGCCGCGGTCGCAGGCCGTCGCTGGGCGGCGGGTCTCGACCTCGCGTATCTGCCACCGCTCGCGGCCGAGGTGGAGCCTCGGACGCGGGCGATCGTGCAGCTGCTGGCGCTCTCGGCCCGCGGCTGCCCCGTGTGGCGCTTCGCGAGCGAGCGCGTGGGAGGCTGCGGCGCTGCGGGTGATCGTGGCATGCGGCCGCGGGGCGACCGGTGCCTCGGCGCGTGCCGAGGCGTTCGTGCAAGCGAGCCCGAGCTCGCCGCCGACCCCCTGAAGGCGAACGGATGGCCGAGGGTGGTGACACTCACCTTTCATGACACGCTCCCTCGGCCCGTCGCTCCTCGCCTCGATCCTCCCGGTGCTGGCCCTCGGCGGCTGCGTAGCCCCTCCCACCTCGCTCGGCGAGCCCCCCGACACGGAGACCTCGGGCGCGTCGGAGGCCACCGACGACCCTGGTGGCTCGGGACAGGTGCTCACCGGGGGTGATACCGGCACGAACGGCGACGACGTCGTCACCACTGGTGCCAGCACGAGCACCGACGACGGTGGCAATACGAGCGGCGACGACGTCGTCACCACCAGCGCCAGCACGAGCACCGACGACGGCAACACCACCGGCGACCCGCTCGACGCGGCGATGGTGGTGTTCGTGAACTTCGACGGGGTGGTGCTCGTGGCGGCCGCGACCGACGACGCCACGATCGACCAGTCCGTGCTCGCCGACGACACCGGCATGCCGCTCGGCCCCTACGGCGTGGGTCCCAAGCGCGACCAGATCATGACCGCGCTGGCCGGCTACTTCGCGCCGTTCGACGTGGGCGTCACCGCCACGCGCCCGCCGTCGGGCGACTACACGATGATCGTCGTGACCCCCACCAACCCGTTCGGCGGCGGCGTGCTCGGGATCTCGCCGCTCGACTGCGACGACGCCAACCACCGGACCGTGGGCCTCGTGTTCGGCAGCATCGACGACGGGTTCTCGGCGGACGACGTGGGTGCGACCATCGCCCATGTCGTCGCTGACGGCCTGGGCCTCGAGCACACCGATGGCGGCGGGCTCACCAGCCTGTTCTCGTTCGGCGACTACGCCTTCGACGACGTCTGCGTGCCGATCATGGGCGAACCGCAGTGCGCCGCGCAGCACGCCCCGTTTTGCCCCCGCAGGGCAGCAGAATTCGTTCGCGGAGCTCTCGGCGTGGTTCCCCCTGTGAGGCCTCCCCATGGCCCCCTCATGACCCCCTCATGACCCCCCCATGATCTGGTGCAGTCGATTCCATCGATGGTACCCTGCATGACGTTGGAGACGCACGGCCCCATCCTCGCCGAGCGGCGGCACCGGTTCGGCTTCTCCATCGAGGAGGTCGCACGCCTCGCGGGGCTGTCGCCCGCCGAGGTGACGGCGATCGAGGAGGGAACCGGCCGCGTGACGATGCTCGAGCTCGAAGCGCTCGGGCGGGCGCTGGTGTTCGACCCGGCGGTGCTGCTGCGCGGCGAGGGCCTGCCCGATCCGCGTCAGCTGCGTGGCTGCTTTCGCTCCCACCTTGGGGAGTCGTCGGAAGCCACCTCGGCCCACGATGCTCGCACGCTCGCGCTCGCGGCCGAGCTCGGCGAGGTTGGTGCGTTCCTCCAGGGCTTGGTCGGTGATCCGACGCCCTCCATCGACGAGCTGCGCTCGCCGATCCCGCTGGTGGATCGCGACCACGCCTGGCGGCAGGGCTACGAGCTGGGCGCACGCGCACGCGCGGGCCTCGAGGGGCTCGATCCCACGCTGCCGGCGCTCCGCCCGTTGCGATCGATCCAGCAGACGCTGGAGCGGCTCGGGATCCACGTCGCGTTCATCACGCTGGGCGCGTGGTCGCATCAGGCCGTGAGCCTGTTTCGGCCCGGGACCATGCCGGTGATCCTGCTCGACGCCATGCACGAGCGCACACGCCGGCCGCTGTCTCGACGGGCCGTGCTGGCGCACGAGCTCGCGCACCTGCTCCACGACACCGGCACGATCGACCTCTCCGCCGCCGAGCGAGCGCCCTCCCCTCGCGGCGAAGCCCTCGAGCAGCGCGCCGGTGGCTTCGGGCCGGCCTTCATCGCGCCGCCTGCGTTCGTCCGTGCACGCGTGGATCGATCGGTGTCGGCCGAGCAGATCGTGCTGCAGATCGCCCGCGAGTGGGGCTTGACGCTGGAGGGCGCGATCCGGCACGCGAGGAACGTCGAGGTCATCCCCGACGCCGAGGCGGATGTGCTCCTGGTCGACGTGGCGTGGCGCGCAGGACGATCGCGGATCCCGGGTGCCTGGGAGCCGGAGGTCACGCGCGACGATCCGCGGGACCACGGCCTCGACGTCGACGTGAGCCCGCTGGTCGGGGGCCTCTTGCAGGATTTGGTGCTGCGGGCCTACCGGCTCGGCGAAATCACCTCGGCACGCGCACGCGAGATCTTGGCGGTGGGATGAGGCTGCTGCTCGACAACGGCCCGCTGGGGCACCTCGCCGAGGTCATGCACGACCAGTGGTCGTGGAAGGCCGGGACGCTGCACGTGTCCGACATCGTGGCGCGGGAGCGAGCCACGGGGGCGCTCACCCGGCGGTTGCTCGAGGCCTGTGACGCTGCCGGTGAGCGGTGGATCACCCAGCACGCGCTGGTGCTCGGCAGCCCCGCGGAGCGCATGTACACCGGGCGTCTGCGATCACGGTATGGGCAGGCGACGAAGACCAGCGGTGAGGCGGCGTCGATCGCCTTGCTGGCGCATGGGCTCGAGGATGGGGTCTTGGTCACCATGGATGCCAAGGCTGCGTTCATTGCGTTGGTGGAGCTCGGGCCCGGAAGGGTGATCTCGCCGTTCGATTGCTGGCGGTGGTTGCTGGAGGAAGGGTGCATCGAGGCGGCGACGCGTGCGAGCCTCGACGAGCGCACGAGCGAGACGATGAGCGTGGCGGGGGTGCCGGGGCGGCTCCGCTGATTGCGTCGGGTGGATCAGGATTCGCGTTGGCAATCCGGGCAGGGTCCACGGCCGAATGATCGTGGTCGTGCGGGATGGCATGGATGCATTGGTCGCAGCAGGCCCAAGTCGAAGCTGCCCACTTCGACACGAGCGCCCAGCTCGGCGAGCATCGCAATTGAGCAACGACGGCAGAACCTTCGCCGTTGGGGCAAAACAAGACGCACGAGTCGACACATGGGCTCGTCAGGCTGCCTCGGCAGCCTGACTGAAAATGCCGTCACGATGAACCCTGGTCGTCCACGAGCATGGTCACCTGTAGGATTACTTCATGTCCAACGACGAGCAGCTCGCTCGTGGCCTCGCCGACGTGCTCGCGAAGCTGAGCCACGATCCTGAGAGCGCCAAGCTGCTCGCAAGACGGGCAGGCTTTCCGGTCGAGCACCTCCCCGAGTTCACGACGGCGATCGGGTTCTGGAGCAAAATAACGGAGGATGCCTCCAACGGTAGGATCAGCCTGAGTGAGTTGGCAGGCGAAGCTTCGAAGCAGTTTCCGCAAAACCACGAACTCCACAAGTACAAGAAAGAAATCAGTAGGAGATATCCATCTCTCCTCACTCCAGGAACCACGCAGGAGGCAACGTCCGACGAGTGTAGCAAAGCTCCGGAACAGACGAGAACGCTTTGGCGGCTCACACTCGATATCGACAACCTGTCGGACGCCGAGCTCTATCGAATCCTCGACGTGCTCAAATCCATCTCCGGCGAACCAAGCCTTCAACTCGTTCGTGTGCTCAAGGGTAGCACGATTCTAGAAATTGATGCGCCATATGCAACAGCCAAACGATTGCAGGAGCTCGCTGCGACCGGCGTATTGAGTGAAGCAGTTGGCTACCGTATATCGAAGTCGATCATTGCAGATGAAACGAGACGGGATAAAAGTGTCGAGCTCCGCCGTGTAAGATCCGTGTCTAGGCCAATGGCCGTGGGGGAAGCAGCCCGGATACCACGTGCTCAGCATCCAACTGCCCACATATCGAACGACATGGAGGTCCTCGATGAGTGGGAAGCCGGCGATAGGAAGAAAGGCTATGCCCTGCTCGAACGCCATCTTGTATCGTTGCACCGTTTCTTCGCGAACAAGGCAGACCCGGAAGATGTCGAGGATCTGATACAGCAGACATTCTTGGCGTGCCTTGAAAGGCACGAGTATACGGTATCTTCGTTCAAGACGTATCTGTTTGACATCGCAGCTAACGTCCTAATGCACTACCGCAGGCCGCAACGGCACCATGAGCCTTTCGATCCCGCAATCCATTCGAGCGCAGACGTCAGCTTCGACCTACCAATGATGGTTGTTGCGCGAAATGAACACCTAGCATTGCTCGTAGCGCTTCACAAGATCCCGCTCTACCTCAAGACGGTGATCGAGCTATATTATTGGGAGAACCTAGATGTGAGCATGATAGGCGAAATCCTGGAATTGCCACAGTATACGGTGAGAGCCCGTCTACGTCGTGCCAGGGAGGCACTCAGAGCTGAGCTCCAAGTGTACGCCGAACCCGAAGCTACGCGAGACAACCTACCGCGTGATCTCGATAGAGGGGTAGACTCGATTCGCAAAAAAACCAGATGAAGGTATGCCTATACCGCTCCGCGCTGCCGTGGCACCTCGCGCAGGACCGCCGGTGTGACCGGTAGACCGAGCTCCACCTCTCCTGCCCGGAACGCCGCGCTCGCGCGCCGCAGCGCCGTCACCACCCCGATCGCGAGCATGAGCGGCCGCTCGCCCACGGCCTTGGTGCCATGGCTATGTGACGAAGCAACCGTGATCGACCTGGCAACGCGCCTCAGCCCGTACGCGTGTCGGCCACGCTGCATAGGATCGACTCGATCGCGTCGGTGACCTCGGGCTTCGCGGGGACCTCTATCTAGCCTTTGCCGACGTTGGTGTTCATCAGATCGAACTTTTTTTAGTGGCTCTCGAAGGTCCATCGAATTTCACCAAATCACGCTCTACCAGGTTGCCGAGTGCGAGAGCCGAGCAATACTAGTAACGCTGGTACTCGTAGATGCTGGCTCATCCCGCGACGAGCAGCCGCAGCGTGCAACGATGAAGAACAACGACACCACGACCGCGCGGTCGGCAAAGACGCGTCCTGCCATACAAGCCCTCGCGCGCAATGAACCGCCGGCACGAGCCAGGATCGGTCGCGCGGTGCCACCCACTGCCGGGACCGAGCTGTTCGAGCGCATCTCCACGATCCTCGAGCAAGCCCGCGCGCGGGTCGTCCGGGTGGTCAACACGGAGATGGTCCTCGCGTACTGGCACATCGGCCGCGAGATCGTCGAGCACCTCCAAGGAGGCGACGTGCGAGCCGGTCGTGGAGAGTCGCTCATCGAAGAGCTATCGGCTCGGCTCGGCGCTCGTTTCGGCCGCGGGTTCTCCAGCACGAACCTCCGATACTTCCGCACGTTCTTCCTCGCGTACCGCAGTCGCGAGCCGAAGATCCGCGAGCCGCTGGGGGATGCAGCAAGCGTGACCGAGCCGGGCGCCAAGCGCGCAAAACGCCAGATCGGATCTGGCGTTTTGCGGAAACGAGGCATGGCTGCCCTTCCGGGCCGGTTGGAAGGCTTTTCGTCGGTGCTCGGGTGGACGCACTACCAGTTGCTGATGAAGGTCGAGCACGAGGCGGCACGGCGCTTCTACGAGATCGAAGCCGAGCAGGCGGGCTGGTCGGCCAAGCACCTCGAGCGCCAGATCCACACCCAGCTCTTCGCGCGCCTGCTCAAGAGCCGCGACCAGGTCGGCGTGCTGGATCTCGCCTCACGGGGCCAGACCCTCGAGCGCCCCGTCGATGTGATCAAGCACCCCTACGTGCTCGACTTCCTCGACCTCCCCCATGCGCACCAGCTCCGCGAGCGCGACCTCGAGACGGCAATCCTCGACCACCTGCAGGGCTTCCTGCTCGAGCTCGGCAAGGGCTTCGCGTTCGTCGGCCGCCAGTATCGCATCACCTTCGAGGACGAGAGCTTCTTCATCGACCTCGTCTTCTACAACGTCGTCCTCAAGTGTCACGTGCTCATCGACCTCAAGCTCGGCAAGCTCACCCATCAAGACGTGGGGCAGATGGATGGGTACGTGCGGATGTTCGACGACCAGTGCCGGAGCGAGGGTGACAACCCGACCATCGGTCTCATCCTCTGCGCGGAGAAGAACGAGGCGATCGCGAGGTACTCGGTGCTCCACGGCCACGAGCACCTGTTCGCGGCGAAATACGTCACGCAGCTCCCGAGCGAGGAGGAGCTGGCGCGGGAGCTGGCGCGGGAGGCACGGGTGTTGAGGGCAGCGCCCGCGACCGATGCCCAGAAACGAGCCTAGCCGGGCTCGTGATGGGGTTTTGCGCTTCCGGTCGATCGTTTCCCCCGCGACGGACACCATCACCCACGTACCCTCGCCATGACCTCGACCTTGCTCGCAGCGCTGTTGCTGTCGACGGCCCCGCCTCTGCCCTCCGCCGGGCCGGCCGCCGGGGCGCCGGCGCATGCTCGTGAGACTGCGGCTCCGCGAGGCCACGTAGCACCGCAGGTCGTGACCGAGCCAGGCTCGGTCGCACCCGCGCCAGACGGCCCCTCGCCCGAACCGGTCGCCCCGCCCCGCGTCGGGTCCGTGGCGATCACGATCGTCGGAGCGGTGGATTCCGCAGCGCTGTCGGCTGCCATCGAGAGCAGGCTCGCGCCGCTCGGGATCGCTTCGCAGGTCGAGACGGCGCCGCGGGTCTCGCCGCACTCCACGGTGCCGCCGGCGGCCGATCGGATCGCCGAGGCCTGGATCATCGCCTCCGGCGGCGAGCTGCGCGTGCTGGTCGCCGACCCCAGCCACGAGCACCTGCTCGTGCGCACCGTACCGATCGAGGAGCCGATCGACGTACCGAGCCTCGAGCGCGCTGCGCAGGCCCTCGAAGCGGCAATTGCGATCGCACGTGCAGGCACGTGGCCCGAGCCCACGCCCACGACGTCGGTGGTGGTCGAGCGGCCCGTCTCCTCCACGCCCGAGGCCAGCGAGCCCGCGCTCGAGGGCCCCCCGCGCCCCCGCGGCCGCTTCCTTCGCGGGCTCGTGGTCGGGATCACCTCGGGCGTCTCGCGGGCCACCGACGAGCACCGCGACCCGCACCTGGGGATCCCCGCGTTCTTGCGGGTCGGGTGGGTGTTCGGTCGCAATCGCGAGCTGCCCGATCTGCGCGCGTCGATCGAGGCGCGCATGGGCACGCTCCGCATCGTCCATCCCGCCTACGACTCGCTCTCGGTGTGGCAGCTCTCGGCCGACACCCGGATCGGTGCCACGCGTGGTCCAGTGTGGATCTTCGGCCTCGGTGGCATCGGCACCGGAATGATCCGCCAGCGCACGCCCGAGGGCATCACCAAGCAAAGTGTGGGGCTCTTGGCGACCGTGGGCCTCGGAGTCGCGGTGCGACTCTCCAATCACCTCGGGATCCACGTCGACGTCCTGGCGTCCGGCGACGGCATAGGGTTCAGCCGAATCGGCGCGGACGTGGGCTTGGCCGGCTACTTCGGGCGACCCCGTAAGGAGGACCGCTGATGCTCGCCCTCGGGCTCTGGACCGCGCTCGCGCTCGCGCTCGCCCCTGTCACCGGCGAGCCGCTGGACGCCGTGCCCGCGCCACCGGAGGTCCAGCAACCCGCTACCGCGCCACCGGAGGTCCAGCAACCCGTGCCCGCGCCACCGGAGGTCCAGCAACCCGCTACCGCGCACGTACCCGAGCCGCTGACCGTCATGCTCGTCGCCTCCGGCCGGGCCACCGGTCGCATCGCGAGCGCCCTCGCTCCGCGCTTGACCGAGGCGGGCTTCCTGCCCGTGTTCACGCGCTGCAACGACTTCTCGTGCGCCCGCTCGCCGGAGCCGGGCGATGGCCTCCGCGTGGTCCTCGTCTTCTCCGAGGACGCGAATGCGCTGGTGATCGCGGTGCGGGACGATGCGCAGCGGGTGAGCGTGGACGAGGCACCCGTCGCGATCCCTCGCACCCCGCTGGATCACGAGGCGCTCTGCGATACCGTGCTGCGTGGCCTCACCCACTCCCCCGAGCGCCCGTGGATCGACTGGATGCGTGCGGAGAGCCTTGGGCTGCACCGTGCACCGCCCGCGGCCGCCGTCGAGCCCAGCGAGGAACCGGCGCCATCGTCTCGGTCCCCGGCGTTTCGCCGCGGGGGCTATGTCGAGCTCGGGATCGGGACGGCAAGCGCCTTGCTCAGCGAGATGCCGCTCGGCTTCGCAGCGGGCCTGGGCACCGGGTTCCTCTTCACGGGCCGCCGCACGGAGCGACTCGTCATTGCCCTGGGTGTACGCGCGACCAACGTCAATCGGGTCGGCACGTACCGCTACCTCGCTCCCGAGGTACGGCTGGGGGTGGGGCTCTCGACCTCGCGCGTGCTCGGCATGGCCCACGTGGGCATCGGTCCCGGCGTGACCTACGGCGACGGCATCGGGCCATCACCCTCGTTCTCGGCGAGCCTGCGCGGGCGGGTGAGCAAGGTGGTCGCGCTCGGGGTCGAGGCCGGCGTGATGATGGATTTCGTGCGCTTCACCCCGATCGTCTACGGCCTGTTCGGCCCGACCTTCACCTGGGACGTGCCGCGCCGACGGCGTGCCACCGAAGCAGACCGCCCCGGAGAGGAGCCGCGTCGATGACCGCCGCCATGATCGCGAGCGCGCTCGCGCTCCGGCTGGCCTCGCCGCTTGTGCTCGCGCCAGGCGCTGCTGCTGCTGCGGAGCCGGCCGAAGCGGAGCGAGAGCCGTACGTGCAGCTCGGGCTCGGAGGCGGCCGCATGTGGACGGGCTCCCTCGGGAGCACGCCGTCGAGGGCCGCGGGCCTCGTGTTCGAGCTCGACGGTGGCGCGCTCTGGCAGCTGCGGCCGCGCCTGCGCCTCTCGCTCGGCGGATCACTGCTCCAGAGCGGCTTCTCGCCCGAGCTCGCGGAAGGCCACACCGAGCTCACGAGCAAGCTACGGATCGGCGTGGGCGATCGGCGGGTGTGGGGCTATGGAATCGCCGGCCTCGGGTTCTCGCTCCTCCCCGAGGCGATCTCGTCGTCCTCCTCCGACGACAGCAGCGGATCCGGGTTCGATGCAGGGCTGACGACGCTGGGCGGGCTCGGTGTGCGCGCCGGGATCGGCGAGCGGGCGAGCATCGGAGTCGAGCTGACCGGCGCGTTCTCGTGGATCCCACCGGACGACATGCTCGTGCGGCTGTCGGGGGTACTGCTCGTAGAGGTGCGCTTCGGGGACTCGTGGTGACGACCTACCCCGCCCCGCGCTGCCGCTCGACCGCGCGCAGGATCGCCTCCGGCGTGGCCGGCAGCCCGAGCTCCACCTCCCCTGCCCCGAACCCCGCGATCGCGTGGCGCAGCGCCGTGATCACCCCGATCGCGAGCATCAGCGGTGGCTCGCCCACTGCCTTGCTCCCACCGATCACCCCGGGCTGCGGTGCCCCTTGCAAGAGCTCCACGCGGAAGTCCACGGGCACATCGCCGATCGCCGGGATCTTGTACGTGCTCGGCCCGAGCGTGACGGGATGCCCGTCCTTCGTCACGAGCACCTCCTCGCAGGTGAGCCACCCGACTCCTTGCACGAAGCCACCCTCGACCTGGCCGCGATCGATCGTGGGCACGAGCGAGTCGCCGACATCGTGCAGGATGTCGGCCCGCAGCATGCGGTGCTCGCCGGTGAGGCCATTGACCTCCACCTCGCAGACGGTCGCTCCATACGCGTAGTAGAAGAACGGCGTGCCCGAGCCGGTGGCATGATCGTAGGCCACCCCGGGGGTCCGGTAATAGCCAGTGGCAGAGAGCGGCACGCGCTCGAGCCATGCGGCGAGCACGACATCGGAGAACGGCAGCGACTTCGCGCTGCCGGGATGCATGACCGCCCCCCCGGCGAACCGCAGCGTCGCGGCCTCCTCGGGCGATAGCGCCAGCAGCTTGGCCGCCACCCCGCGCAGCCGCTCGCGCAGCAGCTCGCATGCCTCGCGCACCGCCTGCCCGTTGAGATCCGAGCCGCTGCTCGCCGCGGTGGCCGAGGTGTTGGGCACCTTGTCGGTGGCAGTGTCCATGATCCGCACGGACTCGACGGGCACGCCGAGCTCCTGCGCGCAGAGGGCCAGCATCTTGGTGTGCAGCCCCTGCCCCATCTCGGTGCCGCCGTGGTTGCACTGCACGGTGCCGTCGGTATAGACGAGCACGTACGCGCCGGCCTGGTTGAGCACGCTCTTGGTGAACGAGATTCCGAACTTCACCGGCTGGAAGCCGATTCCGCGCTTGACGTGCGTGGAAGCGGCGTTCCACGCATCGATGGCCGTTCGCCGCTCGACATAGTCGCTCGTGCGCATGAGCTCGGCGTGGATCCTCGCGAGCCGGTTGTGCTCGAGCTGCACGACCTCGCCGTACGGCGCCCGATCGCGCGGCGCAGCGCCGTAGTAGTTCTTCTCGCGCACCACCGCGGGATCGAGCCCGAGCCGCTCGGCCGCGCGCTGGATCGCATCCTCGGCCACCACCATGCCCTGCGGACCGCCGAAGCCGCGGAAGGCGGTGTTCGAGGGCAGGTTCGTACGGCACGCCCGACCGGTAAAATGCAGCGCCGGCACGAAGTACGCGTTGTCGAGGTGGAACAGCGCCCGGTCGAGCACCGGCAGCGAGAGGTCCGCGGAGAACCCCGCATCGCTCCACAGCTCGACTCGCAATGCCAGGATCCGCCCCTCCGCGTCGAACCCGGCGTCGTAGCGGCCGAGGAACGGGTGGCGCTTGCCGGTGATCCTCATGTCACGCTCTCGATTGAGCCAGACCTTCGCCGGCCGCCCGGTGTGGAACGCCGCGAGCGCGGCGAGGCACGCGAACGGGGTCGCCTGCGATTCCTTGCCCCCGAACCCGCCGCCCATGCGCGGCACCTCGCACACGATCTTGTGCGCGCCCACGCCGAGCACCGCGGCGACCTCGTTCTGCACCTCGGTGGGGTGCTGCGTCGAGGACCACACCCGCATGGTTCCGTCCTCGCCGGGAATCGCCAGCGCGGCCTGGGTCTCGAGGTAGAAGTGATCCTGCGCGCCCGTCCGCACCTCGCCGGTGATCCGCACCGGCGCGCCGTGGAGCGCCGCCTCCACGTCACCGCGCGCGATCACGTGCGGCGGCGCGATGAACGAGCCCGCCGCGATCGCGTCCTCGATCGCGAGGATCGCCGGCAGCACCTCGTACTCCACCCCGACCGCCGCCGCGGCCGCCTTCGCGAGCTCGAGCTCGTCGGCGACCACCAGCGCCACCGGGTGGCCCACGTAGAGCACCTCCTCGCGAGCGAGCAGCTCCTCGTCGTGCACGATGGGCCCGATGTGCAGCGACCCCGGCACGTCGGCCGCGAACAACACCGCACGCACGCCCGGCATCGCCCGCGCCGCCGCGGCGTCGCGACCGACGATCCGCGCATGGGCGTGCGGCGAGGTGACCACGTACCCATGCCCCGTGCCCGGCGGCAGCGGCAGATCGTCGACGTAGCGCGCCCGCCCCGACACGTGACGGTAGGCGCTCTCGTGGATCGCCGGCTGGTGCAGCGGGCCGGTGGCGAGATCTTGGTGCTTCATGGCCGCAGCTCCGGTATAGCACGGCCGCCGCGGGCCCTGGTGCCGCCGACGCTACGGCTCCCGGACGGTGACGAGCCCGAGATCGGCGAGCGCGTGCAAGAGCGCGATGAGCGTAGGGGCGTCCGAGCCAGCGTAGGCGACCGTGGGCTTGGCATGGGGCGGGGCGCCGAAGAACCCGAGGCCCGTGGCGTCGGCGACGATGCTCGTGGTCTCACGGTGCCGCACGGTCAGCGTTCCGAGCGCGACGAGATCGATGCTCTCGTGCGAGCCGACCGTCACCGTCTTGCCCTCGAGCCCGAGCCCGGCTTGCCCCTCGATGTGGAGCGTGTCGCCGCCGACCGACTGGATTTGCGCCCGCGTGCTCCGCCAGATCTGAAGGAACTCGCGATCACCGGCCGAGAAGTACATCGACGCAGTGCCCCGGTCACCGCGCGGCTTGCCGAGCTGCACGAACGTGTTGCCGCCCTTCGCCTTGCCCGGCTCGTAGGCGTCACCACCGCCGATCGTGAGATCGAAACCGGACGGGTGGTTCTGGATGTGCGGGGCGTTGGTGCCCTCCGACGCCCGCACCTCGCTGGCCACCAAGCGACCGACGCCGATCTGTCGAAACCGCGGCGGGATGCCGTGCTCCTTGTCTCCCGCGAATGCCATGACATCCGCTTCGATGAAGCAGTCCTTGCCCTCGCACACCACCTCGGTGTCGTAGAACGAGTGATTCGTCGAAAGGCCACGGACCTGGATGTTGCGGCTCTCCGCGTCGATCCGGATGATTCGCGCCGTTCGGTTGTTGTTGTCGTCCGCGAAGGACGTCGCCACCATGGGTGAGATTACGACGCACTGCTGGCAGCGTTCGAACCGGATGCCATCGGCATAGGCGCCGTTCGAGCTTCCATCCGGCGTCGAGAGCTGCGGGTTGCACAGCACGATGCTCTTGCACCCCACCAGGTGGAACAGCGCGGGCCACTCGCGCTCGCCCTCGTTCGCGATGTTGAACAGCGTGGCGTTGTCGGTCTCGATCAGCTCCCACGCGGGTCTGCCGTAGCCGCCCTCGCAGCGACAGTTGGCGATCCATAGCTCGCCCGACCGGTAGGCGCGCAGCATCGCGCCCGGCACGCCGTCGTTGCGGCAGCTCTCCATCACGGTCCCGGCCGAGCCCTCCAGCACCAGCGCGACGCCCGACTTCTTGGTCGACTCGATGTCCTCGTTCGCCACCGCGACCGCCAGGGCGAGCGTCTCGAGCTCGGCTTGGGGAGCGCCGCGCTCCGTTGCCTTCGTCAGCGCCTCACGCCGGGCCTCGAGCGTCGTCTTCTGCGCTGGAGTACCGCTGCCATTCATGCCGAAGAAGACACAATTGCGCAGCCGACAGCGGTAGCCCCCGTAGATCTGCACCAGCCCCTCGACACCGCTGCCCGCGCTGGTCGAGAACAGCACGTCTTCGAAGATCAGCTGCGCGCGACCGACGTTGCCCTTGGAGGAGTCGCGCTTGCGGGCCTCTTCGTGCTCGGGGATGTGGTACTCGAATACGCAACCCTCGCGGTTCGCGAGCGTGATGTGCTCGATCGTCCAGTACGCCAGCGCCTCGTTGTCGGGGTTGGGGTCGGGGACGAAGACCGGGCCGCTCATGCTCGCGATCTGCGACACCCGCTGGCCGTCGCCCAGGATGTGCAGGGCACCGAACATGGGGACCCGCGGCAGCACGATCGGCTTGTCGATGGCGTACTCGGCGACGTCACCCAGGCGCCCGGGGAAGTACACCGTGCCCGTCGTGTGGGCCAGCACGGGATTGTGCGTCGAGCAGACCGCCCTCTGGATCGCCCGACGAGTGCCCTTCGGGTCCGTGCCGTCGGCGCGAGCGCCGAACCAGAGCACCGAGATCGGACCGCTCACCACCCGCAGCCAACGCCCACGCGGGGGAGCTCCGTTCGGTCGCACCACGGTGCCACCATCGTGCTTCGCGACCGAGTCCTGCTCCCAGCGAAACAGCCCACCACCACCGTCACCGGGCTTGTAATAGCCGCGCAGCTCGACGAATGATGCGGCCTCTGGTGGGGCCAGCTGCGGGGCCAGCTGACGCAGCTCGGCCATCGTATTGATGTGCATGATCGTACCGCTCCTCGCTCGCGCGCGAGCACCTCGCCGGTCGGTGACCGGCGCTCACGGGCATCGGTCACCATGTACTCCGAGGCGGATCGGATCCTGACACGCAATCGGTTCGAGTCGAGATCCGAGCGATTACCGCGGAGGTGCGGAGGACGCGAGATCGCCCAGGAGCGTGCCGCTGGGGCGATCGGATAGCCGGGGTACCGCCTCGCGCAGCGTGTCGGCATACATGCCCCGCACGAAATTCCTCGCCACGGTCGCCCGGTACCACGCCGAGCCGCGGTGATCGGAGAGCGGCCGGAATTCCTGCTCGATGCACGCCGCCGCGGCATCGCAGGCGGCTTGCGACCACGGCTGCCCCACGAGCGCCGCCTCGGCCGTCCGCGCCCGGATCGGTGTGGCGGCCATGCCTCCGAAGCCGAGCCGTGCAGAGGTGACCACGCCATCGTCCACCACCACGCACATGCCCGCCGCGACCGCGCTGATGTCCATCTCGCGACGCTTGCTGACCTTGTACGCCACCACCTTGGCCGCCGCCGGCGGATCCGAGAGCTCCACGCGCACGAGCAGCTCGCCGGGACGCAGCGCGGTCTTGCGGTAGCCGACGAAGAAGTCGTCGATCGGCACCCGTCGCTCGCCCGCCCGCCCAGCCACCACGATCGTGGCGTCGAGTGCGAGCAGCACTGGCGCGAGATCACCGATCGGCGACGCGTTGCAGAGGTTGCCCCCCACGGTGGCGCTGTTCTTGATCTGCCGCGATCCGAAGAACCGCAGCATCCGTGCCACGGGCGGCAGCGCGTGGTCGGTGGCATCTTCGAGATCTGCGAGCCGCACCGTGGCGCCGATCGTCCAGCGCCCGCCTGCATGCTCGAGCCGCCGCAGCTCCGGAATTGCCTGCAGGCTCGCCAGCGCCGGGAATCGCTCGCCCTTCTTGGTCACGTCGAGCCCGAGATCCGTCGCGCCCATCACCAGCCGCAGCCCGGGGTGCGCGTCCATCAGGTCGAACAGCTCGGGCAGCGAGCCCGGCACGAAGAACCGCTGCTCGCGAGCCCCGGCCCCGCTCGCGTAGCGCAGCGTCAGCGGCCGCTCCCCTTCACTGTCCCGCACGAGCGCCGAAATCCGATCCTCCGGCCGCAGCCCCGCGATCTTCTCCGTGGCCTCGCGGATCGGCCGATACCCCGTGCACCGGCACAAATTCCCGCACATCTGATCATCGAGCTTCCACGCCGCATCGAGATCCCCGCGGTAGCACGCCTCGACCATCGACATGATCACCCCGGGGGTGCAGTAGCCACACTGCGACCCCAGCGCGGCCACCAGCACCTCCTGCACGGGGTGCCACCCCGAGTCCCCGGCCTGCCGCAGCCCTTCGACCGTGATCACGTGCTTGCCGTGCAAGAGCGGCAAGAACAAGAGACAGCTGTTGACCCCCCGCAGCCGCGGCCCGCCCGGCGCGTCGGGGTCGATCACCACCACCGTGCATGCGCCGCAGTCGCCCTCGGCACAGCCCTCCTTGGTGCCCGGCAGGCCCGCAGGGCCGCGGAGCCACTCGAGCAGCGTGGTGGTGGGGCTGACGCCGTACACCTCGCGCAGTTGCCCGTTGACGTGCAAGTTGACGTGCAAGCGGACGGCTTCCATCTCCCCGAGAGCGTACCGCATCGGGGCGCGCGCGGTGTACCCTCTAGCCCTCCCGCCCGATCATGGCCGAGCTACGACCCTATCCGCTGGGTGCCCTCCTGACTCGCATGTTCCGCGAGCTCGACGAGCACGACGCCATCTTCGACCTGCCGCGCCGAAAATTCGTGCTCGGCGACGAGCGCCACGACACCTCCGTGGTGTTCCAGGGCCACGTGGCGGGCAGCCCGCTCGGGCCCGCCGCGGGCCCCCAGAGCCAGATGGCGCAGAACATCGTGCTCTCGTGGCTCGGCGGCTGCCGGATCTTCGAGCTCAAGACCGTGCAGATCCTCGACGAGCTCCGGATCCCGCGCCCCTGCATCGACATGCAGACCGTGGGCTACAACGTCGAGTGGTCGCAGGAGCTCAAGCTCGAGGAATCGCTCGAGGAGTACGTCAAGGGCGCCATGGCGGTGCGGATCCTCGAGGCCTCCGGCCGGCTGCCCACGCCGCCGAGCTTCGCGCCGCTCGTCTACGACATGAGCGTCGGCTATGACTTGAAGGGCATCAAGACCGATCGCGTGCAGGCGTTCATCCACGGCATGATGGACTGCAGCGCGATCGTCGAGCGCCTGCGCGCCGAGATCCCCGCCGAGCTCGCCGCCTACCGCGACCTCGACTTCCAGACCAAGCTGGCCGACACGCTCACGCTCAGCACGTTCCACGGCTGTCCGCCCGACGAGATCGAGAGCATCATCGCGTTCCTGCTCGAGGAGCCGCGGCTCCACTGCATCGTCAAGCTCAACCCCACGCTGCTCGGGCCCGAGCGCCTGCGGGAGCTCTTGCAGGGCCAGCTCGGCTACACCGAGCAGCACGTGCCCGACAAGGCATTCGAGAGCGACACCAAGTGGGACCAGGCAGTGGGCTTCGTGGAGCGGCTGGGCGCCAAGGCCGACGGCCTGGGCCTTCACTTCGGGGTCAAGTTCTCCAACACGCTCATCGTGCACAACCACCGCGGGTTCTTCCCGGCCTCCGAGAAGGAGATGTACATGTCGGGGGCACCGCTGCACGTGCTGGCGATGAGCCTCGTGAGGCAGTTCCGTGAGCGGTTCGGTGACCGGTACCCGATCTCGTTCTCGGCCGGCATCGACCAGCGGAACTTCGCCGATGCGGTGAGCTTGGGGCTCGTGCCGATCACGGTGTGTAGCGATCTCTTGCAGCCCGGGGGCTACGGGCGCGCGCACGCCTACCACAAGGAGCTGGTGCGGCGCATGGACGAGGTGGGGGCCGCCACCATCGATGACTTCGTGCTGCGGGCCCACGGGCACGCGGCGGCGGCGCTGGCCGAGCTGGGCCTACCCGAGCCCGAGCAGCAGGCGTGCCTGCGCGCGCTCGAGCCCGGCGGCATGCTCGACGTCACGGTGCCCGAGGGCGCGCGGGCCCGCTGGCTGTCGGCGGTGAAGCTGCGCAATACCGGCAGCTATGTCGAAGCCGTCGTCGCCGACCCGCGCTATGCCCTCGCGCAGAACCAAAAGCCGCCCAAGAAGGTCGGCAGCCACCTCGTGCTGCTCGATTGCCTCACCTGCGACAAGTGCCTGCCGGTGTGCCCCAACGACGCCAACTTCACGTTCGTGCTGCCCACCGGCACGGTACCGGTGCTGCGGCTCCGGCCGCACGAGGGGGGCTTCGTCGCCGACGCGGGCGAGCCGATCGCGGTGAAGAAGAAGCACCAGATCGGCAACTTCGCCGACTTCTGCAACGAGTGCGGCAACTGTGACGTGTTCTGCCCCGAGGACGGCGGGCCGTACGTGGTCAAGCCACGGTTCTTTGGGCGCCGCGCCGACTGGCACGCGCTCGCGAGCCACGACGGATTCTTCATCGAGCAAGCAGGGCCCATCCGCACGGTGCTGGGGCGCTTCTCCGGCCAAGGCTTCGAGGCCCGCATCGACGCGACCAACGGCGGCGCGCGGGTGCGGTTCTCTGGCCAGGGCTTCGAGGTGGAGTTCGATCGCAACGATCCGGCGGGCACCGTGGTGGGCCGGGCCGAAGGCGAGGTCGATCTCACCTTCTTCCACCTGATGGATCTGTTCAGCGGCGCCGTGCTGGCGGCGAGCGACAACTACGTGAGCGCGGCAGCCCAATAGCGGAGAAGCGGCTGGCGACGACTCGGCGACGGACCCCACACCGGGGTCCGTCGCGACGAACGAGCTAGCCCTTCTTGCCGGCCTTCTTCTTGCCGGCCTTCTTCTTGGCGGGTGCCGGTGCGGCCTCGGCCGCCGCGGCTTCCTTCTTGCCGGCCTTCTTCTTGGCGGGTGCCGGCGCGGCCTCGGCCGCCGCGGCTTCCTTCTTGCCGGCCTTCTTCTTGGCCGTCTTCTTGGCCTTGGGTGCGGCCTCGGCCGGTGCCTGCTCGACCGACGCAGCCTCGGCGGGGCGCGCCAGGGGCTCCCACACGGCGAACGTGGCGCCCTGCGGATCGGCGAAGATCGCCAGGCGGCCCACGTTGGGGATCTCCATGCTCGGGACCATCACCTTGCCTCCGGCCTTCTCGACCTTGGCGATGGTCTTCTTCACGGATCCGACGCCGACGTAGCCGAGCCAGTGCGGCGGCATGTTGGGATCCGGGCTCTTCATGATGCCGCCGCCGATCCCATCGCCCTCGCCGGAGAACCCGATGTAGACGGTGCCATCGGCCATCTTCATCTTCTGGTACTTCCAGCCGAAGATCGCCTTGTAGAACTTCTGGGCTGCCTCGGCATCCGAGGTACTGAGCTCCATGTGGACGAACTTGCTCATCGTGACCTTCCTCTTCGCGGCTCGACCACCTCGAGCGCGGCGGGCAGAGGGTAGCGCCGGTGGGGGCGGCAAATCACGCCCTTCTCGCGCGTTCGGGCGGCGTCTCGGCGACCCGTGGAGCCCCCGTCCACCGATCACCGAGACCCCGCTCTGACATCGTTATTGGGCGTTTACGCGCATGCTGCTGCGACCTATGAGGGTCCGGGCAGCGCCGCCATCCGGGCCCACAGACGGTCGGCCTGCACGTTCGCGTCGTGGCGGATCTCCTCGAGATCCGCCCCGGCGAGCACCCCGTCGACCACCACCGGTCGTCCGGCCACCAGCACGTGGCGGACCCGGCCCCCTGCTTCGACCACCCGCAGATCCGCCGTGGCGGCCTGGCCGACCGCGGTCGGCAGCTCGAAGGCCCCGCCGAAGCGCTCGGCGAGCAAGGCACGGGCCGCGGTCACGCGCCGCGCCACCGCAGCCATGTCGTCGCCATGGGCCTGCGCATGCTCGTAGAGCGCCGCCGCCTCGTCCTCCATGCGCGCGGGCCAGCCGTCGGTGCCGAGCGCCACGCGATCGCTCTTGGCCAGCGCACGCGGGTAGCCCACGCGGTTGCCATGATTGCTGCGAGGGTTCTGCACGATGAAGCAGCCGGCGTCGTGCGCCCGCCGAACCTGCTCCGCGTCGAGATCGAGGCCATGCGCGACGATCGAGCCCGGCGGAAGAGCCCCGAGCGCGAGCAGCCGCTCGAGCGGACCGTCGTAGCCGCGCGCGCGGGCATCGTGCGCATCAGCGAGGTGGGTGCCGTCCTCGGCGACGTGCACGTGCATGATCGCCGAGCGCTCGCGACAGAGCGCCGCGGCCTCGCGGACGGTCTCGTCGGAGACGGTGAACGAGGCGTGCAGCGCCACCGCGCCCACGAGCGTGGGACCGTGCGAGCGCTCGAGGAAGCGGCGGCACTCGGCGAGCCCGCGCCGGGCCTCGTCGCGGCCGCCGTTGCGCTCGGTGGCCCCGAAGCAGAGCAGCGCCCGCACGCCGAGCTCGTCGCAGGCCTCCCGCAGCACGTCGAGCGAGCCCTCGATGAAGCCGGGCGACTCGTGGTGATCGACGAGCGTGGTGGTGCCCGCGAGCAGCGACTGCGCCACGTAGAGCCGCGCGCTGGCCCGCAGCGAGGCCTCGTCGAGCGCCCGATCGAGCCGCCACCACACGCGCTCGAGGATCTGCACGAACGTCTGCGGCGGGGGCTCGGGCGCCGGCATGCCGAGCGGCGCGAGGGCGCTGTAGATGTGCGTGTGGGCATCGATCGAGCCGGGCTCGATGGTCGCACCGGTGCAATCGAGCGTGCGCGCGTCGGCGGGCGCGGGTCCTTCGAGCCGGCGTGCGGTGTCGCCCTCCACCAGCAGCACCAGGCCCGCGGCGTCGGGGCCCAGGATCATCGGTCGCGCGTCGCTCATGGTCGTCCTCGCCGGGCCGCGCTCGGCGTGCCCGCCCCGCATGCTAGCGGCGAGCGGCCACCGGCGGGGAGAGGTGTTGCGCGAATCGCGTGATTTGCGCAGCGCCGCAGGAGACGAGCGTCGCAGGCCTTCGCGCGCCGGCTCGCGAACCGGCGCGAACACCTGCGACGCTCGGTGCACTACCGAGACGAGCGTGAGCACGCAGGAGCCAGCACAGCGAGCGACGCCCGGGCCCACCGGGCCCGCGTGGAACGAGGGCAGCGAGACGCTGCCGGGCCCGGACGCCCCCGCGCGGCGCGAGCGAAGCCCGGGCTCGCTCGCCGGCGCACCGGGCTCGATGGGCCGCTTCGTCGTGCTCGGGGTGCTCGGCCACGGCGGCATGGGCACGGTGCTCTCGGCGTTCGATCCCGTCCTCGATCGCAAGGTCGCGGTGAAGGTGCTCCACGTGGACCTCCGCGAGCGTCACGTGCGTCGGCTGGTGCGGGAGGCCCAGGCGCTGGCCAAGCTGTCCCATCCGCACGTGGTGCAGGTCTACGAGGTGGGCGAGGCCGACGGCTCGGTGTTCGTGGCGATGGAGCTCGTGCACGGCCGAACGCTCGAAGCCTGGGCCCGGCGCTCGCCGCCGCCGAGCTGGCGCGAGTGCGTGCGCACGTACCTGCAGGCGGGCGAGGGCCTGGCGGCCATCCACACCGAGGGCCTCTTGCACCGCGACTTCAAGCCGGGCAACGCGATCGTCGACGACGAGGGCCGCGTGAAGGTGCTCGATCTGGGGCTCGCGCGGCAGGCCGAGGACGCGAGCTCCGAGGCCGTTGCCGAGGACGCCGGGGGTGCCGACGCGGCCGCGGCGGGGCCACGCGACGATGCGCTCACCCGCACGGGTGTGGTGCTCGGAACGCTGGCCTACATGCCGCTCGAGCAGATGCTGGGGCTCGAGCTCGATGCGCGCAGCGACCAGTTCTCGTTCTGCGTGTCACTCTACGAGGCGCTCTACGGCGAGCGCCCCTACGAGGGCGACTCGATGGGCGCGCTGGTGGTCTCGCTCAGCGAGCGCCACGTTCGTCCGCCCGTGCCCGGCCGCGCGGTCCCTCGCGCGCTGCGGAGGACCCTGCTGCGCGGGCTGGCGACGAAGCCACAGGATCGCTTCGCGTCGATGGACCTGCTGCTCGACGAGCTGCGCCGGCAGGTCACGCCGAGGACCAGGCGCTGGCTGCTCGGCGGCGTGGTGGTGGGCATGGGGCTCTTGGGTCTGGGCCTGCGCCAGTACGCCGAGGTCGGCTTTCGCTGCGAGGGCGCGGAGGCGGAGCTGCAGGGGGTATGGGACCCCGAGCGCCGGCAGGCGACGGGCGCGGCGATCCTCGGCACGAGCCTGCCGTACGCCGCCGAGACCTGGGCCCGGGTCGAGCCCGCGCTCGACGAGTACGCCCACGCATGGATCGCCAGGCACACCGAGGTCTGCGAGGCCACGCGGGTGCACGAGCAGCAGAGCGAGGAGCTGATGGATCTCCGCATGGCGTGCCTCGCCAGCCGCCGGCTGGAGCTGCGGGAGGCCGTGGACGTGCTCGCGCAGCCCAACGCCACCCGCGTGACCGAGGCGGTGGAGCTGGTGGCGGGCCTGCCGGATCTCGACCGCTGCGACGACGTCGAGGCACTGCGCGCCGAGCTGCCGCCGCCCGAGGATCCCGAGGTGGCAAGGCAGGTCGAGGCGCTGCGGGAGCAGCTCGCGCGGACGCGCTCGCTCGACCGCGTGGGCGAGTACCTGCAGGCGCTCGAGATTGCAGAGGCGACCGTCGAGCCGGCCGAGGCGCTGGGCTACGCGCCGCTCGTGGCCGAGGCGCTGGTGCGGCGCGGCAACCTGCGGCGACGCTTCGGCCGGCGCGACGAGGCGCTCACCGACCTCGAGCGGGCGTACACCACTGCGCTCCGCAATCGCCACGAGGACATCGCACGCGACGCGGTGACCGAGCTGGTCTACCTCGTGGGGGCGGAGAAGGAGCAGCACGCGCTGGGGCTGCAGTGGGGCAAGACCGCGCTGGCGCTCGCCCGCGACCCCGCGGCCGAGGCCGACGTGCTGATGCAGATCGGCAGCGTGCTCAAGCACCAGGGCGAGCTCGACGCGGCGCTCGAGCACCTGCGCCGCGCGCTGGCGATCCGCGAGCGCCTGCTCGGCCCCGAGCACCTCGAGGTGGCCGAGGCCCTCAACGGTGTCGCCACGGTGCTGCGACGCACGGGGGCTCTCGAGGACTCGCTCGCGCTGCAGCAGCGCGCGCTGGCGATCGGCGAGCGCCTGCTCGGGCCCAACCACCCCGGGGTCGCCGGCTCGCACAACAACATCGCCAACGTGCTCGGCGCGATGAGGCGGCACCGCGAGGCGAGGGAGCACTTCGAGCAGGCCCTTCGGATCCGCGAGGCGTCGCTCGGCCCCATGCACCCGAAGCTGGTCATCGTGCTCCACAACCTCGGCGAGGTGCTGAGCGCCACCGGCGAGCACGCCAAGGCGCTCGAGCTGCTCGAGCGCGCGCTCCACATCCTCGAGGCGAACCCGGACAGCGAGCCCCCCGAGCTGGCTCGAGAGCTGTGCATGCTGGGCGAGGTGCTCGCGCGCCAGGGCCGAGCCGAGGCGGCGGCGGCCCGCTACCGGCAGGCCCAAGCGCAGTGGGAGCGAGTGCCGGGCGTGGCGCTGCCCGAACGCGCCCGTCCGTGGGTGGGGCTGGCCGACCTCGCGCTCGCGGCCGGGGATTTCACCGAGGCGCGCGTAAACGCCGAGCGAGCGCTGGCGGTGCCGGTGATCACCGCCGCTCCGACCTTGCTCGCCCGCGCGCGCTTCGTGCTGGCCCAGGCGCTGTGGTCCGAGCCGCAGGCCCACGCGCGCGCCGTGGAGCTCGCTCGCTTCGCGCAGCTGGCGTTGGAGGAGGAGCCCGACGAGCGCGCGCGGGTGGACGCGTGGCTGCGGACGCACCCGGCGCCCGCGGGCTAGCGCGACGGCGTGTGGCGCCGCGGCGGACGAGCGCTCGTCAGCGCCACGTGCTGCGGTCGGACTTGCTCTTGATCTTGCCGACGCTGAGCGCCGCGGCGGCGGGCGAGTCCTTCATGGGCAGGGTGAAGCGCCGGATCCCGTCGAAGGCCGCGAGCGCCCCCGCCACCGCGCCGGCGGTGGGGACGAGGCCAATCTCGCCCACGCCCTTGGCCCCGAACGGCCCCTCGGGCTCGGGGTCCTCGACCAGGATCACCTCGACCTCCGGCATGTCGCGGGCCCGCAGCACCCCGAGCTCGCGCAGCTTGAACGCGACCGGCATGCCGTTGTCGCACGGCAGCTCTTCCGTCAGTGCGTAGCCGATGCCCATGTGCACCGAGCCGTGCAGCTGGCCCTCGCAGAGCGCCGGGTTCACCGCCCGCCCCACGTCGTGCGCCGCGATGAAGCGGGCGAGCTTGCCCTCGGCGTCGAGGATGCAGACCTGGGTGGCGAAGCCAAAGGCGGTGTGGGTCTTGATCTTGCCCTCCGCGTTGGTCTTGCCGGGCGAGGTGGTGTCGTCGTTGAGCACGTCGGCCGCGTAGACCTGGCCCACGAGCTCGGACAGGGTCTTGCCAGTGTCGAGATCGGCGCGGAGCTTGATCGCCGCGTCGCGGACCGAGCGGCCGCCGAACAGCGTGGCGCGGGAGCCCGTGGTCTGGCCACAGTCGAGCGCATAGCTCGAGTCGACCTTGGGGCGAAACACCGCCGCCGGCAGCCCCGTGACCTCCACCGCGCACTGCACCAGCACCGTGAGCAGGCCCTGGCCCATCTCGGTGTAGCCGTTGTAGAGCGAGACGGTGCCGTCGGCCTCGACCGCGAGCCGCGCCTTGCCCCACTCCTTGGCACCGTTGCCGATGCCCGAGTTCTTGATGCCGCACGCGATGCCCACCGCGCGCCCGGTCGCCTTGGCCTGGTAGTACGCGTCCTTGACGGCCAGGAGGGTCTTCTTGATGCCGACCGACTTCTCGTAGATCTGCCCGGTGGTGAACGTGTCGCCGATGTCCACGGCGTTGCGCATGCGGATCTCCCAGCCGTCGAGGCCGGCCTTCTCGGCGAGCATGTCGAGCGCGCCCTCGATCGCGAACGCGGACTGGTTGGCCCCGAACCCGCGCATGGCCCCGCAGGTGGGGTTGTTGGTGGTCGCCGCCTTGGCCTCGATGTCGACGTTGTCGACCTTGTAGGGCCCGCAGGCGTGACCGGCCGCGCGCTCGAGCACCTTGGCGCCCACCGAGGCGTAGGCCCCGGTGTCGCCCACCATGCGGGCCTTGACCGCCGTCAGGCGCCCGTCGGCGTCGCAGCCGACCGTGAAGTCCATCTCGATGGGGTGGCGCTTGGGGTGGATGCGGATCGACTCCTCGCGGCTCAGCGTGATCTTGACCGGGCGCCCGGTGAGCTTGGCGAGGAGCGCGGTCTGGGACTGCACGCTCATGTCCTCCTTGCCGCCGAACGCCCCGCCGTTGGGCACGAGCTCCACGAACACGTCCTCCACCGGCATCGCGAGGAACGCGGCCACCTGGCGGCGATCGTCGAAGATGCCCTGGCCCTGCGTGTAGAGGTGGATGCGCCCGTCGGGCAGGGGCTCGGCCAAGGCGCTCTCGGGCTCGAGGTAGAGGTGCTCGATGCGCTGGGTCTTCCAGGTGCCGCTCACCACGTGGGCGCTCTGGGCCAGCGCCGCGTCGGCGTCGCCGCGCTGGAACGCGGTGCGCGACAGCAGGTTGTCGTGCGTGGGGTTGACCTGCGGGGCATCGGGCAACAGCGCCTGGTGCGGGTCGACCACCGCGGGCAAGACGTCGTACTCGACCTCGACGAGCGCCGCGGCCTTGCGGGCGGTGGCCACGTCGACGGCCGCCACGGCCGCGAGCACGTCGCCCACGCAGCGCACCTCCTCGCCCTCGGCCACGAAGCCTGGCCAGTCCTTGAGGATGAGGCCGTACCAGCGCTCGCCGGGCACGTCGGCCGCGGTGGCCACGGCGACGACCCCCGGCAGCGCGCGGGCGCGGCTCGTGTCGATCTTGATCACCTTGGCGCGGGCGTGGGGCGAGAGCGTCAGCGCGCCGTGCAGGAGGCCCTCGCGGGTCATGTCGTCGACGTAGGGGCGATCGCCGAGCGCCATGCGCTCGCCGTGGATGCGCGCGAGCGACTGACCCACGCGGCCGTCGGTGACGGGCGTGGGCTCGACCTCACCGCGGCGGGCCCGGGCCAAGAGCTCGATGGCGTCGATGATCTTGACGTAGCCCGTGCAGCGGCAGAGGTGCCCGTCGATCGCCTTGCCGATCTCGGCGCGCGAGGGGCTCGGGTGCTTGTCGAGCAGGTGCTTGGCTCGCAGGGCAATGCCGGGGATGCAGAACCCACACTGCAGGCCCGCCGCCGCCACGAAGCTCTTGGCGATGAGCTCGCGCTCGGCCTGCGGCACGCCCTCGAGCGTGAGCACCTCTCGCCCCGCCGCCTTGTCCGCCGGCATGGCGCAGGTGGTCTTGGCCGCACCGTCGACCACCGCCAGGCAGCACCCGCACTGCCCCTGCGGCGCGCAGCCGTCCTTGGTGGAGATGATGCCGCAGCGGTGGCGCAGCGCTTCCAGCAGCGTCTCGCCCGGGACCGTTTGGATCTGGACGAGCCGACCATTGAGGGTGAAGGATACGTCGCTCATCGTGTGGGCCTCCGCGGGAAGGAAACAGCCTATCACGGGCACGGGGCGGTGCAGCGGCCGCCGCGAGGCCCCTACGGCACCCGGACGGGCCCGTTGCGGCCGGGGAGACCGAAGGTCATACTCGAGACATGGTCGCCGCCCGAGCGCTGGACTTTGCGTCCGAGCCGATCGTCATCCACCGCTCGGTGAATGGCAACGGACAGACGTTCGCGCTCGACCCGTTGTCCGAGGCCCGCGTGCGCGAGCGGTTCGGCAGCCGCGTGCACATCCTCCCGCGGGTGTCCCTCGGCCTCGAGACCGAGGCCGACTACGCATCGATGCGCGTGGAGCTGATGCCTCAGATCGTCCAGCTCCTCACCGGTGTGTCGCACGCGCAGCTCGAGGTGCTCGGCGAGGTGGTGTTTCGCGACCCGGTCACCGACGAAGACGTCCCCCTGCGCAGCGAATAGCTACTCGCCCGGCCCCGGACGTCGGCTTCCAGGACCGGTTCTCACGATCGGCAGGTCGCTCGGCCACCGCTCGAGGAACGCGGTCAGCGACGTGTGCCACCCCAACGCGCCGGTCTCGTCGATCGTGACGTCGAGGGCCAGCTTGTCCTGCTTGGCCTCGAGGCTCGCCACGGGAGGCCGGCCACGGCCGGAACGCGGAGCGTCCACGAAGCGCCGGTGGATCGCAAACAGCTCCTTGCGTGGGATCACCAGGAACCGCCAGCGCAGCTCGTCGCGGATCATCAGCATGTAGAAGAGCTCGGTGTCGTGGCTGGCTCCGAGCTGCGCCCGCGACAGCGTGAAGTGAGCCTTCGAGGCCAGACCCTCGTCGAGCCGCGTCGCGGGGGCCGACTTCACCTGCACGCGCCACGTGGTCTTGTCGTGGTCGTTGATCACGAACACGTCGTCACCGACGTCGACGACCGGAATGGCCACGTTCCACCCCCGGAGCAGGAGCTCCGACATGGCGAAGTACTCGCCGGCGCGGCCGAAGTGCATGGCCTTCTCGCCTCCTCCGCCCATGGACGGCAGAGCCTAGCAGATTCAGTGCTCGCGCCCGGTGAGCAGCACCGCCACGATCTCGCCCCCGCGCAGCGCTCCGGTGCGGTGCAGGTGCATCGCTCCGGCCATGCCGGCGGTGCCGGTGGCCGTGGCGTCGAGGTCGAGCGTGCGGCGCACGGCCTCGCGGGCCTCCACGAGCGTGGGCTCGTCGACGACGATCGGGAAGCCTCCGGTGTGGATCATGCCCTCGACGAGCGCCCACCAGTCGTAGGTCTCGTCGTCGAGGATGCCGTGGGCCACGCTGCGAGGCGTGGTCTCCCAGGGCCACATGAACGCGCTGCGATGGGTGACGGCATCGTACAGCACCTCGCGCGTCACCGCAGGGGGCACCACGTGCAGCAACCAGTCGGCGCACGCCCGCGGCTCGGCGGGCGGGGCCGCGTCCCCCACCCGGGTTGCGATGGCCTGGACCACCCGCTCGTAGGCGCGCCGCAGCGGCCAGGCGCCCCGCGTCTGCACGGTGCAGACCCGTGGCATCGCCGGCAGCACGCCCAAGCCCACCGCGTCGCGCAGCGCCTGCAGGCAGGCGCTGCCGAGCGCTCCACCGCCCACCTGGACCACGAGCACGTCGAGCCGCCCGGGATCATGGCGGACCTGGCTCGCCAGCTCGTGGCCGAGCGTCATTCCGCCCTCCACTGACATGCCGTTGTCGGGACCCTGCACGCCGAACGGCAGCGCGCCGCGGCGGAGCGCGGCCCGGAACGCGCGATAGCACGGGTCGCCCGGCTCGCCGTCGCGCGGGCACGACGAGATCTGGGCGTCGAGCTGCTGTAAGCGCTCGAGCACCGCGGGATCGGCATCGGGCGGGACGAACACGTCGAGGGGCCAGCGCGCGGCTCGGGCCACCACCGCGGCCGCGAGCGCCGCGTTGCCGCAGCTCGCGATCGCCAGGCGCCGCCGCGGCGCGGCCGGGGCGTGCAGACCCGCGATCTCCGAGAGCCGCAGGTGGATCATCACCCCCATCAGGTGCCGGGCCTTGTGCGAGCCCGAGACGTTGCCGGTCTCGTCCTTGGCCAAGAGCTGCACCGTCGGCGCCCCGAGCCTGGCCAGGAGCGCCGACGCGTCGCGCAGCGGCGTACGGGAGAAGCCGCGCCCGTCGACACCGGCCACCGCGGCGTCGAGCCCCTCCACCAGCGCCAAGAGCTCGCCGTCGCTCACCCCCAGCGCCCGCGCCCGGTGGGCGTAGGAGTAGAGCTCACGCAGCGCCACGTACGGGCTGCCCTCGACGGTGGCCGGAAATCGGAGCGCGGCCGGCTCGACGTGGCGTACCAGCACGTGATCCACGTCGTCACCCGCGCGCGCAGCGGGGCATGTGAACGGGTTCGGCTCGGTGAGCGGCACCTGCCGCCCGCAACCCGAGCACTCGAGCCACACGGGCGCCGTGTCGACGGGTGTCATGGGCGTGCGACGGTCTGGCCGACGTCCCAGCCGGTGCGGTGGTTGAATTCGTCGATCATCGCGTCCCAGCGGGGCAAGAGCTCCCGCAGGCCCCGCCAGAATGCCGGCTCGCGCCGCTCGACGAACTGGGGTAGCGGCACGCCCTGCTGCTCCACCCAGGTGAAGTAGCCGAGGTTGAACATGCGCGTGCGATCGAGGTGGGTGGTCTCGAGCAGGTGATCGGTGCGGACACCGGCAAGGTGCTCGCCGAATGCCTCGGCCGCGGTGATCCGGTCGAAGCGGCCCGCGAACCGCTTCGCGAGCGCCTTGTCCCGCTCCGAGCCGTACATCGCCGCGCCGTCGGTGGCCACGGTGATCACCACGTCGTCGGGGCCGTAGCCGCAGTGGCGGGCGAGCTTGATCGCCGCGAGCACGTTGGCGATGCCCGAGAGCCCGAGCGACGACAGCGCGTCCACGAGCGCCGGCGGCACGCCGCGGCGCTCGACGAGGTAGGCCCGGCCCTCGGGATGGTTCCAGAGCACGTTGAGCGCGTCGGTGCTGCGATCGGAGATCGCGGCCACCCAGTCGGTGTTGTGCACGTTGTGGATGAGCGGTACGTGCTTGTCGCCGATGCCCTGGATGTTGTGCTCGCCAAAGCCGTTCTCGTAGAGCGTGGGGCACTCGAGCGCCTCCACGGCCACGATCCGGGCGCCGTAGTCCTCCTTGAGCCGATCGCCGGCGGCGAGGGTGCCGGCCGAGCCGGTGGCCGAGGTGAACGCCCGCAGCCGCAAGCTCGGCCGACCCGACTGCAGGTGCTCGAACACGTGTCCGAGCGCCCGCCCGGTGACGAGCCAGTGCACGAGGTAATTGGGGAATTCGCTGAACTGGTTGAAGATCACGTGGTCGGGCCGCGCCCGCAGGCGCGCGCACTCGTCGTAGATCTCCTTGACGTTGCTCTCGGAGCCCGGCGTGCGCACGATGTCGCCGGGCTCGGCCACCCAGCGATCGAGCCACTCGAACCGCTCGGCGCTCATGCCCTCGGGCAGCACCGCCACGCCGCGGCACTGCATGATCCGCGAGATCGCCACGCCCCCGCGGCAGTAGTTGCCCGTGGACGGCCACACCGCGCGGTGGGCCGTGGGGTCGAATTGCCCGGTGAGGATCCGCGGCGCGAGGCAGGCGTAGGCCGCCAGCACCTTGTGCGCGGCGATCATGGGGAACAGCTGTCCGAGCACCACCACGATCGTCGCGGGCACGCCGGTGAGCGCGGGGGGCAGCTCGAGGTGCACCGGGACCGAGACGAGCCCGCGGCGATCCTCGGCGTTGTACCAGTGCACGCGGAAGAGGTTGAGCGGGTGTGGGGCGTCGGGGTCGAGGTCGGCGAGCGCCGCGCGGATGCTCGCGGGGATCGTGGACGGATCGGCGAGCTGGGCGAACGTGGGCAGCACGATGCCCGCGTCGTGGAAGCGCGTCAGGGCGCGCTCGCGGACGGCGGGATCGACGATCTCGGTGGACAGGTCCGGGGTGCTCATGGCTACGGGTCCGTGGGCTCGTCGGGCAGGATGGCGCCGGTGCGCTCGATGATCATGCGATAGGCGTGGGGTTGGCGGTGCTTGGCGAAGTCGAAGACGCTGCGCTTGTACGACGTGCAGAGGTCGAGGTCGCAGCGCGCCACCGCGAGCTCGTCGTCGCGCGTGACGCAGAGCGCGACCAACTCGCCGGTGGGCGCGACGATGCAGCTGCCGCCGATCATCTCGCAGCCTTCCTCCTCGCCGGCCTTGGCCACGCCCACCACGAACGTGCCGTTCTGGTAGGCGCCCGACTGCAGGACGAGGTGGTTGTGGAAGTCGCCGAGGCGATCGTGCTCGGGCGCGGGCGGGTTGTGCACGGGCGTGTTGTAGCCGATGAGGACGAGCTCCACGCCCTGCAGGCCCAGCACGCGGTAGGTCTCGGGCCAGCGGCGGTCGTTGCAGATCGCCATGCCGACGACGCCGCCGAACGCCCGCACGGCCGTCCACCCGGGTCCGGGCTCGAAGTAGCGCTTCTCGAGGTGCTGGAAGCGGCGCCACGGCTCGGGCTCGGCGTGACCGGGGAGGTGCACCTTGCGGTACTTGCTCACGATGCGGCCGGTGCGATCGACGAGGATCGCGGTGTTGTAGCGGTGGAGCGCGCCGTTCTCCTCGGCGAGCTCGGCGTAGCCGAGGCAGAAGCCGACGCCGAGGCGGCGCGCCTCGTCGAAGAGCGGCTGCGTGGCGGGGCCGGGCATCTGGCGCTCGTAGAACGCGTGGAGCTCGGCCTCGTCCTCGAGCACCCAGCGCGGGAAGAACGTGGTGAGGCAGAGCTCGGGGAACACGACGAGCTCGGCGCCCTGGGCATGCGCGCGGCGGAGCAGCACGAGCAGGCGCTCCACGACCTCGGCGCGCGAGTGGGCGCGCTGGATCGGACCGAGCTGGGCAGCAGCGACGACGACGGGACGGGGCACGGCGCGGATTCCTTTCGGTGAGTGGCGACGAAGCGGCTAGGCAGCAAGCTCGAGCAGCACCCGCAAGAGCACGTTGGCGCCCGCCTCGAGATCGACCGGCTCCGTATGCTCCTTCACATTGTGGCTGATCCCCCGCACGCTCGGCACGAAGATCATCGCCGCCGGGCACACGCGCGCGAGCATCTGCGCATCGTGCCCCGCCCCGCTCGGCATGCGGCGCGTCGAGAGCCCGAGGCCCTTCGCCGCCGCCTCCACGCGATCGACGACCCCGGCATCGAACGTCACCGGCTCGAAGCGCGCGAGGCTTCGGTGGGTCACGCCCACGCCCTCCTGCTCGGCGAGCGCCTTCACGTACTCGTGCAGCCGGCGCTCCGCCTCCTGCAGCACGGTCTCGTCGGTATTCCGCAGATCCACCGTGAACACCGCGCGGTTCGCAATCACGTTGACGAGGTCGGGAAACAGCTTGAGCGAGCCCACCGTGGCGATCTGGTCGCCCCCGAGCTCCCGCGCCATCGCCCGCACGAACGCCACCACCGAGCCCGCGACGAACCCCGCGTCGTGCCGCAGCCGCAGCGGCGTGGTGCCGGCGTGGTTGCTGACCCCCGTGACCGTGAACTCCGTCCACGAGATCCCCTGCACGCTCTCGACCACGCCGATCGTGACTCCCTCTTCCTCGAGCACCGGCCCCTGCTCCACGTGCAGCTCCACGAACGCGTGCACCGGCATCGGCGCGGCGGTACCCGCATAGCCGATCGCATCGAGCTCGCTCCCGAGCGACTTGCCGTCGATGCTCACGGTGGCGCGCGCCTCCTCGATCGCCAGCGCCCCCACGAAGTACAGGCTCCCCAGCATGTCGGGCGCGAACCGTGCGCCCTCCTCGTTGGTAAAGAACCCCACCGCCAGCGAGCGCCGCGGCCGGATCCCCGCGCGCTGCAGCGTCTCGATCACCTCGAGCCCCGCGAGCACCCCGAGATTCCCGTCGTAGAGCCCCCCGGTGCGCACGGTGTCGATGTGCGACCCGGTCATCACCGGCGGCCCGGGCTCGCGGCCCGGCCACACGCCCACCACGTTGCCCACCGGGTCCACCGAGATCTCGAGGCCCAGCGCCTCCATCCACCCACGCACCAGATCACGCCCGCGGCGATCCTCGTCGGTGAGCGCGAGGCGGCACACGCCGCCCCCCGGCAGGCCGCCCACCTCGCCCAGGGCGCGGAGGCTATGCAGCAGGCGTTCGATGTCGATGCGGGGCGTCTCGGTCATGGCGCGTGGGGGCGGAGGCCGGACGATACCGCGAAGCGCGTGCGCTGGCAGGGCCCGCCGCTCCCGCCTCGCTGCGCTAGAGTCTCGGCGCCCCGATGGCCAAGGCACGCACCTCCCCCGCCGACGTCCCCGCGCACGATGGTCCGCTCCCCGCCGCGCTCCGCACCCGCGTCCGCGAGCTCGACCGCCGCCTCCGCAAGGCGCAGCCCGCTCCCAAGGTCGAGCTCGATCACGCCGACGCGTGGCAGCTGCTCGTGGCCACGATCCTCGCCGCGCGCTCCAACGACCGCACGATCAACAAGCTCACCCCCACCCTGTTCGCCCGCTGGCCCACGCCCGCCGCCCTGGCCCGCGCCTCGCAGGCCGCCGTCGAGAAGGTCGTCGCGCCCTCGGGCTTCTTCCGCGTCAAGGCCAAGGCGATCCGCGCGACCGCGGCCGCGGTGGTGGCCGACTTCGACGGCGAGGTGCCGGCCACCATGGCCGAGCTCTGCACGCTGCCCGGCGTGGGCCGCAAGACCGCCAACGTGGTGCTGACCTCGGTGTTCCGCGTGAGCAGCGGCATCATCGTCGACCTGCACGTGACCCGCCTGGTCGAGCGCCTCGGGATCACGGCCGAGAAGGACGCCACCCGCATCGAGGCGCTGCTCTGCGCGCTCCTCCCCCGGCGCGCGTGGACCGACGCGGGGCACCGCCTGGTGCTGCACGGCCGCCACGTCTGCACCGCCCGCAAGCCGCGGTGCGGCCTGTGCCCGCTCTGCGAGGTGTGCCCCAGCGCCGCCGAGGCGCCCGCCGGCCGCTGGACCGAGCGCGCGGCGTGGGAGCAGGTGGTCACCGAGTCCCGCGGCCAGCTCGACCCGACCGCGGGCGCGGGGCCACCCAGGCTCACATCGCGGTGACCTCGATCACGTACGTGCCCGTGGACATGCCGATGTTGCGGACGACCACGAAGCTCACCCCGCCGCCGCTGGTGAGGATGGCCGCCTCGACGAAGCCGTTGCCGCCGTCGTTGACCACGCCGATCGCCTGCCCGATGCCGTCGTGGAACTCGAGCTGCAGGTTGTCGTCGGCGTTGGGCGTCGCCTCGATCAGGAAATCGCCGGCCGGCAGGGCGAGGTGATAGAGGTCCGCATCGGTGAGCGTGCCGATCGATCGCATCACCGAGTCGCCGGCGCTGAGGATCTCGGCGTCGCCGTCGAGGCCGGTGTCGAGGTTGCCCACGCACGCGAAGTTGCCCATGTCGATCGGCACGCAGAAGCCGGCCGCGCCCACGTTGGGGCAGTCGTCCGCGATCGCCTGGTTGCACAGCTCGCTGCAGTGGTCATAGGGCGCGCCGATGCACAGGCCCGAGGCGCACACGTCACCGACCTCGCAGGTCTCGAAGTAGCCGAGCGTCCCCATGCAGGTGAAGCCGTCGCCCTCGAAGTCGGGGTTGCACTCGCACTCGAAGCTCCCGTCGGAGTCGGTGCAGCTCGCGTTGACATCGCAGGGGTCCTCGGCGCACTCGTCCACGTTGGAGCACCGCGTGCCGTCGCCCTCCCAGCCCGGCTCGCACACGCACTCGAAGCCGGTGTCGGAATCGGTGCACTCCGCGTTGACGTCGCACGGGTCGTCGGCACAGGTCACCGCCGGCGCACACTCCAGGCCGTCACCCTCGAAGCCCTCGTCGCACTCGCATTCGAACGAGCCCGGGACGTTGGTGCACTGCGCATTGACGTCGCACGGGTCGTCGGCACACTCGTCCACGTCGGTGCAGGTGAGGCCATCGCCGTCGAAGCCCTCGGGGCACACGCAGGTGCCGTCGTCGCAGGTCGCGGCCGGATCGCAGGCATCGCAGGGGTCGCCCGACGAGGAGTCCAACCCGGTGCTCGTGCTCGAGTCGGTGGAGGGGTCCACGGTGGGATCCACGGTGGGATCCATCGTGGGATCCACCACGGTGGTCTCCGCGGTCGAGTCGCCCGTGCCGCTCGAGCCGTCCGTGTCGGTGTCCGTGGCCGGCGGATCGGAAGGACACGCCGTCGTGAGCAACAGTCCGAGGGTAAGGAAGGTCAGGTCGTGGTTGCGCAGGAGCATCGTAGAGGTCTCGCGAGGGAGGGTCGTCCCCAGGACGCACGGGCACCGGCCCGGTTGCAGCGGGCGGGTGCGATCGGCCTTCCCCCACGCCGACGCCGGCAGGCGCGGGCCATTGGCCGGGGCGCGCAGACCCCTGCTAGCATGCCAGAGCGGTGGCGAGCCTTCCCAAGCCGGGCCCGGATGACGACGGCGGCTCCGACTCCACGGAGCTCGCCTTGGCCACCCCCATGCCGCGCGCCCCGTTCTCGCGCCGCGCGAGCCTCCGCCCCGAGATCCGCGCCGCGCTGGCGCTGGAGGAGGCTGGTGAGCTGCAGGAGGCCGCCCGCGTGCTCGAGTACTCGGGCGAGCACGCCCAGGCCGCGTCCCTGCGCATGGAGCACGCCCGCACCGTGGCCGACGCCGGCGAGCGCGTCGACGTGCTGCGAGAAGGCTGCGCCCGCAACCCCGGCGACACCGCCGAGGGGCGCGCGCTGCACCATGCCCTGGCCGAGGCCCTGCTCGACCAGGCCGCGCGCGAGACCGATCCCTCGCGCCGCCGCAGCCTCGAGCTCGAGGCGGCCCGCGGCCTCGAGGAGGCCGACGAGGGCGGGGCGGCCGGCGAGCTCTACGAGCGCCTGGGCCTGCTCGACCGCGCCGCGCGGGCGTTCGAGCGCGCGGGCGAGATCGTCAAGCTCGAGCTCGTGCTCGAGGTGCTCGAGCGCCGCGAGCAGGCCGAGGCCGAGGTCGCGGCGCTCGAGGCCGAGGTCGACCGCGCGCTCGAAGATGGCCGCCGCCGCCAGGCCCACGTGCTGCTGCTCGAGCACGTGGCCAGCCGCGAGCGGCTGGGCCGGGCCGGGCGCCCCGGGCCCGCACAGCGCCTGGCGGTGCTCGAGGCCGCCCGCCCCCGCACCCACACCGTCGAGCTCGGCTGGAACGGGCGCGTGACCTCGGTCAGCGGGCGCCCACGCTTCGTCATCGGGCGCTCGCCCGACGCCCAGCTCGCGCTTCCGAGCGCTCGGCTGTCGCGTCACCACGTGGAGCTCGCCATCGACGCCTCCGATGCCGCCGGGCCGCGGCTCACCGCCACCGACCTCGGGTCCAAGCTCGGCAGCTTCTGGGACGGCGACCCGCTCGAGCCCGGCGAGCCGTTGCCGCTCCTGGCCCGAGGCGAGCTGGGCCTCGGCGGTACCGAGGCCATCGAGGTGGTCCCGCTCCACGGCCACCACGGCGAGCCCTGCGGGGCGCTCTTGCGGGCCGGCCACCGCGACGCCTGGCACCTCTACCTGCCCCAGGGCGGCCCGCTGGTGCTCGCGCCCGACGTGCGGGTGCCCGCGCGCGTGCTGTTCGACCGCGGCTGGGTGGTGCTCGACCTCCAGAGCGGCGTCGGGGCCGACCTCGACCGCCACCGCCTGCCCACCGGCGCGGCCATCGAGCTGTTGGTCGGCGACCGCGTGAGCCTGCTGGGCGCCCCGCTCGTGCTCGAGGTGCTGTCGTGAGCGTCGCATGGGCGCTCGAGCTCGCGGGCGACGTGGACGACCTCCCGCTCCACGGCGTGCTCGACGACGTCGTGACGCGCTTCGCGGACGGGGCGGCCCGGCCCGACGAGCTGCCCGAGCTCCGCCGCTTCGCCACCGCGCTGCAGGCCGGCACCCCGCTGCCCGCGCTCGAGGCCCAGCTCCGCGCGCTCAGCCACGCCGGCTACCTGCGGGGCACGCTGGTCGTGCTGGCCAGCGAGCTGCGCCGCCCCTCCGATCCCACCGGCTCCGGCTCCGCGACCGGCTCCAGCGCCACCGCCCGCCCCGAGCTCGCGCTCGTGCTGGCCCGCGAGCTGCTCGACGCGCTCGACCCGGGCCTGGGCGTGCGCCTTTGCCGCGCCGTGCTGGCCGAGCCCCACGTGCAGGCCAGCGATCGGCGCCCCGACGGCGCGTTCGTGGCCGGGAACCTCCTGCTCGGCGACGCCTTGCTCGAGGGGGGCGACCCCGGGGCCGCCCTGCGCCACTTCGAGGCCGTGCTCTCGGTCGACGTCGACCACGGGCGGGCGCTGCGGGGCTTTCGCGAGGCCGTGCGCGCGCTCGAGGCCCGCGGCGTCGCGGCCGAGCACCGAAGCCGCGGGCTGGCCCTGCTCGACGGCCTCGACGAGCTCGAGCTCCGCCACGCGTTCGGCTCCGAGCGCTACGAGCTCGGGCGCCCGCTCGGTCGCGGCCGCCATGCCGTCGTGTACGAGGCCTGGGATCGCCAGGTGGGCCGCGCGGTCGCGATCAAGCGCCTGCTCCAGCCCGAGGCGCGCAAGGGCGACGTGCCCGAGCGCGTGATCGAGGCGCGGTTCTTCGCCGAGGCCCGCACGCTCGCCCGCGTGCGGAGCCCGTTCGTGGTGGCGCTCTACGACGTGCAGCCGCGCCACCGCTTCATCGCGCTCGAGCTCTGTCGCGGCGGCAACCTGCGCCTCTGCCTACGGCGGGGCCTCGTGACCGCGGCCGACGTGCCGCGCATCGGTGAAGAGCTCCGCGCCGCGCTCGCGGCCGTGCACGCCGCCGGAGCGGTGCACCGCGACGTCAAGCCCGCCAACATCCTCGTGCGGGGCCGCCACCCCGGCGCCCCCGTGGCGCTGGCCGACTTCGGGCTCGCGGTGGGCCACGACCCGCGCCGCACGGCCACCAACGCCGGCACGCTGCGATACCTGTCCCCCGAGCTGCGCCGAGCCCCCGAGCAGCACCCGGTCAGCGACTCCGAGCCCGCCCGTCGCGGGGCCCGGGCCACCCCCGCCTCCGATCTCTTCAGCGCCGGCGTGGTGCTGCTCGAGCTCGCATTCGCTCCGCAGCCGCTGCCCGAGCCGCTCGATCGCATCGACGCCGACTTCGACGCGCGGCAGCTCGTGCCCGACACGCTGCCCGCCGCGTGGCAGCACACCCTGCGCTCGCTCTTGTCCCCCGACCCGGAGGCCCGCTCATGGTGACAGCCGCTCACATGGCCCGAACGGGCCTCCGGGCCCCTGCCCGCCTCGCCCTCGCCCTCGCCACGCTCGCGTGCACGAGCGCGGGCTGCGAGGAGCTCCCCCGCACCTACAGCACCCGCGCCGAGGACGGCGTGGTGCTGTTTCGCGACGACTTCGAGCGCACCGAGCTCGGCCCCGACTGGAACCCCTCGGGCCCCGGCGCGACCCTCGACAACGGCGTGCTCAAGCTCGAGGACCTCCACAACCACCCGCTGTGGCTCGCCCGCCCGCTGCCCGACGACGTCCGCATCGAGCTCGACGCGTGGAGCACCACCGAGGAGGGCGACATCAAGGTGGAGCTGTGCGGTGACGGCAAGAGCGCGGCCACCTCGGACAACTACGTGGCCACCGGCTACGTGCTCGTGTTCGGCGGCTGGAACAACACCCTCAACGCGATCGTGCGCCGCAACGAGCACGGCCGCGACCGCGAGACGATCACCGAGCCCAAGGTCGAGCCCGGTCGCCGCTACCGCTTCACCATCACCAGGAGCGGCAGCGAGCTGCGCTGGGAGATCGACGGCCGCGAGGTGCTCGCCTACGAGGACGAGGCGCCGCTCCGCGGCGAGGGCCACGACCACTTCGCGTTCGGCGGGTGGGAAGCCCAGACCCACTTCGACAACCTCGTGATCGAGGCGCTCTAGTGTCGATCGCCGTCCCGCACAGCTTCGGGCGCTACGTGCTCACCCGCCTCATCGGCGAGGGCGGGATGGCCGAGGTGTACCAGGCCACCGTGCGCGTGGCCGAGGGCCTCGAGAAGAAGGTGGTGGTCAAGAAGATCCGCAAGGAGTTCGCCGACCACCACGAGTTCACCCGCATGTTCGTCGACGAGGCGAAGATCGCCCTCTCGCTCAACCACGCCAACATCGTCCAGGTGTTCGACTTCGGCCAGGAGAAGGGCGACTTCTACCTGGCGATGGAGATGGTCGAGGGCGCCGATCTCATGCGCCTCCTGCATGCGATCCGCGAGGCCCAGCACCGCGTGCCGCCCGTGATCGCGGCGTACATCGGCCACCAGGTCGCCGCGGGCCTGGCCTACGCCCACCGCAAGACCGACGACTACGGCCGCGCGCTCGGCATCGTGCACCGCGACGTGAGCCCCCACAACGTGATGGTGAGCTTCGAGGGCCAGGTGAAGATCCTCGACTTCGGCATCGCCCGCACGCGCGCGCGCGCGCTCGAGCAGCTCGAGGCCGCGGCCAAGACGCTCGAGGAGACCATCAAGGGCAAGATCGCGTACATGTCGCCCGAGCAGGCCCGCGGCCGGCCGCTCGACCAGCGCTCCGACGTGTACTCGCTCGGCGTGTGCCTGCACGAGCTGCTCACCGGCCAGCTCTTGTTCCGCCAGGCCGATCGCGTCAAGGCGCTCAACCAGGTCCGCAGCACCCCGGTGCCACCGCTGCGGCGCGTGGCCCCCGAGGTGCCCGTGGCGCTCGCCGGCATCATCGACCGGGCGCTGGCCCGCGAGCCCGCCGAGCGCTACCAGAGCGCCCGCGCGCTGCAGGCCGACCTCGCCGAGTTCCTGCACCGCTCCGACCCCGTGGTCGACGACGAGGTGCTCTCGAGCTTCGTCGCGCACTACTTTCGGCCCGATCCACCCACCACCACCGCCGTGCCGCCGCCCGCCCCCGCCGACGCCGGCAGCGGCGACCTGGTCGACGCGCAGCACACCGAGTATCCCGTCCGCGAGAGCCGCGAGTCGCAGCGCGTGGTGGTGGTGTGGGTGGCCATCGAGGCGCCACCGGCCGACGCCGGCCGCCCGAAGGCCGACGCAGCCGCGTTCCTCCACCTGGCCCGTGACGTGGCCTTCAAGCGCGAGGCGCTGGTGCTGCGCGACGATGCCGAGGCGGTGGTGCTGGCGTTCGGCGCCCTCATCCGCACCGGCGGTGACGCCGAGCGAGCGCTGCGGGCCGCGCTGGCCCTGCGCGACGACGCCAGCGACGCGGCCCCCGGCCTGCGGCTCGCGTTCCTCGTGGCCAACGCCCCCACCCTGGTGCAGCGCGACGCCCACGGCGTGGTGCGGGTGGAGCTGCGCCCCGGCGTGGCCAAGCAGCTCGCCGCCACCGCGCGCCGCCACCTCGACGGCCCGGTGATGGTCTCGGGCAACCTCGTCGACGTCTTGGCCGAGGCGTGGCGGTTCGGCGACTCCTCGTTCGTCGAGGCGCCCGAGGAGGGCACCGGCAGCGCCCGCGTGGCCGACCACGAGCTCGAGCACGTGGCCCCGCTGCTCGGCCCCACCGCCCGCGAGCAGCGGCGACCGGTGGGCCCGCCCGGCGGCCCCGCGCTGCTCGTCGGCCGCGAGCTCGAGCTCAAGATCCTGCGCGACGCGTTCTCCGAGGCGATCCGCTCGCGACGCTCACGCGCGGTGCTGGTGGTCGGCGAGGCGGGCCTGGGCAAGCGGGCGCTCGTGGAGCGGTTCGTCGCGTCGCTGCCCCGCACCGCGTGCTGGGTGCTGCGCGCCACCGGCAGCTGGCAGCGCCGCAACGCCCCCATGGGCGTGTTCCTCGACATGCTGGCCCGCTTCCTCGAGATCGAGCACCAGACCCCCACCGCCGCGATCGTGGAGCGGCTCGGGCGGCTGCAGATCCGCGAGGCCGAGATGCTCGGCCGCACGCTCGCCACCTCGCTCGGGCTCGCCGATGCCGAGCCGCCGGGGCTGTTGCCCCGCACCCGCCGCGACCGGCTCTGGCGGCTGGTCCGGCGCCTGATCATCGCGCTCGCGCAGCGGCGACCGGTGCTCGTCATCATCGAGAACCTGCAGTTCCACGACGAGCAGAGCCTCGACCTCCTGCGCGAGTGGATCGAGACCCCGCAGCCCTGGCCGGTGCTGGGCGTCGCCACCGGGCGCCCCGGCAATCGCCGCGTCGAGCTCGTGCGCCAGGAGCCCAACATCATCGAGATCCGCCTGCAGGAGCTCGACGACCAGGCCCGCCGCGAGCTGCTCGAGCGGCGCTTCGAGGATCCCGCCGCCGCCGCGCCGCTCTGCGAGTCGATCCTCGCGCATACCGGCGGCAACCCGCTGTTCATCGAGCAGATCCTCGCGTCGCTCGTGGAACGCGGCGTGGTGGCGTGGAACACCCAGGGGCGCCAGCTCTTGGTGCAGAAGCCCGGCGCCAGCGTGGAGCTGCCGCGCAGCATCGAGGCCGTGCTCGGCGAGCGGCTCGAGGAGCTCGCCCCCCAGGACCGCGAGGTGCTGCAGGGCGCCGCGGTGCTGGGCCGGCACTTTCGTGCGCCCGAGCTGCCGCTCCTGCTCGAGCGCGACCCCGGCGACGCGCTCGCCCACCTCGTGGGCAAGGGCTTCGTCGAGCGCATCGAGGGTGCGCGGCGCGGCTCGGAGGACCATCGCTTCGCCACCGTGAGCCTGCACGAGGCCTGCAAGGCCGCGCTCTCGCACGCGCAGGCCGAGCGGCTGCACGGGCGCGCCGCGGAGCTGCGCCGCGCCCGGGCCGACTACTCGCCCGAGCGCGACGCCGGCCCCATCGCCGAGCACCTGATGACCGCCGGCCGCACCCAGGAGGCCATCGAGCCCGCGCTGCGAGCCGCCGCCGACGCCTACGAGGTCGACGGCAACCTCGAGGCCTACTACTACTTCTCGCTGGCCTTGCGGGCGCTGCCCGAGGACGACCCGCGCCGCTTCGACGCGCTCCTCAAGCGCGAGCGGATCCTGCGGGCGTGGGGCCGACGGCGCGCGCAGGTGGCCGACATCCGCCAGCTCCTGCAATCGGCGGAGCTTCGCACCAACGCCGTACACCTCGCGATCGCGTCGATCCGCTTGCTCCGCTTCTACCTCGAGGTCGGCCGCCCGCACCCCGCCGAGCGGCTCCTGCCCAAGGTGGACGAGCGCGTGGCCGCGGTCCCCGACCCCGCCCCGTTCCGCGTCGTGGTCGACGAGCTGCGCTCGGAGCTCGCGTTCTTGCAGGGCCGCTTCGACGACGCCGAGCAGCACGCGCTCGAGGGCCTGCGCCGCTCTGGCTCCGACACCCGGGGCCTCCGCCAGCGCGCCAGGCTGCTCTCGCGGCTCGGGCAGGTCAAGGGCGGCATCGGCCGCTACGACGAGGCGCGCGAGGCCTACGAGGAGGCGCTGTCGCTCGCGCGGCGCATCGACAACGCGCGGCTCGAGGCACAGCTCTTGAACGCGCTCGGCGAGGTCGCCGGCCGCAGCACCCACTACCAGGAGGCGCTCGACTACTTCAAGGCGTCGCTCCACATCGATCGCGAGCTCGGCGACCGCTTCACCACCGGCCGCAAGCTCGCCAACCTCGGGCTCGCCTACGCGGCTATTGGATTGTACCGTCGTGCGGAACGGTACCTGCGCAAGGCGCTCGAGCTGCACGAGACCGTGGGCCACCCCGGCGAGTGGGGCGACGTGGTGGTGGCGCTCGGCGAGGTGGTCGCCTCGCTCGGCGATCTCGAGGCCGCGCGGGCGCTGCTCGAGGACGCCGCCGAGATGGCGCGCCGCCGCGACGACGTGCGCACCGAGCTGCGGGCCCGCGTGCGCCTGGCTGGCGTGCTGCTCGAGCAGGGCAAGGAGAGCGACCGCCCCACCGCGGCCGCGATCGCCGAGGAAGCGCTGGAGACCGCGCGCAGCCACGGCCTACGCACCGCCCGGCGCCGCGCGCTGGCCGTGCTCGCGCGGCTCGCCGAGGACGCCGGCGAGCGGGAGCGGGCCATCGAGCTCGAGCGCGAGGCGGTGATGCTGGTGCGAGCCGGGGCCGATCCCATCGACGGCGTGCGCTCGATCCACCACCTCGGGCGGCTCCTGGTGACCAGCGGCCAGCCCCACGAGGGCCACCCGCTGCTGCGCGAGGCCGCCGCCATGCTGCAGGCGCGCCTCGACGACCTGCGAGACGAGGAGCTGCGCCGCGGCTACCTCGACCAGCCCGACGCGCGGAGGATCCTCGTCGACGGCGGGAGCGGCGAGGCGGATCCCACGCCGCCCGGGGAGCCGGGCGCCACGGAGTGAGGCGCGAGGCCGCCGACCCGCGCTATGCTGGGCCCTGGAGCCCTTCGTGCACCCGCGAGCCCCTGCCCCCGCGCCTCTCGGCCTGGCCCTGGCCTTCGCCCTCGCCCTCGCCTCGCTCGGCCCGGCCGGCTGCGCGCCGCGGGGCGTGCTCGTGGCCGAGAACGGCAGCCACCGCCTCACCGCCCGCGACGAGGAGAGCGGCGTGACGGTGGTGCTGACCAGCGGCGTGTGGGAAGCGGAGCCGAGCGAGCTGCCGGAGCAGTGGACGGTGCTGCACGTGCTCGTGGCCAACCTCGGCCGCTCGCCGGTGCTGCTGGCCCCCGGCGACTTCGAGCTCCGTGACGAGCGCGGGTTTCGCTACGAGCTGCTCGACGCGGGCGCGGTGTTCGAGCTCGCGGATCCCGAGGCTCCGGCGGAGACCTACGGCCGCACGTACCACCGCGACTACGATCCCGGCGGCCCCGTGGAGTTCGAGCCGATCGTCGCCCCCGGCGACGTCCCCGCCGAAGCGCTGCCGTGGGGCGTGCTCGAGCCGGGCACGCAGATGCGGGGGTTCGTGTACTTCGACGCGATCGAGTCGAGCGCCAACGTGGCCACTCTGACCTGGCACGTGATGCGGCCCGATCACGCGCCGGTGGTCGATCTGAAGTTTCCGCTGTGGGTCTACCGGGCGTCGCGTCGCGGCTGAGCACCCCGCGACGCACCAAAGAAAAAGGGGCTGCCCTTCGGCAGCCCCTTTCTCGCTCACGCAGAGCCGATCAGATCAGGCCGGCAGCGCGCAGGCGCCCACGTCCTCGTATCCGGGAGGAGCCGCGCCCTCCTCGTACCACGGGGTGCACATCTGGCCGTCGGCCGCACCCTCGCACTGGTCGTCGCCCATCGGGTCGGTCAGGTCGCAGACCGCGGTGCAGCAGCCGCCCGCGCCCTCGCAGGCCTGGCCCGCCGGCACCGTGCTGGCATCGAGACAGATGTAGCCCGGGTCGCAGACGTTGATGAACTCGCAGGCATCGCCGTAGACGCCGGTCTCGCCCGAGGCATCGGGCGCGCAGCTCCACGCGTCCTGGATCGGGTAGCAAGCCTGGCCCTCGGCACAGTCCTGCAGGATCGGATCGCAGCTCGGCAGACACAGCACGATCGCGCCGTCGTTGGCGATGGCGCAGCTGGTGTCCGGATCCTCGCAGATCGGGTTGGCCTCGTCGCCGGTACACATGGCCACGCAGGTGCCCATGTTGGTCTTCGGGTCGACGTCCCAGCACATCGAGCCGAGATCGCACGAGTCGATGCCCGAGGTGCCCGAGCCCTCCACCGTGCACTCGTCGCCCGGCTGGCCCGGGTTGTCGTCGATGGGCGAGCAGCGGGTCGCGTTCCAGGCTCCGCCGCCGTCGTTCGCCCACGGCATGCACTTCTCGCCCGCCATGCAGTCCTGCGCGAAGATGTCGCACTCGAAGCTGACACCGCCGCCATCGGGCTCGAGCAAGAACACGACGTCATCGCCCGCGCTGCCCGAGTCGCCACCATCGGTGGTCGCCCCGGCCTCGGTCGCGCCGCTGGTCATTGGCCCGGCCGTGTCGGGGTCGATGCCAGTGGTGAGCGACGGGCCATCGGAGCTCTCGGCGTCGTCGTTGTTGTCGTCGTTGTTGTCATCCTGCCCGGGCTGCGTCGTCCCGTCCGTATCTTCTTTGGTGCCACACGCGCCAAGCGCGAGCCCCGCAGACACCATCAAAGCCCAAATGATCTTCTTGTTCATGCGCTGTATCGTCCCTTTTTGAGTCGGTCGACTCGCCCGTACGCTGCTGGTCCCGTCACCCCGCGAGGGCTCGAGTCGGAAGTTTTGTCAGCTTGTCGCGTATCCCCAACGCGGCATGCCATCAGGTCTCGACGATAATCTGCCAAAACCTACTGGCTCGCAAGCGAATATCAGCATTGGAAATCCCGGTACTCACGAACGTGAGGGACACCATCCTGATGACCTTTGCGAGAATTTCGAGTGATTTTCAGTAGCTGCGCGGTCTCGGCTCCCGGCCGCCTGGCCGCCTGGCTCTACGGCCCGAATGGCAGGATCGTTTCCTCACAGACCAGGACGACACCGGTAGATCGGCACCGACACCAATCGCGGTGGTTCGGGGTCGGGGGTCGACGCAGTCTCGCCGCGAGGAGCCAGCGGGTAGTCCCTGCGCGCAATACCGATGGACGGTCGGTTTTCGTGATCGTACCGTCGGCGCCCGATGTCCGGTCTCCCCACACGCCCACCCCGGCTGGGCGAGCTCGAGACCGCCGTCATGGAACACTTGTGGAAGGGCGGCGAGGGTGAGGCCAAGACGGTGCACGCATCGCTCGGCAAGCGCCGCGGCATCACGCTCAACACGATCCAGTCGACGCTCAAGCGCCTGTTCGAAAAAGGACTGCTCGAGCGCGACAAGGTGAGCCACGCACACGTGTATCGTGCCAGCGTCTCGCGCGAGGAGCTCCAGCGCAGCGTGCTCGGGAAGCTGGTCGGCGAGCTCATGGGCGGGCAGGCCGATGCCATGGTCGCAGCCTTCGTCGATCTCACCGAGCGCGCCGGGCCCGAGCACCTCGAGCGCCTCGAGGCGCTCGTCGCCGAGCGCCGCCGGCGGCTCGGGAAGGGTGGCCGATGAGCGCGCTCGGAGCCCTGCAGCTCGTCGTGCTCGCGGGCCTGATGTTCGCGGTGCTGGCCGGCGTGCTCGTCTCGGCCGTGGCGCCGCGGATCCTCGCGTGGGTACAGCCCTGGGCTCCACGCCCGCGCCACCGCGCCCTCGTCGTCACCGCGATCGCTCCCGTCCTGCTCGCGATCACCTGCACGCTGGCGTCGCTCCTGCCGTCGCTGCTGCCCCTCGTGTGGCCGGAGCACGATCACTGTCTTCAGCACGACGACGGCCACCTGCACCTGTGCGCCGTTCACCTGCCGCGCCAGCTCGGCAATGCGGCGTCGTGGCTCGTGCTGGTGCTCGGCACGGGCTGGTGCGCAGCGAGGGCGCTCGGCGGGGCCGCAAAGCTCCGACGCGCCGCGTGGATCTCGGCCGGGTTGCTCGCCCAAGGGCGCAGTGATCCCGGCTCGGGCGTCGTCATGCTCGCGACGCCCACCCCCATCTGTGTGCTCGTAGGGGTGTTTCGGCCCGTCGTCGTGCTCTCCGAGGGACTCGTCGAGCAGCTCTCGGCCGAGGACCTGGCGGTCGTGCTCGCCCACGAGCGGGCGCATGCACGGCGACGCGACACGCTCGTGCGCCTCATGGCGCGCGTGACCACCTCGTTCATGCTGCCTTCCGTGCGCAGGCGACTGCTCGATGCGCTCGAGCTGGCGGCAGAGCAGAGCTGCGACGAGCTCGCGGCCGCGAGCTTCGGCCGCGTACGCGTGGCCGAGGCGATCCTGGGCGTGGAACGCATGCTGTCCGCACGCCTTCATGGGCTTCGCCCGCTCGCGGAGTTCTTCGGAGCCCATGCGGTGGCGCAGCGGATCCATGCGTTGCTCGATGAGCCGCGCGGCGAAGGCAACACGGTCGCGGTGACGGCCGCGCTGGCGCTCCTGCTCGTGCTGGTGCTCGCCGCCAGCGAGCCCTTGCACCACTCGACCGAGTCGCTCCTCGGGGCGCTCGTCCACTGACGGGAAGCACTCGATGCACAGCGCCTACCTGCGATACCGGCTCATACCCAGAAAACCGAGCATCGGTCGGTATTTGGTCACCGTCATCGTCGGTACGGCGCTCGCACGGGCGGTTCCGAGCACGGCGCTGGCCGAGGAGCCAACGCCCTCGCTCGCCGATGACGACGTCGCACCCTCGATCACGCTCACCGAGGAGGAGGTCGTACGCCAGGCGCTCGCCCGTCCGTCACTCGCCGACGCGCTCGGGGGCGCCGTGGACGTCGAGCGCGGCGCGGCCGTGACGCTCGCGACTCATCCGAACCCGCAGCTCTCCTACCTGCGCGAGCAGACGTTCGGCTCGCTCGGAACGGGCGAGGACTACATCTCGCTCTCGCAGGTGCTCGACATCGGCAACCGCCGCCGCCTGCGGAGCAACGCGGCCAAGCGACGCGCCGTCGCCATCGAGCGCGAGGGCGAGGCGGTCCACGCCGAGATCGCAGCCGATGCCCGACTGCGCTTCTACGAGGTGCTCCACCGCCAGCACCGCGCCGCCGCGCTGCGTACGTTCATCTCGCAGATCGATGCGGCGCTCGGCATCGTGGCGCGGCGCGAGGCACGGGGCGATGCGGCGCTCTACGACCGTCGCCGGCTCGAGCGCGAGAGCGCGATCGCGAGCGATCGGCTCGAGGCCGAGCTCGCCGCCCTCGAGCACGCACGCGCCAGGTTGGCCGCGCTCCTCGACGGCTCGGTGGACGCGGAGGCCCACGTCGCCGTCGCCGGAGAGCTCCTGCCCACGACCGAGCCCCCCACCCTGCCGGACCTCCGTCGAACCGCCTCGACACGACCCGACCTGCGTGCGCTCGACGCCCGGGGCGAAGCCGCGGCGTTCGAGCGCCGCGCCGCCGGCCGCTGGTGGGTCCCCGATCTGCGCATCGAGGGCGGGTGGAAGGGCGTCGCCGTGGCCCGGCAAGGGCGAACCGACGGCTTCCTGCTCGGCGCCGTGGTGAGCCTGCCGCTGTGGAACACGTCGGCCGGGCTCTCGCGCGTGGCCGACGGCGAGACCCGAGCCGCACGGGGGCGCCGCGAGCTGCTCGAGGCCGAGCTGCTCGGTGAGATCACGGGGCTGCGCGCCGAGGCGGTGCGGTTGGCCGCCACCGCGCGGCGCGCTCGGGAGCGGTCGGCCGCCACGTCCAACGACCTGATCCGCATCGCGAGCACCGGCTACGAAGGCGGCGAGCTGACGGTGCTCGAGCTGCTCGATGCCTATCGCGGCGCCGCAGACGACGAGCTCGCCGCGCTCGAGCTGGCCACGGCGGCACGGCGTGCTCGCATCGAGCTCGACCGCGCCGTGGGGGAGGTTCCATGAGACGCTTGCTCGCCCTGTTGTTGTTGCTCGGCGCGTGCCGGTGGCCCGAGCCCGACGCTTCCGACGCCGAGGGCCAGGCACCGGTGGAGGAGCCGGAGCGCCCCGCGCTCTCGTTCACGCACTGGACCGAGACGACCGAGCTCTTCATCGAGCTGCCGGCGCTCGTCGAGGGCCTCGAGTCGCCCTGCGCCGCACACGTCACTCGCCTGGCGGATTTCTCCGCGCCCGCGGCAGGGCGGGTGACTGTGGTGCTGCGCGGAGGGCCCGGCGAGGAGCGCTTCGTCTCCGAGAGCCCGTCGGTCCCCGGCATCTTCCGGCCCGTCGTCGTGCCGAGCACGACGGGAACCCGGCAGCTCTTGGTCGAGGTGGAGCTGCCAGACACCACCACCGCCGTGCACGACCTCGGACCGGTGCAGGTGTTCGCCTCGGAGGACGCCGCGCGCGAGGCGATGCCCGAGGAGCCCGAGGCGGCGGGGCGCATCGTGTTCCTCAAGGAGCAGCAGTGGCCGATCGCGTTCGGGACGGACGTCGTGGCCGAGCAGACGTTCCGCAGCTCGCTGCGCGCGACGGGGAGCCTGCGCAGCCGCGACGACGGCGAGGTCGTCGTGACCGCTCCGGTCGCGGGTCGCATCACCACCATGGGCTCGAAGTTCCCGCGCGTGGGGACGCGCGTCACCGTCGAGCAACCACTGGCCATGCTCGCACCTCGGCTCGAAGCGTCCGACCAGGCGTCGCTCGATCTCGCGGTGACCAGCGCGCGTCTCGAGCTCTCCTACGCCGAGCGTGAGCGCGAGCGGCTGGAGGCGCTCCATCGCGAGGGTGCGGTTCCCGAGCGTCGGGCCATCGACGCGCGACACGGGGAGGAAGAGGCCCGCGCCGCGCTCTCCGGCGCGGAGCGCCGCCTCGGCCAGTTCCGCCGGGTGCAGCGAACACGGGGTGGACGCGCCGAGGGCAGCATCCAGGTCCGCGCCCCGCTCACCGGCACCATCGCTGGCGTCGACGTGGCTCCGGGGAGCTTCGTCGAGGCGGGTGCGTCGCTGTTCGACGTGGTGGACCTCGCGCGGATCTGGCTCGAGGTCCACGTACCGGAGGCCGACATCGCAAAGCTCGGGCAGCTCCACGGCGGCTGGTTCGAGCTCGAGGGCTTCGATGTCCCCTTCGAGCTCGCGGCCGAGGCCCTGCTCGGGACCAGCGCCTTCGTCGATCCCGAATCGAGGACCATGACGGTGCTGTTCGCGGTCGAGAACGCCGATGCACGCCTCCCGCTCGGGGCGTTCGCCCGCGTGTACCTGACCATGGGCGAGCCGCAGCGGATCATCGGGGTCCCACCGGGCGCGATCGTCGACGACAACGGCCAAGACGTCGTCTACGTGCAGGTCGAAGGCGAGGCGTTCGAGCGGCGCATCGTCCGGCTCGGGCCGCGTGATGGGGGCCACGTGGCGGTGCAGGTGGGGCTGTCGGCCGGCGAGCACGTGGTCACGCGCGGTGCATGGTCCATCAAGCTGGCGGCGGCCAGCGGAACGATTCCCGCGCACGGTCACGCGCACTAGCGCCATTGGAGGATGCCGTGATCGATGCCGTGCTCCGCTGGTCGCTCTCCCACCGCGCAATGGTCCTGATCGCCGCGGCGGTGCTGCTCGTGTGGGGAGCGTTCACGGCCGTGCGCATGCCCGTGGACGTGTTCCCCGATCTCACCGCCCCCACCGTGACGGTCATCACCGAGGGACACGGCATGGCTCCCGAGGAGCTCGAGATGCGCGTGACCTTCCCGATCGAGACCGCGGTCAACGGCGCACCCGGGGTGCGTCGGGTGCGATCGGTGACGGGGGTCGGGATCTCGATCGTCTACGTCGAATTCGAATGGGACACCGAGGTGTTCCGGGCGCGCCAGATCATCGGCGAGAAGCTCCAGCTCGTGCGGGACACGCTCCCGGTCGAGGTCGAGCCCCCGGTGCTCGCGCCGATCTCGTCGATCATGGGCGAGATCCTGTTCCTGGCCGTGACGAGCGACACGCGCTCGCCGATGGAGGTGCGCACCGCGGCCGACTTCACGCTGCGGCGGCGCCTGCTCGCGATCCCGGGCGTCTCCCAGGTGGTCGTCACCGGCGGCGAGCGCCGCCAGCTCCAGGTGGTGCTCGACCCCGATCGCCTCGTCTCGTACCGCTTGACGGTGGACGACGTCGTGCAGGCGCTGGCCGAGACCAACCTCAGCGTGTCGGCCGGCTTCCTCACCGAGAACGGGCAGGAGTACCTGGTGCACGGCAAGGGCCGCGTGCGCTCGCCCGAGGACGTCGGCGAGACGCTGGTGGCGATGCGGGGGAACGAGCCGATCCTCGTGCGGCAGCTCGGCGAGGTGCGGGTGGGCGCGGCCCTCAAGCGGGGCGAAGGGTCGTACCGCGGAGAGCCGGCCGTCGTGGTGGGCATCCAGAAGCAGCCGGGCACCAACACGCTCGAGCTGACCGAGCGGCTCGAGCGCGAGCTCGACGAGATCCAGGACACGCTGCCCGAGGGCATCACGATCCACCGCAACATCTTTCGCCAAGCCGATTTCATCTCGGTCGCCGTCCACAACGTCACCGTGGCCTTGCGGGACGGCATCGTGCTGGTGCTCGTCATCGTGCTCGTGTTCCTGGCCAGCGGTCGCGCGAGCGCCATCACGCTCGTGGCCATCCCGCTGAGCCTCGTCACCGCCGTGTTCGCGCTGTCGGCCTTCGGCGCCACGCTCAACACCATGACCCTCGGCGGGATGGCGATCGCCGTGGGCGAGCTGGTGGACGACGCGGTCATCGACGTGGAGAACGTGGTGCGACGCCTGCGGGAGAACGCCGGGCGGCCGCCCCAGGAGCGCCGGTCGGCGCTCGCGGTGGTGCTCGCGGCCAGCACGGAGATCCGCAGCTCGATCGTGTTCGCCACCTGCGTCGTCGTGCTCGTGTTCTCGCCGCTGCTCTTGCTCACCGGGGTCGAGGGGCGGCTGCTCCAGCCGCTCGGCATCGCGTACGTGGTGGCGCTGGTCGCCTCGCTCGCGGTCGCGGTCACCGTCACGCCGGCGCTGTGCTCGCTGGTGCTGCCGGGCGCGCGCGCGGTGGCACGCGCCCACGAGCCGCGCGTGGCCGTGTGGCTCAAGTGGCTCTACGCGCCCCTGCTCGGGCTCGCAGTGCGCCGCTGGCGGCTCCTGCTCTTGCTCTCTGCGATGATGCTCTTCGCCGCCGGCGGGGCGCTCGCCCGCGCGGGCCGCTCGTTCCTGCCGGAGTTCCGCGAGGGCACGCTCACCGTCGCTGCGGTCACCCTGCCGGGTACGTCGCTGGCCGAGTCGGACGCGATGGGCCGCCGCATCGAGATGATCCTGCTGGAGCAGCCGGAGGTCGTGTCCGTGGCGCGTCGCACGGGCCGCGCCGAGCTCGACGAGCACGCCCAGGGGGTCAATGCCGCCGAGCTCGACGTGGGCCTGCGGGTGACCGACCGCAGCCGTGACGAGCTGCTCGCGGTGCTCCGTCGCGAATTCTCGATGCTGCCGGGGATGACCATCACGATCGGCCAGCCCATCGGCCACCGCATCGATCACATGCTCTCGGGCACCCGTGCCAACATCGCGGTCAAGATCTTCGGCGACGACCTGGGCGAGCTTCGAAGGCTCGGGACGCAGATCGAGGCCGTGATGCGCGACGTGCCCGGCGTCGTGGACCTCGCGCGCGAGCAACAGGCGGACATCCCGTTCGCGCGCGTCCGCTTCGATCGTGCCGCCATCGCGCGCCACGGCCTGCGCATCCGCGACGTCGCACGCGTGCTCGAGGTGGCCTCGGGAGTCCACGTGGTCTCCGAGGTCATGGACGGGCAGGCGGTCTTCGAGCTGGTGGTGCGCTTCGATCCCGTTCAGGTACAGACCATCGAGGATCTCCGCGAGACCCTCGTCCTCACCCCGCACGGCGAGCGGCTGCCGCTGCGCATGCTGGCCGACGTCCGGCGCGACCGCGGCCCCAACGAGATCGGCCGCGAAGGCGTCCAGCGCAAGCTCGTCGTGAGCTGCAACGTCGCCGAGCGCGACGTCGGAAGCGTCGTCGGCGACATCCAGCGGGCGATCGAGGCGAGCGTGCCGCTGCCGCGGGGCTACCGCGTCGCCTACGGCGGGCAATTCGAGAGCGCGGAGGGAGCCATGGAGACGCTCGTGCTCGCGGGGGCCGCCGCAATCGCGGGGATGCTGGCGCTCCTGTGGTTCGCGTTCCGCTCCGGGCGCGACGCCCTGCTGGTGATGTCCAACCTCCCGCTGGCGCTCATCGGGGGGGTGGCGGGCGTCTACCTCGAAGGTGGCGTGCTGTCGGTGGCCTCGCTCGTCGGCTTCATCACGCTGTTCGGGATCGCGACCCGCAACGGCATCATGCTGGTCTCCCACATCCGACACCTGGTCCACGAGGCCGGCGTGACCGACATGGACGAGGCCGTGCGTCGCGGCGCGATGGAGCGCCTCGTGCCGATCCTGATGACGGCGCTCGCGGCCGGGCTCGGGCTCGTCCCGCTCGCGCTCGCCGGCGGACAGCCCGGCAGCGAGATCCAGGCGCCGATGGCCGTGGTGATCCTCTGCGGGCTGGTGTCGTCGACCGCGCTCAACATGTTCGTGGTGCCGGCGATGTACCGGCGCTTCGGCAGCGCGATGCGCCCCGGCTCGAGCCGCGACGATGGTCGTGCGGCGCACGATGGCTCGGCATGACGTCGGTCTCACGGATTGGATGGCGTGGGAACAGCCAGTGACTCGATCGTCAGCTCGCGGAACAGCACCTTCGAGTCGGCCTTCGACCACAGGCCCACGCGGCCAGCGAGCGGCTCGGTGAATTCGCGCCGCAGCTGCTCCTTGCCGTCGAGCTCGACCACGGCCTGCCCGGCCTGCAAGCTCACGGCAAACGTATGCCACTCCTTGCTCGGGGTCGAGACGCCGCGCACGGTCTGCAGGATCGTCCGCTTGCCTCGCTGGTAACGAAAGAACAGGATGTTGTCCTCGAGCGGGTTGGCCCGTGCGCCGAAGTAGCTGCCATCGGGGGCGATGTTCCATGCGATGCCAGCAGCTTGGTCGATGCGACCGGCCTCGGCATAGAAACGGACCGACACACGCAAGTCCCCCGCCGGGACCTCACCCGTGTAGACCGCGAGCGGGAAGAATGCGAACGCCTTGACGTTGTCGAGGAACTCCGCGTAGCGCTCGCCGTAGAGACGCTTGGCTTGGTCGGCGAGGCTCGCCGATGGCGTGCCGTGGCGCCAGCTCGTGCCGTCGACCCATAGACCCCTCTGGCCGTCGGCCTCGCCTACGTACCAGTCACCCACGACCGCCTCGAACGCTGGCGACGGTGCGCCGTTCTCCGCGGCATCGAGCTGCACGACGATCGGACCCGGGACCACATTGGGGTCCGCTGGTCCGAGCTGCGGCGTGGCGGGCTCGATCGCCTTCGTGGTCGTGGGTGCTGGCGTGCTCACGGCTGTGGGCGCCTCCGCAGGCGAGGGCTCGCGGGTCGTGGAAGGCGGCGCCGACTCGCACGACGCGAGCGAGAGCCCGAGGACGACTGCGTGACGCAAATGAATTGGGTGCATGGCATGGTCCTGTGCGTGGCTCGGCGGTCTTCATGCATCCTCCAGCCCCAGGGGCCGCATGATGCGGAGCACTGGCGATCCGTCGGCCCCGGCCTGGAGCGGAAAGAACACGTGATGTGTCGCGGGATCGACGGCGACGGTGTGCGCCTCGTCTCCGATGTCCTGCTCGAAGAGGAGCGAGACTCCGGGCTCCGTGATGTCGTAGACCGAAAGGTCGCCGGCCTCGGCTGCGACGTAGAGCCACCCGAGGTCGGGATCGATGGCAAGCACGTCCGGTCCATCGGTGGTCGCGCCGGTCGTCACTTCGCCGCTCCCCGTGAGATCGACGCGCGCGAGGACGGCGTTGTCCTCGCAGGCAACGAAAGCGCTCTGTCCATCGGGGTGGAGGCGGACGCCGTGCGCGGCGCTGCAACCGGGGAGGTCGAGGCTCGCTTGGACCGTCGCCGTCACCGGGTCCACCGCGATGAGCTGATCGGGGTCCGGCTCGTGCTCGACGGCGATCCAGAACCACCCGCGTGTCGCGTCGTAGATCACGTTGCCCGTCGCGTCACCGAGGGTGACCTGTGTGCGCTCGCCAGCGCCGGCATCGGCAATCAACGACAGTGCCCCATCCCGCTGGTCGGACACGCCCACGATGCGGTTCACGCCGTCCCAACCCACGCCGTCCGGTGACGCGCCGGTGGGGGTGCGCCGCACCTCGGTGAGCGTCACGCTGTCGAAGCCCACGACCTGATTGCCGGAGGCCGTCACGAAGAACATCCCGATCTCGGGCGCCACGACGACGCCTCGAGCCGTCGGCACGTCGGCCAGCTCCTTCACGGTCGAGCCATCGCCGAGGTCGACCACGTCTACCGAGTCGTCGTTCATGTGCGCGATGATGAGATGACCGTTGGCGATATCGATGTCTTGGTAATCGAACCGCACCGCGGCGCCGGGCAGCTCGACGTCGGCGACCAGCTCGAGCTCGACGTCGGCGACCAGCTCGAGCGGGTCGTCCGCGCTGGCGCAGCCGAGCATACACACCGGGACCATGATGGCCTTGTACACCGCCCAAGATCTTACCTCAGAGGTGGTGCCGTGGCGTGGCGCCATGACACCCGCATGTCACGATCTCCGGCTGCGACGCACGGTCCACAGCCCCACCACCACGCAGCCGAGCGGCAGGGCCAGATACGCGAGCCACCCCAGCGTGTGACGCTCGGATCCCTCGATGACGAGCGGATACCCGGGGTAGCTCGAGTACTCCCAGGCGCCGAGCCGCTCGCCGGCGACCTCGAAGATCTGCTCGACGACCTCCTTGCGGCTGGTGGACCAGGTGGTCGTGGAGGCTCCGGCGACGCGGATCTCGAGCTTGCCGTAGTCCTCGTCGCGCACGGCGAGCAGTGGATCGACGGCCTCGTCGATCGGAAAGCGGATCTCGGCATCGGGCCGCGCGAGCTGCAGGCGCCGCAGGACGTCGCGCTCGAGCTGCACGCGTCGGCCGTCCTCGCGGTCGAGGTAGACATCGAGCTCGATCGGCCCCGGAAGGGCCTGCAGCGCCGCTTGGAGCTCGGGTGGGAAGCTCCAGCGCCGGGCATCGCTGGTGTCCCAGCCGCCGCGGATCCCATCGCTCGCGAGCAAGCCGAGGAACGTTGCGATCGCGATCGCAGCGCCGGTGAGCACGCGTCGAGGCGCGCGCCAGTCCCGGCGGAGCCCCACGTACGCAAGCGCAGTCGCACCGACGCACGCACACGCGAGCCAGGCGATCGCACCGGGCAGCACGAGCCCCTGCTCGAATGGCTGCAGCCGCGGGGTCGACGACAGCTGCCCGAGCGGCGCGAGCCAGGTCAGCGCCGCGAACTCGCCCGCTGCGTCGAGGACCCAGGCGCCGAGGCTCGCGGCGAGGGCGAGGGTCGCCGCCTGCGCCACGCCGTGCGTCCACGCAGCGGCGGCCGTGGACAGGCAGGCGAGCAGCAGTGCGTGCAAGAGCCCCCCGCAGAGCAGCGTGACCGCCTCCGCCGCACCGAGGTGGCCTCCCAAGCCCCACCACAGCGCCATGGTGAAGATCACCGGCACGACCAAGAGCACGAGCGAGAGCCATGCGGCAACGATCTTGGCCACCAAGATCCGGCCAGCCGAGCCCACTGCGAGCAGGCGCGCCTGCAGGGTATGCCGCTCCGCTTCGACCGCGAGCACGCGCGCGGCGACCAAGGGCCCGAGCAAGGTCAGGCAGAACGCCGCGCCACCGAAGGTCGGCCGCAACACTCCGAGCAGCGGATCGAGCTCTCTGGCCATCAGCGCACCCGCCGTCACCGAGCGCGAGGCTGCCGTGTAGAGGTCGATCGCGAGCATGAACCCGTGTCCGACCACGAGCGCCCCAAGCGCTGCAGCCAGCCAGGGCGTAGGGGCCCGCAGCGCGATCGCCAGCTCACGCCGCACCGGCACCCCCGCTCGGATCGTGCGCGGGCTCGCCGAGCAGCGCGAGGAACACCTCCTCGAGCGAGCCCCGCGGTCGACCGGCCCGGGCTGCGAGCGCCGAGAGCTCCCCGGACGCGAGCACCCTACCCTCGTGAAGCAACAGCACGTGGTCGGCGAGCTTCTCGGCGTCGCCGAGCTGATGCACGCTGACGAGCAAGCCCACGCCGCGCGCCGCCTCGTCGTGCAGCACGGCGATCACCTCGCGTAGCTGCAGCGGGTCGAACGCGCCGAGCGGCTCGTCGAGCACGACCAGCGACCGACCGAGCAGCAACGCCTCGGCGAGCGCCAGCCGGCGCTGCTCTCCGCGCGAGAGCTCGCCTGCGCGCACGCCCAGGAGCCGGCCGAGGCCCAGTCGTCGGACGAGCTCGGCTCGTCGAGCCTCGTCCGCCCGGCCGTGCCGCGCGGCTTCGTGGAGCAGCAGCTCGACCCGTGCCTCGGGCGTGGGCAGGGAGTCCGCGGCGACCCAGGCCAGCGTGCGAGCACGCTCGGCGAGCCCACGCAGCGGAGCACCCTTGCCGAGCAACGTGCCCGCCCCCACGGGCACTTGCCCGACCACGACCTCGAGCAGGCTCGTCTTGCCCGCGCCGTTCGGACCGATCACCGCCCAACGCTCGCCCGCTGCGACGGTGAACGAGACTCCGGACAGCACCCTCCTGCCGGCACGCCGGACCACCACGTCCCGCAGCTCGAGCAGCGGGGCATCGGAGGTCGTCGTGGCAGGCTCGCGGGCGGGCGACATCGGTCGCGGCGCCTCATCCTAGAACGTTCTCGAAGATCGTCCCAACCTGGCGATCGAACGGCGCCGGCGGCCTGCGGTCCGTGACGAAGCCGCCTCCTTCGCGTCAAGCCGGCAGCGCGCAGACGCCCACGTTCTCGTAGCCCCGGGGAGCCGTCCCGGCATCGTACCACGGCTGGCAGATCTGTCCCTCGGGCGCGCCAATGCACTGCGCATCGCCGGCTGGATCGCCGAGATCGCAGAGCTCGGTGCAGCAGTCCGCGCCTTCGCAGCCAGGGGTCGCGCTCGCGTCGAAGCACACGAGGCCCGGGTCGCACACGTTGACGAACCCGCATGGGTCGCCGTAGCCACCCGCGTCACCCGAGGCATCCGCCACGCAGGTCCACAGCTCCGACGCGAAGTAGCAGCCCTGGCCCACGGGGCAGTCCGGCTCGATGGGATCGCACGTGGTCAGACACAGCGCGATCACGCCATCGTTGCCGATGTAGCACCCGGTGCCTGGCTCCGCACACACGGGCTCCTCCACGCTGCCGGTGCACATCGCGACGCAGGTGCCGAGGTTGGTCTTCGGATCGACGTCCCAGCACATCGAGCCCCGCTCGCAGTCGTCCATGCCCGACGTCCCGCTGCCCCACACGCTGCACTCGGCGCCCGGTGGGCCCGGGTCCTTCTCGACGGGCGAGCAGCGGGTTGCGTTCCAGGCCCCGCCGCCGTCGTTCGCCCACGGCATGCACTTCTCGCACGGCGGGCAGTCCTGCGTGAACACGTCGCAGTCGTCGGGCAAGCTCATGCCCTCGCGCACCGAGAAGCACCCGCTCTCGCCGTCGGCCGCCTCGGAGCTGCTGCTGGTCGAGACGGCCGGGCCGGTGGAGCTGCCTCCGAGGCTCGTGGCGTCCGAGCTGCTCGGGCCGCCCGAGCTGCCCGCAGAGCTCGTGCTCGTCGTCGTGTCTCCCCCCACCGGTGGCAGCGGCGCGGAGGGCCCACACGCGGCGAGCACGAGCGCCGCGAGGATCGGCATGACCGTCTCGAACGTCTGGCTCATGCCGTCCTCGAGTACCGCCCGCGGGTCAGGCCGGCAGCACGCAGGCGCCCACGTCCTCGTATCCGGGAGGCGCCGTGCCTTCCTCGTACCACGGCTCGCAGGTCTGGCCATCGGGCGCACCGGTGCACTGGGCATCGCCGGTGGGATCGCTGATGTCGCAGACCTCGGTGCAGCAGCCGCCCGAGCCCATGCAGTTCGGGGTCACGCTGGCGTCGAGGCAGATGAGGCCCGGATCGCACACGTTGATGAACTCGCACGCGTCGCCGAAGCCGCCCATCTCACCCGAGGCATCGGGGCCGCAGACCCAGTCCTCGGCCACCGGGTAGCAGGCGTTGCCCTCGGGGCAGTCCTGCACGATCGGATCGCAGACCGGCAGGCACAGCACGATCGCACCGTCGTTGGCGATCGAGCACGTGGTGTCGGGGTCCTCGCAGATCGGGTTGGCCGCGTCGCCGGTGCACATCGCCACGCACAGACCCATGTTGGTCTTCGGGTCGACGTCCCAGCACATCGCGCCGAGATCGCAGGTATCGATGCCCGAGGTGCCCGAGCCCTCCACCGAGCACTCGTCGCCCGGCTGGCCCGGGTTGTCGTCGATGGGCGAGCAGCGGGTCGCGTTCCAGGTGCCGCCGTCGTTGCCCCACGGCATGCACTTCTCACCCGCCATGCAGTCCTGCGCGAACAGATCGCACTCGAACGCCACACCGCCGCCGTCGGGCTCGAGCAGGAACACCACGTCGTCGCCGCTCCCGCTGCCCGAGTCGCCGGTGGACGCTCCGACCTCGGTCGTCCCGCTGGTCATCGGGCTCGCAGTGTCGGGATCGAACCCCGTGGTGATCGGCGGGCCGGCGGTGCCGGTGTCGTCGTTGTCGTCGTTGGTGTCGTCGTTCACCCCGGTGGGCTGGTTGAGCGGGTCGTCTTCCTTGCCAGTGCACCCGGTGAGCGCGAAACCTGCGCATAGCGCCAGCGACCAAATCGACTGCTTGTTCATTGGGGCGTCCTCCTCGACGCCCTGAGAATCCAACAAAGCTATAGAAGATGCAAGAGCTTTCGGATAGGTATGCAAGCCTGAGCGTCTGTCGGTGGCTTCTATAGGATGTGTCTCGACAGGTCCTGGTCCTTGAGGAGGGCGTCCACGCGCTCGTGGACGTACTGCGCGGTGATGCGAACCTCGCGGGCCCCGAGCTCGCTGGCCTCGAACGACAGCTCCTCGAGCACCCGCTCCATCACGGTGTGCAGCCGGCGGGCGCCGATGTTCTCGAGCGAGGCATTGGCCCGCCAGGCCGCGTCGGCCAGCGCCCGCACCGCCTCGTCGTCGAACGCGAGCGTGACGCCTTCGGTGGCCAGGAGCGCCGCGTACTGCTTGAGCAGCGAGTTCTCCGGCTCTTGGAGGATGCGGACGAAGTCGCCCGCGTGCAGCGACTCGAGCTCCACGCGGATCGGAAAGCGCCCCTGCAGCTCGGGGATGAGATCGCTGACCTTGGCCATGTGGAACGCGCCCGCGGCGATGAACAGCACGTGGTCGGTGTTGACCGGGCCGTACTTGGTGGTGACGGTGGTGCCCTCGACCAGCGGCAAGAGATCGCGCTGCACGCCCTCGCGCGAGACGTCGGCCCCGCGCACGTTGTCGCGGCTGCAGATCTTGTCGATCTCGTCGAGGAACACCACGCCGAGCTGCTCGGTGCGGCGCACGGCCTCGCGGGCCATCGTGTCGCGGTCGACGAGCTTCTGCGCCTCTTCCTCCACGATCACGCGGAGCGCCTCCTTGACCGGGAGCTTGCGCCGGTGCCGGCGGCGGCCGAGCTTGCCCAGCATCTCCTGGAGCTGCTGGCCCATCGGCTCGCCCATCGGCAGCCCGGGGATGAGCTGCATGCCGCCCGATTCCTCGACCTCGACCTCGACCTCGCGATCGTCGAGCTTGCCGCCGCGAAGCAGCTCGCGCAGCTTCTCGCGGGTGGCCGAGCCCTTCGACGGCTCGCCGGGACGGTCGACCGGGCGCGCGGCGGGGCGATCCGTATAGCTCCGCTCGCCGCCGGGCAGCAGCAGATCGAGGATCCGCTCCTCCGCCTGGGCGCGCGCCTGCGGGCGGGCCTCCTTCTCCATCTCGCTGCGCACCAGGCTCGCGCCCTGCTCCACGAGGTCTCGCACCACCGAGTCGACGTCGCGCCCCACGTAGCCGACCTCGGTGAACTTGGAGACCTCGACCTTCACGAACGGCGCGCCCGAGAGCTTGGCCAGGCGCCGGGCGATCTCGGTCTTGCCGACGCCGGTGGGCCCCACCATGATGATGTTCTTGGGCGAGATTTCCTCGCGCATGCGCTCGTCGACCATCTGCCGGCGCCAGCGGTTGCGCATGGCGATCGACACGGCGCGCTTGGCCTTGTGCTGGCCGATGATGTAGCGGTCGAGCTCGTCGACCACCATGCGCGGGGTGAGGTTCTTGATCTCGGCGCCGACCATCATGCAGCTCCTTGGGGGTTTACGGGCTTGGCGGGCAGCTCGAGGATCGTCTGGTGGAGGTTGGTGAACACGCAGATCTCCCCGGCGATGCGCAGCCCCTCGGCGACCACGCTGCGCGCGGGCAGCTCCGTGTGGCGCAGGAGCGTGCGCGCGGACGCCAGCGCGAAATTGCCGCCCGAGCCGATCGCCAGGACGCCGTCGTCGGCCTCGATCACGTCGCCGGTGCCCGAGAGCAACAGCGAGCGCTCGGCGTTGGCCACGATCATCAGCGCCTCGAGCCGGCGATAGCGGCGATCCTGCCGCCAGTCCTTGGCCAGCTCCACGCACGCGCGGGTGAAGTTGCCGCCGACCGCGTCGAGCTTGGCCTCGAGCAGCTCGAACAGCGTGAGGCCGTCGGCGGCCGAGCCCGCAAAGCCGCCCAGGATCGTGCCGGCGGCGAGCGTGCGCACCTTCTGGGCGCCGGCCTTCATGATCGTGTTGCCCATCGAGACCTGGCCGTCGGCACCGAGCGCCACTTCGTCGCCCCGGCGCACGCACAGCACGGTGGTGGAGCGGATGCGGGGCCAGCTCTGGCGGCCCGTACCAGATCGGACGCCTACGGCGTCCGAGGGGCCTTGCACGTCGTCGGACATCGCCGGAAGTATAGACACGGCCGGGGTGCGATCCGACAGTCGGGCCCGGACGACGGCGCTCGCGTCGCCTATGGGTGGGCTGGCGGCTCGACCGGCTCCGCATCGACCTCGGCCAGCCACGCATCGAGCTCGGCGAGCGCGGGCAGGGCGTCGGTCCCCACGAGGGTGGTACGGGCCTGCTGCGCGAGCGTGCGTGCGCGGGCCCGATCCCGGCCCTCGCCTGCGGGTGCGGCCCACAGCGCACGCGCGAGCACGAAGCGAGCGGTGGCGAGCGCAAGGGGCTCGCCGCTCGCTTCGTCGGCCGTGCTCACGGCGAGCAGTCGCTCGAGCGGTGCGATGGCCTCGTGCGGCTGCTGGACGGCGAGCAGCGCCTTGCCGAGGCCGATCGTCGCGAGCGCCACTTCGCGACTCTCGGGGCCGAGCGTCGTCATCGTGATCGCGAGCGAGCGCTCGAAGTACTCGCGAGCCTTCGCGGGCTCGCCCTCCGCGAGCGCCACGTCGCCCAGGCCCCCGAGCACCGCAGCCACGTCGGGATGCGCGGGGCCCGATGCCTTGGTGAGGATCGCGAGCGCTCGCTCGTAGTCACCGCGGGCCTTGCTGGCGTTTCCCTCCGCCTGCGCCACGTGGGCCATGCCCGCGAGCGTGAGCCCCACGTGGGGATGCCCGGCACCGAGCGACTGCGTGCGGATCGCGAGCGCTCGCGCCAAGAACGCGTACGCCGTCGCATAGTCGTGCTCGGCCTGCGCCACGCTGCCCAGGCTGCCCAGCGTGAACGCGAGCGAGGGATGATCGGCCCCCATCGCGCGCTCGCGGATCGCGAGCGCCCGCTCGAGCTGCTCGCGCGCCAGCGGGATGTCGCCCTCGAGGAACGCGAGGTTCCCGAGGTTCCCGAGCGTCACCGCCACGTCGGGGTGCTCGGGCCCGAGCACCCTCGTCGAGATCGCGAGCGCCCGCTCGTAGTGCTCGCGCGCCTCGGCCACGTGCCCGGCCTGCGCCAGCGCGTTGCCGAGGTTGACGTGAATGGACGTGACCTCGTTGTGCTCGGGCCCCAGCACGCTCACCCGCAGCTCCAGCGCCTGCTCCATGTGCGTGCGGGCGGCCGCGAAGTCGCCCTCCGCGAGCTCCACGTTGCCGAGGTTGGTGAGGTAGGCGGCCCGCGACCCCTCCATGCCCGGGCCGCGGGTCAGCGGATCGGCGTCCACGGCCCAGCGGCGGCCTTCCTGGGTGCGTGCGAGGCGATAGCCCAAGAGTGCCACCAGCGTCGCCGAGGCGCTCGCGGCCTCGTCGGTCATCCGCTGCGCCACCGCGGCGTCGTAGGCCCGCTCGAACGTCACCCGCGCGGCCTCGTAGTCACCGGTCGCGTCTTGGATCCGACCGAGTCGCAGCCACGCGCGCGCGAGGATCGGCTCGTAGCCGAGCGGCACGGCCTCCGCCACCACCGCCGCGAGCAGCGTCGCTGCGGCCTCGTACTTGCCGGCCCGCAGCTTGGCCTCCGCCTCCACGATCCGCAGCTCGAGCGCGGCCACGAGCTCCGCGATCGCGGGATCCTCGGGCGGCCGCACCGCGGCCGAGAGCGCGTCCGCGTCCGCGCAGCGCGCGAGCCCCGGCAGCGCGATCACGGCCTGCACCGCCCGCTCCGCCACCTTGGGATCCGCCGCCACGAGCTCGTCCACCGTCGCGCGCAGGTGGTGGCGCCGCTCGTCGAGGCACGCCATGCGCAAGTCCAGCAGCCGCTCCGATTGCTCGCCGCGACGCGTGGCCTCGCACGCCTCCACGCGCGCGTCGACCCACGCGTCGGCGTAGTCATCGACGTGCTGCTGGACCCGGGCCCAGGTGCCCTCCGCGTAGCCGAGGCCCGTGCCGAGGATCGCCTGCTCCGCCGCCGCCCGCCGCTCGTCGTCCCATACCCCCTCGAGCTGGGCCTTCGCGCCCTGGCAGGCCCTGGCGTCGCCCTGCAGCGCCACGAGCCCGCCGAGGCCCGCAGCGCCCAGCAGCACCACCACGCCCGCGAGCCCCAGCAGCTTGCGCCGGCGGAGCGCGGGATCGTCCGCCAGCGCGTCGAGCAGCGCCCGCATCGACGGCCAGCGCAGCGCGGGGTCGGCCGCGAGCCCGCGCACCACCACCTTGCGCACCCAGCCCGGCACCGCGGCCTCGCGCGGGGCCGGCTGCACCCGTCCCACGCTCACCGCAGCGAACAGCTCCCCCAGCGTCTGCCCGGCGAACGGCCGCTCGCCGTGGAGCGCCTCGTAGAGCGCCACGCAGAAGCTGAACTGATCCGCCTTGGCATCCACGGGCCCGCGGCCGAGCTGCTCGGGGGCCATGTAGGCCGGCGTTCCCACCACCGTGCCCGTCCGCGTCAGCGCCGACGAGGCCAGCTGCTCGCTCGGCTCCGGCTCTGGGCCCGTGTCGGGCTCGTCCTCCACGCCCTTGGCCAGCCCGAAGTCGAGCACCCGCACCCGCCCGTCGTCGCCGAGCATGCAGTTGCTCGGCTTGAGGTCGCGGTGCACGAGGCCCTCGGCATGGGCCGCCGCGAGGCCCTCGCCGGCCTGGGCGTAGAGCCGCAGCGCCTCGCGCCAGCGCGGGCGGGCCGTGTCGTGCTGCCAGCGCTGGAGGGTGCGACCGCGCACCAGCTCCATCGCGATGAACGTGCGGCCCTGCTCCTGGCCGATCTCGTGGATCTGAACGACGTTGGGGTGAGACAGCCGGGCCAGCGCCAGCGCCTCGCGCTGCATGCGTTGGCGCGCGCGCTGCGACAGATCGGGCCGCACGAACTTGAGCGCCACCGGCCGGTCGAGGTCGGTGTCGCGCACCTCGTACACCGTCCCCATCCCTCCCGCCCCCAGGCGACCCACCACCCGGTAGCGGCCGATGCTCGTCGGATCGCGCTCCTCGACGACGCCGCGCACGGTCGACGCGTCGGGCGGTATCGAGACGGCGATCGTCAGCAAGGCGGAGGGCCCGTACGAGCGAGCGGGGGTCGTATCGCGTACGCTCGACATGGATCCAGGTCATTCGAGCATACAGCCGCGCGCCCGACGGCGCCGGGCCTGCTAGAGTGCGGCGCCTTCCATGCCCGGCCCGAAGACCAACGACACCCTCGTGGGGTTTCAGCCCGTCTCGGCACCGCCGCGGCTCGGGGTGCTGGCCTCGGGGCGTGGCTCCAACCTGCAGGCGCTGCTCGATGCCTACGCCCGCGGCGATCTGGCGGCGCCGGTGGTGGTGGTCGTGTCCAACAACTCCGGGGCTGGGGCACTGGAGCTCGCGCGGGCGCGCAACGTCGCCACGGCCCACGTCTCGAGTCAGACCCACGAGGATCCCGGCGCGGCCCTGCTCGCGTGCCTCTACCAGCACGAGGTCGATCTGGTGGTGCTCGCGGGCTACATGAAGCAGCTCGATCCGCGGGTGGTCTCGGCCTACACCAGCCGCTGCATCAACATCCACCCGGCGCCCCTGCCCCGCTTCGGCGGGCCCGGCATGTACGGCGAGCACGTGCACCAGGCCGTGCTCGAGGCTCGCGTGCCGCTCTCCGGGCCCACCGTGCACCGCGTGACCGATGTCTACGACGAGGGCGAGATCCTGGCGCACCAGCCCGTGTCGGTGCTGCCCACCGACGACCCCCGGACGCTGGCCGCACGCGTGCTCAAAGCCGAGCACGAGCTCTACTGGCGAGTGATCCGCGACTTCTTCTGCCAGCGCCAGTGAGCACCGCTTGGGTGCTACCGTGCGTGCCGTGAAGCCACGCCGCCTGCTCGTGATCGCGCTTGCGGGTACGGCCTGCACGGCGCATCCGTCCACCGAGCCTGCCAGGATCGACACCACGCCGCTCGCGGCCGAGACGGTACCGTCGGCCCCGGTCACGCCCTCGCCCGAGCTCGCGCGTCCACAGCCGCCGGCACCCACGCCGGCGCCCGCGCCCCTCCCCGCTCGTGGCACGATCGACGACCCCGCGCCCGGAATTGCGAAGTGGGAAGAGCGGCCCGGCCTGTCCGAGATCCAGGGCTTCCACCCGCTGGTGATGGGCGTGCTCGCCGAGTGCGGCCCCGACGGTGGCAAGTGGTGCGAGCTCGGCCGTGACGATCGGCTCACCCCGAGCAAGATGCTGACCCCGGACGAGCAGGACATCGTGGGGATCTGGCCGAGCGATGCCTGGCGAGTGGAGCGCGAGGAGGGCGAGGCCGAGATGGAGGATCCCTCCGGGCTCTACGCGATGTGGGTGTTCGTGGACTTCCAGCGCTGGAACACCAAGCGCTTCGCCCGCAAGAAACGCATCGAGGTCGAGCTCGACGCGCACTCGGAGATGGCCGGCAATCCCTCGGCGGTCAGCCGCAAGGGCTGGGCCGGCGGGATGCTCTTGCTCGACGGCTTCCTCGTCCACCACATCCCCGCGACCACCGGCCCCGTGAAGCTCTCCGGGGACGTGTGGGATGTGTTCGAGGCCGAGTCCGGTCGCATGCTGCTCGTGGTCCACCACGGCAACCACCGCTTGACGGTCGAGCCCCACTGCCCCGGGAAGTCGTGCGTCGGTGGACCCGTGCTCGAGCTGCAGGGCGAGACGAGGTCTCCGGACCCCTGGGACTTCCCGCTCGACGTCCCCCGTGGCGGCGACTCGCTGACGATCGTGGCCGAGCACGACGCCGGCCCGTACCTGCTGCACTACGACGCGCCGGCCAAGGGCGCCTCCGCGACCTTCCACCGCGAGGAGGTGCCGGTCCGCGTGAGCACCTCGATGCTCTGGCCCGACGCCCACGGGGGCCTGTGGCTCGAGACCGACGACGCGCTCGCGTATCGCGACGCGAGCGGGCGCTGGCTCGAGGTGACGCCCCCGACGGGCACGCCGATCGGCTGTGCCAACCGGTTGGAGCCGCGCGAGCTCCTGGTCGTGGTGCGCGACGCGAGCGGAGCGACCCGCGTCTACGCAACGAGCGGTCCGGCGCTACCATCGACCACCGCAGAGGACGCCCGATGATGACGAGCCGCACCAAATTCCTGCTCCGCGAGGAGGACATCCCGACCCACTGGTACAACGTGGTCGCCGACATGCCCAATCGGCCGCTGCCGCCGATCGATCCAGGCACGCACCGACCGATCGGGCCCGAGGCCCTGGCGCCGCTGTTCCCGATGGCGCTCATCGAGCAAGAGGTGAGCACGGAGCGGTGGATCGAGATCCCGGAGCCCGTGCGGGAGATCTACCGGCAGTGGCGCCCGTCGCCGCTCGTTCGGGCGCACCGACTCGAGCGCGCGCTCGATACCCCCGCGCACATCTACTTCAAGTACGAGGGCGGAAGCCCCTCGGGCTCGCACAAGCCCAACACCGCGGTCGCGCAGGCGTTCTACAACGCGCAGGAGGGCGTACGGCGCATCACCACCGAGACCGGCGCCGGCCAGTGGGGCAGCGCGCTCGCATACGCGTGCCAGGCATTCGGGCTCGAGTGCCAGGTCTACATGGTGAAGGTGAGCTACGAGCAAAAGCCCTACCGCAAGCTCATGATGAGCACGTGGGGCGCCGAGGTGATCGCCTCGCCGAGCCCGAGGACGGAGGCCGGGCGCAAGGTGCTGGCCGAGGATCCCGACTCGCCCGGGAGCCTCGGGATCGCGATCAGCGAGGCGGTGGAGGTGGCCGCGCAGGACGAGCACACCAAGTACTCGCTCGGCAGCGTGCTCAATCACGTGCTCATGCACCAGACGGTGGTGGGTCAGGAGGCGCTCGCACAGATGGAGATGGCGGGCGAGCTGCCCGACGTGGTGATCGCCCCGTTCGGCGGCGGCAGCAACTTCGCGGGGCTGTCGTTCCCATTCCTGCGCAAGAACCTCACCGAGGGCAAGAAGATCCGGCTCCTCGCCAGCGAGCCCACCTCGTGCCCCAAGCTCACCCGCGGCGTGTTCCGCTACGACTTCGGCGACACGATCGGGATGACGCCGCTCCTGCCGATGTACACGCTCGGGCACACGTTCGTACCGGCGCGGATCCACGCGGGCGGGCTGCGGTATCACGGCGCGGGGGTGGTGGTGAGCCAGCTGCTCAAGGATGGGCTCATCGAGGCGGAGGCGATCGATCAGCTCGAGAGCTTCGAGGCCGGGGTGGTGTTCGCGAAGGCGGAAGGGATCATCCCGGCGCCGGAGGCCAACCACGCGATCGCCTCGGCGCTGCGCGTGGCCCGGCAGGCCAAGCTCGAGGGGAAGGCCACCACGATCTTGTTCAATCTGTGCGGCCACGGCCACTTCGACATGGCGGCCTACGAGGCGTACTTCGCGGGGAAGCTCGAGCGGCACGAGCTGTCGCAGGCGGAGATCGACGCGGCGGTGGGGAAGATCGACACGCCGAGCTCGCCGGTGCTCGACTGACCCGGTACCGGGTAATTCTCGGGCCGCGCTGGCTTAGCGGTGCCCCTCGCTCGTGGAACCCTGGCTCTCGCTACCGTCAGGCCAGTTCCACGGAGACAGCGTGCGCTTCCACTCCGGCCACTGCGAGACGAGCTCATGGGCTCGCTCCGCACCAGCGCATACCTCCTCAAACGTCAGGGTCCTCGGCTGTGGCGGGGTTGGCTTGGGCGCGCTCATCGGTGATCTCCTGCGACGGGAGGTTCCCGTCGTTGCGCAGCATCAGTCCAACGAAGTATGCCGCGGCGAGGGCTTCACGGTCGAGATAGGAGAGCAGATTGAGCGGAAGGCGTGGAATCGATCCTTCGCCACGCCTCCAGTCAGCCCGAGCGCCGTCTGCGCCTTTTCGCTTTCGAACGACCGGCGAGCCGCTTCCCAGCGAAAGCGAGAAAAGGTCTACGAATCGTCGCGGACCGATGCCCTCGAACGCCCTGAACTCTACCCGCGGACCATGGGGAAGCTCGTCATCCTCGTGGGGCAATGAGATCGCATCGGCGTGGAGATCCTTGGCCTTGCTCTTCGGGTAGGGCTCGACGTAGACGACCTTGGTGATCCCTGCCGCGATGATGTGCTTGGCACAGTTGTGACAGGGGAACGTCGTACAGTACAGCGTGCCCCCGACCGGAGTAACACCCGATCTCGCACACGACATCAGCGCTGCCACCTCGGCGTGCACGGCTCGACCAAATTCCGTCAGGTCCAGGATCCCCGTGCCCTTCAGCCGCTTCTTGTAGCGTTCGACCAGCGTGGCGCGCTGATCCGGGCTCATGTCATCGCTCGGTTTCGGTTCCTCCGGGACGAGCGCCGCGATCACCTTCGCCAGGATCTTGTTTCGCTCGCGTTCATTGGAGTCGTAGCCCCGGAGGTAGTCGGGTCCTCCGAGGTCGCTCGTTTCGCCGTCGAACTCGATCGTTGGAGGCCAATAGGCACCACCGTGAGGCGCCGGTGCTTCGTTGGCACCCGAAGCTACGACGTCTCCGAAGCGATTGGCCACGACGGCCCCCACCTGCCGCGACAGATCGCTGGACCGTAGCGCGGCCGCGTAGGCCATGAACATCGCATGTTCCTCTTGGGTAGGCGGATGGAAAGGGCACGAGAACAAGAGGTCCAGGATGCGCCTGAGCTTCTGCTTGACCCGATCCCCATCGCCACCGTCGATCCACAGGTGTGCGTCGGCGAGCGCGAACGTGTCCCGGGTTTGCTGCCCGATCTCGTCTTCTTCCCCCGCGTCCTTGTCGAGGAGCCGTTCTGCTGCGCTGGGGCGGAAGTCCTTGAGGATCAGCGTCTCGCGCCGCAACCGTCGCGGGGCCGAGACCCCGAGCAGGAAGAACCCTTTTCCGTACACATGCCGGAGCCGATCGACCTCTCTTGGATGCTTGAGCGAACGAATGATGTAGGCCCGCTGCTCGCGTGGAATGGCCTGTTTACCCTCATATCGGTCGCGGCTCGCATTGATGGCTGCGATGGCCATGAGCGCAAGGATGTCGCCATCATGGTCGAAGCGGAGAGCGTTACCAGCGTCCATGAGTCGCGCTTGACGCGTGTCTGGACTCTCTTCTTGGGAGGAACCTTGCGTCTTGTCGAGCAGCTCCGAGATGCGGACCAACAGCTCGACCTCGTAACGATGCTCGGTCAGAGCCTCGATCAACGCGGTCTGCACGTCATCCAGCGGAGTCCCCAGCGGTGAGACGAAGGCCACGACCAACTCTCCACGCGGGATCCTCTCGGGTGGTGCTATGGTTCCTTCGCCCACACCTCAGACTTGCATGCTCGTCAGCAGACTGTCACGAGCGTCGGCCATCTCGCCGTCATGATCCGCAAAGGGACCGAGGTCGTCGATGCAACATGATCGCGAACGGCCCGGCACTACACCAGGCCAGTCCTTCCCGTCACCGAACCGCTCACTCCGCCGCACGCCTACTTGCGCGGCAGGCTCGCGAGCGGCGGCAACAGCCGCCGCAGCCAGTCGTCGAGGATCACCAGCCCCGACACGGTCGGCGTGCTCTCGGCCTGCGCCCGCACCTGCGCGGCCACCTCGTGGAGGCCGTACTTGTCGAGCATGCCCTGCACGTCGTCGCCCTCGACCATGCGCACGAGCTTGTGCACGTGGAAGTTGAGCTGGCGGCGGATCGCGGCGAGGCCCGGACCGTCCCACGGGGAACCGAACGGCACGCGATCGATCGCCTGGTTGAGGTCGTTGAAGTGGATCGCGTCGGTGACCGACAGCCGCAGCCACAGCGTGTCCTTGCTGCTCTTGCCGAGCGTGGGGGCCAGGCGCACCGCGTCGAGCACGGGGGTGAGGTAGCGGAGCCGGACGATGCGCGAGGCGAGCTCGCGCGGCAGCCCGAGCTCCTCGAACCGCACCAGCCGCTTGGCGGTGCGGCTGCGCGAGCCGGCCGGCAGCGCCTCGTCGACGTTGGCGAGCAGCGCCTTGGTCTCGTTGATGCTCTGCTCGTCGAGCGGCGGCAGGTCCATCTGGTCGAGCAGGTAGAACGTGGCCTCCTCGAGCGAGTGTTGGATGAACGCCATCGCCTGATAGACGGCCTTCATGCTGCGCTTGTCCTCGAGCCGGTAGAGCTGGTCCTGGACCACGGGCAGATCGGCCGCGGCCGCGGCCCGCAGGTACGCCACCGTGACCTCCATCGGCGGCTTGAGCGTGCCGATGCCGACCTCGGTGAGGAACGTGCCGCCCATGTTGTCGACGATGTGATTGATGATCATCGTCGTGGCGATCTCGCGAGCGAGCAGGTGGCCCGCCACCGCCTCGCGCCCGGCCAGCTCGAGCACCCCGCGCGGGAAGTAGGCGTTGACGAACCGCTCGACGAGGTCGGCCGGCAGCGGCTGACCCTCGAGCAGCTCGCGGTAGGCCAGCATCTTGGCGTGCGAGCACAGCACCGCGGCCTCGCACTTGTACATGCCCTGGCCCTTGCGGGTGCGGTTCTGCAGCTCGTCGTCGCCGGGCAGCGAGAACGACTCGGGGTTGAACGGCACGCGCCCCGCGAGGTAGCGCAGCACCCGGCCGTAGCGGTACACGTCCTCGCGCGACTGCTCCACGTCGAACGAGACCATGCGGCTCTGGCCGCGGTTGTTGGCCAGCACCGCCTGCACCACCTCTTCCTCGCAGCTCACCAGCATGGTGTTGCGGGCCTCGCGTGAGGTGGTGCCCGCGGCCAAGAGCGGCGCGAACAGGATCTTGATGTTGACCTCGTGGTCCGAGGTGTCCACGCCGCCGGAGTTGTCGAGGAACGCGTTGTAGTTCTGGCCGCCCTGCTTGGCGAACTCGGCCCGGCCGCGGTCGGTGATCGCCAGGTTGGCGCCCTCGGCCAGCACCTTGCAGCCCAGATCGCAGGCGTCCACGCGCACGCTGTCGTTGGTCTTGTCGCCGACCTCGGCGTTGGACTCCTCGCGGGCCTTGACGTACGTGCCGATGCCGCCCATCCAGCACAGGTCGACCTCGAGCTTGAGGATCGCCCGGATCACGTCGTCGCCGCTGACCGCCGCTTCGGCTCCGATGCCGAGCAGCGCGCGCGCCTGGGGCGAGAGCGGCACGACCTTGGTCTTGCGCGGGTACACGCCCCCGCCCTCCGACAGCACCGTCTTGGAGTAGTCCTCCCAGGTGGAGCGCGGCAGGTCGAACATCCGCTGGCGCTCGTCGAACGAGAGCGCCGGGTCGGGGGTCGGGTCCACGAAGATGTGGATGTGGTTGAACGCGGCGACGAGCTTCATCGTGCGGCTGCGGAGCAGGCCGTTGCCGAACACGTCGCCGCTCATGTCGCCCACGCCCACCACCGTGATCACGTCGGCCTCGGGGTCGACGCCGATCTCGTTGAAGGCGCGGCGGGTCACCTCCCACGCACCGCGGGCGGTGATGCCGGTCTTCTTGTGGTCGTAGCCGTTGCTGCCGCCCGAGGCGAACGCGTCGTCGAGCCAGAACTTGTGCTCGGCGCTGATCGCATTGGCGGTGTCGGAGAGATGCGCGGTGCCCTTGTCGGCCGCGACGACGAGGTAGGTGTCTTGCTCTTCCTGGTGGACGAGGATGCCCTTGGGCGTCGCGGACACGCCGTCGACCACGTTGTCGGTCAGCGAGAGCAGCGCACGGATGAACTTGCCGTAGTAGTGGTCGCCGGCCGCCCGCAGCGCGTCGCGCTCGACCGGAGGCCGGCGCAGCACGAAGCCGCCCTTGGCCCCCATCGGGACGATGAGCACGTTCTTGACCATCTGCGTGGACATCAGGCCGTGGATCTCGGTACGGAAGTCGTCGGGGCGATCCGAGAAGCGGATGCCGCCGCGGGCGACCCGGCCGCCCCGCAGGTGCACGCCCTCGAAATCGGGGTGGAAGACCCAGATCTCGCGGAACGGCTTGGGCTCGGGCCCGAACGAGAGCTGCTGCGAAGCCACCTTGAACGCCATCGCCTCGCCGGCCTCGCGGTTGGCCACGTAGCAGTTGGTGCGGCGAGTGGCGCGGATGAGCTCGGCCACCGCCTGCAGCACGCGATCGGCGGTGTAGTCGGTGATCTCGCGCAGCTCCTTGGCGAGCGCGGCCTCGCTGGACTCGGCGAGCTCGGGAGTGGCGAGCTTGGGGTCGAAGCGCGCCGCGAGCCAGGCCATCAGCGCCTGCGCCACCGACGGGTGATCGACGAGCGTGGAGCGAACCACCGCCGAGTCGAACGGCAGCCGCAGCTGGTGCAGGTGCGCGACGTAGGCGCGCAGCACGTCCACGTCGCGCGCGCTGAGGTCCGAGACCACCACCAGCCGGTTGAGGTCGTCCTCGCCGGCACGGTGCTCGAACACGTCCTGCAGCGCCTGCACGATGTTGCGGCGCCGCGTCATGATCTTGCCGATGTGGACCGGCCGCACCGCGAACCGGAAGTTGTCCATGTCGATCACCGGCAGGTGCGGGACGTGGATGTCGCGGCTGTACTCGTCGATGACCTCGAACCCGAAGCTCGTGAGCACGGGCAGCTCGCGCGAGAGGTTGATGGGCTCGCGCGAGAACACGCGCAGGTTGAGCGAGCCGGGGTGGTCGCCGAACTCCGAGACGTAGAGGTCGCAGGCCGCCATCGCGCCCGAGCGCAGGCTCTCGAGGCACAGGATGTCGCCCTTGATGCGCTCGACGCTGCAGCGGCGCTTGTGCTCCTCGTTGAACGCGTCCTCGTAGATCTCGATGAGCTCCTCCGCGCGCGCGTCGGTCGCGATCGTGCTGACCGCCTGGCGCAGGCGGTCGGACCACGAGCGGGCGTGGGCGAGCACCTTCTCGCGCAGCGCCTCGGTGTCGGCGTGCCGCAGCGGCCCCACCCCGGTCACGTAGAAGTGGATGACCGCGTTGTCGTAGCGATCGATGTAGACCCCGTAGTCGGCGTAGGTGCCCCCGAGGTCGGCGAGCAGGAGGTCTTGCACCTGCTGGCGCAGCTCCTCGCTGAACTGCCAGCGCGGCAGCGCCACGAACGCGAACGCGAAGCGGCTGCCCTCGCCGATGCGGATGTGCACGTCGCTGCCGCCCTCGGCCTCGGCGCGCAGGATCCGGTCGGTGAGCTCCCAGATGCTGTCGCGATCCTCGGACAGGAGGTACTCGAGCGGCAGCGAGTTGAACGCGTTGGTGATGTTCTTGCCGCGCTCGGACGCGGCCGCGACCCGGCGGTCGTCGAGCATCGCGTGCAGCACGGTGTGGATCACCGGGATCTGCTCGGGCGGGGTGTGCAGCGCCTTGTACGTGAACAGCCCCTCGACGAGCACCACGCCGTCGCGGCTGCCGTCGGCCCCGAACGAGGTGGCGACGAAGTAGCCGGGCTTGCCCGCGCGGTGGACGGGCGACTCCTCGGCGCTGCGCTCGTAGCGGACCCAGCGCGCGTCGTTGGCCGTGGGGGGCGTGCGCAGCGAGATGTCGCGCTCGGGCTTGCGGATGGTGCTGGTGCCGAGCAGCTCGAGCGGCTGGCCGTCCACGCCGTAGCGCTCGACCGCGAACAGCACGAAGTTCTCGTCGCACAGCCACCGGAGCAGCGCCTCGGACTCGCGCGCGGCCGTGGCGCCCTCACCGTGGAGATCGCTGGCCGCCGCGAAGTAGGTGTCGGCCAGCACCTCGATCGCCTTCTTCATGGGGGTGAAGTCGCGCACCATCGCCTGCGCGAGCGCGAAGCGATCGGCGATGCGCTGCTGGAGGCCCGCCGGGATCCCGCCGCCGTCGCGCCCGCCGCTCGAGCCCGAGGGCGCGACCTCGATGCGCATGAGCGACTCGGCCTGCCCGGTGCCGATGCCGATGAGCTTGCCGCTCGGGTCGCGGCGCACCCGTACGATGGCGTTGACCTGCCGCCGGAGCTCGTAGTGCTCGGCCGCCAGCGCGGCGCGCATGGTGGACACGAGGAACGGCTGGTCCTCGAGGCAGCTCTGCACCACCAGGGTGTCGGTGTCGTCTTGGTAGACGAGCTGCACCTTGATCTCGCCGCGCTTTCGCTGCTCGAGCAGCTCGAGCAGCTCTTCGAATTGGGCGAGCAGGCGCATGCTGGGCACCCCCCGCAGGTCGCGGACGTCCACCGAGGCCATGACCGCCTTGGCCAGCGCCGCCAGCTGCTCGCGATCGGTGTGGGGCCGCTGCGGCACGAACCCCTGGAGCTGCTGCTGAACCTCGTTGATGAGCCGACTCGTGAGCTGGCGGGACGACATGCGAGCCGCAACATCCCGCAGCCCCTGGCCACATGCAATGCGCGCGGCGGACCGCGCGGACGACGCAAATACGTGCCTGGCTCACGGGTTCCACGACGCACGAGGGTCGACGACGGCTCGATCACGCAGCTGGAGGAGCGTGGCCGGACCGATGCCGCGCACCTCGTCGAGCGCGTCGACGCTGGTGTAGGGGCGACCCTCCACGATGCGCCGCGCGAGCTTGGGTCCTACCCGCGGCAGGCTCTCGAGCTCGGCGAGCGAGGCCTCGTTGAGGTCGACGGGCTGACGGAGCATCGCGAGCTCGTCGGGCGGCATGCGGTCCCACCCGGAGCCGGGCTCGTGGGGCGACGCGAACGAGCGTGCACACAGCTGCGCGGTGTCGAAGGCATCGCCGGCGACGACGAGCGCTCGCGAGCCCGGGAACGCTCGGCCCGGACACAGGGCCGCGGGCGCGGCCGGCAGCTCGTCGTCGCAGCGCAGGCGCCCATCGACCAGCCCCGCGCGGACGCACGGAATGCGCCGCGGGGCCGCGGGCCGCGGCGACGGCCATGCCAGCAGCAGGGCCACGAGCGCGACCGCGAGCCCGGGGACGGCTCGGCGCAAGCGCTGCACGAGCAGCACGGGCTCGCTCGCACGCGGCGAGGCGACGAGCGACGGGGGATCGAACGGGTCGCGAGCTCGAGCGCTCGCGAGCACGGCAGGATCGTCGGCTGGATGGCTCACGAGGGGCCTCATCGGCCACCGGCGCCGATCGTTGCGTGGCCGCGGGCCTTCAGCCCTTCGGGTCGCGGTCGAACAGCCCGAGCTGGGCCAGCAGCGCGTCCGGCAGTGGCGCCCGGACGCGCCGGCGCACCTCTAGCTGGATGAGCAGCTCGATGCCTCCGCGGCAGCTCCCGCAGCCGGTGCCGGCGTCACAGCGCTCGCCCACCTCGTCCACGGTACGGGCACCCGCCCGAATCGTGGCCAACACGTCGTGCTCGGTCACGAGCAGGCACTGGCAGAGGGTCCGCGACACGGCTCGCCTCTCTGATAGCACGACCGTGCGCGACGCGAGCGAGATCCTACGGCTTTGGGGCGGTCGAGCGCGGGGCGTCAGCCGGCATCGGCGGAGTAGACCGGCGCGTCCTGCTCGCGCTGCTCGATGGCCGCGCGCAGGCGGGGGTGTCGCCGCAGCTCGGGGTCCTCGTCGAGCAGCGCCTGGGCGGCCTGTCGGGCCTGCAGGAGCATACGGGTGCCATCGCCCGCAAAGCCCAGGAAGCGGAGCCGTGGCACGCCCGCCTGGCGGGTACCGAAGATCTCGCCGGGCCCGCGGAGCGCCAGGTCGTGCTCGGCGACCGCGAAGCCGTCGGCGGTCTCGGTGAGCACCGAGAGCCGCTGCGCGCTCTCGGACGCGGGCCCGTGCGCGGTATGGATGAGGCAGAGCGACGCGCCCCCGCCCCGGCCCACGCGTCCGCGCAGCTGGTGGAGCTGGGCAAGCCCGAACCGCTCGGCGTGCTCGACGAGGATCGCCCGCGCCGCAGGCACGTCCACGCCGACCTCGATCACCGTGGTGGCCACGAGCACCTCGAGCTGGCCCTCGCGGAACGCTCGCATCACCGCGTCCTTGACCTCGCCGACCATGCGGCCGTGCACCACTCCGATGCGGGCCTCGGGCAAGAGCGCCCGCAGGGCCGCGGCGGTGGCCTCCACGTGGCTCGCGTCGAGCACCTCGCTCGCCTCGACGAGCGGGCACACCACGAACGCCTGGGCCCCGCGCGCGATCGCCTTGGCCACGGTGGCGCGCGCCCGGGCCAGCGCCGGGCCGCCGGCATAGAGGCGCGTGACGGGAGGCTCGCGACCGGGCGGCAGCTCGTCGATGAGCGAGACCTCGAGCTCGCCGTAGGCGGTGAGCGCCAGCGTGCGGGGGATCGGCGTCGCGGTCATCACGAGCAGGTGCGGGCGCTCGCCCTTGGCCCGGAGCAGCGCCCGCTGCTCCACGCCGAAGCGATGCTGCTCGTCCACGACCACGAGGCCGAGGCCCGCGAACGTCACGTCGCCCACGAGCAGCGCGTGGGTGCCCACCAGCAGATCGATCTGCCCGGCGGCGAGCAGCGCGAGGAGGGTCTTGCGCTGCGGCCGTGGCATCGCGCCGGTGAGCAGCGCCACCCGCAGACCCGCGGCCGCGCACCACGGCTCGAGCGTGCGCAGGTGCTGCTCGGCGAGGATCTCGGTGGGGGCCATCAGCGCGGCCTGGCCCCCCGCGGCCACCACCGCGCGCATGGCCGCGAACGCGACCGCGGTCTTGCCCGAGCCCACGTCGCCCTGGAGCAGCCGCAGCATCGGGCGTCCGCTCGTGAGGTCGGCCTCGATCTCGCCGAGCACCCGCCACTGCGCCGCGGTCGGCTCGAACGGCAGACACGCGCGCAGCTCCTCGCGGGCGAACGCCCCCTCGGGGGTGACGAACGCGGCCCGATCGGAGCACCAGTGGGCACGGCGGCGCAGGAGCACGAGCTGGAGCAGGAACAGCTCGCCGAACGCCAGCCGCCGGTGCGCGGGCGAGCTGCCGCGCTCGAGCTCTTGCACCTCGTCGGCGGACAGCGACGGCGGCGGGTCGTGCAGCAATCGCAGCGCGTCCACCAAGGGCGGCAGGTGATGCATGCTCGCCAGCGCGGGCGGCAGCAGGTCCTCGAGCGCGTCGGTGACGAGCAGGCGCTCGAGCGCCTGCCGGCACAGCGTGGAGACGGTGCGGACCCCCACCCCTTCCACCAGCGGGTAGCGCACCGCGATCGCGGGCGGCGGCTCGTCGATCGGGTAGACCTCGGGGTGTGTGATGCCGAGCTGGCCCTTGAACGGGCGCATCGGGCCGACCACGATCACGCGAGCGCCGAGCGGCAGGCGCTGGGCCAGGCCTCCCACGCGATGGAACCACTGCAGGCGGATCATCGTGCCGTCGTCGGTCACCACCTCGGCGCTGGCCATGAAGCGCCCGCGAAAGAAGCTCTGGCGGAAGCGCTCCACCATCACCTCGACCGAGAGCACCTCGCCCTCGGCCGCCTCGGCCGGAGCCCGGCGCTCGCGATGGTCGCGATACCCCGACGGCAGGAAGAACACGAGATCCTCCAGCGTGCCGAGCCCCCGCGCCTCGAGCTTGCTCGCCGTCGACGGCCCCACGCGGGGCAGCACCGTCACCGGCGCGCGCCCGAGCGGCGGCTCGCTCTCGTCGGCCCGCGGGCGCGGCGGCTCGCGCGTCGTCGCAGCGGCGGGTGGGCTCGTGCTGGCCGTGGTGCCCGGCCGCGCTCGCTCGCGCGTCGTCGCAGCCGCGGGTGGGCTCGACGCCGCGACCGGCTCGCGCGTCGTTGCGGCTGCCGAAGACGCCCGGTGGCGGGTGGGCGGCTTGCCGCGCGGGCGGGCCGGCGCGGGCGGACCCCAGCCCATGCAGAGCCGCATCCCGTGCGCGACCACCATGCTGCGATCGTGGCGCCCGAGGGCGTCGAAGCGGGCCAGCCCCTCCGAGAAGGCCGCCTGCTCGAGCGGGCGCGGGCTCAGCACTCCGCCCGCCGCCACGAACCGCGACCACGCCGACGCGAGGCGCTCGCCGATCGCCGGCTCCTCGACGCGCGCGAACTGATCGGCCCCCGCCTCGCGCAGCGCCTGCCGCAGCCCCTCGAACGCACGCAGGGCCACCGGCGAAGGCGGGAGGAGCTCGGGCGAGGGCATGGCCACGATGGCCGGCGACGAGGGCTCCCGGAGGGAGCCGCTACGCGGGCGGAATGAACGAGAACCGCAGCTCGTGGTCGCACAGCCGGTAGAGGGTTCCCTCCTCGATCCGGTGGTTGTCCACGCGCTCGCCGTTGAACTCGACGCCGTTGGTGCTGCCGAGGTCCTTGATGTAGTAGCCCCCGTCGCGCCGCACGATGGCGCAGTGCCGCCGCGAGATGTTGGCGTCCTTGATCGGGAGGTCGGAGTACTTGGAGCCGCGGCCGATCACGAACTGGTCCTGATCGATCGCGTAGCACTGCCCCTCGAAGTAGAGGTAGAGCGGGCGCGTCTTGTTCGCGGCGGCCACGGGCGCCGGAGCCGGCAGGCCACCGCCGCCACCACCACCACCCGGGGCCGGCAGGCGTCCGGGGCCACCGCCCGCCGGGCGAGGCAGCGGGGCGGGAGCCGGCGCGGGACGAGCGGTCGGCGCCGGTGCCGGGCGTGCCGCAGCAGCGGCCGGCGAGGGTCGCGGCGCGGCCGGCGAAGGCGAGGGCGAGGGCGAGGGCGGAGCCGCGCGCGAAACCTCGCCCTTCTTCTTGGTGAAGAGCTGAACGAGCGCCGCCTGCACGACATCGTCGGTGCTGATCTCCCGACGCTGGGCGAGCGCTTCGACCCTGGCCCACAGGTCGTCTCTGCACGTGAACTGTCGGAGTGTCCTGCCCATATGCGCTCGGTCGGGGACGAGGCCACGAAGCCCCGCCACGAGGAGGGACCGCACATGTGCGGCCGGTCCGCATCCTAGAAGCAAGCGTGAGGGCGGTCAATATCCCCGCCGAGCCAGAAACGCACCACCCACCCAGGGCCACCGCTGGACCTAACCATCCGACCAGGGCTGGCCAGGTGTCTGGCCAGGTGTCCGACCAGATGTCCGAACAGATGCCCAGGTGCCCGACCACGCCCGACCACGTGCTCGCGCTGGCCCCCGCGTGCGGTCAGGACCCGGCCGACCGCGATATCCTCGGCGGTCACGCCCATCTCGGCGGCCCTTCGCCGCTCGTCGCCCTAGCCTTCGGCGACCCGCATCCCGATCCATCGCCATGCGACCCGAGCCCCCGCGCCTCGCCGAGCCACCGCGCCGCGTCCCCATGGGGCTGGTCGCCGCGTCCGTGCTCGCGCTGGGGCTCATGATCTCGGGCACGGCCCAGGCCGCCCCCGGGCAAGGGCTGCGCCTGGGCGGGATCGAGCAACAAGGCCCCGCGACTCGCGCGGTCACGGCCCTGCACCACAACCCGGCCATGCTGGCGGCCATCCCCGGCACGGCCGTCCATGCCTCGATCGGCGTGGGCATCGAGCAGCAGCGGATCCGTCGCAACGCGATCGATCCCACCACCGGCGAGCCGCTGCCCGAGCTCGGCGCCCCCACGTCGCTCGTCCACCCCGGCCTCGCGTACTTCGCCGGGGCGAGCGTGTACTTCGACCCGATCGCGGTGGGCATCGGCTTCTACGACCTCGGCAGCAGCTACCGCCTCACCGGTGCGGGCCCGCTGCGCTACCACATGGCGCCGGATCCCGATCCGGGCTGCCTGCGCCTCGGACCCTCGCACTGCCCGCCCAACGGCGGCGCCGTCACCCAGCGCCGCGACCTGACCACCGCGCTCGCCTGGAACGGCGGCCGCGTCAAGCTGGGCGCGGCGCTGCACCTGCCGGTCGTGCGCGAGCGCTTCGCGTTCGACAACGACACCGGTCTCGACCCGCGCGGCAGCGCCGAGTGCCCCGACAAGGAAGACCCCGCGTGCACCGAGCGGGTCGGCTTCAAGGGCTTCACGCAGTGGTTCCCCCGCAACGGCGCGCCGCCGGGCTTCGACTTCGCGCTCACGGTGGGCGCGGCGATCGGCCTGCGCAACGACACGATCACGCTGGGCGGCCGCTACCGCAGCCCGCCGCTGCGCCGCGGCGGCGAGGTGCTCCTCGGCGGCGTGGGCCTGGTGTGCCGCCCCGAGGCCGAGGTCGCCACCGACGTCTCGCTGGGCGACCGTGTGCCGCCGTGCGAGCTGGCCACGCCCGTGGGCGCCACCCTGCGCGAGCGTCTGCCGCAGGAGGTGGCCGTGGGCGGCTCGTTCCTCCTGGGCCCCTCTCGCCAGTGGCGGCTCGATCTCAATCTCTACTGGATGGACCTGTGCCCCGGTGGCGTGCGAGCGACTCAGTGCAAGAGCGGCGGGGCCCAGACGCTTCGCCTCATCGGGCTCGATCGCCAGAGCTTCGTGCTGCCCGAGTTCTCGCGCTTTCGCGGCGCGGCCGATCTCTACGGCCTCGACGCGTTCGCGCGCTATCGGGTCAAGTCCAACCTCTACGTGCTCACCGCCGCCCACCTGGCCTCGCCCGCCGTGCGAAGGAGCGCCACCACGGCGGCCCGCGACGAGGGCGTTCGTGTGGGCACCAGCGTGGGCGTGCGCCTGCGGCTGCCCCGAGCCGATCTCGTGATCGTGCCCGGCTACGGCCTCGACGTGCTCCTGCCCCGCCGCGTGGGGCCCGGCGACGCGCTCTTCTCCCCCGCCGCCGCCACCGCGTTCGAGAGCGGCAGCGGCGACATCAACGCTCCGGGCGCCGCTGGCGTGCTCGACGGCCGCGGCCGCCCCACCAATGCCGGCCGCTACTTCGGCATGGTGCACACGCTCTCGTTCGCGCTGATGTGGGGCGAGCGCGAGGTCCTCGACTAGCGTCGACGGGCCGCCAAGGGCCTCGACGGGGGTCGCCACGGCCTCGACGGGGTCGCCATGGCCTCGACGGAGTCGCCATGGGCGGTAGAGCCAGCCCGCGGCCAGCCGCGCGGCTGGTCGTGGGGGCGGTCGTTGGTATGCTTGTCCGGTGCGTCTCTGCCCCGCGCTGCTCCTCGCCGCGTCCCTCCTGCTACCCGCCGCAGGTTGTGCCCACCGCACCGAGACGCCCGTCGAGGTGCCCACCGATCCTCCGGTCGTGAAGAGCCTCGACGACCTCGAGGTCGCGCTCAACCAGTACGTGCTCCTGCCCGATGACCACCCCGCCCGAGCGGTGTACCTCGCGGCGCTCCGCGACTACCTCGTGGGCTACCTCGAGCATGCGCTCGCGGGGGGCAACGAGGCCGAGGCCGAGGCTGCGCTCCGCTACACCCTCTCGCTCTACACCGCGGCCGAGCTCCGCACCGCCAAGCCCGCACCAGCGCTGGCCGCCGTGGCCCACGAGCTCTATCGCCGCACCGCCAAGCACGGTGACGAGCTGCCCTCGCTGTTGGCGCTCGCCGTGGAGCAACGGTTTGGCGACGAGGCCGCCCGCGAGCAAGCGGTGGAGGACTGGAAGGCGCTCGAGGCCTGGCTCGTGGAGAACGGTCCGTTCGCCAGCGAGCCGCTGCTCGCCCACCAGGACCTCGAGCACGCGCTCGAGACGGTGGCCGCAGGCTTTCCCTCGCCGTTCGTCGTGCAGCGACTGGCCGACCTCTACGTCGCGCGCCACGACGCGGCCGTGCGAGCCCATCGCAAGGGCGGGGGCCTCGGCGCGATGTCGGAGCAGCGGATCCAGCACACCGGCTACATGCTCATACGCCTCTATCTGCGCGCCGACGATCCCAAGGGCGCCGTCACGGCCATGGACCGCATCGACGACCCCGAGATGGCCGGCAAGATGCGGAGCGTCGTCGAGGGTGCGTTCGCCAACAAGCGCAGCGCCCAGTCGCTCCTGGGCCTCGCCGCGCTGTTCATGCCCGAGGACGACGAGGATCCGTCGCTGCCGCACGTGAGCCAGGCGTGGGGCATCATCGACAACCTCAGCCGCCGCGCGCTGGCCCAGTTTCCCAAGGACGCCCACGTCCACATCCTGCGTGCGCGAGTGCTGCGGCGCGAGGGGCTCGACGCCGCCGCGCTCCACCACCTCCGCCGCAGCATCGAGCTCAAGGACGACGTCTACGACGCCTGGCGAGGCGTCGCCGAGCTCGAGCAGAAGGCGCTCGCCGAGCTCGCCCGCCGCGACGCCGAAGCGGCGCTCGCCCGCCTGCCCGAGGTCGAGGCGCTGCAGCGCCGCGCCATGAAGATCTGGCGCGACCGGCCGGTGCGGCCGGGCCTGCCCGAGGCCTACTTCGCCGTGGCGGAGGGCCTCTACCAGGCGGGTCGGGTCGACGAGGCGCAGAAGCTGCTCGACCAGAGCGTCGCCATCGAGGCGCAGCCGCAGACCCTCGACCTGCTCGGCACCATCGCCATCAAGCGTGGCCGCTTCGGCGTGGCCAAGGCCCACTACGAGGAGCTGGCCCGCCTGCCCCAGGACGAGCCCGAAGCCAGGCTCCGCTGGGAGGCGCGCGCCCACGCGCAGCTCGGCGAGATCGCGCTGCGGCGCAGCGACTCCGAGGCCTCGAGCCGGCACCTGCGCCTCGCGCTGCGCGAGACCAACGAGCTCCTGTCACACCCCGCGATGGAGCTCGGCGAGCAGGCCGAGCGCCACCTCGATCGCGGGCGCATCTTGTTCTTCCTCGGCGAGGTGAGCCTGGCGCTCGACGACTTCGAGCTCGCAGCCGAGCTCGCGCCCGACCTCGTCAAGGTCTACGCCGAGCCGATGCTGCAGCTCGTGTCCTACGGCTACTACCACGAGGCCCGCTCGGTGTTCCTGCGCGCGCTCCAAGAGGCCGAGGTCGCCGACGGGCTCAAGCTCTACTTCAGCCTGTGGGTCAACGAGCTGGCGCTCCGCCAGGGGCTGCCCGCCGATCACGACGCGGCCCGCTTCCTCCACGACTACGCCGCCGGGCGTGATGCAAAGGGCGATGGCTGGGGCCGCAAGCTCGCCCGGCACGCCCAGGGCGAGCTCTCGTACGACGACCTGCTCGACGGAGCCCGCGATCAGGGCGAGCGCGCCGAGGCGTTCTTCTACGAGGGCGTGCGCCGCTGGCGGGCCGGCAATCGGGCCGAAGGCAAGAAGCTGCTCACGCGGGTGGTGGAGACCAACCTCATGGGCTTCTTCGAGTACGACATGGCCCAGGCCTACCTCGCATGGGACGACCTGCCCACGCATGCACGGGCGCCGATGCCCGGCGGCGTCGCGCATCGGGCTGCGCTCGACGGGCACTAGATCGGCGAAGCCCGAGCTGCAGCGTGCAGCTCGGGCTTCTTGAGGCGCGGGCCGGAATCGAACCGGCGGTGGAGCTTTTGCAGAGCTCTGCCTTACCACTTGGCGACCGCGCCGGGTGGGCGAGGCTGCCTACCATGGGCCGACCGCGGGGGCAAGAACGACAGAGGGCAGCGCCGGCTCCACCGACGCTGCCCCGAGCGGATCGCCATCGCTTCGACGCCGCGCTCAGATCCCGCCGAGGGGATCGTCGCCGTCGCCGAGGCCCAGCTTGTTCTTGCGGCCCGTGCTCTTGGGCTCGGCCGGCTTGCTGCTGCCGGAGTCCGACGAGCTCTTGCGCTTGCCACCACCACCGCCGCCGGTCTTGCGCTTGGTGCCGGTGGTCTGCTCGGCCTCGGCCACCGCGGCCTCGTTGGCGGCCATCTTCTCGTCGAGCGCGGCGAGCTTGGCCTCGAGCGCCTTGCGCTTGCCCTCGTCGCCCTTGGCGGCCTCCATCTCCTTCTCGAGGGCCTCGCGCTCCGACTGCATCTTCGCCTGCTCGGCCTCGAGCTGTTCGAAGCGCGCGAGCACGGCCTGCATGTCCTCGGCATGCTTCTTGTCGGCTGCGGCCTTCTCGGCGGCCTGCTGCTCGTTCTTTTGCATGTTGTGCCAGACCATGTAGCCGGCGAAGCCGAGGCCCAGCACCAGCACGGGCACGACCACCAGCGGCCACTTGGGCTTGGCCTTCTCCTCGGACAGCTTGATCTGCGCATCGAGGCGCATCTGCTCTTCTCGAAGGCGACCCTCTTGCTCCGCGCGCGCGCGGGCCTCGGCCTCCTGGATGCGCAGCCGCTCCTCGCGATCACGCTCCTCGCGGGCGACCCGCTCGGCCTCGAGCCGTGCGGCCTCGGCCGCCGCGCGCCGCTCGGCCTCCTCGCGGATCCTTCGCTCGTGCTCTTCTCGGGTCCGTCGCTCGTGCTCGGCCGCAGCCGTTCGAGCGTCGTGCTCTTGCTGGACCCGATCGGCCTCGAGGTGCTTGAGCTCGGACAGCGCCATCAAGGCGGAATTCTCGGAATTGTTCATGCGTGCCGCTCCCTCCTCGTCAAATTCGGTTGTACGAACGAGACCGACGTTCGTTCCTCGTAGGTCTCGTTGCGCCCCTCGCACTCATTACGGTCATCCGGGTGGCTGCCGCTCGCGCCCTCGCGACGCGCCACCCATGCTCGAAGAATTTGCCCAATTTTTCCGCGGCCCGCCAGCCCGCCGTAGCCTCGGCGGCATGACGACTGCGGGCGCGCGCTCGGCCACGATCCACGGCGGGGCCCCGGGGGTCTCTTCGGCCCTAGTTCCAGGCCGGTTGCGACTCGGGCTACCGAGCCTGTGCCTGGGCCTCCGGCGGCGCCTGGGCCTCGGCCGGCTGCGCCTGGGCCTGCGCCTGGGCCTCGTGCGACTTGGACGCCGGCGCTTGGCAGCCCTTGCCGGCGGCGCCGTCGTGGTGGCCGCCACGGGAGCCCTGGCCTCGCCGGGGCTGCCTACATCTACCACTACGTTCGCGATCGACGGCGTGGCGCCCGAGCCGGCGGCCACCAAGCTCCAGCACAGCCGCGTGCTGCCGTACCCGGCCGAGCGGGTGTGGCCGACGACGATCCGCTACCTGCGGGTCGATCGCGGCTTCTCGGTGGTCGACCGCGATCGCGACGCCGGGTTCATCCTGTTCGAGTTCACGCTCGGCCGCGACGGCGAGGCCAAGGGGCGCGGGAGCATCGAGCTCATCGAGACGGCCGACGCGTCCGGCCGACCCGCGGTCAAGCTCCAGATCGCCACCGATGCGGGCCCGGTGCACCTGCCCCACGCGATTGCGGATGGCCTCGCCGCCAAGCTCAAGGCCGAGCAAGGTCAGCCTGCCCCGCCCCCTCCGTCGGCCCCTCCGAGCCCCACGCCGCCTCCGTCTCCGCCCCTCGACGAGCCGGACGATGGGTTCTGGGTCCCCGAGGATCCGCCCGGCCAGTGAGCGAGAACGCGACGGTCGCCGACGGCCTTCCGTGCGCCGGTGGGCTCGTGGCATGACCACGGCGATGCCGGCCCCGTTCGACCTGCGCAGCGACACCGTCACCCGCCCCACTCCGTCCATGCGCGCGGCGATGGCTGCGGCCGAGGTCGGTGACGACCACTATGGCGACGACCCCACCGTGCGCGCGCTCGAGGCCGAGGTGGCGGGGCGCCTGGGCAAGCCCGCCGCGGTGTTCGTGCCGGCCGGGACCATGGCCAACCAGATCGCCGTGCGCGTGCGCTGCCGCCCCGGCGATGCGATCGCCACCCATCCCGGCGCCCACGTGCGCATCCACGAAGACGCCTCGGCGGCGGCGCTCGCAGGCGCGCAGATCATGCCGCTCGGCACGCGCCTCGGCTACGGCGTGCGCGAGCTCGAGGCGCTGTGCCACGAGGAGAGCTGCGGCTGGCCGCCGGTGCGGCTCGTGTGGCTCGAGGACACGCTCGGCGACGCGGGCGGCGTGCCGTGGCCGCTGCACGACGACGTCGAGCCCGACCGTGGCATGGCGGCCGTGGGCGCGTGGGCGCGGGCCCACGGACGCGCCGTGCACCTCGATGGCGCGCGGCTGTGGAACGCCCACGTGGCCACGGGCATCCCGCTGGCCGCGCTCGCGGCCTCGGCCGATTCGGTGACGGTGGCGCTGTCCAAGGGCCTCGGTGCGCCGGTGGGCTCGGTGCTGTGCGGTGACGAGGCGTTCGTGGCCGAGGCACGCCGACACAAGCATGCGCTCGGCGGCGGCATGCGACAGGCCGGGGTGCTCGCCGCTGCCGGCCTCCACGCGCTCGAGCACCACCTGCAGCGCCTGGCCGACGATCACGCCCGCGCTGCCCGCCTGGCCGACGCGCTCCGCGACTTGCCGTGCTGGGAGATGCCCTCCCCCCTCACCAACCTCGTGGTCGCCCCCGTCCGCGCGCCATGGACCCACGCCGAAGCCCTCTGCGCCCCGCTGCGTGCCGCCGGCGTGCTGTGCAACCCCAACACCTACCGCGAGGTCCGCTTCGCCCTGCACCTCGGAATCGACGACGACGATCTCGAGCAGATCATCGCAATCGTCCGCGCCACGATCGCGGACCTCCGACCACCGAGCTGACCACGACCCGAAAATGCAACGAGCCCCGAGGAGACCCCGGAGCTCGCTTGCCCACCACCGATCCACCGATCGTGGGGGACTTTACATGGTCACGCTGTAGGACGCGCCTTGCGAGGCGGTCTTGAACTTGATGACCTTGGCGTTCTTGAGCGCCCCGGCCACGCAGTTGCCGAGCGGCGTGCTCGCGTGGGGCGGCTGCGGCGTGGCCTTGGTGACCGTGCCCGTGGCGCCGGAGAACGAGAGCTTGACGGTGACCTTCTCGCCGGGCTTGGCCCCGTGCTTGGGACCACAGGACTTGGCGGCGTCCTTGACCCCGGCCATGCCGGCCTTGATGTCGGTCGCGGCCAGCTTCTCGGGAGCGCCGGGATCGGTGCTGCCACCGCTGCCGCCCGAAGAGCCACCCGACGAGCCGCCGCCGGTCTTCTTGGTCGTACCGCACTTGCTCGGATCGAGGATGCAGTCGACCGACGGGCTCGAGTCGCCGCCGCCGGACTTGGTGCCGCCGCCGGTCTTGGTGTCGCCCGACGTGCCGACCTTGGTGTCCGAGCCGCCGCCCGTGCCGGTCTTCTTGCCGCCCGACGAGCCGCCACCGCTCTTGCGGGTGCCGCCCGACTTGCTGCCGTCCTTGGGATCGCCCTCGACGGCCTCGCCGCCCTCGGCTGCGTCCTCGCCGGCCTCGGCCCCTTCCTTGTCGTCCTTCTTCTCGTCCTCGTCCTTCTTGTCGTCGTCCTTCTTGTCGTCGTCGTCCTTCTTCTTGTCCTCGTCGTCGTCCTTGACGGTGGGCGCGACGACGGGGACCTCCTGGACGATCGTCTTGGGCTCGTCGGGCTTCTTGAGCACGATGTACGCCCCGAGCCCGCCGACCGCGAGGATGAGCACGATCATCATGATGTAGAGCGGCGCATTGGAGCGCTGCTGCACCACCACGGGCGGAGCCGAGGACTCGGCCACGGGCGCCATGGGCGAGACCAGCGGCGTGGCAGCCAGGCCTCCGAAGTTGCCGCCGCCGAAGCTCGGCAGCGCGGCATCGTCGGCCGCACCCTGCGGCGCAGCGCTGGCCGCCGACATCCCGCCGCTGCCCCCGACCATCGAGCCGAGCGACTTGATGTCGATGAGCCCCGAGCCCTCCGACGAGGGCGCCGACGTGGCCAGGCCCTTGGACGGGTTGGCCGACGCACGCGCAGCCGGGGCCGGGACGTTGGCCCGGGCCGGAGCCGCGCCGGAGGTGGCCATCGCCTGCAGGCTGTCGAGCGAGAACAGCACGGAGTTCTCGTTGCGCTGCCCGGTGAGCTTGGAGACGCGAGGCGACTGCAGCTCCGGACCATCGGTGCCGGTGGCCGCGACCGCGGCGGCCGCTCCCAGGCCCATCGATCGCCCCGCCCCGACCGCATAGTCGTCTTGGTTCGCGCTCGCGGCGAATGGATCGTCGGCCCCACGCTCGGGCAGATCCGTGAACGCATCGACCTCGCCGAGCGGCAGCCAGTCGTCGAAGCCCTCCTGCCAGACCGCGGTGTCCTTGTCGATCTCGCCGGCGGCGAAGCGCTGACGCACCTCGTCCTCGCCCATCGGCCCGACCGTCTCGCCGTTGATGGCGAGGTGCCAGCCGGGACCGCCCGAGTCGGCCGCCGGAGATGCGCCCGACTCGGAGACGACCCCCTTGTCGCGCACGATGATCACGTTGCTGCACTTCTTGCAGCGGATCTTGAAGGTCTTGCCGCGAACCTTCTCATCCGCGATCGAGTACTTCGCACTACACTTGTCGCATTCGATCTTCATTCGCGTGCGTCCCGGGGCTCGTGGGGCTGGCAGGCGGGCGCTGGTGGGGTCGCGCCCGTCGAAGCGGGGCCAGTATAGGGGAAGCTTCGGACGGGGCACAACTCTCGCCAAGCGGCGATGAGTGGCCATGGGCTGCGTTCGCGACCAAAGCGGTGGCCCGGAAACGGACTCGGCATGGCCGCTCGCGCCCATCGCCCGCGCCCGCGGGTGACCCGCGAGGTCCCCGGCCGCTCTCGGAACCGCATGGGCCTTTCGCCCCAGCTCGGGGCGTACCACGGTCCGCAGCGGGATTGGTGCCCGCGGCGGTTAGAACGCTTCGGCGAAGCGAAGGGTCTGTGCGCGGTCGGGACCCACCGAGACCAGCACCACCGGGACCTGGGTGCGTTCCTCGACGAGGTCGAGGTAGGCCCGAACGGGGCCAGGCAGCTCCTCGCGACGCGTGGCCGCGCGCAGGCGGGCCGCCACCGCAGGATCCCCCCACCCGTTCAGCGTTCGCAGCCGGGGCACGGCGTGGAACAGGCCATCGCGGCCGGGGTCGAGATCGTCCTCGTAGGACTCGCAGATCCTCACCTCGGGCAGCTCGGCCAGCACGTCGAGCTTGGTGACGCACAGGCCATCGAGGCCCGAGAGGCGCGCGGCGTGGGCCAGCGCCGGGAGGTCGAGCCAGCCGCAATCGCGGGGCCGTCCGGTGGTCGCGCCGTACTCGGCGCCCGCTTCGCGCAGGCGATCGCCCTCCGCCCCCAAGAGCCGCGTGGGGAACGGCCCCTCACCGACGCGCGTGGTGTAGGCCTTGGTGATCCCCCACGCATGGTCGATGAGCGTGGGGCCGATCCCGATCCCGGTGCACACCCCGCCCGCGATCGTGCTCGACGAGGTCACGTAGGGGTAGGTCCCATGATCCACGTCGAGCATCGCCCCCTGGGCGCCCTCGAACAGCACGTGCTGGCCCGCGCGGAGGGCCGCGTGGCACAGCGCTCCCACGTCGCACGCGAGCGGCCCGAGCAGCTCGCCCCAGCGAAGGCCCAGCGCCACGAGCCCGTCCACGTCGAGGTGCCGCTCCTCCGCCCCAAGGCGCTCGAGCTCGGGCGCGAGCGCGCGCTCGTTCTCGGCCAGGCGCTCGCGGAGCGCCGTCTCGCGCAGCAGATCGCGGACCCGCACCCCGCGGCGCGCCGACTTGGCCTCGTAGGCCGGGCCCACGCCGCGACGGGTGGTGCCGAGCTTGCGCGCCGTCCCGCCCGCGTCCTCGCGCAGGCCATCGATCGCCCGGTGGTACGGGAAGATCACGTGGGCATCGAGCGAGACCCGCAGCTCGTCCCGCTGCAGCAGGCCGAGGCCCCGCAGCTGCTCGATCTCGCCGCGGAACACGTCGGGATCGATCACCATGCCGGCCCCGAGCACGCACAGCGTGCCCGGGTGGCGGCAGCCCGACGGCACCAGGTGCGTGACGAGCCGCTGGCCGTCGACCACGAGGGTGTGCCCCGCGTTGTTGCCCCCGGCGAAGCGCGCCACCACGTGCGCGCCCTCGGCGAGCACGTCGACCACCTTGCCCTTGCCCTCGTCGCCCCACTGGGCGCCCACCACCACCACCGCCGTCATGTCGTCTCCTGTGCTGCGGCCCACCCGTGCGGGCCCCGGGCCCATGTGGTCGACCCTTCGTCGTCCACGAACGTGAGGCGGTCGGCGCCGACGTCGTCGGCCAGCGCTCGCGCCCGCGCCAGCGTGACCTCGGACTGCACCCATGCACGTCGCCCCTGCGAGCGAGCGCTCGCGGCGATGCGCTGGGCCCGGGCGCGCGCGGCAGGGCCACGCGCCGCCGGGGCCACGGCCACGAGGTGCGCGGGGGCGGGCTCGGCTCCGGCCGGCTCGTGACCCCCGGCTGCGAGCGCGGCCTCGACGGCGTCGAGATCGATCGCGAAGCCGGTCGCGGGGGCAGGCACGCCGTAGCGCTGCAAGAGCCCGTCGTAGCGGCCGCCGCGGACCAGCGGGTGGTGCACGCCAGCGGCCCAGCCGCGCACGCGGATCCCCGAGTAGTAGTCGAAGCCCCGCGCCTCGCCGAGATCGACGGTGACGCGGCCGAGCACGCCGCCCGGCATGTCCGCGAGGTGCCCGAGCACCGCCCGCAGCTCGCCGAGCGCCGCGTCGACCCCGGCCCCGGCGAGCGCCTGCTCGGCCTGCGGCAGCACCCGCGCCGGCGCGCCGAACAGCTCGCACAGCGCCACCGTGGCCCGCCGCAGCGCGATCGGTCGATCGAGCGGCTCGAGCAAGCGGGCCAGGCCGTCGCGATCCTTGCGGGCCAAGAGCGCATGGGCCCGCTCGCCGTCGTCGGGCGGCAGTGCGAGCGCGTCGAGCAGGCCCCGCGCGATGCGGGTGTGCGCGAGGTCCAGGCGGAGCTCGGGCAGGCCCAAGGCCAACAGCGACGCATCCGCCAACGCCACGATCTCCGCATCGGCGGCGGGGTCGTCGTCGCCCACCAGCTCCACGCCCACCTGGTGCACCTCCGATCGATCGTGCATCGAGGCGGGCTGGCGCAGCACGTCGGCCGCGTAGCCGAAGCGGTGCGTCACGTCGGCCGACAGCTCGCCGCCCCAGCGCTGCGCCAGCATGCGGGCGATCTGCGGGGTCACGTCGGCGCGCAGCGTCACGAGCTCGCCGCTGCCCGCGGCGATGAAGCGCACGCAGCCGCGGCGATCGGCCTCCGACAGACCCCGCGCGAGCACCTCGTAGTACTCGATGGCCGGCGTCGCCACCGGCTCGTAGCCCCACGCCTCGAACGTGGCCAAGAGCGTCGCGGTGACCGCCCGCCGCCGCCGACAGGCGGGGGGCAGGAGGTCCCGGGCCCCGCGCGGGAGGACGGCCGCGAAGGCGCCCTGGGAGGAGTCGCTCATGATGCTCGAAGAACGCGTGGGAGGACCCGCGACGTGCCGACTAGCCGTCGGCCAGATCGTGGAACACGAGGCCATTGGGGATCTTCGGATAGAAGAACGTGCTCTTCTGGGGCATCACCTGGCCGCTGTCGCAGACCGCCCGCACGTCGGACACGGGCGGCGCGTTCATGAGGCACACGAGCTGCACCTCGGGCGGCCCCTTGCCCGCCGCCGCGTCCAGCGTGGCCGCGGTGGACTTGTAGTAGTAGAGGTTGGTCTTGGCCTCCTGCGCGGCCTTGGTGATGCCGAGCGCGCGCTCGAGCACCAGCTCGTGGAGGAGCGCCACGTCGAGCCGCCCGAGCGCGGCCGGCAGCGCCTCGAGGCCCGCCGCGGCGGGATCGAAGCCGTCACGCAGGCGCAGCACGTGCAGCTCGCCCGTGCCGGGCACGGTGAGGCCGAACGTTGCGGGCCCGTCGGTGTGGAGCGCCGCTCGCATGCTCGCGACGTCGGTGGGCGTCGCAAGGCTGCGGTGGGAGAACCACGGCGAGGCCTGCTCGAGCACCGCGGGCAGGTCGAGCTTCGCGAGCCCGTGCACGAGCCGGTGGGTCGGCAGGATCACGAGGCCCGGATCGTCGAGGTTGCTGAGGTAGATCATGCCGAACGGAGCGTTCGGGTTGCCGGCCGCCGCGAGCTCCTTGCGGAACGCGCACATGGTCTCGTAGCGATGGTGACCGTCGGCGATGTAGATGCTGCGCGGCCGCAGGTGCGCCCGCAGGGCCTCGAGCGCCGCGGGCTCGTGCACGCGCCAGAGCGTGTGGTGAACGCCCTCGAATTCGGCCTCGAGCACCGGCGCGCCGCGGTGCGGATCGACGATGCCCTCCCAGGTGCGCTCGGGATCGGAGAACATGCCGAACACCAGCTCGAGGTGGGCCTGGCACGCGCGCATGAGCTCGAGGCGATCGGCCTTGGGCCCCGCCAGCGTGCGCTCGTGGGCGAGCACCGGGCCGGCCCCGAACGGCGTCAGCTCGATGAGGCCGACGAAGCCCTTGCGCACGTACGTGTGGCCCTCGACCGTGAAGCGCTGGTGATAGAGGTAGACCCCGGGAGCGTCGTCGCGCCGCATCACGCTCGCCACCTGCTCGCGGAAGCGGCGGGCGCCCTCGGGATACTTGGCCTGGCCCTCGCCCTCGGGGAGGATGAAATGGATCGAACCGTGCGGCGAGCGAGCCGCGAGCTCGGCCCGACCCGCGTCGTCGATCACGTCATAGGGCGGGGCCATCAGCGCGGCGGGATCGCCCGCCACGGTCGGGTCGTAGCGCAGGCCCGCAAAGGGTCGGATCTCGGCCATGGCGGACCTATAGCATGGGCGGTGCGGTACGAGGGGACGGACCAGGGGCCGCCCGCGTGCGCTCAGCGGGCTCGCGCCCCGATGTCGCGACGAAGCTGGCGGCCCGCGAACCGCACGCGCTCTGCGGCCGCATGCGCGCGATCGAGGGCCAGCGCCAGCGTGGGGCCCCGCGCACACACCCCGAGCACGCGACCACCGGCCGTGACCCAGGCATCGCCCTCGCGACGCGTGCCCGCGTGGAAGACCTTCACGTCGGGCTCGCTCCCGAGCGCTTCGAGGCCTTCGATGCGATCGCCCGTGCGCGGGGTGCCGGGGTAGCCCGCGGCAGCGAGCACCACCGTGGCCGCAGGCTCGCCCGCCAGCGCCTCGTCGTGAAGGCGCCCGTGCGCGGCGTCGAGCAGCCGCGGCAACAGCGGCACGCGCAGCCCGAAGAGCAGCGGCTGCACCTCGGGATCGCCGAAGCGGCAGTTGTACTCGATGACGAACGGCTGCCCCGCGGCGTCGATCATGAGGCCGACGAACAGCACCCCGACGAACGGGCGGCCCTCGCTGCGCAGGCCCGCGAGCGTGGGCGCGAGGATCCGCGCGTGCACGGCCCTTGCGACCGTCTCGTCGTAGATCGGCGCGGGTGCGTAGGCCCCCATGCCGCCGGTGTTGGGACCCATGTCGCCGTCGAGCAGGCGCTTGTGATCCTGCGCGGGCAGGAACGTGGCGACCGACGTCCCGTCGGTGAGGGCGAGCAGGCTCACCTCTTGGCCCACGAGCCGCTCCTCGAGCACCACCGTGCGCCCAGCCGCCCCGAACGCACCGTGCTGGAGGCAGGATTCCAGCGCGGCGCGGGCCTCCGCATGGGTTCGTGCCACCGTCACGCCCTTGCCCGCCGCGAGCCCGTCGGCCTTGACCACCGGCGGCGTCTCGAACCGCTCGAGCGCGGCGAGGGCCGACGGCAGATCGTGCACCGTCTCCGAGCGCGCCGTGGGGATCCCATGCGCGGCCATGAAGCGCTTGGCCGCCGCCTTGCTGCCCTCGAGCTCGGCCGCCGCCGCGCCGGGGCCCACGGTGGCGATCCCCGCGTCGCGCAGGCGATCGGCGAGGCCGTCGCAGAGCGGCTGCTCGGGGCCCACCACCACGAGATCCACCGCGTGCTCGCGGGCGCACGCGACGATCGCCGCGTGATCACCCATGTCGACCGCCACGCAGCGCGCGTCGTCGCCGTAGCCCTCGCGCCCGGGCGCTGCGAGCACCGCGTGGCCCTCGGACGCGATCTTCCACGCGAGCGCGTGCTCGCGCCCACCGTTGCCCACCACCAATACCCGCGCTCCGCTCATGGTCCGCCTCCCTCGTGCACGCGCTCGCTGTCGCCCATCCGTGACGCCATCCGTGCCGCCCATCAGTGACGCCATCAATGCCGAAAGTGGCGCTCGCCGGTGAGGAGCATCGCAAGGCCGTGCTCGTCGGCGGCGGCGATCACCTCCTCGTCGCGCAGCGAGCCGCCCGGCTGCACGATCGACGTCACGCCGGCCGTCGCGGCCGCGTCCACGCCGTCGCGGAACGGGAAGAACCCGTCGGAGGCCAGCGCCGCCCCGCGGGCCGCCTCGCCGGCCCGCGCCACGGCCTGGCGCGAGGCCTCCACCCGCGACGTCTGCCCGCCGCCGATGCCCACGGTCGCGCCGTCCTTGGCGAGCACGATCGCATTGCTGCGCACGTGCTTGGCCACGCGCCACGCGAGCTCGAGATCGGCGAGCTCCTCGCCCACGGGCGGGCGCCGGGTGGCCACGCGGGCTGCCGCCGCGCCCACGTGGGTGACGTCGTCGCGCTGCACGAGCAGGCCCCCCGCGATCGAGCGCACGCGCCACGGCGTGGGCCACAGCTCCAACATGCCGGGCACCTCGAGCACCCGCAGGTTCTTCTTGGCCGCCAGCAGCTCGCGCGCCTCGGCGGTGTAGCCCGGCGCCACGATCACCTCGAGGAACGTCTCGCACAGCCGCGCGGCCGCCTCGCCGTCGACCGCGTGGCCGAGCGCGACGATGCCCCCGAACGCGCTCTCGGCATCGGCCTGCCGCGCACGCACGTACACCTCGGCCAGGCCCTGTCCCGCACGGCCCACCGCCGCGCCGCACGGCGACGCGTGCTTGATCACCGCGGCCGCGATCCCGAGCGGCGAGAGCTCGCGGACCAGGGCCAGCGCCGCGTCGGCATCGAGGAGGTTGTTGTAGCTGAGCGCCTTGCCCTGGTGGACGATCGCCTGCGGCAGCCCGGGCGCGAGCTCCGGCTCACCCGTGGTCGCGTACACCCCCGCGAGCTGGTGCGGGTTCTCGCCGTAGCGCAGCACGCCCTGCCGCTCGCCACCCATGAAGAACACCGGCGGCGCGCCGTCCTCGACGCTCTCGGCCTCCTCTGCGCCTTCCTGCCCGGCCAGGTACGCGGCGATCGCCGCGTCGTAGGCCGCCGTGTGCGCGAACGCCTTGCGGGCCAGCTCGCGGCGCAGGCCCAGCGGTACGCCCCCGCCGTGCTCGGCCGCCGCCGCGGCCACGCGCGCGTAGTCGGCCGGATCCACGATCACCGTCACCCGCGCCGCATTCTTGGCCGCCGCCCGCACCATGGTCGGCCCGCCGATGTCGATGTTCTCCACTGCCCGCGACAGCTCGCAGCCCGGCTCGCGGATCACCTCGCGAAACGGATAGAGGTTGACCACCACCAGGTCGATCGCCGGGATGTCGTGGAGCTCGCGCTCCGCGTCGTGCTCGGGCGTGGGCGCGGCCAGGATCCCGCCGTGGATCCGCGGGTGCAGCGTCTTGACCCGCCCGCCCAGGATCTCGGGCGCGCCGGTGTGGTCGCTGACCTTCTTCACCGCGACGCCGAGCCCGGCGAGCGCCTGGTACGTGCCGCCGGTCGAGAGCACCTCGGCTCCGAGGCTCACGAGCCACGCGGCCAGGCGATCGAGGCTCGACTTGTCGCTGACCGACACCAGGGCGCGGCGGATCGGGAGGGGCGTGGGCACGGCGGCCGCCTACCGTGGCCAACGGCGAGGGTCAAGCCGTCGCACGGGCCGGTACGGCCTCCAGGGCCCCGCCGCGCCCGTGCGCGTCGATCCACGAGGGAACGCGCACGATCGGCGAGGCTACGAGATCCACCCAACCAGGGCGATACCGGGCCCAACGCCCGGACCGCCGCACGACCGCGCTAGCGCTCCTGCTTGGCGAGGTACGCGAGCAGCTCCTCGCCGCCGACGTCGCGCAGCTTCATGAGGCCTCGCACCTCCACCTGGCGGATGCGCTCGCGGGTGAGGTTCAAGATCTCCCCCACCTCCTCGAGCGTGATGCCGCCCTGCTGCGCCACGTCGAGCGCACAGCTGTGCTGCAGCTCCCAGACCTCGCGCTCGGGGAAGTTCACCTTGATGCTGCCGGTGCTGGGGTTGACGTCGATGTAGAGGTGGTACTTGCAGCTCACGTAGGGGCAGGGCCGCGCCACGTTGGCGCACTCGCCCCGCGACTTGGGGCGCCAGTAGCTGCGCTCGGGGTAGAGCAGCGCGCCGATGCGAAGCTCCTCCTTGGTCAGGCGCTTCATGGCGATCGTCTTGGCCTTGTGGCGCCGGACGATCGGCTTGGGATCGGCGAGCTCCATCATGGGCTCGTCGTCGGGCGTGGTGGGCTCGGCGGTGGTCTCGGGGTCGTACTTGAACATGGTGTCCCTGGCGCGGATGAGCGGTCGCGGTCGCGGTCGCGGTCGTGGTGGATGCGAAAGATGGGAGTTGGGGGCAAGACAAGGCGGACTAAGGCGTAGTGGCGAGGGAGGACGGCGAGAGGGGAGCTCGCGGCCGTCCACGAGAAGCGGTCACAGGAGCTCGGTCGGGCTGGCGGCTCCGCCCCCGCGGGGGCGGGCCTGCTCACCGGCGGAGACGAGGAGCTTCTCGAGCCGGTGGACGCCGGTGAGCAGCTCGTCGGCGGTCTTCTTCATCGCCTCGAGCTCGCGGCCGAGCCGCTCGCGGTGCGGCGAGGGGGGCTCGGTGCCGATGCGGTCCTCGAACAGGCGCGTCAGCTCCGACAGCGCCTCGTCGAGGATCTCGATGCGGTCCTTGAAGGTCAGGAAGCGGGCCTGGATCTCCTCGATCGTGTAGCGCTCCGCCATCAGCTTCTTGATGGTGTTGATGCGGCGGACGGCGCGAACCGGGTACACCCCGCGCGAGCCGAGGTGCTTGCCCTTGCGCCCCACCCGGCGCGAGCGCGGCACGAGGCCGAGCTGCACGTACTTGCGCAGCGTCGCCTCGCTGAACTTGATCGCGCGCTCGGAGAACACGGCGATCAGCTCTTGCGAGGTCAGCCCGTGGGGGCTGGCCTGCTCGATCTCGCGGACCTCGGCTTCGGTGAGCGCGACCTGCATCGCCGTGGTGGTGGAGCGGGAGGAGAGGAGTGCGCCGGGAAGCGATGGCGCGGAGGAGAGGGAGAGGGAGAGGGAGCAAGCGAGCGAGCGGGAGGTCGCGTGGGCAGGTGACGGTCTCGACCGGTTGGGTGACCGGGCAGGACCTCAGCGCAGCGATGGGAGCGACGGGCACGACGCGAAAGTGGGGAGCCCCTGCCACCGGGACCCCTGCACCCTGGGATTCGCATCGAAAGATCCGTCTCGACTACGCATCGCGACTGTATTCCACTCAGTGGATCCTTAGGAAGCATTTTCTTTTCGGTTCTCAAAGAAATTCGCTCGACGCGGGTTGCGAATGCGTTCAGTGAGCACTGATCACGCAGGGCGGATGGGACGACGCCATCGACCGTTTCGCGGCCGCGATCGCCACGCCACGGCCGATCCAACGCATTGCGCTGATGCACCCACCTGAACGCGTCAGCAGCTTTACGCACGCGCAGGTGTCACGATGTGCTCCACGGCATTCGACCAGTGCACGGGCATTCAGGGTGCACCCGCCGATCCCATCCACGACGAGCGTTTCGAGGCCCGCGACGCCCGCCCGTTCGCACGACACGAGCTGGACGCACCTGCTTTGCGATGGCGCTCGATGCCCGGTGACAGTGCGTTCGCGTGACGCGAATCGGCTACTCGAGCACGGGGCCGTCCTTGGTCAGGCGCACCGTGTAGTGGCCGCCGGCCGCGAAGCCGAACCGACCACCGTCGTGCCAATCGACATCGGGAGACTCCCGCCACCAGATCGTCGAGCGGCCGGCGGCCACCGAGCGCTGCACCTTGGGGTCCACCGCGAAGCTCGGACCGCGCCCGATCCGTACGTAGGCCACGCGCAGCGGGGCGCGCAGCCGCAGCTCGACGGTGGCGGGTGCCGTGGGCTTGCGACGGGGCTCGTGCGCGGCCCCGCCGGCCCCGTCGGCCTTGGCCTCGGCCTCGATCGGCTCGCCGGTGGTGTCATCGGGACCCGTGGCACCGGTCGTCCCATCGACGACGGGCGAGCCTCCCGCCCCGGTGGTCGCATCCGAGGACCCTGCAGCCTGCGCGGGCTCCGGGCCGTTGCCGATCGAGGCCCCCGGGGTCGCGGGCCCCCCCACGTCCGCCGGGCCCGGGCCAGGCTCGGCCCCGGCCGCGCTCGCGGTCGCCTCGTCCCGCCGACCGTCGCGATCCGAGCGGCGCAGCCAGGCCACCGCGACCCCACCGATCGAGAACCCGACCCCGACGATCCCCGCCCCCACCAGCAATGCCCGCCGTCCGATCGATCGCGACGGTGCGGCCGCCTGGGAGGGCCCGCTGGAGCGACCGGAGCCGGCCACCGGCACGGCCCCCGACGTTCGCGTGACCGCGGGCACCAGCTCCGACTGTCGCGTGGCCGCGCCCGCGGTGTGGGTGACGACGCTCGGCGTCTCGGTCTCCGCGTGCACATCGACCGAGCGCTCGATGCCCGAGCGCGGCGCCACCACCCCCATCGCCGTGCGGCACAGCACCCCGAGCTCTCCCGCGGCGTTGCGATAGCCGGCCCACGCCGCGAGGTACTCGAGCGCGCGGGCGGCCGTGGGGATCCGCTGGCGCGGCTCGGCCTGGAGCAGCCCCTCGCGCAGCGACACCAGCTCCGGCGGCACGCCGGCCACGGGCAGCGGCGGCACGTGCCCGCCGAGGATCTGCCCGTAGAGGTCGACCTCGTCGGCCTCGTCGCGAAAGCGGGTGCCCGCGAGCAGCTCGTGCAGCACCGCCCCCACGCCGTAGAGATCGACGGTGGGCTCGCGGCTGCGCCCCGCGAGGTGCTCGGGCGCCATGTAGCGCAGCTTGCCCTTGATGTGCAGGCCCGAGGTCTCCTCGGCCGCCAGCCGCGCCACGCCGAAGTCGGCCAGCTTGACCTCGCCCGAGGTGCTCACGAGCACGTTGTGGGGTGAGACGTCGCGGTGCACCACGCACTGCAGCTGCCCCTCGTGGACCAGGCAGTGCGCGTAGGCCAGCCCCCGCAGCACCTCGCCGATCAAGTAGCCGACCATGCGCGGCGGCCACGGCCCTGCCCCATCGCGGCGCCGCAGCTCGCAGAGCTGTGCCAGGTTGAGCCCGTCGATCCACTCCATCACCAGATAGAGGCGCCCCGCGTCCTCGCCGGCGTCGAACACCTGCACCACGTTGGAGTGGGTCATCAGCATCGACAGCCGTGCCTCGGCCAGGAACATGCGACGGTGCCGCTCGTCCGAGGCCACGCGGGCCGCGATGAGCTTGATCGCGACCGACTTCTGGGCCCCGCCCACGCTCGCGCGCCGCCCCATCCAGACCTCGGCCATGCCACCGCTGCCGATCCGCCGGACGAGCTCGTACTGCCCCACGCGCTCTGTCACGCCCAACCCCAGCGTGGCGGCCAGCCCTCGGGAGTGTCAAGGTAGGCGTTGCACCACAGCTGCCCAACGCGGCATGCTGCCCGCGGTGCCGCGTCGACGACGAGCTCGCCGCCGCCAACGCGGAGGCCTGGGAGCGCTACTGCTGCTGCTGCTCGCGGGCCTCTCCTCGGCATGGTGGCTGACCGACCGCGAGCCCGAAGCCGCGCAGGCCCACCCAGATCCGCCCGAGCCCACCTCCCGCTACGACCGCGACGACTGGCCGCACTGGATCGACGCCGACGGCGACTGCCAGGACACGCGCCAGGAGGTGCTCATCGCCGAGTCCGAAATCCCGGTCCAATTCCGCGACGAGCGACGCTGCACGGTCGAGAGCGGCCGCTGGCGCTGCCCGTACACCGGCCACGTCATCACCGATCCCCACGACCTCGACGTCGACCACCTCGTCCCCCTCCACGAGGCCCATCGCTCCGGCGGCCACGCCTGGACCCGCGAGCAGCGACAGCGCTACGCCAATGCCCTCGACGATCCCATGCACCTCGTCGCCGTCGACAAGCGCGCCAACCGAGCCAAGGGCGACAAGCCCCCCCAGTCCTGGATGCCCCAAAACCCAGCCCACCGCTGCCCCTACCTACGCGCCTGGCTCGACGTGAAGGAGCGCTGGTCCCTCACCCAGACCCCCGCCGAACGCACCTACATCGACACCGCCCTCACCGCCTGCCGCGACGGCCACGTCCCCGCCCCCCCCTGAGCCAACGTAACGAGGAGCGGGTGCTGCCGAGCACCGAGGGACTCGTGCCGAGAGCGGGTGCGCCCGGGTGTCGAGGGATTGCCCGGGCACCAATGCGAGCGCCCCCCCACTACGATTCGATCGATCACCAACCCCTTGCGATCGAAGTGGCTCGCCAGGCGCGAGGACTGGTGCCCGGGCAATCCCTCGACGCCCGGAGAGCACCTGCTCTCGGCACGAGTCCCTCGGTGCTCGGCAGCACCCGCTCCCTCCCTCTACCCTCCAACCACCCCCGTCATCGCCGCCAGCTGCCGCCACAGCACCGGGTCATACCGCTCGGGCCCCATGTACTTCCACGTCTTCTTCTCATGGTGCCACACCACCCCCTGATCGTCGCAGCCATGGAACCGATCCGCGCGTGAGCAGTAGAGCCGCACGTGCATGTGATCATCGTGCGGCAGCGAGTCCCCCGGCTGCTGCATCACCTGCTCGGCATACGACACCAGCCACTCCGGCCGCCCGCGCCTGCGCGCCTCCGCCAGCACCAGGTTCTCGAGCGATCGCGAGATGAAGATCCACTGGATGCGGATGCTCGGATCGCGAAGCAGCGCCTCGATGAAGTGCCAGTTCTTGCGCGAGTCGAAGCGACGCTGCTCCCACTGCGGATCGGCATACCCTTCGGTGTACTGCACCGGCAGGATCGGCTTGCCCTCGCTCCCGAACAGGATCATGTCGTGCTCGGGCGGCGGCAGCGAGGTCCCATCGGCGAGCTTGGTATAGAAGAGGACGTCGACGTCGCGCCCCGCCTGGTGGCTCTTGTGCCACTTGGAGGGCCCGCCCTCCGCCGGCGACAGATCGGCGATGCCCGCCACCGCCGCAAAGTGGGTGGCCCGCACCCGCGCCGCAGCGCGCTCGAGCGCGGCCACCAGCTCGTCGGTACCGTACTGGAACCCGCGAAAGCGCCAGCGCTCGGGCACCTTGTAGCCCACGCCCCGCAGCCGCAGCTTCGCCGGCTGGCGCACGCGCCCATGGTGGATCTCGCCAGTGGAGACCGAGGTCAGGTCGGTCCAGAGGTTGGGGCCCGCGCAGGACGACAGCCCCACGAGGGCACCGAGCAGCAGCGCGCGCGACCGCGACGTCACGCGTCCATTCTAGATCGACCATGGCCCCGAGCGCCCGAAAACGGCCGCAGGGCGCCTCCGGTGGCCCGGATGACGCCCTGCGTGGCTCTGGCTCGTTGCCCGCTGCCCGAACAGCCCCCCTTGGGAGGCAGCGGGCCGTGTGCTTGCCTAGTTCTTCTCTTCGAACTCGGCGTCGATGACCTCGCCGCCATCGCCCTGGGCGCCCGGCGGGCGCTGGCCTCCGCCGCCCGCCTCCGGGCCCGGCCCTGCTTCCGGACCGGCTCCGCCCTCGGGCGACGGCCCGCCCGCGCCATACATCGCCTGCGCCATCTTGTGGCTCGCCTTGGTCAGCGCGTCCTTGGCCGCGGTGATGCGCCCGGCGTCGTCGGAGTCGATGGCCTCCTTGGCGTCCTTGACCGCCTGCTCGACCTCGGCCTTGGGCCCGGCGGGGATCTTGTCGCCGGACTCGGACAGGAGCTTCTCGGTCTGGATGACCATCGCCTCGAGCGAGTTCTTGGTCTCGACCTTCTCGCGACGCTTGCGGTCCTCTTCTTCGTGGGCCTTGGCGTCGTCCATCATCTTGTTGATCTCGGACTCCGACAGGCCCGAGCTCGCGGTGATGGTGATCTTCTGCTCCTTGGCGGTGGCCTTGTCCTTGGCCGAGACGTTGACGATGCCGTTGGCGTCGATGTCGAACGTGACCTCGATCTGCGGCACACCGCGCGGGGCCGGCGGGATCCCGACCAGGCTGAACTTGCCGAGCGTGCGGTTGTCACCCGCCATCGCGCGCTCGCCCTGACACACGTGGACCTCGACCGAGCTCTGGTTGTCGGCCGCGGTGGTGAAGGTCTCGGACTTGCGGGTGGGGATGGTGGTGTTGCGCGGGATGAGCGTGGTCATCACGCCGCCGAGCGTCTCGATGCCGAGCGACAGCGGCGTCACGTCGACGAGCACGATGTCCTGCACCTCGCCCGAGAGCACGCCGGCCTGGACCGCGGCCCCGAGCGCCACCACCTCGTCGGCGTTGACGCTCTTGTTGGGCTCCTTCTTGAAGAAGTCGCGGACCTTCTGCTGCACCATCGGGATCCGCGTGGACCCGCCCACGAGCAGCACCTCGTGGATCTCCTCGACCTTCTTCTTGGCGTCGGCGAGCGCCTTGCGGAGCGGCTCGACCGTGCGCTCGACGAGGTCCGAGATCAGGCTCTCGAACTTGGCGCGCGAGAGCTTGACCTGCATGTGCTTGGGACCCGAGGCGTCCGCGGTCAGGAACGGCAGGTTGATCTCGGTCTCCGGCGCCTGCGACAGCTCGATCTTGGCCTTTTCCGCGGCGTCCTTGAGCCGCTGCATCACCAGCTTGTCCTTGCTGACGTCGATGCCGGAGTCCTTCTTGAACTCCTCGAGCAGCCACCGGATGATGCGCTCGTCGAAGTCGTCGCCGCCGAGCATGGTGTCGCCGTTGGTCGAGATCACCTCGACCACGTTCTCGGCCACCTCGAGGATCGAGATGTCGAACGTGCCGCCGCCGAGGTCGTAGACCGCGACGATGTGCTCGTCCTCGCCGCCCTTCGAGAGGCCGTAGGCGAGCGCGGCGGCGGTGGGCTCGTTGACGATGCGCTTGACGTCGAGGCCCGCGATGCGGCCGGCGTCCTTGGTGGCCTGGCGCTGCGAGTCGTTGAAGTACGCGGGGACGGTGATCACGGCCGCGTCGACGGGCTCGCCGAGGTAGTCCTCGGCCGCCTTCTTGAGCTTCATCAGCACGCGCGAGCTGATCTCGGGCGGCGGGTAGACCTTGCCGCGGGCCTCGATGTGGACGTCACCGTTGGGCGCGCGCAGCGTCTTGAACGGCATGCGCTTGCGCTCGTGCTCGACCTCGTCGAACTTGCGGCCGATGAAGCGCTTGGCCGAGAAGATCGTGTTCTCGGGGTTGGTGATGGCCTGACGCCGTGCCTGCTGCCCCACGAGCACGTTGCCGTTCTGCTCGAACGCCACCACCGATGGCGTGGTACGACCACCCTCCTCGTTGGTGATGACCTTGGGATCGTTGCCTTCCATGACCGCTACGCACGAGTTGGTGGTGCCGAGGTCGATGCCGATGATCTTGCCCATGAGTGGCCTTTTGAGGTCCTTTCTGGCGTGGCGCGGGACGTGTCGCGAACGCAGGAGCGCGAGGGCTCGGAGGTGTAGGGAGTGAGGAGGTGGGTCGCCGCGAAGCCCGCCCTCGCGTGAGCACGTGAGGTCTCGCGCGTCCGAGGAGCCCTCGGATCGCACGGCTCGGGCGGCCGCAGCCTAAGACCATGGCCGGGCAAGTCAACCCCGCACGCCCGCCCAAGCCTGGACGGGGCGCCGGGGGCTCCAAACCCCGCTCAGGCCTCCACGGCGGCGGTGGAGGTCGTAGGGGCCTCGGCGGGCGCAGGGCTGACCTCGGCGTCCTCGAGCACGGCCCTGAGGGCGTCGCCCACCGTCTTGACGTAGACGATGTCCATCTCCTGCCGGATCTCCTCGGGCACGTCGACGACGTCCTTCTCGTTGCGCTCGGGCAAGACGATGCGCTTGATGCCGGCGCGGTGGGCCGCGAGCATCTTCTCCTTGATACCACCCACCGGCAGCACCAGGCCCCGGAGCGTGATCTCGCCGGTCATGGCCACGTCGGACCGCACGCAGCGGCGCGCGAGCAGCGAGTCGAGCGCGGCGATCATGGCGACGCCCGCCGAGGGCCCATCCTTGGGGATGGCACCCGCGGGCACGTGCACGTGCAGATCGTGGTCCTTGATGACCTCGGGGTCGAGCCCGAGCTCGGCGAGGTGGCTCTTGACGTAGCTGAGCGCGGCCTGGGCCGACTCCTTCATCACGTCGCCGAGCTGCCCGGTGAGCATCAGCCCGCCCTTGCCGGGCATGCGCGAGCACTCGATGAACATGATCTCGCCACCGACCGGGGTCCAGGCCAGGCCCGTGGCCACGCCCGGCTCGGACGTGCGCTCCGACATCTCGGGCGTGTACTTCTGGGGCCCGAGCGCGTCGCGGATCTCCTTTTCGCCGAGCTCGAGCTTGCCCTTGGTCTCGCCCTCGACCACCTTCACCGCCACGCCGCGGATCACGGCCGACAGCTCGCGCTCGAGGTTGCGCACGCCCGCCTCGCGCGTGTAGCTGTCGATGAGCTCGAAGATCCCCGACTCGGAGAACGACAGCTCCACCCCGGCCTCGGCGAGCCCGTGCTCGCCGATCTGCTTGGGCACGAGGAACCGCTTGGCGATCGCGAGCTTCTCCTGCCGCGTGTAGCCGGGCAGCTCGAGGATCTCGAGCCGGTCCTTGAGCGCAGGCGGGATCGGATCCATGTAGTTCGCGGTGGCGATGAACATCACCCGCGAGAGATCGAAGCTGACCTCGAGGTAGTGGTCGGAGAACGAGTTGTTCTGCTCGGGGTCGAGCACCTCGAGCAAGGCCGAGGCCGGGTCGCCGCGGAAGTCGTGCCCGAGCTTGTCGATCTCGTCGAGCATGATGACGGGGTTGTTGGTCCCGGCCTTCTTCATGCCCTGGATGATGCGGCCGGGCAGCGAGCCGACGTAGGTGCGGCGGTGGCCACGGATCTCGGCCTCGTCGCGCACACCGCCGAGCGAGATCCGCACGAACTTGCGGCCGATGGCGCGCGCGATGCTCTTGCCGAGCGAGGTCTTGCCCACGCCGGGAGGGCCCAAGAGGCACAGGATCGGGCCCTTCTTGCTCGCATTGAGCTTGAGCACCGCCATGTACTCGAGGATCCGCTTCTTGACCTTCTCGAGGTCGTAGTGATCCTCGTCGAGGACCTCGCGGACCGTCTTGATGTCGATCTGGTCCTCGGTGGAGATGCTCCACGGCAGCTCGACGAGCCACTCGAGGTAGGTGCGCGTGACCGTGTACTCGGCCGAGGACTGCTGCATCTGCTTGAGCCGGTCGAGCTGCTTGAGCGCGACCTTCTCGGCCTCGGCGGGCATCTTGGCCTCGGCGATCTTCTTCTGGAACTCCTCCACGTCGCCGCTCTCGTCGTCGATCTCGCCGAGCTCGCCCTTGATGGCCTTGAGCTGCTGGCGCAGCACGTACTCGCGCTGGCTGTGGCCCATCTCCTCTTGCACCTGCGAGTTGATGCGCTCGCGGACCTTGAGGATCTCGAGCTGACGGGTGAGCAGCGTCAGCACCTTGCGCAGGCGATCGGGCACATCGGCCGACTCGAGCACGTCTTGCTTCTCGGACGGCTCGATGTCGAGGTTCGAGACCACGAGGTCGGCGACCTGGCCGGGGTCGTTGACGCTGTCGAGCAGCGTCGCCGCCTCGCGCGGCAGCTCGGGCACCAGCGAGATCAGCTTCTTGGCCGTCTCCTTGATGTTGGCGACCAGCGCCTCGGACTCGAGCTCGGTGCCGGCGACGACGTCGGTGATCTCGGTGACGCGCGCCAGGATGAACGGATCGTGGGTGGTGATCTCCTCGATCCGGATGCGCATGACCCCCTGGAGGATCACGCTGTAGTTGTCCTTGGCGAGCTTGATGACCTTGAGGATGCGGGCGGCGCAGCCGACGGAGTGGAGGTCCTCGTCGTTGGGGTCCTCCACCCGGGCCTCGCGCTGGGTCACGATGCCGATGATGGGGCGCTCCTCGCGGATCGCCTCTTCGATGAGCTTGACGGACTTGGGCCGCCCGACATCGATGGGAATGATCGAGCCCGGAAACAGCACCGAATTGCGCAGCGGCAACACGGAGACCTGCTCGGGCAGCTCGGGTCGATCGTCGCTCTCGGGCGGCTGAGTGGTCATCTAGGGCGGGTTCCGGGCCAACCGTAACACCGGTCCCCCTCGTGTCAACCAGCCCATTCTTGCAGGTCGGCGGATGGGGCGGGTTCGTGCAGCCACGTCCCAAAGGCCTCACGAGGGCCTACGCGCCCGTAGCCGGCGGTGCTAACGTCGCCCCGTGCCTTCGCCGTCCGTGGTGGTCGCGGCCGGCCCCGACCTGGGGCGGCGCGTGCTCGTCGACGCCGACGTGACCGTGGGTCGCGGCGGCACGGAAGCGCTCCAGCTCACCGATAGCGCCGTCTCCCGGCACCATCTCACGCTCTCGCCCGGGGTCGACGCCGCCGGGCGCCCCGCCGTGATCGTGGCCGAGATCGCGGGGGTCAACCCGGTCTGGACCCTGGTGGAGGGCCGCCGCGCGGACGTCCGCCAGGGCAACGTGCTCTCCGACGGCGCCACGGTGACCCTGGGCGGCACCACGCTGCGCATCGAGATCGGGAGCTCGGGGGCTGCCGTGCCCCGGGATCGCCCCGCGGGCCGGAGCGCCTCGGAGCCGCCGGGGCGGGCCACCATGGAGATGGACGCACGGGTCACCGAGGGCTCCGACCGCACCGACCGGCTGGCCTCGCTGGCCGCGCTGGGCGACCGGCTGGCCCGCTGCCAGGGCCTGCAGGAGGTCTTCAAGGAAGCGAGCGCGTGGGCCGTGAAGGCGCTGCCCGCCTCGCGGGCCCTGCTGCTCTCGCCCGATGGCCGCGACATCCTGGGCGCGGCGACCGACGGGGCCAAGAGCGACCTGGCCCTGTCACGGGCCCTCTTGTCGCGAGTGCTCGACGAGCGCCGCGCGTTCCTGGTGCGCGACGTGCTGGCCGAGCCCGATCTCGCCGATCGCCGCTCGGTGCAGGTCCGCGGCACGGTGGGGGCGATGGCGGCTCCGGCCCAGAACCTGGTGTTCTATGTGGACTGGGGCGCCGCCGAGGCCGCCGTGCGGGCGCCTTCTGGGCTCGGCCCCGCCGATCCGCACGACGAGAGCGCGCTGCTGCTGCTGGTGTGCGCGGCCCAGCTCGTGTCTGCGCTGGGTCAGAGCGCTTCCGAGCGCTCGCAGCTGCAAGCCGCCGCGCAGCGGGGCGGTGCCCGCGGCAGCAAGGCGCGTCTGCCTCGCATGATCGGGCATTCGGCCGCCGTGCAGCGGCTGCAGGTGTTCATCGAGCGCGTGGCCGGAAGCCCTGCCACGGTGCTCCTGCGGGGCGAGAGCGGCACCGGCAAGGAGCTCGCGGCCGGCCTCGTCCATGGGCTCTCCCAGGTTGCCGACGGGCCATTCGTCGCGATCAACTGCGCGGCGATCCCCGAGCAGCTCCAGGAGAGCGAGCTGTTCGGCCACGAGAAGGGAGCGTTCACCGGCGCCGTGGCGCAGCACGACGGCGTGTTCGCGCGGGCCGACGGCGGCACCCTGTTCCTCGACGAGATCGGCGAGATGAGCCTGTCCACGCAGGCCCGCATGCTGCGGGTGCTCGAGACCCGGCGCTTCACCCGGGTGGGCGGCACCAAGGAGATCCAGGTCGCGGTACGCCTGGTCGCGGCCACCCATCGCGATCTGCGGCAGATGGTGAGCGAGGGCCGGTTTCGCGAGGACCTGCTGTATCGCCTCTCGGTGATCCAGACCGAGCTGCCGCCGCTCCGCGAGCGGCTCGACGACATCGAGCCGCTGGTGCAGCACTTCGCCACCGCGCTCGGCGAGGAGATGGGCCGCCGCATCGACGGAATCGCCCCCGATGCGCTCGAGGCCGTGCGGCGCTATCGCTGGCCCGGCAACGTTCGCGAGCTCCGCAACGTGGTCGAGCGCGCGCTGGTGCTGGGCGACGGGCCGCAGCTCGAGCTCGACGACCTGCCGCCGGAGCTCGTGCACGCCGCCCCGGCCGGGGCGGGCGCGGTGGCCTCGCAGGTCACCGCGCCCGGCCAGATCCGGACGCTGGCCGAGCTCGAGCGCGACGCGATCGTGGCCGCCCTCGCCGCGACCGCGGGCAACAAGGCCCGCGCCGCCGCGCTGCTCGGCATCGATCGCACCACGCTCTATCGCAAGCTCAAGGACTATCAGCTCTAAGCGTCCGAGCGCCCCCCAGGGGCGCGCTAGTCCCAGCGGCTCGCTCGCCGTGGGCGCTCGTCGAACAGCTCGTCGGCCTCGAGGTCGTCGAGGAGATCGAGCTCTTCCTTGCCCAGCGACTCGTGGTGCGAGTGGGAGCCGCCCAGCGCCTCGCGCTGGAACTCCTGGTAGCTCTTGTAACCTGTGCGGAAGTAGGTGGTCACGAGGGTGTGGTCTCCTGGTCGTGGGGATGGCACTGCCGACGGGGTCCGTGGCCCAGGCGCCTCACCGTGCACCTTGGGGCTCGCCTGGCGCCGCGCCTCCGAGCGCCCCGACGGCGCCCGGGGGTTCGATGCCGACCCGGTGATCGGAAGGTATTCTCTGCACCTACATGTGGACAAGAATCTTACTGATCCAGCAAGAGCGGGGCACCAGCGGGGCTCGAGCTGGGCTGGAGGGCATCCAGAGGGCGTTGGAAGCCGGTCTCGGCCGCTCGGAGGGCCTGCCGCGCCGCTTTCCCCCGCCCGGCGGGACAGTGGTAAGGATTGGCGCCGTGCCGAGCCCCTCTGCCCCCCGCCGCAAGACCCGAGCGCGCCCCCGGGTCGTGGCCATCAGCAACCAAAAAGGCGGCGAGGGCAAGACGACCACCGCCGTCAACCTCGCGGCCAGCCTGGCCGCTGGCGAGCACCGGGTGCTCCTGGTCGATCTCGATCCCCAGGCCAACGCGAGCTCCTCGGTCGGCTACCCGCGGGGCTCGGTGCAGGCTGGCACCTACGAGCTGATGCTGGGCGGGGCTCGCTTCGCCGACGTGGTACGGCCGACCGAGCTGCCTTCGCTGTGGGTGGTGCCAGCCTCGGCCGATCTCGCGGGCGCCGAGGTGGAGCTCGTCAACCTCGAGGATCGCGAGACCGCGCTGCGGCGCGCGCTCGCGCCCGTGCTCGAGGGCAGCGACCACGACTTCGTGATCTTCGACTGCCCGCCGTCGCTGGGCCTGCTCACGATCAACGGGCTCGTCGCCGCCGATCGCGTCGTCATCCCGATGCAGGCCAAGTACTTCTCGCTCGAGGGGCTGGGCGCGCTCAAGGGCACCATCGATGCGATCCGGGCGGGCCTCAACCCGCGGCTGCGCATCGAGGGCATCGTGTTCTGCATGTTCGACCCGCGCACCAACCTCGCGCAGCAGGTGGTCAACGAGGTGCGCGAGCACTTCGCCGACGCGGTCTACGAGACGATGGTGCCGATCAACATCCGGCTGTCCGAGAGCCCGAGCTTCGGCAAGCCCGCGCTGCTCTACGACATCGAGAGCCGCGGTGCGCAGTCGTACCTGCAGCTCGCCCGCGAGGTGCTCTCGCGCATGGAGGCCGCCGACGAGAAGGCGGCCGCGGGCGCCGAAGCCGGGCCGCCCGCCAAGCAGGCCGAGGCCGCGCCCGAAGGGGAGACCAAGGCCAAGGCCAAGCCCAAGGCCAAGCCGGAGCCCAAGCCGAAGCCAGAGCCGCACGAGGCACCGGCCGCGAAGAAGTCCAAGGGAGCCGCATGAGCAGCAAGCGACGACCGGCGCTCGGCCGGGGCCTCGGGGCGCTGCTGCCCGGCGCCGGGTCCACTGCAGGGCCGGCCGCCGCCGCGCCCGGCGAGGCCGCCGACGAGGCGAGCGCGGCCCCGCTGCCGAGCGAGGGCTCGCTGCGCAACGTGCCGATCGAGGCGCTGTCGCCCGGTCCCGAGCAGCCGCGCAAGCGCTTCGATCCGGAGCTGCTCGCCGAGCTCGCGCGCAGCATCGAGACGCAAGGGATCATCCAGCCGATCGTGGTCAGCCCCGTGCCCACGCCGCCCGGGCAGCCGCGACGGTATGTGATCGTGGCCGGCGAGCGGCGCTGGCGAGCAGCCCAGCAAGCAGGGCTGCACGAGGTGCCGGTGGTCGTGCGCGAGGTCGACGACGACGAGCGCCTCGAGCTCGCGCTGGTCGAGAACATCCAGCGCGCCGACTTGAACCCCATCGAGGAGGCCCGCGCCTACTCCCAGCTGTTGCAGCTGCGCGGCTGGACGCAGGACGAGATGGCCGGGCGCGTGGGCAAGGACCGCAGCACGATCGCCAATGCGCTCCGGCTCTTGCGGCTGCCCGAGAAGGTGCAAGAGATGGTTCGCGAGGGCCAGCTCAGCATGGGCCACGCTCGCACGCTGCTCGGGCTCGAGCAGGAGGCCGACATCATCACGCTCGCGCGCGAGGTGGTGCGCGCGGGCCTCTCGGTGCGGGCCACCGAGCAGGCGGTGCGCAAGCACAACGCCACCCCCAAGAGCCCCGCCGAGCTCGACGACGAGGCCCAGCGCCGCAAGATCATCGTCCGCGAGCTCGAGGATCGCCTGCGCCGCCGGCTCGGCGTGCGCGTGAAGCTGCGTCCCAAGGGCAAGGGCAAGGGGGCCGGCACGCTCGAGATCCCCTACACCAGCCTCGACGAGCTCGACCGTGTGCTGCACGTCATCCTCCACGACCCGAGCTAAAGGGCCCCGCGGTGGCCCGATCACGGTGGCCCAATCACGGCCGCTCTCGGGGCCGACCCCGCCTCATCCTGCCTAATACCGCTGATTTCGGGCACTTGAACGGGTCTCGGCGGAGCCCGCCCCACGCTTTTCGAGAAAAGCTCGCGAGCAGTGGCACGCCGAGCACATCATCGGCGAGACTGGAGGTGCGCGTGTCCGTGGATGACGGCAACGAGGGGAACGAGGTGGCCAGGGCCGAAGAGCCCGGTGAGTCCTTCGACAGCCGCCGCCGCGATCGGCGAGCCTCGCTGGTGCTGCCGCTCGAGTACCGCAACGCCGGTCACCTGCTGGTCAGCTACTGCACCAATCTCTCGCGTGGGGGTCTGTTCCTTCCCACGCCCGAGCCACTGCCGGTGGGCGAGACGCTGACGCTGGTGCTGCGGGTGCCTGGTCGCGATCGTCCGGTGACGCTCGACGCCAAGGTCCGCTGGAGCCGCGACACCGACTCGGTACGCGGCCCTGCGGGCATGGGGGTCGCGTTCTACGACATCGATCAAGTGCTCGGTGACACCATCGACACGATCGTGGCGCGGTTCGTACCGCTGCGCGTCGATCTGGTGGGTGCGCGCCCGGCTGCCTGGCACCACGTGGCCGCGCTGGTTCGATCGCTGCTCACGTGCGACACCCACGAGCACCGGCTGGCGCCCGACCTCGCCCCGATGCTGCGCGACGCAGACCTCGTGATCGTGGATCTCGAGCGCTACCCCGAGCGCGGGATCGTGGTGCTCGAGGAGCTCGGAGGCCTCCCACGACCACCCCCACGCATCGCCCTCTGCCCCGGTCGCGACGACGAGCTACGCCCCAAGGCCGCCGCGCTCGCCCGCGTGGTGCCGACGCCGGTGGACAACCGCGAGCTGCGACAGCAGGTGCTCGAGGCCGTCGCCGAGGTCCACGCGCGCTGGCCCACCGAGCTGCCGCTCTGACGAGCCACCGCGGCGGCGAGCGAGCCGTCGACGAGCGCCGCGCTCACTCGGCGGCGGCTGCTTTGCCGCCGCTCGAGCCCTTGGAGCCACCCGAGTCGCCCGAGCCGCCCGAACCCTTCGAGCTGCTCGAGCCACTCGCGTCCGAGCCCTTGGAGCCACTCGAGCCGCTCGAGTCGCTGCCCTTGGAGCCACCCGAGTCGCTGCCCTTGGAGCCGCCCGAGTCGCTGCCGCCGCTCGACCCGCCCGAGTCGGAGCCGCCGCCCTTGTCGGGCTTGGCGCTGGCGTACAAGTCCTTGTACCAGCCGCCACCCTTGAGCTGGAACGCCGCGGTGGTCACCTGCTTCTCCAGCCGACCGCCACAGCTCGAGCACTCGGTGAGCGGCGGATCGGAGAAGCGCTGGATGTGCTCCTCGACCGCGCCGCATGCGTTGCAACCGTAGACGTAGATGGGCATGTGGACCGCCGCGAACTTTATGGCCTGAGCCGGCGGCGTCAAGCACCGTGGGCCCCTGCCGAGGGGGTGCGAGATCTCCGCGCTACCGCCTCGGGCCCCAGGAATGCGTCCCTCGGCTCGGGCATCGACATCGCTCGTCGTGCGTGTCACCCGGCGATGAACCGCCCTCGGCTGCTTCCGGCTCACCCTGGCGCCGGCCGGCTCCGCGCGAGCCTCCCGGCCTGGCCTGCTAGACTCGCTGGGATGGCCCGTGCTCGCTCGCGGCGACCCCGCGTCCTCGACGCCTTCCTGGCCCTGGCGGTGGGGGCGTCGCTGGGCGGCGTGGCCCCCGAGCTCGCTGCGGCGCCGGGCGACGACTGGTCGCTCGAGCGGCGCAAGGACGACCCGGCGCTCGTGAGCCAGCGCATGGCCAAGCTGCAGCGCAACCCCTTCGATCAGGCGCAGTGGCGAGCCCTGGTCAAGGCGATCGGCCTGTCGAGCCTGGGCTCCCGCATCCGCAAGGCTCGCGCCGAGCGGCCCGGCAACGTGACGCTGCAGATCCTCGAGGCCCGCGTCGTCGCGGCCGAGGGCGACCCGGCCGCGGCCGCGGCCGCGCTGGCGCTCGTGGAGGGCAAGGCCGGGCGCCTCGGTCCGCAGGTGTTCGAGCAGCGCATCGACTGGCTCGAGGCCGCCGGCGATCGGCGGGCGGCCACCACCGCGCTCATGGCCCGCGCCGAGGGCAGCCGCGGCAAGGCCCGCGACAAGCTGCTCGTGCGGGCGTACGCGCTGGCCGAGCGCGGCGACCTGCACGACACGGCGCTCTCGCTCGCTCGCACGCTGGCGGCCGAGCACCCGGGCGAGACGAGCGCGGAGCTACGGCTCGCACGGGCTGCGGCCGCCGCCGGCGAGGGCCGCGAGGCCGACGAGGCCTATGCACGCGCGCAGAGCCGCGTCGCGGCCCGCGAGCGCGACGAGCTCCTGGCCGAGCGCGCGCGGGCCCGCATGGCCACCGACGATCCCAACGGGAGCGCGGAGCTGCTGTGGTCGCTGCTCGAGCCGGCGGGTCGCGGCAGCAAGGGGGTACGCGTGGGCTGGTGGGAGAGCCTCGCCGACGCACATCGCCGCGCCGGCACCACGGACCTGCTCGTCACCCGCCTCGGCCGCTGGGTCGCCGACCACCCCGACGAGGCCGCGGCCTGGCGCACGCTGGCGCAGGCCCAGGCGACTGCGGGCTTCGACGCCACGGCGGCATGGCGCAAGGTGCTCGAGCTCTCGCCGCGCGACGTCGAGAGCCACACCGCGCTCGTCGAGTCGCTCGAGGGCAAGGGCAAGGCCGACGACGCGATCTCGGAGTACACGCGGCTCATGAAGCGACACCCCGACGAGGTCGAGCTCGGGCTCGAGCTCGCGGCGCGGCTGGTCGCGGCCGGCGAGCGCGAGCGCGCGCTCGAGCTGGTCGCCGACATCGAGGCCCGCGTGGCCAAGAAGCCCAAGTCGCTGCTGCTCCTGCTCGACTTCTACAACCTCAACGACGAGGGCGAGCGGGCGCTCGACGTGGCCGAGCGGGTGGTCGCGCTGCGGCCCCGCTCGGCCGACGCGCGCGTGGCCCTCGGCGAGCAGCTCTACCAGATGAACCGCATCGACGACGCGCTCGCGCAGTGGGCCGCGCTGCCCAAGCTCGTGCGGCCGGTCCACCGCGGGCACGCCAAGCACGCCGAGGTGCTCAGCGAGCACGGCCGCACCACCGACGCCGTGGCCGCGCTCAAGGTCGCGCTCAAGCTCGAGCCCGAGGAGCCCCGCTACCTGCGGCTGCGCGCCATGCTGGCCGAAGAGCAGCGCCGACCCGGGCTCGCGCTCGAGCTCTGGCAGCAGGTCCGCGTGCTCGCCTCGAGCCGCGAGCACGAGCTGCTCCGCGACGAAGCGCGCACCAGGATCGTCGAGCTGCTCGTGGGCGGCTCGATCCCGCAGCGACGCTCGCAGCTCGAGGCAGCCGAGCGCGAGGCCCAGGCGGTGCTCGACGCCGGCACGCCGTTCGCCGAGGCGATCGAGGCCGGCCGCCTGCTGGCCGAGCTCTACACCCGACAGGAGAACTATCCCGCCGCGGTCACGGTGCAGCAGCGGCTGTTCGAGCTCGCCTCCGATGATCCCGATCGGCTCGCGGCCCTCGCCGCGGCCCAGCGCCGCGCCGGCCAGGTCGAGTCGGCCCTCGGCACGCTCGAGGACCTGCTGCTCGCCGAGCCCACGCGCAGCGCCGACACGCTCGCCGAGATGTCCGAGCTCGCGTTCGAGGCCGGCGACGCCGAGCGGGCGCTCGACGCTGCGAGCCAGGCCGCCCACAAGGACAGCACCCGCGTCGACGCGCTCATCCACCTCGGCGAGCTGCACGAGCGCCGTGGTGACACCGACGAGGCGCGCCGGGCCTACCGCGAGGCCATCGCGGCCGACCCACGTGACGCCCGCGCCCGCCTGCACCTGGCGGAGCTCTCGCTCACGCTCGGCGAGACCGAGCAGGCGGCGGCGGCGTTCCGCGAGATCCTCGACATGGGCGGCCCGCCCGAGCTCGTGCGCTCCGCGGGCAGCCGCGCGCTCGACCTGGCCGAGGCCTCCGGCACCACCGGCGAGCTGTTCGACCTCGCGGTGCGCCGCACCGTCGACAAGCCCGAGGCCGACGAGCCGCGGCAGTTCCTGCTCGAGTCGCTCGAGCGCATCGACCACGCCGAGGTCGAGCGCTGGCTCCGCGGCGGCCCCAGTGGCAAGGAAGCAGGCAAGGACGAACGAATCGCGGAGCGGGTCGAGCACCTGCGGCGCCCGCTGGTGGTGGCGCTCGGCCGTGGCTCGGTGAGCACCCGCCAGCGCGCGGCCGAGCACCTCGGGCACCTCGGCCTGCCCGACACCGCGCTGCCGCTGGCCCGCCTCGGCGCCACGCTCCGCGCTCCGCACGACGCCACCGGCACCGTGCGCACCGCCTACGATCGCACGCGCATCACCGCCATCGACGCGGCGGGCCGCCTGCACGACGCGGCCGCGATTCCCGAGCTCGAGGCCGTGCTCACGGACCCCTCGCAGTCGCAGGGCGCCCGCCATGCGGCCGCGTGGGCGCTCGCGGGCATCGGTGGGCCCGACGTGGGGCAGACGCTCGCCCGCTACGTCGAGACCGGCTACGACCCCATGCTCACCTCGCTCGGGTGCCTCGTGCTCGGCCGGCTGCCCCGCAAGCAGGTGAGCCGCGACGCGGCCTTCGCGATCACCTCGGCGGCTCGCGACAACGCCAGCGCCACCGTGCGCCACGCGTGCGCCTTCGCCGAGGCCGCGCTCACGCCCGACAGCCGCGTCGATCGCCTCCACGCCCAGCTCCGCGTCACCGACCCCGTGCTCGCCGCCATCGCGGCCTGGCGCCTGGGCCGAGTCGGCCGCCCGCCCGACGCCCGCAGCGAGCCCAACGCCAAGCCAGCCGCCAAGCCAGCCGCCAAGCCAGCCGACGAGCAGGCCGCAGACCCCTCCGCTCGCAAGGCGGTCCAGTCGCTGCTCGAGGCCTATCTCGGCCCGGCCGGCCTGCCCCGCGACGCGGCGGCGGCGGGCCTCGTCACCCTGCTGCAAGGCACCATCGTCGACGATCAGCCCCCCCTGCCCTCGCCGGCCCATGATCACGTGTGGGCCACCGCCATCGAGCGTTGGCTCGAGGTCCAGGTCGCGCCGCGCGTCGAGGCGTTGCCGGCCAGCCGCATGGAGCCCTGGGCCGAGCAGGTCGATGCCGCCCTCGAAGCCGCGGCGGCCGGGACCCGAGCCGAGCGCGAAGCGGCCGAGCATGCGAGATGTGGCGCCGCCGACGATTCCGACGCCAAGGACCATGCATGCCTCGAGCCGCTGGTCCGGGGCCCGATCCGCCTGCGGGCGCGCGATTGACAACCCAGGGCCCCTGGACGCAGGATGCGGGGGCCATGCAGCTGGGCCTCGCCTGCCACGTTTGTGGTCAGCTCAATGCCCTGTCGGCCCAGGCGTGCACGAGGTGTGGCACCGTGCTCGCGCCCGCTCCCGTCGCTGGCCCGGCGGCGAGCAATCTCGGGGCTTCGGCAGGCGCGGCTTCGCCCGCCGCGGCAGGTGGTCGGCCCGTTGCGCCGGCACCCGCTCCCGGTGGCTTCGCACCCTCGGGCTCGACCGGCGCCTACGTGCCCTCCAAGCCCGCTGCGATCGGCTACACGCCCGGCTCGCCCACGACGGCCGTCGTCCCGGCGAGCCCGTCCGCCGCCCCGCCGGCCCCGTCTGCCGGGGGCTACGTGCCTGCACCCGCGACCACGGCCCCTCGCGGGTATCCATCGGGACCCTCGGGGGCAGCGGGACCAGCGGGACCATCGGGACCATCGGCTGGGCCGGGCCCCGCCAAGCCCGTCCCGGGGGCGCCACCCGGGGGCGGCACGCCACCAGCAGGCCTCGAGGACCTCGAGACGCTCCCGCAGCAGCGCTTCGATCCCGCCACCGGTCAGCCGCTCTCGGGCACCGCCGATCAGCCGCCCCCCACCGGCGCCGCCAAGACCATGTTCTTCGGCGCGCTCCAGCAGCAGCCGGTGGTCCCACGGCTGGTGGTCATCAAGGGCGAAGGAGGCGACGGCGCCACCTATCACCTGCGCGGCACCACCACCACCATCGGGCGTAGCTCGGCCGAGATCACGTTCTCGGAGGATCCGTTCCTCAGCCCCGATCATGCCAAGTTCACCTCGCAGAACGGCCGGCTGTTCGTGCAAGACGTGGGCAGCGCCAACGGGGTGTTCCTGCGCATCAAGAAGCCCACGCCGCTCGACGGCGGTGCGCACCTGCTCGTGGGCGAGCAGCTCTTGCGGCTCGTCCATCGCCCGTTCGGCGACGGCTCACCCAATGCGGACGGCACGTACTTCTACGGCAGCCCAAGGCCCGTGGGCGAGTTCCAGGTGATCCAGCACCTCGCCGGCGGCGGCGAGGGGCGCACGGTCACCGCCGACGGCTCCTCGCTGTCGCTCGGGCGCGAGGGCAACACCATGAATTTCCCCGACGATCGCTTCATCTCGGGCCATCATGCCCGGCTCGACGCATCGTCCGACGGCGACCACGTGATCCTCACCGACACGGGCTCGCGCAACGGCACCTTCATTCGACTCACCGGCGCTCAGGAGCTCTTCCACGGCGACTACTTGTTCGTCGGCCAGCAGCTCCTGCGCGTCGAGATCGCCTGACGACGGGTGGCGGCGTGATCATCTGTCCCAACTGCGGCAAGCAAAACGAGGACCGTCACAAGTTCTGCCTGGGCTGCGGAGCACGTCTGCCCGCGGTGGCGCCGAGCGTTCCCCCGCCCCCTCCAGGGGGGCGCCAGGGTCCATCGATCGGCACGCAGCCCGGTAGCCTTCCGGTGGCCGAGGGCTGGGGCGCACCGCCGCCGGGGATCGGCGGGGGCGCCACGCCACCTCCGCCTCCGCGCTCGGGTCCCTCGCGCCCACCGCCACCGCCCCGCCCTGCCGGCTCGGGCCAGTCGATCTCCGGCGCAGGGGTCCCGGGTACTGCCACACCACCGCCAGCGCCGCGCAGCGGGCCTCCGCCCGTCCCTGGAGCGGGAGCCGGCGCCTCCACACCCCGCCCCGTGCTCCAGCCCGGAGTGGGAGCCTATGCGCCGCCGGGGGCCTCCGGGGGGATCGGTATCCCGTTGAACACTCCACCCCCCGTCGCGCCGACTCCCGTTGCCGGGCTGCCCGAGGGCTACAGCGCGTGCCCCACGTGCGCGTTTCCCAACCCGCCCGGCTTCGCCTTCTGTGGGCGCTGCGGCAACAAGCTCGCCTTCGACGCGGCGCCAGCGGCCGAGGAGGCGGGCTCGGCCCAGACCGTGTTCGCGCAGGCTCCCGAGGAGCTCCGCCAGCTCCGCGACCAGGCTCGCAGCGCGGGGCTCGTCGAGCCGCTGCCAGCGGTCGTCGCCCCGGCGGCGTCCCTCGGTACGATCGGTCCCTCGGCCCGGCTCATCATGCTCGGCCCCGACGGCTCCGCCATCGGCGAGCGCGTGCTCGCCCCGGGTGAGACGCTCCCCATCGGCCGCGCCGCGGGCCCGCCGTGGGACGAGGACGCGTACCTCGACAACCAGCATGGCTCGCTCACCCCGCTGGTCGAGGGCATCCGCACCGAGGACTTCGGGTCGCTCAACGGGATCTACGTCAAGCTCAGCGAGCGCACCGAGATCCAGAGCGGCGACCAGTTCCGCGTGGGCCAGGAGCTGCTGTTGTTCGAGGACCTGCCCGAGCCCACGCCCACCGACGACGGCACCGAGCGCATGGGCAGCCCCAACCCCGGCTACTGGGGGCGGCTCAGCCTCATGGTCGAGCCGACCGTCGCGTCGCAGGCCTATGCGATCGAGGGCGAGGGCATCACGGTCGGGCGCGAGGTGGGCGACATCACCTTCCCGCACGATGGCTACGTCTCGGGCTCGCACTGCCGCATCGTGGGCGACGACACCGGCGTGTTCGTGGAGGACCTCGGTAGCTCGAACGGCACGTACATGCGCGTGCGCTCGGGGACGATCCTGCCGTACGGCAGCCTCGTGCTGATCGGTCAGAAGCTGTTCCAGCTCGAGCGCGTGTGACGAGCCGGCCGGCTCGCGCTGGCGCTGGCGCGGTCGACCGCCGCGCTCAGCCGCCGATGTGGGGCCGCAGCACCACGCCCGCCTGCTCGTCGTAGGTATAGGCCCGCCGCAGCACCGCTTCGGTGCCGTCGCCGAACCGCAGCGTCACGTCGACGGTGCCGGGCTCGTCGGCCTGCGGAGTGAGCACGGTGACGAGCCACGGGCTCTCGATCACCACTGCCTTGGCCGCGCGCACGCCGAAGTAGACCGACAGCGGTCCGCGATCGAGGAAGCCCTCGCCTTCGATGCGGATCGCCTGCCCACCCGCCTGCCCGCCGCGGGCGGGCGCGAGCGAGAGCCGCCGCTCGTCACTACAGCCCGCGAGCAGCCACGCGCCCGCCAGCAGCGCCATGACGCCTCGACGAAGCCTCCGCGCGGTGAAGGGCTCGAGCACCGGGGGACCTTACTCCGGCCTCGCGCACGGGATCAAACGGTGGGCTTCGAAACGGCATGGGGCCCGGCATTGCCGAGCCCCATGTCGAACCGAGCCGCGCGGGCGAGCCGCTACTCGAGCATCTCGCGACGGCGGAGCTCGCGGCGGATCTTGCCGAGCGCCTGCTCCTGGAGCTGGCGGATGCGCTCGCGCGACAGCGAGTACTGCTCGCCGATCTCCTTGAGCGTGAGCTCCTCGTCGTACTCGAGCCCGAAGCGCTTGCGCAGGATGTCGGCCTCGATGGGACGAAGGCCGGTGATCACCTGCCGCACCTGCTCGTTGAGCGCATCGGCCTCGAGGCTCTCGCCGGGCTGCTCGGTGTCCGCGTCCTCGAGCAGGTCGACGACCTTGCGACCATCGGCCTCGGACACCGGGCGATCGAGGCTGACGGGCTGCTCGAGCAGCAGCGTCTGCATCTTCTCGATCTTCGCGGCGGCGAGGCCCGTGGCGTGGGCCAGCTCCTCCGGGGTGGGATCGCGGCCGTTGAGCAGCTCGAGCTCGCGCTTGGCCCGGGACACCTTGTGGTGCGCGTCGATCATGTGCACGGGCAGGCGTACGGCTCGGCCCTTGTCGGCGATGGCGCGGCTGATCGCGTGACGGATCCACCAGCTGCCGTAGGTGGAGAAGCGGAAGCCCTTGCGGTGATCGAAGCGATCGACGGCCTTCATGAGGCCGATGTTGCCCTCCTGGATCAGATCCTGGAGCGGCATGCGGCCGTGGTTGAAGCGACGCGCGATCGAGACCACGAGGCGCAGGTTCGACTTGACGAAGCGATGCTTGGCGGTGCGCAGCGAGAACTGGGCCCGGCTGGCCCGCTCGACGTACTCCTTGTAGGGCTGGCTGCCGCGCCGCGGCGGGCGAACGGCGAGCGAGACGGCACCGCGCTGCTCGTCGTCGAGGGCCTGGAGCTCGGCCAGCAGCCGATCGGACACGAGGCCGTCGGTGTCGATGCACGAGATCACCTGGGCCAGCGCCTCGCGACCGAGCTCGAACTCGTCCTTGTTGGCCCGCGTCTCGCGATCGCGCAGCGCCCGGGCGGACTTGCGGATCGAGCGGAGCTCGGTGGTGGGGACCTCCTCGGGATCGAGCGCCTCCTCCACCAACGCGACGATGCCGTCGATGAACGGCGGGTAGGCCAAGAGGCGCCGCCAGTACTCGGTGCGCAGCTGGGCGATGTGGGTGGCCGCGGCGAGCTCTTCCTCGGGGCTCATGACGTCGAGGCCCGACATCTCCTTGAAGTAGGCGCCGAGCGTGCTGTCGGGATCATCGGACCCCTCGCCACCATGAGCGTGGGGCTTGCTGGGCGCGCTGCCGCTGCCTGCGCCAACGCCTTCGCGCCGCGGGCGCGAGGTCGACCAGGTGCGGCTCCGGGAGCGAGCGAGCCGGGGAGGAGCTCCGCGAGTGACCTTGCGCCGTGCCATGGTGTACCTTCGTGAACGTCGAGGGGTCGAAGAGGGCCGCGGATGAGAGTCCGTCGAGTAGGAACACGCGAACGGGCGAGAAAGTTTCCGCGCGGGGGAAGAACGCCGCCCGGTGCGTCCGGGTGACAGGGTCGAGGGCGGTAATCCTCCAACCCTGCAAGTTGAACACCGAGCGGCTGGCCCGATGCTCCGGACCCCAGTCGAATGAACGGGTTGGAGCCGCTTCGGTTTCATGGCCACAGCCTGGACGAGGCTTCAACGGCCCTGCGGACGACGATGCACGTGATCCGGGTCGCATCCCCGTGTCGGGGAAATGTCGGGGCGGAACCGACCCTGCGGGACGGAATGGCCCACAAGACCCCGGCGCGCCCGTCATACCCGCGACATCCACGTCACACCGCAGAGCCGCGCTCGCGCCGGAGCAGCGGCCCGATCTCGAACATCACGGACCACGAGATCCCGCGGTGACGATGCCTCGGTGCGTGGCCCTGGCCACGAGGTGCTCGCGTGATCAGGAGCACTCGGGTGCGAGCGCTAGTCGACCCGCTGAGCGAGCAGCCAGATCTCGGGCGAGGTCGCGCCGTAGAAGCGGCCCCGAGTGTGACAGCTGCCGGAGTACTCGACCACGCGTAGGCCCACCTGGGCGCACATCTGCACGAGCTCGGTGAGGCCGTAGAGGCGCAGCCCGATGTTGTGCTCGAACTGCTTGCCGGTCTCGAACACCACGGTGCGGTGTACGTGTACGCGGCTGGTGGGCGAGAAGATCTGGGCCTCGTCGAGCACGAGGCAGCCCTGGCCCTGCCACCACGAGCGCGCGGGCAGGCGGGCGACGAGATAGTCGCGGTTGAGCACGTGCAGCATGAGGCGGCCGCCGGGGACCAGTCGGTCGCGCATGTGCCTGAGCGCGATCCGATCGTCCTCGTCGGTGTACATGCCGAGCGTGCTGCCGACGCAGAGGATGGCGTCGAACGTGCCATCGATCGTGGGCTGCCGCATGTCACCTGCGACGAGCTGGACGAGCACGCCGCTCTGCTGCGCGGCTTGGCTGGCGCGCATGAGCTGGACGGGCGAGGCGTCGAGGCCGGCGACGGCGAAGCCACGCAGGGCCAAGCCCACGCAGTGGGCCCCGTCGCCACAGCCGATGTCGAGCACGGCGGCGCCGGGAGGAAGGCTCGCGCAGTGCAGGATGAACTCGACCTCGGTCGCGGCGGCGGCCGGTCGCAGCGGGGACACGAGCGCGCCGTGGTGCTCGCCGAATGCATCGACCTGCCAGCCGTCGTCGATCGGCGGCGCGGGGGACAGCATGGCCAGCGCGGCCTCGTAGCTGGCGTTGGACAGCGGTGGGGGCGGCGGACCGAAGTCGATCGGCGGGCGGGCCGGGCGGGCGGCGAGCTCGGGCTCGCGGGCGGGCGGGGGTCGGCTGGGGACCGGAGGCCGGAGCGGCTCGGGCTCCGGGGTCTCCTCGACGAGATCCGAGACGTCGAGCTCGTCGGGCTCGTCGGGCTCGAGCTCGACGGCGGCCTCTTCGGGCTCGTCTTCGTCGAAGATCGCGTCGAGCACCCCGCTGGCCGCGGGATCGATGACGACCTTCGACTTGCGCGGGGGGATCACCTCGTCGGGGAGCTCGCCGCGGTTGAGCGTCTGCGCGGCCTCCTCAGAGTCGGTCATGATGACCCCGGAGGTGGTCGACGTGGACGCGAGCGGGGGCTCGACGGCTTCGGGCGGCGGGCCGGGTGGCGGGCCGATGACGGTCTGACCGGAGATTGGCGGCGGCCCGGAGACCGGTGGCGGGCCGATGACGGTCTGGGTGGAGACCGGTGGTGGTGGAAGCGAGACCGGCGGCGAGATGACGGTGTGGGAGACCGGTGGTGGGACGGAGACCGGTGGTGGGACGGAGACCGGCGGCGCGATGACGGTGTGGGAGACCGGTGGTGGTGGGACGGAGACCGGCGGCGCGATGACGGTCTGAGAGACCGGTGGGGGCCCAGGGGCCGGCGGCGGCGCGATGACGGTCTGGGAGGAGACCGGTAGCTCGTCGGGCGGGGGCTCATCGCTCGCTGGCACGGGCACGGGTGCGAAGACGGTGCGGGTGAGCGCGGGGATGAACAGGCCGTCGGCGCCTTCGTCGGCGGTGGGCTGATCGGGGCGGCGCCAGCCGCCGTCGTCGTCGGTCCCCTCCTCGTCCATGGAGCCCGGGCCGCGGGGCAGCGGGGCCTCCCTCACGACGGTCTCGCCGGCGACGGGCGACAGCTCCTCGATGGCCTCGAGCTCGGGCACGGCGTCGAGCGAGACCTCGAGGCCGGCCTCGGGGGATCGCAGGGCGACCTCGAGCACCTCGCGCGGCATCCGGCTGACCTGGGTCGCGTCGTCGTCGTCGACGGCGGGGCGGACCATGGTGGTCATGCTGTCGAACTCGTCGACGTTGGCGAGGCCGGGGCGGCTCTGGGTCTCCTCGTCGCCGCTGGGGAACGGGTGGCGAGCGAGCCGCTGCTCGAGCTCGGCGTCGAGACCATCGAGGGGGCCGGCGGTGCGCCGCGCGGAGGGCAGCGGGCCGGCCTCGATCCAGGCGACCCACTGCTCGCGTGCGACGTGCCAGACGCTCACGATCGCCGGCCTCCGGGACCTTGCTCTTCGAGCAATGGCTCGCCGAGCAGCACCGGGGCGGGGCGCTCGGGCGGGGCGCCGTGGAGGCCGGGGCCCACGAGCAGGATGACGGTGCTGCCGAGGTGGAACACGCCGAGCTGGTCGCCCTTGTTGAGGCGGGCGGGCGGATCGCAGTCGCGGACCTGCAGCTCGCGCGGGTGCGGGGCGAAGCGCTGGTAGCTGCACGTCATGTGGCCGACGCCGAACGCGGCGACCATCACGACGACGACGGGGCCGTGGCCGGTCTCGAGCACGTGGATCATGCGCTCGTTGAGCGCGAACAGCCGCGGCTCGCGGAGGGCCGAGGCCGCGGTGACGGGCAAGAGGCGCCCGGGCACGTGCACGACGCGGCGGGCGAGCGAGTCGCAGGGCGAGTGGACGCGGTGGTAGTCGCGGGGGTGCAGGTAGATGGTGAGCGCGGTGCCGCCGATGAACTCGCGGGCGAGCGCGTCGTCGGCGATGAGCTCGCCCACCGAGAACGCGTGGCCCTTGGCGACGACCTCGGTCTCGCCCGAGACGGGGGCGACGTCGCGCAGCTCGCCGTCGCAGGGGGAGACGATGGTGCGGGCGCTGCGATCGATGGAGCGAGCGCCACGGCGCAGCGGGCGGGTGAAGAACTCGTCGAAGCTGGCGAAGCCGTCCTCGAGCGCGAGGGGGTCGACGTCGCGCAGGTTGACGTCGAAGTAGCGCGCGTAGGCCCCGACCGCGGCCCGCCCCACCGGGGCCGGCAGGCGCATCCGCGCGGCCGCACCCATGAGCCGGCTGGCGACGAGAGTCGACCAGTCCGGAGTGGCGTGAACGAGAGCCGCGGCAAGACGGGCGCGCAGGGGAGTTCCGCGGTCCCTCATCAGCGAGCGTAGCCTAGCTGAGCGCCGGCCCCGCACGCAAGGCTCGGACGACCGTCACGCAGGCGTGGAAGGTTTTTTCGTGGGCACGAGCACGCGGTGAGCAGGACGGTGGTACCTCGTGGGTCCCGGACGGCCGGCGTGGCTAGGACGGGATTGCGGCTCGGACGTCCCCGAGCCGCTGTGCGGCTCATACGTCCCCGAGCCGCTGTGCGGCTCATACGTCGAAGTACAGCTCGAACTCGTGGGGATGGGGTCGCATGCCCACCGGGGCGATCTCGTGCTCGCGCTTCCACTGCACCCAGGCGCCGATGATGTCGGTGCTGAACACGTCGCCCTTGAGCAGGAACTCGTGGTCCTTCTCGAGCGCGGCGAGCGAGCCCTCGAGGCTGCCGGGCACCGAGGGCACGTCCTTGAGCTCCTCGGGGCTGAGGCTGTAGATGTCCTTGTCGAGCGGCTCGCCGGGGTCGAGCTTGCGCTGGATTCCGTCGAGGCCGGCCATGAGCAGCGCCGCGAACGCGAGGTACGGGTTGGCGGTGGGATCGGGGGTGCGAAACTCGAGCCGCGCGGCCTTGGGCGAGCGCGCGGCGGCGGGGATCCGGACCGCGGCCGAGCGGTTGCTGGCGCTGTAGGCGAGGTTGACCGGCGCCTCGTAGCCGGGCACGAGCCGCTTGTAGCTGTTGGTGCTGGGGTTGGTGAAGGCGCAGAGCGCCGGGGCGTGGTGGAGGATCCCGGCGATGAACGACATCGCCAGCTCGCTCATGCCGGCGTAGCGCTCGCCCGAGAACAGCGGCCGGCCGTCCTGCCAGAGACTGATGTGGGTGTGCATGCCGTTGCCGTTGTCGCCGTAGAGCGGCTTGGGCATGAACGTGACGGTGCGGCTGGCCCGGCGGGCGACGTTCTTGATGACGTACTTGAACCAGCACATCTTGTCGGCCTGGCTGACCAGCGAGTCGAAGCGGATGTCGATCTCGGCCTGGCCGGCGGTGGCGACCTCGTGGTGCTGGCGCTCGACGGTGATGCCGACGTCCTCGAGCGCCAGCACCATCTCGGTGCGGAGGTCGTGCAGCGCGTCGGCGGGCGGCAGCGGCACGTAGCCGGCCTTGGGGCGGATCTTGTAGCCGAGGTTGGGGAACTCCTCGCGGCCGGAGTTCCAGTGGCCCTCGATGGAATCGATGGCGTAGTGGGCCGAGTGCCCGTTGCTGCCGAAGCGCACGTCGTCGAAGATGAAGAACTCGGCCTCGGGCCCGAAGTAGGCGGTGTCGGCGATGCCGGTGGAGCGGAGGTAGGTCTCGGCGCGCTTGGCCAGCGCCCGGGGGTCGCGCTCGTAGTCCTGGCCGGTGATGGGATCGCGGATGTCGCCGCACAGCACGAGCGTGGGGACCTCCATGAACGGGTCGATGCGAGCGGTGGCGGCCTCGGGCATGACCTGCATGTCGGAGTTGTTGATGGCGCGCCAGCCTCGAATGGAAGAGCCGTCGAACGGGAAGCCCTCCTCGAACGCGGCCTGGTCGAGCTCGTGGGCCGGCACGGTGAAGTGCTGCCAGGCGCCCAGGAGGTCGATGAAGCGCACGTCGACCATGCGGACGTCCTGATCGCGCAAGAGCTCGAGGACCTCTTCGGTGGTTTGCGGGAAATTGTCGTTGCTCACGGTATTCTCGTCGTGCGTAGGGGGAGGGGCCGTGCGAGAGGCGGGAACGCCCGCGTCACAGGGCCGATTCGCCGCGCTCGCCGGTCCGCACACGGATGGCGTCGAGCACGGGGAGGACGAAGATCTTGCCGTCGCCGATGCGGTCGGAGGCGGCGACGCTGCGCACGGCCTGCACGACCTCCTCGACCAGGCGGGCGGGTACGACCACCTCGATCTTGATCTTGGGGACGAAGTCGATGATGTAGGCCGAGCCGCGGTGGACCTCGCGCTTGCCCCCGGTGCGGCCGAAGCCGCGGACCTCGGTGACGGTCATGCCACCCACGCCGAGCTCGGTGAGCCGCTCCTTGACGTCGTCGAGCGCGAATGGGCGAATGATGGCCTCGACCTTGAGCATCTCGGTGGACACGTCCATGGGAAATCAGGCCTCGAGGCTGGAGGTGGTGCTGGAGATCTAGATCAGGGGGTGGGAGGTCGACCAGCCCGGCTCGGGGGGCACGGGCTCGATGCAGCCGACGATGTCGGCGAGGCGCGCGATGCCGAGCTCGGCCATGAGCGCACGCAGCTCGTCGCGGATGGACGGGCCGGCGGTGGGCGTGGCGAAATTGGCGGTGCCGACCTGCACGCAGCTGGCTCCGGCCATGAGGAATTCGAGCGCGTCCTCACCGGTGGTGATGCCCCCCATGCCGCAGATCGGCAGCTCGGGCCGCGCGCGGTGGACCTGGTGGATCATTCGCAGCGCGATGGGCTTGATGGCGGGGCCGGAGAGGCCGCCGAAGGTGGTGGCGAGGCGCGGGCGGCGGGTGCGGACGTCGATCGCCATGCCGGTGATGGTGTTGATGAGCGAGACGCCGATGGCCCCGGCCTCGGCCACGGCCTGGGCAATGGCGGGCAGATCGGCGGCGTTGGGGCTGAGCTTGACGACGATGGGGATCCGCGTGGCCTCGACGCAGCGGCGGGTGAGGTCGTGGGCGACCTCGGGGACGGTGCCGAACTCGATGCCGCCCTTCTTGATGTTGGGGCACGAGATGTTCATCTCGAGCACGTCGATGCCGCGGCCGTGGCCGGCATCGAGCATGCGCGCGCACTCGACGTAGGAGTCCTTGTCCTCGCCGAAGAAGTTGACCCATAGGCTGATGCCGAGGTCGGCGAGCCAGGGGAGCTTGTCGGCGAGGAATGCCTCGGCGCCGACGTTCTCGAGGCCGATGGAGTTGAGCATGCCGGCGGCGGTCTCGCAGATCCGCGGCAGCGGGTTGCCGGGGCGAGGCCGGGGGGAGATGCCCTTGGTGGAGAGGCCGGCGATCTGGCGCAGATCGAAGAACGGGGCGAAGGCCTGACCGTAGGCGAAGCAGCCGGAGGCGGTCATGACCGGGTGCGGCAGCGAGAGCGGGCCGAAGCGGCAGGCGAGGTCGACCTCTGCGATCGGCAGCGAGGCGGCGGCGCGGGCGGGAGCGGTCATGACCAGCGCACCCTCCGGGCGTCGAACACGGGGCCGTCGGTGCAGCAGTACTCGTAGGGCCGCTCGCCGTAGACGGGGACGGCGCAGCCGAGGCACACGCCGAAGCCGCAGGCCATCTCTTCCTCGAGGCAGAGCGAGGTGGGCACGCGGTGGCCGAGGCCGAGGCGCCGGACGGCGCGGAGCATGGGGGTGGGGCCGCAGGCGAGGATCTCGACGACCTGGGCCGTGCTCGGCGGCCCTTGGGGGTCGACGCCGTCGGCGTTCTGGCTCGCGGCCTGCTCGAGGCGGCGGCGGAGCGGCACGGTGACGAAGCCGGTGTCGCCGGCGCTGCCGTCCTCGGTGGCGAGCTGCGTACGCACCGACCAGCGCTCGAAGTCGGCGAGCAGCACGAGATCGTCGACGTCGCGCCCGCCGTAGAGGAGCTCGACGCGGTGCGCGAGACCGGCCGCGGCGGCACGGCGGGCCTGGAGGTGGAGCGGAGGCAGGCCCACGCCGCCGGCGACCAAGAGCTGCACGGGACCGTCGGCGCTGGGCGGCGGGAAGCTGCCGCGACCGAGCGGGCCGGTGACGGTGACGGGCTCGCCCGGGTGCAGGTCGGTGAGGCGCGTGGTGCCGCGGCCGTAGGCCTTGAGCAGCACCTGGAAGCGGCCGTCCGGGTCGGCGTCGAGCACCGAGAACGCGCGCGGGTTGATCGGGTCGCGGCCCCAGTCGCCGCGCAGCATGACGAACTGGCCGGGCACGACGCCGGCGAGCGGTGCGGGGCTCGTCGGTCCTTGCAGCGACAGCACGAAGTAGCCGCCCCGGAGCGACTCGTTGCCCACGACGTGGGCGCGGAACTGCGAGGGCGTCGACACCGGGCGGGTTGATAGGACAGGTGCCGCCGGCCGTCCACCGCCGGCGCCTGCGCGAGCGCACCGCGACGGATCGGCGTCCGGCATCGTGGGATGCACTGTTCCGGCCCCATGCGAGGAAGCCGCGAGCGCGCGGCGGAGCGACCGCACCACGGCGCGGCGAGGATCTCACGCGCGCTCGAGCAGGCGGCACATCACCAGCGCGTCGTCGGGCGGGTGGGCGTAGTAGCCCTTGCGGCGTCCGATGGGCCGAAAGCCGAAGGCCTCGTAGAGGGCGACGGCGGGGACGTTGCCGGCGGCGACCTCGAGCAGGACGTGCAGACAGCCGGCGGCGGTGGCCTCGTCGAGCACGGCTCGCAGCAGCACGCGGCCCACGCCCGCGCGGCGGGCGTGAGCGAGGGTGGCGATGCGGAGGAGGTGCGCCTCGTCGGCGACGATCCAGGCGCACGAGAGGCCCACGACGACGCCTGCGTGCTCGAGCAGGCGCAGGCGCGCGAACGGGCGCGCGAGCTCCTGGCCGTAGACGTCGCACGACCAGGGGTTGCCGAAGCACTCGGCGTCGAGCGCCGCGATCGCGGGCAGGTCGTCCAGCGTGGCGAGCCGGGGCGGCCCGAGGCCATCGAGCCCGGGCGGGACGACGAGGCTCACGGCGGCTCCAACGGAACCCCGCACAGGACGGCGAGGTCGGCGGCCAGGCCGTCGGGGCCGTGCAGGCCGACGCCAGCGCTGGCGCTGGTGAGCAGCACGTCACGCGGCCGGGCCCCGACCGCGGCGGCGAGGCGCCGGCGCACGAGCCCGCGCTCGGAGGCGCCGAGCTTGTCGATCTTGGTGGCCACGAGCAGCGAGGGCCGGCCGTGAGCGGTGGCGAGCTCGAGCAGCGCGAGATCGAGCTCGGACAGCTCGCCCCGCCGCGCGTCGACCAAGAGCACCAGCGCCCGCAGGGCCGCGCGCGCGCTGAGGTAGCCCTCGACCATGGGGCCGAAGCCCTCGCGGACCTCGCGGCGGGCCGCGGCGTAGCCGTAGCCGGGCAAGTCCATGATGCGGACCGGCAGGCGGAGCGCGCCGGGACCGGCGAGGGTGAGGTCGAAGGCGTTGAGCAGCTGGGTGCGCCCGGGGGTGCGGCTGACCCTGGCCAGGCCCCGGCGCCCGCAGAGCGCGTTGAGGAGGCTCGACTTGCCGACGTTGGAGCGGCCCGCGAGCGCGAGCTCGGGGCGGTCGCCGGGCGGGCACTCTTCGATCGACGGCGCGCTCTTGAGGAATGCGGCCTCCACGACCCGCCAGCCCTCGGGCGAGGGGGTGAGGTCGGCGGGAGGGCTGCCCCCCCCGTGGGGCATGCTGGCTTCGGCCATGGGCCGCATCCCTACCACGAACCGGTGGCGCGAACCGGTGGCACTCACCGGTGGCACGGGCGGTCCCCGCGGGCGCGCCGCGCTGCTACGCTTCTCGGCGCATGGATGTGTACGGCCTGACCGGCGGGATCGGCAGCGGCAAGTCCACCGTGGCCGAGCTGCTCGAGGAGTACGGCGTTCCCGTGGTGTCGGCCGACGAGCTGTCGCGGGTGGTGGTGGCGCCGGGCAGCGAAGGCCTGCGCTTGGTGGTCGAGAAGTTCGGCGCGGAGATCCTGGGGGACGACGGCGGCCTCGACCGGCGAAAGATGGCGAGCGTGGTGTTCCGCGACCCCGAGCGCCGGCGCGAGCTCGAGGCGATCCTGCATCCGCGGATCCGCGATCGCTTCGAGCAGGTGCTCGACGCGCTCGAGAAGGCGGGGCACGAGGTGGCGGTGTACGAGGTGCCGCTGCTCTTCGAGCGCAACCTGCAGGGCGACATGAAGGCGGTGATCCTGGTCACCGCCCCGATGGACGTGCGGGTGGCTCGCGTGCGCGCCCGCGACGACGTGACCGAGACCGAGGTGCGGGCCCGCATCGCCGCGCAGATGGACGAGGACCAGAAGCGCCGGCGCGCCGACTACATCATCGAGAACAACGGCTCGCTCGACGACGTGCGTCGTGAGGTGGAGTTCCTCATGGCGCGGTTCCTGCGAGTATCGACGCCCTCGCCCTCGCCCTCGCGGCGGCTCGAGGGCACCGGGCAGTGGCCGGAGAGCACGAGGACCACGAACGTGACGATGCCGCCGTACCGCGAGCCCGAGGCCGAGAAGGCACCGAGCCGCCGGCCCACGGCGGTGCCCATGGGAGTGCCGAGCCGGATCACGGCGCCCTCCCAGGCGGCCATTCCGCTGCTCGAGCCCGAGGAGCTCGAGCCCGACGAGATGGTCGAGGACCAGGATGTGCATGGCCGCCCGACCGTCGTGGAGACCGGTCCAGCGGGCCGGCGCCGGCCGGAGCCGCCGCCACCGCTGGAGGACGGGCCGGCGACGCTCGACGGATTGACGCCCGACGACGTCCGCATCACGCGGATCGACGGCGGGCCGCCCAAGCGCTGAAGAGCTGCCCAAGCGCTGCCCAGGCGCTGCCCAGGCGCTGCAAAGCGCCGATGATTCGAGCCGCCAGGCGATCCGGCGCGAAATCGAGATCAAGGGAGCACGAGCTGATACGCTGTGGTCGGCTCGATGACTCCGCCCTCTCGACCCATGCCGCCGCCGCCCGCCATCGGGTCGGTTCGTTCACCCAAGGGTGAGGCTCCGGCCGCTCGTGCCGGCGAATCACCCGACGACGGGGCCACGGCCCGGTGGACCGCGGTCGACGCCGAGATCGCGGAGGACGACGGGCCGAGCGACGAGGCCGGGTCGCGATCATTGCCGGTCGCTGCGATGTCCCCACGGATGCCGCCACCGCCCGAGGTGAGCTCCGAGTCGAGCGGCCTGCGAGTGCCTACGCTGGGCCCATCGGCTGCGGGTGACAGCGCGGCATCGTGGCCGAAGACCGACGGCTGGGACATCGACGAGCCCGAGGGCTCGAACGGCGAGAGCACGAGCAAGGCCACGCCCGGCGTGATGCCTTCGATCCCCAAGCCCAGCGCCTCGATTCCCAAGGTGAGCGCGAAGGAGCCCGGCTCGGTTCCCTCCGTTCCCAAGCCTGCCGCGAAGGAGCCCGGCTCGGTTCCCTCCGTTCCCAAGCCCGCCGCGAAGGAGACCGGCTCGGTTCCCTCGATTCCCAAGCCCGCTGCGAAGGAGCCTGGCTCGGTTCCCTCCGTTCCCAGGCTCGGCAGCGTGCCGAAGGTCGCGCCGCTGCCCAAGCTCGGCGGAGCTCGGCCCACGCCGGCGTCCAAGCGGGCCAGCGCGGCCGAGGACGCGGAGGACGTCAAGCCGCTGTTCAACACCTCGCCGGATGGCTCGCTCGCTGCGAGCCCCACACCGGCCGCCCGGGCCTCGGGTTCCGACGCCGACTCGGCCTCCCCGCTGGACGCCTGGGCCTCGTTCTCCGCGCCGTCGGTCGACGCGGCCGCGATCGATGCCTCGGCACCGCCGAGCTCGGCCTCTCCGCTCGACGCGCTGCCCTCGTTCGACGCCGCACCTGCGTCCGACGGGGCGCCCCAGGACGGCGTGCCGTCGATGGATTCCTCGGCCTTGCTCGGCGTCGCGCTCGAGCCGGTCCCGTTCGAGCCCGGCGAGGCTTCACCATCGGTCCCTCGCCTGCCGATCCCGGGGATGCTGCGCGATGGTCTCGCCCCCGCGGCGGACTTCCGCGCGATCCCGCGTACGCCCCGCTCGCCGCAACCCGGGGGCGCCATGCCACCGCCGAAGGGAATGGTCCCGCCCAAGCTCGGCGGCAGCGAGGAGGAGCCACGGCTGCGGCCGGGGGACACCATGGCGTTCGTGGCCCAGGCGGCCGAGGAGCTGGTGGAGGAGGCCGAGCGGCACCGGGCGGAGCAGGCCGCGGCCAAGGCCGCGGCCGAGCCCAAGCCGCAGCAGGAGCACGAGCGGGCCGCGGGGGCGATGGCCGCCGGGGGCCCCTCGACGGGCCAGACCCCACGGCTCGTGATGTTCGCGTCGGAGAGCGGCGTGCCCCCGACCTCGTACGAGGCCACGCGCGCGGCCGAGACCAAGCGCCGCAGCAAGCTCCTGGGCCTCGGCTTGATCGGGGTCGCCGCGGTGATCGGGCTCTTCGTATGGATGGGCGCGAGCGACAACGAGGAGCCCCCGACGCAGACGGCGGCCTCGACGGTCTCCCCCGCCTCGCCCGAGACCCCTGCGGCGGATGGAGGCCCAGCCGGGGAGCCGGAGCCCCCTGCCCCCTCGCCGGCTCCGGTCGCGGAGGACGCGAAGGCCGCGAGCGCGGGCGAGCTGGTCGAGCCCGAGCCCGTGCCCGTGCCCGTGCCCGCCGACGCCGCGAGCACGAGCGATTCGGGAGCCACCGGCGAAGGCGATACGGGCGAGGTCGATGCAGTCGCGGACTCGGCCGCGACCCCGAGCGAGCCCGAGCCGGTCGAAGCCGCGAGCAATCCGGGGTCCTCGTCGCGCAAGAGCTCGGGCAGGAAATCCGGCGGCTCGGGCAAGAGCTCCGGCGACAACGGCGGCGCAGCCAAGCCCGAGCCCACGCCCGCAGCCAAGCCCGAGGAGGCCCCCTCGGCCGCCAAGCTGCTCAAGCAAGCGCGCTCGGCCTACAACGCGGGCAAGGGCTCCTCGGCCTACTCGCTGGCCTCCAAGAGCAACCGCCTGGAGCCGAGCGGCGACGCGGCCGAGGTGATGGCGCTCGCGGCCTGCCAGATGAACGACGCCGCGAAGGCCAAGGCGGCGCTGCGGACCGTGCCGCTGTTCAGCCGCACCAGCGTGCGCAACACCTGCAAGACCAAGCACGGCGTGAAGCTGGGCATCTGATCCCGCACCCGGTCGGCGCTACGCATACCCGAGCGCGGCCGCCAGCGCCTCGAACGTGGGCGCGGCGCGGGCGGGCAGGTGCAGCTCGACGAGGTGCGAGATCTGGCTCCGGCCCGGGTTGATCTCCACCGTGTGGGCACCCCAGTCCGACGCCATGTGCACGGGCGCCGAGATGTAAGGGAACACTGCGGTCGTGCCCACGGACACGACCAACGAGAAGCCCTGGGCCACCTCGGCTCGCAGGCGATCGAGGGCGCGGTCGGGCAGCATTTCCTGGAACAGCACCACCCGTGGCCGCACCACGGCGTCGCACTCGGGACAGCGCGGGGGAATCGCGAGGCCCTCGTAGCTCGGCACCACGCGCTCCCAGGCGCAGCGCGTGCAATGCAGCTCGTGGACGTTGCCGTGGATCTCGATCACGTCCTCGGGTCCTCCCGCGGCACGGTGCAGGCCGTCGACGTTCTGGGTGAGCACCACGACCCCGCCCTGGCGGCGCTGGAGCTCGGCGATGACCTCGTGGGCGCGGTTGGGGGCCGCGCCGCGGCAGGCCCGCTCCACCTGTGCGATGTACTTCCAGCAGAGCTCGGGGCGCCTCCGCATCATCGGGCCCGAGAGCGCCTCCTCGATCTCCATGCCATCCTCGGTGCCAGCGCCGTCGTAGAGGCCCCCCACCCCGCGGTACGTGGGCAGGCCCGAGTCGGCCGAAATCCCGGCCCCCGTGATGAACAGGATCCGCCGAGCCTCGCGAACCCACGTGGCGAAGCGCTCGAGCGGCGGGAATGGGGCCTCGACGGACATCGATGCAGCATCGCCCGAGCGTGCGCGGGAGGACAAGCCGGGCGAGCCGCTACTGCTGCCGTTCATGCCGTGGCGAGCTCGAGGTCCACCACCAGCGGCAGATGATCCGAGGCCCGGCGTGCGATCGCGATCTCGCCCCGGGCCGCGCGGCGGATCTGCACGTCGCCGCGCACGAACAGCGCGTCGAGCGGGCGCAGCGGGGCGAACGCGGGGAACGTGCGCGGGGCCGTCGGCATCGGCCGAAAGCCCGCGGGGACCAGGAGACGCGCCCCGAGCGTGCCGTAGACGTCGTTGAAGTCGCCGGCCACGATCACGGGCGTGCGCGCGTGCATGTGGGCGAACGGATGGCTGTCGAGGAAGCGCACGAGCTGGCGGCGGCGCTCGTCCTGCCGCAGGCCGAGGTGCAGGTTGAACACGTGCAGCGTCTGCGTGGCGCTGCCCTGCCGCACGCGCAGCACGGCATGCAGCACGCTGCGGGCCTTGCGGCGCTGCAGGCTGAGATCGAGGTTGGAGGCCGAGCGGCAGGGGAATCGGCTCAGGATCGCGTTGCCGTAGTGCCCGCCCGACCGCAGCGCCACGTTGGGGAACCACGCGCGGTGCCGCAGCCCCAGTGCGTCGCCGAGCATGTCGCTCTGCTGGTGCAGGCTCGAGCGCTGCGCGCCCGCGTCGACCTCCTGCAGCATCACGATGTCGGGCCGGTAGTGGGCGATGGTGGCGACGACGCGCTCGGGCTGATACCGGCGATCGATGCCACCGATGCACTTGTGGATGTTGTAGCTGAGCACCCGCAGCTGCACGTCGGCGCGGGATCGTAGCAGGCCTTGGGCGGTCAAGCGCGCGCTGGCACCCGGCCGTGCAGCAGCGGCGACCACGAGGCGTCGGTGCCGAGCCACACCTGGGCCATCGCGCGGGTCACCGCCACGTAGAGGGCCCGGCGCGCGCGCGGCTCGTCGGGGTAGGTGGCGGCCGACGCGTCGGGCACCACCACGTGGGAGAACTCGAGGCCCTTGACCTGCTCGACGGTGGTGACGCAGGCGCCGGGGGCCAGCGTGAACTCGCCATCGAGCACGAGGCGGATGGTGACGGCGCGGGCCAGCGCGGCATGGAGCCGGCGGGCGGCTTCGGCGTGGCGGAGGATCACCGCGACGGAGGCCGAGGGATCGCGGTCTCGCAGCTCGCGAAGCGCACGCGCGAGCGAGACCGCGAGGTGCACGGGGCTCGTGGCGCGAGACCACGACAGCGCCGGGTCGTCCGGCGGGGGCGGGAGCGAGGGATCGAGCAGACCGCGGGCCAGCGCCTCGACCGCGGGCGGCGAGCGATAGCTCTCGCGCAGCACCACGCGATCGTGCGCAGCACGACCGAGGTGCGTCATCGCGTCGTCCCAGCCGCCGAAGCAGGCCGAGTCGTCCACCTGCTGGTGCTCGTCACCGGCCACGGTGATGCCCCCGCCGGGAGCGACGGCCCGGCCGAGCACGGCCAGCTCGAGCGGCGCGAGCTCCTGCGCCTCGTCGACCACCACGTGCGCATAGGTCCGCAGCGACCCGGCCGGGGTGGCGTCGGTGCCGGTCATGGCGTGGTTGATCGCGAACATCACCGGCAGATCCTCGAGATCCACGGTCTCCGCGTCCTGATCGGGGGTGCCTTCGTCGATGGCGAGGCCGTCGACGGTCTGCAGCCGCTCGGCGTCGACGTGACGCATGGCGTGCTCGGTGGTGCGGGAGAACTGCACGCGGGTGTGCTGGAGCAGCTCATCGGCAGCGCGCGTGGGAACGACCTCGCCCGCGGAGCTCATGATCCGCCCCACGAGCTCGCGGTCGCCCCACAGGTGCAGGAGGTGGCGCCGCGTGGCGTGCTTGGGCAGGCGTCCGCGCTCGACCGCCCGCATGGCCGGGGTGCCCTCGGCGATGGCGGGGATCACCTCGGCGACGGCACCGTGGCGCTTGAGACGAACGACCGCGGGCGAGGCGTCGCGAGCCAGGCGCTGCGGGAGATCGGTGAACACGGCGCGGGCCTGGCCGATGATGAAGCTCGCGAAGGTGAGGATCTCGACGCCGGGCACCGAGAGTCGCGAGAGCAGGCGCGCGGAGAGCCGACGCAGGCCCTCGGTGGGCACGATGACCAGCGCCCAGCCCTTGGCGCGCTCGCTCGGCTCGCGCTGGCTCGCGAGCCAGGCGAGCCGATGGAGCGCGACGGTGGTCTTGCCGAAGCCGGCCTCGCCGAGCACCAGCGTGGCGGCGGCCGGCGGGCGCTCGGCGGCGGCGCGCTGGTGCTCGTCGAGCACCACGACGGCCTCGGCCCGCCGGCGGGTGGCGGCGTCGCGGGGCCGCAGGCCCGCATGCGCAGCACGCGGCTCGACACGCCAGCCGCTGGTCTCGTCGCGGAAGAGGCGATCCTCCGGCGTGAGCACCTCGCACAGCTCGCCCTCCCGGCCGTGCAGCAGGTTCTGCTCGACGACGGTGCCTTCGAGCGTGCGATCGGGGAGCGAGATTTCGTAGTCCTCGCCTTCTTCGTAGCCGAGGAGGGCCTCGGACAGCGGGGCGGCGCGCCAGTCCACGAGCACCAGCTCGCCGTGGGAGGCGGCGTGGGCACCGAGGAGCACGTCGCGGACGCGAGCACCCGTGCGGATGCGGAGGTGGGCAAATGCAGGGGTGATTCGACCGGGCCAGGTGCGGCGAGCGGCATCCCAGAGGGCTTGCACGCGAGCGAGCCGCGACCGGAGCGGCGTGGGGAGCACCTCGGCGGAGTGCGTCTCGGTGGTCATGGGAGCGCAGGGTGATCGACCGCGCCGGCAAACGCACGAGCTGTCGCTTCGAATTCGGGCGTGTTACGCTTGGCTCTACCAGTGGATGGTCGGTGCCCGGTACGGTCGGTGCCCGGTACGGTCGGTGCCCGGTACGGTCGGTGCCCGGTACGTTGGCACCCCTTCGGTGGTCCGCGCGGTTCGTGTACGCTGGCCCTCCATGGGCGAGCCGAAGCTGCAGATGCACGCGGAGGAGTACCTGGCGTTCGAGCGCACGGCGCAGGACAAGCACGAGCTGTGGGACGGCGAGGTCTTCGCGATGAGCGGCGCCAGCCTCGATCACAACCGCATCGTCCGCAACCTCATCCGCCACCTCGGCAATGGGCTGCAGGGCATGGGCTGCGAGGTGCTACCTTCCGACATGCGCGTGCGGATCGGGCTCCGCGACCGCTATGTGTACCCCGATGTGACGCTCGTCTGCGGCCCGCCCGTGCTCGAGGGCGAGGCCGACGTGCTGCTCAATCCGAACCTGATCGCCGAGGTGCTCTCGCCGTCGACCGAGGCGTTCGATCGCGGGGACAAGTTCGTGGGCTACCGGTCGCTGGCCAGCATCCGCGAGGTGGTGCTCGTGAGCCAGGATGCGCGACGGGTCGAGTGCTATACGCGGCAGCTCGATGACTCGTGGGTGCTGCGCGAGCACACCGGGGCTGCTTCGATCTCGCTTGGGCCGGTCTCGCTGTCGCTCGACGAGATCTACGAGGGGATCGAGCTCGCGGTAGACGACGTAGAGACGCTCGGGCTGCAGTGACCGACCCGTTTGACCCGGTGGTGCCCTACCCCGCCGTCAGCTGAGCCCGGTCTTGCTCACCACGCCGCGGAACATGTTCAGCGTCCGCTCGAGGCTCTCGATCACCTCTTCGAGGCTCCGCGCGTCCTGGTTCTTGATCTCCCGCTCCGCGCGATCGAGCACCCCTTCGGCCTTCGCGATCGCATCGCGCCCGAAGCTCGTGCCGCTCATGATCCCCTGCACCTGCGGGAACAGCTCGCGCACGTCGGCGATGAGGCGCTCGGCCTGCTGCCGCTGGCGCTCGAACTCCTCGCTGGCCCGCACCTCCACCATGTAGTGCTGGCTCGACTCGACCAGCTTGTGCAGCTCGTCTTCCGTCAGGCCGCTGGTGGCGGTGACGGTGATGCTCTGCTCGCGCCCGGTCTCGAGGTCCTTGGCCGCCACGCTCACGAGGCCATCGGCGGAGATCGAGAACGTGACCTCCACCTCCACCTCGCCCTTGGGCGCCTTGCGGAGGCCGCTCAGGATGAACTCCCCGAGCAGCTCGTTGTCGGTGGCCTTGTCGCTCTCGCCCTGCAGCACCAGGATCTTCACCGAAGTCTGGTTGTCCCGCACGGTGGTGAAGATGTGCGATGCCGAGGTGGGCACCGTGGTGTTCTGCTCGATCAGCCGGTGGAAGTACCCGCCGACGATCATGATCCCGAGGCTGTGCGGCGTGACGTCGAGCAACAGCACGTCGATGCTCTCGTCGACCAACGCCGCCGCCTGGATCGAGGCCCCGAGCGCCACCACCTCGTCGGGATGCACGCCCTTGCACGGCTCGAGCCCGAAGAACTCGGCCACCCGCTGCTGAATCAGCGGCATGCGGGTCATGCCGCCGACCAGGATCACGTCGTCGAGGTCGCCCTTGTCGATGTTGGCGTCGCGCAGCGTCTTGTCGCAGATCGTGATCGTCCGCTCCACCAGATCGCGCGTCAGCTCCTCGAGCATGTCGCGGGTGATCGTCTCCTGCATGTGGAACGTCTGCCCGCTCGGGGTGGTGTAGAGAAACGGCAGATCCACCAGCGCCTCGCGGGCCACCGAGAGCTCGCAGCGGGCCTTCTCGGCCGCGTCCTTGATCCGCTGCAGCGCCATGCGGTCGTCGGCCACGTCGACGCCGGTCTTCTCCTGGAACGACTGGATGAGCGCGTCCATCACCCGCACGTCGAAGTCCTCGCCGCCGAGGAACGTGTCGCCGGCGGTCGAGATCACCTCGAACACGCCGCGGCCGATGTCGAGGATCGAGATGTCGAACGTGCCGCCACCGAGGTCGTAGACCGCAACCTTGCGCTCGAGGTCCTTGCCGAACCCGTAGGCGAGCGCCGCCGCGGTGGGCTCGTTGATGATGCGGATGACGTCGAGCCCGGCGATGCGCCCGGCGTCCTTGGTGGCCTGGCGCTGGTTGTCGTTGAAGTACGCGGGCACCGTGATCACGGCGCGCTCGACCGCCCCGCCGAGGTACTGCTCGGCCACGAGCTTCATCTCTTGCAGGATGAACGCGCTGATCTCGGGGATGCTGTAGACCGTGTCGCGCAGCCGGATGCGCACGTCGCCGTGGGGCCCTTCCACCACGGTGTACGGGCACGACTGCTGCACGGCGTGGGCGGCCGGCGACTCCCAGCGGCGGCCGATCAGGCGCTTGGCGGCGTACACCGTGTTCTGCGCGTTGGTGACCGCCTGCCGCTTGGCGATGTGTCCGACGAGCCGCTTGCTGCTCTCGGAGATCGCCACCATGGAGGGGGTGGTCTTGTACCCACCCTTGTTCGGGATGACCGTGGGCACCCCGTCCTCGACGATCGCGACGCAGGTGTTGGTGGTGCCGAGGTCGATGCCGACGACGTTGTCCATGTCCGTTCGCTCTGAGGGCGCCGTCGTTGATTCGTGAGCAGCGCCCGGGACGCCGAGGCTAGGTCACTTTGGCGGAATTGAGAAGAGCGCGCGCCTGCGGGTCACCGGGCCGCAAGCGTTGCACCAGCCGGGCCTGCTCGATCGCCGACTGGGCCTGCCCTGCGGCCAGGAACGCCCGACCGATCATCAGGCGCAGATCGGCCACCACGCCCGGCCGCGGCGGGAATGGCCCCTTCTCCTCCTCGGCGAGCAGCCGCAGCGCCTCCATGGCCAGGTTCCGGCCCCGGGTCGGGTCTTGCTCGCGCACCGCGTCGGCGGCGTGGGCGAGGTGCTCGTACGTGGGATCGGCCTCGGCGGCCTCCAGGAACGAGTGCATCGCGTCGGCGACCTGGCCCACCTCGACCATCGTGCACCCGCGGGCAAACGCCTCCTTGGCGCGGCGGCGGCGCGCAATCGTGCGGGCCGTGTCCCAGCGCGCCCGCAGCTCGTCGCTCGCGTCGAGCTGCAGCGCCAGCCGGTAGTTGTTGGCCGCGCGGGCGTAGTTCTCCATCGCCTCGGCGTCGGCGGCCGCTTGCAGGTACTCGGCCACCTTGGCCTTGACCGCGGCGGCCAGTCGCTCGCGCTCGCGCTCGGCTCGCTGCACGGTGCGAGCCTCGCGGCGCTCGGCCGCGGCCTCGTGCTCGCGCCGCAGGCGAGCCTCCTCCGCCGCGGCCCGAGCGGCCCGGCGCGCGGCCTCCTCCGCCTCGCGTCGTCGCCGGCGCTCGGCCCGCTCCTCCTCGACGGCCGCGACCAGCGGAGCGCGGACCTCCTCGCTCTGGAGCGCAGCATGGGCCGCCTTGGCGCGAGCGAAGAGCGTGCCGAGCAGCGCCCGAAAGCGGCCGAGCTCGCGACCATGGTGGGCATCGGGGTGCAGGCGACGGCTGGCGTCGCGGAACGCATCGCGAACGGCCTTGAGATCGTGGGTGGGAGCCATGCCGAGGAACGTGAACGGGTCGAGATCCTCGATCCGATCCTCGAGCGCGAGCAGGTGCCGCTGCTCGGCCGAGGGCAGGCCCAGCGAGGGATCGAGCCGCGGGTCGTCGGCCGCCACCGGCTCGATCGCCACCGGCAGGATCGGGTCGTCGTCCAGCGTGGCGAACGGCCCCGGCTCGAGCATCACCGGCACGCCCTCGAGCGGGGCCACCGGCGCCGGCGTGAGCCGGCGGCCCGCCGCGAGCTGCTGCTGCAGCACGCGACGGCGGCGGTCTTGGGCCTGGGCCCGCAGCTCCTGCGTGGAGTGGCGCTTGCGAGCGAGCCCATCGGGCGGCGGCGCGCCGGGACCTTCGTCCACCCGCAGCGCGCCGAGCTCGAGCAGGCGCTCGAGGATCTGCTCGGTGACGGCCGCACCGAGGCCGCTGGCGCCGATGATCTCGGCCACCGTGCCGCGCCCCTCGACGCGGCTGAGCACGAAGTACTCTTGCGGCTCGAGCGGCAACGTCTCGACGTGCCCCTGCGGAACGACCTCCAGGCGCAGGGTGCGTGGCAGACCCACGGGGCGCAACTCTAGCCGCAATGGCGAGCGGATCTCATGGGGATGCCCCGTAGGGGCCCTGCGGGCGGCTCGGGTGGCATTCGGGAGCCGGCCAGCGGACCGAATCACGACTGCGCGATGCTCGCGGTCACCACGGGATGACCTTGCCATCGCGCAGGAATGCGCCCGAGGGGCCGTCGGCCGGCAGGGTCGCCGCCAGCACGAGGCCTGCGGCTCCCTCGGGGATCGAGCGGTTGGCCCCGGGTCAGCCCTGCTTGCGCTGGAGGTGCAGGTTGAACTCGGCGGTGCCGAGCGCCGCATAGAGCCGCGTCCAGAGCAAGAGCCACGCCTCGGTGCCACGCGCGGTGGAGATGTCGCCGAGGTCGATGACGTGGCGCCAGCCCAATTGCTGCTGCAGGAGCTTCGACACCACGGCCTTGGCCTCGGCATCGTTGCCGCTCACGAACACCTCGTGATCGCCGGGCACGAGGCCGGGGTCGACCATGATCGCGTTGCTCATGGTGTTGAGCGTCTTGACCACCTTGGTGCGGGGCAGCGCGCGCTGGATCGCCTCGCCGAGCGAGTCGTCGTTACAGAGCGACAGGCGCGGCGGGAAGCCCTTGGAGAAGTCGAGCGGGTTGCTGAGGTCGAGCAGGATCTTGCCCGCGAGGTTGTCCTCGCCGGCGGCCTCGAGGGCCGCGAGCGTGCCGGTGCCCGCGGTGCAGTTCCACACCAGCTCCCCGAATGCCGCCGCCTGGGCGAACGTGCCCTCGGAGGCGCCCTTGCCCGCGGTGGCGACCCACGCCACCGCCTTCTCGTTGCCCGCGGTCCGCGAGCCCATCATCACCTCGTGGCCGAGCGCCACGAGCTTGCTGCCGATTCTCTGACCCACGCCTCCGGTTCCCAGGACTGCGATCTTCATGATGGCTCACGCTAGACCCTGCCCACGCAGGAGACAATGGCGGGCTGGGTTGGGGCTTCGTCAACCGGTGGTTGACGGTCGAGCGGAGGGCTACGGGTACTGGCGCTCGTCGGCGAGCACGCCCGCACAGCCGTCGGCGCCGTCGGGGGCGACCGTGCCGAGGCCGTCGCCGCGGATGCCTCCGTGGCCGCCCGCGCCGGACGTGCCCGGAGCCCCACCCACGAACGAGACGCCGCTGGTGTCGACCGTGGTGGCGCCGACCGACGCGATGCCGATGGCCGGGCCCGCGCACCCACCCGAGCCGCCCGCACCACCGCCACCGCCACTCCCCGGGGCTCCGGCGTCGCCGGGCTGGGGCTCCTCGCCACAAATGGCGCACGCACATGGAGGCGCGCCGAGCCCGAAGCCACCGCCGATCCCCGCGTTGCCCCCGTCGCCGCCCGTGCCCCCGTCGCCACCGGTGCCGAGCAGGATCTCGGTGTTGGCCACCTGGATCTCGGAGTCGAGGACCACGATCGCGAACGAACCACCGCCCGCGGTCGCGCTGGTGCCCCCCGCCCCTCCGCAGCCTCCGGCACCACCGCCTCCACCTCCGCCGCTGCACGGCTCCTCGCCGAGCGCGATGTCGCAGCCCACGGGATCGCTGTCGAAGCCACCCGCGCCGCCACCCCCACCACCGCCACCGTTGTCGCCGTCGTCGCCGTCGCTGCCGACGGGGGCGAGCCACAGGCCGTTGACGCTGAACTCACCGTCCGCATCGCTCGGGGCAATGCCCGCCGCGCCATTGTTGCCCACGGCGGCCTGCCACCCTTCGGCCCCCGCCGTGGCCTCGTCGAAGCAACCGTCGCAGTTGCTGCTGCCCGCAGCGCCGCCCATGCCCCCGACACCGATTCCGGTCGAGCCGGACTGGCCGTTCTGCGAGGGGCACACGTTGCCCGCGCCACCGTTGCCGCCCACGGCCCCGCACGCCGAGGCCCCGCCCACGCCCCCCGCCCCGCCCGCGGCGGGCGTGCCTGCGCCCCCGTTCGCGCCGGTCGCCCCCGACGTGCCGTCTTGGCCCGCGCCCGCGGCCCCGGCCACGACCACGAGGTGATCGAAGCGCAGCACGCCACCCGAGGCGTTGCGAGCCCAGATCCCATAGGTGCTCCCACCCGGGCCCGCGACGTCGATCGCGGTGATCGTGAGCCCGTCGAGCTCGGTGGGCAGGTCGATGTCGTTGGCGATGAGCGCCCGCGGCTCGGTGCCGAGGATGGTGACCTCGTTGGTGGCCTGGTTGCGGGTCCACGAGCTGGCGTCGTAGCCCCCGTACATGCTGGTGCCGTTGCCCACGGTCACGGTGGCTTCGTAGGTGCCCTCGGCGATCAGCACGGGGCGCGGCGGGTCGAAGCCCTGCGAGATCTCGATGGCGCGCGCGAGCGTGAGCACGGGCGAGTCGGTGGAGAGGCCGTCGTCACCGTCGTCGCCTCCGAGCGCGCTCACGAACACCGAGCAGTAGCGCAGGCCGTCGATCCCGTCGCCGTTCTCGTCGAGGCCTTCGACGTCGGGCTCATCGAGGCCATCGCAGCCGCAGCCGGGGTCCTCGGGGCCGCAGAGCGGCTCGCCCGTGCTGGTGGGCTCGCCCGTGCTGGAGGTGTCGCCGGTGCTGCTGCTGCCCGTAGCACTGGTGCTGCCGCGGCTGGTGGTGCTGCCGTCGCCGGTGTCGTCGGCGACGGCCGTGCTGGTCGAGCCGACGGGGCCGGGGCCGGTGCTCGTGCCTTCGTCGGTGCCCCGGCTGGTCGAGCTCGAGCCCGATGCTGCCCCCGGACCTCCGTCGTCGCCGCACGCGACCAGGGTCAGGAGCGCGCACGACGAGGCCAGACGCGCTGCGAGCACGCCACGAACGCGGATCGACGACGACGGCATCCCATGGTCATAACCGCGCGCGCATCGAAATGACAAGCGAGCGCGAGCGCTGGTGCGATGGCCGGTGGGGTGATGCTGGTACGCGGAGGACCGGCTGTCGATCGATCTACGTCCCGTCGACGAGGTAGCGCGCCATGTCGAGGTGGAAGTGATTGCGGTGGTTGGAGTCGAACGACGGGGTGAGCACGACCGAGAATGCACGCTCGTCGTAGAGCCGCCGCGCGACCGCCTTGAGGAAGCGAGCGCTGGCGTTCTTGGGCTCGGCCCCGTTCTTGGGGTAGCTGCCGAGCACGGGGATCTTCTTTCCGTTGGTCAGCTCGAAGTGCTTGATGTCGATGGCGTTGGCGTAGCTGTGCTCGCTGACCCAGCCGGGGTAGTTGGCCATCTCGCGGCAGTTGTAGGTGCCCATGTGCTGGATGCGTCGCACCTTGCGGCCGAGGTGGCGCTCGGCCTCCTCCTGCACGATCGCCTCGAGCCGCGCCATGCCGAGCGCGACCGGGCAGGTGACCTTGGGGCTGCCGCCCCAGCTGATCTCACCGGGGCCCTTGCGGTAGCGGACCACTTGCTCGGCGCCGCAGTAGATGCCCCCGCGGGTCTTGTGCACGGGGAGGCGCGACGGGGTGAAGTCGATGCCCGCGGCTTCGAGCCGGGCCTCGCAATTGGGGATCACCTCGGGCGGGGCCATCCAGACCGTCTCCTCGTTCACCTCGGTGGGGGGGATCACGACGAGGTCGGCGGGGGCGGGCTCGGGGGCAGCGGGCGCGGCCTCGGGCTCGGACGGCTCGACCGTGGGCTCGGCCGGCGCGACCTCGGGCTTGGCCGGTGGGGCCTCGGGTGCTGCAACGGCCACCACGGGTGGAGTCGCGGGCGGTCCTCCCGAGTCACGCACATCGGTGTCCGGCGCGCATAGCGCATCGAGCGCCGGCACGGCAATCGTCCCGGTCATCACCAGGCCCCCCAGCACTGCCACCGCGAGTCGGAAGCTCATAGGAGGTCGATCTACGCACGACCTCGCGTTTAGGTTCCTGCCTGTTTCATGGGGCTAGGAGGGTCCCACGCCTCGGCCCTGACGGGCCGCGACGAGCGTTTCCGGCCGGGCCTCCTTCGACCCTGCTCCCGCAACGATGCGCGGCGGTGGCCGATGAGCACCCTCGTGTCCCTCCGACCCCTCGATCCCGTCCTCTCGTCCGCCGGTGAGCCGGACCCAACGGAGCCAGCTCGGCTCGGGTTGCTCGACCCCAAGAACGACTTCGTCTTCAAGACGATGCTCACTCGCCGGGTGGAGCTCTTGCGTCACATGCTCGAGGGCATCCTCGGCCGCACGATCCGCGCGGTGCAGGTCGTCGACCCGGACATCCCCGGCGAGCGCGTCCGCGACAAGGGCATCGTGCTCGACGTGCGGGTGGTCCTCGACGACGGCTCTCGCGCCATCATCGAGATGCAGGTGCGCCTCACCCCGGATCTGAGCGGTCGGCTGGCGTTCTATGTCTCCCGGGACTTCGTGGACCAGCTCCGTCGCGGGCAGGGCTACGAGCGTCTCACCTCGTCGGTCGTCATCATGTGGCTGCCCAGGCCGCTGCTGCCCGAGCTCGCCGAGGATCTGCACTCGATCTTCGAGCTGCGCGAGCGTCGGCGGGGCATCGCGCTCGGCAAGCACTTGTCGGTCCACGTGATCCACCTCTGTGCGCTACCGTCGTCCCAGGCGACGGGCTATGATGTGCTCGTCGAGCGCTGGGGGCGGTTCTTCGTCGGCTACGACGATCCCGAGACGCTCGCCCAGCTCGCGGCGGAGGATCCGATCATGGCGATGGCCGTGCAGACCCTGAAGGAAATCTCCCAAGACCCCGAGCTCCGCCGCCGCGCCCTCGAGCGCGAGGACGAGCGCAAGCTCCACCGAATCGACCTCGCGGCCTGTCGGGAGGAAGGCTGGGCGCAGGGCCACGATGAAGGCTGGGCGCAGGGCCGCGATGACGGCTGGGCGCAGGGCCGCGACGACGGCCAGGCCGCGCTCCTGCTCGAGCAGCTCGGCGCGCTCTTTGGTCCGCCGTCGGAGGCGACCCTGGCACGAGTTCGAGCGGGCACGGCCGAGGAGCTCCGCGCGTGGGGCTTGCGGGTGCTCGGGGCGAAGAGCCTCGACGAGGTGCTGGGGGGCTGACGAGAGGCGCACGGACGCCGCCAGCGGTCCTCTCGAGCATCTGGCACCCAACGTACCACCTCGCCAAGAACCCCAATGAGCATCGGCCTCACCACCTGGGCCATCGTACGCATGCGCAAGCACCGACCGGGCTCGACCCGCCGTCGTGCCTCGCTCGCGCCCTCGCTCGCGCCCGGCTTGGCGGGCGCCACCCTCCACGTTGCGTTCTAGAGGCTTACCGGATACCACGCATCCGCATGGATCGCCCCGCGACGCCGGTCGGCCCCGGCCCTAGCCCGTTGATCGTGGTGCTCGGGGTCGTGCTCTTGTGCGCGATCTGGAGCAGCACGTGGATCGTCATCAAGACCGGCCTGCGCGACCTGCCGGTGCTGTCGTCGGCTGCGGCGCGCTTCAGCGTGGCTGCGCTGGCGTTCGTGCTGATCGCCCCGCTGCTGCACCGCCGCGAGGGCGGGCATGCGCCGCCGCGGTGGCTGTCGCTCACCATGGGCATGTGCAACTTCGCGATCTCCTACGCCATCGTCTACACGGTCGAGTCGGTGATCCCTTCGGGCCTCACGAGCGTGCTCTGGGCCGTGTTCCCGATGATGACCGCCGTGCTCGCGCACGTGTGGCTGCCCGGCGAGCGGCTGCGGGCGCGGCAGTGGCTCGGCTTCGCGGTGGGGTTTGGCGGCGTGGCGGTGCTGTTCCTGACGGACCTCCGCAGCATCGGGCCCTCGGCGCTCGCGGCGGGCGGCCTCTTGCTGCTCTCGCCGCTGTCCTCGGCCGTGGGCCAGGTGGTGCTCAAGCGCCATGGGCCGAACACCTCCGCCTCGCTGCTCAACCGCAACGGCATGGTGGTGGCCGCGGTGGCGCTGTGGCTGGTGGCGCTGCCGCTCGAGCGCCAGTCGACCGCGGTGCTCTCGACCACCGCGGTGGGCAGCGTCGTCTACCTCGCGCTCGTGGCGACGGTGCTCTCGTTCGGGGTCTACTACTGGCTGCTCCGCTACGTGTCCGCGAGCCGCCTCAGCCTCATCGCCTATGTGACCCCCGCCATCGCACTGTGGCTCGGCTGGGCGGTGGGGAACGAGCCGCTGGCAGGGTCGACGCTCGCCGGCAGCGCCTTGATCCTGCTGGGCATTGCGCTGGCTCTGCGCCGGTGAGGCCCCACACCCTCGTGGGGGCCGCGACAGGCCACCGCGCAGGTCTGTTCGCTATCGGCGCTGGAATTCCGGGTGTACCCTGGCTCCGGTCCGTGGAGAAGCCTACCGACGACGAGCTCTGCGAGCGCTGGCGTGACGCGCCGGCGCCGCTGTTGCCCCTGCTGCACGCGTTCCACGACCGCGACGGCCACCTCGACGACGCGGCCCTGCGCGCGGTGGCCAAGGGCCTCGAGATTCCCATCGCCGACCTGTTCGGAACCGTGACCTTCTACCACCACTTCGCGCGGCAGCCCCCGGGCCAGGCGGCGCCGCGGGTGTGCGACGGGCCGATCTGCCGGCTGCACGGCGCCCACGAGCTCCTGAAGGCCCTGCCCGGGGCCACGCCCATGCCCTGCGCAGGCCGCTGCGATGCGCCGATTCCCGTGCTGGTGGGCGCGCAAGTGCTCGTGGGGCACGAGGCGACCGCATTGCGTCCCGAGCCCTCGCCGCTGCCGCCGCCCTACCCCGGCGACACGGGCGAGTGCGTGTTCGCGGACATCCGCCGTCCGGGCCGGGTCACGCTGGCGGGCTATCGCGCCATGGGCGGCTACGAGGCGCTCACGGCCGCGCGCGGGCGGCCGGCACCCGCGATCATCGACGTGATCACCGACAGTGGCCTGGCCGGCCGCGGTGGCGCGGGGTTTCCCACCGGTCGCAAGTGGCAGGCGGTGGCGCAGGCCTCCGGCACGCCCAAGACGATCGTGTGCAACGCCGACGAGGGCGAGCCCGGCTGCTTCAAGGACCGCGCGCTCATGGATCACGATCCACACGCGCTGGTCGAGGGCATGGCGATCGCGGCGCTGGCCACCGGGGCCGTGCGCGGGTTCATCTACCTGCGCTACGAGTACCCCGAGACCCACGCGATCCTCGAGACGGCGATCGCCGAGGCCGAGGCCGCGGGCCTCCTGCCCGGCTTTTCGCTCCACGTGCGGCGCGGCGCCGGGGCGTACGTGTGCGGCGAGGAGACCTCGCTGCTCAACAGCCTCGAGGGCAAGCACCCGTTTCCGCGCAACCGTCCGCCGTTCCCGGTCACCCACGGGTTCGAGAGCCTGCCCACGGTGGTCAACAACGTGGAGACGCTCTGCGCGGTGGCGCCGATCCTCCGCCGCGGTGCCGCGTGGTACCAGGGCCTCGGGCTCGGCTCGCATGCGGGCACCAAGGTGATCAGCCTCTCGGGCGACGTCGCGCGGCCGGGCAACTACGAGGTGCCGATCGGCCTGCCGCTCCGCACGCTGCTCCACGACTGGGCGGGCGGCCCCGGCTCCGGACGCACGGTGCAGGCGGTGACCATGGCGGGGCTCTCGGGCGGCCTGCTCGGGCCCGAGGCGCTCGACGTCACGCTCGACGAGCCGTGCCTGCGCGGCAAGGGCTCGTTCCTCGGCGCCGGCGGCATCATGGTGTTCGACGACACCCGCGACATGGTGGCGGTGGCCCACGAGGCGATGGAGTTCTTCGCCCACGAATCCTGCGGCAAGTGCTTCCCGTGCCGCATCGGCACCACACGGCTCACCGAGCGGCTCGCTCCGCTTGGCCTATCCGGCGGGGGGGGCGGAGGCCCGCGGGATCTCGAGACCTGGACCGCCGAGGTCACCGACATCGGCGACGCGATGAAGGCCACCTCGGCGTGTGGTCTCGGGACCGCCGCGCCGCTCATCACCGACAGCCTGCTCAAGTACTTTCCGCAGCAGGTGGCGCGCCACCTCGCCGGGAGGAAGGCATGAACAAACCAATCGATCCCGTGCCCACCACGGCTACGCTCGAGATGGATGGCCAGGAGGTGAGGTTCACCCCCGGCCAGACGCTCTACGAGGTCAGCCAACAGCTGCAGCGACAGGTGCCCACGCTCTGCTACGACGACCGGCTCGAGCCGTTCGGCGGCTGCCGCCTGTGCGTGGTGGAGGTGGAGGGCTCTCGCAACCCCGTGGCCTCGTGCACCACGCTGGCCGCCGCCGGCATGAAGGTGCGCACCCGTACCGCCACGCTCGAGCGTCACCGCAAGACCCTGCTCGAGCTGGTGGCCTCGGAGAACCCGGAGGCCACCATCGACCCGCTGCGCGGCTCGGCCTCGCAGGAGCTCGCGCAGCTGCGTACGCGCTACGGCGTTACCGGCGAGCGCTTCGCGGGCAAGCACTCCGGGCGCTCGCGGACCGACGACGGCAACCCGCTGATCCTGCGCGACTACGACCAGTGCATCTCGTGCTACCGCTGCGTGCGGGTGTGCGCCGAGCAAGAAGGCGACTACGCGATCAGCATCCGCGGACGCGGGTTCGACACCAAGATCACCACCGAGTTCGATGGCCTGCTCAAGGACTCGGCGTGCACGTTCTGCGGGCAGTGCGTGCAGACCTGCCCGACCGGGGCGCTCGGCGACAAGAAGGCGCTGCGGGCCGTCCCGGACCCCGAGCCGATCAAGGCCACGCGCTCGGTGTGCCCCTACTGCGGGGTGGGCTGCTCGGTGGACCTCTTGTCCAAGGGCGACAAGCTCGTGGGCGTGCGGCCCGGGCGGGACGGCGGGGCCAACGAGGGTGCCCTGTGCGTGAAGGGGCAGTTCGCGTTCGACTGGGTGCAGCACCCCGATCGCCTGCGTACGCCGATGATCCGCGGCGAGGACGGCAAGCTGCACGCGGCGAGCTGGGACGAGGCGCTCGACCGCGCCGCCGCGGGCTTCTCGGCGGCGCTCCGCGACCACGGCAACCACAGCATCTACGCGATCGCTTCGGGCCGGGCGCCGCACGAGTCGGCCTACGCGATCCAAAAGCTCATCCGTGCCACCAGCGGGACCAACTTCATCGACAACTGCAGCCGTGCTTGACACGCTCCCACGGTGGCCGGTCTGGCCGCCACCATCGGGCGCGGGGCGATGAGCAACCCGCTCGCCGACATGGAGAAGCCCGACGTGATCTTCGCGATCGGGACCAACATGACCGAGTGCCACCCGGTGGCGGCCACGCGCCTCAAGAAGGCGCTGCGCCACGGGGCCAAGATGATCGTGGCCGACCCGCGGCGGATCCCGCTGGCCGAGCTCGCCGACGTGTACCTGCCGATCCGGGTGGGCAGCGACGTGGCGCTCTTGCTCGCGATGGCCCACGTGATCGAGCGTGATGGCCTCGTCGACCGCGAATTCGTGGCGGCGCGCACCGAGCTCTCCGAGCCGTTCTTCGCGCACGTACGGCAGTTCACCCCCGAGTGGGCCGAGACGATCTGCGGGGTGCCGGCGGCCGACATCGAGAAGGCGGCGCGGCTCTACGGCGCGGCCGAGCGCGGGGGCATCTACTACACGCTCGGCATCACCGAGCACATCTGCGGCGTCGACAACGTGCAGAGCCTGTGCAACCTGGCGCTGATGACCGGCAACCTCGGCAAGGAGGGCACCGGCATCAACCCGATGCGCGGGCAGAACAACATCCAGGGCGCCGGGGACTGCGGGGCGCTGCCCAACAACTTCCCGGGGTTCCTGCCGGTGATCGACCCCGAGAACGCCAGGCGGTTCTCGGCGCTCTACGGCAAGGAGATCGAGCCGGTCAAGGGCATCACCAAGGTGCGCGCGCTCGAGTGGGCCGCCGAGGGCAAGCTGAAGGCGATGATCATCACCGGCGAGAACACGCTGGTGAGCGACCCCGATCGCAAGCACTGCCAGCACGCGCTCGAGTCGCTCGATCACCTGGTGGTGATCGACCTGTTCCTCACCGAGACCGCGGAGCTCGCCGACGTGGTGCTGCCGGCGACGGCGTGGGCCGAGACCGACGGCGTGTACACGAACACCGAGCGGCGGATCCAGCGGGTGCGCGCCGCCGTGCCGCCGCAAGGGCAGGCCAGGCCCGAGTGGTGGATCGTGGCGCAGATCGGCAAGCGCATGGACGCGCCGGGGTTCGAGTGGCAGTCGGCGAAGGACGTGTTCGACGAGCTGTGCTCGGTGTCGCCGATCTATGCCGGCGTGAATTGGGAGAAGATCGACGCCGGCGAGTACCACTGGCCGGTGCCCTACGACGGCCACCCCGGCACGCCGCGGCTGCACGAGGTCGACTTCCCGAGCCCGAGCGGCAAGGGCAAGTTCACGGTCCTGGGGTACCGCGATCCCGCCGAGGTGGTGTCGGAGCAGTACCCGGTGTGGCTGACGACCGGGCGGCGATTGCAGCACTACCACACGCGCACGATGACCGGGCGCGCGGGCATGCACTGGTTCGTGCCCGAGGAGACGCTCGAGGTGCACCCCGACGACGTGGTCCGCTACGGGCTGGTCGATGGAGGGTTCTGCCGCATGACCAGCCCGCGAGGCTCGGTGGTGGTGCGGGTGGAGGCCATCGACACCTCGCCGCGCGGCACGGTGTTCTGCAGCTTCAGCTTCGGCGACGTGGCGGTCAACGACCTCACCGGCTCGGGCTACGACCCGGTGACGGAGACGGCGGAGCTCAAGGTGTGCCCGGTGCGGATCGAGGCGATTGGCCCCTGAGCACCAGGGGTGGCAGCTCGTTCAGGGCCGGATGAAGGCATCGGCGTGAGCCGATCGCATGGCGGATGGCTCCGGCCATTCCGAGCCGCACGCGGTGCAGCGATGGCCGGGTACGGATTGGACCGCGGTGGCTGCGGGCGCGTGATCGAAGCGAATCGACACGGTCGCCGGCTCGAGGGAGCCAGCACAATCGGGACACTGTGCGACTGGGCGCTGCTTGTGACGCACGCGGCCTCCCACGATGAGCGTGGAGCCACGTGTGGTCGCGGGAATGCGGTGAGCAAGCACGTCCAGGGAAGCGGCTGCGCCGGTGTCCCAGAGATGATCGTCGGAGGCGACATCGGAACGAGCACCGCGCATCCACGGCTGATCCCCGCCATCGCGTGCCTCGAGACCCGTCTGTGCAGCGGAGATCTGGTCTTCCCAGGATTCGCGCGCTGGCGGCTCCCGCGGCTCCTCGTGCTCTCCGGGCGATGGCGCCTCCAAATATCCATCGCGGCTCAAACGCGTGAGGAAGGCGTGACTGGAACCGGCGACGAAATGGTACCGGGCGAGCCCTTCTTCATCGACCAGACCGAGACGCGCCATGCCGTTGCGCTCGTGGAAGCGCTCGGCCACGGGTAGCGACGAGCAGTGCATGCATCCCCCATGGCCGTCGTCTCGGCTTCGCAGCAGCCCAGCCGCAACCAACAGCGAGCCCACGCCGCGATACTCGAGCTCGGGCGAGCGATTCCAGGGTGCGGTCGAGAGCCGCAGCGCGTGGGTGCCGTAGAGATCCACTTCGTCCTCGCTCACCTCCAGCAGCCGTAGACCCTGGAGGCGACCATCTGCGAGGAGAGAATAGCAAGCAAAGCGCGAGGGGAGAGACTCTGCGAGCTGGATGAGCTCGGCCCAGTCCCAGTGGGCGTCCTCGGACGCTGCAGCGGACCATCGAGGTGCCCATTGCTGCGCCCAACGTAGGCCATCCTCGTGGGTGCTCGGGCGCAGCTCCGCCTCGATCCGTTGCTCGTCCCGACGACGAACGATGAAGCAGCGCCGCCACCGCATCTGGCAAGGCTATCTCGGGTGGGTGGGTGCGGGCCAGGACCCGCATGCGAGGCCGCCGTGCGCGCTTGCAAAATCCAGCCCCCCGCGTCGATGCTGATGCTCGTCATGGCCTCCTCCTTCACCCGTGCCAAGCTCGGCCGTGCGCTCCTGGCCTTCGCCACCGTCGCCCACATGGGTGGCTACCTCTACGCGGCGCCGGAGCACGTGGTGGATCCGGTGTGGCCGCCGCATGCACGGTTCCACGTGCTGCAGGCGCTGCTGTGGATCGTGGGCTTCGACCTGGTGATCTTGCTGCTCGTGCTCGGGCCGCTCGCGCGGGGCGATCGCTGGGCTCGCTGGGCGCTCGTGCTCGCGTGGCCGTTCGTGCACGGGAGCTACTTCGTCGCGCTGCTGCGCGGCGGCGGGCCGCCCGAGCTCGGGGCACACCTGGCATTGCTGGTGGTGGCGCTGCTCTACGGCCTGGGCCTTCTGTGGGCCTCCACGAGCGCGCCGGCAGCGGCGACGGATGGCTAGGCTAGCCCGGGTTCCGCAGGACTCGTCGCCGTCGCATGAACTCGGGCTCGATCACCTGCGTGGTCTCGTCATTCGTCGCCGGCACGAAGCCGGTGCGAGCCGCGTGGAGCTCGGTCGAGAGCGTGGGCGCGTCCTCCCATGACTCGCTCACGGGGGCCTGGTAGTCACCCGTGCCGTCGACTCCCGCCAGCGCGTGCCGTAGCGCGTCCATGCCGTCGAAGCGTGCGTGCGCGGGCTTGGCCAGCATGCGCAGCACGAAGTGGTCCACTTCGCGGGGCAGCCCGGGTACGAGGCTGCTGGGCATGGGTGCCGGCTTGCCGAGGTGGGCCTTGAGCACCTCGTTCGGATCGGGATCGGAGAACGGCACGCGCCCCGTGAGGAGCTGGAACGTGACCACGCCGAGCGCATACACGTCGGAGCGCTGGTCCACGTGGCCACGGATCTGCTCGGGCGCCATGTAGCTGGACGTGCCCACGATCTCGCCGGCCGCGGTGATCGTGGGGCCCTGGGTCGGTGCGTCGACGGTCTTGGCGATGCCGAAGTCGAGCACCTTGAGGCGATCGTCGGGGAGCACGAAGCAATTGCCGGGCTTGACGTCGCGGTGCACGATGCCGAGCGCGTGCGCGGCTCCGAGGCCCGCGGCGATCTGATCGACATAGCCGCGCGTGCGGGCCCAGGACAGCGGGCCCAGGCGCCGCAGGAGCTGCGATAGCGTCTCGCCCGTGAGCAGCTCCATCACCAAGAACACGGGGCGCTCGCCCCTGGCCGCCATGTCGAGCACCGAGACCACGTTGGGGTGGACCACGCGCTGGGCGGCCGTGACCTCGCGACGGAAGCGCTCGACGAGCACGGGGACCGCCGAGCAGGAGGCATCGAGCACCTTCACCGCGCGCTCGCAGCCCCCCGCGTGGTCGACGGCTCGATAGACGGCCCCCATGCCGCCGGCGCCGATCCGCTCCACGAGCTCGTAGCGCCCGCCGGCGCCGAGTCGATCGCCCGGCCCGACACCGTCGCTCGATGTCGCATCGATCATCGACGGCCCATCGGAGAGCACGAGGAGCACAGTAGTCCCTCGCGCCGCGCGACGCAAAGGGATTGGCGTCCACGCCGGGGCCCGGGACGCGAACGCGCGCTCGACTCCACCGCAGGAGCGTGGCTCGGGTCACCAAGCCTTCGTCACCCGCCCGCCGGCTCCTCGCCTTCGCGCGGGGGCATCCGCGCGCGTGGGTGGGCCTTCTCGTAGACGTCCATCAGCCGGCCCATGCTGAGGTGGGTGTAGCGCTGCGTGGTGGACAGGCTGGCGTGGCCTAGCATCGACTGGATCGTTCGCAAGTCACAGCCGCTGTCGAGCAGGTGGGTGGCAAAGCCGTGGCGCAGGCCATGGGGGCTGATGCGGGCGTGGGCGTGCACGCGGCTGCGCTCCTCGACGAGGTAGCGGACCTGGCGATCGGACAGGCGACCACCGCGGTTGCCGAGGAACACCGCCTCGGCGGGCGACCGCGGGCGCACGAGCAGGGGGCGTAGCTCGAGGTACGCACGCAGGGCCGCGGCCGCCGGGCGTCCGAGTGGCACGATGCGATCCTTGCCGCCCTTGCCCCGCACCACGCGGACGAGCAGGCGCTCGCCCTCCCAGCGCAGGTGCGAGAGGTCGAGGCCGACGCACTCGCTCACGCGCAGGCCAGCGCCGTAGAGCACCTCGAGCACCGCGCGGTCGCGGCAGGCCCTGGGATCGTCGGGGGTGGGTGCTTCGATCATCGAGGTGACGTCGTCGACCGAGAGCGACACCGGCAGCCGCTGGCCGCGCTTGGGGTTCTGCACGAGCGCGACGGGGTTGTCCTCGAGCGCGCCCTCGCGACGCAGGAGCTCGCCGAAGCGGCGCAGCGCCGAGAGCTTGCGTGCCATGGTGCTCGCGGCCCGCCGGCCATGCAGCGTGGCGAGATGGGCTCGCACCTGGCGGACCTCGAGATCCGCCGCCGTCGCGGGCCGCCCGGTGCGTTCCTCGAGCGCGTCGAGGAATTGCGCGACGTCACGGTGGTAGGCGCGCACGGTGTGCGGCGACGCCCGTACCTGGCGCTCGAGGTGCTCGACGAAGCGGGCAAGGGCGTCGCGCATCCCGGGGATCGTAGCCGATGGAGCGGGCCCCGCGAAGGAACGGACGAATGGCCCCGGGCGCCGCGAAGGCACCGGTGGCTCCGCGCTCGGGCGCGCCGGATCGGCCGCTCAGGGCCCGTCCTTGTCCTCCCAGAGCTGGATCGGGTTGCCCTCGGGATCGGCGAGCTGGGCGAATAGGCCGTTGGGATAGGTCTCGGGATCCACCTCCACCGCGATCCCGGCCGCGCGGAGCTGAGCCACCATGGCTGCGAGATCGCGAACGCGGAAGTTCACCATCCACTGCTGCTCGGGGCGGCCGAACATCTTGGTGTCCTGCGAGAACGCGGCCCAGGCGGTGGGGCCAGCCTCCTGCGTCCAGGGCTCCGCGTCGTAGGTCTCCGGAATCGTGGAGATGCCGAGGTGCTGCTGGTACCAAAGATTGAGGGCCTTGGGATCCTTGCTGCGAAAGAAGAACCCACCGATTCCAGTGACCTTCTGCATGGCGCGGATGGTATAGTCATGCGCGGACTCGCGCGAGCCCGTCTCGCAGCGACGCTGCGGCTGCTCGTGTGGCGGTGCGACGTGCCAATCTGCGCGGGTATGCCTCCGAGGACGCACCACCGAGCGAGCCGGCGTGATCGCCGGTGCGGACCAGATGTCCACGGGCGAGGGTTTCGATGTACCAAGAGCTCCACGACTCACTGTCACGCGCGGCCGAGGCCGCGCGCCTGCGAGACTGCCTGCGAGCACAGCGCGAGACGCTCGCGAGCGGGCTCGCCGTCGAGCAGGCTCGGCTCACGACGCTGAGCTCGCAGCTCGACCGCGAGCGCAAGGACGTCGATCGCCTCGAAGGGATCTCGTTTCAGCGCTTGGCCGCGGCGCTCTCCGGTGATCGCGAGGAGCGGCTCGCCAAGGAGCGCCCCGAGGCCGTGAGGGCCGAGCTCTGCTACGCGGAGCAGAACGAGCTCGTAGGCAAGATGACCACCGAGCTCGACGCGATCGACGGGCGCATCGCCGAGCTCGGCGACGTGGATGCGCTCCACCTCGCCGCGATGGATGCGAAGGCGCGCATGCTGACGGCGCAGGGCGACGAGCACGGCCGCCACGTGGCCGGGCTCGCCGAGCAGTTCTGGTGGGCCTGCGCGATGGATCGCGAGCTCCGCGAGGCGCTCGACTGCGGCAACGAGCTCTGGCGGCGGCTCACAGCGGCGATGTCGTACGTCGCGAGGGCACTCAAGATCCGCCGGAACAGCAGCCGCCACGCCGGCGCGGGCAGGAACACCGCGCTCAGGGAAGCCTTGCGCTGCATGCAGGACTGCCGCATCCTGCTCGCGCGGTTCCATGCGGAGCTGGCCGACGCCGGGCGGGGGCTGGCGCCCGATGTTCCCTACCGGATCCTCTCGATCCGGGCGCTCCCGGGCTACTCCATGTGGGGTATGATCGACGACGACGAGACCCGCGCCAAGCTCGAGCACGTGGGCCGAGCCCTGGGCTTCGTTCGCCACGAGGTGCACCGCTGCGTCGGCGAGGTCGCACAGGCCGTGCAGCAAACCCAGCACGCGCGACAGGAGCTGTGGGCACAGCTCTACGCGGCGATCCGCGCGGGCTGAGAGACTCCCCCGTGACGTCGCGCGCGTCCTCGTGGACACGATGGAGTGCTCGTGCTTCGATGGCGCGCATGTCCTTGCGCGCTCGGCTTGGTCTCGTGTGCTCGATTCTCACACTCGCCTGTGGCGACGACGGCAGCCCCGCGGGCGGCACGGAGGGCTCGACGTCGGCCGAAGCGAGCACATCGACCGCGACCGGCGATCCGGCCACGAGCGCGACGACGAGCCCGGGATCGATGACCTCGGGATCCTCGACGGAAGAAAGCAGCGGGGCCTCCACCGACCCCGACGGCTCGAGCGGGGGCACGCCGGGCGGCACGCCCGGGTGTGGCATGGAGGTGGATCCCGGGGACTTCGCGCTGGAGATCCAGGTCGGCGCCGAGCTGCGCGAGTACCTCCTGGTCGTGCCCGACGGCTACGATCCCGACGTGCCCATGCCGCTGGTGTTCGCGTGGCACGGGCGCGGGGGCACCTCCGAGCTCGCGCGGCTCTACTTCCAGGTGGAGAACGCCGCGGACGGGCAGGCGATCTTCGTGTACCCACAAGGCCTGCCGCTCGCGAGCATGGGCGGGCAGACCGGCTGGGATCTCGCGGCCTCGGGGGTCGACGTGGCGTTGTTCGACGCAGTGCTCGAGGAGGTCTCGGCGGGCCTCTGCATCGATCCCGAGCGGGTGTTCTCCACCGGACACAGCTTCGGGGGCTACATGAGCAACGCGCTCGGGTGCTTCCGTGCGAGCGCGCTGCGGGCCATCGGATCGGTCGCTGGCGGACCGCCGTTCGGCGTATGCGAGTCGGACACGGTGGCGGCCTGGCTCACGCACGGGACGGGCGACCAGGTCGTCCCGTTCTCGCAGGGCGAGGAATCCCGCGACGCGCTGCTCGAGCGCAATGGCTGCGAGGCGACCACGGCCGCGGTCGATCCCTCTCCGTGCGAGGCCTACGACGGCTGCGCCGAGGGCATGCCCGTGACGTGGTGCGCCCATGACGAGACGGAGCTGATGGGCCACACGTGGCCGCGGTTCGCGGGGCCGGCGATCTGGGCGTTCTTCGCCGCGCTGCCGCCCAAGCCGTAGCGCGAGGCTCAGCCCGGAGCGGCAGGGCGAAGGTCGACACCCACCACCACGGTCCACGCGCGCACGGTCCACTTGCGCACGATGCCGTGTCGCACGTAGGGGTCGTCGTGGGCGAAGCGCTCGGCGACGCTGCGATCGGGGCCTTCGAAGACGATGGCTGCGCCGTCGGCAGGATCCGAGAACGCACCACCGAGGCGCAGCTCGCCGCGCGCGACGGCGGCCTGCGCGAGCGCGAGGTGCTCGGCGCGGTGCTCGACCCTGCGCGTGAGGTAGTCGTCGACCATGTCGTAGATGAGCAGGAAGTACGCCACGAGCGGGAACGTACCGAATTCCCAGGTGGGAGCGAAGCGGCCTGGGGCCGAGCTCCAAGGCACCTATCGGGGGGTCTTCTTGGCGGCTTTCTTCTTGGCGGCCTTCTTCTTCGCGGCCTTGGGCCTCGCGGTGCTCGAGGGGAACGACCAGGCGCCCGTGAATTGCTGCGTCCCAGCTCATGACGAGGCTCATCATCGCGCATCCCGAAGGCCCCCGCGACATCGATGCTCGCGCGCCGGGAATCTGTCATCGTCGAGCCCATGAACCACGACGCATCGCGTGGAACTGCGACCACGGCGAGCATCCGCTCCGGGCCCCTCGGCCTGGCCGCGCTCGCGCTCGCCGTGCTCGCGCCGGGATGCCGGCCCGAGCCACCCCAGGAGCCTCGTTCGAGCCCGCCTGCGACGGATCCTACCGACACCACGTCCGCCGCCGTCGCGGCTCGGCCGCTGGTGAGGCCTGCGAAGCTGCCCGCGGTACCGGCCGAGCCCCCGGCTCCGACCGCGAAGCTGCCGGCCGGCGCACCGACCGGAGAGGGCGAGCTCGGCGAGCTCGTGGCGATCGACGAGCACCGCGCGATCGTCCGCTTCTTCGCGCCGGGGCCGAACCATGCCGACGAGTGGTGGCTCGCGTTGATGAACCGTGACGGCTCGATCGCCTGGGCCCAGACGTGCTCGGGCGGCGTCACCACGAACAGCCTCGGCCCCTCGATCGAGATCGTCGGCGACTCGGTCACGCTCGTCACCTCCCACTTCGAGGATGACGAGCCGCGGCTCGAGCTGCGCGGGTTCTCGCTGGCCGACGGCAAGCCGCAGCTCCACCAGCGGCTCGGTAAGGGCTATGCCTCGGGCACGGCCAACGATGGCACCCGGCGCTTCGACGTGCGCTTGCACTACGACTTCTCGGCCCCAACGGCATCCTCCGTCACCACCGAGCTCGTCGCCTCGACCGGCAAGCGGGTGCTGTGGCGCGCGGCGATCGGCGAGCCGCCGCCGCCGGGATCCGACCCCACGGTGATCGGTGACGCAATCGTCGTTCGTGTCGAGGAGCACCGCCGCGGCGGCCGGGGCTGGCTGGCGTTCGATCGTGCCACCGGCCACCCGATCGGCCGCCTGCCGGCGGAGCCCCAGAGCTGCAGCGACGGCAAGCAATGGTTCGTGATGCAGCGCGAGGCGATCGTCGCCGTCGATCCCAAGACCCTGCACACCCGCGAGGTGACCGGCCCGCTCGAGCTGCCGGAGCTGCCCGGCACGTGGCACCCGCGGGACTGTGCCTTCGCCGATGGCCAGCTCGTAATCCTGACGTCACGCGGGCTCCGACAGGCGCTGGTGACCTACGATCCGAAGACGCTCGAGCGTCGCGGGCATGCGCTGCTCGGGGCCGTGTACGTCGGCCTCGACGGCTTCGATCCGCTGCAGGGCGAGCAGCACCAGACCCTCACCCTGCGCACGATGACCCGCGTGGGCGCCGATGAGCTCGTGGTGGTCGATCCCACCGGCAAGCGACCGCGCGATCGATGGCATGTCATCGGCGAGCACGCCTACCTCCCGCCGGTGGTCGCATGGGCGGGGGGCTACGTGCTGCGGACGAGCCATACGCTGGCGGTCGTCGATGGGCGCACGGGCATGCTCGAGGGCCGCGCGGTGCTCCCCGAGGACACGAGCGTGGGCTCGTGGCAGATCGCCGGGCACACGCTGTGGCTGCCTCCGAACGGGCCCATGCGGCTCGGCACCCGCGCCCCGCGAATCGTGGACCTCGGCGCGACCAGCCCCGAGGACGTCCGCGGAGCGGTGCTCCACGATCTCGAGCCGGCGATCGCCGGAGCCGAGGGCTGCCCCGATCCCACCGCGCCGCTCGTCGGCAGCGGCGAGGGCACCGACGGCACGCTCGGCCCGGTCGAGCGCACGCGGCTGCCCACGTGGGACGTCGACGTACTGCACGAGACGGCTCGCCTCAACGCTTGCGCACCCGGCACGGCGATCTCGCGGCTGCTCGCGTGGCACGTGATGGAAGACGATCGACCGCTGCGCAACGACTACGCGCTGATGTTCGTCGAGGACCACTCCACCAAGCCTCCGCGATACACGCTCCTGTCCATGAGCCGACACGCGACCAATCTCGAGTGGAGCGCTTCGCCCGGCTCCTCGCACTCGCGAGAGGAACCCGTGCGCACGTTCGATCACCGTCCTACCCGCGCCGAGGTCGACGAGTACCTCGGACAGACCGACTTCGCGTTCGGCGACACGTGGGGGCGCGTGATCGCGGGCAACGTGATCGATGACGAGTGGCGCAAGGCCCTGCACGCCGAGCCCTGGCGCGGCTACGCCAAGGGGATCGAGCATCCGGACTAGTCGCCATGAGCCGCAACACCGCCGTGATCTTCGACATGGACGGCCTGCTCATCGATTCCGAGCCGCTGTGGCGGCGAGCGGAGATCGAGGTGCTCGGGGGCCTCGGTGTGCACCTGACCGAGACCGACTGCATGCGCACCACGGGCCTGCGCATCGACGAGGTCGTCGCGTTCTGGCAGCGAGAGCGGCCGTGGGCGGGACCGCCGGTCGAGGCGGTCGCCGCACGGATCGTGTCGCGGGTGATCGAGCTGGTCCGGGCCGAGGGCGAGCTTTTGCCCGGAGCCACCGAGGTGCTCGAGCGCCTCGGTGCCCACGGCCTCGCGCTGGGCCTGGCCTCCTCGTCGCCGAAGCGACTCATCGATGCCGTGCTCGCGTGCTTCGGCCTCGGCGATCGCTTCGTGGCCGTGTGCTCGGCCGAGGGCGAGGCCCGTGGCAAGCCCGATCCTGCGGTCTACCTGCATACAGCAGCGCGGCTGGGCCACGACCCGCGGCGGTGCATGGCCATCGAGGACTCGATCCCGGGCGTGCTCGCGGCCGTGGCCGCCGGCATGGGCTGCATCGCGGTACCGGCTCCCGAGCACCGCAGTGACCCGAGCCTGCGCTCTGCCACCGTGGTGCTCGGCTCGCTGACGGAGCTCGACGACGCGCTGTGGGCCCAGCTCGCCGGTGCTTGAGCCATCCCCTGCCCTCCTCCCCGGTGCCCGCGCTCGCGGCGGACTTGCTACGCTCGGGCGATGCTTCGGGCTCGCACGCGTCCTGCATTGCTCTGCGCCTCTGCCTGCATCTGGGCCACTGCCTGCTTCGACCCGCCCAACACGCCGCTGACGGGCGAGACCGCCACGCCGGTCGATGACACGACCACCACCACCGGCATCGGCCCCGACACCAGCTCGTCCTCGAGCGTGGGGCCGACGACGGAGATCGATCCCGACACCACGAGCTCGCCGACCGAGTCGACCTCGACCGGCACCAGCGAGACGACCATGGGTGGGGTGCCGGAGATCGAGGTGATGATCGGCGGCAGGGCGATCGCAGCGGGTGATGGCTTCGACATTGCCGACACCGTGGACGTGGATGCACTCGGGCCCGAGCTCACCATTACCGTCGAGAACACCGGCACCGCCGATCTGACCGTCGACGGCGTGATGGCGATGGGGCTCGACGCCGCGCAGGTGGTCATCGACCAGGCGGGCCTCGCCGCGTCGATCGCCCCTGGCGAGTCGAGCAGCTTCACCGCCACGTTCGCGCCGACCAACGGCGGCGCCAAGCAGATCCTGCTGAGGATCGCCAACGACGACGCCGACGAGAGCCCCTACGACATCATGCTGCGTGGGCACACCACGGAGAACGTGTATCGACTGATCACGACGGTGGGCATGCCCACGCCGCGGTTCAACGCGACGCTCGAAGATCTCCAGGACGGGCGGCTCTTGTTGTTCGGCGGGCGCAATGCCGCGGGCACGTGGCTCGACGACACGTGGGCATTCGAGGTGGAGACCAGCACGTGGACGCAGCTCGCCCCCGCCACGCCGCCGCCCAGCCGCAACGCGCACGGCATGGCGCTCGTGGAGCCGGGCACGGTAGTGCTGTTCGGTGGCACGGCCTCGATGGGCGGCGGCGGGCTCGGAGACACGTGGTCGTTCGACGTGGCCACGGAGGACTGGGAACAGCTCGCTCCCGCCATGTCCCCGCCGCCGCGGTTCCAGCACGAGATGGTGGCGATCGGGGATGCGCGGGCGCTGATCTTCGGCGGGCGGCCCAACGGTGGCGGCAGCGAGATTGCGGACACGTGGGTGTTCGACAACTCCACCGGCAACTGGACCAACCTGGCGCCCGGCGGCGGGCCATCGGCGATCTCGGCCTATGCGATGGCGTTCGACGGCAACGACATCGTGACACGATTCGGCGGGTTCCAGAGCAGCAACCCGCTCGACCAGACGTGGCGCTACACGATCTCGACGAATACTTGGGCCATGATGGCGCCCGTGGCCACACCGGGGGCACGAGCAGTGCTGAGCGGGGAGTACATGGGCAACGGGCAGCTGGTGGTGTTCAGCGGCAAGCTCGGGGGCTGCTGCATCGACCCCGTGGGCGGAACGTTTGCATATGATCCGCCGACGAACACGTGGATCACGATCACTCCGCCGGGGGAGCCCTCGCCACGCTTCAACTATGCAATGGCCGCGGTGAACGGGGCGAACAAGGCGATCTTGTTCGGAGGGTTGTTGCAGAATACGGGAGTCGGGACGGCGCAGGGGCAGACTTGGGAGTACGTGGGGTTCCAGCCGTGAGCGAGGCGAGCGATGGGTGGACGGCGATCGACGCCGCGATGCGAAGGCTCTACGGCGACGTGGAGCCGCTGCACTTTGCTGCGGTGTTGCCGATGGCGATCGGGGGCAATGACCCGCTGCATGGCGTGAGCGCGTATCGCAGCACGTTCGGCGGCCGGGCTTGTTGGCACTTCGTGACGTATGGGTATAGCGAGCTGTTCGAGAAGGAGTCGGATGATCTCGAGATCAGCGGTTTCGGGTTCGAGATGACGGTGCGGGTAATCGACCCGCAGGCCGAGGCCGAGCCGCCGAAGTGGGTGGTGTCGCTGCTACAGAACCTCGCGCGGTATGTGTTCCGCACGGGGAACGTGTTCTGCCCGGGACACACGACGACGCTCAACGGGCCGATCGCGCTCGGACGGGAGACGGAGCTCGTGGCGGCGGCGTTCGTCGAGGATCCCGAGCTGCCGGCGATGGCGACCCCGTTCGGCGAGGTGGCGTTCGTGCAGCTCGTGGGGCTGACCGCCGACGAGTACGACGCGGTGCGCGACTGGGATGCGCTGCGACTGCTCGAGCTGGTGCGGGAGCGGGATCCGGCGCTGGTGAGCGATTTGATGCGCCAGAGTTGGTTGCGTGAGTCTGGGATTGCAGAGCGGGTGCGGGAGGGGATCGAGCGTGATGGAGCCTCGATGGCCGCAGCGTACTCGGTCAAGGGGAGCTGGTCGGTTGGGGATGACGGGCACGCATGGCTGGGGGTGGCGGCGAACATGCTCGATGATCTGCAGCGGCTGATCCGCGGGCGTCTTCGGCTCGGGCGCGAGGCGACGATCATGTGGCCGGATGGAGTGGTGACGCTCGCGGCGGGGGAGACGACGAGGGCGAGCAACGACGAGGGCCCGCGGCTCGAGCTCGATGCTGGCGATCGGCAGGCGATGCTGGGGATTCCGGTGGCGCGCGGGGTGTACCCGCTGCCGTCGGGGCGAGCGTCGGTGCGGGTGATCGAGGTGGAGATCCTCGACGGGACGCGGACGAAGGTCGAGCAGGTGATCGGGTGACTGGCGTGGGTACGTCGCGGTAGCATCGTCTCAAGCGTTCGAAGGCTACGAATCGAACCATGGTGCGTGCCTGCTCGGCCCCACGAAGGAGCTGTTCGAAGGCAAGCGAATCCCCTGGATCGTCGTCGGAACGCCGTGATCGAAGCGCGAAACCAGCGGGTCAGCGCTCGAAATCCAGGCGCACGCCCGCGAAGCGCTCCTCGATCCGCTCGCGCGCCTCGTCGTCGAGATCGTTGCCGTAGAGGATGAGCCGCTCGAGCGCGGGGGGGCGATCCATGTCGATCAACACCCGCGCAAGGCCGTCGCCGAGCCGGTTGTCCGCGAGGACGAGCTCGCGCACCGTTGCGATCCACGGGGCGGACAAGAGCCGCTCCACGCGGACGAGGTCGAGGCCACAGCCCTGGAGACCGAGCGTCACGAACGGGCGCTTCGACGTCGCCAGCGCGGTGACACCGGCGTCGCCGAGCGGCACCCACCCGAGCTCGAGCTCCGTCAACGCGGGCAGACCATCGCCGCGCGCGAGCGCGCCGACTCCGTCGTCCCCGGGGCAGCAGCGCCAGAGCCCCAGTCTGCGTAGACACCGAAGCCCCGGTGCGGCCGCCAGCGCGACCAGGCCCCGATCGCCGATCGGATCGAACGCCAGGTCGAGCTCGACGAGCGTACCGGCCGTCGCGCCGTGTGCGAGCACCTCGAGGTCGACATCGGTGATGTCGTCGCTCGTGAGATCGAGGCGCTCGAGCGGCGCGCCAAGGCAGGCGAGCGCGCGGACGACATCGGCAGCCCGCTCGGCAAAGTGGCACTCGCGCAGGACGAGCTCGCGCAGGTGCTGCCACGAGCCACCGGCGAGCGCGTCGAGCAGGCCGTCCACGGCCTGCGATGTCTGCGACAGGTCGAGATATTCGAGCTCGCGGAGCGTGCAGCGCTCACCGCCGAGCTGCCGCAAGCCCTCGCTCGTGATCCCGGCGTTGTACCCGGCCTCGAGGTGACGCAGCCGTGCGAGCGGCCGCGCCTGGGCGATCGCCGTGAGACCACCGTCCTGCAGATCGCGGTGAGCGACGTCGAGCGCCACGAGCCCGGTGAGGTGCGGGCTCTCGGCGAGCCGCTGGTGGTCGTCGTCGGTCAGCACCGGGCGCGGCGACTCGGGCCGATTGAACGAGTAGAAGGCGAGCCGGCGATAGCGGGCGAGCGCGGGCGTCGTCGCGAGCCGCGGCACGTGCGGATGCGCGTCGGCGAGGTGCAACCACGACACCGCGGGCGCGCGCCGAAACCACCCGTCGGCGTCGTCGACGAAATTCGCGGCATCGACGTAGAGGTCCTCGTCCCGCTGGAACCCACGCGTGCGCCTCGGGACGTAGTGGTAGCCCGACGGCTTCAACACGAAGGCAAGCTCGCGCAGCAGCGTCCCCTCGCGCTCCGTGAGCTCGCGGTAGGAAGGGCCGTCCTCCGCAGCACGGGCCAGCTCGCACTGCACGGCGATGAGCTCCCCGGTCCGATCGCCGCGCGCGACGAGCCAGCGCGCGTACGCCAGACGCGGCTCGTCGGAGCCGGGGTCGTCACGGATCGCGAGCAGCAGCGCTTCCTCGGCGCGATCCATCGCAATCACTGCGCTCATGGTTCGTCGGCCACATGCAGGAACACGCGGAACGAGGTCCCCACCCCCACCTTCGACTCTACCTCGATTCGGCCGCCGTGGTCGACGATCATGCGCTTGGAGATCGCGAGCCCGAGGCCGGTACCCTCGCCCACCGGGCGGGTGGTGAAGAACGATTCGAAGATCCGTGGCTTGATCTCGGGCGGGATGCCCACGCCGTTGTCGCGCACCTCGACGACCACCATGCTCGCGCTGCTCCGATAGGTGGCCACCTCGATGAGGTTCTCCTCGGTGGTGCGCCCGGGCGGCAGCGCGTGCAGTGCGTTCTGCACGAGGTTCACGATCACCTGACCGAGCCGCCCGCGATCGACGAGCGCCGGCGGTAGCTCGGCGTAGCGGCACACGAGGCGGGCGTGGTGCGTCACCGAGTTGCGGATGAGGGTGAGCGCCGAGCCGATCACGTCGGACAGGGTCTCGGGTCGCAGCTCGACCTCGGTGGCGGGCGCGAGCTTCTTGAGATCGGCCGCGATCCTGGCGGCACGCAAGAGGCCTTCGCGCGCGTCCTCGATGGCCGCGAGCAGGTCCGGCAGCCGCTCGAGGTCCCGGTCGACCCGCAGCGCCGAGAGCTCGGCCTCGACGAAGTCGAGGTTACCCGAGATGTAGGCGAGCGGGTTGTTGAGCTCGTGCCCCACGCCCGCCGAGAGCGTCGAGAAGGCCGAGCGCTCGGCGATCGCCTGGCGGGTGGCCTGCTCCTCGAGCAGCGCGTTCTTCTGCTCGCGCTCCTGGAACAGCCCCCGCAGCTCCTCGGCCGCCGAGTTGACGAGGTACGCGAGCACGTCCTCGGGGCTGCCGTCGAACGTCCGCTCCACGCGGGCCTCGAAGTCGCCCGCGCCGATCCGCACGAGCACCTCGGTGACCGAGCGGATGAGCGCCTCGAACTTGTCGTGGTACTGCTTTCGCAGCTGGAACAGCTCGCCGAGCTCCTCGGCCATGAGGTTGACGAGATACGCGATTGTGTCCTCGGTGTCGCGCAGGCCCGAACGTTCCAGTCGCACGCCGAAGTTGCCCTGTGCGAGCAACACGAACGCCTCGAGCAGGTGCTTGACGAAGCCCTCGCCGAGCAGGTTGTCGCCGCGATCATTCGGCAGCGGCGGAGCTTCAGGTGGCATCCCCATCCCCGCGAGGGCCGGAATCGGCCGCGTCGGCGCTTGCCCACCGCAGCGCTCGCGCGAGGCTGCCGAACATGCGGGTGGGGACGGCCGGCCGTGCAAGCCCCATGAACACCGAGGCCACGGCGTACCCGAACACGCTGCTCGAGACCAGGGCGAACCGGTGGAGCAGCGTGGCATCGGCCTCGGTCTGGTACACGCGACGCGCCGCTTTGGTCTGATGCCCCACGCGATCCATGAGCACGATCGCCGCCCCACGCCGGCCTTGGGCCCGCCAGTGGGCGTGCTGGAAGGCGATGCTCTGGCGCGCGGTGGACTCGTCGTCGGTGCAGCCCTCGTCGGGCACCACCACCACCACGCCCGGGTCGGCGAGCACGAACGTGGCGTTGTCGGTGCGCCCGAGCACGGGCCAGCTCGGATCGATCGTCACGACCCTCCGCCCCTCCGGGGCTTCTTCGACGGCAGGCTCCGCAGCCACACGCGGGCCTCCGGCATGGTGGAGAAGAACTTGAGCGGGATGGCCGTCTTGGCGAGCCCGAGGAAGAACGACCCCATCGCGCGGCTGAGCAGCGTGCCGCCCACGAGTGCGAACCCGTTCGCCCACGCGTGGGTGGTGTCCTCGGAGTAGATCTTGCGAGCGGCGCGGTCTTGAGCGGCCAGCCGATCGAAGAAGATGATGAGCAGCGGTGGATCGTCGTGCGTCGCGAACCAGTGGTGCTGGAACTCGATGTTCTCCTGCGCGGTCTCGGCCGTGTCGAGCACGTGCGGGTGCGGCAGCACGAGCAGGATCCGCTCGTGATCGACGTAGTATGCAGTATTGGACGTGGATCCTACGTGTTCCCAGGACTCGTCCCAACCAGGTGGCCACACCATGATACATCAGGATAACACGGAGGCACTGGCGGGAGGGCGGTGTTTCTGCGAATCGAGCCCACGCGGCCACGGCAGGAACAGCAGTGCACGGAGAGCACTAGATCGATCGACCAGTGGATGCCCGAGCCACCTGCGGCCCCGTCACCGACCGCCTCGGCGAGCTGCACGTACGCATACTCCACTGCACCGCGCTCGCACTCGTGATCACCACCCGTGAATTTCTTTTCACGAGCCATGCCTCGATCCCTTCCATGGGATCGAGTCCATGGAATCGAGCGCAAGGGCCCTTGCGGCGACGAGCTCGGTGAGCGCTCCCATCGTCCGTGAGCGTCTGCGGAACGAGCTGCAGCCGTCGACGCGCAAGGGCGCTTCGCCGTCCTATACCGCTGAACTAAGATCCAGTATACTCCCCCGTCGCGCGCCCATGTACGCCCCCCTCTGGGTCAAGACCAACTTCTCGTTCCTCGAGGGCGCCAGCCACCCTGCCGAGCTGGTCGATCGTGCGCACGAGCTCGGCCTCCCGGCGCTCGCCGTCACCGATCGCGACGGCGTCTACGGCATCGTGCGCGCGCACGTCCGCGCCAAGGAGCTCGGCGTTCGCCTGATCGTCGGCGCGCAGCTCACGATCCAGGACACCGAGGGCTCGCCCGCGCGCCACGTGGTGCTGCTCGCGACCGATCGCCCGGGCTACGGCCGGCTCTGCCAGCTGCTCTCGCAGGGCCGCGCCCGCTGCCCCAAGGGCCGCAGCCGCATCCTCACCTCGGAGCTCCGCACCGCCGGCCCCGGCCTGCTCGCGCTCTGCCCCGATCCTGCGCTGCTCCCTGCGCTGCGCGACCCGTTCACCGATCGCCTCTACGCGCTCGTCACCCGCCACCGCCAGGACGACGATCACATCCACGAGGCCTCCCTGCGCACGGCGGCCGCCGCCCTCGACGTGCCCGTGGTCGCCGGCACCGAGGTGCTCTACCACGATCGCACCCGCCGCCCGCTGCAGGACATCGTCACCTGCATCCGCCACGGCTGCACGCTCGCCACCGCGGGCACGCGCATCCGCGGCAACGCCGAGCACGATCTCCTGCCCCCGGCCGCCATGCAGGCGCTCTACGCCGACGACCCCGCCGCGCTCGCCCGCTCGCTCGAGATCGCCGAGCGCTGCACGTTCTCGCTCGCCGACATCCGCTACCGCTACCCGGCCGAGCAGATCCCCGACGGCCACACCGAGAGCAACTGGCTGCGCGTGCTCACCTTCGAGGGCGCAGCGCGAAGGTTCCCGGGCGGGCTGCCCGAGTCGATGCGCGAGCAGCTCGACCGCGAGCTCGCGCTCATCGCCGAGCTCGACTACGGCGGCTACTTCCTCACGATGTACGAGATCGTCGAACGCTGCCGCGAGCAGGGCATCCTCTGCCAGGGCCGCGGCTCGGCGGCCAACAGTGCGGTGTGCTTCTGCCTCGGAATCACCGCGATCGACCCGGTCAAGATGGACCTGCTGTTCGAGCGGTTCCTCAGTCTCGAGCGCGCCGAGCCTCCCGACATCGACCTCGACATCGAGCACCTGCGCCGCGAGGAGGTGATCCAGTGGGTCTATGCCCGCTACGGCCGCCGCCACGCGGCGATGGTGGCCAACGTGATCCGCTACCGCGCCCGCTCGGCCGTGCGCGAGGTGGGCAAGGCACTCGGGCTGCCCGCAACCGCGCTCGATCGCCTCGCCAAGCAGCTCTCCCACTACGGCGAGGGCCACGACCCCGGCATCGGGCCGGAGCTCCTCCACCACGCGGGCCTCGATGTCGAGGCGCCCGTCCACCAGCACCTCCTACGCCTGACGGGGCAGCTCGTCGACTCGCCGCGCCACCTCTCCATCCACCCCGGCGGGTTCTTGCTCGGGCACGAGCCGGTCGACACGCTCGTGCCGATCGAGCCCGCCACCATGGAAGGGCGCACCGTGGTGCAGTGGGACAAGTACGACGTGGACGACCTGGGGCTGTTCAAGGTGGACCTGCTGGGCCTGGGCGCGCTGTCGATGATCGAGCGCGCGCTCGCCATGCTCGGGCACCACGAGGGGCAGGCGCTCGCGCTCCACCAGATCCCCACCGAGGATCCCGCGACCTACGACATGATCTCGCGCGGCGACACGGTGGGCGTGTTCCAGATCGAGAGCCGCGCCCAGATGGCAATGCTGCCGCGGCTGCGACCCCGCACGTTCTACGACCTCGTGATCGAGGTGGCGATCGTGCGCCCGGGGCCGATCCAGGGCGACATGGTCCACCCGTACCTGCGGCGGCGGCAGGGGCTCGAGCCGGTCGAGTACCCCCACCCGGCGCTCCGCCGCGTGCTCGAGAAGACCAACGGCGTGCCGATCTTCCAGGAGCAGGTGATGAAGCTCGCCGTCGCGGTCGCCGACTACACCGGCGGCGAGGCCGACGAGCTGCGGCGCGACATGGCGGCGTGGCGCTCGGCCGGGCGCATCGAGAAGCACCGGCAGCGGCTCATCACCAACATGGTGAAGAACGGGATCGCACCCGAGTTCGCCGAGCGCGTGTACTCGCAGATCCAGGGCTTTGGCGAGTACGGGTTCCCCGAGAGCCACGCGGCCTCGTTCGCGCTCATCGCCTATGTCACCGCGTGGCTGCGCTGCCACCACCCGGCGGTGTTCTCGGCGGCGCTACTCAATGCCCAGCCGATGGGGTTCTACTCGCCCGCGTCGATCGTCGAGGACGCCAAGCGCCGCGGCGTGCCGGTGCGACCGGTGAGCGTGGGCGAGAGCGAGTGGGACTGCACGCTCGAGCCGGCCGACGAGAGCGACGAAGGTGGCTCACGCTGGGCGCTGCGGATGGGGCTGCGGTTCTGCAAGGGGCTCGGGGAGCGCGAGCTCGAGCGGCTACGGACGGAGCCGCCGCCGTACGCCGATCTCGATGAATTCGTGCGGCGCACCCGGCTGCCGCTGCGGGCGCTCCAGGCCCTGGCCGAGGCCGGGGCGCTCGAGCGCTTCGGGATCACCCGCCGCGACGCGCTGTGGGCCGTGCGGGGGCTCCATGCCCAGGCCGACGACGATTTCTCGCTGCCTGCCGATCAGGCGCCGCCGACCGAGCGCCCGCGGTTTGCCGAGGTGCACCCCACCGAGGCGATCCTGTGGGACTACCGCGCGAGCCACCACAGCACGCGCGGGCACCCGATGGAGAGCCTCCGCGGCAGCCTGCCGCCCGAGCTGCCGCGCGCGCAGGACGTGGCCCAGATGCGCGACCGCCAGAGCACCGAGCTCGTGGGGCTGGTGATCTGCCGCCAGCGCCCCGGCACCGCCAGCGGGGTCACGTTCCTCACCCTCGAGGACGAGACCGGCTTCGTCAACGTGGTGGTGTGGGAGCGGATCTTCAACGAGCACGCGCTCCTCATCAAGACCGCGGCCGTGCTCGGCGTGAGCGGCAAGGTCCAGCGCGAGGACGGCGTGGTGCACCTCGTGGCCGAGCGACTGTGGGAGCCGATCGTGCGCGCCGCGTCCCCGCCCACGCAGATCCGCAGCTTCCACTGAGAGCACGCGCAGCTGCGCGTCAGCGGCCGGCGACGAGACCGGCGAAGAGCTCGAGGAAGCGGCGCTCGTCAGCGTCGGTGATCTCGGCGAGCCACACGTTGAGCGCGGTGTAGACCGCGGAGGCCACGTAGCTGCACCACACGGGGTCGGTGCGCTGCCCGGCCAGCGCACGCTGGACCACGGGGTGATCGCGATTGACGATGACGCCCTGGTCGTCGGCATGGACCACCAGCTGCCGCGCGCTCCCGGTCAACGGACGCACGCGGATCCGATCGAGCTGCACGTCGGCGAGCAGTCGCTGGTTGTGCGTGCGCACGAGGCCGAGCTCGGCCCGCAAGGCGTCGGCGAGACGCTCCTCGGGCGTGGGCAGGGGCGGAGGAGGCGGTACCGGGATAGCTGCGGCTTGCGGCTCGGGCGTGGGCTCGGAACGCGGCGCGGGCTCGGAACGCGGCGCGGGCTCGGGCGCGGACGGCGTTGCGGTCGGCTCGACCAGCATCGCGGTGAGCGCGGCCGGGGAAAGCCGTGGAGGCGGCACGGCTGGCTCGGCCGGCGTCGGCTCGCTCGCTTTCGGCGGCGGCGGCTCGGTCGGGCCCGAAGCCGCCTCTGCGTAGCGCTGCAGCAGCCGGCGACCCGGCGCATCCCACAGGTCGAGGTGGGCGAGCTCCCCCGGCTGCTCCTCGAGCGCCTTGAGCAGGCTGATCCGCCGCCCGTTGGACAGCCGCAGCACGCGGGCCGATCGCAGGTCGTGCAGGAGCCTCGCGTCCGGCTCGGGCAGCCGCTCGGTGCGCTCGCCTCGACGCAGGCGTACCACCACATCGGAGAGCATCGATGCGACCCGCGCGTGCTCGGGGTGCTCCTCGTTGGCATTCATCCAGCGGGCGAGCTTGTCGTAGAGCTTGAGGCTGCGCACCCGCAACGCGGCCAGCAACGCGTCGTCGATGATCACGTCGCTCCAGCGCTCGTCGGGCACGATCATCGCACCCGATACCGACCCCCAGCACGGCAGCACGCCGGGCAGGCTCCGCGCGGCGAGCACCTTGCCCTCGGCGCACAGCTCGATCGTCAGCGGCACGCCGGCCACCGGGATTGCGAGGCACCCCTCGAGGCCCTGCATCGCGATCTCCTGCACGACCAGTACCTCGGCCTCGGCCAATGTCCGCGCGACGGGTGCGGCCGCAAGGCTCCGCGCACGCTCCTGCCACGTGGGCCACGCTTCCGACACGTCCACCACCTGCGGCAGCAGCGAGCGCAAGGCCGCGAGCTCGTAAGGGTCCACGCATGCCACCGGGCGATCGGGTGGCAGCGGCGAGGGCTCCCGCATGTCGAACGGGGCCAGCAGCACGTCGAGCCGTCCGTGGCGGACGTGGGCCTGCACGAGCTCCACCGCCGAGAGCGGCACGCCGCCCGCCCCGGTGAACCCGCGGACCGCCGAGGCCGCGGCGAGCGCCTCGTCCACGGCACCCGCGTTCCCCCAGGCCTCGAGCGTGGCGGGCGGATGCGCGACCATGAAATCGAGCAGGTGGTACCACGCCACCGATCGCATGGTGTCCGTGAGCTGGGACGAGCGCCAGGCGAGCTCGATGACGAGCTCGGGTACACACTCCTGGCACTGCGTCACCAGCCAATCGAACGCCCCGTTGCGCTCGACGCCCTTGTGATCGGCAGCGAGCGAGAGGCGGTGATCGTCGACCGCAGCCACGATCCAGGCCGGCTGGTCGGGCACCTCCGCGGCTCCGAGCTCCGCCCGTCGCACGTACGCGGTCACGTGCGCGATGGGACGGCGGGTCGGATCACCCGGGTGTCCGTTGCGCAGGCCCACCTCGCCATCGACGCCAAAGTGCCCCTTGGAGGCGCGTAGACGCGTGGACACGAGCGCCGCCCCGGACGGCAACGCGATCGCATCGACCTTGGGGCGAGCCTCGAGCGCCTCGCGCTTGCGGGCCTGGGCGATGGTCGCGTTGCCCGAGAGCAGGCGCCGACGCCCCACCATCCGCGCGAGCACCTCGAGGTGCGGAACGTCGACGAGCACCATCATGCGATCGCCGATGTCGATCGACGCGGCCTCGTCGGTGTGCAGCAGCGTCTGCTTGCGCTCGAGGGCCTCGCGGATCTCGGCGAGCGTCAGCGGGCCGCCATCGTGGCGCTGGAACAGCGGCAGATCACCCAGCAGTGCGAGCGGCCGCAGCGCGCGTCGGAAGATCTCGTCGGGCGCGTCGCCCGGCGGGAACAGCTCGTCCACCGCCACCAGCGCCCACTCGAGCGCGCGCGGAGGCACCGCGATCACCAGCGCGTCGTCCACCGCCGTCCTGGACCAGGATAGCCGCGTGAGGCGCTCGGCAAGCTTGATCCAGTTGGCCTCCACGTGCATCGCCGCATAGATCTGCCGGTGCGCCAGGGCGATCGACCGAGGCTCGACGCCCTTGACGTCGGCGAGGTGGTCGAGCGCCATCCGCATGGGATGCGTGGGAAACACGAGCGTCAGCACCTCACGCAGGAACATGGCGTCGGAGGCCGAGAGCTTCACGTGGCTGCGCGCGGCCACCTGCAGGCACGCATCGGCGAACGCCCGCAGCACGGCGGCGCGTGCTCGATCGAGCGCCTCGTCGTCCCTCACGCCGCGGTAGTCGGGCGTGGGCTGGACCTCGGTGCTCTCGACCCAGCCCTTGCACTCGCCGGCGAGCACGAGCTGCAGCGTGTGGATCGGGCGCCGCTGGTGGAGCACCGCGATCGCGCGCGGCCCCGCGGGTGCGGCCCCCGGCACCACCTGCAGCTGCCCGGTGATGCCCGGGCCTTCGACGAGCACGAGCACCGCCCGCGGGTCGAGGTCGAGCAGCGCCACCGGCTTTCGCAGGAACGCACGCTCGTTCACCATCCGATCCACGTCGGCCTTGGCGTTCACGAACGGACGCGCGAACAGGGGCTGGAGCAGCGCGCGCTCGTCGTCGTCGAGCACGAGGATGTCGGCCTCGATCCCCTGCGTCTGCGTGGCCACCACACGGATCGCCTCGCCCCGGCGCGCACGCTCGAGCACGTCGCGCAGCGCCACGCGGCGTGGGCTCAACCGGCGCAGGAGCGGCACGAGCGTCAGCGGGTGCGGGGTGTCGGTGGAGAGGCCCGCGTCGAGCCGCAGGCGCCGCTTGCCGAACGCCTCCACCGCCGCCGCGAGCCCGCTCGATCCGCTGCTCATGGCGGGCACCAGCGCCGCGAGCGAGTCGCCACGTAGCATCGCCTCGAGCAGGCTCATCGCACACGCGTCGCGCCACGCGGTCTCGGGCAGCGGTGCGAGCCCGGCATAGAGCGGCGGGATCTCGAGCGCCACCTGCAGGAGCGCCGTGCAGGCCTCGACCGTGGGCTCGATGCCCTGGAACGTCTCGTTGGGGGCGAACGCGTCGGCCTCCACGACCACCCGCAGGCCCAGCCACGGCAGCGCGAGGTGGTGCTCGACCAAGAGGCAGCCCCCGACCACGAGCGCGAGGCTGGTGCGATCGGTCTGCTCGGCCACGATTCCGAGCTCGCCGCGCACGCCCGTGGCCGCGAACGAGCGGCGGCAGAGGTAGGCGCCCTCGGGCAGCACGGGAGCGGTGCGCCGCGACTGCCAGGTCCGCCGGGCATGCTCGCGGCGCAGGAGCACCTCGAGCTTCGGCGTCTCGTCGACGAGCAGCGTGCCCAGCACGCGCTCGAGGATCCGTCGGCGCAGGTCCTCTGGACCGATCTGCACCTGTTTCGGCGCGGGCTTGGCGACGAAGATCACGAACGGGCGCCCGGCTGGCACGAGCGTCTCGAACCGCGACTGGCTCGTGAACGCCACCGAGCCCTCGTCGCGGGCCTTGGCGAGGATCTCGTAGAGGGTGAGTGGGCGCTGGGCCGTGGTCTGCCACAGCGGCAGCCGTCGCAGTGCTCTCACGAGCCCGGTGGGCTCGTCCACCTCGCCCACCGACCCGCTCGCGACGACCTCGTGGAGCTGCCGCAAGAGCTCGTGCTCGGCCCAGGGTGGCGCCGATCGGGCGAGCGCCCGCTCGGCCAGGGCCGCGAGCGCCATCCGGCAGCCGCGGCCCACGACCCCCAGCATCAGGTCGTAGGCCGCGTCACGCACGATGTCGCCCTGCGACACGTCCTTGCGCACCGCCTGGTCCTCCACGATCGCCACGAACCCCGCCGGGAAGCGAGCGGTGGGCAGCTCGTGATCGGTGATCCACACCCCGTCCTTGACGATGCGCACCACGGCCGAGCTGGCGCCGTCGGGCCGCAGGCCGCAGACCACCCGCGTGGGCGCGTCGCCCACCGTGATCTCGTCGAGCACCTCGTCGTCGAGCACGAGCCCGCGATCGAGCCGCGCGCCCTCGAGGCCGATGCCGAACGACGCATAGGTGCAGCGCGCACGCAGGAGCTGCTCCTCGGCCAACGTACCGGCCAGGTTGCGCAAGAACGCCGCGAAGGTGCCCATCGTGAAGCGCTCGCGCACGTGGATCCGCGTGCCCACGCGCGTGGTCTCGATCGCCTCGAAGCGGTCCTCTTCGCGGGGCGACAGTCGCAGCCGCGCGCCGGTCTTGCCGTCGCCGCTCTCGACCTCGATCCACGCCGGCTGCAGCGCCATGGCGCTGTTGAGCCCCAGCGCGAGCTGGCGCCGCGCGAGCACGTCGGGGTCGAGCCGCCGGGTCAGGGCCGCGCCATAGATGTCGTCGAAGTCCGCCGTGGTGAACGGCCGGCCGTCGAGCTCCATCACCATGTCGCGGCTGTCGATCTCGAACGTGGTCCACGTGGCGCCCTTCTGCGCCGCGGCCTGCACGAGCTCGAGCACGTACGCGCGCGGGTCGGCGAGCTGGAACCTACGCATCTTCTCGCGGGCCTTGGCCCGATCGAGGGTGAACTCGCCCTCCGAGTCGACCTTGCCCGCGGCCGCGAGCTCCTCGAGCACGTCGTCGATCACGACGCCCCTCCGAGTCGCCGCGCCCGCAGCTCGACGCTGGCGGTGCAGAGCCGCGCGTCGAGCTCCACCGGCAACGGGCCGGTGTCGAGGCACACGAGCTTGAGCAAGGTGTAGGCCGCCAGCTCGGGCTCGCCCCGGGCCAGCAGCAAGAGCGGGGCGACGCCGACGTGATCGGCGTTGACGAGCACGGTGTCCTTGCGCCGCCAGCGATCGAGCGAGCGAATGGTCTCGGCATCCCACGGCCACAGCGCGGCGCCGGCCGGCTGCAGCACGTAGACTCGCGCGGCCACGATCGATCCGGGATACCCGAGGTGTGCGAGCCCGACGCCATCGACGTCGTGCTCGAGCGCCGAGAGCAACTCCTGCAGCGCGCTGGCGAGCGGCACCCAGCGCGCTGCCTCGCCCGGGAAGTACCCGGGCTCGGGGCGCACGAGCCCGCGGTCGGCCTCCAGCACCCCGCGCCCCACCACCGCCCGCAAGAGCCCTTGCAGGCCGTAGTTCTGCTCGACCGCCGCGATCACGGTGTGCCCGGCCGCGATCGCAGCGGCGACGACTGGCGAGCGCTGCGGAGTCGAGCCGATCGTGGCCACCCACAGCGTACCGGCCTTGGCGGCCCCTCGCAGCGCGGCAGCGCCGATCTCGGTGCCGTCCACCGTGCGCACGATCGGTGCATCGGGCGGCACGCCACGCTCGCGGACCACGGTCGCGAGCACACCAAAGACCGCGTCGAGCGAGCCGGGGCCCTCGCCCGCTCGGACTCGCCGGGTCACCGCTGCCACGAGCGCTGCATCGAGCTCCTCGGCCACCAGGCGCCGCACCACCGCCATCACCTTGTCGAAGCTCGCGTCGCGCATCACGTCGTTGCGCGCCAGCGTGTGCTCGAGGTGCTTGCTGTCGACCTTGAACGCCACGCCGTCCGCGAAGTCGCCCTCGCGTCCCTCGAGCAGCGTGAGCCCGCGGTTGTAGAACCCGTGGCGCTTCGCGCCGCCGGGCAGGTAGCCCACCACCGCGCGCAGGCCCTCGGACTCGTGCCGCACGCTGCAGAGCGCCCCGGGCAGCTCGAACGGCTCGGCGATGTCCTCGTCGTGCCAGCGCACCGTGCCGGCCACGTGCTTGCACCAAAACCGCAAGGTGGCCTCCGCCCGCGTGGCGATGTCGTCGTGCTCGGCCCGCGTAGCGGCCTTGATCACCTGGATCTTGGTGCCATCGACCGGCTGGTCGCGGGCGATCCGCACGAAGCTCCGATCGGCGCGGAACAGGATCCGCCAGTGCTCGCCGCCGCGCGACGTGTCCACGCACACCGCGTCGGGTCGCAGCGAGAACACCGACACGAACCCGATCCCGAACTTGCCGATCTTGGTCAGGTCACCGTCCTTGGACGAGCTGAACAGGCGCGTGAGCTTGGTGTCGATCGTGTGGCGGTCCATGCCCTCGCCGTAGTCGTCGACGCCGATCACCATGACTCCGCGCTCGGGATCCTCGGGCGAGGGGCGGAACTCGGTGTACACGTCGACCTCGGGGCTGCCCGCGTCGAGCGAGTTCTGCACGAGCTCGCGCAGGAACACCAGCGGATCGGCGAATTGGTCGACGAGCTCCGCGAGCGCGTCGGCCACGTCGAGATCCCTGGGAGCGCTCATGGGTCCCGTGCCCCCATGTCGTCGAGCGCCGCCGCGGACACGCGCTCGGCTGCCGCACGACCGGCGTTGAGCCGCCGCACCAGCGCGTCGACCTCTTGCTCGAAGCGCTCGTCCTCGGCGCGGGCCTCGGCCTCGGCCTGGAACGCCGCCCAGCGCTCGAGCTCACCCATGATCCGCGCCTCATCGATGCGCTGTCCGAGCCCCGCGAGGAGCTGCCCGCGCTCGGCCGCGTCGGCGGAGAACCACGCGGGCGGCAGCTCGAAGTCCTGCGCGTGGGCGAGGAGATTGCCGCACACAGCCGCCGCGGCCCGCCCCGAGAGCCCGAGCGCCAGCGCCCGTGCGCCCACGCGCGACCACGCGGCTTCGGAGGCATCGAGGAGCCGTGTGATGGTGCGCAGCTCGAGGTCGCGCATGAGCCGGACGAAGTGCTCGGGGGTGGCCGGCCCCTCCACCGTGAACGGGTTCTGGGCGATGCGGCTCTGCGCCGCCTCGTCCATGTGCAGCGTGTTGGCGTCGCACACGAGGAACCACTTGCCGTCGCGCGGCAGGAGCGTGCCGTCGAAGATCCCGAACACCGCCCCGAGGTTCTGTTTCTCTTCCATGCGCAGATCGCTCGACGAGCGCGAGGCGAGCGCGGTGTCGATGTCGGGCCAGTACACCCCGCACACGCCTTCGAAGCCGTAGACCTCCTCTTCGAATAGACGCACGAGGTTGAGCGCGGAGGCGTTCTGGTAGCTCGAGGCCCAGTCGGTGCGACGCACCACCAGGAACCGCGCCGGCACGTCGCGCTCGCGGCAGTAGTCGAGGAAGTCGTTGCCGATCGCGTGGGCGGTGACCGTCTTGCCGCAGCCGGGACGGCCGAGCCCGAACAGCACGGGGTTGATGCGCTTGGGGTTCTTGCGCGCGCCGAAGTCGTAGCCGGCCACGTCGCGAGCGAGGCGCAGGCCCGCGCGCAGGTAGGCGTCGTTGCCCACCACGTCGGCCGGGCGCACGGGCAAGAGCCCCGAGCCCGAGCCGCGCGCGAGCGGATCACGCACGTGCAGGCCCTGGTAGGCGTGCCCCACGATGGTCAGGCCCCGCCGCCCGAGCGCGCCGCTGAGCGGCCGCAGCGTGCCCGACTCGGCGTGCCCCAGCACGGCCCGCCGCAGCAGCACGAGGAACGCGGCCAGCGTGCGCACGGCCGCCTGCGCACGCGTCCGCACGCCCTCCTCGGCCTCGACCGCGCCCCGCCGCAGCTCGAGGTAGTGCTTGGCCATCGCGAGCACGCGCCGCAGCAGCGCCTCGGGCGGATCGCTGGCGGACAAGAGCTCGGGCAGGCCGTCGCGCTCGAGCGCGCCCTCCACCGTCGGCAGGTCGACCAGCGTGGCCAGGCGACGCAGACCCAGGTCGGCCGCGACCACCACGGCAAGCGCCCCCACGAGCTCGCGGTGGGCAGGCGGCAGCGGAGGCAAGCGAAGGCCCTCCGCCATGGGCCGCACGCCCACGCCGCCCGTATCGTCGGACACGAGCGCCTCGAGCAGGTACCCCTCGAGTCGGCGCGCGGCCTCGGACCCGATGTCGACCGCATCGGCCATCGCCTCGAGGCAAGCGACCGCCAGCGACGGCAGGCCGAACGGCCCCGTGGCGAGCCGGGCGAGCGCCTCGGGCAGCCCGCTGTCGGCCACCGTCTGCGCGGCGCGGGCCGGCGAGAACCCGCGCCCGCCCGGCGGCAGCGCGATCGCGATCGGAGTGCGATTCGCGCCGCTCATGCCCGCCCTCCGCCGCGCAGCACGTAGACCACGTTGCGGGTGCCCATGCGCGTGCAGAATCGCTGCACGGCGTCACCCGTGGCCGAGCCGTCCACCACGAGCTTGCGGTCCTTGTACACGCGATAGCCGTAGCGACGCCGCGCCTCCACGAACGCCGCGCGGGCCTCGGGGCCGAGCCGCTCGCTCGAGAGCTCCTCGATCGGGTCGTTGTCGCCGTCCTTGGCCACGTCACCGGCGGCCATGTCGAGGCCGAAGCTCGCCACCACGAAGTCGGGCCCCGGTGGCGCGGGCAGCTCGGCCGCGAGCGCGGGGGGCACGAGCGTGCCTGCGACGTAGATCGGCCCCACGGTGCCACGGATCACCCGCTCGACCACGAGGCCCTCGGTGTCGGCGAGGCGCACGAACGTGAGCTCGGCGTCGAGCGAGGTGAGCCGGTAGACGATCGTGCGCAGCGCCTCGGTGAACCGCACCGCATCGGCGTCGAGCTCGAGCATGGGGCGGCTCCAGAACGAGGCCTGCTGCGACAGCTCGATGGACGCACGTACGAACACGCCACCATGGTCGAGCTTGTCGAGCACCACGTGGAACCACGCGCGCTGCTCCTGCGGCTCGACGCGCCGCAGCTGCACCGTCATGTGCGACGGCGGCGTGGCATCGATGCGAGACAGGTGCGTGTGGTAGCCGTGCTTGAGCAGCTGCTTGCCCCGGATCCCCGCGGGATCCTGCCGCGCGCGCGCCTCGAGCTCCGGCCACGGCGGCAGCTCGGCCAGCACGCGCGAGGAGAGCTCCGCATCGGCCCGCACCCGCGCCCACTCGCGATACGTGGGCAGGCCGCTGCGCCGATCCACGCGCAGATCCGCGTAGAGCCCCCCGTGCACGCGCGGGCCCATCGCTTCCACTTGGCCCACGAGCCGCCGCGCCGGGGGGTAGTGCTCGGAGAGCCGCGCACGAACGATCGCTCGCGTCACGAGCTCCACGTAGCCCTGGGCGGCGTCGCCCTCGAGCACCAGCTCGGCCGGCGCTCCTTTGGCCGGCTCGTCGGCGGGCACCCCTTCAGCCGACTCGTCGGCGGGCGATGTGTTGGGCTCGGACCCGGTCATGCGTCGCACGGCTCCGCACCTACGGCTCGTTGGAATCGGACGGATCGGGCAGCGCCCCCTGCCCGGCCCGGGTGAGCAGGGCGAACTCCACCCCGCGGGCGATCCGCTCGTCCTCGAGCGCCTGGCTGACCTCGAGGTTGCGCTGCAGCGCGGCACGGGTCTGCTCGTCGTACACGTTCAGGTCGTCCAGCAGGTGCGGCAGGCTCTGACGGAAGTAGAGCTGCGTGTCGGCCACGAAGCGCGTGGTCTGGTCGAGCGCCTCGGTCATGGCGTCGAGCGAGCGCTTCATCTCCAGCATCACCACCGAGGCGTCGGCCGCGGTGCCGATGGCCCGGATCTGCCCGGCCACGAGGTCGAGCTTCTCGCTGGCCGCCATCACGTACTGGGTGACGTCGGAGCGCAGGTTCTGGATCGTCTCGATGAGCAGGCGCGTGCTGTCCTTGAGCCGCGAGAGACGGCCTTCGGCGGTGGTATAGAGCTGCAGCCGCACGGAGTGGTCGGCGAGCACGCGGCGGATGCGGTCGAGCGTGCGCTGGTGCTCGCGGGTCTTGCCGGCCTCGTCGGGCATCGCGGTCTCGAGCTCGAACTGCAGCCGGTCGCGCTCGCGCTGGAGGGCCAGGATGTGATCGGCCGCGAGCCCCTCGTTGCGCGCCGAGTCGATGATCCTGGTGTTGAGCCGCTCGACCTCGTCGTGCAGGTCGGACTCGGCCACCGCCAGCCGATCGGCGAGCTCGGCCGCCTCCTTCACGCGCACGAGGCTCGCCTCGTACTGGCGGCGCAGCACGTCCTCCACCGACTGCGGCGTCACGGCCAGGCTCGCGAACCCGGGGATCCGCGCCATCGCGTCGCGGAAGCGGCTCCACAGCGAGGTGCCCACGCGACCCTGCGCCACGTAGCTCGACAGCCGCTGGAGCTGCTGTACCTCTTGGGCCAGCGAGCCCTGGATCTCCACGTTGCGCTGCTGCATGGCCTGCAGCGCCTTGACCTGCCCGTCCTGCCGGCCGCGCTCCGCCTCGAGCGCGGCTTCGAGCGAGGCGACCGAGATGCCCTCGCCCGCGTAGGGCACCGGCTTGGTGAGCAGCACGTCGACGGGATCGGTCATGCCCGGCCTCGCCCGCGACGATAGCGTGTCCCCGCAGCCGCGTCAGCCGGATCGGAGCCCGTGGGGGGCTGGATCGATCACTCGTGCATGGGGTCGTGCCCCGGCAAGAAGACGTCGATCCATGCGAGCTCCACCTGCCCCGGGCAGCCCGCCCGCAGCCGCACCAACGTCGTTCCCGCTGGCCATGGAGCTTCGTGCGGCAGCGCGTAGTCGTGCCAGCCCGGCCCCAGCGCGAGCTCGCGCTGCTCACCGGCCACGTCGACCTCGACCACGCACGCCTCCTCGGCATATACGCGCAGACGAGCCGTGAGCGGCAGCGGCACGCGCAGCGGCACCGCGAGCGTGGCCCGGCCCTCCACCGCCCGCGCCCGGTGCTCGCCGCGAGCGTGCACCGGTCCGAGCCCCGCGAGCGCCCAGCGAGGATCGTCGATCCACAGCCGCTCGTAGCCCTTGGCGTCGCCGCGCGCCCGCACGAGCGCCCAGCCGACCGTGGTGTCCCAGCGCCCGGGCGACGCCCCCGTGCGTACCGCGAAGATCCAGCTCGCGGGCCACGAGCCCGGGGTGCCGATCGCCTCGAGCACACCGTCGAGCGGCACGCCGAACGCTCGCGACCACGCGGGCGCCAGCGATTGCGGCACGCCGCGCGCGAGCCGGCCGCGGAGGTAGTCGTCCTGTAGCTGCGAGGCCAGCCGAATCGAGCCGAGCGCGAGCACGGCCACGCCCACCCGCGCCGCGACCCCTCCCCGCCCGCGCTCGAGCAGCGGCTGCAGCAGCGCCGCCCAGCCGAGCACGAACGCCACGGTGCCGCCCACGAGCCGCCGCCCGCCGAACGCCCAGCCGCCCCACCAGTCGTCGACCGCCCCGCACACGTACACGTCGAGCGCCAGCGAGAGCGCGAGCGCCCGCGCCGGCCAGCAGAGCGGCCCGCGCCACGCGGCCACCCCGAGGCCGAGGAGCGCGAAGCCGATCGCGGGCGACCAGGCCAAGAGCCCGCCGCGGCTCGCCCACAACACGAGGTCCCACTGGCTGTGACCCCAGCGCATGAACTCGGGCCCCTGTGGCACGACGAACGCCGAGCCGTAGGTCGCTTGCCACACCCACGCCTGCGGCAGCCAGCAGAGGCCGGCCACCACGAGCATCGCCAACAGCCCCCACGCCGCCGGGCCACGCCGCGATCGCTGCCGGAGCGCCGCGATGCCCTCCCCGAGCGGCCAGCTCGCGAACACGAGATCCTGTGGCCGCACCAGCACCACGAGCCCCAGCCACAGCCCCACGATCACCCCGCGCCGCGCCCCCAGCGAGGGCCCGCCCGTCGCGGTGGCGAGGCACAGCCCCGCGACCGCCAGCGCCGATGCGGTGTGCGACCAGCTCGGCTGTTGCGTCGCATACCACCAGAGCGGCGTGGCCACGGCGGCCAGCACCACGGCGAGCCCCACCGCCCGCGGACCCAGCGAGCGCGCCCAGGTCCGCGCCGCGAGCCATAGCGCCAGCCACCCGGCGAGCGTGCTGCCGAGCATGGTGATCCGCTGGCAGCGCGCCGACGTTCCGTCGCCTGGATCCTCCCACGCACCCACGGCCGCACCGGCCTGGCTCACCGCATGGCCCACCACGAACGCCGGCGCCCACACGATCGCGGTGCCGATCGTGAAGTGGCTGCCCGTCCAGCCGTCGTCGCGCACGGGCTGGCCGTGCGGGTTGCCGAGGAGCGCGAGGTCGTCGGCGAGCCGTAGGTCGCCGTCGAGCACGAGCGAGCGCACTGCCGCGTAGTGGTACACGCCGTCGCCGTGCGGCAGGCCTCCGCGCGTGAACCCGCCTTCGGAGGGCGCGAGCCCATCCGCTTGCGCAAAGAAGCAGTCGAGCAGCATCGCGAGCCCGAGCAGCGCCAGCAGCAGCACGAGGGCCCGGCCCGGGCGAGGCGGCGGGGTGGCGTGGGCGATGCCCTCGTTGTCCCACGCGGCGCCCGGCCCACGCCACCGGCCCCACGCCAACCGATGGCGCGCGTGGCCGCTCGCCGCCGGCGGGGCTCGCCTTGCCGGGTGGGACGCCCCGCCGGCCCCGTGTTATGAGATCGCCGCGCCCCCATGACCGACGAGCCTCCCATCTGTCGCCGTGTGTTCCTCATGCGGCATGGCCACTACGAGCGCACCGGCGACCTCGGTGACATGGCGTGGGAGCTCTCGCCGCTGGGGCGGCGCCAGGCCGTGCGGGTGGGTCGCCGGCTCGCGCGCGTCGTGGATTCGGCCAGCGGACGCTTCGAGGGCGTCTATGCGAGCCCGTGGCCGCGCGCCACCCAGAGCGCCCGCATCGCCGGCCGCGAGATGGACCTCGACAACATCCGCATCAAGCGATACCTGCACGAGCTCGTGCCGCTGGTCGACCCCGAGCGCCCCGAGTTCAAGGCGTTCCCCATCGGTCTCGAGGCCACCTCCACCGAGGCCCGCCTGTTCGTCGAGCAGCAGATCCACAAGATCCGCGACCGGTTCTTCCGGCCGCCCACGCGCCGCTCGTTCGTGCTGGTGTTCGCCCACGGCAACCTCATCCGCTACCTCGTCGCCCGCACGCTGCGGCTGCCCTACGAGTCGTGGGCCATGATGGACATCGCCCATGCGTCCATCACCGAGCTGCGGGTCTACGCCAACGGCTTCGAGGCCCTCATCAGCTTCAACGAGACGGGGCACCTGCCGCCGTCGATGGTGACCACCGCATGAGCCCCGCCCTACCAGGGGCCGCCACGGGCGGCCCACTCCGCACTCGCTGCCGCCGGCTCGCCCGCGCCGCCGTGCTCGGCCGCGCCGCGACGCTGACGTGGCTGCTCGCGACGCTGGCCGGCACGTTCGCGTGCCCCGCCGAGACTCCGCCCACCACCCCGCCGCCCACGGCCCCACTCGACGATCGCTCCGCGCTCGAGAAGGCCAGCGCCGAGATCTTCGACGCGTGGCTGGCAGCAAGCCCCACCACCGCCACCAGCCTCGGCGACCACCGCTTCGACGGGGCCTGGCCCAAGCTCGCGCCCGCCGACCTCGAGGCCGATCTGCGCCGCATCGACGAGGGCCTCGCCAAGCTCGCCGCGCTCGACCCCGCGAGCCTGTCGGTCGAGGACCGCGTAGACGCGGAGATCCTGCGCAACGAGCTCGAGCTGCAGAAGTTCAGCCACGAGGTGGAGAAGCCGTGGCTGACGAGCCCGCTCATGTATGCGGGGATCATCGGCAGCGGCCTCGACGACCTCGTGTCCCGCGACTTCGCCCCCGCGAGCGAGCGTGCGCGCGCGGTCGCCGATCGCCTCGAGGGGCTGCCCGCGCTGGTCGAGCAGGCGGTGCAGAACCTGCAGCCGGGGCAGACCATGCAGCCGCAGACCGAGGTCGCACGCGGCCAGCTCGACGGCGCGCTGCTCTTGCTCGACGAGATTCCAACGCGCCTCGAGGGTGCCGACGCGGCGCAGCTCGAGCGGATCGGCGCCGCCACCCCGGCTGCCCGCGAGGCGGTGCAGAAGCTCCGCGACCACGTGGAGATGCTGCTGCCCCAGGCCACTACGGACTGGCGCCTGGGCAAGGAGGCGTTCCAGCGCAAGCTGCGGCTCACGCTCCACACCGACCTCTCGGCCGACGAGGTCCGACGCCTCGCGATCCTCGAGCACGCCACGGTGCGCGGGCGCATGACGGAGCTCGCCGGGCAGCTCGCCGAGGTGCTGTTCACGCCCGCCGAGCGCCGCACGATCGATCGCAAGGCCAAGGGCGGCAAGGACACCGCGCTCGTGGCCGCCGTGCTCGAGGCGCTGTCGGGGGCCCACGTGGAGCCCGCGCAGCTCCGCGACAGCATCGAGGCCACGCTCGCCCGCCTCGACGGCTTCGTGCGCGAGAAGGGCATCCTCACCCTCGACGACGCCGAGGTGCTGCAGGTGATCTGGACCCCGCCCCACCAGCGCGGGGTGGCGATCGCGGGCCTCGCCTCCCCCGGCCCGCTCGACGCCGGCAAGCCCGGCCTGCCGAGCTTCTACCTCGTGCAGCCCGTGCCCAACGACTGGGACGCCGCCGTCAAGGAGTCGTTCCTGCGCGAGTACAACGACTTCATGCTCGAGATCCTCTCGATCCACGAGGCGATCCCGGGACACTTCGTGCAGGGCTACTACGCCAAGCGCGAGCCTTCGATGATCCGCAAGGTGCTCGGCAACGGCCCGTTCGTCGAGGGCTGGGCCGTCTACACCGAGCGCGTGATGGTCGAGGCCGGCTACGCGGGCGCTGCGTCCACGACCACGCTCCCCCCCGCGGTACAAAAGCGCCTGCGGCGGGTGCTCGAGGAGCCCGAGCTCCGCGCCAAGGCCATCGCGCTCCACGGGCTCAAGTTCTACCTGCGCTCGGTCACCAACGCGATCCTCGATCACTCGATCCATGCCGGCACCATGGACGAGCTCGAGGCGCTCGAATTGATGGTGTTCCGTTCGTTCCAGCAAGAAGGCGAGGCCAAGGCCAAGTGGGTGCGGGCCCAGCTCACCTCGACCCAGCTCTCCACGTACTTCGTGGGCGCGCAGGCGTGGGTGCGGCTGCGCGAGCAGGCCAAGGCACGAGCGGCGGCCGCAGGCCAGGAATTCGACGCCAAGGCGTTCCACGACCAGGCGCTCTCACACGGGGCCCCGCCGGTGCACATGCTGCCCGCGCTGATGGGCTGGAACGACGCGGCGCCGGCCGCCACGCCCGCTGCGGCCGATGACGCAGCACCCACCGAGGAGGCGGCCCCCGCCGGCGACGAGGCCTCCGCCACGCCCGAACCGCCATGACCTCCGACGTCGATCGTCTTCCGCCCAAGGACCCCGTGCTCGCCGCCGTCGACCTGCGCGCGGGCGCCGAGGCGCGCACGCTCTTGCAGCAGGTGCTCGACCAATGCCGCCGCTCACGGGCGGTGGTGGTGTTCGACCTCGACTCCACGCTGCTCGACAACAAGCCCCGCCAGGCCCGCATCATGGCCGACTACGGCCGCGAGCACGGCGTGACCGCGCTCGCCGGGAGCCTGCGCGAGCACTGGACGGGCGGCTGGGACTTTCGCGTGGCCATGCGCAACGCGGGGCTGCCCGCTGCGGACATCGAGGTGCACGCCGAGCCGTACCGGGCGCTGTGGCGCGAGCGGTTCTTCTCCTCGGAGTACTGCCGCCTCGACGAGCCCACGCCCGGGGCCCTGGAGTTCGCGAAGGCCGTGCGGGAGGCCGGCGGCCGCGTGCTCTACGTGACCGGCCGCCACGAGGGCATGCGCGAGGGCACGGTGGCGTGCTTTGCCCGCGTGGGGCTGCCGCTGCCCGACGGCGACGCCGTGCAGCTGTGGATGAAGCCCACGCAAGACGAGGACGACGACCACTTCAAGGCGCGCGTGCACGCCGAGCTGCCGAAGGCGGGCGAGGTGGTGGCGGTGTTCGACAACGAGCCGACGCACGTCAACGACTACCGCAGGAGCCTGCCGCACGCGCTGGTGATCCACTTGGCGACGGATCACTCGCTGCGGGAGGTGTTCGTGGAGCGAGGGATTCCGTCGATTGGGGATTTCACGGCGTGGGAGGGATGAGATGGCAGGATCGAGCCGAGTGATTCGTACGATCTGCGTGATCGCGTGTGTGATCGCCGGGTGTCGATCGAGCAGTCCGGGGCAACCGCCGGCGACGGAGCCGAAGGAGACGGCGACGAAGCCGGCCGTGACGCAGGCACCCGCGGAGCCGCGAGCGGCGGCGAGCGAGCAGCTCGCGGCGTGGCTTGCCGCGTTCAACACGGCCGACCTCGAGACGATCGCCGCATTTCGCGAAAAGTCGCTCTCGAAGGAGCTCTCGGAGCGGGTGCCGGTGGAGTCGGTGCGGGACTTCGCCGAGGAGACCGGGGGGTTCGTGCTCGTCCGGACCGAGGAGTCCACCTCGACGAAGCACGTCGCGATCCTCCGGGAGCGCGAGTCGGAGCAATTCGCACGCGCGAGCCTCGAGGTCGATCCGGAACCTCCACACGAGATCCTCGCGTTCGATGTCCAGGCGATCCCGACGCCCGAGGATCTGCTCCCGCCGCGGGTGTCCGAGGTCGAGGCGATCGCCGCGCTTCGCTCGAAGATCGACGGGCTGGTCGCCGAGGATCGATTCTCCGGCGCGGTGCTCGTCGCCAAGGACGGCGTGCCGGTCTTCGCCGAGGCGTACGGCTTCGCGGATCGCGAGCGGAAGCTCGCGAACACGGTCGACACGCGGTTTCGCCTCGGTTCCATGAACAAGATGTTCACCGCGGTCGCGCTCGTGCAGCTGGCACAGGCCGGCAAGCTCGAGCTCGACGCGCCCATCGGCAAGTACCTGCGCAAGTACCCGAATGCGAACGTCGCAACCAAGGTCACGCCGCACCACCTGCTCTCCCACACCGGCGGCACCGGTGACATCTTCGGGCCCGAGTTCGAGGCCAAGCGGCTCGAGCTACGTACGCATGCGGACTATGTGAAGCTCTACGGAAAGCGCGAGCTGGACTTCGAGCCCGGTTCGCAGTGGAGGTACAGCAACTATGGCTTCGTGCTCGCGGGCGCGGTGATCGAAGCGGTGAGTCGCAAGTCGTACTACGACCACGTCGCCAAGGCCGTCTATCGGCCGGCGGGAATGACCTCGACCGCGTCTCCGCCGGAGGAAGACGGGCGCTCCGGGCGGGTGGTTGCGTACTCGCGCCAGAGTCGCAAGCAGCCGTGGGCATCGGCCGCAGAGACGCTACCGTGGCGCGGGACCGCAGCGGGGGGTGGGGACTCGACGGTGAAGGACCTGCTGGCGTTCGCGAATGCGCTGACGCGCCATGAGCTGCTCGACGCAGAGCACCTCGAGCTCGTCACGACCTCGAAGGCGCCGGCAGAGTCGGACTTCGAGTACGGGTATGGGTTCAGTATCGATACGAATGCCGGGGTGCGGTGCTTCGGGCACGGTGGGGGAGCGCCGGGGATGAACGGGCAGCTCTATGTTTGTGACTCCGGGTATACGATTGCGGTGCTCTCGAATTTCGATCCGCCGGTGGCGGGGCGGGTTGCTGACTTCGTGAGGGTGCGATTGCCGGCGAAGTGAGGCGGTTCGTCGCAAGGGCTCGAGCTGGGCCCACGAAGCGTCGGGGGCTGCGACGGGCGCAATCCACGCGTCGCAAGCCCGCAGGGGGGATGTGCACCAGCGGGACGTGCTCCCAGGACTGTCCCGCTGGGAACGGTGGCTGACCCGATCCGCTCGGGGCTCGCAATTCCTCCCGGGACGCGACCGCTGCCGTCGACCCTACTCCCACAGCGTCACGGTCGAGCTGACCTCATCATACCCCGCCGCCCCGCACCCGGACGCCACCGTCGCAGTCGTCTGATAGCGAATCGTATACTGCGGCCCCACCACCCCCGGTGCCGGAAAGCTCGCGTCGATCACCGTCGTGCCCTGGGCGACCACGAACGAGCCCAAGGACACGCCGTTGAGGATCACTTCGGCTTCCTGGAAGCCACAGTCGATGAGGCCGTTGCTCACGATCGGCAGGTGCACGTCGAGCTGGGACACGCTCGGCACCATCGTGTCCCGCACGCCCTCGTAGTAGTCCCCGGCGTTCCACGGCAGCGTCCCGAACATGAAGAACCGCGCATCGGCAGCAGTCGGGAAGCTCACCGTCTCCATCGCCGGCTCGACCACTCCCGTGGAAGTCCCGGGATCCGTCGTCGCATCCCCCGTCGTCGAGTCTCCCGTCGTCGCATCCCCCGTCGTCGCATCCCCCGTCGTCGTACCGTCGAGCGCGAGCGTGCTCTCCCCCGGCTCGCCCGTGGAGCTCGTCTCGTCGACCGACGTCTCCCCGACCTCGGTCATGCCCATACCGGTCGCGCCGCTCGTCCCGGTCGCATCAACGGACACGCACACCGCATCGAGGCACACGAGCCCCGCCTCGCAGCCCCCCGCCTCATTGCACGCGCAGTCGATCATGCCAGGCGGGCACCCAAGACTGCCGGTGGTGAGCTGCGTGTCGCTCGGGGGGTTGAAGCACGCGCTCGCGCCCATGCCCGTGCTCACCACCAACCACACGCCCCACGCTCGCGTCCTCGTGCCCATGTCGACTCCTCGGCATGCCCACGATACCGCGATCGATGCCCGCTGACCCGATCTTCGCCGCCTACGCCGCGTCGGGCTCGCCCTCGTCGTCGGAAAACGCCACCCAGAACCCCACCCGCGCCCCCCCACCCTCGCGATCCTCGGCGAACGCACCGCCGCCGTGCGCGGCGGCGATCCGCTGCACGAGCGCGAGCCCGAGGCCGAGCTTGCCCCCGGCGCCGCCGCGCACGAACGACTCGAACAACCGCTCGCGCGCCGCGGCCGGCAGGCCGGGGCCGGCGTCCTCGGCCACGAACGCCAGGCCTCCGTCCCGCTGCAGCACCCGCAGCGTCACGAGCCCCTTGCCGTGCACGCGCGCATTGTCGAGGAGGTTGGCCAGCGCCCTCCCGAGCAGCGTGGCGTCGCCCTCGAGCCCGAGCGCGTCGGTCTCGATCGAGAGCAGCTCGGGCGGCAGCTCGGCGCGTGCGAGCGCCCGAGCAGCCAGCGCCTCGGCCGAGAGCGGCCGCCGGTCGATCTGCTCGAATTCCAGCCGCGAGCTCGCAAGCAACCGATCCACCAGCCGATCCACCTCGAGCAGCTCGCGCTCGAGCTCGTCGAGCGTGGCAACGTCGTCGCCGTCGCGCGCGAGATCCAGGAGCACCCGCATGTGCCCGAGCGGCGTGCGGATCTCGTGGCTCACCACCGCCAAGAGCTCGCGCTGATCGGCGAGCTGCTTCTGGATCCGGTCGGCCATGTCGTTGACGGCCTGCGCGAGCACCCCGAGCTCGTCGGGGGTGCGCGGCAGCCTCGCGCGCGTGTCGAGCTTGCCCTCCCCGATCGCGCGGGTGACCTGCACGAGCTGCGCGAGCGGCCGGGTCAGCCGCCACGCGATCGCACCCGAGGCCGCCCACAGCACCGTGAGCGCCGCCAACAGGCCCACCACCATCGGCCAGCGACCGGCATACGGCGGGTCGACCAGGCATGCCGAGAGCACACCGAGCCGCTCCCCGCCCTTCTCCACCGGCGCCTCCCAGCGGTCGTACCGCGGCAGGCACGTATCGCCAAAGCGCGCCAGCTCCGCCCCCCCGGCATCGTGCAGCACGATCTCGAGCCGCAGCTCCTGCGCCGCGGACTCGGCCAGCCGGTCGCGCGCCGCCGGGTCGTCCCAGACGTCCGCAAAGCGATGGCCCACGAACACGGTCGCGCGATCCACTGCGTCTCGCCACGCGTTGCGGCCGTCGGAGAGCAGGCCCACCATCGCGCCACCCACCAGCCCCGAGAGCAGGATCGTGACCCCGAACCACCAGAAGATCCGCCGCCGCAGCCGGCTGCGCACCCAGTAGGCCAGCGACCCACCACGAGCGCCATGCGGCCCGCCGCGAAAGCGGTGCGGCCCGCGAAAGCCACGCAGCCCTCCCGGATGGAACGGATGCTCGTGCCGGTGGTGCCGGTGATGGTGTCGCCAGTAGCTCATGGCTCGCGTGCCAGCACGTAGCCCACGCCGCGAACCGTCTGGATCCGACGCGGGGACTTGGGATCGTCGCCGAGCTTCTTGCGCAGCTTGGAGATGTGCACGTCCACCGTGCGCTCCCCCACCGCCACGTCGTCGCGCCCGGCCTCCGACAAGAGCGACGTGCGCGGCACCACCCGGCCCGCGCGACGGATGAGCGCCAGCAGCAGGTCGAATTCGAGGCCGGTCAGCTCCACGCGCCGGCCATCCACCTGCACGTCACGCGCCGACACGTCCACCGTGATCCCGCCCGCCGAGAGGTGCTCGCCGAGCGTCTCGGGCCGGCTGCGGCGCAGCACCGCCCGCACCCGCGCCAAGAGCTCGCGCGGGCTGAAGGGCTTGGGCACGTAGTCGTCGGCCCCGAGCTCGAGACCCACCACGCGATCGGCCTCGTCACCGCGAGCGGTCAGCATGATCACGGGCACCGGCGTGCGCTCGCGGATCCTCCGCAGCGTCTCGAGCCCATCCATGCCGGGCATCATCACGTCGAGCAGCACCGCATCGAACGCGCCACCCTGCTGCAGCACGCGCAGCCCCGCGAGGCCGTCGGCCGCGTGCTGCAGCGCAACGCCCTGCTCGCCGAGATAGCGCGCGAGCAGCTCGTGCAGCCGCGCGTCGTCGTCGATGAGCAGGATGCGGATGGACACGTCGGTCACAACGGTAGCAGCCCGCGGCGGGTCCGAGACCCGCCGCGGGCGTTTCGCCGCATCATGCCGCGGCAGGGCGCCACCCTACGGGGTCGCCCCCTCGCGGGCGTACGCTTCACAGCGCTCCGCCACCCAGCGCGACCGGTGCCCGGCCCACGTCTCGTCATCGCCCCCGCCGGACGTTCGGCCGAGCGCCGCGTCCACGCACGTGCGGACCAGTGCGTCGGCGTGCCGCTCGCGGCAGTGGTGGCGGCGGTGGATCTCCGAGCCGAAGCCCGCCACCACGCCGACGATGAGGAGCCCCTTGAGAAGCCTGCTGCTGAAGAATCGCATGGTCGTCCTCCTTTCCTCTCACACCGTGTCGCCGCGGAAGGGGTGCCAGCCGCCCGCACCCCGGTCGATGAGCTCGGCCAGGCGCTGGCGCTGGGTCTCGTCGAGCACCGCGTGGATCTTGCCGAGCGCCTCCATCACGGCCTTGCGCGCCTCCGTGAGCCGCTCGTCGTGGCGGCCGAACAGCTCGCCCATCACCGTGGCGTCGAAGCTCTCGCCGCGCACCGCCTGCGCCACGTCGCGCCGGCTGTGGCTCCACTCCTGCCGATGCTCGCGCAGCGTCGTGCCGAGGCGCTCGAGCTCCTCGCGGACCACCGTCTGCTGATCGGGCGTGAGCTGCAGCCGGCGCATCACCATGAACAGGCCGCCCCGCCACCAGCGGCCGCCGAAGCCGCCCTGCGGGCCTCCCCAGCCGCCCTGCGGGCCGCCCTGGGGACCGGCCCAACCACCGCCCTCGGGCTCGTGGTAGCCGCCTCCCCATGGACCATGGCCGCCGTGGTGACCATGGTGGCCATACCAGCCGTGTCGGCCCTGCCAGCCGCCATCACATCCCGAGCCGTAGCCGCATCCCGAGCCGTAGCCGTAGGCGCGCGCATACCAGCGCCGACGCCGTCGAGCCATGATGCCGAGGCCCACCAAACACGCAGTACCGAGGACGAATCCGAACATTGGGGTCGCTGTCTCCTGAACCCCAGCATGCGTGGCGAGTGTTAAGCCCCAAGACCCGCCTCCATGAAGAAGTGTGAAGACAGTGCGCTGCGTGAATTGCGCGATTCGCTACGATGAGCTCGATGAACGCGCACGCATCCTGCCGGGTGAGCGCGGCGAGCTGTGCGTCGACCTCGGCGGGACGCTCGCGGTAGCGTCGCGGGAAGAGCCCGTCCGCGTGTGAGCACGCCTTCGATCCTGCTGACCTCGCTCCTGGCCATCACGGCGCCGAGCGGCAACGTGCCGCTCGCCGGCGGCGGCCGCCTGCAATGGGACGCGCCCGCGGACGCATGCCCCGACGCGAGCACCGTGGGCGCCTTGATCGACCAGCACCTCGCCCCGCGCGGAGACGCGGCGACGGGGATTCGCGTGGCTGCCCGAGCGACGGCCGAGGGCGACGGGCGCTGGGCGATCGAGCTGCGCATCGAGACGCTGAGCGGCAGCGCCACGCGCTCGCTCGCGGCCGCCGACTGCCGAGCGGCCGCAGAGACCGTGGCGCTCGCCGTGGCGCTCGCCGTGGGACCGACGGCCGAGGCCACCCCGCACGAGGTGCCTCCTGCCCCCGAGCCCGACCAGGGCACGATCGCAGCCGACGCGCCCACGACCACTGCAACCGACGCGCCCACGACCACCACGACCGCCGAGCCCACGATCGGGCCCGACCCGCTCGTGTCGACGAGCTCGACGACCGTCCGCGAGCCCGCGGCCGAGGTCGACCCCGCGCCACCGCGCCGCCTCGCCTTCGATCTCGGTCTCGGCGGCGGCCTCGGCTTCGGCCACGTCGCGCGCCTCGGGGGGGCAGCACAGGCCCAGGTCGCGCTCGTGGCTCGTCGCTTCCAGGTGTCGCTGCGCGCCGATCACCTCGTGCGGCGCCGCGTTCCGCTGCCCGATCGCTCCGACGCCGGCGGCCTACTCTCCTTCACCACCGGCGCGCTCGAGGCCGGCCCGATCGTGCGGCCCGGCCCGCTCGAGATCCCGCTGCTCGCCGCGGTGTCCGTGGGGGCGGCGCGGGCCCGCGGGTTCGGGTCCGACCACGACCGGGTGCGCACGGTGCCCTGGGCCACCGTGGGCATCGGCCCAGGCGTGCGCTGGGCCCCCCTGCCCCGCCTCGTGCTGGGCCTGCGCGCGGAGCTCTCGGTCGCGCTCGTGCGCCACTCGTTCACGCTCGGCCCCACGCGCCCGCTCGTGACCACGGGGCTCGTGGCCGGCCATGCCTGGGCCACGATCGCGCTGCGGCTTCCCTGACCGACGAGCCCACCGCGCCCAAGGGCCCTCCCGAGCCCGTAGGGGCTGCGACAGCGCTTTTTCTCGCCCATGCCCCGATACTTCCGCCCGCGGGTGGACACTCGCAGGCACGGGGCGTGGCAGGCGGTGAGCGAGCAGCGGAACGCGACTTCGAGGCCGTCTTTCGGCACTGCTTCGACTACGTGTTTCGCGTCGCCTGCGCGCTCGCGGGCCCGGAGGCGGCAGACGACGTGACCCAGGAGGCGTTCATCGTGGCGCGCCGGCGCATGCCCGAGCTCGGCCCCGACTCGGCGCGGGCGTGGCTGTTCGCGATCGTGCGCAACGTGGCCCGCAACCACGTGCGCGGCCGCCTGCGCCGGCAGGCCTGCCTGCGGACCGTGCCCGAGCCCCCGCCGCATGCCCCACCCGACGACCACGTCGCGCTCCGACAAGCCGCGGAGCTGCTCGACGCATTCCTGGCCACGCTGCCGGAGGCCCAGCGCGAGGCGTTCGTGGCCATGGAGCTCGAGGGCCTCACGGCTCGCACGGTGGCCGCGATGGAAGGCGTGCCCACGCGCACGATCTACTCCCGCGTCCGCGTGGCCCGGCAGGCCTTCGATCGCTTCGCCGGCGCGCTCGATCGCTCGAAGGAGGCCACGTCGTGACCGAGCCCCACCCCGAGCTCTTGCGCCTGCGCGCCGCGCATCGCCGCGTGCGCCGACCCGATCCCGAGCTGCGTGCGCACGTGGCCCGGGCGCTCGCCGCCGATCGCCGACGGGAGCAGGCCGTCCGCTGGATCGGGAGCAGCCTCGTGGCTGCGGTGATCGGCGTGGCCGCACTGCTCGTCGCGCACTGGATCGCGGTGGCCGTGGCCACGCGCGACAGGGTCGCCCACACGCCGGACGAGGCGCAGTACCAGAGCCCTCGCGAGGATCGACCCCGACCCACGCACTCGCGCAGCGAGGGCACGACCACGAGCGAGCCGCCGTCCACCCGCTCGCCGGAAGCACCGGCCGACCCCACTGCTCCACAGGAGCCCATGTCGACGGTCACCAACACCGGCAGCGCCACCACCAGCCGAGTCCCATCGTCGATCGAGACCCGCACCACCGCACCCGGCCGAGCCTCCACCGCGCCGGACACCGGCGCCGAGATTCGACTGCTGCGGCAGGCCGAGGTCGCCCTCTCGACCGACCCGGCACAGGCGCTCGCGCTCCTGCGAGCGCACGTCAAGGAGTTCCCTCGTACCTCGTTGCCGCTCGAGCGCAGCGCGCTGCAGATCCTGGCCCGCTGTGCCACGAGCCCCGACGACGCGGCGATCCGAGCGCGCGACGCATTCTTGCGCGAGCACCCCGGCTCGCCCTACGCCGCGCGCGTGCGCTCGGCCTGCCGCTGATTTCAGCGCCACCCGCTGATACCTCGAGCCGCCGGCGGACACTCGTCCGCATGATCCATCGACACCCCCGCCTGGCCTGTCTGCTCCTGCTGACGCTCTCGCTCGCTGCCGCATGCGACAAGGGCCAGACCCCCATCGGCGGCTTCGACGACGAGGGCTGCGATCCCACGGCGGGAGACGACGGCGGCGCCCTGCTCGACGTCGCCGCCCCCGCCGCGAGCCCACTGGCCGTGGACTGCTCGTACTCCTTCGACGGTGTCACCGAGACCGTGCGCTTCGAGGCCAACGTGGACTACGAGGCGCTGGCGGTGGGGGGCGACCTCAACCTGAGCGCCTCGCTGTTCGACGACGGCATCGAAGGCCGCTCGTTCTCGATCACGCTCTACGATCTCGCCGGCACGGTGGGCAACACCGTGCTCTACCAGATCGCCGCCGGCGCCCGGCCCCTCAACGAGTTCGAGGGACAGCACGGCTTCACTGGCCTCAACTGGGTGCAAGACCCGGCCACCGGCGAGAACGTGCAGTACGCCTGCTTCGCTCGCGACCCCGCAGACCCCATCGAAGGCTGGGAGGAGTAGGATCGAGCTCAGAACACGGAGACGTCACCGGCGGCGCTGGGCGGCTCGTCGTCTCCGATGTTGTCGATCGCGCCGTACCCGAGCCGGCCCTGCGCACCGAGGCCCCAGCAGCGCACGGCGCCCGTGTCGAGCACCGCACACGTGTGATCGTTGCCGCTCGCGAGCTGCACGACCGGGCCGCCGACATCGACCGGCGGGACCGAGCTCGGCAGCTCGTCGTCGCCGATGTTCTGCAGGCTGCCGCTGCCGATGCCACCAAAGAGGGCCTGGCCCCAGCAGCGCACCTCGCCCGTGTCGAGCAGCGCACAGGTGTGGGCGAAGCCGGCCGTGAGGTGGGTGACCGTACCTCCGACGTCGACCGGTCCCACCGAGTCGGGCAGCTCGTCCTCACCGATGTAGTTGGTGTTGCCGTAGCCCAGCTGGCCCTGCGCGCCGCGACCCCAGCAGCGCACCGCACCGTCTTCCAGGAGCGCGCAGCTGTGGAAGCCACCGACGGCGATCTGCGCCACGGGGCCGCCCACCGCCACCGGCGGGACCGAGGTCGGGAGCTCGTCGTCGCCGATCACCACGAAGCTGCCGGTACCGAGCTGCCCATCGGAGCTCGTTCCCCAGCACCGTACCGTGCCGTCCTCGAGCAGGGCACAGGTGTGAAGGAAGCCGGTTGCGACCTGGAGCGCGGCACCGCCGAGGGCGACCGGACCCGCGCTCGTCGGGAGCTCGTCGTCGCCGATGCTCTGGTTGTTGCCATAGCCGAGCTGGCCCTCGGCGCCGGCACCCCAGCAGCGCACGGCACCGTCGGTCTGGAGAATGGCGCAGCTGTGGAAGAAGCTACTGGCGATCTGGCTCGCAACGTCGCCGAGCTCGATCGGAGCCACGGTGCTGGGCGTCTCGTCGTCGCCGATGTCTTCGATGTCTCCGAGGCCGAGCTGGGCGTACTGCGCGCTGCCCCAGCAGCGCACCCCGTCGGTCGCGATGACGCAGGTGTGTCGGTAGCCCGTGACGAGCTGGCTCGCGCTCGCGCCGACCATGATCGTGCTGGTCGTGCTCGGTAGCTCGTCGTCGCCGATGTCGAGCGTGTCCGCGTGTCCGAGCTGTCCGAGCTCGCTGCTACCCCAGCAGCGCACGAGCCCGCTATCGAGGCGCACGCACGTGTGCTCACCGCCGGGGGCAATCTCCACGACCACGGAGTACGTGCAATCGACGTCGCAGCCGTCGCCGTCTTCGCCGTCGAGCTCGTCACAGTCCTCGCCGTCCTCGACGATGCCGTTGCCACACACGCTCGAGCTGTCGGTCGACTCGCCTTCGGTGGTCGAGCCCGTGGTCGAGTCCGTGGTGGTCGAGCCCGTGGTGGTCGAGCCCGTGCTGGTCGAGCCGCCGCTGCTCGTGGACCCCTCGCTCGTGTCATCGAGCGTCCCCGCAGTCGATGTCGAGTCCAAGGTCGTCGGAGTGGTGGTGGTGGTGGTGATGGTGGTGGTGGTGCCGGTGGTCGTATCCGTGCCCGTATCGGTGGTCGCCTGCGTGTCGACCTCGGGCAAGTCGTCGGGGCAACCCACCAAGGCGAGCGTCATCAAGAGCGGAGACGTATGCGCGATCCTGTACCTACGATGCATCCTGGCGATCGTAGCAGCTCACTGCATGCCGCGTGCGAGCCATGCATCGCCGCGCGCCTCGAACCAACTCTCTGCCCCTCGAACCCTCGCGACTTCGCGCGCGCGCGCCGACGAGCGCCCCGTGGCTCGGTCCTACTCGGCTTCGCTCTCGTCTGCGCTCTCGTCTGCGTCCCGCAGGAGCGGCGCGAGCTCGCGAACATGCGTGAGCCCGTTGTGCTCGAGCGCGCCTTCGATGCCCGCGGCAGGGCCCTGGATGAACATCACGGCGTTGTCGGCGACCAACCACGACGGATGGCTCGAGAGCACGTCCTTGGCGGTGAGCGCCGCGACGGATCGCGCCAGCGTGCTGAAGTAGTTGCTGGGATGGCCGTAGCGCAGCGCCGTTGCGATCTGCCGGCCGAAGCCCTGGGGATCGCCCTGCGCCCCCTGCAGCTCGCGCAGCACCTGCCGGCGCGCGTGGACGAAGCGGCGATCGAAGCTCGTGGGCTCGAACACCCTGGCGATCGCGGCCCGGATCTCGGCCAGGGCCGGCCCGGCGCGGCTGCTGTCGAGCTCGCCCGTGATCTCGAGGCGCGGCCAGTCGAGGTGGAGCTGCACCTGGACGCCATAGCTCGCACCCAGCGCCTCGCGCACGGCCGCGACCTCGTGCTCGAGCATGGCGGCGACCACCACCAGCGCCGCGTGGTCGGGGCCCATCACCTCGGGGAGCGCGTAGCCGATGATCACCTGGGTCTGGGTCTTGGCCTCGACCACGCGCGTGAGCACCCGGCCGTAATCGATCCGAAGCGGCGGCAGCTCCACCTTCGCCGGCGGCATCATCTGCTTGTGCCATGCCGCGTAGCTCGGCACGTTGCGCGGTGTTTCGAACGCGCCGCGTACGTGCTCGAGCGCGAGCTCCATGTCGAACCCGCCCGTGATGAGAATGGTGCTGTTGCCCGCGCGGTAGTACGTGCGATGGAACCGGCGCACCTGGCCCTGGCGCAGCGACGCCACGTCGCCGAAGCTCCCGGCATAGGGGTGCCCCTCGCCGTAGAGCGCGGTGAGATAGGCGTGGCTCGGCCCGAACAGCGTCTCGATGCGCTCGTCCTCGGCCATCTTCACGGCGTAGGCCTTCTGCGCGGTGAACCGACCCTCACGGAACATGCCGTGGGCATGAGCTTCGGCGAGCCCGGCGATGAGGAAGTCGAGGTAGATCGAGAGCCCGCGCGCACGAAACTCCGTGCTCAGCGGCCCCACGTCGCCGTAGAGCCGACCCCCTGCCAGATCGAACAGCTGCAGGAGCGCGCGCGCCTGGTCGTCGCGCAAGCCGTAGGTCGAGTCGGCGAGCACTGCGACCAGCGGCTGCTCCGGGGTGTGCAGCGTGCCCCCGCCGTAGATGAGTCGGGCCTCCATGACCGGGAATTGCGAGCACGCCACCAGCACGACCCGCATGCCGTTGCCGAGCGACGCGATCTGCATCTGCATGGCCGGAGGCTCGAGGTCCTCGATCTCGACCGGCCGATGCGCATCGGCCGGATCGATGTCGGCGGGCAGCCGCGAGGCGTCGGCCCCCATGAACGGCTCGGTCACCACCGGAGCGGCGAGCTCGGCCCGATCGGCCCGCGGCTGGCCCGCGGCGGCCGTGGTGGGCACGATGGCGACGGAGATCGCACGATCGGGCGAGAACACGCTGCGCCCGACCCGACGGACGCGATCGGGCGTGATGTCGTCGAGCGCGGCCAGCTCGCCCGCGACGAACCCCGGGTCGTCGCCCTCCTCGAGATAGTCGGCCAGCGCTACGCCGCGCGAGCGGAGGTCGGCCATGCCGTCGAGCACCCGCAGCCGGCGGAGCTGACGGACGCGATCGAACGCCGAGTCCGAGAACTCGATGGCAAACACCGCGTAGATCGCATCGAGCAGCTCGTCGAACGCCGCGTCGAGGCGCTCGGGTCGCTCGGCCGCGACGACGACGCCGAGGACGGGGGCCTGCTTGCCGCCGAATTCGACGAGCGCCCAGTCCTCGATCGCACCGCCCCGCTTGCTCGCCGTCACCGCGACGGCGACCCGCACCGCCTCGATCGCGACGGTCGCCGGGATGTGCTCGTCGGCGAAGCGGGTGGGCATGGGGAACAGCACGAGCCCGGAGGCATCGCCCACCGGCGCCTCGAGGGTCACGCGCCGGGCGCTCGGCTCCACGGCCGGGACCGACGCGCGGGGCTCCGCTTCCACCGGCGGCAGCGCGCCGAGCTGCGCGTCGGTCAGCACCTGCACCTGCTCGGGGGTGACGTTGCCGCTCACGATCACGGTCGTGCGCGCGGGCACGTAGTGGCGCTCCACGAACGCACAGACGTCCTCGCGCGTGATCGTGGCCAACTCCTCGAGCTGCGCCTCGAGGCGCGAGCGATACGGATGCTCGGCGGGGAACACCGCCGCCAGCACCTGCGCGTAGAGCTTGGCCTGGACGCCGTCGATGCCTTCGTGGCGCCAGCGCAGCTCGTTCTCGACGACCGCCCGCACCCGCGCGAGCGTGGCGTCGTCGAGCTCGCTGCACTCGAACGCGAGCCGGCGAGCGGCGTGGCGCACGTAGGTCTCGAGCTGCTCGGGCAGCCCCGTGGTCATGTAGTGGGTCTCGTCGGGCGAGGTATAGGCATTGACGAGGATTGCGCGATCCTTGGCCTCGACGCCGAGCGAGGGCGAGCCGGGCCCTGCCGTCGGCAGCTCGAACATCAGGTGCTCGACGAAGTGGGCGAGCTCGGCTCGACCCGGCGGATCGTCGCGAGAGCCCACGTCGTGCCGCACGTCGAGCTGGATCGCGCGCGTCTGGGTGTCGGGCACCACCAAGAGCCGCAGCCCGTTGTCGTAGACGAGGTGATGGCCGTCGCCGGGCACCACCAGCTCCCGGCTCGGGGTCCGTAGCCATGGCCGCGACGTGGTCAGGCACGCGGATCCGAGCAAGCCCAGCAGCCCCAAGACCACCAGCAAGAGCGCACGAACGGAGCAGAGGGGCGGACGCAGCGATGGGCTCGACACTCGACGAAAGTCAGCGCTGGCTTGCCTTGCATGTCAAGGCGCTTCAGGCCGGCGACCGGGCCCAATCGTCTGCAATCCCTCTGCGACGATTGCGCCGCGTATTCATCTCGATCCACACTCGGCTCGAAATTCGGACCGCATCGATGAGCCAGGTCGAGAACCTCACGCCATTCGCGGCGGTGTGCCTACCCTCGATGTCGCGTACCGACGAGCAGCTCACGCTGCTCGTCGTGTCCGGCCGCTTCACGCTGCCACCCGCCGGAGTGCCCCGGACCGAGCCACCGCCCACGGCCGAGGACCAAGGAGAGGTGCGCCTCGCAGACGGCTACGAAGGTGAACCGGACACGCTCGAGCTGGTCCACGAGGGCCAGAGCACGTACACGCGTCCTGGCACCGATCTCTACCTCCACGGCTCGGCCTGGGCCCCGGGCGGCAAGCTCACGCCGCGCAGCACCATGGGCCTGCGGGTCGGCCCCTGTCAGCGGGGCGCCGTCGTGTTCGGCGAGCGCGTGTGGAGCCCGGGGCTCGGTGGTCCCGGCCCTTCGCGGCCGATACCGTTCACCTCCATGCCGCTGACCTACACCCGCTGCTTCGGCGGCCCGGCGCCGGGCCGCTCGCGGGCCGATGTGGAGGCGTCGGAGCACAACCCGGTGGGCCGTGGCCTGCACGGCAGCGAGGCCGAGGCGATCGGCCAGCCGCTGCCCAACTTCGAGGATCCCCAGGCGCTGATCAACGGCCTGGGCGATCGCCCTCGCCCCTGTGGGTTCGGCCCCATCGCCCGTCACTGGCGGCCGCGTCGGGCATTTGCCGGCACCTACGACCAAGCGTGGGCCGAGCTGCGCATGCCGCTCTGGCCCAAGGACCTCGACGAGCGGTTCTTCTGCGCGGCGGCGCCGGACCTGTGCGCCACGCCCCACCTGCTCGGCGGAGAGCTCGTGCGCATCGCCGGGATGTCGCCCGACGGCGCGCACGAATTCCCGCTGCCGCGCGTGCGGCTCGAGGCGCGCTTCGAGGCGGGACGAGCGTCGAGCCGCCGCCGCATGACGCTCGATGCGATCTCGTTCGAGCCCGAGGCGTCGTCGTTCGTGATGACGTGGCGGGCCTTCGTCGCCGCCGATCCGCTCGCGGTGACGAGCGTGGTGGTGCGGGCGCTCCCGCCGTGGGAGGCCGATCGCTGATGGGACCCGTCCCCGTGATCGCTCGCGCCGCAGGGCTCGGCCTCGCCTGCCCGCTGGGCCTGAGCTCGCGCCCCGCCCTCGCGGCGATCGCTGCCGGCATGGCGCGCTTCGTGGAGCGCGAGGACGTGCCGAGCGCCGACGGCCCGGTGAAGGCCTCGATGCTGCTCGCGCTCGACCCCGACTGGCCCCGCGCCCAGCGGATCGCGTGGCTCTTGCGGCACGCGCTCGAGGAGGTGCTCGCCGGCCTGCCCGAGGTGGGCCCACTGCCGTGCATGCTCGCCCTGCCCGCGCCGGACGTGGGGCCGCGCGTCGGCCCGGAGGCGCTGCGACACGCATGGGCGGACCTCCGCACCAGCACCGGCGCGCGCGTCCAGCTCGCGCTCTCGCAGCGGTCGATCGAGGAGGGACGCGCGGGCGTGTTCCAGGCGCTGGAGACCGCGCTGGCCCTGCTCGCGCTCGGCCGCGAGCGCATGGTGCTCGTGGGGGGCGTCGACTCGCTGGTCGATCGCGCCACGCTCGACGCCCTCGCCCGACGCAATCGTTTGCTCGGCCGCACCAACTTCGACGGAATCATCCCGGGCGAGGGCGCGGCGTTCGTGCTCCTGGGACATCCCTCGGTGGTGCCGCGGCAGCACGCGCTCGCGCTCGTGCGCGGCAACGCAATTGCTCGCGAGCCCCAGCCGTTCGCGAGCAAGGGCGGCCTGGTCGGCACGTCGGCGGGGCTCTCCGCGGTGTTCCGCTCGCTGCGGACCGAGCTCGGCGAGCGCACCGACGAGGTGTTCGCCGCCACCACCGGCGAGATCTGGTCCGGGCAGGAATTCGCGCACGCGTACCTGCGCAACGCCGCCCTCATGCCCGAGCCGCTGCGCCACGCATCCATCTGCGGCTCGCTCGGCGATCCGGGGGCTGCGAGCGGAGCGATCGCGCTGGTGCAGGCGATCGCGCGGCTCGGGCCCCCCGGTCCCGGCAATCGCGGCGCGCCGATCCGCCGGTGCCTGGCCTACGGCTCGTCGGACGCGGGCCTCGTGGGTGGGTGCGTGGTGGAGCGCCCCGGCTGAAAGCGGCCCGGTCGAGGGGCGCTCACTCGGACCCGGTCCGCATGCCCGGGCGCACCAGCGAGGCCCTCGGTACGGACGCAGCGAGCGCCTCCGCGAACGGACGAACCACCGCGTGATCCGTGCCGTGCACGTCGATGGCGAGCGAGGTCCCCCCCTCGCCGTGGAGCTCTACCAGCGTTGCGAGCTCGCGGTTGCCCAGGCACACCAGGCGCGGCTGGGGCGGCAGCAGCACCTCGAGCCCCGCGTCTCGCAGCCGGGCCACGGCCGCGTCGCGCAGCCCGGCCGCCTCGGCCGGACTCTCGGCAAACGTGGAGACGCCCTGCTTGCGCGGACGCTCGGCGAGCTCGAACGCCCGGAAGGCGTTGAGCGTGAGCATCTCCGCCAGCGTGCGGCGCTGCTCGTAGACCAGCTCGGGGTCGAACGCTCCGCCGTCGTAGATCGTGACGAGCGGCGTGTCGTCGCCCGCGGCCCGGGTCAGATCGAGGTAGGGCTCCTCGATCGTGTCGAGGCTGTCGTCGATCTGCCGGGAGACGCGGAAGTAGCGATCGGTCGGATACGTGGCGAACCGCAGCTGCTCGATCAGCTCATGGAAGCCGTGGTCCTGGTCCCAGCCAAACGGGCGATAGCGGCCGCTGTCCGCTCCCATCGCCGCCAGGAGCTCCACGTACATCCCCGGCAGGGTGATCCCGAGCCCCTGCTCGCACGCAGCGATGTCCTCGCGAGCCACCGGCTTGCACGACTTCGCGAACGCAGGATCGCGCTTGGACATGTACGCATGGAGGTCCGCCCAGGCCATCAGGGACACTTCCTCTCCGGGCACATCGTGAGGAACAAGGTGTCCTGGCACGTGTGGCACGAGGCCACGCCTTCGTCCGGCTCGAAGTCGTGCTTGAGGTCCTTGGCCTCCTTGTTGGCCAGCACCCGCTGCGCCCAGTCGGCGTGGCTCTTGAGGTGGCGCTTGCTGACCTTGGCGGCGCGCGCGGAGGTGGTCAGGACCTTGTAGCGACCCGACCACGTGGAGCCGGGCGGCGCGAAGAACATCTCGCACATGAACACCGGTGCATGCTTGCACTTGGCCACGAGCTTGGCGCCCGCGCAGGTCCCGGGCGTGTTGTAGCCCCGCAGGCGCGGCTGGTTGTTGCCGGTGCGGGCATCGTTGGCAGCACGAAACGCGTCGTTCACCCTCGCCACCTTCACGGCCTGCGGCAGCGACGACTGATTGGCGCTGACGAAGTCGGCCTGCTTCGCGGGGCCGCCCGGGATCACTTCCACGCCGCCCACCGCGGCCGCCGCGTCCGACAGGCCGTCCATCGTGGCGCCGGAGTTGGTGCAGAAGTACTTGGGCGGGTCGCACTTGCACGAGATCATCCCGACCATGTAGCCGGTCCAGCCGCTGCCGTCGCGGCTCAGGCGAGCCACGCGCGCCCGTCCGGCGTCGTCGATCGCGGCCCGGAACAGCTTGTCGAGCTCCTGGAGCAGCTTGGTGACCTTCTCGGCCAGCGCCCCGGTCGCCGGCAGGCGGTGCTGCTCGGGGCCCTTGCTGCAGATCTGGCATGGCCCCTCGAAGTCGTCCGCGTAGCACAGCCCCCCGGCCCCCAGCGACGTGAACGCGCTATTGAACGAGTTGCCGTTGTGCTGCGTGACGTCCATGAAGCGGATGACGCCCTTGCCCTCGAATTTCACATCGGAGCTGCCGGTCCCCCAGGTCAGCTTGCCCTTGGTCTTCGAGGACACGAGCCCGCCGCCCGCGGTGCCCGGCTCGTCGCCCATGCTGGTGCTCAGGTTGGAGCTCTCGATCGCGGCGGGCTTGCCCTCGATCTTGGTCTTCTTGGTGCCCTCTGCGAGGTCGCCGTCCTTCGCCACGTTCACGTACGGGATCGGCACCGGCCCGCCCGGCGAGGGCGTCTTGCAGACGTCGGGCGGCGCGGCCACGTGCTGATTGCCATCGCCCGCGTGCAGGATCGAGCGATTGTTCGCGAACACCGTCGCCATGGCGCCGATGACATCCCCGCCGCACCGGGGGTGTCAACAGGCAGCGCGAATGCCGCCAGCACCTCTTTGCACTCAGGCCTTGCCACTTCGCGCTGACGCGATATGGTTGCTGCTGCGATGCGCGCTCGCGTCTACCACACCACCTCCACTACCGACTCGGCATAGCCGGCCGGCGTGGTGTCCTGTGTGCACAGAAGACCCCCGGCCCCCCGGGGGTTTTTCGTTGGTTTACGCTCCCGCACCGCTCCCGGCCCCCACCGCTTCTTCGAGGACCTCATGAGCATCTCCGTTTCCCTCCCCGACGGCTCCGCCAAGCAGCTCCCACCGGGCAGCACGGTGTTCGACCTCGCCAAGGCGATCTCGCCGAAGCTGGCCAAGGTCGCCGTGCTCGGCGTGGTCGACGACCACCCCGTGGACCTCTCGCACGTGCTCGCGGACGGTAGCCGCGTGAAGATCGTGACGACGGCCGACCCGCTCGGCCTCGACACGCTGCGCCACTCGTCGGCGCACCTGATGGCCGCGGCCATCCTCGAGGAAGTGCCCGGCGCCGAGCTGACGATCGGGCCCACGACGGAGGATGGCTTCTACTACGACATCCACCTGCCGCAGGGCACGACGCTGTCCGAGACGGACTTCCCGCGCATCGAGGCGCGCATGAAGCAGCTCGCCGACGCCGACGCGCCATTCGTGCGCTGCGAGGCCGCGAGCAAGGATTCCCCGGTCTACCGCGAGTACGTGGCGATCGACGGCGGCGCCAACCGCTTCAAGCAGGAGATCATCGCGGGGCTCGAGGCCCACGGCGCGTTCTCGGAGCAGGAGGGCGCCCCTGCGGTGAGCTTCTACCGCACGGGCAAGTTCATCGACCTCTGCCGCGGGCCGCACGTGCCGAGCAGCAAGTGGCTCAAACACACCAAGCTCATGAAGATCGCCGGCGCCTACTGGCGCGCGGACGCGAGCCGCGAGCAGCTCGTGCGGGTGTACGGCACGGCGTTCTTCTCCAAGGAGGAGCTCGAGGCGCACCTGCACATGCTCGAGGAGGCCCGCAAGCGCGACCACCGGGTGCTCGGCGAGAAGCTCGATCTGTTCCACTTCATCGACGAGGCGCCGGGGTTTCCGTTCCTGCACCCGCGCGGCACGACGATCTACAACGCGCTCATGGAGTTCATGCGCGCGCAGATGCGACGGCGCCGTTACCAGGAGGTCCGCACGCCGCTCGTCCTGCCCGAGAGCACGTGGCACACGTCGGGGCACTACGACCACTACCTGGAGAACATGTTCTTCACGCGGCGCAAGCTGCGGGACAAGGCCGACCCCGAGAAGGTGATCGAGGACGCCGAGGAGGAGCGCCCCATGGCGGTCAAGCCGATGAACTGCCCCGGGCACCTCATCATCTACCGGCACCGCATGCACAGCCACCACGAGCTGCCGCTGCGGATCTCCGAGATGGGTCAGGTGCACCGCCGCGAGCTCTCCGGGGTGCGCCACGGCATGTTCCGCGTGCAGGCGTTCGTGCAGGACGACGCGCACCACTTCTGCACGCCCGAGCAGCTCGAGTCCGAGATCCGCATGCTCATCGGGTTCTACTTCGAGATCTACGGCGTGTTCGGCCTCGACGACGTGCGGCTCGAGCTGTCCACGCGCCCCGAGAAATCGATCGGCTCCGACGAGATGTGGGAGAGGGCCGAGGGTGCGCTCCGTGGCGCGCTCGAGGCCGCCGGGCGCCCGTATCAGCTCAACGAGGGCGACGGGGCGTTCTACGGCCCCAAGATCGACTTCCACATCCGCGACTCGCTGGGTCGCACGTGGCAGTGCGGCACGATCCAGGTCGACTTCTCGATGCCCACGCGGTTCGAGCTCGAGTACGTGGGGGCCGACGGCGCCCGCCACACGCCGGTGATGGTGCACAGGGCCTGCTACGGCTCGCTCGAGCGGTTCTTCGGCATCATCACGGAGCACTTCGCCGGCGCGTTCCCGCTGTGGCTCTCGCCCGAGCAAGTGCGCGTGCTGCCGGTGTCCGAGAAGGTCCGCGACTACGCCGAGCAGGTGCGGTGGAAGCTCGAGGAGGCCGGCCTGCGCGTGGAGCTCGACGACAGCGACGAGCGACTCGGATACAAGATCCGCAACGCCACGCTGATGAAGGTGCCGTACCTCGTGGTGGTGGGCGGCAAGGAGGCCGAGAGCGGCACGATCAACGTGCGGAGCCGCGAGGGCGAGGATCTCGGTGCAATGAGCGTCGACGCGTTCGTGCAGGGGCTGGCGCCGTTCACGGTGCCGAGGCTCGTCGCGTCGCTGGCTGCGGAGCAGAAGGCTCGCGCGGCGGAGTAGCGGCGCGTCACGACGGCGGCGTCACGGCGGCAGCCCGCGGCCTACGCGGCGGGCGCGAACACCCCGTGGAAGGGTGAGCGGCCGTGGCGCCCGGCCGAAAAAAGTGAAAAAAACTGCTCGCTCGATGTCGAGGACCCGGCCTTCCGCTCCGACCCACGGGTGAAGCAGGCGCTCCCCGGTCGGGACCGCCCAGAAAGAGGAGTCGACCATGAAGTTCATGATGATGATGCACACCCCGAGCGCAGGCCCCTACCAGGTCGCCAGCTGGCCGCCCAAGGACATCCATGCCCACATCGAATTCATGAAGGGCTTTGCCAAGGAGCTGTCCGCCGCGGGGGAGCTGGTGGCCGCCGAGGGCCTGGCGGGCCCCGACCAGGCCAAGCGCGTGCGCGCCGGCAACGACGGCAAGCCCGTCACCGACGGCGTGTTCCCCGAGGCCAAGGAGTTCCTCGCAGGCTACTGGATCGTCGACGTGGAGAACCCCGAGCGCGCGTACGAGCTCGCAGCGAAGGCTTCTGCCGCGCCGGGGATCGGCGGCAAGCCGCTGCAGCTCTCGATCGAGGTGCGACAGGTGATGAGCGCGCCGCCGTCGGACATGCCCTGAGCTCGGAGACGGCCCGCAAGAATGGCCGCGACGCTCGACGCTCCCACCCGGCACCTGCTGCGCGACGTGACGCCGCAGGTGCTGGGCATCGTGATGCGGCGGTTCCGCGACTTCGGTGCGGCGGAGGATGCCGTGCAGGAGGCCCTCGTCGCGGCCGCGAAGCAGTGGCCGGCGGAGGGCGTGCCGAGCCACCCGCGGGCGTGGCTCGTGCAGGTGGCGTCGCGGCGCATCGCCGACCACGTGCGGCAGGAGGCCGCCCGCCGCCATCGCGAGGCGATCGTGGTGAGCCTGGTGCCACCCGAGGATCAGGTGGCGCTGGCGGCCGACGAGGACGGAGGCCGAGGCGAGCAGGACGACACGCTCGAGCTCCTGTTCATGTGCTGTCACCCCGTGCTCACGGCATCGTCGGCCATCGCGCTCACGCTGCGAGCGGTGGGCGGGCTGACCACGAGCGAGATCGCGAGGGCGTTCATGGTGCCCGAGGCCACGCTGGCGCAGCGGGTCAGCCGCGCCAAGCAGAGCATCAAGGGCTCGGGCGTGCCGCTCTTGCGGCCGAGCGTGCAGGACCGTGCGGAGCGCCTGGGCGCGGTGATGCACGTGCTCTACCTCGTGTTCAGCGAGGGCTACACCGCGAGCTCCGGGCCCGCGCTCCATCGCACCGACCTCTCGGGCGAGGCGATCCGGCTCACACGCATGCTCCAGCGGCTCGTGCCCGAGGACGGAGAGGTCGCGGGGCTGCTCGCGCTGATGCTGCTGACGGATGCCCGGCGAGCGGCACGGACGGGGCCGGAAGGGCAGCTCGTGCCCCTGGACCAGCAGGATCGATCGAGGTGGGATCGCGCGGCGATCGAGGAAGGCGTGGCGCTCGTGACCGAGGCGATGTCGCGCGGCCCGGTGGGGCCGTACCGGCTGCAGGCAGCGATCGCCGCGCTGCACGATGAGGCCGCGAGCACCGAGGAGACCGACTGGCCGCAGATCCTGGCGCTCTACGGGGTGCTGCTCGCGATGGACGACAACCCGATGGTGGCGCTCAACCATGCGATCGCGCTGGCGATGGTCCACGGGCCCGCCGAGGGGCTACGGCGGATCGAGGCGCTGGAACAGGATCCACGGCTCTCGGGCAGCCACCGGGTGGACGCCGTGCGAGGGCACTTGCTCGAGCGGGCCGGAGATCGGGAGGCCGCGAGGGATTGCTATCGACGAGCAGCGGAGCGGACGGCGAGCGTCGCGGAACGGGAGTACCTGCTGGTGCGAGCCGGGCGGCTGCGGGAGGGGTGAGGAGCCGGTACTCTCATCTCCGATGTCCGACTCGACCGAGGACGCGAGGACCGGGCGCACGGCCGAGCTGTTGCTGGTGCGCCACGGCGAGACCGTCGGGCAGTCGTCGATCCGGCTCTACGGCGCGACCGACGTCGAGCTCTCGCCCGAGGGCGAGGATCAGCTGGCGGCCACCGGCCGCTCGCTCGCCGGGCTTCGCTTCGATCGCGTGCTGACGAGCCCGCTGCAGCGGGCCCGTCGCTCCGCCGAGATCTTGCTCGCCCACGTCCCCCACCCCGCGATCACCATCGAGCCGGTCGAGGGCTTCCGCGAGATCGACTTCGGCCGCTGGGAGGGCTGGACGTGGGCCGAGGTGGCCGAGCGCGACCCCGAGGAGCACCGCCGCTTCGCCGAGCTCGGCTACGCGTTCCACTACCCCGAGGGCGAGGCGCGGCAGGACTTCTTCGCGCGCGTACGCGCCGGGATGCCCGCGCTCGAGGCAGCCTTGGGGGCCGGGAACGGGCGGGTGCTGGTCGTCGTGCACAAAGGTGTCATCAAGACGATCGCGGCGGCGCTGCTCGGCGTCCGGATCACCGACGACGTGGAGCTGCCGCTCGGCAGCGTGCATCGCTTCGTGCGGGTGGACGGGCACTGGCGGCCCGATGATCCGATCTGGCTGGGCTGATGTGACCCCATCGTCACCCTCGTGCGCGTATGCTGGTCCCGATGATGTGGCACCGCGCGTGGTCGTCAGCATGGCGTTCGGGGTTGGTCGTGGTGCTCCTGGGCTCGGGGGCGGCGCACGCCGACGAGCCGGTGATCCTGCGCCAGACCTGGGGCGGTCACGTGGGCTTCTTCGCCACCGGCGCGCCGCTGGCCGTCGACGGGCCCGACGGAGACACCACCAACGCGGACATGCTGGCGCAGCCCGCCGACGTGGCCGTGGGCCCTCCCGACGTCAGCGCGATGGGCCAAGTGCGCGCGGCCTATCTCTATTGGGGCGGCTCGATCGTCGACAGCGAGTGCTCGAATCCAGCCGCCATCGACGACACCGTGAGCTTCACGCCGCCCGGCGGGCCCACGACCGACGTGGTGGGCGAGGCTTGCTTCTGCTCGGACGCGGCGGCCGGCAGCTACGACGTGCAGGCCTGCCGCGCCGACGTGACCGCGCTGGTCTCCACGCTGGTGGGGACCTACTCCGTGGACGGATTCGCCGCGGACATCACCAACTCGAGCACCAGCAATGCATCGTTCAGCATCGTGCTGGTGTTCGACCAGCCGGGGCTGCCCCCGCGGCGGGTGGCGCTCTACGACGGGCTGCTCACCATGTCGAGCGCGATCGACCCCGAGGAGATCCTCACCCTCGACGGGCTCGACATCGACTCGCCGCCGGTCGGCGATCTCACCTGGTACGTGATCGAGGGTGATGTCGGCGGCGGAGCGGGCGAGAGTGTGGAGGTCACCGGGATCCCGGGGGGCGGGACGCTGCTGCTCGGCGATGCCTACAACCCGCTCGACAACCCGATGAACCACACCATCACCACCACCATGCCACCGCAGACCGATCTCATCGGGGTGGACGTGGACCGCTTCGAGCTCGACGCCGCGCTGGCGCCCACCGACACTGCGATCGAGGTGCGCTACACGGCGGGGATGGACAAGTGGTGGCTGGTCTACGACGTGGTGGGGGTCAACGTGTACGAGCCGGTGCTCTACGATGAGTCGGAAAAGTCCTGGGTGCTGCACGACGACGGCGATGGCGACGGCGTGCCGTCGCCCGGCGACGTGATCCGCTACACGCTGCACCTGTCGAACACGGGCAACGCCGACGGGACCGTGACGCTCTCCGATCCGATCCCATCGCAGGCCGCGAGCTGGACGCTGGTGGATGCGGGCGGCGGAGTCGATGCCAGCGTGGGCGACACCGCGAGCGTGATCGACCTGGCGCTCGAGGAGGGAGCCAATGCCAACGTGGTGATCGACGTGGTGCTCGACGACGTGCCGGATGGGACGGTGGTGAGCAATACCGCGGAGTACACGGCCGAGCCGGGCGGCGTGCACGGATACCTGGTGGCGCCGCTCGTGGTGGTCAGCAACGTGCGTACGGGCAGCAGCAGTGGCGAGGACCCGGGCGACGGCACTACCGGCGGCAGCACTGGGGGCGACACCAGCGTCGGCACCGGTGCGGTGGACGAGACCGGAATGCCCGCGAGCACGGGTGCCGCAGGATCGGGCGGGGGTACCAGCGCGGTGTCGTCCGGTGAGACGTCGACGCTGCCGGGAACCAGTGATGGCTCGGATCCGGATGACGGCGGGACCACGGTGCTGCTCGGAGACGAGGCGGACCCGGGGGGATGCGGGTGCCGAGAGCATGCGCCGCGTGGCGCGGGCACGGGATGGATCGGGGCCTTCGCGATGGTGGTGCTGCTGCGACGCCGTCGGGTGGCCGCGAGCTCGTGATTTTCAGAATGGGTGACAGAGCAAGGAGTCGCGGGCGAGGTCGCCGGGCTCCACGTCGCCGTGGCCGAACAGCGCGTCGAGCATCTCGCAGCGCCCGGGCTCGGCCTCGTGGTCGCAGTCGATGGCGAGCTGGCGCAGGAACACCAGCGAGAGCCCCTGCTCGGGCTCGTCCTGGAACACGTCGGAGGACCAGGCGGTGGCGAAGGTGATCGCGTCCACGCGGGCTTCGGTGCCGTGGCAGAGGCCACAGCTCGTGCCGTCGCCGAAGGCGATCTGGTCGTAGGGGGCGCTCGGCGGCAGCGCGTCGCCGATGGGGAACGAGAGCTCGCCCTTGATCGAGCGACGATCACCGATCGCAGAGGAGAGCTCGATGGTCCGGCTGGCTTCGCCCTCGAGGATCACCGACATCGTGAGGGCCCCGCGAAACAGGAAGATCCGCGGGTTCTCGGGCCCGGAGGCGGGCTGAGCCCCGGCGACGCTGGTGGTCGCGTAGAGCGAGAGCGGGCGATCGAGGCTCTCGAGCAAGCACGGGAGAGTGGTGGGCTTGGGCAGCGCGTTGACGAGCTCGACGAGGTCCTCGATGGTGGACGGAGCCCCGAGACCGGAAGGTGGGACGCAAGCGCGGGGCAAGGGCCACAGGGGGGATGAGTGCTCGGGGGGATCGGGGTCGTCGAGGTCGTCGTCACTCGTGGTGCAGGCGAGGCCCAGGAGCAGGAGCAGGAGCCAGCCGTGGCGCAGGGGGCTGGAGGCTGGGCGCATGCGGGGCGACTCTAGCGGCTCGCGAGGGGTGGGCCAACCGCAGGTCTTGCAGGCCGGCGAGCCGGTCGACCCGCGCGGTTGCCGACCGGGGATTTGGTGTTAGGACGGCTTGTACCATGGCAACCCGCGCAATTTGGGAAGGTGCGATCAGCTTCGGTCTCGTGCAGATCCCCGTCGGTCTTCATACCGCCGAGTCGCGCGACGACCTCGACTTCGATCTGCTCGACCGCCGAGACATGGCCCCCGTCGGCTACCAGCGCTACAACCGCAACACCAACGAGCCGGTCGACTGGGACGACATCGTCAAGGGGTACGAGTACGAGAAGGGCGAATACGTCATCGTCGAGAAGGAGGACTTCAAGCGCGCCAACGTCAAGGCGACCCAGACGGTGGACATCATCCACTTCACGGACGCCAGCGACATCGACGTGATGTACTTCGAGAAGCCCTACTATCTCGTGCCGACCAAGAAGGGCCACAAGGCCTACGCGCTGCTCCGCGAGGTGCTGCGCCGCTCGGGCAAGGTCGGCATCGCCCAGGTGGTCGTGCGCACGCGCGCGAGCGTCGCCGCGTTGATGGTCCGCGGCCCGGCGCTGATCCTCGAGATGCTGCGGTACGACCACGAGCTGCACGAGCCCAAGGACTTCGACTTGCCAGCAGAGAGCATCAAGTCGATGCACATCTCGCAGGGCGAGCTCGAGATGGCCGAGCGCCTGATCGCCGGTATGGAGGCGCCGTTCGATCCCGAGGAGTACAAGGACACGTACCGCGACGACCTGATGGCGTTCATCAAGAAGAAGATCAAGGCCGGCGACACCGAGGCCCCCGAGGAGCCGGTCGAGGAGCCCGAGTCGAGCAACGTGGTCGACATCATGGCCCTGCTACGCCAGAGCCTCAGCGCCAAGGGTGGCGCGGCCAACGAGGCGCCCGCCCGGGGTAAGAAAGGTGCGGCGAAGAAGAAGACCGCCAAGAAGAAGACCACCAAGAAGAAGACCGCGGCCAAGAAGAAGACCGCGGCCAAGAAGAAGACCACCAAGAAGAAGACCACCAAGAAGGCCAGCAAACGCGGTGGGGCCTCGCTGAAGAAGGCGAGCTAGGCGATGTCGCTCGAGCGCTACCGCCGGAAGCGAGACTTCAGCAAGACGCCGGAGCCGGCGGGCAAGCTGGTCGAGAACGCGGACGCGCCGCGCTACGTGATCCACAAGCACGCCGCGTCGCGGCTGCACTATGACTTTCGTCTCGAGTCGAACGGCGTGCTGCTGAGCTGGGCGGTGCCCAAGGGCCCGAGCCTCGACCCGGCGGACAAGCGGCTCGCGGTGCACGTCGAGGACCACCCGGTCGAGTACGGCGGCTTCGAGGGCATCATCCCCGAGGGCGAGTATGGCGGCGGCTCGGTGATCGTGTGGGACCGCGGCCACTGGTACCCCGAGGGCGACGCCGACGAGGGCTACGAGCGCGGCAACCTCAAGTTTCGCCTCGACGGCGAGAAGCTGCAGGGCAGCTTTGCCCTCGTGCGCATGCACGGACCACGCAGCGACGACGGCAAGAACTGGCTGCTGATCAAGCACGACGACGAGGCCGCGAACGAGGACGGCGAGCTGCTGGTACGCGACCGGCCCGAGAGCGTCGAGACCGGGCGCACCGTCGAGGAGGTCGCTGCCGACCCCGACCGCATGTGGAGGTCCAACCGCGACGGCAAGAAGGGCGGCGAGCAGGTGCTGAGCGCCAAGGAGCGCCGCGCCAACGCCCGCAAGCCGAAGCCCGGGCCAGCCGCCGCGAACCCGGAGGCCGAGGACGCCGAGGAGATCGCCCGCAAACGCCTTGGCCTGCCCCCGCGCGCCGCGGCCCGCACCACCGCGAGGAAGACCGGCAGGAAGAAGGCGAGCAAGGCCGCCGCGACGAAGAAGACTACCGCCAAGAAGACCGCCAAGAAGGCGACCGCCAAGAAGGCGACCACCAAGAAAGCAACCACCAAGAAGGCTACCGCCAAGAAAGCGGCTGCCAAGAAGACTGCCAAGCGCTCCAGTCGCGCCGGCAAGACCCGCGAGAGCGACGCGTCTACGTCCACCGCCGCCGGGGAAGCGACCCGCAAGAGAATCACCGGGTCTCTCGGCGACTCGTCGTTGCCGGCGAGCGTCCAACCCGAGCTGGCGACACTGGTCGAAAGTGTGCCGCCCGGCCCGAAGTGGCTGCACGAGGTCAAGCTCGACGGGTATCGTCTGATCGCCCGCATCGACGGCGACAGCACGCAGCTGTTGACCCGCGGCGGTGAGGACTGGAGCCCGAAGCTCCCGTGGCTGGTCGCGGCCCTGCGCGCGCGCGTCGGTGCCGACACGGCGCTGCTCGACGGCGAGCTGGTGCACCTCGGCGTCGACGGCATCACCCGGTTCGGCGAGCTGCAGCAGGCGCTGTCGAAGGAGCGCCACGATTCGCTCGTGTACTTCGTGTTCGACCTGCTCCACCTGCAGGGGCTCGACCTGCGGCCGATGCCGCTCGATCAGCGCAAGCAGGCGCTCGCCGAGCTGCTGCCGCCGGAGCCCACATCCGGGCGCGTGCGATTGTCGGAGCTCATCCTCGGCAAGGGCGAGTCGCTGTTCACCCACGCGTGCGAGCTCGGCCTCGAGGGCGTCATGTCGAAGCGACGCGACGCGCCGTACCGGTCGGGGCGCCACCGCGACTGGCTCAAGATCAAGTGCGGCAAGCGCCAGGAGGCCGTCATCGGCGGCTTCACGCCCGCCCGCAGCGGCACGCGTGACATCGGCGCCCTGCTGCTCGGCGTGTACGACGACGCCGGCGCCTTCGTGTACTGCGGCAAGGTCGGCAGCGGCTTCGACCACCCGGGCGCGACCCGCCTGCGCGCCCGCCTCGACGAGCTGATCGCGCCGCGGTCTCCGTTCTCGAAGATGCCGCCGGGGTTCTCGCGCAGCACCTTCGTGCGCCCGGAGATCGTCGTCGAGATCGGCTTCACCGACTGGACCAGTGACGGACGCATGCGCCACCCGGTGTTCGAGGGCGTGCGCGAGGACAAGCCCGCTCGCGAGATCCGCCGCGAGAAGGTGTTGCCCGTCGAGAAGGCCGCCGAACCGACCAAGGGCTCGCGCGCGAAGGCTGCCGTGAAGCCGCCGGCGAAGGCGATCGCCGAAGCGACCCGCACGGCCGCGAAGCCGACGTCGCGGGTCGCCAAGAAGACCGCCGTCACCCCGGCGAAGCGCAGATCGACCGCCTCCCGCGGCGGCGACATCGAGGTGCTCGGCGTCCGCATCTCACATCCCGACCGCGTGCTGTACCCGGCCGACGAGATCCGCAAGCGCGACATCGCCGAGTACTACGCCAGCGTCGCCGAGTGGATGATGCCGTGGGTCGAGCGGCGCCCAATCAGCGTCGTGCGCTGCCCCGACGACATCGACGCACCATGCTTCTTCCAAAAGCACATCCACCACGAGCTGCCTCCCGGCGTCGCCACTGCCGACCTCGATGGTGAGGACGGCGACGCGCCCTTCATCTACGTCGACAGCCCGCAAGGCCTCGTCGGGCTGGCCCAGGGCGGCACGCTCGAGATGCACATCTGGGGCTCGACCGTCGACCGGCCCGAGGACCCCGACCGGATCATCTTCGACCTCGACCCCGACGAGAAGGTGCCGTGGTCCCGCGTCAAGGAGACGGCGGTCGCCCTGCGTACGCGGCTCGCGGACCTCGACCTGGAAAGCTTCCTCAAGACCACCGGGGGCAAGGGGTTGCACGTGGTGTTGCCGCTGACGCCCGGGCGCCAGGACTGGGACCAGGTCAAGGGTTTCGCCCACAACGTCGCCCTCGAGCTCGTACGCGCGGCCCCGGACATGTTCACCGCGACGGCGACCAAGGCCAAGCGCACCGGCAAGATCTACATCGACTATCTCCGCAATTACCGGGGATCGACCAGCATCGCGCCCTACTCGGCCCGCGCGCGCCCGGGCGCGCCGGTGTCCGTGCCGCTGCGCTGGGACGAGCTCGACGCGCTCGAGACCTCGACGAGGTACACGATCCAAAACCTCGCTGCGCGGCTGTCCGCGCTCGAGTCCGACCCCTGGCGCGACCTGCCCAAGACGCGCCAGTTCCTGCGCGCGAAGGTCCTACGCGCGGTGACGCGACGCGGTTGACCGGCAACGGAGCAAGTCACACGCACGGGTCATAGCGACTTCGCCAGGGCTCGCGCGTCAAGAAATCAAAGGGTACGGTCTACCGATGACCGTCACGATCGATGCAGCGCCCGTCGTGTCCGTCCCGCGCATTCGCACCAAGCGCCTCTTGCTACGCGAGCTTCGTACGAGCGACTTCGACGCCTTCGCTGCGAATCTCGCAGACCCGCTCGCGACCCAGTACCTGTCCGGGGTCGTCGACCGACGAATGGCGTGGCGGATCTTTGCCGCGAGCATGGGGATGTGGATGCTGCACGGAGCGGGCTGGTGGGGAGTCGAGCTCGAGGAGACTGGCGAGCTCGTCGGAACCGTCGGAGCATTCTTCCGCGAGAATCCCAGCGACCTCGAGCTCGGCTGGACGATCTACCGGCGCTTCTGGGGCCACGGGTACGCGAGCGAGGCCGCCGCCGCCGCACGTGACTTCGCCTTCGAGCACCACGAGGTGAGACGCGTGATCGCGCACGTCGACGCGAGCAACGTGGCCTCGGTCCGCGTGAGCCAGCATCTCGGGATGACTTACGAGGGCGACGTCGAGCTCTACTGCACCGTCACCGGCCGCTACGCCCTCGAGCGCTGAGCCACCGATACACGGGTAGTGTCTCCCCCCGGTTCCGGCCGCGTTGGGCTGAGCTCGCGCGTGCTCGCACGCCCCGCTCACGCACCTCGACCGAACCGATCGAGCTCCGCCCGATACCTCACCACTCCGGCGATCCCACCCAACGCCCCCGCGACCAGCTCGATCGCCATGAATGCCTCGTCCCGTGCCGGATGCTCCCACCGCAGCCCGAACCTACTCGCGCGCTCGAACCCATAGCGCGGGTAGTACTCCGGGTGCCCGAGCACGACCACCGCTCGGTGCCCCGCGGCCCGCAGCCGATCGAGCCCCTCGGTCACCAGCCGCGTCCCCACGCCGCGCCGCTGCCACCCGGGCGTGACCGCCATCGGAGCCAACCCGATCGCCGTCGTCGTGCTCCCCGCACCGCCCTCGATCGTCACCGGCGAGAACGCGATGTGCCCCACGAGCTCCCCGTCCGCCGTCGCCACCAGCGACAGCACGAGCGCGCCGGCAGCCCGTAGCGCCGCCACTAGCTCCGCCTCGTTCGGGCCGCCGAAGGCCGCCCGGTTCACGGCGTCGATCGCCGCCCGATCCCCCTCGACCTCGTCGCGCAGGATCAGCATCCGCCCCCCGATCTCGTCGATCGTCTCCATGCTCACCCCGCCGATCCCGTCGCGATCCCGAGCAGCTGCTCGAGCCGCTCGAACATCGGCTGGAGCTCCGGCTTCCACAGCTTCGCCCGAAACTCCGCATACTCCCGGCGATACACCTCCACCATCCGCCCGCCCTGCCCCGCCGCATGCGTCACGTTCGCGAGCCGATCGCAGACCTTCACGAACCACGCCACGGGATTGGCCTTGATCCCCGCGTAGTACGCATCGCTCGCCCGCTCGGCCCTCGTCCGGCCCTTCTCGTTCGTCAGCGCATACGCCACCTCGGCGACCTCCACCCCGACGGCCTTCACCACGTCGTTGTACGTCTGCCGCGCGTCCTCGATCACGTCGTGCACCCACGCCCCGGCGACCGCGAGCTCCCGCTGCTCGCTCGGCAGCAGCAACTGGAATGTTCGGGCCATGTCCGCCACCATCCCCAGGTGGAACGAATACGGATGGTCGTCATACTTCTGATTCACCGCAGCATGACACGCCGTGGCGTATGCTCGCGCCGTTTCGACCTGCTCGCCCGCTGCCTCGGTCATCCCCTCGCCCTCCTTCTAGCTCCGCACCCCACCCTCGCCATCGCGCGGCTCCACCCGCGCCCCGCCCCCGTCCGCTCCCCGCAGATACGCAATCGCCTCGTCCTCGTCCCGAAACGCATGGAGCTTCATGTCGACCATCCCACCGAGCCGCCGCAGCTGCAGCATGCCCGCCATGGTGGCCACGAGGAACGCGACCCGCCCCGCCATCGTGCCCGTGAAGTAGCGATAGGGCCGCATCGCGTCCTCGAACTGCGTGTCGTTGCGCGGAGGCGCGAGCCGGAAGTCCAAGAGCAGACCCTTCAAGGAGCCCTCGAGCTCGCGCACGATCCCGATCACCGCCTCGGACGCGCGCAGGAACGCCTCGAGATCGTCCGAGCGCTCGGCACTGCGAGTCACGAGCACGATCCCGTCGGGCCGCAGCACCATGCGGAAGAACCGATCGCCGTGGACCACCCGCGGGCTCTCGACCCCCCCGAGCAGCGGCGCCTGGGCCGTGTCGTCGGTGCGGCTGCCGCCCACCACCGTGATCGTCGCCCGGCCGCCGAGCGGCTGGGAATCCACCTCTGGAGCCTCGAGCACCTCGTCGACCGAGGGCTCGCCCACGTCGGCCCGCAGGAACCGCAGCACCCGGTCGAGCTCGCGGCCCGCCTCGATCACGCTGTCGAAGCGGAGCTCGGGCGCCCGCGTCACGCAGCGCTCGAACCACTCGTCGAGCGCCTCCGGTACCACGCCGCGCGCGACCCCCAGCGCCACCGCGCGCTCGCTCGCGGGCTGCAGCGGCGACAGCAGGATCTCGGTGAGCAACGCCTCGAGCGCCACGTCGGCGCCGTTGGCCGCCTCCCAGTAGGAACGCCCGCTGAGCGCCCAGAACGCCAGGAGGCCCAGCGACCAGACGTCGGTCTGCACCGAGAGCGAGGCGCGGTTGAGCTGCTCGGGCGCGATCCAGAGCGGCGTGCCCACGGCCGAGGTGGCCGACGCCACCGCCCGCCCCTCCTGCACGAGCTTGGCGATGCCGAAGTCGAGCACCTTCACGAGGAACGGCTCGTCGGGCCGCTCGGAGCGGGCCACGAACACGTTCTCGGGCTTGAGGTCGCGGTGGATGACACCCGCCCGATGCGCGGCGCCGAGGCCCTGCACGAGCTGGTAGAACACCTCGCGCACCATGGCCCGCGGGATCCGGCCGTGGCGTCGCGCGAGCACTCGCAGGTCGGCGCCTTGCAGCAGCTCCATCGCGATCCACGGCACCTCGTCGGGCCCCTCGAAGCCGGCCGCGATCACGTCGACCATGTGCTCGCTGTGGACCCTCAAACCAATGCGGGCCTCGAGCTCGAAGCGCTCGCGCGCGCGCACCGTCGGGCCCAGCGAAGCGAGCACCTTGAGCGCGCGCGGCTTGCCGGTCGAAAGGTGCTCGACGCGGTACACCGCTCCCATGCCGCCGCGCCCGAGCAGGCCCACGACGCGGAACTCTTCCGCGAAGATCGAGCCAGGGCGTAGATCGGGAAGCGTTGCCACCCACCCCCATCGTAGCCGAAAGCCGGGCCCCCCATGCTAGGCGCGCGTGGACGCTCCCTCACGGAACCATGGGTGATGCCGACGAAGCAAACCATCGCGCCACGTCACGAGGTCGGCATAGTCGCGTGCCAGCCCGGAATCTCCCATGCGACGTCGCGTGGCTTCCCCTACGCGCAAGAGCGGTGGCGCGGGAGGGACGATGAAGGTGATCGGCATGGCCATGGAGATGTCGGCGTACGTGAACCCACCCAGCACGTGGCCGCGATCGCCGATCGCCGCCCGCAGCCGATCGAAGCCATCGCGCAAGAGGCCCTCGTCGTCGAGGCGTGGATCGTCGAGGCCATACTTTCGCTCGAAGTACCGCAGACCCAAGCTGGCCAGCCGCATGGCGAGCGGTCGGACGCGCCGCAGCGGCGGCGGCACGAGCTCGAGCCGCAGATCCTCGTCTTCGCGGCTCCGCCTCGTGATCCGTGCCCGGCCCACCGCCAGCATGCGCTCGCCCAGGTCGTTCCACGCCTCGATGTCGCCGTCGGCCCCCGCGGGGAACAGCGGCGTGCCCTTGCCGAGCCGCTCGGCCTCTCGTGCGATCTCGAGCGAGTCGGTCAAGACGCGCTCGCCGTCGATCCACACCGGCACCGTCACCCGACCGGTGAGCCGGCGCATTCGCCAGCGCAGCCCCGGCTCGCCCAGCATCGGTACGTACGACACCTTGCGATACGAGATTCCATGATGCGCCAGGGCCCAGCGAGCCTTGGCCGACCACGGTGAGTAGCTCAAGTACACCAACGTAGGCTCGCTCATCCGGCTTTCCCTTCGTCCGACTCGTCCTCGCTCGCACCCACCGGAGGACCGGAGGGCATCCGCGGGGCCAGCTCCGCGGGCGTGAGCAGGTGATGCGTCACGGGGTAGGCGAGCTCGAGCTCGTCCTTGAGGGTCCGCCGCCCCGCGTGGAGCTTGCGCTGCCGCTGCCGCTCGATGATCTGGTCCTCGAGCGCTGCGAGCGGCAGCTCCCCGGGCGGCCACTTGCCGGTGACCGCAATGATGTGGAACCCGAACTTGGTCTTCACGGGCCTCGACACCTCACCCACCGCCAGCGCGAACGCGGCCTTGGAGAACGTCTCCTCCATGCGATCGGCCGTGAAGATCCCGATGTCGCCGCCCTTGGCCGCGCTCGGGCCCGAGGAGCGCTCGCGGGCGAGGGCCGCGAAGTCGGCCCCGGGCGCGGTGGCCAGCGCGTAGAGCCGGTCGGCCTCGGCGAGCGCCGTGGCCTCGAGCACGGCCGGGTCGTCGCCGGGACCCGCGGACGGGATCTCCACGAGGATGTGCGAGGCCCGCACGCGCGGCTCGGTCGAGACCCAGTCGGCCTTGATGCTCTCGTAGTCCTTCTCGAGCTCGGCGCGACTCACCGCGAGCCGACCCGCTTGCTCGAGCACGAGGGCCTCGCGCAGCTCGGCGACGATCAGCGCCCGCAGCGAGGCATCGGTCTCGCCGCGACGCTCGAGGTGCTTGGCCCAGTCGGTGATGCCGCGGCGCTGCTGCTCGTCGCGCTCGGCCAGCTTCGCGGGATCGACGTCGACCCCGAGCTCGACCACGCGCTGTCGCAGGCGCTCGTGGTGCACGAGCCGCTCGACGATCGACCTACGGTAGCGGCGGTCGGCGGACTCGGGGATCGTGCGGCCACGGTCCGCGTACTTCTTGACCTTGAGGTCGTAGATCTCGTCGAACGCCGAGCGCGGGATCGGCAATCCGGCGACCACGGCCACGAGCGCGGCCCCGGCCGGCACCACCGGCGCCCGTGCCTCGGGCAGCGCGTCGAGCTTGCGCGCCGCATCGACCTCGCGCTCCACGGCCGAGGCGAGGCCGTCACTCCTGGCGCTTCGCATGTCGGACGGCTCGACGCTCGGGGTCCCGGCCGCGGCGGCGGCTGGCGCCTCGGCTGACGCCACGGCGGGCGTCGTTGGAGCCGGAGCGGGGCTCTCGCTCTGCGGGCCGCGGTCACAGCCGACCACGACCAACACGAGCGGGAGCACGCTTGCGAGCCTTCGACCTCCACCCATCGTTCACCCCCTCGGCCGCCGACCGCGGCCACGCGCCCCTACCCCAGCGCCGTCTGGAGCTGCCCGCGGAGCTTGGCGATGAGCGCCTCGTCCTTGGTGTCGATCACCGGCGTGTTGTCGTACTGCTCCCAGAAGAGCGAAGCGGGGCGGGTGTCGTCGATCTGGAGCGCGCGCCGGAGCTTGCGGTTGTCGGGCACGAACCCGCGCGGGGCGAGGCCGATGATCGTCTGCGCGATCGTGCCGTTGAGGCCGCAGATCAGCACCCCGGCCTTCTCGGGCCGCAGATCGCCGGCCGAGAGCCCCAGCGCCGCCTCGGTGGCCTCGATGTGATCGGGGTCGAGCAGCGCCTCCACGCGGCCGCCCAGGCCCTTCCAGTCGGGCTCTTCCTTGGGGCGGCTGATGGTGGGCGCGTAGCGCAGACCATGCTCCTTCACCAGGCGCTCGAGCTCGGCCTTGTAGCCGAGGCTCATCGAGTAGCTCGCACCATGCAGGATCGCGATGTCGTCGAGCCGCGCCTTGGGGTCGCGTAGGATCCGGCTGCGCACGATGCTGATGAACGGAGCCAGGCCCGTGCCTGCGGCAATGCAGAGCTTGATGCGCGGGTCGTCGGCACCCATGGTGTCGGGGACCGTGAACTTGCCGGTGGCCACGGGGCGCATGTACATGCGCGCGCCCGCGTGCACCTTCCACAAGAGGTGCGTGAGCGGCAGGTCGGACTCGGGGTGGCTCACGTAGCGGATGTAGAACTCGACGGTACGCCCTTCCTCGGGTGCCGAGGCGATCGACATGGGGCGCCGCACCGAGACTGGGCGCGAATCGTCTTCGCCCACGACGGTCCCGGGCTCATCCCGATTGAGACCGATGGTCATGTACTGCCCCGGCACGAACCACTGCTTGCCGGGTGCGGCGTCCTCCGGGGCCTCGTCGGGCTCGACCTTGAAGATCGACAGCGCGGGCTCGATGTCGATGCGTTCGACGAGGGTGGCGTTGTACTCGAGAGCCTTGGCCATGGGCGCGCCAAGCATAGGGGAACTCTTGCTCCGCCGCTACCGGGGTCCCAGCGCCCGCTCGATCACCGCCGGTGCCGGTGGACGCCCGAGCCACGAGCCCACCAGCAGCGCCGCAATCGCGGCGATGAGGCCCCACGCCACGGGCAACACGCCGAGCGGCGGGTGCGGCCGCCCCATGGCGAGCAGCAGCACGACGTTGCCGACGACGATCGAGGCGATCGCCCCGCCCGCGGTGAGCCGCCGCCAGTGCAGCGCCCCCAGCATGGTGGGCACCAGCATCACGTAGCCCGAGAACGAGAACGTGGCGATGTCGAAGATCGACGCCGGGCGGAGCAGCACCACCGCGTAGGTCGCTACCGAGAGCACCACGAGGAACGCGCGGCAGAGCGTCACCTCGTGGCGCTCGGGCATGGCGGGCGAGAGCCGGCGCACCACGTCGCGCCCGAGCATCGAGCCGAGCGTGAGCAGCTGGGCGTCGAGGGTGGACATCACCGCGGCCAATACGCCCGCGAGGCAGAGCCCTTGCATCACGCCGCCGGTGTGCGCCTGGACCAAGAGCGGGAATATCCGGTCGGACTCGCGGCCCTCGAGGCCCGGCACCGCGGCCGCGCCCCACACCCCGAACAGCACCGCGGGCAGCCACAGGAGCACGAGCGCCAGCGGGTAGAGTCGGCAGCTGTTCTTGAGCGCGGTCGCATCGCGGGCGGCGAAGATCCGCACGAGCATGTGGGGGAACGCGATCACGGTGAGCGAGATGGCGAGCCCCCACGAGGCCCAGGCTCCGGGCGCGAACATCGGGCGCTCGCCCTTGGACAAGAGCTCGGGCGCAGCGCGGCGCACTGCCTCGGTGGCGGCCGAAAAGCCACCCAGGCCCTGCGCGATCGCGAAGAATGCCACCACCATGAAGCCGAGGAACAGCGAGCCCTGGAAGACGTTGGTCCACATCGTGGCCTTCATGCCGCCCATGGCCGTATAGGCGAGCGTGACCACGAGGATGAGCGCCGCGGCGACGGGCAGCGAGACTGCGTCGTGGGTGAGCGTGCTGACGGCCAGGCCCACGCCGAGCACCGAGGTCACGAGGTACGGCAGCGTGTAGAACGTGAACGCGGCGAACAACACCATGCCGAGCGCGGGGCTTGCCATGCGCTCGGCGAACAGCTCCGCCGGGGTGATGGCGCCGAGCCGGTGCGCGGCCTTCCAGGCCGGCCAGCCGATCGCATAGAAGGTCCACGGGATCCCGAGCGCCACGATCGCCGCATTGAGGCCGAACACGCCCACCCCGTGGTGGTAGGCCAGGCCCGGGATGCCCATGAGCACGAACGGGGTGACGTTGGTGCCGAACAGCGCCATGAACAGCACCAGCGTGCGAGCCGTGCGACCGCCGAGGAAGTAGTCCTCGGCGTCGGTGCCGGTGCGCCGCCACGCCGCGGCACCGATCGCCGCCACCACCACGAGGTAGGCGAGACACACGAGGAGGATCGTGGTGCCGGTGCTCATGCGTCGCCGCCTCCCGGGCCCAGAGGTGGCTGGCGTGCGGGCGCCGGCTCGTCGGGCCAGGGCGGGCCGGTCATGTAGATCACCACGAGCGCGGCGGCGAGGATCCACCCGAGATGCCACGCGAGGTCCCACGGCAGGAAGCCGGCCACCACACGGGTGGGATCGCCCGGCACGGGCGAGAGGTGCACGACGACCAGCACGACGAGCGCGACCGAGAGGATCCGCCGGGGCACGACCGAGGAACGCACGCGCCTGCGAGGGTCGTGCTCGGGAGTGGTGTCGGATCCCAGTCGCACGTACGCCTCGACGAGAATCGGATCAGAACACGAGCTCTACGCCGTACTGACGGAGCTGCGCATCGCAAGAGACGAGGACCATCGACTCGAGCTTGGCTTGAGCAACGAGCATCCGATCGAATGGATCGTCGTGGTACCGAGGGAGGGATCCGGCGGCGAGCGCATGCCGACCGGTCATCACGAGCTCGCGCATGCCGTTGGCCCTGACCTCGACCAAGGGATCGGCATCGAACTCGAGCTTGCCGAGCTTGGTCTTGATGGCGATCTCCCAGATGGTCACAGCGCTGACGAAGACCTCGACCTCGGAATCACCAATCAGTCCCCGAGCTGCGCTCCCAAGACTCGGATCATCCGAGACCCACCAGAGGAACGCGTGGGTATCGAGCAAGCACCTCATTCCGACTCACCACGAAAGGCCCGGAGCATGTCTTCAGGAAGCGCGGCGTCGAAGTCTGGTGCCAGCTTGACCTTCCCTTTCAAGCGCCCGGGACGCCGTGGGACGGCCACGAAGGGCACGATACGTGCGACTGGCTGCCCCGATGCTTCGAGCACGATGTCCTCGCCTTCGGAGGCACGGCGGACGAGCTCGAGGAGCTCGGCCTGCTCATGGGTGACGGTGACACGAGTCATCGATCGACGACGCGAGCATAGCGCTGCGAGCAACGGGAAACCACCGCCTCAGGGGCGCCGTCGCACGCGCCTGCGATGGTAGAACAGCGCATGGCCGCTCGCCGACCCCTGCTCGCTCTGCTCGCGCTCGGGCCGATGCTCGGGTGCCCGGTCGACGTGCCCGGGCCCGGGCCGGGGGTGCTCTCGGGGTCCGAGGGCTCCACCGGGGCGAGCACCGGCACCACGACGGGAGCCACCGACACGGGCACGAGCGAGTCGACGCTCGACGGCAGCAGCTCGAGCGGCTCCGATCCCGCCGTGTGTGGCAACGGAGTGATCGAGGGCACCGAGCAGTGCGACTGCGGCGGGGCGCCGTGCGACCTCGCAGGGCTCCACGGCAAGACCTGCGCCGACGTGGAGCACCCTGCAGCCCCGGGGCCGCTCACCGGCGGGGTGCTCGACTGCGATCCGCTGCAGTGCACGTTCGTGATCACGCAGTGCAGCTACTGCGGCGACGGGATGCTCGGCGGTGTCGAGGACTGTGAGCCGCCGGGCGTGCCACTGCCGGAGAGCTGCGCCGAGCTGGGCAAAGGGGCGCTCGGTGACGCGATCTGCAACGCGGAGTGCCGGTTCGACACCAGCGGCTGCACCGACTGTGGAGCACGCTTCGACTTCGATCGCTGCCCCGAGGGCTGGGTGGCCCTACAGCTCGATCCCGAGGCCGCGCCGCCGAGCTGGGCGTGCGGGCTGGCGGGGCCGGGCTGGGGGCCGGGGCCCTATCCTTCGCCCGTGTGGGGCACCGGCCTCGACGGGCCGTATGCCGACGACGAGTCGAGCGGCCTGCGCTCGCCCCCGATCGCGCTGCGGGGGTGCGTGCACGAGGCGCTCGAGATCCGCGTGCGCCACTGGCTGAGCTTCGAGACCGCCGGACCCGTGGTCACCGATGGCGGCAACCTACAGGTGAGCGACGATCCCGACACGGGCTTCATCACGATCGAGCCCGTCTCGGGTACGCTCTACGACGCGGGGCCGCTGCAGACGAGCTTCTCGCCGCCGGACGGCGAGATCGGCTGGAACGGCCAGAATCTCGACGAGGACGACTGGGCCGAGTCGCGGTTCCGGATCGAGGGCTTTGCCCGCTACGATCCGCTGTACCTTCGGTTCCAATTCGGCAGCGATGGATCGGGCACCGATGACGGGTGGTTCATCGATCGCGTGGAGCTGTTCGAGGTGCCGTAGCGGGCTCGTAGGCCGTCCGCGTCCGCGGAGCTTCACCCCGCGAGCGGCATCACGAGCGCGCGGGCCGGCGCGGCTGCTTCCGTCCGCAGCCGCTGACGCAGCGCCTGGGCCAGCGCTCGACCGTCGCCGGGCTCCACCAGCGTGACGCCGTCGTCGCCCGCGGCGAGCTCGGGAATTCCACCCACGCGGGTGGCGACCACGGGCACGCGCAGGGCCCTGGCCTCGAGCACCACCAGCGGCGCGCCCTCGGAGAGGCAGCCGACCTCGCGGGAGGGCACGCACACGACGGCGGCCGAGGCGAGGAGCTCGTGCTTGTGCACCCCCTCGACGAAGCCGACGAACGTGGCGTCGACGCCCACCCGCGCGGCGTGGGCCGCGAGCCGCACCCGCTCGGGCCCATCGCCGGCCACCACCAGCGACGCGCCAGGCCCGAGCCGTGCCACCGCATCGACGAGCTCGGCCACGCCCTTCTGCCGGATGAGCCGGCCGAGGAACAGCACGCGCCCAGGCACCGGCCTGCGCTCGACGTGGGCGATGGGTACCGTCTGCGCCATGGTGGCCACGTGGCAGCGACCGGCGAGCGCGGGCAAGGCCTGCACCAGACGCCGGCGCTTGTCCTCCGACGGCACGTGGATCGCCGCGGCCGCCACGAACCTTCGCTCGACGATCCGTCGCAGCACCCCCGGCGCCGCGACGAGCACGTCGACGTCGGTGCCATGCCCGTAGAGCTCGAACGGCACGCCCGCGCGGCGGCAGAGCGCGGCCACCACCACCCCGCTCGGGATCATCATGTGCGCCACCACGCGGTCGTACGTGCCCGCAGCGAGCGTGCGCGCCACGGCGGCCGCCATGCCGGCGAAGAACGCCGGCACGAGCACGATCCGCCACGGGCGTGCGCGCAGGTTCTCGAGGATCCCGTGCTCGCCGCTCAGCGTCGAGCACGGCGCGGGCGCGTAGACGAAGCGCCGGACGGAGAGCGGCGTGTCGAGCCGGCCACGGCACCAGGCCGTGCGCGGGGCGAGCACCTCCACCTGCTCGCCCTGCCGTGTACGCGCCTCCCAGAACCGCCGCAGGAACGCGCCGCGGGGGTCGGTGTCCCACTGCGGGAACGTGGACGTGACGACGAGGGTACGGCTCATGAGTCCTTCCGAACCGTGAAGACGAGGAAGCCCGCGAAGCGGCGCAGCGGCGAGCGCATGGCGAGCCACTCCGCCCGCTCGGTCGCGAGCCCGAGGCCCGGCACCCGCAGGATCCCCGGGTGGGCAGTGAGGATGCGGATGCCGGCGATGTCGACCACGGTGCCGAGCGCCTGCGCGCGACGGAGCGCCACCTCGGGGGCGTCGAAGCGGGTCTCGATCGCCGCCTCGTCGAACGCGCTCGAGGTGCGCCGCGGGCCGAACGCTCGCTTGACCAGGAACCGCAGCGAGTCGCGGTTGTAGGCGTCGAACACCACGTGGCCGCCCGGGCGGGTCACGCGGGCCATCTCCGCGAGCGCGGGCTCGGGGGGGTCGATATGGGCGAGGACCTTGAACGAGTAGACCACGTCGAGCTCGCCGTCGGGGAACGGCAAGCGCGTGGCCGAGCCCTCGCACACGTCGAGCCCGCGCGCGCGCGCGTGCGCGAGCATGCCGGGCGAGACGTCGATGCCCCGCACGTGCGCGGCGAAGCGGGCCACCCGCTGCATCAAGAGCCCCGTGCCGCAGCCGACCTCGAGCGCGGTGCCACCCTGGCCCACGCGCCGGACGATCGAGGCGGCCTGGTCGTCGATGAGCTTGTGATACCCGCGATCGCGCCCCTGGTCGTAGGTGCTCGAGAACGCGTCGTAGTAGCGAGTATTGTCGGTCATGACGCCTCGTCGTGCTCGCGCTGGTACTGCCGCGCCATCGCGTCCGCGGTGAAGTGCTCGCACACCAGCGCCCGCGCGCCGGCCCCGAGCGTGGCGAGCTCGGCGGGGCGCGTCGCGAGCTCCGCGAGCGCTTCGGCGGCGGCTCGTGGGTCGCGGGCCGAGAGGCGCAGGCAGCCCTGCCGACCCTGGCGCTCGCCGAGCGTCCACAGCTCCGCGACCGGCAGCGCATCGATCACCGCCACGGGCACGCCCGCGGCCATGCCCTCGAGCAGCGCGAACGGGATGTCGACCTTGCGGCGCGCGTGGTCGGCGAGATAGAGCTGGATCGCGGCGCGGCCGAGCAACGCGGGCATGTCCTCCACCTCGCCGCGCAGGCGCACGCGGCCGCGCTCGATGTCGGGGAGGAGCCGCGCCTCCAGCCTGCGGCGCAGCTCTGCGTCGCGATCGGCCTTGGGACGCGCGGCGATCTCGAGGCACCACCCGGGGAGCCGCGCGAGCGCCCCTGCCACCGCGACCAGGCGCTCGACCACCGCGGGATCGAGATCCCCCGCGAACAGCACGCTACGACGCTGCTCGAGCGGCTCCCCGGTGGATCGGGGCAGCTCGACGCCGGGGTAGATCCGCCGCACACGAGCTTCCGAGAGCCCCGCCTCGACGAGCCGCTGCCGGCCGTGATCCGAGGTGACGATGACCCCGTCGAGGCGATCGAGCCAGCGCACGATCGCCTCGGCACCCGCAGACGCGGGGAGCGTGTGCAGCACTACTCGCCGCCGCGGCAGCCGCTGCAGCGCCCCGAGCACGAGGCTCGACGATGGGTTCGCGGCAAAGAATGCGTGAATTGGATGTCGTACGAAGCCGGGGCTCATGAGCCGCGCCAGCATCACGCCCTTGTCGAGCGCCCGCGGCTGCCAGCCCATGGCGGCGGCCGGCAGCACGCGATCGCCGTGCGACCGCACCGGCGCGCTCGGATCGCCGAAGTACACCACCGGCTGCGCCGGCGGCAGCCGCCGCAGGAGATTGCGGACGAGCACGCTCGTGCCGTCGCGGTACGGCGGCACGAGCGGCTTGGACAGGAGCACCCACGGCTCGGTCACGCCGAAGCTCCCCCCGCATCCCGCGGCTGGCCCCGCGTCCGCAACTCTCGGAGCTGGGCCACCGTCACCGCGCGCGTGAGCATGACCACCGCCACGAACCCGACGCCGAGCGCGAGGAGCTTGCCCAGGATCGCGAGCTTGCCCAGGAGGCCCGCGGTGGGCACCACCAGCACGTGCCCGAGCCCGAGCACCACGCCCACCGCGAGCGCGAGCTTGGCGAGATGGGCCCAGGGCACCCCCGCGCGGAACACCACGCGCAGCACCACGAGCGCGCCCACCACCGCGAGCGCGCCGGCGGTCGCCACCGCGAGCGCGGCCCCTTCGGCGTGGCGCTCGGGGCACAGCAGGAAGAGGAGCGGCACCACGGTGCCGAGCGGCAGGAGCACCAGCGCCAGCGCGGCCCGACGGTTGCCGGCGCTGTTGCAGATCCAGGCCACCGTGTTGGCAAACGAGTAGCCCGAGTAGCCGAGCACCAGGAGCCGCAGGTGCGAGGCGGCCGTGGCGTAGGCCCCGGGGAACAACAGGCGCTGCACCTCGGGCGCCGCCGCGGCCACGATCGAGCTCATGAGCGCGAGCAGGGTGAGCGTGGTGGCGCCGGTGGCCTGGATGTAGCCGCGGGCGCGCTCGTCCAGCTCGCGGCCCTGGCCGCGCCCGGCGAGCGAGGCCACGAACGGGAACGCGACGAGCGCCGCGGCATTCATGAGGCTGTAGGGCACGAGCGCGACCAATTGGGCGCTCGAGTAGTAGCCCACGGCATCCTTGCGTGCGGCGGTCTCCGAGGCGGACGACAGCACCATGAGGTCGACCGACTGCAAGAGGTTGAGCGCCGCGGTGAACACCACGAGCGCCGCCGCGAACCCGGCCATCGCGGGCGCAGGGGCGCCGGTGTCCCCGGACGGGCGGCCACGGGCCACCAGCACGAACGAGAGCGCGAGCGCGGCCACGGCGGCGAGCGTGAAGCCCCCCACGATCGCGGGCAGCCCCAGCGCCAGCACGGCCGCGCCGGCCATCAGCACCGCCTTGAGCGTGGCCATGGTGATGTCGAGCGCGGCCTGCCGCGAGAACCGACGCGTGCCGTTGAGCGTGCCCACGTTCACGGCGTAGAGCGCGTACACGAGGCTGATCGGGGCCACCACGCACAGCGGGCCCACGAGCGTGGGGTCGTCCCACCAGGCCGCGAGCGCCGGCGCGAGCCCGAGCGTGAGCGCCGTGGCCAGCACGCCGAGCCCCAGCGCGAGCCGGAACCCCTGGCCGCGAATGGCCGAGTACGCCGGACACCCGTCGTCGAGCTGCTCCGACAGCGGTCGGCTCGTCGCGAACATGATCGTGTAGATGATGACCATGTTGGGCACCGCCACCGCGCGCGCGACGGTCTGGTATTGACCATAGAGCGACTCGGCCACGAGGTGGGTGAGCGCCACGTTGAGCGCGTAGCCGGCGACGAGGAACCAGAGCTTGGCAAGGCCGAGCCACGCGCCGCCGCCCAGGCTCTTGCGCCCGACGTGTGCGGGCGAGGGTCGGGCGGAGGCGTCGGCCATGGCGCGGCGGAGGATAGCGATCCCCCGGGCGGTGGAGAACGGCCGCGGAGCGGCCTGCCAGCATTGGTTGTAGGCTCGCGGGCCGTGCACGAGGACGCCGCCCCCGCCTCCCCCGCCGCGCTGGAGCTGCTCGCGGGGCTCGCCGCCGCTGCGATCGTCGTCGCCCCGGAGCTGTGGCTGTTGGCCGCGGCCCCGGGAGCGGCCGGAGTGGTGCTGGCGCTCGCCTCGGCCGTGGGGGTGGCCATGGGGGCATGGATGTGGGTCTCGGCGCGCGCGCTCGCGGTCCTGCCGAGACGCCCCTGGGTGGCCGCGACGATCGCCGCGTGCGGCACCCTGCTCGCCACGGTGCCGGTGGGACGACACCTGTTCGACGGGGCCTTCGCGGCCACGCTGCCCGGGGCCGCTTGGGCGCCCGTGTGGTTCCCCGCGCTCGGGGTGCTCGCGCTCGCGGTCGTGCTGCGGGTGATCACGCCGAGGATCGATCGGCCGCGGCGGCGCACGGGCCTGGCGATCGTGCTGGCGCTCTCGGTGGTGGGCGCCGACCTCGTGGGCCGCAATGCCTACCGCACCGAGTATCCCGACATCCACGCGCTGCTCGTGGTGGTGGAGATCGTCGGGGCCGCGCTCGTGCTGCGGCTGCTCGCGGGGCCGGGGCTCGTGGCCCGGCTGCGCCGCCGCGGGCCGAGCCTCGCGGTGGGCGTGGCCGCGCTCGCGGCCCTCGGCGGGGCCGGGCTGGCGCTTACGAGCGGGCTCGAGGCCCGCGAGGATCGGGCCGCGATCGCCTCCACCGGCATGCACGGCCGCATGCTGGTGCGGGCGGCCCGGCTCGCGCTCGACGGCGACGACGACGATTACTCCGCCCGGCTCGGCGGAGGCGACTGCAACGACGACGACGCCGAGGTGCACCCGGGCGCGCGCGAGCTGCCGGGCAACGACGTCGACGAGAACTGCGACGGGGTGGTGGCCACCGGCGAGGTCGGGCGGCGGCTCGAGCAGGCCAAGGCGGAGCGCACCCAGACGCAAGACGAGTGGCGACGCAGCGCCCCGGTGACGGCGCTGCTCGAGCGTACGCGTACGATGAGCCTGCTGGTAGTGTCGGTAGACGCCCTGCGGGCCGACGCGCTCACGGACACGCCGGAGAACCGCACCGCGTTCCCCAACCTGTTCGCGCTGCTCGACGAGTCGCGCGTGCTCTCCCGCGCGTTCGCCCCCGCGGCGGGCACCGATCTCTCGGTCTCGGGGCTGCTCACCGGGCGCATCGATCCGTTCGTACCCGACGCGGTGCCGCTCTTCACCGCGCTCGCGGCCCAGCGCTCCGCATACGCGGTGATCCCGAGCGAGGTGATCCGCTATGTGGGCGAGGCGATCATCACGCGCGACCTCGTGAAGTGGGATCGGCTGGTCAACGACAAGTTCGAGCGCGACGTGGGCAGCTACACGACCTCCAAGCGCACCACCACGCTGGGGCTCGCCCACCTCGAGCGCCACCGACAGGCGCGGCCCGGCCAGCCCTGGCTGCTCTGGCTGCACTACTTCGACGTGCACGAGCACGACGAGGTCGACGAGGGCGACAGGAACCTCGAGCGACTGCGCACCGGCGACGGGCCGCTGTCGAAGGTCGATCGCTATCGGTTGCTCGTTCGGCTGGTGGACGAGCAGGTCGGCGAGGTGCGGCGCGGGCTGACCGAGCAGGGCGAGTGGGACCGGACGGTGGTGCTGCTCGTCTCGGACCACGGCGAGGGCCTGGGTGAGCACCCGCGGCTGCCCGACAACCACGGACGGTTCCTCTACAACGCGCTGGTCCACGTGCCGCTGGCGCTGCGGATCCCGGGGGTGGAGCCGCGAGTGCTGGAGTCGCCCGTCTCGCTGCTCGACGTGTACCCCACGCTGCTCGAGCTGTTCGGGGTGGCGCCGGGAACGAGCGACGGCGAGAGCCTGCTGCCGCTCCTCGTCGACGGCGCGCCGCCATCGCTGGTGGATCCGGCGCGACCGCTGCCGCTCAACGAGAGCGACCAGTTCGGCGTGGTGGCGTGGCCCTGGAAGCTGATGGTGCGCCGCGAGGACAACCTGGCCGAGCTCTACGACCTCGCGAGTGACTTCGCCGAGACCAACGACCGCGCGCCACAGGAGCCGGAGCGCGTGGCCGAGCTGCTCGAGCTCTATGCTGCGCTGCCGGCGGTGGAGATCGACAGGACGCCGAAGGGCCGCCGCGCGCGGGAGCGCGCGGCGCTGGGGGACGGGCAGTAGCGGCGTTCAAGCGTGGTCGGGGAGCTCCTCCGGCTCGGCGAAGACCTCGTCGAGCGACGCCGCCGCGAGCAAGCGCGAGGCCCAGCGCTCGAGCTCCGGAATCGAGCCACCGCGGACGCGAGCCCGCGCGAGGCGTGGAAGCGTGCCGAAACGCTGGATGAGAAGCATCGCCAGCATGTTGGCCCTGCCACGGGCCTCGCCACGGGCTTCGCCACGAGCTTCGCCTTCGGTCCGACCAGCCGCCTCGCCTTCCGCACGGCCCGTTGCCCGCAGCCAGTCCGCCACGCTCATCAGCGATTCCTGCGTCTCGTCGTCGACGTGCTGAAAGATGGCATGCATGAGCTCCCGCTCCTTCGTCGCCTGCAAAATGTACTCGACGATGGCCTCGAAGTCATCGTCATGCGAGTCGCCATGGACCTCGGCGACCCACTCTGCGATGCGTTTGGCGTGCTCGATCACCAAGGCGCCCAGAGCGGCCGCTCGCAAGAGGCGCAAGGTGGTACGAGCAACCGCGGTGAGCTCCTCCGGCGGAATCGAGTCGTCGCCGAGCTCGTGCACGACCATCTGCAGGTCCATGAACAGCGGCGGTTCCGGCTCGCCTGGGATGTGGTGTAGCTCCGAGAGCCGGGTAGGTCCAGGCCAACGGCCGGGGCCTTGGTAGATCAGCACCGGAATGATCGGTGGCAGATAACCGAGGATGGCTCCGCGGCCGCGGGTGTAGTCGCGGAGGGCTCGACCGCAGTAGTTGTGGAAGCGAAGCGGCATGTATACATGAGGGTTTCGTTGATGATCCCACACGAGGTAGACGAGACCGCGTCGCGTGCTGTCGCGGAATTGAAGCGAAAACAACAGATCGCTCATCGAGGCACGGAGCCGCTCGTCGACGTACGAGCCGGGCTCGAGCCGCAATGTGGACCAATCGAACAGTCGTGCGACTTGCTCCCCCACGAGCAGGCGCAGCGTCGCACGGGCATGCGCGACCTGGGCGAACACGTAGCGAAAGATGTGATCGTGGTGGCCACCGGGGCGTCGCAGAGGCTTGGGCCGCTTGCGGGGCTTGGGGTGCCGTTTCTTGCTGGGTTTGTACGAACGCATGCCCCTTGCACCCGCAAGATCCATGCAACCGGGTCGGTTCCATGATCCCGCGGGCTTGGCGAGTCGAACCAGCGAGGGTGGCCAACCGCTCGGCCACCGGGTGGCCCACCCGTTGGCCGGGTTGGCCCGAAAGTGTCGAGCTACGAAGGCTCGCGAGCGAGGACTACCACCACCGCAAGCACGAGCGATCCGAGCGCAGTGAGGGCGAACGCGAGGCTCGCGTGAGCGGTGAAGATGGGCACGAGCGGGGGTACATCGGCGAGGCCGAGCGCGAGCGAGAGGCCACCACAGGCGACGAGGCAAGCCAACAACAAGGCCAACACCGGCATGCCCTGTGCGACGATCGTGCGGCGCAGGCCATCGCGCCGGGTCCCGCGGAGGCCGGCGATTGCCAGCACCACGGCACCCGGGAGCCCGGCCATGAGCATGTCGCCGGCATAGCGGGGATAGATCGCCGGGTTCGACAGCGTGGGCCAGCCGAGCAGCGCGATCGCGGAGACATAGGCGACCGGCAGCCACCACGGCCACGCCTGCACGCGAAGACCCACGCTCGCGATCGCAGCGCCGAAACCGGCGAGCACCAGCGCGATCGCGATCACCATGCGCGCCGTCGACGGACGCGGCAGCGTGGCCTCGGGGTCGGGGTGCTCGAGCGCGAACGCGATCGGGCGGCCGGGGGTCGAGGCATCGACCGTGCCGAGCAGCTCGGCGAGGGCGTGATGGAGGTCGACGAGATGGATCGGTGCACGCGTCCGGTGATCGGCCGCTGCGATACCAGGGCCCACGATACAGGCGCGCACCACACGAATCTCCGCTTCCTCTCCGCCATGGCCACCCGCCGGCCGGTGCCCGTGATCCGCGAGCACCACCCAGGTGGTAGCAGGAGCCGCCGCCGCGCGCAGGCGCAGCAGCAACGCATCGGCCGAAGCCACCGCCATGGCATACGCCGGCGAAGCCGAGCCGCTCGCGTGCCCGGCCTCGTCGATGCGCAGCACGTGCACGAACGCGAGGCGAGCCGGACCGGACACGGCCGCGAGCGCTGCCGCGGGAAATCCCTCGCGGCGCCACGCAGAGTCGGGTGCATCGACCGTCTCGTCGTCTGCCGCCGGCTCCGCACGTTCGAACCCGAACGATTGCACGATGTCCGCGTGCGACTCGGCCACCCCCACGCTCTCGGGCACACGCCGCGGCAGCGCATCCACAGGCGGCTCGGGCAGCCGCGGGATCCTGTACCAGATGCCGCTCTGCTGCTGGGTACGACCGGTCCACAGTACGTGCTGCACGGGCAGCGACACCGTCGGAAAGCCCATGTCCACGCGGAGATCGAGCCCCTCGCGACAGAGCCCCCCGAGCCCGGGCATGCGATCGGCATGCTGGGCCGAGAGCCCGTCGAGCAGGACCACGCGCACGCGTGCGCTCGACGGCAACGTGCTCACCCGAGCCCCCGCGGGCGTGAGCGCCGGCGCGGCCCCGGGCGCGCCATCGACGAAGAACGACAGCACGAACACTCGGCGCAGCCACAGCGCCGCCACGGCCAGCGCCACGAGCCCGAGCGCGACCAGCCACCGGCGGCCACGCTCGCGTCGCGAGCTCGTCACGGCTCGGCCGCCCGCGGGCTCGACGAGGGCTCGCCCGCCCGTTCATCCACCACCGGCTCGCCCGCCGTCACCTCGCCCGCTGGCGTCTGCCCTGCCCGCTCGCCCTTCCCTCGCCCTCTGCGTCGCCGCAACCACCCCAAGAGCCGCTGCACCTCGTCCGGGGGCAGGAACGCCGCATACGCGGCGACCATCAGCGGCGTGAACCATGCCACGTAGAGCAGCGACTGGATCCCGATGTGCATCAGCACGCCGAACGGCAGGAACAGCTTGCGCAGATCCGGAAACCGCCGCGGCCGTCCGAGCAGCTCCCGCAGCCAGTGCAGCACGAGGAACCCGCCGAAGCCCACCTCCCACACGAGCACGGCCCAGGTCATCGGGCGGAGCACCCACGGCTGCAAGAACGCGAGCGCCCGATCGATCTCGAAGTGCCGGTTGTACGGGTTGACGAGCGTGTAGTAGAGCGCAGTGCCGTCCTTCCACGTCTCGCCGGTCTTGAGCGCCCCGGTCGCCACGTAGACCACCGCGATCTGGAGCTGGATCATCCGCCGGCACCACACCGGCACCGGCCGTCGCTTGCCTCGCCATCGCGCGTCGAGGCTCATCCCCCGCCCCGCTGGCGTCAGCATCAACACGGTCGCGAGCGCCGTGTGCAGCTGGTCGGGCAGCGCGTAGAGCAGCGGCTGTCGCCCCACCATACTGATCCACACCACCCACGCCACGATCGACGCGACCCGCGTGTAGAGCCCCACGAGCCACAGGAGGTGCGCCACCACCCCCACCGCGAACACCGCCCGCACCGGCCATGGCTCGGTGACGAAGAAGAACAGCGACCAGCGCGAGTGGAACGCTTCGCGGGCCGCCTCCCCACCAATGGTGGCGTGGCTCGAGAAGTAGTCCGACACGGCGCCCACGTGCGTGAGCAGGCTCGCCGTCATCACGAGCACCAGCAGGATCCGCAAGAGGCCCAGCGCCGTGGGATCCTCCTCGTCGAGCATCGCGGCCCCCACGAGGCGCTGGAGCCGTCTGCCCACTGCCGACACGCGCGGCAGAGCCTACCCCCGGCGGGCCCGGCGGGCCAGGCACGCGCGGCGCTAGCCCTCGAGCCGCGCGCGATCGGCCTCGATCATCGCGCGCACCTGCTTGGTCTTGCAGTACGCCACCGTCACCAGCTCCACGCGCCGCCGGCCCAGCGCCGGCTTGCCGGCGGCGACCTTGTCGGGGCGGGCAAAGCCCCGGGTCACGTGCTCCATCACGATCTTCTCGGGCACGCGCCCGCTTCGGGCCTCGCGCACGCACACGCCACGCAGGTACCAGGTGCGGTGCTCGTTGGCCGACTTGGGGTGGAAGTTGGCGTAGTGCCGCCAGATGTCCTCGCGGGTCTTGTCCCACGCCCACACGGTGGCCCAGCCGCCGCGCTCCTGCTCGGTCTCCCACAGCGCCTCGGTGGTGCCGTCCCCATAGTGCGCGGTGAGGTTCATGTAGGTCTGCGCGCGCTGGGGATTGGGCGCGTACATCCGCCAGCTCTGCACGAAGCTCGCGCGACGGAGCCCCCCGGCGAGCGTGCTGGACCACTCGCCCATCCACTCGCTCGGCAGGTTCGGCACGAGGACGATCGTGGCGAGCGCGAGCACGCCCAGCACCCGCACCGCCCGAACCAGCACCGCCACCGGCCCGGCCTTCGCTGGTACACGCACCTCCGCCGCCTCGCTCACCGGCGTCTCCCCCGTCCACGTCCTCGCCGACGGAGGCCCAGCAGGAACCCGACCCCCCACACGGCTCCCCGAGCCTTGCCCTCACCCACCCCGCACGCACAGCTGCCGGCCCCTGCCCCCGGCGTCACCTCGTCCACGGCCGGCAGCTCGCCCGTGCTCCCGCCGGTGCCGGTGCCGGTGCCAGACTCGTCGGTCTCGCTCGGCAGCGGCGGCTCGGTCGAGCTGCGCACCAGCACGCCCGAGGCCACCGCGTTGTCGGGCGAGATGTTGACGAGCGCCACGTGCAGCACCTGCCCCGGCTCGAGCCCACCGAGCTCGAGCTCGTAGTCGTTCTCCGCCACGAGCGACGCGGTCAGCTCGAGCTCCCAGTCGCCGGTGACCAGCACCACCTCCTGCACGGGGTCCGTCGGCACCTCCTCGGGGTCCTCCGGCGGATCGATCGGTGGGTCGTCCACTGCCACGAGCTGGTATTCGAATTCGATCGGCGCGTCCTCGCGCTTGATCAGCACGCGCGCCTCCACCGGTCCGCTCGAGCGGTACGGCTTGAGCGTGAACGCGACCACCATGTCGTGCGCGTCGGGCGGGACCTCGTAGCGCAGCTGCGTGGGGCCCGGGTAGAACGGATGGATCTCGTCGCCGGTGCGCCGCAGGTGCATCGTGCGACCGCCGCGTACGCGCTCGGGGTCGGTGATCACCCGCGGGCAGTCGACGAGCCCCCGCGCCTCGAACGAGCGGTGCAGGAGCTCGAGCTCGTCGGCGGCGAGCTCCCCCTGCCGGCCGTGCCGCTCCGCGGCCTCGAGCACCCGCGCGGTGGCCTCCTCGAGGTCGGCGTCGGGCGACATCGCCATGAGCGCCTCGAGCACCGCCTGGTCGAGCACCAGCTTGCCGTCGGCCTCGAGGCGCTTGCGGGTGGCCCACAGCGCGGCCGTGAACGGCTCGCCGTCGTTGTGAGACTCGCCCACGATGTCCTGGGGGCACACGCTGCCGTTCTCGGCGTTGCGGATGTACCCACCGCTCGACCCGAAGCGACCCACGTATTCCGCGAGGTATGGATCATCGGTGAGCATGATCGAGAAGTAGTCCGCCAGCGCCTCGTTGAGCCCGCTCGCATCGCCGAGCGTGCCATCGTGGCGCATGCGCAGATCGCCGAGGCCGTCGGGGGTGAGCAGCGCCACCAGACCGTGGCCGAGCTCGTGGTAGATCACGTCTCCGTCGTAGCCGAAGTCGACCGAGGAGCCCTGCCCGAACAGCATGGTGGGCCCCTCCTCGGCGTCGCACTGGTCGGTGTAGTAGGCGTTGTTGAGCGGGCTCCAGTCGTAGTCCGACGACGGCTCGAGGTTGCGGACGTTGGCGAGCATCGACGACAGCGCGCAGCGAAACTCGAGGATCCCCTTGGCCTTCATGGCCTCGATGAAGCGCTCGGCGTGCACGTACATCGAGAGCTCCGCGTAGAGATCGGAGACCTCGACGTTCGCTTCGACGTACACCACGTCGGGGGTCGGCACGAAGAAGTTGCCGTCGGCGTCGGAGCGCACGAGCTGCTCGGGGTAGCACTCGTCCTCGTCCCACCACGGCGACACTTCCGCCGTCTCGTCGCTCACACAGTTGTACGACTGCACCCGCGGGCCCGTGAGCGGGAGGCCCGCCGCGGTCACGTGGAGATCGACCAGCTCGACCTCGATCGGCTCGGGGGTCTTGGACGGGTTCTCGGCAAAGATGCGCGCCCGGCTGCTCCGGACCTGCTCGATCTCGCGCAGGATGCGGCCGGTGGCCGCGCTCACCCAGACCGTGGGGCGCGAGGGCTCGGGCCACATCGAGAGGGCGAGCTGCGTCTCCCAGGCGAGGACGGGCTGATCGAGCACCAACAGGTAAACCAGCTCCGGCGGGCGCTCGAGCGTGGGCTCGTCGGGCCCCCCGTGAGCGCCGCGATGGGCGGCGACCAGACCAGGAACCGCCGCGGCGGAGATCCGGGCGTCGGAGGGCCACAGCTGCGGCTCCGTGGCCGGATGGCGCGACGACAGCAGCTCCTCCGTCCCGTCGGGACCGATGCGCACCGTCTCGTAGGCGCCGCGGATCGGCACGCCGTGCATCGCGAGCTCGCGGTGCTCGATTCGGCCGCCGGCGAGCGCAGGCGAGAGCTGCAGCGGCCGGACCCGGGCCACCGAGAGATCCAGCGCCGGAGAGCCCGGCGCCGCGAGAGCAACCGACGCCGGGAGCGAGAGCCACGCCGCCACGACCAACGCCGAGCGCCACGCCCCCTCACCTGCTCGCCCATTCTCACCAGTCCGCGCCCTCTCACGGCTCCGCCCCCCCTTTGGGGGTCGCGGGGGGGCATGGGAGACGCCGTTCATGCGCGTTTCCAAGGATACCGCAATCGCCCGGGTGCTGCGGCAAAGCGTCCCACGCCCTCGGCGTCGGCCCATCGACCGGCAACCGGACCGTGCGCGCACGTGCTACCGTCGATCCTCGGTGACGACGAAACGCTGGTGGTCCTCGGCCTTGCTCCTCGCATCGCTCGCTGGCTCGGCCATGGCGTGCGCACCCGATGATCCGTTCGACTTCGGCGGCCCGCGAAGCTGTGCCGTCCCCGATCAGAACGCGTGGGTCCAGACGCTCATGGAGCAGACGTACCTCTGGAACGAGGACATGCCCGAGCTCGATCCGTTCGAATACGACTCGCCGAGCGCGATGGTGGCCGAGCTGCGGGTCGACCCCGATCGCTGGAGCCGCGTGTCCGACAAGGCGCGCAGCGACGCGCTGTTCGAGGAGGGCAAGGTCGTGAGCCTGGGCTTCCGCACCCGGCGCGACGCCGACGACCGCGTGGTCGTGGCCACCGTCGACGTCGACACCCCCGCGTCTGCGGCGGGGCTGCGCCGCGGCGACGTGATCCATTCGATCGGGGGCCTCGCCACCGAGCAGATCGACGAGGAGGAGCGCTGGGGCGAGATCTACGGCGAATCCGAGCCGGGCGTGGCGGTGGACCTCGAGGTCGAGCACTCGGACGGCGCACTGGAGGAGGTGCAGCTCGTCAAGGACTGGGTCTCCATCGACGTCGTGCCCGAGACGCGCGTGCTCGAGGTGGGCAACCGCCGCGTCGGCTACCTCGCGTTCACCACGTTCGTCGAGACCTCGACCGAGGCGCTCAACGAGGCATTCGCCGAATTCCGCGAGGCCGACGTGCGCGAGGTGGTGGTGGACGTGCGCTACAACGGCGGCGGGCTCATCGTGGTCGCGCGCCACTTCATGCACCTCCTCGCCGGGGCGGTGGCCGACGGTCAGGTGGCCTATCGCGTGCGCTACAACGACCACTTCGCCGAAGAGAACGACGAGCATACGCTCCTGCGCCTCGACCAGTCGCTGCCGCACGTCGACCACGTGGTCTTCATCACCACCGGCAGCACGCTCTCGGCCAGCGAGCTGCTCATCAACTGCGTCGCTCCCCACGTGCGCGTGTCGATCGTGGGCGACACCACCGGTGGCAAGCCCGTGGGCTCGCGGCACTTCGCCTTCTGCGACCAAGTGGCCGCGCCCATCACGTTCCGCCTGCTCAACGCCGACGACTACGGCGACTACTACGATGGCCTCGTCCCCACGTGCCCGGCCCCCGACGACCTCGCGCAGGCGCTCGGGGACCCCGCCGAAGCGTCGCTGGCCACCGCGCTGCACCTCATCTCCACCGGCGAGTGCCTGCCGCCTCCCGAGGGCGAGGGCGCCGTCGCAGGCGATCCGGCGGGGCTGCGCACGCCCCCCGAGCCCGCGGCCCGGCACGACCAGTGGCCGGAGCTCGCAGGGCTGCACTGAGCCGGGATCCACCCCCGAGGCGGCGGCGGCGGGCGATGACTAATTCGGGACCTTCTCGTCCCACGACCAGAAGCATGCGCTCGAGCCGAGGCAGACCTTGCTCGAGACCGGGGCTTCACACCGGCCGCTGCGGCACTCATCGGCGGTCGAGCACGTGCTCAGCGGGAACTGCGCTGGCTCGCAGGTGCTGCCCCCGCAGTACGAGCCCGCCTCGCACACGGTGTAGCCAGGCGAGCCGCAGGCATCGTGAACGAGCGCGGGCGGCAAGCACGTGGGCAGCAGGAACTCGTTGTCGGGGTTGGCGGAGCGGCAATTGAGGCTCTCGCACTGCTCCGCGTGATTGCAATTGTCCCCGCTCGGATCCACCGGCAGCGTGGGCATGCACATGCCGATGGCGCAATCCCCCACCCCGGGCTCGCAGTCCTGCTCGTCCACGTCGCACGCGTCTCCGAGCCCGCCGGGATCCTGGCAGGTCGTACCCACGCAGATCTGCCCGCTCGCGTGGCAGAGCTGGTCGGCACCGTCGCACGTGTACCCCGCGGTGTTCACGTCGGTCGGAGCTTCACAGCGGGTACCGTCGCAGCACTCGTCGTCGGCACACGTGCCGCATGCGGTCAGGCCCCCGCACGGCTGCTCGTCGCACTCGGTCTCGAACAGGGCGAGCGAGCACGTCACCTCGGGGTCGACCGAGAACGCCGACGCGTCGAACTGGCAGGTGGCCGTCTTCACCGGCAACACCTCCCCGAGCAGGCTCACCTCCACGTCGGCGATGTCCTGCGCCGCCGAGGTGCAGTAGCCGAACAGGTACGCCCGCTGCGGGTACTCCTTGACCCGCGACACCACCTGATCGAAGGTCGGGGCCCAGTCCTCGGGCATGGGCGCGAGGAACGAGCCGTCGCGGCCGATCTCGCGCAGGGCCTCGTCGTTCTCGGTGACCTCGGGGCTGATGCCGATGGAGATCACCTGGTTGAGGGTGTTCTGGACGAGCGCCGTGTCGAGCGTGCCGTTGGTGCTCTCGAGGCCGTCGGTGATGACCACCACCGTGCCGGTCGAGAGCACCCCGCCCCACGTCACCGCGTCGCGGAGGTCGCGGATCCGCTGGGTCCGATGGATGCCGGTCGCGACCGCGTCGTAGAGCCGCGTGCCGTCGCCGTTGACCAGCGTATTGATCGCGATCGGGTCGGCCTCGATCGCGGCGATCGATGCATCGAGCTCCGCATAGTCGAGGGTGAACGGCACGTACTCGACCACGAAGCGTCCGAACAGATAGATCGACACGTACACGTCGGGCTCGCCGGGCCCGGCTTCGAGCTCCTGCACGAGATCGCGCAGCTCGCCCACGAGCAGCGGCAGGTCGGGGTCGGGCGCGTCCTCGGTGCCGGTGACCGAGTCGCTCACGTCGAGCACCAGCGTCACGTACGACTCCACGTCCTTGGGGATCACCGTGTAGCTGCTCTCGGGGTTGTTATCGATGTCGACCCCGTTCTCGAACACGTCGAACACCAGGCCCTTCGCCTCGAGGTCCTCGGGCAGCACCGCCGTACCCGCGCAGTAGTCGACCGCGAAGAACAGCGTGATCGCCGGCGGGCCGCCGACGAGGTAGCGACAGTGATCCTCGAGGAAGCGCAGCTCGATGCAGGTCTCGTCCACCACGCAGGTGGTGCCGCCCTCTTCGTCGAGCACGTAGCCCTCGTCGCAGTAGCAGCCGGCGATCCCGTTCTCGATGAGACACCCGGCGTTGTCCTGGCACACCACGTCGTCACAGCTCGTGGGCACGCCGGCGGTCTCGGTGTCGAAACCGGTGACCGTGCCGTCGGCCGTGCCGTCGGCCGTGCCGTCGGCCGTGCCGAGCGTGGTGGGCGGCGGCGGGTCTCCGGTGCCACTCACCGGAGACGGAGGGACCACCGGCTCCTGGCAGGCGAGCACCGCCGGCAAGAGACCCCATGCGAGCGACCGAGTGAGCCTGGGTATGATCATGGGCATGGCCAACCCGCCCAGGATAGCGCGAGGCTCGTGACGGGTGAGCCCGTAGCCGCGATCTGGTAGCATGGCACGAGCGTGCCATCCCCCGATCGAAGAGCCCCTGGACCGAGCCGAGGCCCTATCCGCAGTGCCCGGCCGAGTCTGGGCCGCGCCCGGCCAGGCCACCGGGTGGGCGCCGGTGCGACGCTCCTCGGCGTGCTCGCGGCCGTGGCGATCGCCGCGAGCCTCCCCGGCACCCCGGCGCGCGCGCTGGCCCCCGCGGCACCGGTAGACCCCTCGGCCATCGCAGCCACGCCGAAGGCCGCCCTGACCGCCCGGCTCGAGCTCGCGCTCGCGCAGCCGTTCCTCGCCGAGGCGCAGGTGGGCGTGTCGGTGGTGGACCTCGAGACCGGCGAGGTGCTCTACCAGCGCGGCGAGGCGCTGCCGCTCAACCCGGCCAGCAACGCCAAGCTCGTGACCACCGCGGCCGCGCTCGGGATCCTCGGCCCCGCGCACCGCTACTCCACGGCGCTGTGGCGCGAGGACGGGGCGCTCTCGGGCTCGGTCGTCAAGGGCAACGTGTACCTGCAGGGCAGCGGCGATCCGGCGCTCGTCACCGCCGACCTCTACGACCTCGCCGGCACGCTGCGAGCGCGGGGGATCAAGCGGATCGGCGGCATCGTCGTCGATGGCAGCGCGTTCGACCGCGACGAGCTGCCGCCCGGCTTCGACCAGAAGGACGAGCTGGCCTCGTACCGCGCGCCCAGCGGGGCCACCGCCGTCAACTTCAACACGTTCGAGGTCCACGTGCGGCCCGGCGATAGCATCGGCACGGCCCCGTTCGCGGGGGTCCAGCCGCCGGTGGACGGCATCGAGCTCTCGGTGACCGCCACCACCGAGGCCGGCCGCCGTCGCGCGCTGTTCATGGAGTACGAGCCCGACGACAGCGACATCGCGCTCGAGCTCCAGGGCAAGGTGGGGATCGACTCGAGCCCCACGAGCCTGCGCTACCCGGTCGCCGATCCGTCGATCTACGCCGGCCGCGTGCTCGCGCACGCGCTCGAGCGCCAGGGCATCAAGGTGGGGCGCGCCAAGATCGGGCTCGGGCAGATCCCCAAGGATGCGGTGTTCCTCGTCGCCCACCAGTCGGCGCCGCTCTCGGTGCTGGTGCGCTCGGTCAACAAGCTGTCCAACAACTTCATGGCCGAGCAGATCCTCAAGACCCTCGACGCCCGGCCCGGCCCCGCCACGTTCGCGGGGGCGCTCGAACGCGTGCGCGAGCACATGGCGGCGCTGGGGGTCCCCACCGAGGGGCTCGTGCTCGGCAATGGCTCGGGGCTCTACGACAACAACCGCGTGAGCGCAGCGCAGCTCACCGCGCTCCTGGCCGCGGTGTATCGCGACGAGCGGATCCGGCCGGATTTCATGGCCTCGCTCGCGATCATGGGCGTCGACGGCACCACCCGCAGCCGCCTGCGCAGCAGCTCGCGCGCGGGCTGGGTGCGGGTCAAGACCGGCACCCTCGACGGGGTCTCGGCGCTCACCGGCTACGCGGGCGCGCCGGACCGAAAGCCGATCGTGTTCTCGATCTTGCTCAATGGCCTGCGCAAGAGCGACGCCTCGCAGGCCCGCGCCCTGCAGAACGAGATCGCCGAGCTCCTGGCACTGCACGCCGCGGGCCAGCCGCTGGTGACGCTGCTCGACGCCAAGAACGCTGGCGAGAGCGGTGTGCTCGACGAAGACGAAGAGTAACGATCGGGATCGCTCCCAACGTCAGCCAACGCGGTGCAGCTCGAGCGTGCAGGTCTCGCTGCCCAGGGTCAGGGTCACCCTGCTGGGGTCGCTCGGGTCGACCACCGTGACCGGCGCAACCTCGCACAGAGGGACACCCACCGCCAATTCGTCGGTTTCCACATTGAGCTGATCGACGGGGTTGTATCCCCACTGCGTCGATTCGCAGCCTACCGTCCAGATCCAGTCGTAGTCGTCGATCACGACGGTGACGAAGTGCGGCTGCTCCGCGTCGTTCTCGTTGGGGTCTGTCGGATCGAAGTACCGGAAGGCCCCCAGGTAGGTGGCCTGGACCGTCCCCGTGGCGTCGCCATGGTACGGCGTGGCGGCGGTGACGAACGACATCTCCTCGATGCAGACATAGTATTGGCCGTTGGTCTCGGTGCCGTACGTGCCCGCCGGTGCCAACGGCTCGTCGTCGCCGCACACGTCGTCCGGGTACGTATTGGGCATGAACGACCCCAAGATCAGGAAGTCCTCGATGTCGTCGCAGGTCGGCGGCAGCGCGGGCGGCCCCCCGGAGCTCGACTCGCCGTCGACGCCCTCCGACCCGGTTTCGGTTCCGCCGGTCGAGCTCTCGCCCGACCCCGCTCCCTCGTCACCCGCCGAGTCATCGCCACCACACGCCACCACCAGCCCCATCACCAGCCCGATCGCGACTCGCTGCATCTTGGTCTCCTCCGTCCGTCTCGGTGGCCTTCCCTAGGAGACCAACCAGTCGTCGAGAGGATGAAGACTCGCTCGGCCCGCCCGGCATTCAACGCGATCGCCGGTCTAGCCGCCCTGATCCCCGCCGCCCGCCGCGGCCGTCGATGCCCTGCTACCCTCCGCGACGATGCGCTTCCTGCACCCAGAACGCGACGAGCAGCTCGAGCTGTCGCTCGACGATTGCTTCGTCGTCCCGAGCCTCTTCGACGGTCGTTCGCGCCAAGACGTGGACCTGCGCCCCGACGACTTCCCCGGCGGCTCGCATCCGCTCGTGACCGCCAACATGAACGCGGTCACTGGCAAGCGCATGGCCGAGACGGTCGCGCGCCTCGGGGGCTTGGGCGTCCTGCCGCAGGACATGTCGCTGCCCACGGTGGAGCGGATCGTGGGGCACATCCAGGCCGCGAGCCCTCGCTTCGACACGCCGCTCGAGGTCACGCCGCGGGCCACCCTGCGCGATGTCCAGGGCATCATCCGCAAGCGCGCGCACGGGATGGTGGTGGTGGTCGACGACGACCGCCGGCCGCTTGGGATCATCACCCAGCACGACATGCGCGAGCGCGATCAGTACACGGCCGCGCAGCACCTCATGTCCACGCGCATGGTCTCGCTGCCCGCCGACGTGGACAACCGCACCGCGTTCGAGCGCATGGACGAGGCGCGCGTGCGGGCGGCACCGGTCGTCGACGCGCAGGGGCGGCTTTGCGGCGTGCTCGAGAAGGAAGCGGCCGTGCGCACGGAGATCCTGAGCCCCACGGTCGATGCGGAGGGGCGCTTGATGGTGGCGGCCGCGCTCGGGATCTCGGGCCGGACCGCGACGATGGCCGCGCGGCTCGTCGAGCTCGGCGTGGGGTGCCTGGTGATCGACACTGCGCACGGCCACCAGCGGCGCATGCTCGAGGTGGTGCACGAGGTGCGGCAGGCGATCGGCCGGCGTGTGTCGCTGGTGGCGGGCAACGTGTGCACGGCCGAGGGCACGCGTGCGCTGGTCGAGGCCGGCGCCGACGTGGTCAAGGTCAACGTGGGCCCCGGAGCGATGTGCACCACGCGAATGCAGACCGGCGTGGGCCGCCCGAGCTTCAGCTCGGTGCTGGCTTGCGCGCGGCAGGCCCATGCGATGGGCCGCCACGTGTGGGCCGACGGCGGCGTCCGCTACCCCCGTGACGTCGCGCTCTACTTGGCCGCCGGCGCCTCGCGGGTGATGGTGGGCACGATGCTCACCGGTACGTACGAGAGCCCCGGCGACATCAAGGAGGACCGCGAGGGCCGGCTCTACAAGGAGAACTACGGCATGGCCTCGGCGCGCGCGGTGCAGGACCGGAGCGAAGCCGACGATGCGTTCACGCGGGCGAAGAAGGGCTTCTTTCGCGAGGGGATCTCGACCTCGAGGATCTACTTGCGCGACGGGTTCGAGAGCGTGGGGGACATCGTGGTGGACGCGATCACCGGGGTGCTGTCGGCGTTCACGTACGTGGGCGCGACGACGCTGGCGGTGTTTCGCGAGCGGGCGGTGGTGGGAGTGCAGACGAGCGGCGGGTGGCAGGAGGGGACGCCGCACGGGCGGGTGCGGGGGTGAGCGTGGGAGCGAATTGCGTTAGGATGCGTCCGGCCATGAAGACGTCTCGCAAACGACCCATGCCCCGGCTCGGGGTTCGCAACCTTGGGCCGATCGGCAAGGCGTCCGTGACACTGGCCGATCTCACGATCCTGGTCGGACCACAGGCGTCGGGCAAGAGCATCTTCCTGCAGACGCTCAATCTCGCCTTGGGCCACGCGACGATCGTTCGCGAGCTGAGCCTGCAAGGTCTGGATTGGCGTAGTCACGCATCCACGTTGCTCGACCTCTACTTCGGAGAGGGCATGCGAGAGATCTGGGGGAAGGATACGTCGGTGGAGTGGTCGAGCGGCCGCAAGCGCGTGATCGACCCCGCCAAGCTCGCCCGGTCTCGGCCGCGCCGCAAACCCAGGTCATTGGTCTTCTACATCCCTGCTCACCGCGCGTTGACCCTCAGGAATGGCTGGCCACGCCACTTTGGCGACTACGCCGCCGGTGATCCGTTCGTCGTGCGGTCCTTCAGTGAGACGTTGCGGAACCTCCTTGAGTATGAGGGGCCCAAGATTCTGCAACACCTGCGGCTGCCCAAGGTTGCGCACGAGCTCGTGCGAGATGGCGTGTACGCCGACTATGAGCTGCGTCTCGACCGAGGCTCGCCCCAGAAACGCTTGGTGTTGCAGCGGGGAGAACAGCCCCCCTTGCCCTTCATGGTGTGGTCCGCTGGCCAGCGAGAGTTCAGTCCGATGCTCATCGGGCTCAAACCACTCCTCGTCTCACAGTCGCGAAGCCCAGCCATCGAGTGGGTGATCCTCGAGGAGCCCGAGATGGGCCTGCACCCGAAGGCAATCACCGCTGTGTTGCTCTTGGTGCTCGAGCTCTTGCGCCGTGGCTATCGAGTCTGCCTGTCGACTCACTCACCACATATCCTCGATCTCGTGTGGGCGCTTCGGGTGTTCCGCGAGAAGGGAGCCGACGCCACGCAAGTGCTCGAGCTATTCGGGCTGAAGAAGGACGCCGAGAGCAAGAAGCTCGCCTCGGACATCCTTCAACGCTCCGTACATGTCTACTACTTCGATCGCCAACTCGGCGAAGTGACCAACATCTCGCGCCTCGATCCCGACTCCACGCAGCCCCCCGAGACGAGCTGGGGTGGGCTCATCGAGTGGAGCTCTCGGGTCTCGGACACCGTCGCCGACTTCGTGGCCAACTCCTAGGAACCGACGATGCCACGCACCACCGGCCGTAAGAAGCCGCGGACCACGACGGCGTTCCAAACCGCCGTCGAGGCCACCTCGTCCGTTTGCGATGCCCACCGACCCGGCCTCCAGGCGCTCCTGCGAGCGGATCGCGAGCGGATCATCGATGGTCCGTTGGCCACGGGAAGCATCGCGCTCGACGAAGCACTCGTACGAGCGGAGCCGAACAGCAACCGCTGGGATTATGGGATTGGCCTGCCCACGGTGCAGGGACGCGGCGAGTCGGTGCTATGGCTCGAGGTCCATCACGCATCCAGCGGAGAGGCAAAGACCGTCATCAAGAAGCTCGAGTGGTTGCAGCTGTGGCTCCGCGAGCAAGCACCTCGCCTCGATGCGCTGCGCAAGACGTTCGTGTGGCAGCTGAGCAACGTCGAGCACAACCCGAACGACACGCGACGGCGCACCCTCCTCGCCGAGCAGTACGGCCTCAAGCGTGCTGGGCGCAGGCTACGACTCGCCGACTACGCCTGAACGCGCGAGAATCGCACCGGGGGCTGGTCGTAAGCTCCCCCAACACCGTCGCCGGTGGGGTCGAGGCTGGTCACCAGCTCCTCCAACACCGTCGCCGGTGGCATCGAGGCTGGTCGTAAGCTCCCCCAACACCCTCGCCGGTGGGGTCGAGGCTGGTCACCAGCTCCCCCAACACCGTCGTCGGTGGCGTCGAGGCTGGTCACCAGCTCCCCCAACACCGTCCCCGGTGGGGACGAGGCTGGTCACCAGCTCCCCAACACCGTCGCCGGTGGCGTCGAGGCTGGTCACCAGCTCCCAAGACCTCGCCGAGCGCGCGAATCCGAGCATCACCGCTGCAGCACGATCACGCGGCAGTCGGTGTTGACCACCTGGGCGCCGCCCTCGAACGAGGCCAGCGGCCGCGGCCAGTGGACGTGGCCGCACACCACCAGCATGGGCTGGCGCCGCAGGAGCTCGCGCAGCGCCGGGTTTCCGCGCTGCTCGGCGAACGAGCCGGCGGGACCCTCGTGCAGGACGAGGAGCTTGGGTCGTGCGTGGAGGCAGGAGCGTACGGCGGCTTCGAACTCCGCGGGCGCGCGACGGTTGGGCTTGCGGTCGTTGCCCACGATCCCTCCCACCCCGGCCACGTCGAGACCATCGAGGCGAATCCGCGTGCCATCGAGCACGTGTATGCCTTCCGCTCGCCGCAGCTCCGCGAGCTCCTCGGGCGAGCCGAACAGGTCGTGATTACCCGCCACGCCCACGGTCCAGCGAAACCCTCCGCCGGCGAAGGCCTGCCAGACCGGTCGCACGTCACCGGTCGCTCCCAGCTTGCGTGCATCCGGTGCCGCATAGAGATCGCCCGCCAGCACCACGCCCACGCGCTCCGGCGGCGCAATCTCCTCCAGATCGCCCAGCGTGTGCAGCTCGTCGACCACCGCCTCGCCCAGGAGCGGCAGCGGCACGTCCTCGGGCGCATCCGGGACCGGGAGCGCACGACCTTGGAGATCGGAGGTGAGGACCATCGCATCGATCGACTCGGGGAGCCCGTCGGCTCGCCCTCTCAGGAACGGGAGCTGCCGCAGCTGTCGCGCGCCCCCGGGTGCGGCATCGAAGAACTCGAGCACGTGGAACGGCTCGTCGTCGATGTCCAGGATCCGCACGATCCGAGTCTACTTGATGCCCCCTCCGCCTGGTGCGATCGTTCGGGCTCGAAGACCACGAGGAGCGCGAACGTGCTGCGTGCATGCTGGATCATCGCCTTGCTGTCGCTCTGCGCATGCGACCAATCGCGCCCACGGCAAGCTCCGGCCGCGGAGCCCGAGCCCGCCGCCAAGCAGGCCCCACCCCCTCGCCGAGTCGGGAGCGAGGAGGAGGGATGGAGCCGCGTCCGCGATGATCTGCAGATCCGCGCCGGCGTGCCCGAGGGCGCGGCCTTGCCCGGGAGCGGGCTGACCATCACGCTGATGTTCCGCAACACCGGCACCAAGCCGCGGCGGGTCTACCTGATCAAGGGCGAGCCGTTCCGCATCCTGCAGAGCACGTTCTTCCTCGACCGTGGCGACGCCGGACCACCCGTGCAGCCCGGGCCGCCACCGCCCGGCTACGTGGTCACCGAGGCCGACTTCCACGAGATCGCACCCGACGAGACGCAGAGCTTCACCCAGACGCTGCGGATCCCCGCCGACCTCGCGCCCGGCAAATACTCCGTGCGCTGGAAGTACGACAACGACATCGATCGCTGGGAGGGTGGTAGCGTGACCCTCGACGGCTACACGAAGCCGCTGTTCGGAGGCAAACCGATCCCGGGGATCTGGAAGGGCACTCTGGAGGTGAGCTTCGACGTCGTGGTCGGCAAGACATGAGCAACTTCGTGATACGCTGCTGACCGCTCGCAGTGCCCGAGGATCTCACCAGGCGAAGGCCGGACTCGCGGGCTCCCGCAAGGGGCCCGCTCTCCCTCGTGCTCGTGCAGATCGCCGGCCCCGGGGCGCCACGCAGCTTGCCGCTGCCGCTCGGCGAGCACGTGATCGGGCGCGAGGACGGCGTCTCGATCCGCATCGAGGACGACGACGTGTCGCGGCGACACGCCAAGCTGGTGGTCGCGCGCGGGCCCATCGTGAGCGTGGTCGACCTCGGCTCGACCAACGGTACGTTCGTCGACGGCCGGCGCATCGAGGCGGGGCTCGTGCCGCTCGGCGCCTCGATCGAGCTCGGCGATGCGCGACTGGTGCTCACCGATGCCGAGACCGCCGAGGGCATGCGGGCCGCGATGAGCTCCAAGGAAGCGGCCGAGCTCGATCTCACCGCGCGTCAGATCGACATCGCACGGCTCGTGGCCGTGGGGCTCACCAACGCCGAGATCGCCGAGCGGCTCGACATCAGCCCGCGCACGGTCACGAGCCACCTCGACCACATCTACACGCGGCTCGGGATCTCGTCGCGCGCGGCCCTGGTCTCGCGGCTGGCCCAGGCGGGGTTACTGCCGCCGCCGGGCGACGACCTTTGACAGCCCGGAGCCGGTGGATCACGATCGCGGCGTGACAGGAGCGGGTCGCGTCTTCGTCGTCGCAGGGTTGCTCTCGGCAGCCTGCACGGTGCCGACCGAGGGCTTCGTGGATCCGCGCGGCGAGCTGCGCATCGAGTGGAGCTTCGACGCGGAAGGCACCATGGTCCACGACGAGGCCGCCCCGGCGGAGGACCTCGAGCTCGTGGGCGGGCAGTGGGTCACGGACGACGGCCCGCCGCACCTGCGGCTCGACGGGCTCGACGACCTCGGCGTGGGACCCGATCTGCAGGCGTGGCTACCCACGCTGTCGGCCGTCACGCTCGAGGCCCGCGTGCGCATCGACGCGCAGGCACAGAGCTGGGATCGACGGCCGATCGTGACCGTGCCGCAGACCTCGAGCACCGGCAACTACTCGCTCTCGCTCGACGTGTACACCGAGGCCGAGCGGCTGCAGCTCGGCCTCGTCGCGGGCGATCAGCACGTCGAGGTCTACGACGACGCCGCCTACCCACCGGGGGAGTGGATCACCGTGCACGGCGTGTACGACGGCGAGTCCGCCACGCTCTACGTGGACGGCGAGCCGGTGGCGGGCCCGAGCCCGGTCTCGGGAGCGCTCGACGCCCACGACTTCGACGAGGGCCGGCAGGAGATCCTCGTGGGCGGGCCCTCCGACGCCTACCTCGCGTGTGAGCTCACGAGCCTGCGCATGTACGCACGAGCGCTCGCCCCGGAAGAGCTGGCCCATCGCCACCGGCAGCTCGCGTCCGCCGAGGGCTCGCCCTGATGACGATGCGGTGCCGGCGACGGTGGCCCGCACGCGTGGCCGACCGCGCGGTGGCCATGAGCTTGCTGGTGGCGATCGGGGTGGCATCGTCGCCCCACATCGCAGCGGCGAGCCCAGAGCCGGCTCCGTCCGCTCCGCCCACCGCGAGCGAGCGCGTGTTGGTGCTGCCGCTTCGAGCCGGGGCCACCGTGGATCCCACCCTGCTCGGCGAGCTTCAGGCTGCGCTCGAGCGTGGCCTCGGACGCGGGCGACTCCTGCCGTTCCGCGACGCGCAGGCCGACGCGTGCGGCGACGATGCCTGCGTGCGCGGCCGCGCGGCCGCGCACGGGGCCCGCTACGTGCTGCGCAGCCGCGTGGACGAGCACGACCGCAACTTCACGCTCGGGCTCGAGCTGCTCGACGCCGGCACCCTCGCCCCGGTGGCAACGGCCGAGCGCGACTGCGAGGTGTGCGGCTCGACCGAGCTGCTCGAGACGCTCGCCGATCAGGGGGCCGCCCTCGCGGCGCGCCCGGTGGTGGCCGCTCCACGGCTCGGCACGCTGGTGCTGCGCACCCGCCCCGACGATGCACGGGCCAGCGTGGACGGGCAGGCCGTGGGCTCCACGCCCGTACGCCACGAGGTCTCGGCGGGCCGCCACCGCGTCGCCTTCGAGCGCACGGGCTTCGTCGCCGTCGAGCGCGACGTGGTGGCCACCGCGGGCGTGGAGGAGCTCGTGGAGGTCGAGCTCGTGCGTGGGCGCCGGCCGCTGCGGATCGCGGGCGCCGTGCTCGTGGGGCTCGGCCTGCCCGCCGCTGGGGCCGGCGGCGTGCTGCTCGGCCTCGACGGTCGACCCGATCGCAGCCGCTGCAGCGGCGACGACGTGGACTTCGCCGGGCGCTGTCGCTTCAGCTTCGAGACCACCACGGCAGGCGCGGCCACCACCGCCGGTGGGCTCGCGCTCGTTGCGGCCGGGATCGCGCTGCTCGTCGTCGATGCACGGCGGAGCCGGGCGCGATGATCCAAGGGGCTCAGGGGGCTCGAGGCGCGCTCGTACCGAGCTTGGCGTCGATCTGCTCGAGCCGGCTCTTCGCCCCCGCCGCGCCGCGTTGCTGCGCTGCAACATAGGCCTGCCGGGCGTCGGCATAGCGCAGCACCTTGAACAGCGCGTCGCCGAGCCGCATGTGGTGCGCGGCCAGCTTGGGCGCGACCGCCACGGCCCGCCGCGCCCAGCGGGCCGCCTCGTCGTAGCGACCGCGATCGAACGCGACGTCGCTCAGAAGGCCCAGCGCGTCACTGCTGCGCGGATCGGCCTCGAGCGCGCGATGCAGCAGCGTCTCGGCCTCGGCGTGGGCGCGCCGCTTGATCGCGGCCGTCGCCGACTGCACGAGCGCGCGGGCGGCCTCGGGATCCCGGCGCGCGCGGGCAGGCTCGGCGTCGGCGGCCGGGCGCGGCGATGCTGACCCATCGTCGGCCTCCACCTCGGCGCCGTCGTCCTCGAGCGTCACCTCGTCCTCGTCCACCGGCTCGGTCGGAGCAGCCGCCCGCTCGGGCGCGACCGCTGCACCGCGCTCGTCCGCTCGGCCCTGCCCTGCCCCACCCACCTCGCCGAGCGCCAGCGCCTCGAGCCGCAGCTCGGTGCTGAGCGCCCGCCCCTGCGGCCTTTGGCTGCGGCGTCGCGCCACCGCACGCTCGCGCTCCTGCGGATCGGGCTCTGCGAGCGCGGCCAACAGCGCGCCCGCGTCGAGCTCGGCCGCGGAGAACGCCTGCGTCGCGGCCTTGTCGCGCAGCGATGCGAGCTCGCCCGGCGTGAGCGTGGTACGGGCGCGTGCGTGGTCGTCGTCGGGCACGAACACCAGCGCCTGCGCGTAGTAGTCCATCGCGAACCCGGTGCCGCCTTCGCGCGTCCAGTACTCGTCACCCACGCGCCGCAGCGTGGCGGCGAACTCCTCCCGCAGCGCCTGCGCGGCCTCGCTCGCGCCACGGGCACTCGACGCCTCGAGCTGCTGCACCCGCGTGTACGCGGTGGGCTGCGTGGGGTCGTCGGGCGGCGGGTATACGAACAACACCTTGGCCGCGGCGTCGCGGGCCTGCCGCGTGAGCGCCTCGACCTCGTCCACGACCGCCGCGGGCTCCCGCGCCACGACGAACCAGGTGGTGACCGACGAGAGCACGAGCGCCGCCACCACGGCAGACAGCCGCACGATCCGACCCCGCCGCCGCAGCTGCCCCTCGAGCTGCCGCAAGAGCTCCGTCATCGAGGGATAGCGGGCCCCGGGATCCTCGGCGAGGCCCCGCACCGCGATCCTCGAGAGCCGCCCCGGCACGCGCGACCCGGCCGGTCGCTGCAGCTCACGACGAGCGATCGCACCGCGCAGCGCGTCGGGATCGTCGCCGGCAAACGGCCGCACGCCATGGAGTGCCTCGTAGAGCGTCACACAGAACGCGAACTCGTCGGCGCGGGCGTCGAGCGAGGCGCCGTCGTGCTGCTCGGGAGCCATGTATGCGGGCGTGCCCAGGATCTCTCCGTGGGTCACGAGCATCGAGAGCCCACCGCCTCCACCCGCACGCGCGCCGGCGCTCCCGCCCGGGCGCGCGAGGCCAAAGTCCACCACGCGCACGCGACCGTCGGCGCCGATCATCACGTTGTCGGGCTTGAAGTCGCGGTGCACCACCCCGGCCACGTGCGCGGCCTCGAGCCCGCGACCGGCCGCCACGAGCACGCGCAGCACCTCGCGCACGCGGCGGGGCTGCCCGAGCCACGCGCGCAGCGTCTGCCCCTCGACGAGCTCCATCGCGAGGTACACCCCGCCCTCGTGCTCGCCCACGTCGTACACGGGCACCACGTGGGGATGCGACAGCCGGGCCAGCGCCCGCGCCTCGCGTAGCATCCGCAGCGCGCCCTCCTCGGGGTCCGAGTCGCCGCCCTCGACGAGCTTGAGCGCCACCTTGCGATCGAGCTCGGGGTCGTACGCCACGTACACCGCCGCCATGCCGCCCTCGCCCACGCGATCGAGCACGAGGTAGCGTCCGACCGACGAGCCGCGTGCCGGTCCGAGGATCGAGCGCGACGCGGGCGGAGCCACCGACCAGCGCGGTCGCGTGGTGGCGTCCGGCTCCGCTGCCCCGTCGCGACGCGTCGGCGCCCGAGGGCTCGCCGCGCCGCGCACCCGCGTCGCCTCGGGCGACGGCGCTGCCGTGCCCCGTGCTCGCGTCGCGTCGAGCGACGCCGCCGTGCTCCCGTGCTCCATCACAGCGCCGACAGCACCTGGTTCGTCCCCGCGAAGCTCTCGATCGGCACTCCGCATCGCTCTAGCAGCGTGAAGTGTAGCGCGGCCAGGGCCTCGCCCTCGAATCGCACGTGGCGACCGGTCTCGAGCCCGCCCTGGGCCCGGCCCGCGAGCACGAACGGCAGGTCGAATTGCGTGTGATCGGTGCCGTTGCCGAGCTCGGTGCCGAACATGACCAGCGAGTCGTCGAGCAGCGTCCCCGTGGCCCCCGGGGCCTGCCGTAGCCGCTCGAGGAAGTACGCCAGCGCCTCCACGTGCACGAGGGAGTAGTCGAGCATCGTCTCGCGATCACCGTCGTGCGCCGCCGAGTGCTGGCGCCCCGGCAGGCCCACCGCCGTGTCGCCCGGGTCGTCGGCGCCACCGTCGTGGTACATGAAGCTCGCGTGGTTCGTCATCCCGCACGAGAGCGCGAGCGCCAGTAGATCCAGCAGCACCCGCGCTCGCTCGTCGTAGCCGGCCTGCCAGGTGTCGGTGGGGTAGCCGGTGGGCGCCGGCGGTACCTCGCACGCCACCGTCACGTCGATGCGCTGCTCCACCTCGCGCACCGCCTGCAGGTGCGCGTCGAGCCGCGCCTTGTCGCCGCTGCCCAGCCGCGGACGCAGGCGATCGAGCTCGCCCTTGACGTGATCGATCACGCTGTGGCGCCGCGCGGCCCGCTTCTCCGCATCGATCGCCGCCTGCGGCGTGCCGTCGCCGAACAACCGCTGGAACAACAGCGCTGGATCCTTCTCGGCCGGCACCGGCTGCTCTGCGCTCGACCACGACACGTTGGCAAAGCACGCGCTCGAGTGCCCGTTGGAATCGTACGAGGCCTGGTTGTTGGCGCTGACCGCCAGCGAGGTGAACGGCGCGTCGCTGCCCGACAGCTCCGCCGCCACGCGCTCGATCGAGGGCCCACCGGCGCCGAGCGTGGAGCACGACAGGCCCGTGGCGAACGCACAGGTCCCCGCCGCGTGCGAGTCGGGGCCGCCCACGCCGGTGATCCCCGAGACGATCACCAGCTCCTCGCGCAGCTCCGAGAGCGGCTGCAGGAGCGGCGTGAGCTCGAACCCGGCGCCCACCGTCGCGGGCACGAAGTGCTCGAGCGGCAGGCTGTTGGGCGCGAAGAACGTGATGATCCGCGTGGGACCCGTGGCCGCCCTGGCGGTCCGCGGCAAGAGGGCCTCGAGCAGCGGCAGGCCCAGGAGCACCGAGCCACCACGGAGCAGCGCACGACGAGACAGCATTCGATTCATGGCTCTCACCCTTCTTCCCCCGGCAGTCGACGGAACGCGTCGCTGCGCACCAGTGCCACCAAGAGCGCCTCGAACGAGCGGCCCGAGGCCTCGAATTCGGCCCGGAGCTCGTCGATCGCACAATCGTCCGCCTCGGTCTCGCTGCGGCCGTACGCATAGCGATGCACCTGCCGCACCACGCACGCGCTCACATCCGGATCCTCGTGGAGCGCCGCCGACAGCTCCGCCGCGCCGTCGAAATCCGGCGCCTTGCCGTCGAACGAGCCCTCGCCCGAGATCGGCTGGCCCGCATCGTCCACCGTGCGCAGCGCCCCGATCGCGTCGTAGCGCGAGAGCCCGAACCCGAGCGGCTCGAGCAGGTCGTGGCAGCCCGCGCACGCGGGATCCTGGCGGTGCTGCTCGAGCCGCTCGCGCTCGCTCTGCCCCGCCTCGGGCGCCGGCACCATGGGGATGTCGGGTGGTGGCGGCGGCATCGTGTGGCAGAGCAGCGCCTCGCGCATGAACTTGCCGCGCCGGATCGGCGTGGTCACGCCCTCGCGCCCGGTCACGGTGAGGATCGCCGCCGTGGTCAAGAGCCCAGCCCGCTCGTGCTCGGGCGCGAGCTGGACCTCGGCGAAGCCCTCGCCCGGCGCTGGCACGCCATAGAGCCCCGCCAGCTCCGCATCCACCCACGCGCGGTCGTCGACCAGCATGTCGAGTAGATCGCCGCCGCCCAGGAGGTGCGCCCGCACGAGGTGGTGCGCCTCCTCCTCCATCGAGGCCCGCAGCGAGTCGCTCCACTGCGGATAGTCCTCGGGCGCCCGCGCCACCGCGGGCAGCTCCACGAGATCGAGCCACTGCGCATAGAACCGCGCGAGCCGGGCGGGCGCCCTGGGATCGTCGAGCAGCGCCTCGAGGGCCGCTTGCCGCCCGTCGGCGTCGTCGAGCGCCCCCGCCTCCGCCGCATCGAGCAATGCATCGGTCGGCGTGCTCGCCAGCACCAGGTACGAGAGCCGCGTGGCCAGCTCGTAGCCCGTCAGCACCCGCGCCGCGGCGTCATCCGGGTCGGGCACGCCGAGCTCCACCCGGTAGAGGAAGCTCGGCGATTGCAGCATCGCCTCGAGCACGATCCGCGTGCCGAGCTCGGGCTCGGGATCGGCCGCCATCGCGCTCTCCCCCAGGCTCACCAGCGCCTCCACCTCGTCGTCCTCGAGCGGCCGCCGGTACGCGCGGCGACCGAAGCTGCGCACGAACCCGTCGAGGCAGCCGTCCTCCGCCGCGTCGCAGCCCACCACCGCCTGCCGCCGGGCGGCGTCGTCCACCACCGCGGCCGCGTAGGCCTCGGCGGCGTCGCGGTAGCGCTCGACCAGCACGTCGGAGATCGAGATCGCCTCGCGGTTGTTGTCGTAGCCGAGCACCACGGGCTCGCTCGGGAAGCCCACCGTGACCGCGGGCAGCCCCTCGCCGAGCAGGTCCTCCACCGTGTTGCGGTACTCGCCGTGCGCCAAGCGGCGCATGAACGCCGGCGCCGGCATGCCGGCCTCCTCGCACGCCGCCGCGTCGTCACCCGCCGAGCCGTCCTCCCCGGCCGACTCGTCGCCGCTGCCGCCCCCGCTGTCGTCCTGCTCCGGAGCCTCGCCCTTGCCCTGGTAGCAGGCCGGTGCGCCCAAGAGCGCCACCACGAGCCCGCTGCGCATTGCGGTCATACCTACGGTCATACCCACAGCTCCTCGATGATCTTGGTATCGAGCGTGGGATCGCCAAACACCTCCGACTCGTCCAGCGCCCCCACGGCCCGCAGCGCGGTGGTCCAGAGGTCGTTGACGCAGCGGTCGGGCTGTCCCGCCGTGCCGCACCACGCCGGAGTCTGCCAGTCCTCGTCGAACGTGCACGGCAGCGCGATGCTCTTGCCGGTCTGCATGCCGCCGAGCGTGCCGGCCACGATCGCGGGCACGAACTCCTCGTAGTGCATGTTGCCGCTCGAGAACTCGCTACTGGCCACGAACGCCGACGACTCGAGCAGGTTCTCCGCCTCGCCGCTGCCTCTGAGCTGCTGGAGGAAGTACGCGACGATCTCCATGTGCCAGGTCGCGATCTTGCGGTAGAGCGCGTCGCGATCGCCCCCGTCCTCGTCGATGTCGGGCCCACCGTTGGCCCCGCCCGAGTGCGCGATGTTGTGGTAGGTGTACGGGATGTCGAGGTGCGGGAACGTGCGGTAGTTCTGCGACGGCCCGAGCGACACCAGGCTCACCCGCGTCAGGTCGCAGCGCAGCGCCATCACCGAGAGATCGATCATCAGCTTGGCGTACGCATCGCAGTCCCCATCGCCGTAGGGCACGTCTTGCGGCTCGCTGGGCGCCGAGCACGAGGCCCCTGTCGCACCCCCGAGCTCCACCTGCTTCTCGAGCTCGCGCACCGTGTCGAAGTGCGCCTGCAGTCGCTGTCGGTCGTCGGCTCCCACCCGTGCCTGCAGCGTGGTGATGTCGTCGAGCACGAAGTCGAGCACGCTCTTGGTCCGCGCCGCGGCCTTGGCCGCCGCATCGGGGTCGACCATGAGGTCGGAGAACAGCCGGTTCCACAGCTGCCGCGGCGAAAGCTCGAGCGGCGAGCGAACCCCGGCCGACGACCACGACCACCAACCCTCGCCTTGATCGTAGAGCCCCGTGCTCACGCTCGCGAACGGGGTCTGCCCACCGAGCCGCTGCGCCGCGAATTGCTCGACCGAGGGCCCCTGCGTGGTCGGCTCGGACGAGCCCGGCGCCTCTGGCAGCGCCGCATACCCGGTCATGTATGCCGCCGAGTGCCCGTGCGAGCCCACGTGGTTGGCGATCTGGCGATAGGTGAGCCCCGCCAGCACGTTCACGTCGCCGATCACCCCCGCGTCCACCAGCGGCTGCAGCCCCGGCGTGGGCGTCCAGCCGCTGCCGAACGAGGTCGGGTACCACCACCCGCCGTCGGCCGCTCCCCAGCCCACCGGCAGCCCCTGCGGCCAGTGCAGCAGCACCAGCCGGCGCGGATCCCCGCCCGCCGCGCTCGCGCCCCGAAGCTGCCCCCGTGCCCCCGCCATCGCGTCGAGCATCGGCAGGGCCAAGCTGATACCGGCAAGGCCCGAGCCCCGCAAGAACGTCCGTCGATCGATGTGCATGCGCGTCATGGTCCCAGGCTCCCTTCATCCCTCGTGTGCCCGCCGGAAGCGGAATGCGTCGCTCGTGACGATCTCGACGAGCAGCGGCTCGAACGCCTGGTCGGCCGTGGCGAACGACTCCGAGAGCCGCGCCATCGAGCACGTGTCGTCCTCGGTCTCCTCGCGGCCGAGCGCGAACCGATACGCGTGGGCCACCACGCACTCGGCCGCCGCCTCCGAGCCCGCGATCGCCTGGCCGAGCTCCTTGCCGCCCGCGAACCCGCGCTCCTGGCCGTCGATGGTGATCTTGCCCTCGAGCCGCACGGGACTGCCGTCCGCGTACGCCTCGCGCAGGCGCCCGATCGAGTCGTAGCGCTCGAGCCCGTGCCCGATGGGATCGAGCGTGAGGTGGCAGCCCGCGCACACCGGGTCCTTGGTGTGGCGCTCGAACGCATCCTCCACCGACTCGCCCTCCTCGGGCTCGAGCAGCGGCACGTCGGGCGGCGGGGCCGGAGGTGGATCGCAGAGCATCACCTCGCGCACGTACACCGCCCGCGTCACCGGCGACGTATCCCCCGCGCGGCTCGACGCCGTGGCGAACGCCGCCGTGGTGAAGAGCCCCCCGCGCTCCGCGTCGTCGGCCCAGCTCACCGGCTCGAGCGCCATGTCGCCCGCGGGCAGGCCGTAGACCTCGGCGAGCCGGGCGTCCACGTAGCCGTGATCGGCGGTGTAGATCCCGAGCATGCTCTCCTCGCTCCACATGTAGTCGTCCAAGAGCAGCGCCAGCTCTTCGCGCATCGACGTCGCCAGCCCGGGCCCCCAGCCGGGAAACGCCACGGGGTCGCGGTACTGCTCCTCCATGTCCCGCACGCGAAACCACTGCTCGGTGAAGTCGCGCATGGCCCCGCGCGCCCGCTCGTCGGCGAGCATGCGGCGGGCGTGCTCGGACACCCCGTCGGCCTCGTCGAGCTCGCCGGCCTCGGCCGCATCGAGCAGCGCCCCGTCGGGCGTGGTGCCCCACAGGAAGTACGACAGCCGCGTCGCCACCTCGTAGCCGGTCAGCCGCAGGATCGACGGGTCGTCGGCCGTCGGCTCGCCGATCTCCACGCGAAACAAGAACTTCGGCGACAAGAGCAGCGCCTCGATCGCGATCGACACCTGCTCGTCGGACGTCTCCTCCGCCGCGCCCACGGCCACCAGCGCATCGAGCTCGTCCGCCGCGAGCGGCCGTCGCCACAGCATGCGACCAAGTCGCGAGAGCCCCTCGCGCAGGCACGTCTCACCGATCGCCGGATCACAGCCGAGCGCGGCATCGCGCAGTCCGGGATCCGCCACCACCTGCGCCGCGATCGTTTGCGCCGCGCCGAGGTACCCCTCGCCGAGCAGCACCGAGATCGTCTGGTTCTGCGCGTCGTTGTCGAAGCTGCCCGTGGTCACGTCTGCAGGAAACAGCGCCACCTCGGCCGCCGGATCCACGCCCAGCACGTCGCGTACGCTTCGCGCATATTCCGCATGCGTCAGTCGGCGCAGCCGCACCGGCCCCGGGTCGAAGCCCGAGCCATCGCAGCCGAGCGGTGCCGGCTCGGGTTCGCCCTCGTCGTCCCCGCCCTCGTCGCCCTCACCCCCGTCGTCCTGGGCAGGCATGTCGTTGCGCCCGCCATAGCAACCCCAGGGGCCCGCTACGGCCAGAAGGCTCGCCATCGCAATCGTCCGGCTCCTCATGGCACCACCCTACCGGGGTCGGATGGGGGGCCACATCGGACGGAATGCGTACGGTCGTCGCGCTCCGTCGGCTCGCGGCTGCGACCTTGGTGCCCTTGCTTGCGGATCGATCGGCTACCCTTGGCCGGGCACGACCATGAGCATCGACTCGGAAGGCCTCGGCTCGGCGGAGCGCATCATCAAGACCCTCCTCGAGTCGACCGACCACATCGTCCACCACCGGCCAGGGCTGATGATCCCCGATCGTCGGGCCCCCACCGGCCAGCGCTGGTGCTCGGCGAGCTGGCGGCAGCAGAGCAAGCAAAAGCAGGTGTTCCGCATGGAGCGGCACACGCCGATCTACGTCGGGACCCTCGATACCGAGGGCAACGTCGTCGAAGGCGGCCAGGTCGTCGCCAAGTACCGCGCCCCGGGGCTCTACCCCGAGGCCGCCGCCTGGTACTACCGCAACGCGCTCGAGGTGTGGAGCCTCGACAACGAGCTCGCCGCTCGCTGGGCGTCCTACGCGTTCGCGCAGAAGCACCGCGATCTCAAGGTGATCCTCGCCGCGCTCATGCTCGTGCAGAACCGCTGCGGCGAGCCCGTGCGGGAGAACGGCGAGCTGCTCTTCCACGACGACGATCTGCGAGCGGTCGGCGAGGCCATGTGCCTGCTCGAGCGCAAGGACAACCAGCACCTCAACCCCAAGCAGCTGCTGCGCGTCGGCCAGCTCCTGTCGCTGCCCGCCATCGCCGAGCTCAATCGCCGCGCCGGCTTCGGCCGATCCGGACGCAGGCCCACGCTCGGTCGCTGGCCGAAGGTCGTCGCCCGCTGGCTGTGGCAGCGCGAGCGCGCCCCGCAAAAGCTCGTCGCGCTCGTCAACGCCGGGTTTCGCACCACGGTCATGGAGCTGACCCGGCGCAGCGGCTACAAGCCCGAGAACCCGCGCTTCTTCGAGATCTTGCGGTGGAAGCAGAAGCAGGCCAGCGACGGTCGCCGCAGCATGGCGATCGGGGTGGCGGTGACTCCCGCAGAGACCTGGCACGGGCTCTCGGAGGCCGAGATCTGCCAGCGCATCGTCGATGGCCGGCCGAGCTACAAGCGCATCGTGGGCATGCTGCCGACCGAGGTCGGCCTGACCCGCGCCATCGTGGCCGCCGCCGCCGAGGCCGGCTCGCTCTCGGACAACGATCTGGTGCTCTTGACCCCGACCCTCGAGGAGATGGAGCTGCTCGACGTCCCGCTCATCGGCGAGCGGTGGATGGGCGCCATGGCCAAGACCGAGGACCGACGCGCCGCCAACATCGCAGAGAACGTGCGCGGCAAGAAGACCGCCGAGGTGCTGCGCCAGGCGGCCGACGGCGCCCTGCAAAAGGCGATCGAGAAGGTCGGCGCGGGGCTCCGAGTCTATGTGTTCGTGGACATCTCCGGGTCGATGGAGCAGGCCATCGTCACCGCCAAGGCCCACATCAGCGCGTTCCTGCAGGCATTCCCGCTCGACCGCTTGCACGTGGCCGTGTTCAACACCGTCGGGCGCGAGGTGCAGATTCGCCACGCCTCCGCGGCCGGCGTGCAGCAGGCCTTCCGCAACTTCCGGGCCGGCGGAGGCACCAGCCATGCCGCGGGGATCCAGTGCCTTTCCAAGTACAGGCCCAAGGACGGCGAGGACGCGCTGTTCCTGTTCATCGGCGATCAGCAGGAAGGACACTTCCCCGAGGCCGTGCGCGCGTCGGGCATCTCGCCGGTGGCGTTCGGGTTCGTGCCCGTCGGCGAGCACGACTTCCAGGATGCCGTCACCGGCACCGCCCGCGACCTCGGCATTCCTTGCTTCATCCTCGACGACGCCACGATCGCCGACCCCTACGCGCTTCCTCGCCACCTCAGCACGATGGTGGCCGCCGCACCGGTGACTCGCCCGGACTCGCTGCGCCAGTCCCTCATCGACACGATCTTGCAGACCGAGCTCTTGCAGCCGCCGATGTGGGCGCGAAGGTAGAGCCATGGGCTGGGCCGACCTCCTCGTGCAAGCCGAGACCATCGTCGCCCCGTGGCTCGGGGGCCGACGCATCGCCTCGGGCGTGCGGCGCTGGACCATCGATGGCCCGCTGCCCCCCGAGCACGGGTGGTACTCGTTCACCGTCACGGGCGGTCGCAAGGCCCGGACCGGCGCCCTTGCGACCGCCGATCCCGAGCTGTTCGCGAAGAGCGAGCGCGTCTCGGGCTACCTCATCGGCAACCGCTTGATGGCCGACGGCGTCGCGCTGGAGCTCGACAGCGCTCGCATCATCCACCACACCCGGGTGGTCCACCTGCTCGAGCCGGGCCTCGATCGCTTCAGCCGGATCCTGGCCGCGGTCCACGACGAGCACCTCGTGTACTTGCAACCCGAGCTCCCCCTCGGTCCCGAGGGCGACGTGCTCGAGGCCTTCGAGGATCGAAAGCCGTCCATCGACCACGTGCCCGGGGTGACCCCGGCCTTGCACATGGTCTATCGCTGGTACGTCTGGTGGCGCGAGGAGCGAGAGCAGCAGCTCCGCGCGGAGGAGGAGCGGCTGCGCGTCGAGGAGGAGCAGCTCCGCGCCGAGGAAGAACGGCTGCGCCGCGAGGAGGAGGAGGCGCAGCGTCGCATCGAGCGAGCGCAGGCCGCCGAGCGCGAGCGGCTGGCTCAAGAGGCGCTCGAGCGGCGGCGCGCGCAAGAGACTCGTGGCCGGCGACGGGCCACGAACCGAAGCATCGGCAGCGAGCGCGAGCAGGCGCAGCGTGTGCTCGCCGACGCCGGGGCAGAGCTGCTCGACTGGACCCAGAGCCGAACCCCCAATCAGATCGTCGTCAGCTTCCGGTTTCTCGGCCGGCGGTTTCGCTCCGTGGTCCGCGTGCCCGGTCTGCGCATCGTGGAGGCCGGAATTTGCCTCACCGATTCCCGCAGCGGTGAGCGCGGCGACGACCGCTTCACGCTGGCGTCCTTGCCGAGCGTCATTGCACAGGCCGAGCGTCAGAATCAGCTCGTCATCCTGAGGTGGTAGATGGAAGTCGCCGAAGCCGCAGTCGTCATCGACCAGGACGACCACCCCACCTACTGGCACCTCCCCGCGGGGCGGACCGCCGTCTCCATTCCCGACAGCCGGGACCTCTGGATGGTGCTGTGGGACGGCCGCGAGCGCCTGCTCGGCGTCGCGCACACCCACCCGGCCGGCATCGACCAGCCTTCGAGCATCGACCTGACGACCTTCCGTGCCTGTGAAGATGGCCTCGGTCGGCGTCTATCGTGGTGGATCGTCACGCCGACCGAGGTCATGCTCTGCTCGCACGACGAGACCGACCCCCGTGGCTACCGCTGCCACCCCGACCCGACACCCCACGCGTGGGTCGAGCCCTTGCGCCACCATTCGTGGCCCACGGCCGAGCCCGACCGTCGAGAAGAGAGCCCACCATGCGCTACGCACGACTGAACATCACCTGGAACGGTCAAAACGGCGACCTGCCCGATCCCGTCAGCTGGCATGCCTCCGACAAGGAGATCCTGCAGTGGGCCGCCGAGGCGGTCCGCTCCGGCAGCGTGCCGGGCATCACCAAGACCCACGGCGTCCAGCTGCACGGCTTCGTGGTCGACCGGTTCCCCGCCAACAAACAAAACCGTGAGGACCGGATCTACGTGCGTCCACCGACTCCCTTTGGAACCAGCCCATGCGCATAGTCGTGGTGGGCGTCGGAGCCCTCGGCTCGCACGTGGTCCAGCTCGGTCGCACCTTGCCCGTGCAGTGGAAGGTGATCGATTTCGATCGCATCGAGGCCAAGAACCTGCTCGCGCAGTTCCACACCCGCATGGGCGTGGGCAAGAACAAGGCCCAGGCGCTGCAGCAGGTCATGCAGGGGCTGTTCGGGCTCAAGCTCGACGCGGTTCCCCATCGCCTGACGGCCGACAACACCGAGGCCCTGCTCGGTGACGCCGAGCTCGTCGTCGATTGCCTCGACAACGCCGAGGCCCGCACGCTGGTGCAGCAATTCGTACGGGCGCGCGGCATTGCGTGCGTCCACGGTGCGCTGGCCCCCAATGGCGAGCTCGGGCGCGTGGTCTGGGATCACCTGTTCGTCATCGACAGCGAGAGCACGCCCGGCCAGGAGACCTGCGAAGGCGGCGAGCACCTGGCCTTCATCGCGCAGACCGCGGCGACTCTGACCCAGGCGATCGCGCTCTACGTCGGCGATCGACGCCAGGTCAGCACCCAGCTCATGCCCGCGCAGAGCATGGTGCTTGACACTCGCGACCCCGACTCCTAAGCTCGTCGGTGCCTGTCCAATCGGGTGCAGCATACAAGCGTTTAGCTCACTGGTAGAGCGTCTGACTACGGATCAGAAGGTACAGGTTCAAATCCTGTAACATCTCCCGCTCACCCACTCGGACAGGCACTATATTTTGCTCGCTCGACGCGCTCAGAGCGGCCGCACCGGTACGCAGAGGTCGAGCTGGATCTTGCCCTCCGGGTGCTGCCGCGGGTCGCTGAGCGCTTCCTCGTAGCACAGCCGATCATCCGGCTGATACCCGCTCTGCGGCAGCCAGTTGCCCATCACCACGTTCCACGCCTCGGCGATCCGTTCGGGCCGGATCTCGAAGCGCGCGACCGCGAACTTGCCTCCGGGGATCCTCATCGTCCCCACCTCGCCCTCCCCGGCCGTTCCAGGCGGCACGGTCAAGCACACGCTCAGGCGCAGCTTGTCGGGCTCGGTGACGTGGGGGTCGTCATGCGCCACCAGAAAGAGCCGCGTGTCGCCCCTCACCAGGTCGCGTGGCACCGCCCAGCCGCGCAGCTTGGCGACCAGCTGGGGCACCAGCGCCGCCTGTCCGTACGGCCCCACGTGGCGCAGGTACACCACGTAGTGCTCGGGTAGCTCCTTGACCTCGATCGTCGTCTCCAGCTTGCTCGGTGACTTGGACATCTCGTTCCTCCACGACGGCGTCGCCGTCTTGGGATCGATGTAGCAAGCCCAGGCATTCGCGGCTTCGCCCGGCTTGCCGAGCATGTTGCGAATCTTGCGATCCGTGTCGCAGGTCTTGCGCTGCTCCAGCCGCCACTCGGTCGCGCTCGTCCCGAACGCCTCCTTGAACGCGCGGGCGAACGTCGCCGAGCTCGAGAACCCGCAATCGATCGCGATCGCGGTGATGCTGGTCTGCGGATTGACCAGCAGCATCGTCGCCGCCCGCTCGATCCGCAGCCGCTGCACGAACCCATGCAGCGTCTCGCCCACCAGCGCGCCGAAGATCCGGTGGAAGTGGAACCGCGACATTCCGGCCACATCGGCCAGCGCCGCGAGCGAGAGCGGCTCCGCCAGATTGCGCTCGATGTGGTCGATCACCCGGTTGACGCGAGCGGTGTACTCGGCCCGCGAGGCCTCCGGCGTGCGGCTTCCGTCGACCATTCGCTAGGCTAATACCTAAACCGTGCCAGGTTCACCAGCGTCTCCTTGAGCGTCTCCCGCGTGTGCCGCTCGCGCCGCTCGCCGCCGTCGTGCTCGCCGAGCAGCACCTCCACCGCATGCCTCGCGGCATCCTGCGCGGCCGCATCGAGCCCCGCGGTCTTGTCGGCCCGCGGATCGTCGTGCTCGGACAGGCGGCCCAGCATCACCTGCACGCTCTTGCCCACCGCCTCCTTCTGCTTCTTGTAGTAGTCCTCTTGGAGCAGCGCAAAGTAGTCGGGGAAGATCTCGTCGTACGCCGGATCCTCCTGCGGGTGGGAGAGCGCCCACGCGCCGATCCGCGACAGCACCTCCTCGCGGTGCTTCTTGCGGGCCGCATCGGTGGTGAGATCGGGCACCATCGTCTTCTCGATCTCGGCCATGAACTTCTGGTTGGGGTTGGCGAGCTCCCCAGTGACCTCATCGAAGAGCCGCTCGCGCTTGATCTCGTGCGAGACGTGCACCACGTACTTGCGATAGAGCTCGAGGTAGCGCGCCTCGTCGACCAGCCCCAGCGCCTCGCGGACCTCCCAGTCCGACCAGTCGAGCCAGCGCTCCCAGCACTGCTGCGTGATCGACTCGGGCTTGCCGTCGAGCAGGTGGAACGAGCCGTCGGCCGGCACCATCATCCAGCGGAAGTTGTTCTTGTCGCGCAGGTACTCGCGCAGCTCCTTGAACACCTTGGGCACCGTCACGCACGAGGTGCCGGGCTCCGACGCCGACGCCAAGAGCACCGCCTTGAGGTCGCGGACGCTGGCCCCGAAGCTGCCCTCGTACTCGCCGAGCGGGTGATCGCTGCCCTCGGCCTTCACCACCTGGTGCGGGAACGCCTCCTGGTACATCTCGGGCACCGAGGCCAAGAGCTCGCGCGCCTCCTCGGACGACAGCCCTCGCGGCACGCGACCGTAGGCGTAGAGGTCGGCCTTCTGCAGCGGGGTCAGCTTCTCGATCACCTTGGCGAGCTTGGGGTAGCGCTTGCCGTCGGGCCGGCGCATCCGCGTCATCACGCCCCACAGCGCCAGGATCTTCGTCACGTGCGGCGCCACGTGGACGCCCCGCAGGATGTCACCCACCTGCTCCTGGTAGATCTTGCGCTCGACCCGGTAGTCGAGCAGGAACGGCACGCGAATCAGCCCCAGCCGCGCGCGGAAGCTCTGGTATTCGGCCGGGCGCATCACCCGGAACTGGAGCAGCTCCACGTCGTTGGCGCTACCGGTGAACATCATGTCGAGCCCCAGCACCAGGTGGTCGAGCGCCACCTGCCCGGTCTCGGTGGCCGTCAGCAGGTACTTGTAGTGCTCGTAGGGCCGCTTGAGCAGGTCGGCGAAGTTGATGCTCCCGCGGTTGGCGTCCACCAGATCGCCCTGCACCGCGTACATCGCCTGGCTACCCACCGCCGCGGGCAGCGAGGCATAGGCCGAGTCGGGCGTGACCGGGTAGCTGCGAGCGTCGACGGTCTGCTTGGGCTCCACCGTCACCAGCCCCTGCCGGTACTGGCGCGAGAGGAAGAACCGCTCCACCTGCACGTGCTGCAGCACCTTGCGCAGCTCGCCGTTGTACGACGCCAGGAGCGCGTCGAAGATCCGGCGGTTGCGCTGCGACAGCTCGCCGTGGAGGATGACGTCGCTCGTCACGAACCGGCGGTCCTTGGCCAGCACGTCGCCGAGCAGCGCCCGCCGCGACGGCACCGGAATCAGGAAGATCGGGTGGTCCTTGACCTCGTCGACCACGCGCGCGTCCATCTCGTCGCTCGACAGTCGCGCGAACGTGTCTTCCCCCAAGGCATCGCGCAGCGATTCCATCGCCGAGAACCCGATGCCGCCCGAGGACTTGCGGCGGTTGGGAAACACCCACGCGAAGCGATAGAGCGCGCCCCGCTCGGTGCGCGAGTACACCTCGAGCGCACGCTGCAGCGACTCGAGCATCGTGCTCTTGGCGCTGCCGTTGGGTCCGTGCAGGAGCAGGAGCTTGTTGACCCGCCCGAGCCGCACGAAGCCCTCGATGGCCTCCATCAGCTCGTTCTGCGCCTCCTCCTGGCCCACCAGTCGGTGCCACCCGTCGAACTCGCTGTCGAACAGGCTGAGGCGCTGGATCTGGCCCTTGGGCGTGCGGACGCTGCGGGTGCCGAAGTGCTCGAACGCATCGCGCACGTACTGCGCCGAGCTGCGGGCGTGGACGGTGGGGTCGGCCGAGAGCAGCGCGAACCACTCGTCGAAGCTCAGGAGCCGGCGCGTGGCCCGAAACTCCTCGGACACCGAGGCGGCGAGCGCCTGGATCCGGGAAGGGGCCTGGGGGTCGTGGTCGGAGGCCGCGGGATCGTTCACGCAGCCCGGAATGTTACTTCACCGCGACCTTGAACTCGACATCCTCTGCCACGGGCGAGCAGGCCTCGTCCTGGCACACCGCGAACTTGAATTCCCCGGTCACCGCGTGCTCGCCGGCCGCGCTGGGCGTGACCTTGACCGCGTATTCGCAGTGCTCGGCGTCGAGCTTGCGCGCGTCGGCCTTCTTGAGCTCGCTCTTGGCCAGCGTGAGACCCGAGGCGGGCGGGGTGAGCTTGAGCGCGGTCGGGAAGTCCAGGTTGATGTGCCAGGGTGCCTTGGGCACCACCCGCACCACCACCTCGGACTCCTTGCCGGCGGCCGCGTCGGCGGGCGGCTCGATGAGGAGCGTGTAGCGGTCGTCGGCACCCGGAGCCGCACCCTCGACCACCTTGACCTTGTCGTCCCCGCCACCGCTCTTGGCCGCCACGGCCTTGTCGGAATCGCCGGGCTTGGCAGCGTCGCCCCCGTCGGTCTTCTTCTCCGTCGTGGCCGGGGCCGTGGTGGTGGCAGGCTTGTTCTCGCCGCTGCAGCCAGCGACGAGCAGCAGGGCCAGGGTGATCGAGGCGATACGAGTGGGGCGAAGCATGGACGTTGCGCTTGCTGATGGAGAGGACCCAAGGAGCGGACAGGCGCGAACGACGCCGGGACGACGCGCCTTCCGTTGGGCTTGATGAAGTCGACGGTAGTCAGGGTGATACTGGCTGTCAAACCCCGACGCCGGAGACGGTCGACCCCGCTCGATCACGCCCTCTCCGACTCGGGGCTACCCATAGTAGCTCGCCATCAGCTCCGTCATCCAAGCGGGCTGCTCGACCTCGCCCCGTGGACCAAACTCCCGCACGTACGGCTTGACATCGAGCACGGGCGTTCCGTCGAGGACATCGAGATCCTGCACACGAAGGATCAGACCCTCGACGCCGATCAGCCGGCATCGGCTGACCCCCAACCGGTTCTTCCGTTCCTTCTGGCGGGTGGCGAAGATCCCGACCTGCGGAAGGTCCCGACGCCCGCGCGGATGCAACGACCCCGAGACGATCTGCTCGAGCGGAATTCGATCGAACAGGAAGACGACCTCGAGGTGGGAGAACGTCTCGAGGCCCATCAACGCCTCGGGGCCGAACTGGGCCGAGTCCAGGTGGATCTCCGAGAGCACCCCGCCCCAGTCGTCGAAGCGGATCTCGTTGCGATCCGTACGCGCCCAGCCAATGGGCGCGATCGCAAGGGTCTCGGGCGCCATGGGGGTCATGGGCGTCATGGCTCGACTACACCTTGTGGCACACCTCTGCTGCGAACGAGCCGATCTTATCGTGGAGATAGATGGAGATGATCTCCTCGTGGAGCGTCTCCCCGTTGAGCGTCGGAGTGATCGCCGTGTCCGAGATCGAGACCAGCCCCCTCGACCTCAGGTCCTCGAACACCCCCTTGTAGGGCTCCTCCTCCAGCAGCTCCACGCCATAGCTCTCACGAAACCGGGCGACCTCGATCGGCTGGCAGGACTTGAATGCGAAGCCCAGGGCGGTGGCCACCGCCTGCACGCCGTCGAGCATCCGGCCGAACGCGAGCGGCGGGGCGTCGGTCGACTCGATGTGCTTGAGGTACTCGTTGATGTCCGAGATGTTGTGGGTCTGGACGACCTTCCGGTTGGCGCCGGTGAGCCAGCCGTAGGCGCCGGGGCCGAACGCCAGCATCGTGTCGAAGCGCTGCCACTTGTTGCGCGACACCCGGGGGATGTTGCCATCGGGGTACGTACCGGGCAGGCTCCACCACCCACAGGGGCTGGGACGATAGCCATGCCCGAGCAAGCACTCCACCGCGCGCTGACGCATGTCGTAGGTGGTGTGGAGCGAAGGAAACAGGCCGTCTCGCTGCAGGCGGTCTCGGATCTTGGGGAGGTTCCAGGCCGCGCGATTGCCGATGCCCATGGCCTGGCGATCGGCATTGCGCAGCCGGTAGATGGTGATGGTGGGCACCTTCAGCTCCACCAGCGTCCGCAGGTCCTCACTGACCGTGTCGAGGTCCTGGTGCGGCAGCCCGAACATCATGTCCACATTGAAGGGGAACCCCGTGGCCTTGAGGTTCTGGATCGCGCTGAGCGACATCGCGGCATCGTGCCCACGATTGGTGAAGCGCGTCACCTTCTCGGTGAACGACTGCACTCCGATGCTGAACCGATTGAACCCCAGCTCGACGAGCGCGGCCACCCGGGCCGGATCGCAGAAGTTGTCGGGGTTGCCCTCGATGTTGAGCTCGCAGTCCGGGATCAGGTTGAAGCGGGAGCGCACGTGATCGAGGAGCTCGCCGAGGTTCTCGCGCTCGAGCAGCGCTGCCGTGCCGCCGCCGATGTAGAACGACTCGATCCTGGCGCGAGAGACCCACGGGATCGTGTCGAGATACTGCCGCGACTCCTTGATGAGGGCGTTGGTCCAGCGAGCATAGAGCTCCCGCTTGTCGCCGCTGGGCGCCAGCTGCTTCACGTAGTTACAAAAGTGGCAGATGTAGGCACACAGCGGGAAGTGATAATAGAGATGCGTCGGCTCGTCCGCCCCCGGGTGCTGCCGGAACAGCTCGAACACCTCTTGAGCGTTCAGCTGATCACCATAGTTGGCGGTCACGTTGATGTTGTAGTCGTCCCGCTCGATCTGCAGCTCGGGGTTGCGAGCGAGGAGCGCGCCCATGTTGGGCTCGTAGCCTTGGTCGCCGGACCGGCTCTCTGCGATGTGGTGCGTCATGTTCTCTTCCTCTTCTTGCAACGTGTCAATTCGCAGCTGAACCCGTCATGGAGTCATTCGGAGGTGCCACGAGCTGGCGCTCGAAGAACGCCCAGATCTCGTCGCAGGCATCCATCTCCGTGCTGGTCGAGCCGAACGCGAGCGGGAACCGATACCCACGCTGGGGGATCCCGTGCCCGCCACCATGGACCGCGAGCGCCGTGACACGGCTGTCGGCCCACGTAATACGCTCGATCCACGTCGTGGGATCGCCATCTCCGTCGGCGACGCGCTCGCGTGCGTCGAGCGTAGCTTCGCCCGCGAACGTGCGCGCCGTCTGCTCCGTCCCCATCACCGGACCCATGTCCCAGAGCCCGTGGAACGACAGCTCGCCCCCCTCGTAGGGGTTGATGGGGTCGTCCACACCGTTGATGACGAGCAACGGCATCGCCTGCTCGTGAAGCTCACACTTGGAATCGGCCGGCGTCGGCAGGTTGGCGGCCACCACCGCTGCCGCCCGCAGCAGCTCCGGGGCCTCCAGGACCAGTCGATAGACCATGTGGCCGCCGTTGGAGAACCCGACCGCGAAGACCTTGGTGCGATCGATGCCGTGTCGCTCCTCGAACCAGCTGACGAGCGCGCGTGCGAACGCCAGGTCGTCGACACCCAGCTCGGTGGCTGCGGCCGTGCGTGCCCGCTGGCACGTGTTCCAGTGGCCCTCGTGGGCCTCGGGATAGACGACGATGACGCCCTCGGCCTCGGCGATCCGGTCGAGCTCGTAGGCCGTCTGACCGCGCATCTGCGCCGCCGAGCCGCCCCCGCCGTGGAACGCCAGCACCAGCCCCGGTGACGGCCCGAGCGTCCGTGGCACGAAGTACGTGAACGTGCGCTCCATGCCATCGACCCGCATCGACGTCGACTGTACGTCCGCGCTCAGCGAGGGCTCCGGGGGGTATCCCGCGCCCAGCCGGAAGAGCACGAAGTATGCGATCGACATCATGAGCACCAACCCCAACGCGAGCTTGACGAGCAGTCTGCCCTTCACGAGCTCGTGGCCCCCGCGAGCTCCAGGATCCTCTCGGCCGACAAGAACCGCTGGCCGACCTTGTAGCTGCTGAGGCGACGGACGTCGCAAGCCAAGAGCTTGCCGCCGCGGTCGAACAGGAACACGCTCTCATGGGGCACGAGCTTGCCCCACACCCGGTTGGGCAGCGACGCCGGGGCACGGACTCCCATCGCATCGAAGATCTTGCCCGTGGGATCGTCGACCATCGGGAACGCCACCCCCTTGGATCTCCACCACCAAGCGCGACTGTACGCGGTCACCCCGAGCACCGTGATGCCCGCGGTCTCGAACTGCGAGGACGAGGCCGCGAGGTTGGCCAGGTGGAGGCGCGAATAAGGGCACCAGTTGCCGCGGTAGAGCACCAGCAACAGCGGCCCGTCCTTCGCGAGCGTGCGGAGCGACACCGCGCGATCGCCCAGCACGACCTCCTCATCGGGAATCGTGTCACCGAGCTCGAGCTTCGGCGCGACCTCCTGCGCCGCCTGTGATGCGGAGGACTCCGTGAGTGGGAAGCACGACCGCTTGATGAAGGCATCGATCTCGTGCGCCCATCGCATCGACCAGCCCAGCCGGTAGGGAACGTAGAGCACCGGGACCAGCAGCAGCCGCACGAGGATCCATGCCCCGGTCATGGGGAACCGAAGCCCGAGCATCAGCGGATGATCACGATGGATGGCCGGCAAGCTGGCAGCATGAGACATATCGGCTCCTCCTCGGCGTGGTGCCTGCTCAGAAGCGCTCGATGACCACTGCGTGATCGTGACGCCCGCCCATCTGGGACTGGAAGGTATGGACGAACGTCAGGCGCTCGCCCTCGAGATACACCTGCGTCCGGACCTGCAGCTTGTCGAACAGGAACAGCGGGCGCGTGATCTCGATGTCGACGAAGCGGACGGCGGTCGTGAGTCCGGGCTGCAGCTTGGGCCTGAGCTCCTTGGATGAATCGGCGATCAAGGCCTCGCGTGCCGTCGCGGCATGGGCACCGATCTCGATGTACGACCACTGATCGGCAGCCTCGCAGTCGTGACGGTAGAGCCGTTCCGGTCGCACCGTCTCGGCGATCTGCGTCGCTGGATCGAGCGTCGCGAGCAGCTGCGCGACATCTCGCTCGATCCGTCGGTCGGTGAGCTCCTCCTGCGTGAATTTGCTCAGGATGTGCCCTTCCAGCCGCGTTGGCAGCGCGGCGAACGAGTCCCCGCCCGCCATCGACACGGGGCGGCTCACCAGCCGCAGCGAGACGAACCGCTCGTCCCCCTTCATGAACGCGATGTGTCCCAGGATGAGGCGACGATCCTGCACGACCTCGGCGTGCCCGACGACCTCGAACGCGTCGGCCGAGAAGAAATTGAACGGACGCTCGAAGGCGGCGTGCCCACCGACCACGACGAGCCCGAACCGGTGCTCCTTGATCAAGGTCGGGAAGCCGTAGAGATTTTCATAGGCCCACTGGGCCCAGGCCCTCATGCCAATCGCCAAGACCGGACGCAGCTGGAGCTGTATCGAGTCGAACAGGCTGGTGTCATTGAGGACCCGAATCTTGGTCTCTCGTCGCATGTTTACCTACTGCTCCTGGCCCGACCGATGGTCATGAGGCCGAGATTGGTCTGGATGATGTCCTGTGCCCCCGCGCCCGCGAGCAAGCCACAGAAGTCTCGCAAGTAGCGCTCGACGGGCAGGGCACGCGTGTAGCCACTGCTCCCCAGCAAGTGCAGCGCATCGATGGTCAGCGTGATGGCACCCTCGGTGACCTGGAACTTCGCAGTCGAGACGTTCTGATCGAACAGGGGGTTCGAGGTCCCCTCGTCGAGCTCGAGCAGTGCCCGATCGAGCACCATGCGCGAGACGTTCAAGTTCAGCTGCATCTTGCCAATCCGGGCCTGGACCCCCTGCATCGCGGTCAGCGGCTGCCCGTAGCGGATCGTCCTCGACAGCTGCTGGACGCAATCCTCCACGATTCGCTCCATACGGCCCACCGGTGCGCAGCAGAGCAGCGCCCGCCGTGGGTTGAGGAACATCTGCACGTGATCGAGCCCGTCGGCTTCCAGCATCACCTGCGCCTTGGGGATCCGCACGTTGCGAAAGCACACCGAGGCCAAGCCGGCCCCGCGAAGACCCATGGTGTCGATGGGAGTCACCTCGACCCCCGGTGCATTGCGGTCGACGATGACCACCGCCATGTCGCCGTTCTGCTTGTTGGCGACGTACGTCATGAAGGCGTCGGCGATCGCTCCGCCGGTGATCATCGTCTTGTTGCCGTTGACGATCACGTCGTCGCCGGCGGCCTCGAGCGTGGTGGAGAACGAGAATGCGTCGCCATCCTCGGTATAGGCGAACGAGACCAAGACCTCGCCAGTGACGCACCCACGGGCATAGCGGTCGATGAGATCAGCGCGTCCGCTCGCATGAATCGTGTTCGCGACGGCCGGAAACAGACTCACCAGCAGCGCGAACGATCCGTCCTCGCACGTCCGGCCGATGTGCTCGAGCACCCGCCCCCACGCCCGCGTTCCCAGTCCCCCACCGCCGACGCTCACGGGCGAGGACGCCGCCAGCAGACCGCAGCGGGCCGCATCGCGCAGGTCCTCGCGAGGTATGGGTGTTCCATTCCGGTCGCGCTCGAGCGTCGTCTTCGACATTCGGAGCAACAGGTCCCCCCCCACGTTGGTCACCCAACGCGCGATTGCTTCGCGGGAATCGCCGTGGGGCCCGACGGCGTCGGTCATTGCCGACGAAGAGCGCACCGAGTCGTTCATAGTGCCTTTCCTGGGAGGTGCTCGACGGCTCACCCTCCGGCGATCGCGGTGAGGATCTCGAGCTCGTCCGTCTCTCCGACACGATCGGAGAGCTGTTCGGGGGGGACCTGGTTGCCGTTGAGAAAGATGATGTGGGCTCGCCGGAGCTCACCTTCCCCGTTGTAGAGCGCCGTGCCCAGCGCGGGATATGCCTTCACCAGATGATCCAGGCCCTCCTGGATCGTCCAGGCATCGACGCTATGCTCGCGCTGGTATTGCGCAAATTTCTGAAGGGTTCCGGAGAGTACGATGTTCATGATCCATTTCGCCTCGAAGGAACGAGTGCTCGAGCAACGGAAGACGATTTAGAGGGTCCGAGCCGGGTCGACCCCGGCGAGCGCCGGCTCCGCGAGCCCGGCGAGGACCGGCTCGGCGAGCCCGTCCGTGCGCCGGTTCAGCGGATGGAACCGCAAGCGCGAGTACTCCCAGAGATAGCCGAAGAAGTACTGCACGAAGCGCTCGTCGACGAACAAGAAGCGAGCCGCGCTGCGGTAGGTGGAGAGCTGGAGCAGCCCCCCTCGCTGGATCGCGAACGCCCACGCCAGCACGAACAAGTTGGAAGCATAGAAGAAGAACGCGAGCAGGCCAGTGAAGAGGCGTGCAACGTAGCCCATCCCCAGGTGCGTCGCCATGTCATGGATCACGGCTCGGTGCTCGATCTCTTCGGCGAAGTGCCAACGAAGCAGCATGGCCATCCGCTCGTCGGCATCCCGCATACACGCAGGATGCGCGAGGAACATCTCACCGAGGAGCGTGTTGAAGTGTTCGAGACCCGCCACCACGTAGAGCAGCAGGCGCGAGCCGAGCAGGCGCGCAAACACGCCGAAGTCGATGATCCGCAGTACCTTGAGCAGGGTCTCGTAGCGGAGCCCCTGTCGCACGAGGACTTGCTGGGCGCGGGTGTGCTGGATCCCGTGGCTGGTCTCCTGCGCGAGCCAACCCTTGACCTGCGCACGCAGCGTCTCGTCTTGGACCGCGGCCAGATGGCGACTCACGATGCGAACGAACTGGCTCTCCTCGGTCAACAACAAGGTGTAGGCGTTGCAAAAATCCGCCTGGAAGCAGTCTTCACGGCCCCAGACGTGCGATCCACTGGTCGCGGCGAAATCGGGCGCGACTCGCCGCCTGGCGATGGTGCGCTCGCCGCTCGAACGCAGCGATTCGACGATCCCAGTCATGGAGCCCTCAACGAGCTTCTCGGTAGTAGCTTTCCATGATCTCGTGACTCCAGGCCGGCTGGACCACTTCTCCGCGAGGTCCGAACTCCTGGAAATATGGCTTGATGTCGAGGACCGGGCTGCCGTCGAGCGCGTCGAGGCCGCGGACTCGGAGGGTCAAGCCATCCACGCCGAGCAGCGCGCAACGAGAGACGCCCAAGCGATTGGGCCGGGCCTTTGCCCGCTGCGCGAAGATGCCCACGGTGGGCCATTCGGTGTTCCCGCGAGGATGACGCGCACCGATGTGGATCTGCTCCTCGCGCACGAGGTGGAACATGTAGACCACCTCGAGGTGGCTGAATGCGTCGAGGCCCTTCAAGGCGTCGGGGGTGAAGCGCTGGTCATCGAGGGTCATCGTGGACTCCACCCAACCCCAGTCGTCGTCGCGAATATCCGTGCGCGGGCACTGGATGAACGCGATGGGCCGTACGACGAGCTCATGGGCCGATATTGATGACATCCTCGTCCTCCACGCGAATCACTTGGATGAAGACTCCCGTTTCCCGGCAAGCAAGCTCGCAGCTCAGGCTCTTTCGCAGGCTGTCCATCAATTCACGAACGTGGGCGCGCGAGTGGCTACGGCGGCAGAAGATTCGAACGATGGGGCCCGCCGTGGGATCCTCGTTCCAGTCGGGACGAAAGATCGCCTCGCGCCGTATCTCGTGCCAGATTGCCCAACACCGCTCGATCGGAACTCCGATCGCATCGGCGGCGTTGATACAAATTCGATGGAGCGAGAGCGAGAGATCGGTGGGGCTCGAGTGATGGAAGATGTGGATGACCGGCACCTGGCTACCCCGGCCTCCGCCCGATGATGAAGCAGGTCCGGACGGGAACGACGTATTCCGTGGGCCCCTTGCGAACACCGATCTTCTCGTAGCGCGCGGGCTCGGTGTGATCGAGCAGCGCACGCAGTGCTGCGTGGGCCGCGACCCCGGAATTCGCGATCTCGCACCACCGCGACAGCGGAACCCCCTCGGCGCGCTCGGTCACGTCGCGCTCCACGCTCTGCACGGTGAGACCGGCATTGGTGAACAATTCCTGCCAGCGCGCGACGGTGTAGCTGCGAATGTGGGTGGGGTCGTGCAAGACCTCCAGCTGATGATTGAGCCCGTCGAGCTCGGGATCGTCGTCCCCATGGAGATCGATCACGACCACCCGACCGCCGGGACGGACGATCCGATGGAACTCCGACATGGCCACTTCGATGTCGTTGAAGTGGTGCGATGACAACCGGCAGGTCACGTAGTCGAAGGAGCCATCGGGCACGGGAATCGACTCGGCGTACGCCTCGACGGTCTCGACTTGCTGCCCCTTGGCCGCCGCGAGCTCGCGAAAGTTGCGCAACATCGACGGTGCCGGATCCACCCCCGTGATCGAGCGAGCCCTTCCGATGAAGGTGAAGGCGGTATGGCCTGCAGCGCATCCGACGTCACAGACGTCCAGGTCCGTCGCATCGCCGATCGACTCGCGAAGCCGCTGCAATGTTGGGCTGGACGCGTGTACCTCGCTGCTGGCGTAGTTGCTGGCGATCTGGTCGAACCGATTCCTGGCCGCATCGCTCATAACAGTGTGCAGTGAGATATCACGGGCCCGTGAGGAGTCAAGGTGAATCATCCCAGCTTCCCACCAAATCCCGTTCTTCACTCATATATACCAATCGACGACTTCGTGGCTCGGCTCAATTGCGCACATCCAGTGGCTCGCCGGCCGCCATGGCGGGAAGAATTGGTGGGGCAGCTCTCGGACACCGGCCCATGTGATGGCGTGGCGCGCGAAGGAAATGCGTCAGCGCGGATCGAAGCGAAGATCGACGTCGCGGGTCACGTGGCCGCGAAGCACGTCGGTACGGAGCTCTGCCGGGGCGAGCTCCTCCTCGCGATCGACGGGCGGATCCGCGGTCACCCACACATCGCCCGCCGGCACGCCCGCGAGCGCCCAGCGGCCCTGTGCGTCGGTTCTGGGGCGACCGAGCTCGGTACCGTCGGCAGCGGTGACCAGCAGCTCCACGCCCGCCACCGGGTCACCGCGGTAGTCTATCACGCGCCCGCGCAGGCTCCCACCCTCGGACAGCTCGATGCGAAGCGAGCGGCGATCGGCACCGAGCCGCGAGACGGAGAGCTCCCGCAGGCCGTAGCCCTCGGCCCGCACCTCCACGCGCACGCGCTCTTCCATCATCCGCGTCAAAGTGACGCGGCCATCTTCGTCGGTGCGAGCGTGCGCACCCCCACCCTCCACGCTCACGCCAGACAGCGGCTGACCAGTGCTCTCCTCGAGCACCTCCACGTCGATCGCCCAGCCGGGCACGAGCTCCACGTCGAGCTCGGCCCGGGCATCCTCGCCCACGAGCTCTACCTGTCGTGCCGTGGGGCCGTGGTCGGGGTGGTCGACATCGATCTCCACCAGGCCCGCAGGCAGGTCCTCGAATGCGTAGAGGCCCTTGGCGTCGGTCCAGGCCACGCGGGTGGCCGAGAGGCCGTCGAGCGTGCGCAGCGTGACGCGGGTGTCGGCGAGCACCTCGCCGTTGCCCCCCACCACCCGACCGGAGAGGCGCGCAGCGGCGCGGCCGAGCACGAGCTCCACGTCGACGGGCTCGTCCCGCACCGTCACGTCGAGCGCGGCGGGAGAAAGGCCGTCGGCATGGGCCACGAGGTGCTGCGGGCCGCGGCGGATGCCCCCGTCGAATACCCCGCGATCGTCGGTGTACGCGCGGCGGCCGTCGTCGAACACCACCATCGCATTCTCGACGGGGCGATCGTTGCCGTCGCGCACGCGACCGGTGAGGCGATGGCCGGTGCGGAGCACGAGCTCGAGGTCGCTGCGCACCCGCGAGGATCCGAGCCGCACCTCGAGCTCCTCGCTCTGCGCATAGCGGCCGTGGCTGGCCTCGAGGCGGTAGATGCCGGGCACCAGCATGTCGAACGAGAAGCGACCGCCGGGGCCCGACAGCACCGAGGTCCCGAGATCGGCGCTGCTCGTCTCGTCGCCCACCGGCACCGCGGGCACGGGGCCCGTGGTCACGCCAAGCGAGCCCGCGGCCCCGCCGGAGGCTGAAGAGCGTAGCGCCGCCTGGGCCAGGCGCGCGCGCGCCTGGCTCTCGCCGGCGGTGAACAGGTGATCGGCCTGCAGCTCCACGCGAGCGTCCTCCACCGGATGTCCGTCCTCGTCGACCACGCGACCCGCGATCCGGCCCGGCTCGGCCAGCACGAGCACCTGGGGCGGCGTAGCGGGCCCATCGACGGAGAGGGCCACCGGCGGCGAGGGCAAGAACCCATCGGCGTGGGCACGCAGCACGTACGGGCCGGGCACCACCGGCCCCATCGAGACCTTGCCGTCGGCCCCGGTCAGCGAGAGGCGCGGCAACAGGCCGATGCTCGAGTTGCTCAGGGTCACGCGCGCCCCAGTCACGGGCGTGCCGTCGGGTGCCCGCACCTCCACCGGCACGCGGTGGGCGGGCACGAGCGCGAGGGTGATCGCGAGCTCGGGGGTCACGTTCTCGAGGGGGATCGAGGCCAGCTCCACCTGCCCGGGCTCCACGGCCTCGACCACGGCCTCGAGCGCGTAGATGCCATCGGGGATCTCGGGCAAGAGGAAGCTGCCGTCCTGCGCCACCGCATGCTCGCGCACCGGCCACACGCCGCTGCCCTCGATCCGCACGCGGGCGCGCGCCAGCGCGTCGGCGGGGCCCACTACGCGGCCGTGCAGGTCCACCAGCGCCTGCAGCGTGACGAGGATCTCCGATTGCGGTGCGATGGCCTCGACCACGCTCGGCGCGTAGCCGGGCGGCTCTGCTCGCAGTGTGACCGGCCCAGGCGGCAGCGTGTCGAGCACGAACGTTCCATCGGCTCCGGTCGTGGCTCGCCAGGGCTCGGGCTCATCGAGGTCGGGACGTGGGCGCGCCTCCACCACGATGCCGGCCACCGGCTCGCCGCGGCCGTCGACCACCTGGCCGTCGACCCGCGCTGCGAGCCCCAGCGCCACCGGGGGCAGCCGGGCGAGGGTTCCCTCCGGCACGTCGACCTCGAGCACCGCCCGCAGGTGGCCGGGGACGAGGATCTCGAACGCGGTGCGGCCGGATCGACCCGCGTGGAGCGCTGCCTCGAACGTTCCATCTGCCTCGCATGGCGTGGGATCACCCACTTGCACACCTTGCTGCCATGGGATCACGGTGCACTGGCCCGCGGGAGGCGGCTCGAGATCCACGGGGGCGGGCTCGGCGGGGATCGGTGCCTCCTCGAATGGCTCCGGGCCGAATGGATCGCCGGTGGCCGAGGTCTCGCTCCCCGAAGCCCACGCCTCGCCCCCGCTCGTCCCGCCGTCGTCGCTCGCCCAGCCCGCTTCGATCGTCCCGCTGTCGATCACCACCTCCACCACCGGCTCGGGCGGCGCGCGCGGGCGTTCCACGTAGACCTGCCCCTGCACTCGCGAGACCGGCGCGGCGAGCATCGTCCCACCGCCGACGTCGGGACCGATGGCGATTCCGTTCCCCTCGGGCTCGGCGTCGACCGTGCGCTCCGACGGTCCCCACGAGAGCGCACCGAGCACGATCACCAGCGCGAGCAAGCCCACCCACGGCCACCAGGGCAGGTCCTGCTCGGGGCTGGCGGCGGGCTCGCTCAAAGCGGACGGCAGCGTAGCAGCGCGCACCCGTTCAGCGCGAGCGCACGCGGGCCACGTCGATGCAGCCGCTGTCGTCGGCGGTACCGCCCACCTCCACCACCACGTCGCCGAGCGAGATGTCCTGGGTGAGGTCGACGAGCGGGACCCCGGGGGCGATCCCGGACGAACCTGGGCCCAGGATCTCGACGTCGATCGGCATCGAGTCGTCGGCTTCCATCATGCCCACCGCCGCGTAGGCGCCGGTCTTGGCCTCGGCGAGCTGGTCGTCGTCGACGCACAGCTCCGCGATCGCCAGCCGCGAGCGCAGCGGCGCCGGCAGGCCGAGCAGGTGCTGCGCCAGCTCGTCGCGCCGCACCCACGTCTCCTCGCGCTTGCCGTCGGCCCGCACCACCTTGATCGTCAGCTCCGAGGGGTTGGGGCTGTGGCGCGCCAGCACGGTCACGGTCGAGCGATGGCAATCCACCAGCCGCTCGACCACCGCCAGCATGGCCGCTGCGTCCTCCACCCGCCGGCCTTCGAGCGACAGCTCGGTCAGCGTGGCCGGGCACCCGAGCACCCGCGTCCGCTCGTCGTCGATCGCCTTCCACAAGGCCTCGAGCGCGGGCCGATCGTCGATCGGCGACGCGAACGACTCACCTTCGCCGCGCACGACCTGGCCGGCCAGGCCCGCGTCCCCGCGCTTGATCTCCACCCGTATGATCTCGGTCGTACCCGGCTTCTTCGCGAGCAAGAGCCGCATTCGCCCCGGACCGCGCTCCACGTCGAGCACGAGCAGCTCGTCGAGCCCCACGTGCACGGGCTCCTCGGCCCGGCGCAGTCGGCTACGGCGCGTGCCCACCTGGAGCCGCTGGCCCTTGCCCAGGAGCGTGCGGAGCTTGCGGGGCACCTCGGGCTCGGCGTCGGTCAGCGTCAGGGTCATGCGGACGCCCGAGAACGGCTCCACCGCCGCGGTGTCCACGTAGCGCTGGCCGTCGAAGAAGCGATGGAAGCGCTGCAGCGGCGCGTCGCCCCGCCGTGGCACGAGGAACCGCTCGAGCGCCTCGTGCATGCCGCGGCGGAGCGCCGTGGTCCGCGTGTCGATCTGTGCATGCGTGGTGTCGCGCGTGCGCTCGTACTGCTGCTGCCAGCCCTGGATCATGCGGCCGAGCGCCGTGATCACCTCCTCGCCGTGCGCGCGCAGCTCGGGCCGCGTGGAGGTGGAGGCCGTGGCGCGCAGGCCCACCTCGGTCTGGAGCGCGAACCCTCCCAGCTCCTTGACGATCGCCTCGGTCACTCGCGTGGACTCGATGCGCCGGCGCGCGAGCTCGTCGATCTCGGCGTAGGCCGTGGCCACGTCACGGGCGCACAGCACCACCTCGGTGAGGATGTCGAGGACGTTGGCGGGCAGCTCCGAGGGCGTGGAGTCGCCGAGCAAGACGCTGGCGTCGCGAGTGGGCACGTTGGACCGGGGTCACTATCGCACCAGCCCGCCCGCTTGTCTCGGGTCGGCCGGCCCCCAGGGACCGCCGCGGCGTCGTCGCTGGAGCCGAGCTTGTAATTCGGCTCGCTAGACCATCTCGATGCCCGTCAGGGTCTGCGTCACCTCGCCCACGTCGGAGCCGAAGCTCGCCGCCGGCACCCCCACCGCGCGCAGCAGCGTGTACGGCACGATGCTCGCGCGGGTCGTCACCATCTCGCGGTGGTGGATCCCGGTGATCAGCTTTCCGCCGGCCTGGCCCGCCACGAGGATCGGCAGGTCCTCCACCGTGTGCACCGAGCCGTCGGCGAGGTCGGTCACGGCCATCAGCGCGCAGCGGTCGAGCAACCGGCCCTCGCCCTCCACCTGCTGGCCGAAGCGCTGCACGAGCGCCGCGAAGCAGGCCACCGTGTGGGTGACCGAGGCCGCGTGCATCTGCGGGTTGGTGTGCGAGTACGTGTGGTGCCCCTCGGCCGCGCCGATCTCGACGAACACCGTGTCGCCCACCGACTGCGTGAAGCGGACCGAGAACGCGCGGGTGAGGTCGCAGACCAGCGCCATCGCGAGCAGCTCCGCGAACAGCTCGGTGCGGGTCATGAGCAGCTCGCCGCCTTCGGCGGGCGGGTCCACCGGCGCCGTCGGGATCGCGCAGACGGGCGGCTCGGCCTCCACCCGCACCTCCAGCGCCCGCAGGGCGTCGAGGTGCGCCTCCATCCGCTGGCGATCCTTGGTGCCGAGGCGAGACTGCAGCGCCTCTGCATCGTCGAGCACCGCGTCGAGCACCGACATCCGTCCCATGCGGATGCTGTCGTCGGGGGTGAACCCGAGGAACAGCCGGTCGAACAGCGCCCGCGGCGAGGTCTCGGCCGGCAAGAGGTTGGCGTCGCGCCAGGAGCACGAGAACGTGTCGTCGAGCGCGCTGATCCCCGACCGCGAGATCGCGATCTCGAGCGACGGGAACGTGGTGGACGAGCCGTAGTAGTCGGCGACGAGCTGGTCCACGCTCGGCATGGTGGCCGACGACGTGCCCGAGGTGCCGTCGAACGCCACTCCGTTCCAGCTCCCCGACAGCATCAGCGAGCGCCCGGGGTTGTGGCAGCCCACCGCCGCCTCGTGGCGCATCCCCGAGATCACCGTCACGTCGGCGACCACCCCCTTGTCGTGAATGGGCTGGAGGTTGAGCGTGGGCGCCCAGCCGGCTCCGGTCGTCGTGGGGAGCCAGTTCACGTTGGCGTCCCCTGGCACGATCCCGTTGCCCCAGAAGTACGTGCCGAGGCGCAGCGGCAGCGGCTCGCCGCTGGCGAGCGCCGTGCCGTGGCGGTCGAGCATCACGTCGAGCAAGGGGAGCCCCACCATGGCCGCGCCGGCGGTGGTCAGGCCTCGCAGGAAGGTTCGTCGTCCGAGCGTTCGCATGATCGTGTCTCCTTCTCTCACTCGGGGATTGCGAGGGTGCGGAACTGCGGTGAAGCCAAGAGGTGCGGCATGAACGACTGCAGATCGAAGTCGCTCTCCACGAGGTCCTCGGCCAGCGCCTCGATCGCGGGGTGCTCGTCGTCGGCCTCCACGTGGCCCGTGGTGAAGCGGTAGAGCTGGCGCACGATGCAGCCACCGAACGCGGGGTCGTCCGCGATGTGCTCTGCCAGCTGCGGCAACCCGTCGAGCGTCGTCCCGTCGATCTCCACCGTGGCATCGATGGTCGCACCCCGGTCGGTGGTGCGGTAGGCTCCGATGGCGTCGTAGTTCTCGAGCGCAAGGCCGATCGGGTCGACCTGGGCGTGGCAGCCCGCGCAGGTGGGATTCGCGCGGTGCTCCTCGAGGATCTCGCGCAGCGTCTTGTTGCTGTCGTCGTTGCCGTCGGGCAGGTCGGTCTGCACGTCGGGCGGCGGCGGCGGCAGCTCGGAGCAGCGCAGCCGCGCCTGCACCCACACCCCGCGCACCGTGGGCGCCGTGCGGGTGCGCCGGCTCTGCATCGACAGGAACGCGCCCGTGCCCATGATGCCGCGGCGGCCGCTCTCCTCGGGCAGCTCGATCTCGCCGAAGCCTTCCGCGTCGACGGCAGTCGGCACCGCCACCCCGTAGAGTGCGGCCAGGCGTGCGTCCACGAACGTGCGGCGGCCGTTCACCAGGTCGCGCAGCGAGCCGCCCTCGAACACCACGTCCTCGACCATGCGCTCGACCTGCCCGCGCATCGACGCGAACAGCTCGGCGTTGGCCTGCGGGAACAGCGTCTCGTCCTTGGTGACCCCGTCGAGCGCCGGCAGCCCGAACCACTCGGCGAAGAAGCGCCCCACACCGCGGCGGGCCTTGGGGTCGGCCAGCATGCGCTCGGTCTGCGCCGCGATCGCCTCGGGGTCGACCAGCTCGCCCGCCTCGCCGGCGGTCAGGAGCTCCTCGTCGGGCCCCGAGCTCCACAGCGCCAGCGAGAGGCGGGTGGCCATCTCCATGCTCGTGAAGCGGAGCTGCTCCTCGTCGTCGGGGTCGGGCTCGCCGAGCTCGACCACGTAGAGGAAGTGGGGCGAGGCCAGGATCGCCGTCAGCACGCCCTCCACGGCCTCCCACGGGTCGCCGTGCAGGCCCTGCAGCTCGGTGGCGAGGGTCTCGTAGCGGGTGACCTCCTCGGCGGTGAGCGGCCGCCGGAACGCGCTGCGGCCGAACCGGGTGACGAATTGACCGATGCAGCCCGGCGCCGCCGGGTCGCAGACCACGAGCTCTGCGCGCCAGGTGGTGTCGGCCACCACCTGCTCGGCGAGCTCGCGGGCGGCGGTCTCGGCCTGCTCGACCCCGAGCTCCGAGAGCACCGACTGCGTCGCGCCGACGGTGGAGTAGAGCTCGACCACGAGATCGGGCTCGAGCGCCTCGGGAAGCGGTAGCTCGCGGCCCAGGAGGTCCTGGATCGACGCGCCGAACTGCGCCCGGGTCAGGCGGCGCAGCTGCACGCGCACGGGCGCGGGCACGTCGGCAGTGGCACCGGGCTCGTCATTGCCCCCGTCGCCATCGTCGGCTCCCGGCAGGTTGATGCCGCCACCGAAGTCGGGATCCCGGCCTCCGGCACCGTCGTAGCAGCCAGTGAGTGTCGCCAAGGCCAGGGCAAAGCAACCCTGGGCCCCGTGCTTTCGCGCGAAGCTTCGCATCTGACTGCTCCCTTGGGCCCAGCGGCTCGACTCGCCCTTCCGAGTCCGTCGGCTCACCATGAGCCGAGCGCTGTGTGCCCGTCGTGAGTTCGACACCTACACGTGGCTCACATCCGGATATAGGTTCCTCAAAAATGCGTGAGTGGACGCACAGAGCCAGAATATGGCCGGAACGGGCTGCTAATCGCCTACTGCGACCAGATCGATTTCGACGAGGGCGTCCTTGGGCAGGCGCGCGACCTGCACAGTGGAGCGAGCCGGGGGGTTGGAGGGGAAGCGCTGGGCGTAGAGCTCGTTGACGGTGGCGAAATCGCCCATGTCCGCGAGGAAGATCTGCGCCTTGGCCACATCGGCGAAGGTGAAGCCGGCCGCAGAGAGGACGGCCGCAAGGTTGTCGAGGACGCGGAGGGTCTGGGTCCGGACGTCGCCCTGGCCGACGAAGGTGCCGGTGGCCGGGTCGAGGGCGATCTGGCCGGAGGTGTAGAGGGTGCGGGTGCCGGTGACGACGATGGCCTGGCTATAGGGGCCGATGGCCGCGGGGGCGGATGGGGTGGCGATGACCTCGCGCTTGCTGGGCATGCGAGGACGGTGGCGCACCCCGGCGGGCGGTTGCAAGGGGGGCGGCCGTTGCAAGGGGGGCGGCGGTTGGCTATATACCCCGGCCACCAACACGGGCGTGTAACTCAGTTGGTAGAGTGCCACCTTCACACGGTGGAAGTCACAGGTTCGAGTCCTGTCACGCCCACAAGAGAACGGCCTCGTAGGTATTCCTGCGAGGCCGTTTTGCGATTGGGGGCGCGGGTTTCCTGGAGCTAGCTGCTGGGGGCTCGAGCTCTGGGATTCGAGCGGTCGAGCCTTCGGGAGCTTCTCCCTGGGGAGATTTTCGAGGAGCGAGCCTTCCGAGGCTCGCAGCGGTGTGAATTTCGGTGGAGCGAGCCTTCCGAGGCTCGCTGGTGCGTGAATTTCGGTGGAGCCGAGCCTTCCGAGGCTCGCTGGTGCGTGAATTTCGGTGGAGCCGAGCTTCCCGAGGCTCGTCGACCACGAAAATCTTCTGTTGGCCAAGCTCCGTAGGCTCCTCGATGCGTGATCTTCAGCCGAACCGAGCTTCTCGAGGCTCCTAGACCCGAAATTCACGGAGTCCGAGCCTACGAGCTCGTTCTCAATGCCCTGCCGCTACCCCGTCGAGCCCGACCCCGAACCCTCACTGGTAGAGCTGCCTGCCGACACCTCCTCGCAGCCCGTCCACTCGCCCTGGCCGCCCGGGGTGTACTCGCGAATGAAGTATGCCATGTCGACCTCGTCCGCGACCACGTCGAGCCCGCAGTTGCACTCGCCATCGGCACACAGCCAGTACTGACCCGAGGCGAGCTCCAGGCAGTAGGCGCCGGTCTCGGACGAGGTCATCACGCAGATCGGGGGACCGCCGTCCAAGGGCTCGGCGCAGATCTCCTCGACGATGGGCTGCTCGCCGCAGACGTCGTCGAAGTAGGACGCATAGCCGCACGCGCCCGCGGTGATCGAGCGCGGATCGCCGGATTCCAGGGACGGCGCGGGGCAACCGGTGGAGTCGGACGACGAGGAGTCGGGGGAGGAGGACGCGCTCGACGACGTCGAGCCCTCCGGAGAGGTCGTCGAGCTCGTGGTGGAGTCGGGAGCGGGGCCGCCGGTGGAGGCGTCGGCCTGGGTGGTGCTGGAGGCATCGCCAGGCGACCCACCGGGGTCACTACAACCGAACGCGAGTGGAACGAGGACGTAAATGTAGGCCAAACGAAAGCGCATGGACCTCGATACTTCCGCGACCTCCGCATTGTTACACGGCGGTCGCGGGGCGAGAGCGATGCGCCAGCGGTGGGTTTACGGATGACTTGGAGAGAGCCGCAGGTCAGGCCTTGCTCGAGCCCTCGACGGACGACCCGAGCGCATCGCTCACTCCTCGAGGTCCTTCGGGTCCATTGGTTTGCCGAGGCTGATGTCCTGGAGCTTGCCCTCCTCGAACGCGAGGAACAGCATCTCGTCTTCGTCGAGCGGCACCCACCATTCGTCGGGATCGCCCTTGATCGGGGCGAACGCCTTCGGGTAGGCCTTCTTCACGGCTTTGCGCGTGGCGCCCAGGGCGATGCCTTGGCTCGTCGTGGCCGCCGGCGACTCGGCCGAGATCCCGGCGGCCCGCTGCACTCCGTCCTTCGTACGCGATTCGACGGTCACGACCACGTCCGCGGCCTTGAACGTCTGCGAGTAGAACGTGCGAGGTCCGGGAGTGAGGCTATCGGGCGTGATCTCCGTAACCGTGCCGTCGCTCGCGAGCGCCGGCACGACCGCGCGAAGCTCCACCATCGTCATCCCGAGCCGCAAGCCCCCGAGCTGCTCGTCGGACTTCTTTGGCTCTGGCTCGCTTTCCCCACCCGGGGTCGCAGTGCTCGAACCTGCGTCGACCGCCTTCGCCTCGACCACCTTCGTGACGACCGCCTTCGTGTCGACCACCTTCGTATCGACCATTTTCGTGTCGACCATTTTCGTGTCGACCACCTTCGCCTCGGTCTTGCTCGCGACGGCCTTGGTCTCCGGCACGGTTTCGCGGTCGCAGCCGATCCACATGACGAGGCACCCGATCGTCACCTCGAGCATGCGCCACCTCGGGGTCCCGGCGCGCCTCGGCATTCGCATCTGAAACATGTGAGAGTCTAGCTCGAGCCGACCATCTGCGTCCAAGACACCTGGGACAAGGCGAGGCCCGCCGTCGAGCGTGAGGCCCCGACCCCATGTCCGCCCGCACCCTGTTACCCTTCTTGGACCATGATGAACCCTCGAGCGCTCGTGCTCCTTTGCCTGGTCTCGAGCGCTCTCCACGGCTGTACCGCTCCCTCGTCCACGCCATCCGATCCCGCCGTGCCCTCGCCCTCCCCCACGCCATCCGTGCCTGCCGTGCCTGCCGTGCCCTCACCCTCCCCCACCCCTCCGCCACGGACCGAGCCCTCCCCCATCGATGCAATGTTCGAAGCGCTTCGCAGCAAGCTCCCCCCGGCCGAGACGCTCTCGCAGCAGAACGGCGCCTCGTTGACCTGCGACCACCACGGTGGCGCCACCTATACGCTGCTCGATGCCATCGCGGCCAAGGTGCCCATTCACGGCGATGCCGACCTCGTGCAGCTCGTGCCCTGGTGTCGCGACGCCGACGTCTGCGTGCGCCAGATCGCCATGAGTGCGGTGGTCTCGCGGATCGGGTTCGATCGCAATCACCTCGTCATTCCCCACATGCACGACCCCGAGCACTACCTCTACCACGAGATCTTGCTGGCACTGATGGCACACCTCGAGCGCGGCGACGTTGCCTACGATCCGAAGATCTTCGCGGGCCTCCAGCTCGACGTGGCGCAGGACGACTTTCCCGCGCTGATCCACGGGCGCTGGGTCGAAGACATCGACCCCAAGACGGTGAATTTCGCGTCCTCGGTGGAGGTCGATGCGAGCTCGGTCCGCGTGACCCAGCGGCACACCAGCGCCGATCCAGCCTGGCCCGACCACACGTGGACGACCAAGATCGCAGAGGTCACCCTCGACGAGCAGCGGCAGTACGTCGTGGTCGGTGCTTCGGATCTCGAGTCGAACGCGAAGGGCTATCGGGGCGACGAGATCGTGCCCTCGCAGTTCGTCTACTCGTTCTGGCCCGTGCGCGAGGATCTCGTGTGGTTCAGGGACGGGCCGTCCGCGTACTGGAAGAAGCTGCGCCGTGCGTGAGCGTCCCCTCGCACAGACACCCAAGTGACCGCTCCAACGCCTCCCAATTGCGCTCGCTCGGCCGAGCGCTCGCGAGTATGCGAAGGCAGCGACCCGGCTCGCCCTCGGCCCACGACAGTCGCAGGTGCACCGTCACAGCACCGCCTCCGGTGAATTCATCGCTCATCTCGATCGTCGCCGTCTGGCCGTCATCGGCCATCGATACCGTGACGTCGCGGGCCGGGGTGGTGTCGCGGCCCGCCGCCACCGCGCGCATCAGCCCTCGATAGTACTCGCGCAGCAGCGACTCGATCGCGGCGGCATCGGCCAGCGGCGCCTTCATGTCCATCGAGAACGCATAGGTGAAGTAGTCGGCGGCATCCGGCTCGAACATCCCGGGCGCAAACCAGAGCACCTCCGTGCCCTCGGGTAGCGTCGGGGCGAACTCGGGGGGCAGGAGGAACGTCTCGTAGCGCCACTCGGGCAGCGCATCGCAGCGCGGAGAAACAGCGGGGCTCGCGTCGCCGGGTGCATCGTCGACGTCATCGGTCGCGGACGCGATGACGGGTTCGATATTGGGAGCTTCGGTCGCGGGGCTCGGCGCGCTGCGGCATGCGCCGATGACCAGCAGGAACATCTGACTCGGGTTTCGCCGTCATGAGACCCGAGAAAGCCGCGTAGCAGGGGCCCTGAACCGCACGCACGCCGGATGCTGCAAGTCCGCGTAACTATGGAGCAGATCAGAAACGTCGAGTGTGCGGAG